>Ga0207641_10000010_pt1 | contig 402193 bp, 380 predicted proteins | sample KBSSwiS62_FD_184306 | JGI IMG/M metagenome (GOLD analysis project Ga0207641, IMG submission 184306) | Switchgrass rhizosphere microbial communities from Kellogg Biological Station, Michigan, USA - KBS Switchgrass S6-2 (SPAdes) (version 2) | ecosystem: Host-associated > Plants > Roots >... | reverse complement strand
AGGGTGGCCGCGTGCTGTTGACCGACGTCCTCGACGACGAAGGCGAGGCTTTGGCGCGTTCCCTGGGCGCGGCGGCGCGCTACCGCCATCTGGACGTCTCGCAAAGTGCGGACTGGGCAGATGCAGTAGCCTTCGCCGAAGCCGAGCTCGGCCCGGTGACCATCCTGGTCGCCAACGCTGTCCGCATGGACATGAACCGCTTCGACGATATCGACGAGGCCGAGTTCACTCGCGTCTGGCGGGTCAACGAACTCGGCTGCTTTCTTGGTATGAAGGCTGTCGTTCCTTCCATGCGGCGGAGCGGTAAGGGCGCCATCGTCAATATCGGATCGATCGCGAGCGTCCATGCGTCGGGTGGGCTGGCCTACAACGCAACTAAGTTCGCAATATGCGGACTGAGCAAATCCGCCGCGCGTGACCTCGGCCCCGAAAACATCCGAGTCAACACGGTCCTGCCTTCGTGGATGATCGGGCCGAGCTCTGCCGACATCGATCATGATCGAGTCGCAGCCGTGCTACCGCTTCGGAGAATGGGCGATACGGCAAAGATAGCCAAGCTGGTTACCTTTCTTGCCTCCGATGACGCGGAATTCATTACGGGAGCCGACTATCTTATCGATGGCGGCGCGTTGTTGATGGGCACATTCGACGTGATGGGTCTGTTGTCCGGGCAAGGTCTTGGCGCGCTACCTGCGTCGGCTTTGCAGGTGCAACCCGACCGCGCCTGAACCTATGCTCGTTACCAGTTCTTCCACGGCAGGAGCCTCAATGGGCTTCCGATCCGTCTCGCGATGAGCCGGATAGAGGCAATGAAGGGCCGGGCCGTGGCCGGTGCGATCGTGTTCTCGAAATCCGATCGGGCGCATTGGCCCGCTTGCGCGGCCGACCCCACGACAGACGGTGCTGAGAGGAACGACTCCAACACTGCCAATTCGCATTCGTCAAATCCGTTGGCAAAGCGGGCTAGCTTCGCGCATGCTGCGCGGGTGTGGTATTGGTCTGCATCGCCCGTTCCTTCGGATGTTCGTCGCAAAACCTCCAGAGTCAGCGACGGCCTAAGCGATCAAGCCAAGACGCTGATATCACGCACCTTAATCCGGATCGGCCTCTAAGCCTGATCCATGGGCGGCTCCCTTGCATGAGAGCGGAGCACCGCCCGAGCAGAGGAGACTCGTAGCTTGCGCCTGAAGACCCCCTGGTATCATGGCTGGAACATCGTCGCCATGTGCGTGCTCCTGCAGATGACCGTGCTGGGGGTGATGGCGAACTGTTTCAGCTTCTTCCTCGAAGGCTGGTCGCGAGACTTCCACCAGCCGATCAGCCTGTTCGTACTCGCGATCGCCATGTTCAGCATTCCCTCGGCTTTCTTCGCCCCACTTGCGGGCTGGATGGTTGAGCGCTGGTCGGTGTCGCGGATCATGCTGGCAGGCTATATCGGTGTCGCCGCTGCTTATGCGCTTATTGGCTTCGCCTTCAGTGGGTGGGTGGTTGTCCTCGTCTATGCGCTGCTGCTGCCACCTGCGGTAATCGCGAGTACCGCGATACCATCGCAAACGCTGGTATCCCGCTGGTTCGTCAAGCGGCGCGCGCTTGCCTTCAGCCTGAGCGCACTTGGGCTGGTGCTCGCAGGAATCCTCTATCCGCCCCTGGTGGTCGGAATGATCGGATCGCTCGGGTGGCGCGCCACTTGGTGGGTGTTCGCCGCCTTTAACTGCGTGGTGATCATCCCTCTGGCCTGGCTCGTCTTGCGTGATCGACCGGACCCCGGTGAAGGCGCAGCGTATCTCGATGGTGAAGATCATCACGCGCTGGAGGATAGGGGCAGCACAATCGGTTTTCGGGAGATCGCCAGTCGGCGGAATTTCTGGTTGGTCGTGCTGTGCTTCGTTCCCGCGCTGGCGGCCAATAGCGTGCTGTCGAACAATTTCGCACCATACGGGAAAGAGCGGGGTGTCGACTTCGAAGCGGCGGCCCGGCTCGTCGCTGCGTTCAACGTGGCCGCAACTGCTGGGAAGCTCGGGGCAGGATGGCTCGCCGATCGGGCTGGCAATCGCTTGCCGCTGTTGCTGCTGACCGGTTCGGCCGCGGCGGGCGCTCTCCTCCTCACAGTGGCTCACGGCGCCGCCCCGATCACGGTAGGCGCGGTTCTGCTCGGCGCCAGCCAGGGCATGTGGGTGATGCTTGCTGCGTGCATCGCTTCCGAATTCGGCAGCCGCGACTTTCCCCGCGCCTACGGCTTCGCCAGCGCCGCGACCTTGTTCACCACCGTGACAGCGCCGGCGGTTGCCTATTCGGCTGAGGTTACCGGCAGCTACACGGGCGGCTTCGTGGCAACGACCATCTCATGCGTTGTCGGGATGATCGCCGCCTTCCTTTATCGGGATTCCGGAAGGGCGGTGCTAAGCCCCGCGGACGAGGCGGAGCTGACACTCATCAATCGAGGCTAGGGCTTGTGGGGGTTCCCCGAGGGTTAATGACGCCAGCGGCGAGATAGATCATAACTTCGAAGCTGCGATCGGTCTTGCAGGTACGCATGTCGATGCGTTTGAACTCCTTGAGCTTGCAGAAGAAGTTCTCGGTGAGATGGCGCCAGGTGTAGATGGGGGCATCGATTTCGATCTTCTGTGCGCAGCCGGGGTGTTGCGAGATAACGATACGGGCGCCGCGTTCGATAAGCTCGGCGACGAGCTTGAAGCTGTTCTCCTCGGACAGCATTTCGCGCGCTGTGGCGAGCTTGGCCTCGTGCGAGGGATCAAGGCCGGCCGCGAGCAACCGGCGGGCTTCGTCGCGCCGTGATCGTGCATCGGCTAAGCTGACCTCCGGCCATGACCCGAAGGCAAGCGTTCGGTATTTTGCGAGCTAGCGATAATTGAGGCGCCACAGCTTCCCCGTTGGACCGGACAAGAAGGTAGAGACCACCGCCGTCGGACAGCTTATAGTCACGGTCCTGTGATTTGGCGTTGGCAACGGTCGTGGCGAAGAGGGTGCTCATGGGAGTATCGTCCTACAAAAGGACGGAGAACGATACCCTCGGATATACCCCCATTGTTCCCGATTGGTGCCGTATCCGCCCGGATTTGACCGGACGGTGATAGCACAGAAAACGCCGGATTTCAGCCATTTTCGGGACATCCTCGGACGTCCCCGGAAGAACAAATGGTGCCCAGAAGAGGACTCGAACCTCCACGGCCTTGCGACCGCCAGCACCTGAAGCTGGTGCGTCTACCAATTCCGCCATCTGGGCACGGGGTAGGAGCGCGCGCTTAGCGGGGGCGGTCTGCGCTTGTCAACAGAAGCTGTGGCAGGCACAAGCGCGCTAGACGGATTCTTGCAGGAATAACAGTGATGATCGGCTTGGTTACACTTTTTGGCGGCGGCGGGTTTCTGGGGCGATATGTCGCGCAGGAACTGCTCGGCAGGGGCGTCCGCGTGCGGATTGCCGAGCGCAATCCGCGCAGCGCCTGGTTCATAAAATCCTTTGGCGGACTCGGCCAGACCCAGTTCATTGCAGCGGATATCACCAGGCCGTCCAGCGTTCAGCGCGCGCTGGATGGCGCCGACGGCGCCGTAAATCTGGTCGGATTGTTGAACGGCGACTTTCAGGGGGTTCATGTCGATGGCGCGCGAAACGTGGCGAAAGCCGCAACTGACGCAGGCCTTAAAACACTCGTCCAGATATCGGCAATCGGCGCGAATAGCGAAAGCCCGTCCGCCTATGGACGGACCAAGGCTGCGGGCGAAGCGGCCGTAAAGACAGCCTTTCCTCAAGCCACCATTATCCGTCCATCCATTGTCTTCGGCGCGGAAGACCAGTTCGTGAACCGCTTCGCCCGCATGGCGCAGATGCTGCCATTCCTGCCGGTCGTTCGCGGCGGCACCAAGTTTCAACCGGTGTATGTGGCCGACGTTGCAGGCGCAATCGCCTCGGCCGTTCTCAATTCCAGGGAATTTGGCGGCAAGATCTTTGAGTTGGGCGGTCCGGATATTCTCTCGATGAGCGACCTCATTACATATGTCTCCCGTGCAATCGGTCGTGAGCCAACACTGGTGCCAGTGCCGGATGCGGTGGCGCAGGCAATGGCACGCTTCGGGGGCTGGGCGCCAGGCGCGCCCATCACCTGGGATCAGTGGCTGATGCTGCAGAAAGACAATGTCGTGGCGGACGGCGCCGAGGGCTTCAAGGCATTCGGCATCACCCCTGCCCCGCTAGAAGCCGTTGCACCATCATGGCTCGTGCAATATCGCCGCCACGGCAGGTTCAGCGTGACGGGCAAAGCTGCCTGAGCGAGTTTCACTCGAATTGTCGTGCCGTCGCCGGGCAGCATAACGATGCGTCCAGTTCATGTTCCGTGCCCAACGCAACCTCATCGGAAAGATCGAGATGGACCCTACGCTTCTCATCATCATCCTTGGCATCGTCGAGGGCCTCACCGAATTCCTTCCCGTTTCCTCGACCGGCCACCTCGTTCTGGCGGGAACGTTGCTTGGGTTACCGCCAGGATCGGAAACGTTCGACATCGTTATCCAGCTCGGCGCGATCCTGGCGGTCGTCGTGCTCTATTGGCGACGCTTCTGGAATGTGTTTCTGGGCCTGATCGCGGTTGATCCGACTTCGATACGGTTCGTTCGCAATGTCCTGATCGGCTTTCTGCCGTCCGCGATCGTCGGCGCGATCGCCTATGGCGCGATCAAGGCGATGCTGGAAAAACCCGTCGTGGTCGCGGTCGCGCTCATCATCGGCGGCTTCGTGATCCTGGCAATCGAACGCCTGAAACCCCGCGCGGCGATCACGGACGTCGACGCGATGCGCTGGCCTACGGCACTCGGTATTGGCATCGTACAATGCCTCTCAATGATCCCTGGCGTCAGTCGTTCCGGCGCAACGATCATGGGCGCGCTAATGCTTGGCGTGGATCGGCGCACTGCCGCGGAATACAGTTTCTTCCTCGCAATACCGACGATGATCGGGGCAACGACTTTGGCGTTGTGGAAGGCCCGTGACACGCTGGACATGTCGCACGTGGGCGCCATCGGCCTGGGGTTTGTCGTGTCGTTTGTCGTGGCGGCGCTGGTGATTCGCTGGTTTCTCAACGTTGTTACCAAGCACGGTTTTGCCCCTTTTGCCTGGTATCGAATCGTTGCGGGGGGCGTTGCCCTCGTCTGGCTTCTCGCCAAATAGGTCCGTAACGGCCTTTTTAATGGAGGATTTGAGGATTTTAAGGCGAAAAATACACGCTTCGCGGAACAATAGGTAACTTTACCTGTCATAATAGATGATTTTCGCGTGACTTTCGGGCGCAATTTGCTATTGCGTTCGTGAAGGAGCGCGCGCGATGGCCGAAAATCCGATGCTTAAATTCGTGGGCGTAAATCAGGACTATCCTGAAAAGCGCATTGCTGGCGATCGCAACGCGGATTTCGCGGAAATTTCCTCTACCTACGCGTTGATTAAGGCCGAGGAGCAAGCATCCCGCTGCTCGCAATGCGGGGTGCCCTATTGTTCCACGCATTGCCCCTTGCACAATCATATTCCGGATTGGCTGCGGCTCACGGCGGAAGGCCGGCTGCGTGAAGCCTATGAGCTTTCCAACGCAACGTCGACGATGCCGGAGATTTGCGGCCGCATTTGTCCACAAGACCGGCTGTGTGAAGGCAACTGCGTCATAGAGTTTTCCGGCCACGGCGCCGTCACCATCGGTTCGGTGGAAAAATTCATCACCGACACGGCTTGGGAAGAAGGCTGGGTTGAACCCGTCCATGTGGGAAAGGACCGTGGGCAATCCGTCGGCGTAATCGGTGCGGGACCCGCCGGTTTGACTACTGCCGAACTCATGCGCGCGCGCGGCTATAAGGTGCATGTTTATGATCGGTACGATCGTGGTGGCGGATTGCTCACCTACGGTATTCCCGGCTTCAAGCTCGAAAAGCATGTCGTCATGCGCCGCGTCCAGAGGCTCGTCGATGCCGGCATCGTATTTCATTACGGCTTTGATGTTGGCCGGGATGCCACGCTTGAGGAACTTCGCGATCGGCACGATGCCGTCCTCATTGCGACGGGCGTCTACAAGCCGCGCCAGATCAAGGCGCCGGGTGTCGGCGCGCCGGGCGTCGTGGATGCGCTGGACTATCTGACGGCGTCCAACCGTAAGGGTTTTGGCGATGCCGTGCCGGCGTTCGAGGATGGTAGCCTGAATGCGATGGGCAAGAACGTCGTTGTCGTCGGCGGCGGCGACACCGCTATGGATTGCGTGCGGACTGCCGTCCGCCAGGGCGCCACGTCGGTAAAGTGCCTTTATCGCCGTGACCGCGCGAATATGCCGGGGTCACAGCGCGAGGTGAAGAATGCCGAGGAGGAAGGTGTGAACTTCGTGTGGCTTTCCGCACCGGAGGCATTCGACGGCACCGACAAGGTTTCCGGCGTCCGCGTCGCAAAAATGCGGCTCGGTGCGCCCGATGCAAGTGGTCGCCGTGCGCCCGAAGCCGACCCGGGCAGCGAGTTCCGGGTGGATGCGGATCTGGTTATCAAGGCCCTCGGATTTGATCCGGAAGAACTGCCAAAACTGTTTGGTGCCAGTGAACTCAGCGTTACGCGCTGGGGCACCGTTCGCGTGGACCACAAGACGATGCAGACCAGCCTCGATGGCGTATTCGCGGCCGGTGACATCGTGCGCGGCGCGAGCCTCGTCGTCTGGGCGATCCGCGACGGTCGCGACGTGGCGGAACGGATGCACGCCTATTTGAAAACCAAAGCGCTCATTGGCGCAAAGGAACGGGTGGCGGCATGATGCGTGTCCGTATCTTCGCTTTAACAATCCTGCTTGGTTGTGCCAGCGTTGCTCGCGCTGAAAGCGGCGCAAAAGTCACGGAAGCTCAGGTAGCACCCATGAGCCCGGAGGCAGAAAAGGCGTCCAGCCGCCTACTTGTTGCTTCCGGTACGGAAAAGCAGTTTGATCAAATGCTGCCCCGCATCATTGACGTGCTGCTGCCGACCTTCGTTCCGGGAAATGAAGCACGACAGGCGGAACTCCGGCAGATTTTCACCGAAGAGTTTCTGGACAAGATAAAGGTTACGACACCAGCGATAATGAACAAAGCGAGACAGGTTTACGCCGATCATTTTTCGGTCGCTGAGCTCAATCAGCTTTCCGATTTCTATGAGACCCCGCTGGGCGCCAAGATGGTCAGGGAGACCCCGCAGATCATGATGGAAATGATGGCCTTTGGCCGCCAGGCCGGCCAGGCTGCGGCGCAGGCAGCGCTTCCCCGTATCATAGAGCGGCTTCGCGCCGCGCATTTCGTTCTTCCGAAGGGCGCCTAGCTATGGAAACCTTTCCCACCCCTGAGCATGAGCGCCTCGCCCGCGAAGGCATGTACCGCCCCGAGTTTGAAGGCGATGCCTGCGGTGTCGGTCTCGTCGCGGCGATTGATGGCAAGCCATCGCGCAGGGTCGTCACCGCCGCTATCGATGCGCTAAAGGCCGTATGGCATCGGGGCGCGGTGGACGCGGACGGGAAGACCGGCGACGGGGCGGGCATCCATGTCGATCTGCCCGCGCGCTTCTTTGATGACGCGATCGAGGCCTCTGGTCACAAGCCCCTGCCCAATCGCCTTGCCGTCGGCATGATATTCCTGCCGCGGACCGATCTTGGTGCGCAGGAAAACTGCCGGATGATCGTGGAAAGCGAGATCATCGATTTCGGCTACACCATCTATGGCTGGCGCCAGGTGCCGGTCGACGTGTCGGTCATCGGCGAGAAAGCCATGCGCACGCGACCGGAGATCGAGCAGATCATGATCGCCGGTCCGGCGCCGGATGAAGCAAGCCAGGCCGAATTTGAAAAGAACCTCTATCTGATCCGTCGCAGGATCGAACGGAAGGTGATCAAAGCGCAGATTCAGAGCTTTTACATTTGCTCGCTGTCTTGTCGGTCAATCATTTATAAGGGGCTTTTCCTCGCGGAAGAGCTGTCGGTATTCTACCCCGATCTGCAGGACGAACGCTTCACCAGTCGCGTCGCCATATTCCATCAGCGCTATTCGACCAACACCTTCCCGCAATGGTGGCTGGCCCAGCCCTTTCGCATGCTGGCGCACAACGGTGAAATCAATACCATCCGGGGTAACAAGAACTGGATGAAAAGCCACGAGATCAAGATGGCCTCGTTGGCTTTTGGCGAACATTCGGAAGAGATCAAACCCGTTATCCCGGCGGGCGCTTCCGATACGGCGGCGCTTGATGCCGTACTGGAAACGATCGTACGCGCCGGTCGCGATGCACCGACGGCTAAGCTCATGCTCGTTCCGGAAGCCTGGCAACACAGCCACGATCTGCCGGACAAGGTCCGCGCAATGTACAGCTATTTCGGCTCGGTGATGGAGCCTTGGGATGGCCCGGCGGCACTGGCCATCACCGATGGCCGCTGGGTCGTTGCCGGTGTCGACCGCAACGCCTTGCGGCCGCTCCGTACGACCGTCACGGCGGATAACCTTCTGATCGTCGGGTCGGAAGCCGGCATGGTCGTCGTTCCGGAATCCAGCGTCGTCGCCAAGGGCCGCATGGGGCCGGGCAAGATGATTGCCGTCGATCTGGACGAGGGCAAACTCTACACCGACTCCGATATCAAGGCGCGTATCGCTGACAGCAATCCTTACGAGGAATGGGTCTCGGGCTTCCGGGCCATGTCCTCCCTGCCCACGCCAAAGGGGGAGCACATAACGCGTTACGACCGTGCGGAGCTTATTCGTCGTCAGATCGCGGCCGGCATCACCCTGGAAGATATGGAGCTGATCCTCGCGCCGCAGATCGAGGAAGCGAAGGAAGCGATCGGTTCGATGGGCGACGATGCCCCGCTGGCTGTCATTTCCGACAAGCCTCGTCCCATCAGCCATTTCTTCCGGCAGAGTTTCAGCCAGGTCACTAATCCGCCGATCGACAGTTTGCGCGAAACGCGGGTGATGAGCCTCAAGACGCGGTTCGGCAACCTTGCCAATATTCTCGATACAGGGCCGTCGCAGAACAATGTTCTCGTGCTGGAATCGCCCATTATTTCGACGCGTGACTGGATTACGCTGAAAAGCCATTTCGGGGCGCAGGCGGCAGAAATCGACTGCACGTTTCCGGCCGATGGCGGCCCGGACGCGCTCCGCAACGCAATCACGCAGGTCAGGTCGGAAGCCGAGAATGCGGTGCGCGCCGGCAAGACCGAGTTGTTTCTGACGGACGAGAATGTCGGCCCCGACCGGGTCGCCATCGCGATGGTGCTGGCGGCGGCGGCTGTGCATACCCATCTCGTCCGTCGCGGGCTGCGCAGCTACGCCTCGGTCAATGTCCGTTCCGCGGAATGTCTTGATACGCATTATTACGCCGTCCTGATCGGCGTTGGCGCGACCACTGTGAACGCCTATCTTTCCGAAGCGGCAATCGCCGATCGCCACGCGCGTGGGCTTTTCGGCGATTTCACGCTGGATCAGTGCCTCGCGCGGCAGCGCAAGGCCATGGACGACGGCCTGCTGAAGATCATGTCGAAGATGGGGATAGCGGTGATCTCCAGCTACCGCGGCGGATATAATTTCGAGGCGGTTGGCTTGTCGCGCGCGCTCGTCAACGATCTTTTCCCAGGCATGCCCACCAAAATTTCGGGCGAAGGCTATGCGTCGCTGCAGTATTCGGCGATGCTGCGGCATGAGCCGGCCTGGGACGAAGGCATCGTCAATCTGCCGATCGGAGGCTTCTATCGCCAGCGCAATGGGGGTGAAACCCACGCCTATTCCGCACAACTCATGCACCTGTTGCAGAGCGCCGTCGCCACGGACAGCTTTTCCACCTATCTGCAATTCTCACGCGGTGTTCGGGATCTGCCGCCCGTCTATCTGCGTGATCTGCTCGAGTTCAACTGGGCGCGTGAGCCGATCGCAATCGACAGTGTCGAGGCGATCACCGAAATCCGCAAACGGTTCGTGACCCCGGGTATGTCGCTTGGCGCGCTATCTCCTGAAGCGCACGAAACGCTTGCTATCGCGATGAACAGGATCGGCGCAAAAGCCGTATCTGGCGAAGGCGGGGAAGATTCCAGCCGGTACACGCCGTATGAGAACGGCGACAACGCCAATTCTGTCATCAAGCAGGTGGCGTCGGGCCGCTTCGGGGTGACAGCGGAATATCTCGGGTCGGCCGAAGAACTGGAGATAAAGGTCGCGCAGGGCGCCAAGCCGGGCGAAGGTGGCCAGCTTCCCGGTTTCAAGGTTACCGAGATGATCGCGAAACTGCGGCATTCGACGCCTGGCGTCATGCTCATCTCACCGCCGCCGCACCACGACATCTATTCGATCGAGGATCTTGCCCAGCTCATCTATGATCTGAAGCAGATCAACCCGCGCGCGCGCGTTTGCGTCAAGCTCGTCAGTTCCGCGGGCATAGGTACTGTCGCGGCAGGCGTCGCAAAGGCCCACGCCGATGTGATCCTGATAGCTGGCCATGTTGGCGGCACGGGCGCGTCCCCCCAAACCTCGGTGAAATTTGCCGGGACGCCGTGGGAAATGGGCCTGACCGAAACGAACCAGGTACTCACGTTGAATGGCCTGCGTCATCGCGTGAAACTGCGCACCGACGGCGGTTTGAAGACCGGCCGCGATATCGTGATCGCGGCCATATTGGGCGCTGAGGAGTTCGGCATCGGTACGCTCAGCCTCGTTGCGATGGGCTGTATCATGGTACGCCAGTGCCACTCGAACACCTGTCCGGTCGGCGTTTGCACGCAGGATGACAAACTTCGCCAGAAGTTTGTTGGTACGCCGGAGAAGGTCATCAATCTGATGACCTTCATCGCTGAAGAAGTTCGCGAAATCCTGGCCAAGCTCGGGGTTCGCAGCCTGGACGAAGTGATCGGTCGTACCGAGCTGCTGCGCCAGGTAAGTCGTGGCGCGGATCATCTCGACGATCTCGATCTCAATCCGATTCTTGCAAAGGTCGATGCGCCCGATGACAAGCGCCGCTTTAATATCGAGACCTTCCGCAACGAAGTGCCCGACAGTCTCGACGCGCAGATGATCACTGATGCGCGCGCCGTTTTCGAACGGCGCGAAAAGATGCAGCTGACCTATACCGTGCGCAACACGCATCGCGCGGTCGGCACGCGGTTTTCGGCGGAAATCACCCGCAAGTTCGGCATGTCCGCCTTGGCCGACGATCATGTTCACATTCGCCTGCGCGGCAGCGCGGGTCAATCGCTGGGCGCGTTCGGGGTGAAAGGAATGACGCTGGAGATATTCGGCGACGCCAATGACTATGTCGGCAAAGGTTTGTCCGGTGCGAAAATCATCGTGCGTCCGATGGTGTCTTCGCCGCTCGAAACCAAATCCAATACGATCATCGGAAATACGGTGCTGTACGGCGCCACCTCGGGCAAATTGCTTGCGGCCGGTCAGGCGGGCGAACGCTTCGCCGTCCGCAATTCCGGCGCGACGGTGGTGGTCGAAGGCTGCGGTGCCAATGGCTGCGAATATATGACGGGCGGTATTGCCGTCATTCTGGGCCGCGTTGGCGAAAACTTCGGCGCGGGCATGACGGGCGGGATGGCATTTGTGCTCGACGAGGATGACGAGTTCAGTAAACATGCAAACCCGGAAAGCATTGTCTGGCAACGCCTCGCTTCCGCACATTGGGAGACGCGCCTGAAAGCGCTCGTCGCCGAACACGCAGTCGCAACCGGAAGTGCGTGGGCGAACACGGTGCTTGATGATTGGGACAGGTGGCGCGATCGCTTCTGGCAGATCTGCCCGAAGGAAATGATCGGCAGGCTGGACTATCCTCTCAATGATGTGGAGCCAGAGGTCGTCGCCGCTGAGTAATCGTCGGGGAAACAAGCGTTCTGCAGCAGAATTGTCGGCTGACGTTCTGTAACCTCTGGCGCGTGACAGTGATCGCGCTAAGACGGAAACCATGTGGCAGCTGTATCAATTCCCGCTTTGTCCGTTCTCCCGCAAAGTCAGGCTTTTGCTGGGGGAAAAAGGCATCGGCTATGAACTTGTTCGCGAGTCGCCCTGGGCGCAGCGCGATGAGTTCGTGGATATGAATCCCGCCGCGCAAACGCCCGTCATGGTGGATCAGGCAACCGGCGCGACGCTTATCGATTCAGGGGCGATCTGCGAATATTTCGAAGAGACGATCGAAAAGTCGCCCATGGTCCCCGGAACCGCCGCTAATCGCGCGGAGGTTCGCCGTCTGGTCGCTTGGTTTGATGGCAAGGTCTATGGCGAGGTCGTGGGACCGCTTCTGCACGAGCGGATGTTGAAACGTATTGTCCACCGCACTTCGCCCGATGCCAAGGCGCTGCGTGAGGCGATGAAGGTGGCAAACGCACATCTGGACTATATCGATTATCTGCTGGACCATCGGCGTTGGCTTGCTGGCCCGGTACTTAGCCTCGCTGATCTCGCAGCGGCGGCACATCTGTCGGTCGCTGATTATCTCGGTGGGATCGACTGGCGGGGCCATGAACAGACGCGCACCTGGTATGCCGGGCTGAAGTCGCGTCCCAGCTTTCGGCCGTTGCTCGCTGAACGGATGGAGATCGTGGTGCCACCCGATCATTACGACAAGGTGGACTTCTGAGGATTAGCGCCTAAGTCGCATCCGATGTCCGCACCTGTCCTCGCATATGAAGATCTCGGCCTCGTTCAAGGCTCCGGCTGGCTGTTTCGCCATCTGGACCTGTTTGTGGGCGAACGGGACCGGCTGGCGCTGATTGGCCGAAACGGTGTCGGCAAGACGACATTGCTCAAGCTTCTCGGCGGCAAGATCGATTGCGATGAAGGCAGACGAACGATCGTGCCGGGCACCCGGGTCATTTTGCTCGAGCAGGAACCCGATCTTCGCACCCATGAAACATTGCGGGATTTCGTTTTGCATGGCGCCGATGCACCGCCACAACATGAAGTTGAGGCGATAGCGGACCAGATCGGGTTGGATCTGGATCGTCCCGCATCGACCTCCAGCGGCGGCGAACGGCGACGCGCTGCCATTGCCCGCGCCATTGCAATGGAGCCGGATGTCCTGCTGCTGGATGAGCCGACCAACCATCTCGATATCGCGGCAATCACCTGGCTGGAGCAATGGCTCAACCGCTTCAACGGCGCGTTCGTTGCGATCAGCCATGACCGCACCTTTCTGACACGCCTGACCAGACAGACGCTCTGGCTGGATCGCGGTACCATCCGCCGGGCCGAGATTGGCTTCGGCGGGTTCGAAGCGTGGACGGAAAAAGTGTACGAAGACGAGGCGCGTAATGCCCAGCGTCTCGACGCGAGATTGAAGCTTGAGGAACATTGGCTTCAGCGTGGTGTCACCGGTCGACGCCGCCGCAATCAGGGCCGTCTGGCGAAACTGCATGAAATGCGCGCGCAACGTGCGGCAATGCTTGGTCCTGCCGGCACTGCCAACCTGACGATCGGTACCGACGATGTGCGCACCAAAACAGTTATCGATGCCGTCGGGGTCTCCAAGAATTTCGGAGACCGCTCCATTATCCGGGATTTCTCCCTGCGTGTACAACGCGGGGACCGTATCGGCATCGTCGGCAACAATGGCGCGGGCAAAACGACCCTGCTCAAGTTGCTGACCGGCGAGCTGAAGCCGGACACAGGGGAGATCCGGCTCGCAAAGACTCTGGATGGCGTCATCATCGATCAGCAGCGCAGTCTGATGGCGCCCGACAAGCGCGTTCGCGATATCCTCGCTGATGGCGGTGACTGGATCGAGGTACTCGGGGTCAAGAAACACATCGTCGGCTATCTCAAGGAGTTTCTGTTCGACGAGAATATCGTGGAGGCGCGCGTCGGCACTCTCTCGGGTGGAGAGCGCTCCCGCTTGCTGCTTGCCCGCGAGTTCGCGCGCCGTTCCAACCTGCTCGTGCTTGATGAGCCGACCAACGATCTCGACCTCGAGACGCTCGACCTGCTTCAGGAAGTGATCGCGGACTACGATGGCACTGTCCTGATCGTCAGCCATGATCGCGACTTTCTCGACCGCACCGTAACCATCACCCTCGGCCTCGACGGGACAGGTAAGGTCGATGTGGTTGCGGGGGGATATGAGGACTGGGAAAAGCGCCGACTGCCGCCCAAAGCCGAGCCGAAGCGAAGCGCGGCGCAGAAAGCCGAAACACCGGGGCAGCCAAAGGCGCGGGTGAAGCTCAGCTACAAGGACCAGCGTGATCTCGATCTCCTGCCCAGGGAAATCGAAAAGCTGGAAGCGGAAATTGCACGTGACGAGGAAATTCTCTCCGATTCAACACTTTATACGCGCGATCCGATGAAGTTCGACGCGCTGACCAAGGCAATCGAAGAAGCGCGCGCTGCCAAGGATGCGGCGGAATTGCGCTGGCTGGAGCTTGCCGAAATGGCTGAGGCGCTGGTCTAGGCAGGGGATTAAGTGTTTGCCTTCGTCCGTTATGGTTACGGACGGCGTCTCGCATAGTTGGTCGATCAGTGGGGCGTCGTTCGCCTTGTCCGAACCGCGCGTATCACAAACGGGGCAGAGTTTGGAACATGATCGGCAGGCGTTCATTATGCTTCTATGCCCCGTGATACGCAAACCGACGCGATCGTCCGCGAGGCGCTGAAGCAGAGTACTGAATTCGAAGGGCTCAGCGACTTGTTGACGCTTTACACCTTGCCAATTGGCACAGCGATGGCGTGGACCAGCGCGGTGATGGATATGTTCATGCCTACCGACCGGCAGATCGACTGTGTCGATCGGACGGCTCAGCTACCCATTCCCAATCCGCTGCAGAAGGCCAAGGACAGCGATTTATTCGCTTAGCGGACGCTGGCCTCACGCAGAAAAGCGTTCAAATCACCACCTAGAGATTACCGGATTTTAGCGTAGTATCCCGTCGTGGCGATGCTTGACCCAGACCTGCTGCTCCGGGCCTATTCCGTTGGCGTTTTCCCTATGGCGGACAGCCGCGCTGCAAACGAGGTCTTCTGGGTAGAACCCAAGAAGCGCGGCATCCTGCCTCTCGACAAATTTCATCTCTCCCGATCTTTGGCGAAAACGCTTCGGTCCGATCGTTTTCGCGTCACCGCCGACCAGGCGTTTCCTGAGGTCGTTCGCCATTGCGCCGAGGCGACCGCCGACCGGCCGGACACCTGGATCAACCCCGATATCGAGCATGCCTATGCGGAATTGTTTTCGCGAGGCCATGCCCATTCGATTGAATGCTGGCTGGATGAGCGCCTTGTGGGTGGGCTCTACGGCGTTAAACTGGGCGCAGCTTTTTTTGGCGAAAGCATGTTCAGCCGTACGCGGGACGCCTCAAAGATTGCACTGGCGTGGCTTGTCGCGCGGCTCAAAACAGGCGGTTTCACCTTGCTGGACTGCCAGTTCATCACGGATCACCTCGCCTCGCTGGGCGCGGTGGAAATCGATCGCGGCGCTTATGTCGGGTTGCTCGATGCCGCGCTGGGCGTAGGCTCGGGGGCCGGATTTCCTTCGGGCGCATCGTCGGCCGATTTCTTTGCACTCGACCGGTTACCGCCGCCAACCGACGTGGCTTGTACGGTATCAACGCCGATATCCGGATATTTCATTGCGCAGCTTTTAGGCCAAACGTCATAGACGGGATGCTCGACGACGTTCAGCGACGGCGATTCCTTGAACAGCCAGCCCGAAAAGACCCGCCGCCACTGACCATCGGCACCACGGACGTCCGTTTGCACAAATGCGCCCGTAAGTTTCTGGTTTTCCCAGGGCGCTGTCGTCTCGCACGCACGCAGGCGGATAACGACATCGCCTACCTTTACCGCCTGGCCTGGCCGCATCGTGATGTCGCGCCACAAGCCGTTACGCTTGTTGAGCAGACCGAGCACCGCCACACGGTCCTTCATCGGCGTAACCGCGCCCTTTGAAAATACGGGCGCGCTGGGGGCCGACTTGACGGCAGGTTTTTCATCCTCTTCCGCCGCGTTATCGCCAGTTGGCGGTGCCTCGGTCCGCGCACCCTCTGCCGGTGTCGAGCTTGTCGTTTCGTTTTGCAACGCCACTGCGGCGCCAACGCCGATCAGAGCAATCAGCGCAAAACCGATGACGAGCTTGCCTTTCACGGCTTGTCGGAGGGTGGTGCCATGTTACCTTCGTCGCCACCGGCTGCGCCACTACCGGATTTGTTTATGAACTGCCCAACCAGACCCATCAGATCCATCGATCCCTGGGTGTCAGTGATCGTGTCGCCTTCCTTGAGCGGCGTGGTCTCCCCACCGGGTATCAGCGCGACATAGGTGGTGCCGAGCAATCCTTCGGAGGTGACGGCGGCGCTGCTGTCGGCCGGAATCTTCACGCCTGGATCGATCGCAAAGGTTGCCTTGACCTGATAGCTCTGCGGATCGAGTTCCTGGTGGGTGACCGAGCCCACCTTCAGACCAGCGATGCGAACGTCCGTGCCGACATTGACGCCGCTGATGTTGGGAAACAAAGCAAATATCTTGACGGATCCCGCTTTTGTCCCCCCACCCGTCTGCATCCAGGCAAACCAGGTAAACCAGATCGCCAGCAGGACAACGAGGAGCCCGATCAGGGCTTCCCCTACATTTTCACGAAACGGCGTTTTCATAGGTCAGTTCGGTGTCCATGCCTCATAGTCGCCCGTCGCGGGTGCGCGATGGCCGCCAGCTTCCAACGCGCCGGCTGGCCGATAAGCTGCATGCGTCCCGGTAAGGTTCGGTGCCGCTTCCTTTTCCCAGATGCGTGGGGGCGGCAAGCTTTCGTCGGGTAGCGAATCGACCGTGTTATGCAGCCAGCCGTGCCATTCCGGCGGAACGCGGCTCGCATCGTTAGGGCCATCATATATAACCCAACGCCGCTTGCGACCCGTATGGTCAGCCTTCTTTGATTCAAAATATATGTTGCCGAGCCTATCCTGCCCGACCCGCGCACCGTTGCGCGCGCTCCATAGCGATGTGCCGATGGTGGCGCCGTCCCACCAGGTGAAGATGCTTTTCAAAAGGCCCATACATGCCAACTAGCCGCGATCAGCAGGCCGCGCAACAATTGGTGAGTCTGCGAAGATCAGTAGCTGCTGCGAAAGGCCGTAATGAGCCGCTGGACCAGGTTCGTGGCGTTCGCGCGGTGCACCGTCTGGTGCGCGGGAGAAATCTGGCGAAGGTCGATCGGGTCGGACGCGGCGAATTGCACCAACCCTGCCAGCGTTGCGAACGCCGGTCCGCTGTGTGCATCCGGCAGGCCTGAAATTCCGCGCGGACGACCAACGCGGACAGAACGGCCCAGGACGCCCTGAGCGTAGTCGGCAATCCCCTTCAATTCGGCGCCGCCGCCGGTCAACACCACCTGACGGCCCACAGGCCCAAGGAAACCAAGCGTTTCCAGTGCCTTCGTAATCTCGCCAAACCAATGATCGAGACGTTGCCGCATTACCGCGATGAGCTGCGCCCGTGTGATGCGGTTTGGATCGCCACCATCTTCTGCGCCCACCGGAGAAACATCGATCATTTCGTGATTGTCGCGCGGGCTGGCCGTCGCGGAGCCATGAAAACATTTCATCCGTTCCGCGTGCGTGCGTCTTGTGCCGAACGCCGTCGAGATATCGTCAGTGATATCTGAACCGCCAATCGGAATCGAGGCAAGGCCGACCAGCACGCCTCCAGCGAAAAGCGATACGTTGGTAACGCCCGCCCCAAGCTCCACCAGGGCGACCCCGAGTTCGCGTTCCTCCTCGGAAAGACAGGCCATACCGGTTGCAATGGGCGCCGCCACGATCGACTTGACCGCGAGATGCGCCTTGCGCACGCAAAGATCGAGATTGCGGACCGGGGAAGGTTCAGCCGCGACGACGTGGATGTCGACACCCAGCCGATCGGCATGGAGGCCAAGCGGCGTCTTCACGCCGCGCAGCCCATCCAGCGTGTAAAGCGTCGGCTGCGCGTGCAATACCATGCGGCCTTCGGGATCGATCGAGTTGCGGCCCGCGTGGAGAAGCTCGTCAATGTCGGTCTGCTCGATCCGGTAGCCGCCGATATCGACTTCCACCGATGCAATATCGCTTGCAAGACCACCGGCCGAAAAGCTCACCCACACCTTTTCGATATTGAGATTGGCCATGCGCTCGGCCTGTTCGACCGCTTCGCGAATGGCGTTCTCGGTCGCTTCCATGTCGGACACATAACCGCGGCGCACACCCCTGCTCTCGCGCTGCCCCGTGCCAAGCACTTCGATCTCGTCGCCTTCGCCGCGGCGGCCGATCAGCGCGCACACCTTGGACGAACCAATGTCCAGCGCGGTAATCAGTTCATCGTTGCGTATCTGCGCCATCCCCGTTTTCCCCCGCCAGCATGCCCATCAAATACTCTTAACGTTCGCTGCGGCTGCCGCCGCATCGTCAGTGATGCTCCGTCCGGGCTCCTTGGAAACCCGCACTACGATCCTGCCCGGAACCCGCATATCGAAACGGACGATACCCTGCCCCAGCAGGCGATATTCTCCATCGCGCTTTGCGAAATCCTTGAGCGCGTCCGTTGCCGCCACCGCGCCTTCGGGCAGCGCGAGGACTTCGCCGGACTGGAAGCGCAGATCCCACCTCCGGCCCCCGACCCAGCTCGCGCCCGCCAACATGGGTTTCAGGGAAGGCGCCCCAGCCATCAGATTATTGAGAGCAGCAACCTGCTGGTTGGCGCCCGACCCGATGATGATTGGCAGATCGGGCATGCTCGATACGCTTACGGGCGCGATCACCACACCGTTCTGATCGATCAGCGAAAGCTTCTGCTGATATTGCCATATCGCGGTCGGGCGCCGCTCGACGATATCGACCACGAGCGTGTCAGGCAAACGGCGCGAAACACGGGCATCGGCCACCCAACCCAACTGCTTCAGACGCTGGCGGGTCGCTTCCAGATCGACGAGCGGCATTGCCCGTGACTTCTGGTCCATCGCGATATTGATCACCGCATCGCGATCCATCTGCGCCCGGCCGTGCACCTCGATATTGCGTACGGCAAAGCCGGCGCGCCCGATCGCCTCGCCAATCTCGATGCCGATCATCTGGGGCAGCTGCATGGCTATCACACCTGCCACGATGCCAGCCGCGATGATCCCGCCGATCATGTAGTTACCTGCGCGCTTCAGGGTTTCCTGCGGCAAGGGGATGGTGGCCAGGGCCCGCTGCGCGGTCGAAGGCGGCCGCGGGGGTGCTTTGCGGCGGGTCGTGGTCGTCACCGGCGTCTTGCGGCGGCGTGCTGGCGCGCCGCCGCGCTTGATGCGTGCCTGCCCGCTCATAGCGCTTCCTCCACGATCCGCTGGACGAGATCGACATAGCTCATCCCGACGTGCCGGGCCTGCTCCGGAACCAGGCTGAGCGGGGTCATTCCGGGCTGGGTGTTCACCTCGAGCAAATAAACGCCATCGAGGCCCTTGCTGTCGTCCCACCGAAAGTCCGAACGGGAAGTGCCCTTGCAACCCAGCAACCTGTGCGCGCGCAATGCGATGTCCATCATCGCGGCCGCAATTTCGGAAGGGATCTCCGCCGGACAGATATGGGCAGTCAGTCCATCGGTATATTTGGCATCATAGTCGTAAAAGCCGCTTTTCGGTTTCAGTTCGGTCACCGCCAGCGCCTGATCGCCCAGCACCGCTACGGTCAATTCCCGGCCGCGGATGAACGGCTCGGCGAGCAGCTTGTCGAAATGCCGCCAGGGACCTTCGACATCACGGCCGATCGGGTTGCCGTAATTCCCTTCATCCGTAACGATCGCAACGCCCACCGAAGACCCCTCATTGACCGGCTTGAGCACGTAAGGCCGCGCCAGCGGATCGCCGTCATAAAGACTTTCGCTGCGCACGATCACGCCCTCCGGCATGGGTATATCATGCGGCAAGAGTTCGTTCTTTGTAAGCTGTTTGTCGATCGCGATGACGGACGTTGCCAGGCCCGAATGGGTGTATTTTATACCCATCAGATCGAGCATACCCTGCACTGATCCGTCTTCACCTGGTGTACCATGAAGGGCGTTGAAAACAACATCCGGCGCCGCCTCCGCGATGCGCTGCGCGACATCCCGCCCCATGTCCATCCGCGTCACGCGATGGCCAAGGCTTTCGAGCGCCTCCGCCACGCCCGCACCCGAGACGAGCGACACTTCGCGCTCGGATGACCAGCCCCCCATCAATACCACAATATTCAGACTCAAACGTCTCCTCCCGCCGCCGGCAAGCCGAGACCGACCCTCTGAATCTCCCATTCCAGCATGACGCCCGACTTGTCCTTCACCCGCCGCCGCACTTCCTCGCCCAGCGCTTCGATTTCCGCAGACGATGCCTGGCCCAGGTTGAGCAGGAAATTGCAATGCTTCTCCGAAACCTGTGCGTCGCCGATCCGCAGCCCGCGACATCCGGCTTCGTCGATAAGCCGCCAGGCCTTGTCACCGTCCGGATTTTTGAATGTCGACCCTCCCGTGCGCGATCGCAGCGGTTGCGATGCCTCGCGTTCGGCCGCGATGCGATCCATCTCCGCCCCGATCGCAACCTTGTCGCCAATCGTGCCCCGCATCACGGCCTCTACGACAACCGCGCCTTCCGGTAACTGGGAATGACGGTAGCTGTAACCGAGCCGGGCCGCCGGCCAGGTCTCGATCGCCCCATCACGGCGCACCAGCGTGATTTCAACGAGGACGTCGCTCATGTCGCGTCCATACGCACCTGCATTCATCCGTACCGCGCCACCCACCGTGCCGGGTATGCCGCGCAAGAATTCGAGACCGGCGACACTAGCGTCGCGCGCGGCACTTGCCACGGTGATCCCCATTGCTGCAGCGCCCGCGCGAACGCGGCAACCCTCTTCTATCGAAATCTTGGAAAAGCTCTTGGGCAACCGGATGGTGACACCCGGCAAGCCACCATCCCGGACGATCAGGTTCGATCCCACGCCAATCGGGAAAACCGGCGTCGCGGGGTCAAGCGCAGCGACAAATGCCGCCAGATCCTGCACATCTTTTGGCCGGACGAGCCATTCGGCAAGGCCGCCCGTGCGAAACCAGATGAAGTCCGCCAGCACGCCGTCAGCCTCGATCTCCCCGCGCGTGGCGGGAAGATCGCAGGCAGCAACAGTTTTGGCGGACCATGCATTCATTTACGGCTCCACATGGACATCCAGGTTTCCCAGGCCTTGCTATTTGCATCGGCGATGTCCTGGGCCGCCTTTATGGCGCCTTCAAATTGCTCCGTTCGCGGCAGCAGTCGGCTGGCAGCATCGATCTGCGCTTTCTGCATCGCCAAAAGGTTGTCCTGAAAGATCTTCCAGGTAGCAAACGCGTCGTTCATACGGACACCTTCCTCTGTTCAATGGCGCTGGCCAGATTGGCCGCCCATTTTGTGATATCCCCCGCCCCGAGGCAGATTATCATGTCTCCTTCGCGGATCACACTGGCGAGTGTATCGGCAAGGACTTCCGGCCCTTCGATTTCCTGGGCGGCGCGATGACCGCGCTGTTTCAAGCCCGTCACGAGCGCCGCGGCGTTTATGCCATCAAGGGGTGCTTCGCCTGCCGCATATACCGGTGCGACATAAACGATGTCCGCGTCATTGAAGGCTGTCTGAAACTCGGGCATCAGATCCCGCAACCGGGTAAAACGGTGCGGCTGAACGACGGCAATCACCCGTCCTTTGACGCCTTCCCGCGCGGCGGCCAGTACGGCGCGGATCTCGACCGGATGATGACCGTAATCGTCAATGATGGTCGCGCCATCGACCTCGCCAACCTTTGTAAAGCGGCGCTTTACCCCGCCGAATTTCGCAAATCCGGTTTGGATCACGGCATCCGCAATGCCCATTTCCAGAGCGACGCCGATCGCTGCCAGTGCGTTCTGGACATTGTGCCGACCCGGCATGGGCATCTCAATTCCGACAATGGTGCGAAGAGAGCCGTCGCGTTGGCGGATGATCGCGTCGAAACGGTTGCCGCCATTTATGGGCGTGACATTTTCCCCGCGAACATCCGCTTGCGCCGAAAAACCATATGTCACGACGCGCCGGTCCCTGACCCTCGGAATGATCGCCTGGACCTCAGGATGATCGATGCACAGCAGCGCCGCACCGTAAAACGGGACATTCTCGACGAACTCGACGAAACTGTCCTTGACCTTTTCGAAGCTGCCATAGTGATCGAGATGTTCCGGATCGATGTTGGTGACGACCGCGATCGTGCCGTCGAGCCGGAGAAAGCTGCCGTCGCTTTCATCCGCTTCCACCACCATCCAGTCCGACGCGCCGAGCCGCGCGTTGGAACCATAGCTGTTGATGATGCCGCCATTGATTACCGTCGGGTCGACCCCACCAGCATCCAGCAGAGCGGCCACCATCGAGGTTGTGGTTGTCTTGCCATGCGTGCCGGCGATGGCGACGGTGGATTTCAGCCGCATGAGCTCAGCCAGCATCTCCGCGCGGCGGACGACCGGCACACGCGTTTCCAGTGCCAGCTCCACCTCCGGATTACCGCGCTTGATCGCCGTGGATGTCACGACGACCGCTGCGTCACCCAGATTCTCCGCCTTGTGGCCGATCGCAACGGAAATGCCCTTCTTGCGCAGCCCATCGATCACATAGCCTTCGGCAACATCCGATCCCTGCACCTTGTACCCGAGATTGTGCATCACCTCGGCTATGCCGGACATGCCGATTCCGCCGATCCCGATGAAATGAATCGTTCCGATGTCGGTTGCGACACCCTTCATGCATAAGCTCCCTTGAGCGCGCCGCCCTCCGGAAAACGGTCCCCGATCGCATCCATCACCGGCGTGCGGCCGAAGGATTCGACCAGATCCGCCAGCGCCTCTGCGGCATCGGCACGACCGATCCGACGGGCACAGGCGGCTGCATTGGTCAATGCTTGAGGATCGAGCGCGAGTTTCTGCATCTGCTTGGCAAGCTCTATTGCATTGAAATGGGATTGCGGGATGGAACGTGCACCGCCTACCTTCACGATCTCCCGCGCATTCGCCGTCTGATGATCATCCGTCGCGGAAGGATAGGGCACAAGGATAGCGGGCCGACCCACGGCAGTCAGTTCCGCCACGGTCGATGCGCCAGCACGCGCTATCACGAGATGCGCCCATCCCAGTCGTGCGGGCAGGTCGGGCAAATAGGTCGCGAGGTCGGCGGGAATACCAAGCGCTGCGTAGCGTGTCCGAACCTGTTCGATATCTTCCGGCCGGCATTGTTGGGTCACCTGCATCCGCCGACGGAAGGTGAGCGGCATCAGCCCGAGAGCCTCCGGGACGACTTCGGAGAGGATCGACGCCCCCTGACTCCCCCCCGACACAAGGATCCGGAACACACCGTCCGGCATCAAGGTCGGATAAGGCGTTTCGCGCAGCAGCCTGATCTCGTCGCGCACGGGATTGCCGACCAGCGTTACCTTGCCGGCATAACGCGCCCTCAGGCGCTCGACTTCGCCATAGGCGGTGGCAATCGCATTGACCCGGCCCGCGAGGAACCGGTTGGTCCGCCCTAACACCGCATTCTGCTCGTGAATGATGGTGGGTATCTTGTCTGACAATGCTGCAAGGACGGCAGGCAAGGCGGGATAGCCGCCGAAGCCGACGACCGCTGCCGGCTCGAAAACTTCATAGAGGCGCCGCGCCCGTTCTTTTCCCTGCATGATGTCGCGGCCAGCGCGGATCCACCCCAAAGGTCCGCCGCCTGCACGGCCGGCAGGCAATATATGGGTCTGGACCCCGTCAAACAGGCCAGGAAAGCGGACGCCGCGTTCGTCGCTCACCAGCGCGACGTGATGGCCACGATGCAAAAGCTCCGCTGCCAGCGCATGCGCCGGGATCATGTGTCCCCCGGTTCCCCCGGCCGCCAGAACAAAATGCCGTTTTATGATCAACGCCCACTCCACTTCACCACATATGGCGAGCGGGTAAGATACGGATTGGTGCGGGTGAACGCCAGCAGGAGACCGAAGCCAATCGACAGCGCGACCATGGATGAACCGCCATAGCTGATGAACGGCAACGTCATGCCCTTGGACGGCGCGAGCTGCACGTTGACCATCATGTTGATCAGCGCCTGCAATCCGAATTCCGTGACCAGGCCGGCGGACGCGAGCAGCAGGAACTCGTCCTCCTCGTGCAGCAGGCGAACAAAAACGCGGACCACGATAGTCAGATAGATGATCGCGATTGCGATGCAGGAAATCAGCCCGAACTCCTCCCCGATCACGGAAAAGATATAGTCGGTATGTGGCTCGGGCAGGTGAAATTTCATCGTTCCGGCACCTGGCCCGGTTCCCATCAGCCCGCCATTGGTGAGCGTCGCGTAAGCCTTGTCGGTCTGGTAGGTATCGCCCTGCGCGAACAGGAAGTTGTTGATCCGTTCCGTCGCCACCGAATAGAACATATAGGCGGACACAATACCGCCCAGCGCCGCCGCGCCGAGCCATGCCAGCAGCTTTATCGAGACCCCACTCAGCATCAGCAGGGCAATCCAGATCGCCCCGAAGATCACGGTCTGGCCGAAGTCAGGCTGCTTCATCAAGAACGCCGCGACAACAGCGACAAGCACTCCGGTAATCGGCACGACCGGGAGGGACGGGTCGCGCGCGCGCAACGACAATGTCCAGGCAATCAGCACGACGAACAGGGGCTTGAGAAACTCGGAGGGCTGAAACTGCATGAACCCCACGCCGATCCAGCGCTTTGCCCCATTCACCTCGCTGCCGATCAACGGCACCAGGACGAGCATCACGAAAAAGAAGGATGCACCGCCTAACGCCATCCGCCGCGCCACGTCCTTGGGAAGCATCGAGACGAACAACATGATCGGCAGCGCCAGTGCAATCCATATCGCCTGGCGATAGAAATAATAAAGCGAGGGAAGCTGGAACGTACCATGCGAATAACGATCGGTCGCTGCGGGCGAAGCAGCGGCCACCGCGATAAGCCCGATGGAAATGAGCATGAGGACGAGCAGCAGCAACAGCCGGTCGATCTCCCAGAACCAGGTGCCCATCGCCGATCGATCCGCGCGGCCGAGCCTTGCGGCCCCTTGCTTGCGTTTGCGCTTCCCGCCTTGCGGCATGGCCATCACTCCATCCGTCATGCCAGTGCCCCCACCGCTGCCCGAAACGCGTCCCCACGCGCTTCATAATCCTTGAACTGGTCGAAGCTCGCGCAGGCGGGCGAGAGCATTACCACTTCGCCACTCCGCGCTGCGGCGGCGGCATCCTTCACGGCCTGATCAAGCGTCCCGCTCTCCAGAACGATCTTCCCCGCAGCGCGCAGGATCTCCGCGAACATCGGCCCGGCCTTTCCGATCGTGTAACCGGACTTCACATGATCGAAGTAGGGCGCGCAATCGTCGAGATCGTCGGTCTTGGCCAATCCGCCAAGAATCCAGTGGATAACTGGGTAGGCGGCCAGCGCCGGGGCGGTCGCGGTGGCGTTGGTGGCCTTGCTGTCGTTGACGTAGAGTACGCCATGTTTCTCACCAACCCGCTCCATGCGGTGAGGCAAGCCGGGGTAAGACGATAGGGCGCGGGCAATATCTAGGTCGCCAATCCCCAACACCTTCGTCGCGGCAATCGCGCAAACCACGTTTTGGGCGTTGTGCGGCCCTTGAAGGGCCGGCCACAACATCTGTTCGCCGGCGGAGACGGAGGTTGATCGAACTTCCACCACGTCACCCCGGACTTGATCCGGGGTCCCGCTTCCTTTGGACGGTGATGAAGAGGAGCTGGATGCCGGATCAAGTCCGGCATGACGAAGCGATGTGGCAATGCGCCGGGTTTGATCGTCCTCGGTCGCGATTACGGCGATCCCGCTAGACATCTCGAACAACCGCGCCTTGCTCGCCGCATACGCCTCGAACCCGTCATAGCGATCGAGATGGTCCGGCGTGATGTTGGTCAGCACCGCCACGTCGCAATCGAGACTGAAGGTCAGGTCGATCTGGTAGCTCGACAGCTCAAGCACATACACACCACCTGCGAGCAGCGGATCGCGCGACAGGATCGGCAGGCCGATATTGCCGCCCATCAGTGTCGGCACGCCAGCGGTCTGCAGGATGTGATGGATCAGCGCGGTGGTGGTCGACTTGCCGTTGGTGCCGGTGATGCCGACCACTTTGTGCGGCGGTAATGAAGCGCGTGCCTGGGCGAACAGCTCGATATCGCCGATGACCGGCACGCCGGCCGCTTTGGCATGGGCGGCGATGGGGTGCTTGTTGAGCGGTACGCCGGGGGAGACGATGATGGCGTCGTAGCCGGTGAGATCGATTTCGAGCGGATCGGCGAGGACCAACTCCTCCCTATGCACAGCATGGGGAGGGGGACCATCCGCAGGATGGTGGAGGGGGCTATCGGCTAGCGTCGCGCTGGAAGGTGAACCCCCTCCACCGCCTTCGCCGGTCCCTCTCCCCGTGCCGGGGAGGATCAGGACGTCCCGCTTTATCTCATCCGCGTCCCAAGCGGTCACGCTGGCGCCACTCGCCAGCAGCGCCTCGACAGTCGCCAACCCCGAGCGCGCCAGGCCCAGCACAGCGTAGCGCTTGCCGCTGAAGGCCGGGCTGGTGATCATCTGAGCTTGAGCGTCGCGAGGCCAGCAATCGCCAGGACGAAGCTGATGATCCAGAATCGGATGACGACCGTCGGCTCTGACCAGCCAAGCTGCTCGAAATGATGATGGATCGGCGCCATGCGGAAGATGCGCTTGCCGGTGCGCTTGTAGAAAAACACCTGGAGGATGACGGAAACGGTCTCCAGCACGAACAGGCCGCCGACGATCAGCAGCACGATTTCGTGATGCGCGACCACCGCGATCGCGCCCAGCGCGCCGCCCAGCGCAAGGCTGCCGGTGTCGCCCATGAACACGGCCGCCGGCGGCGCGTTGAACCAGAGAAAGGCCAGCCCACCCCCGATAATCGCGGCACATAAGATTGTCAGATCGCCTGCTCCCGGGACATGCGGAATACCGAGATAGGTCGCGAACTTCACGTTGCCGACCAGATAGGTGATTACAAAGAAGGCCAGCGCTGCGATCACGACCGGCATTGTCGCCAGCCCGTCCAGCCCATCGGTCAGGTTCACCGCGTTACCGAAACCCGCGATTACGAACGCGGCGAAGAAGATATAGAAAACGCCAAGGTCGATCACAGGGCCCTTGTAGAACGGCACGTAGAGATTGTGCGGGCCTCCGTCGAGGATCAGCCACGCGGCGACACCGGCGACCACAAACTCGGCGATCAGGCGCACGCGCCCGGAAACGCCCTTATGACTGCGCTTGGTGACCTTGTCGTAATCGTCCATGAACCCGATTGCGCCAAAGCCCAGGGTCACGAGCAGGCATGCCCAGGTGTATCGATTGGTAAGATCCATCCAGAGCAGCATCGAAATCGTGACCGCCGTCAGAATCATCAGGCCGCCCATGGTGGGCGTGCCGGCCTTGGCGAGATGGCTCTTGGGACCGTCATCGCGGATCGGCTGCCCTTTGCCCTGGCGTACGCGCAGCCAGCCGATGAAGCGCGGACCGATCAAAAGACCGATGAATAGCGATGTCGCGACTGCCCCACCCGCGCGAAAGGTGATGTAACGAATGAGATTGAGCAGCCCGGGAAAGCCCAGATGTTCGGCGATCAGATAGAGCATGTGGTCTTTCCGTTGGCCAATGCGCCGTCACCAAGCGCCTTAACGATGCGCGACAGGCCGATGGCATTGGAACCCTTGATCAATATGACGTCGCCAGGTGTGACGAATTCGGGAAGCGACTTCAGCGCCGCGGCGGCATCGGCCACATGGCGGAGTTTCATCCGCCCCTCAAGCCTGTCGGCCAGCGCAGCCATGTCATGCCCGACAAGCAGTGCCGCTTCCACGCCCGCGTCCAGCATAGGCCGTGCCAACTCGGCGTGATAGCGTGGCGATTGCGTTCCCAGTTCCCGCATCTCCCCGAGGATCACGACCTTGCGGTCCGCCTTCTCGCGGCCAAGTTGTTTGAGAGTGGCAGCCATCGACGCAGGATTGGCGTTGTAGCTTTCGTCGATCACCAGCGCCTGCCCGTCATCGACATTTGCCTTCACGCGGATGCCCCGCCCCGGCAACCCCTTCATGTCGGCGAGCGCGACCCCCGCTGCGGCCGCGTCCCCGCCCAGTGCCTCGACCGCCGCCAGCACGGCCAGGGCATTGGAGACCCAATGCTCACCAGGCTGGCTCAACGAAAAGGTCAGCTGACTTTCCGGCAGTAATACGCTCAGGAGCGTGCTTCCGTCGGACAATGGAAGTTCTTCGAGCGCCCGGACGTCCGCCCCCTCGTCACGGCCGAACGTCAATATCCGTGCCGCGTGCGGCCGAGCCGCTTCGATCAGCCGCTGGCGATGCGGGCTGTCATAGGGGATGATCGCCGTTCCGCCCGGTTGCAGACCCTGGAAGATCTCGCCCTTGGCATCGGCGATCGCGCTCTCGTCCGGAAAATAGGCGGCATGCGCGGGCGCGATCGCAGTGACAATGGCGACATGCGGGCGAACGAGTTGGGTAAGGTGCGCAAGTTCGCCGGGATGATTCATCCCCATTTCGAATACGCCGTAACGCATATCCGGCGGCATCCGCGCCAGGCTGAGGGGTACGCCGGTGTGATTGTTGTAACTCTTGATCGACCGATGAACCTTGCCTGGCACCTTGCGATCGAGCGCCTCGAACAGTGCCTCCTTGGTGCCCGTCTTGCCCACGGAACCGGTAACGCCGATAATCTGGGCTGAACTGCGCGCGCGGCCCTCGCTGGCGATCGCCTCAAGTGCGGCCATCGTGTCATTCACGAGCACGTGGGGATGATCGATTGGTTCACTGACGATGGCGCCTGCCGCACCGCGCTCGAACGCGCCTGCCACAAATCGATGGCCGTCCGTTACTTCGCCTTTCAGCGCGACGAACAGATCCCCCGGACTGACTTCGCGGGAGTCGAACGCAACGCCGGTGGAGACAAATGCGCCTTGAACCTCGCCGTCGGCTGCGGCTGCGATTTCGAACGCAGTCCATAATGACGTGGTCATGCCGCGCACTCCCGTGCAACGGTCACGTCGTCGAATGGCAGCACGCGGTCACCGATAATCTGCCCCTGCTCATGGCCCTTGCCGGCGAGCAACACGATGTCGCCGGCTTTCGCTTCGGCGATTGCGGCTATTATGGCCTCTCGCCGCCCGTCAATCTCGATTGCTCCGGGTGCGCCGACCAGCACCTGCTGGCGGATCCCAGCGGGGTCCTCGCTACGCGGATTGTCGTCGGTCACGATCACATGATCCGCCATCGACACCGCCACCGCACCCATTTCGGGACGCTTGCCGGTATCCCGGTCTCCGCCGGCCCCGAACAGCACGATCAAACGTCCAGTGGCATGCGGGCGAAGCGCTTCGATCGCGGCGCGCAGCCCATCGGGCGTATGCGCGTAATCGACATAAATCGGGGCGCCCGTCTTGCTGATTGCCGCCCGCTCCAGTCTCCCCCGAACGGGCTGGACGCGGGAAAGGCCATCGAGCACCTGTTCCAGAGCTGCGCCCGTCGCCAGTGCGAGACCCGCAGCCGTCAAGGCATTCGCCGCCTGGTAAGCGCCAATCAACGGCAGCTTTACCTGATGCGTCTTGCCGGCGGCTTCGATCGTAAGAGCCTGTCCAAGCTGGGTCGGCACACGGGAAGTCAGCCTGAGCGTCTTGCCGGCGCTCCCTACCGTGATCAGCGCCAGTCCCCGTTCGGCGGCAAGCTCCGCAACCCGCGCCGACGCTGGATCGTCCATCCACACGACTGCCGTCCCGTCATCGTCCACGACTTCCGTGAACAGACGCAGCTTGGCTTCCAGATAAGCCTCCATCGTCCCGTGATAATCGAGATGGTCACGGCTGAGATTGGTGAACGCGCAGGCACGCACGGGCAAGCCTTCGGTGCGATATTGCGACAGGCCATGGCTGGAGGCCTCGAACGCGGCATGGCTCACGCCTTCCCGCGCCAGCCCTGCCATGTTGGACAGGAATGTCACGATATCGGGTGTGGTAAGGCCGGTCGAAACCTGATCGTCCGCGGTAGTGACGCCCAGCGTTCCGATGGATGCGGCATTGTGCCCAGCCATGCGCCACAATTGACGTGTCAGTTCAACGGTCGATGTCTTGCCGTTCGTGCCGGTGACGGCGACGGTTTGGGGAAACGGCGCGAAGAATTGGGCGGCCAGCCGCGCAAAAGCCCGGCGAGGCTCCGCATCAGCGATATGTTGCGCGCCGCAGACGGCGGCCTCGGGCCTGGCGACCACCGCAATCGCGCCCGCCGCCACAGCATCAGCTATAAAATCTTCCCCGTCGAACCTGCTGCCGCGAAAGGCGCCAAATACCGTTCCGCGCGCGACCTTGCGATGATCGATTGCGAAGCCAGTTACCACAGCGTCCTGAACGACACCGCCGGAAGTGAGATCAGTCAGCCGCATGGCCCCCTTTCTCGTCGGGCGTTCGGATATAGGGCATCAGGTCTGAAACGTCGACATCACGTTGATTGTCCGGGATAACACCGAGCAGCGGGCCTACCCGCGCGATCACATTCTTCACGGCGGGAAGGGCCGTCCATGCCGCGGTGCGCAGTCCGAATGTTTCGGGAATGCCCTTGGGCTCGTCCATCGTGACGATCACGACATAACGGGGCGCATCCATCGGGAAAGCAGCGGCGAAGGTGGTGACAAGGGAATTGTGAATATAGCGACCGTTGACGTTCTTTTCGGAAGTACCCGTTTTGCCCCCGATGCGGAACCCCGGTACGTTGGCTGACCTGCCGGTGCCCATCGTTACGACAAGGCGCATGAACTGGCGCATCCGCGCGCTGGTTTGCGGCGAAATCACCCGCGTACCCTGGGGCACATGGTCCGGATCGCGTTTCAACAAGGTAGCGGGTCTCAAAATGCCACCGTTGATGAGCGCAGCATAGGCATTGGCAAGGTGAAGCTGGCTTACCGCGATGCCGTGGCCATAAGCCGTGGTCATGACGGTAGTGCGCGCCCAATAGCCGGGCCAGAGCGGCTTTCCGCGAGCACCAAGCTCCAGGTCTGCCGGTCGATCCAGTCCCAGCTGGCGAAAGAAAGCGGCTACGCGCTGCTGGCCCAGCTCGTCCGCGATCCGCGCGGTTCCGATATTACTGGAATGCATTAGGATTTCCGGCGCAGTGAGCCAGCGCCGCTGCGGATGATCGTCATGAATCGTGTATTTGCCGACATGCAACGGCGCCGTTGCGTCATATCGGTGGGCAATGTCCTTCACCACGCCCTGCTGGATGGCGTTGGCCACCGTGATCATCTTGAAGGTCGAGCCAAGCTCGTAGACCGAGCTGATCGCCCGATTGAAGCGGGCGTCGGGATGAAGCGGGTCGACCGCCGCAGGCGCCAGACCAGGCGCATTGGGATTGAATTGCGGGAGCGAGGCCATTGCCAGCACCTCGCCCGTATGGACGTCGAGCACGATGCCCGCCGCGCCGACGGCGGAATGCTTGGTGACCTGGATTGCGAGCGCGTTTTCCATCGCGCCTTGCACCCGGCTGTCGATCGATAGCGCCACCGGCTTGTTCTGCGCCGCTTGTTCGCGCAGCTGTTTGTCCAGCGCCAGCTCCATGCCGGATGCAGCGTTGCCATCGCGGTCGATCCAGCCGACGACGTGTGCAGCCAGCGATCCTTGCGGATAATAGCGCCGGCTTTCCCGTTCGAAAACGATTCCCGGCTCGCCGATGTCGTTCACCGCATTGACGAGTTCCGGCATCGCTTCATGCTTCAGGTAGAAGAATTTTCGCTTTGAAAAGAGAATGTCGCGATATTGTTGCTCGCTTCGCTCCGGCATCAACTGTGCCAGCCTGACAGCGATCAGCCCCCTGTCGCCTATCACCTTTTGCGGATGGACGCCGATCTTCCATGCGTCGATCGTGCCGGCAAGCACGACCCCGTTGCGATCCACCAGATTGGCACGCGGCTCGGCAAGGCCGGCAAGGCGGCCCTCATTGGCGCCCGGATCCGAAAAAGCCCACACGAACGCCAGCCGAAACAATATGACGGCGGTGATGCCGGCGAACATCAGCATCACCACCATCAGGCGAAAATGGACAAGCGCTACGGATTGCTCGCGTTTTCCCGCGAACCGATCACGTGCGGGGCGGGCGACGAGGGCCGTCACTGCGCGTTACGCTTCTCTCGCTGGGCCGCTTGCTGAAGGTCGCTCAACAGAGATTCGTCGAGAAGCGCGACCCGCTTGGGTGATGCGTCGAACGAACCATCGGTGGGCTTCACGAAATTCGCATGACGAAGTATCGGCTGAGCAGTGTCCGACGCAGGCGCCGATGCTGACGCAAGGATCGGTTTGGCAGGTGCGCGTGCCGCTACGCTGTCTTCAGCCGCAACGGACACTTCCTGGATAGCGGCAGGCGCTGCCGGCCGCGTTTCAAAGCGCGCAAGCTGAACTTCGCCATGCAGATACTGATCGGCGGAAGGCGCCGACAACGCCAGCACCTGACTGTTCCACTGTTCGAGCACGGGCATTCCGCTGCGCGTGCCGAGCTCGGTTTCCAGCTTGCGGATGTCAATCCGGGCGATCAGCATGCGGCGATCCAGCCGCTCCACGGCAGCGCGCTCGGTCGCGACCCGCTGCGAGACAAGATAGCAGCTGAGCGCGGCAACGGCCACACACCCCACCCAGCCCACCGAACGGAAGCGCTTCGCCATCATTGCCGGGTACTCCTCACTACTGAAATCCATGGTGCCGCCGCCGTTCGCCGCGCCGATCGCAATGTTGCTGACCGCGCACGCGGATTTTCCGCCAGCTCTGCGGAATCGGGGCGCACCGCCTTTTCGACGGCCTCGAAGGTCGGGGCGGGATTTTGGCCATCCTGGGCGGGACGGTGACGCGATCCCGACGGAACCGCACCACTACGCTCCCGCAGGAAACGCTTCACGATGCGATCTTCCAATGAATGGAAGGAGATGACCGCGAGTTGTCCGCCAGGCGCAAGCACACGTTCGGCGGCATCCAGGCCCTCGTTGAGCTCGTCCAGCTCGCGATTGACGTGGATCCGAATTGCCTGGAATGCGCGGATCGCAGGGTCTTTCTTGTCGGTAATACGCGCGCCCAGCGCCCTGCGGATCACCGCCGCCAATTCCATCGTGCGGGTGATGGGCCGCGCCGCTACAATGGCCCGCGCAACCCGCCGGGAGCGCGGTTCCTCCCCGTAATGATACAGGATATCGGCGATTTCTTCCTCGTCCGCCTCGTTCACGAAATCCGCGGCCGACATGCCCGATTGCCCCATCCGCATATCGAGCGGGCCATCTTTCATCGCGGCAAAACCGCGCTCCGCGTCATCCATCTGCATGGAGGAGGTACCGATATCGAGAAGCACGCCGGCAACTGCCGTGATCCCCTGTCCCGAAAGGATGTCTTCCATTTCGGAATAACGGCCCTGCACCAGGATGAGGCGGCCGTCGCTTTCCGCCACGATTGCAGCGGCGCCGTCGATCACATACGGGTCGCGATCGATGCCAACAACCCGGCCGGCCCCGGCGGCAAGCATCGCCACGCTATGACCGCCTGCTCCGAACGTACCATCGACGTAGGTTTTGCCTCCCTCCACGCGAAGCGAAGCGATCGTGGGGTCACGCATCACCGGGATGTGGCGATCATAGGACGGGGCGATCATAGCTTGCCGTCCCGCTCGGCGATCAGGTCTTCGGCGAACTCGCGCATATCGGGACGCCCCTCGCTGGAGAGTGCGATTTCAGGACTCCAGATTTCAAAGGTCTCGCCCGTGCCGACGAACATTGCGCTATCCGTGATCCCCGCGCGACGGCGAAGGCCTGGCGGCAGGATGATGCGGCCGCTGCCATCGATCGCTATCTCTTCCATGCTGCCGAAAAGGCTGCCCGAAAGCGTGAAACGCGAGTCATTGGCGCGGCCTGCTTCGACATCGGCCTGCTGCTTGGCGCGCATGTCACGGTGCACGATCGCCATATAGCCTTTGTCGAAGCCGCTGATGCACTGATCACGCTCGTGGCGCGCAAGAATCAGCGCCTTCGATTCGGGCATGCGCGCGGTGACAACTTTGCGCAGCGATGCGGGTACCGAGACGCGCCCTTTGGCATCCACGGTATTCAGCCATTTTCCCGTAAAGAATTCTACGAGTTCCACCGCACGCCCCTGTTGGGCGATCCGCCGGTTCGGTCGCGTCTGCCTGGTATCGGCCCTGGCAAACATCATCCCGCAGCATCACGCCTTGGATCACATGGATATCAGTGCAACCATGCCTCAGCAATGCCTAATCATGCCTTAATATGGGTATAGTCTGCCATATTGTGGAAAAATACTACTAAAGGATGCCGTGACGCCCCCTTTGAAGCGCCGCAGGACGCCGTAAGCCCGCAATTACGGACTTCCATTGAAGGGCCGGAACTTGGTTGTTCTGTGGATAAGTCTGGTGACTAGTGGCGGCTGCGGAACAGAACGGCGCCCATTGTCATCAAGACGAGGCCCGGAATTAGCGCCGCTGCGCCGGCGTGACTCACGCGACTCGGATTTTCGATCCACGCAACTTGTTCGCTGGGGGGCCGCATCTCCGAGAGTACGGCAATCATATCCGCGACCAGGGCAATGTTGTCAGCCGTGCGCAGATCATCATCCCGCCCGTCGCCAGGCAGACGCCAATAGTCGTCCTGCAGCAAATCGGCATCGGACAGGACGAGCGCTCTTCCGCGGCCCACACGACAATCCGCAAGGAAGTCAGCTTTCAATATGAAGCAGTTGCTTCCCGGCATACGCCGCAACAATCCCGGTGCATATGCCCTTATCCGATATCGGCGTGCTTTCCACGCCACATGGATCGTCTGTCTCGCATCATTAGCCGGTCGATCGAGGAGCCCGATATGGCGCAGCCAGGGTTCAATGTTATTGATCGAAGGCGGCGACCGCGGATCGCCCATTGGATAACGGCTGGGCCAGCGCAACGATGGGTCGGCGAGGATCAATGCCTTCCCGCCCGCCCTTATCCATTGATCGAACGCGACAAGCTCTTCCGGCCCGAAATTTCGCGGTTGCACAAGCAATAGCGGATTTGCCGCCGTTCGCGGCAATGTATCGATTGCGCTGATCCGATAGAAACGTTGCAATGCCGACAAGGCGTGCGGTGGGCCGGTCGGCCCCTCCCCCCACACCAGGGGCAAGCCCGTCAAAAGGAATACCGGCTGCTTCGGTGCAGCAATCAGGCGGGGCGAGGGATGGACGCCACGCGCGTAGAGATATTGCAGCGGCGCGTTGGGCCAAAGGGTCAGCAAAGCGAGTATGAGCGCCAACCCGCCCCGCGAGATTGACGCAGGCAGTTGTCGCGCCAACATGGCCACGGCCTCATAGGCAAGCAGGAGTGCCGCTCCACTTGCCCACCCACGTCCAAGCTGTGCCCAGGGAACAGGCCCGCCCAGTAAGGCGACAAGCATCGCCTCGCTACCGCCGAGTGCGACAAGCGCGAGCAGATAGGACGCAACACGCGAACGCCAAGGCAGGCGCATGGCGGCGACTACGCATATTGCCAGGATGACCGGACGAAACGCAAGAAACGACAACAGATCGATCCGCCCGCGCGCTGCAAAACCACCGAGCAGCAGCCCGCACAATATTTCGGCAACGACGATTGCGCCTGCCAGAAAAAGCGAAAGCGCCGCCTCTTTGCGGTTCAGTGCGATCCGCCTCCCCGCGAGGGGGATGGTCCTGCGGCCCCCGATTTGTCGGGTGCATTGCCCGGCGCAATACCCAGTTCCGCCAGAGGCTCCTTGGGCTGGTCGTCACCGGCTTGCGCGGCATTGCCCGCGATGTTCGTCGCCGCTGGCTCCGGCGGCCGGGACGCTTCGCTATCGTTGACGGATTTGACGAAGATCGCGCCCAGCAGCACGAGCAGAAACACGCATGCAAGGCCCGTGAGGCCGATGCGGACCCGTTGCGTCAGATCCTGTCCATTCCGGTTCATTGACTTCGACATTTAATGCGGCCGTGACGGATTGTCGAACATTCAGCGCCGCAGGAATTCGGGCACTGGCAGGCTCTTCTGTTCCAGCCAGGCCGGATTGAACAATGATGACAGATACCGCATTCCGGAATCGCACAAGATGGTCACGATCGTCTTGCCCGGACCCACTTCCTTCGCGAGGGCGATCGCGCCGGCGACATTGATGCCGGACGAGAGGCCAACGCACAGCCCCTCACGCTCCAGCAGGGTGAACAGCTGGGCCAGCCCTTCCTCATCTGAAATGCGAAATTGGGTATCGATCGGCGCACCTTCCAGATTGGCGGTTATCCGGCTTTGCCCAATTCCTTCGGACACCGAGTTGCCTTCTGCCTTCAGCTCCCCGTGCGCGTAATAATTGTAAAGCGAAGCGCCATATGGATCGGTCAGACCGATCACCACATCCGGATTGAATTCCTTCAGGCCCAGCCCGACGCCGGCAAGCGTGCCGCCGGTGCCGACCGCGCAGGTGAAGCCATCGACCTTCCCGCCGCTCTGCTGCCAGATTTCCGGCGCTGTCGTACGGATATGCGCCATCCTGTTGGCGGTATTGTCGAACTGGTTCGCCCACAGCGCATTGGGCGTTTCTTCGGCGATGCGGCGGGAGGTATGCACATAATGTGCCGGGTTTGAGTAGGCCGTGGGCGCGACCAGCACCAGTTCCGCGCCAAGCGCACGGAGCGTATCCTGCTTCTCCCGGCTCTGCGTATCCGTCATCACGATGATCGTCTTGTAGCCTTTGGCATTGCCGACCAGGGCAAGGCCGATGCCGGTGTTCCCCGCGGTGCCTTCCACGATGATGCCGCCAGGCCGCAGGGTGCCTTGCGCTTCCGCATCCTCGATGATGGACAGAGCCGCGCGGTCCTTGACCGAACCGCCCGGATTCATGAATTCGCATTTCGCGAGGATCTCGCACCCGGTGATGTCGCTCGCATGGCTGAGGCGGACGAGAGGTGTATTGCCGACCAGAGCCAGCGCATCGCGTGTGATGTTCATGACACTCGATTAGCCGAGCCAATACCGTCGCCGCAAGCAACCTTAGCTATCGGCATCCATTGCCATTTATGCTCAAACTTTGACCAATTGCCTCGCGATTTGACGAAAAATGCGGCATCGCAAAAACTTTTTCCTGGCATATACACTGATGTAACAAATCTGCTCTTGACGCCGGGCACGCCTTTGGCGAATTGGCGCTTATGAAGCTCTTAACATTTATTAACGCCGCGCCCATTGGCGTATTGCTCGCTCTTGCAGCTTGCAATTCGCAACCCGAAACGATCGACCCGAACGCCGATCCGGATGCGAATGAGCTCGCCTCAGCACCTCCTGTCGAGTTGCCTCCCATGGTAACGGCGAGCCGCAGCTATCGCTGCAAGGACAACAGCCTGGCCTATGTTGATTTCTTCAACAACAACACGGCGGTCTATAAGAAGGACAAGGCCGAGCCTGCGGGCACCCAGCTGAAATCCGAAGGCGAAGGCAAGCCTTATGTCGCCGAAGGCTATTCGGTCAGCGGCAGCGGTAACGAAGTCACCATCACAGCGCCGGGCAAAGGCACGCAGAGCTGCAAGGCCTGATCTTCTAACGCCACATCCCATAGCGGGCCGGCAGGAGCAATCCGCCGGCCTTTTGATTTCAAGCAACGCGGAAGCCTGCTCCCACTTTGAGCAGAAAGCTCGATATCAGGCGTTCTCCTTCGAGAATGCCTCCATCCGCTTGTGCATCTCGTCCTGCGGCACATCCTCGACATGGGTGGCCAGGGTCCATTTGTGCCCGAACGGATCGAACACGGTGCCCATGCGATCACCCCAGAACTGGTTCTCGACCGGCCTTTCTACCTTGGCCCCCGCATCGATCGCCCGTTCGAATGCTTTATCCACATCGGGCACATAGATCACCAGGCTTGCCGTGGGGCCGCCGCGCGACTTTGGTCCTTTAATGTTCATGTCCGGAAATTCGTCCGACAACATTACATGCGAATCACCGATCTTGATCTCGGCATGGCCAAGCCTCTCGCCCATCGGCAGGCGCATCACCTCGGTCGCACCGAAGGCGCGGCTGTAGAATTCGATCGCATCCGCAGCGCCGTCGATCGTGAGATAAGGCGTTACGCTATGATAGCCTTCAGGGGGATTTTTCAGCGACATGATCATCTCCTTACAATGGAACAAACCGTGATCATTCATACAGGAACGCAACCCCTTCGACAAACCGGAATCGATCGCTTAAACGCGCGGCCATGTCGGAACAGCCCATCACGCCCCAGGTCGTCGCTGAACATGGTTTCACGCCGGAAGAATATGAACGCGTCCTCGAATCGCTCGGCCGTGAGCCCAACCTGACCGAGCTCGGCATCTTCTCGGTGATGTGGTCCGAGCATTGCTCTTATAAATCCTCCCGCATTCACCTTTCGAAGCTGCCGACCGAAGGGCCGCAGGTGATCTGCGGCCCCGGCGAGAATGCCGGCGTGGTCGATATCGGTGACGGGCAGGCGGCGATCTTCAAGATGGAGAGCCACAACCACCCCTCCTATATCGAGCCCTATCAGGGCGCGGCGACCGGCGTCGGCGGCATCCTGCGCGATGTCTTCACGATGGGCGCGCGCCCGATCGCCAATATGAACGCGCTGCGCTTCGGCCGCCCCGATCATCCCCGGATGCGCCATCTGATCGCGGGGGTCGTCCATGGCATCGGCGGCTACGGCAATTGCGTCGGCGTGCCGACGGTCGGCGGCGAGGTCAATTTCCACAAGGCCTATGACGGCAACATCCTCGTCAACGCGATGACGGTCGGCATCGCCGATACCGATAAAATCTTCTATTCGGCGGCATCCGGCATCGGCAATCCGATCGTCTATGTCGGCTCGAAAACCGGGCGCGACGGCATCCACGGCGCGACGATGGCCTCGGCCGATTTCTCGGAAGACAGCGAGGAAAAGCGCCCCACCGTCCAGGTCGGCGATCCCTTCACCGAGAAGCTCCTGATCGAAGCCTGCCTGGAGCTGATGGCGACCGACGTGATCGTCGCGATTCAGGACATGGGCGCCGCTGGCCTCACCTCCTCGTCGGTCGAGATGGCTTCGAAGGGCGGCGTCGGCATCGAGCTCGACATGAATACCGTCCCTTGCCGTGAAACCGGCATGACGCCCTATGAGATGATGCTCTCCGAATCACAGGAGCGCATGCTGATGGTCTTGAAGCCCGGTCGCGAAGCCGAAGCCGAGGCGATCTTCCGCAAATGGGAACTCGATTTCGCCGTGATCGGTCGCGTCACCGATAGCGGCCATATGGTGCTGAAATTCGACGGCGAGACAGTGTGCGACATCCCGCTCGCCCCGCTCGCCGACAACGCCCCCAAATATGATCGGCCCTATATCTCGCAGAGTGAATATAAGGCGTGGGCGAAGATCGCGCCGCTCGGCGATGTGCCCGAGAGCAGCGATATCGCCGCCGACCTGCTCAAGCTGATGGCCTCGCCGGACATCGCCAGCCGCCGCTGGATCTGGGAGCAGTACGACCACATGGTGGGCGCCGACACCGTCCAGCGCCCCGGCGGCGACGCGGCGGTGGTGCGCGTCCACGGCACCAACAAGGCGATCGCGATCACGACCGATTGCACCCCGCGCTATTGCTACGCCGATCCGGTCGAGGGCGGCAAGCAGGCGATCGCCGAAGCCTATCGCAACCTCTGCGCGGTCGGCGCGACCCCGCTCGCCGTCACCAACTGCCTCAACTTCGGCAATCCGCAGCGCCCCGAGATCATGGCGCAATTCGTGGGCTGCCTCGAAGGCATGGCGGAGGCGTGCAAGGCGCTCGATTTCCCGATCGTGAGCGGTAACGTCTCGCTCTACAACGAGAGCAAGGCCACGGGCGGCGGCAGCGCCATCCTGCCGACTCCAGCCATAGGCGCGATCGGTCTGCTTGCGGACTGGTCGCAATCGGCGACGATCGCCTTCAAGGCGGAGGGCGAAGAGATTTACCTGATCGGCGGCACCGTTTCCGAACAGGCCGGGCACCTGGGCCAATCCTTGTGGCTGCGCGAAATTCTCGGCCGCCAAGACGGCCCACCGCCGCCTGTCATTCTCGCCAAGGAAAGGGCCGCAAGCGAGTTCGTTCGTTCGCTAATCGCGGAGGGCAAGGTTACGGCCGTCCATGACGTGTCCGATGGCGGCTTGCTGGTGGCGATTACGGAAATGGCGCTAGCGAGCGGGATCGGCGCGGAGCTGGGCGAAATTTCCAGCGCAGCCGAAGCCTTTGGCGAAGATCAGGCACGTTATGTCGTGACCGGCGAAAACCTGCATCTTGCCTACACTGCGGGCGTTCCGATCACCCGGATCGGCACTACGGGCGGCACCAGCGTCGCGGGCGTTCCACTCGCCGATCTCCGCGCCGCGCATGAAGGCTTTTTCCCTACACTGATGGGCAATGCTGCATAATCTCATCCACGGTATTGCACGGCATCCGGAAGTAGATCGAACATGGCGCCGGAAGATATAGTAGCGCGCTTTCAGGATGCGTGGAACGCGCACGACATGGAAGCCTTTGGCAAACTCTTCCATCCGGATGCGACGTTCGTGAACCGGTTCGGAACCTACTGGCGCGGTGTTGACCAGATCATCGCCGGGCATACAGGGATCCACGCTTCGATCTATCGTGATTCAACGCTCGCGATCGACACCCCCGATGTCGATCCGATCTCCGAAGACGCAGCGATCCTGCACTTCTGGTCGCGGCTCTGCACGGGAGAAGCCCATCCGGCGGGACCGCATCAGATCGACACATTGATCCTTGCAGTGGTGACGCGCCGCGCTGGTGAATGGCGCATCCAGGCGGCGGAAAACGTAACCCTGGTCGACCCCATGACCGGTACGGCCAAACTGCGCCGCTGAGACCGCCCCCGGCTGGAGCGGGAGGCCATCATGGAATGGGACGGCCATCGTCGCGCAAATGCGCTGTCCTACAAGCCTCCGCCGGGCTATGTGGCGAATAGTTGACCAGACACGCCATCCGGATGTGAAATTGATAGCAAAACCAGCAGGTTTTTAGTGTGAACCATGTGTGAACTTTGGGAGCATGTTGAAGGCAGTTTCTGGCCAGACAGCGCCCGTGAAGCCGCCGCGCTGGCAGAACGGAGATCGTCATGAGCCAGCCCATTGCCGGGGAAGAAAAGTCGCCGTCGGAAATGATCGATGCGAGGATCGCGGAGTTGGGGGACTGGCGCGGCGACATGCTCGCCAAAGTCCGTATGCTCATCAGGCAGGCCGTTCCTGACGTGATCGAGGAATGGAAGTGGCGCGGGGTGCCGGTATGGTATTGCGACGGCATGATCTGCACCGGCGAGACTTACAAAAACGCAGTGAAAATGACCTTTGCCAAGGGCGCGACATTGGAAGACCCGTCGGGTCTCTTCAATTCCAGCCTCGACGGCAATGTCCGACGCGCTATCGATCTCCATGAAGGCGACGAAATCGACGCCGAAGCATTGAAATCGCTCATTAGCGCCGCAGTCGCGCTGAACAGATCCCGCGGCAAGCGTTGATCCTCGAACTTGGCGTGGGGAACGTGTAGTTGGATAATGTCCTGCTTCTCGCAGGTGCGGGCTTCCTTGCCGGCGCAATGAATGCGCTTGCGGGGGGCGGCTCTTTCGTCAGCTTGCCCGCGATGATCGCTGCGGGGGTGCCCTCGGTGAATGCCAATGCCTCCAGCACCGTCGCGCTGTTCCCGGGCGGGATGACGAGCGTCTGGGTCTATCGTGATGGCCTTCGGGAGGTTTGCGGCGTACCGTTGCGCCCGACGATTATCGCAACCCTGCTCGGGGGCATCGCAGGCAGCCTGTTGCTGCTGTGGACGCCATCTAGGTTGTTCGATCGCGCCCTGCCCTGGCTGCTGCTGACCGCTACGCTGATGTTGATCTTCGGGCGCCACATCGGGCCGATGCTGCGCAAGCGGATCAAGGTGGGGCTGCCAGCCGTCCTGACGCTGCAATTCGTGCTGGGCATCTACGGCGGCTATTTCGGCGGTGCGGTGGGGCTGATGATGATGGCGGCCTGGAGTATTCTCGACAGCGCTGATGTGAAGATGTTGAACGCGCCGCGCACTCTGATGGTCAGTGCCGCCAACGGCATCGCGGTACTGATATTCGCGGCGCTAGGCGCAGTCTGGTGGCGCGAGACTGCGCTGCTGGGGCTTGGTGCGCTCATCGGCGGCTGGGCTGGCGCGCACCTCGGTCGCAGGTTGGCGCCTGCCTTCATCCGTGCAGCAACGCTGACGCTCGCGATCGCGACAACCCTCGCATTTTTCGTCAGGGCCTATGGCTAGGCGCGAACATCAGACCCGCCCATCGCGCTCCCCGAATAGGAGGTCTTCCGTTCCCGATAACGCCAACGCTTTTCTCGTGCTTCATTCAAATATCTTATTGCGAATCATTCTTGCTAGCGATATCACTGAGAAAATAGGAGAGGTTGATGGTCGTTTGCGTTTGCAATGCTATCCGTGAAACCGATGTGCGGGCAGCCGCCCGGCAGGGCGCGAACACGCCTTGTGCCGCTTACGCATCGCTTGGCCGACGCCCCCGTTGTGGTCAATGCGTTTCATTCGCGCGTGAAATTATTGAGAGCGAGCGCTCAGCAGCCTGAAGTCCCGCAATCTATTGCGAGTCGATTTTGGCAGAAATCCGTCGTTTTCTGTTTCGACTATCCTCCCTTTTCGGTAAAACGATCCCCGCTATATAATACGGAGATCATCATGAAGGGCGACGATCGCGTCATCGAATATTTGAACGAAGCGCTCAAGAACGAGCTGACTGCGGTCAACCAATATTTCCTGCACTATCGCCTGTTGATGCACTGGGGTGTCAAGAAGCTCGGCAAGTTCGAATATGGCGAATCGATCGACGAGATGAAACATGCCGACAGGCTGGCCGATCGCATCCTGTTCCTGGACGGCCTGCCCAATTTTCAGCTGCTGGGCCGCTTGAAGATCGGCGAATCGGTGGAAGAGATACTGAAGGCCGATCTGGCCCTTGAACTGGAAGCGATCCCGCTCCTCAAGGAAGCGATCGCCCATTGCGAAAGCGTGCGCGATTATATCAGCCGCGACCTGCTCGCCGATATTCTCGACAATGAGGAAGAGCATGTCGACACGCTCGAACGCCAGTTCGACATGATCGTGCGCATGGGGCTGGAAAACTACATCCAGCTCCAGTCGGAGCCCGCCGAATCCGGCGAAAGCTGATCAGCCGGCCTTGCGGCCGAATACCACGGGTCGCCGCGGGGCCGCCGATGCCATGACAGGAGCGGTCTCGCGTTCGAACAGGTTGATCGTCTCGCTGAACAACGGACGCAGTTTTGCGACGTCCTGAAGAAGATTTTCCGGTGATTCCTGCTGCTCCACGAAGCGGCGGGCGCTGTGCTCGATATGCTCGGACAGCAAGCCCAGCGGCTCGGCGCCGAATTGCAGCGATTCACCCTTAAGCGTATGCGCGGGACGTACGAGTGCCGCTGCGTCGCCCTTGCGCATCGCTTCTTCGATTGCGATCAGCGACTTCATTCCATCTTCACGGAAATAACCGAGAATCCGAACGAATTCGGCTCCAAGCTGGGCCCTTAACTGCGAAAACGTTGACCAGTTCACCAGCCCGTTTGAACCGTATGACATGGGGCTACTCCTGCCACTTCATTTCTTGTTCGATGGGTGCACTTTACGACAGGAGTGTAAACAGGACGTTGACACCGGCTCAGCGCGTTACGATGAAAATGCAATTATCGGCATTTTTTTGAAGCTTTATCCGCCACTTGTTTGCCCGGACGAGATTTTTGATTTCCGATTCGGCCTTTGGATCATCCGTCACGAGGCGAATTTCGGCTCCCGCCTCGGTCTCTCTGAGCGCGCGTGCCAGCCGCAGTGCCGGCCAGGGACAACGCAGACCCCGCGTGTCGATCGTTTTGATGGTCATTTCTGGTCGAAGGGGTTTTTCGGGGCCCGCAAGGTCAACCGCACCGGAACAGCGCCAAAACCCAATTCGCGTCGAATGCCGTTCACGAGGTAGCGACGATAGCTTTCGGGAAGCTGGTCCACGCGCGTACCGAACAGCACGAAGCTGGGTGGCCGGGTGTTGGTCTGGGTCAGATAACGCAGCTTGATACGCTTGCCGCCCGGCGCGGGGGGCGGATTTTTCTCGACCGCGGTCTCGAACCAGCGGTTGAGCTGGCCGGTCGATACACGACGCGACCATGCATCGCGCGTGTCCAGCGCAGCCTGGATGAGCTGATCGATCCCGCGCCCGGTTTCAGCGGACACCGTGATCAGCGGCAAACCTTTTACCTGCGCGAGGCCTTCGTCGAGTGCAGCGCGCACCCCCTGGAACAACGACGGCGGGTTTTCCGCGACATCCCATTTGTTGAGCGCGATGACCAGGGCACGGCCTTCCTGCAGCACCTTGTCCGCGATCCGCAGATCCTGTGCTTCCAGACCGAGAGTCGCATCCAGCAGCAGCACGACCACTTCCGCGAAATCGACGGCGCGCAGCGCATCCGCTACCGACAGCTTCTCCAGCTTGTCCTGCACCTTAGCGCGTTTGCGGAGCCCCGCGGTATCGATCAGCCTTACCGGATGAAGCGCGCCATCCTTGTCACGCCATTCCCAATCGATGGCGATCGAATCGCGGGTTATGCCGGCTTCCGGGCCGGTTATCAGGCGATCCTCGCCCAGCATCTTGTTCACAAGTGTGGACTTGCCGGCGTTCGGACGACCGACAATTGCCAGTTTCAACGGCCCCATGCCATCCGCTGCTTCGGCTTCCGAGTCATCCTCTAAGCCTTCTTCAACCGGCTTTTCGACATGCGGCAGGAGGATTTCGAAAAGGTCGGCCATGCCCTCACCATGTTCGGCGCTTATCGCGACAGGATCACCAAAGCCGAGGCTGAACGCCTCCATCAGCCCGGCGTCGCCGGCCTTGCCTTCCGCCTTGTTGGCCAACACCATCACTGGCGCGTCGCTGGTCCGCAGCCAGCGGGCGATCTGCTCGTCGAGCGGCGTAATGCCTGCACGCGCATCGATCATGAACAATACGGCGTCACTCTGTGCGACAGCCGCCTCCGTCTGGGCACGCATCCTGCCCGGAAGCGTCCGCGCATCGTCTTCTTCGAAACCTGCGGTGTCGATGATGCGAAAAGGCACGCCAAGCAGCGTCGCTTCGCCCTCTCGTCGATCCCGGGTTACACCGGGCCGATCGTCAACAAGCGCGAGTTTCTTGCCTACCAGACGGTTGAAGAGCGTCGATTTTCCAACGTTCGGGCGCCCGATGATGGCAACAACCGGCTGATCCGCCGCTGATATGTCAGCGCCACGCACTCAGATGTCCGCTGCTATCGAGGATATAGAGCGTATTATTGGCAACGACGGGGGACAGATGGATCGCATTTCCTGCCTTCGTGGACGTGCCGATCTTTCCATCCTCCACAGCCACATTCATGATCTGACCTTCACTGTTCGCGAGCAGCAGCCGGTTGCCGGCGAGAATTGGCCCGGTCCAGGAAATCGGCCGGTCCTTCTTTTTCTTGCTGCGCCATTGCTGAAGCTGGGTCATCCACCGGATCTTGCCACTGATGCGCGATATGCACAGCAGCCGCGCCTGATCGGTAACGACGAACACCCATTCGCCGGCCACCCATGGGGTGGAAATCCCGCCGATGTTAAGCTCCCACAAACGCTGGCCGCTCACGAGTTCGAGCGCCACCATCCGCCCGCCCTCGCCCACTGCATACACGCGCCCCTCGTCGATTACGGGGCTTGCGTCGATATCAGCCAGTGAGGCGACGGTGGTGGATACGCTGGTACGGGACAGCGCGTCCTGCCAGACGGCACGGCCGTTTTCATAGCGATACGCGGTAAGATCGCCCGACGAGAAGCCGGCGATTACAGTGCCTTGCGCAGCTGCGGGCGCGGCAACGCCAAAGATCCCGGAATTTTCCATCGATCCGGCTTCATTCCAGATCGTCTTCCCATCCGGAGCATTCAGCGCAAAAATCTGATTGTCCTGGCTGACAACATAGATTTGCCCGTTGAATATGGTCGGGGAACCCCGCAGCGGTCCCGCTGGACGAACCTTCCAGATGACCTTGCCGTTCGACGCATCGAGCGCAACGACATCACCAAGGCCGGTGGTGGCGTAGGCGCGGCCGCTTTCGACGCTCACGCCGCCGCCAAAGGCCGCCGCTTCGTCCTTGCCCTTGACGCCGATATTCGTTTCCCAACGCCGGCCGCCGCTTGCGGCATCAAACGCGTGGACCGTCGCCTCGGAATCAATCACATATAATGTGCCGTTATCGACAACCGGCGGCGCCGCCAATCTTGCCTTCTTCGGATTGCTGGCGATCGATACGTTCCATGCGCGTCCAAGCGCGGTGCCGAGTTCGAGATGCCCCATCGATTTCTGGGCATTGCCGCCCGGCTGGGCCCAGTTCGCATTGGCAACCGCCGCTGGAACAGCGACCGGCTGGTCCGCCAGGCCGGGATCGACTTCCACGCCGCTTTCATAAGTCAGAATGGGAACCCGATCGCCGACCAACGGCGTTTTCGCCTTCTTCTCCCCCTTGCCGAACAGGCCGCATCCCCCGAGGGTCAGCAACAACACTGCGGCGATCGTCATACGCTTCATTATTTTACTTCCTTCACGGTCACCTCAGGGAGGGGCGCAGCATCGATGCCGAGGGCACCGGATATGCGGACTGCGCGCGCGCGGATTGATTCCGGCACCTGCCCGTCCTTGGCCAGCGCCGCAAAAATGGCGCCCGCCTTCTTTGGCTGGTTGAGCTTGAGCCAGGCGATCGCCGTCAATTCACCAGCGCTGCCGAACCAGGGGTTGCCCTGAACGGCGAGAGGCTTCATCCGGGCGATTACCCTTTCCGGTTTGACGGTATCGAAGCTGGCCGCCGTGCTCCGGATGAGCGCAAGATCCCTGAAGGGTTGCGGCAAGGCTGTATCGACGGCGATGGCGTCATACGCCGCGGTCGCCCCGGCAACGTCGCCGCCGTCGAGTTTCTGCGCAGCCAGGGCAAGCCTTGCTATGCCGCGATATCCGTCGCTTTTGTCGGTGGACAGAGCCGTAAGCGCCGCCTGGGCTTCCTTCACCTTGCCCTGATTTAGGTCCTCCAGCGCCGCGCTCATCTTTTCGCTGGTCAGGCCGATCGCCTTTTCCTGCTGCGCATTCCACCAGAGATAACCGCCGAAAGCTGCCAGCGCCGCAATCACGAGCACGACGACCAGGCGGCCGTAACGCATCCAGAATGTGCCTATTTGCTCTCTGCGAAGCTCTTCATCGACCTCCCGGAGGAAGGCTTCATCAGTCTTGGGAGGCAGCGCCAAACATCTTCTCCACGAACCATCATTTCAAATGCGTGCGCGTTCCTTAGCCGCGCGCGCGCTCGAACGAAAGCGCTTCAATTCAGATCAGCGAGGACCGCCCGGCCATGTTGCCCGATCGCCTGTCCCTATTCCCGCAGCGGCAGCGGCACCGCCCGCAAGTTCAAGCACGGCAACCACCTGTTCCCCGGCGTCCACGGGTTCGAGCGACAGGGGCATGGTGTTTGCGGCTATTCGCGCGATCTTTCCATCGGCGCGGATGAAGATCATGTCGAGCGGGATCAGGGTGTTCTTCATCCAGAAGACCGCGCGTTGCGGGGGACTGAACGGAAACAGCATTCCGCCATCCGCCGGCAATTCGTTGCGATACATCAGCCCGCGCGCCTGCTTCGCGGGCGTGTCCGCAATTTCCACCCTGAAGACGTGCTTTTTTGCGCCCCTGACTAACGTGACGGGCAGCAGGCGCCCGATTTCCGCCGATGATTCGGCGGCAACAGGCTGCACAGCCTGGCAACTCGCCGCCTGAACGGCAGCAAGCAGCAACACTGATATGCAACCCGCTTTTTTCAGGATCACGGAAGACTGGTGGAAAGAACGACAGCCAGAGGGCCTTTGCGTCCTTCCGCGATGCGCGCAAACAAGGCTTTTTCGGGATCGAGATCGAGCAGTCCGGCGCGCCGGACGGTTTCCATATGGACGAAAATATCCCGATCATCGTCATCCCGTCTGACGATGAATCCATAGCCCTTAAGCCGATTGAACCATTTCACGATCACTGGTTCGAATGGCCCGGCCTGCTCGATAAGATCCGCAGGATCGATCCGATCCTGCGCGCGGCGCGCCACCATGTCCGGATCCGGACCAATCGCGGTGCTCAGATCGATGGCCCTTATCGTCTTGGCCTGAAGCCCACGTGCGCGGCGCACGACATCGCAAACCAGGCGGGCGCCTTCGGGAAGCGCGCGGCGATCATGATCGCGCAGGACTGAAAAATGAATGAGAACGTCGCCCACGTCTCCGTCCGCGACCATGAAACCGAAGCCACGCATGGCATCGAACCACTTCACGGTACCGGAAACGTTCAGCACTTCTTCGTCATGCGTATCGTCAGGATACAGGAGATGATCCGCCTGTTCAGCGGACGTCACGGGAAAATCTCTATCTGCTGCGGACAAGTCAAACCGCTCAGTCGCCATCAAACGCCCCCCCCGAGGATAACATGGGGAGTTAACATGATTCTTCCAGCAAACGAAGGAACAAAAATCTGATTTTCATTAATCCATCTCTATATTCGGGCAAAAGACCGCAAAATCGTCATCAATGTTAGCAGCTAAGATTTTTTGAACAAGATCAAATGGATGACCTGCTCTGATCATGGCACTAAACGCCCTGCGCCGGCTTTTTTCATCCGGGGTTTCCGGTGAAAAAGGACCAATCCGCTTGCGGCGCGCAAAGGCAACAGCCGCATCCAAAGCCTGCTCTTCTACCGCAGCAGAAACAGACGCGGCGTCTTGAGCAGAGATTCCCGCACTATGCAAGACCAAGTCTATTCTGCGTTTTCCATAACCTCGTCTCGTAAGCGATGCCGCGCGCATTTCGGCGAACTGCACATCATCGACGTAACCAAGCTCAGCAAACCTTGTGACGAGCTCTTCCACGCGGGGCAAGGCATGCCCGTCCCATCCACGCTCATACAGTTTGCGTTCAAGATAGCGGGTCAATTTTGCGCGTGTCGTTGCATAACGCTCGACATATCGCAGGGCCACTTGTTCAAGTATGCCCGCGTCGAGCGGAGGAATGTTGCGATTTGGTTTCGTTCGTGCCACGCGCCATCTTTGTGCCACAGTCGAGCCGGATTTTGAACGCGCATTCTTAGGATAAGGCAGACACTGGTGAGAATTTGGGCAAAGGGCCGGCAGATTGAGTTTGGGAGATCGGTCCATCAAGAGGGAGTTGCCAGCGGTGCTGGAAGAAGTAACGCGATCGCCAGCCAGAGCAGCGGCCGCTGCGGTGATTAGCGCCACGCCCACCGAGGACGTGCTCGGCCGCCGCTTTTCGGATTTCGAGACTTTGGGCGATGCGCTGGATTATGCCGCACGCGGCTCGCGCGGGCTCAATTTCCACGACGCGCGGGGCAATCTCATCCGTCCCTATCCGTATTCCGAGCTTCGTGCCGATGCCATTGATATGGCACGTCGCATGGTGGCTTATGGCGTGGCGCCTGGAGACAGGATTGCGTTGATCGCTGAAACCGGTGCCGAATTCGCGGCGCTGTTCTTCGGCGCTATTTACGCCTGCGCCCTGCCCGTGCCGCTTCCGCTGCCGACCTCCTTTGGCGGACGGGACAGCTATATCGATCAGCTGGCGGTGCAGCTTGGCAGCTCCGATCCCAAATTGCTATTCTTCCCGGAAGATCTGGCAGCAATGGCAGAGGCGGCCGCAACGCGATGCGCTGTCGAGGCAATTGCGTGGGAAAGGTTCGCCGGCCGTGCTGCTCCGGTCGTCGATTTGCCCAAAGCGACGTCTCAGGATATCGCCTATCTGCAATATTCCAGCGGCTCCACGAGGTTCCCGCACGGCGTTACCATCAGCCACCTTGCCCTGCTCAACAATCTGTCCGCGCATTCGCATGGCATGGAATTGGTGGACAGCGATCGCTGTGTGAGCTGGTTGCCATGGTATCATGACATGGGGCTTGTAGGCTGTTTCCTGTCGCCGATCGCCAACCAGGTTTCGGTCGATTATCTGAAGACGGAAGACTTCGCGCGACGGCCGCTTGCGTGGCTTGATCTCATCAGCCGCAACGAAGGAACCACCCTCAGCTATTCGCCGACGTTCGGTTACGATATCTGCGCGCGACGCATTTCCAGCCAGACCCAGCCGGCGGATCGCTTCGATCTCTCCCGCTGGCGGGTTGCGGGCAATGGCGCGGACATGATCCGCCCCGACGTGATGCAGGCGTTCGTCGATGCCTTCAGCGAAGCGGGTTTCAAGGCGTCCGCCTTTCTGCCGAGCTACGGCCTTGCCGAAGCCACGCTGGCGGTTTCGATCATGCCGCCGGGCGAAGGCATCATCGTCGAGCTGGTCGAGGAAACCGAGCTTTCCGGCAGCAGCGGACCCACAGGGCGCCCGCAGCGCTATCGTGCGATCGTCAATTGCGGCAAGCCGGTCAAGGATATGACGGTCGAAATCCGCGAGGAAGACGGCACGCCGATGCCCGACCGGACGATCGGGAAAATCTGGTGCAAGGGTCCCTCGGTAATGAGCGGCTATTTCCGCGATGAGGAAGCCACGGCTTCCTGCATGGTGGACGGTTGGCTCGATACGGGCGACATGGGATACATGTCGGATGGCTATATCTATGTCGTTGGCCGCGCCAAGGACATGATCATCATCAACGGCAAAAACCACTGGCCACAGGATATCGAATGGGCGGTCGAGCAGCTTCCCGGCTTCAAGGCCGGCGACATCGCTGCGTTCGCCATCACGACTCCGGGCGGCGAAGAAACGCCGGCCGTCCTGGTGCAATGCCGGACATCCGATCCGGATGAACGCTCTCGCCTGCGGGACGAAATTCGCGAGCGCGTCCGTGCGATCACGGGCATGCATTGTGTGGTCGAACTCGTGCCGCCGCGTACCCTGCCGCGCACCAGCTCGGGCAAGCTCAGCCGCGCCAAGGCACGCAATCTTTATCTGTCGGGCGAGATACAACCCTATGATATTGCTGCCTGATACTTCGCGGAGATACTTTGCCGTCCGTTAAACGCACCGCGGCAGCGAAAGGCCGTTGTGTGGGAAGGGCTGACGAGACGTTGCGGGCCTTGCGAACCATTGGCGAGACAAATTCTCCAGGGCCGCGAGCCCGCCCTTGCACTTAGCGCAGCACGCCGCTAATAGCCGCCGTTCTCGGGGCCGGAGGAGTGTAGCTCAGCTGGTAGAGCATCGGTCTCCAAAACCGAGGGCCGTGGGTTCGAGTCCCTCCACTCCTGCCATTCCATGGCTGGCGCGGTTCGGAACCCGAGAAGGAAGAATGGAGGTCGAGGTTGCGTCGGCTAGGCCGAGTCAGCAACCAGCGGCCTTTTTGGTGTTTTGAGAGGTAGTAGGTGGCGAAGACTTCACCAGGCGAGTTCATCCGGCAGGTAAAGGCAGAGACCGCGAAGGTCAGCTGGCCGACCCGCCGTGAAACCGTCACGACCGCCGTGATGGTGGTCATCATGACGGTGACCCTGGGGATCTTCTTCTTCGGCGTGGACCAGCTCTTCGCCCGGATCGTCCAGGCGCTCCTGTCGCTGCTTGCTTGAACTGAATTAGGGAATAGGTCGCCGATCCATGTCGCGCTGGTACATCATCCATGCTTATTCGGGCTTTGAGAACAAGGTCCGCGACGCCATCATGGCGGAGGCTACCCGTATGGGCCTGGATCGCCTGGTCGAGGAAATCGAGGTTCCGACCGAGAAGATAACCGAGGTCCGCCGCGGCAAGAAGGTGACGTCGGATCGCAAATTTTTCCCGGGCTATGTTCTCGCCAAGCTCGAGATGAACGACGATGTCTATCACCTCGTCAAGAACACGCCCAAGGTAACCGGCTTTCTCGGCTCCTCTGGCAAGCCACAGCCCATCACCGACGCCGAGGCCGCCCGCATCCTCAACACACGGGAGGAAGCCGCTGCGGCTGCCCCCAAGGCGAAGATCCGGGTCGATTTCGAGATCGGCGATCAGATCAAGGTGCTCGACGGCCCGTTCGCGAGCTTCAACGGCGTTGTCGAGGAACTCGATTTCGACAAGAGCAAGGTCAAGGTTTCGGTGTCGATCTTCGGTCGCGCCACCCCGGTCGAACTGGAATTCGAGCAGGTCGAGCGGGCGAAATGACAATTCGTTAGGATTGTCATCCCGGACTTGGTCCGGGACCCAGTGTTACAGGTGCTGCGCCCGCAGCCCTGGCTTCCCGCTTTCGCGGGAATGAAGAGCGGGTAGTGCGGGAGATCTTTTTCAAAGGATCGTCTGAACCGCTAAACTTGAACCGGGAGGGGCGCTTCGGCGGTCCGACCAGCAACAGAGTGAGTGATCATGGCTAAAAAGATTACCGGCTATATCAAGCTGCAGGTGCCAGCCGGCGCCGCGAACCCGTCACCTCCGATCGGCCCTGCGCTCGGTCAGCGTGGCGTGAACATCATGGAATTCTGCAAGGCGTTCAACGCGCAGACCCAGGAACTCGAAAAGGCGATGCCGATCCCGACGGTCATCACCGTCTATGCGGACCGGAGCTTCTCCTTCGTTACCAAGACGCCGCCGGCGAGCTTTCTGATCAAGAAAGCCGCGAACCTTAAGTCGGGCTCGAAGGAGCCGGGCAAGGTGTCCGCGGGAAAGATCAAGCGCTCGGCGCTGACCCAGATTGCCGAGACGAAGATGAAAGACTTGAACGCCAACGATATCGAAGCGGCAACCCGCATCATCGAAGGCTCCGCCCGCGCGATGGGCCTCGAAGTGGTGGAGGGCTGATCCGATGCTTAAGCCAAAGAAACTGACAAAGAAGGCACAGGCGCTGGCCAAGGCCGTCGATTCCGAAAAGCTGTACGGCATCAGCGAAGCGATCGCGCTGGCCAAGGCGAACGCAACATCCAAGTTCGACGAGACGATCGAAGTCGCGTTGAACCTGGGCGTCGATCCGCGGCACGCCGACCAGATGGTTCGTGGCGTCGTCACCTTGCCAAAGGGCACGGGCAAGACGGTCCGTGTCGGCGTGTTTGCACGCGGCGCCAAGGCCGAGGAAGCCACGGCAGCTGGTGCCGACGTCGTTGGCGCAGAGGATCTGCTCGAGATCGTCCAGGGCGGCAAGATCGAATTCGATCGCTGCATCGCGACCCCGGACATGATGGGCCTCGTCGGCCGTCTCGGCAAGGTGCTGGGCCCGAAGGGCCTGATGCCGAACCCGAAACTCGGCACTGTCACGATGAATGTGGGCGAAGCGGTCAAGGCGGCCAAGGGCGGCCAGGTCGAATATCGCGTCGAAAAGGCCGGCATCATCCACAGCGGCATCGGCAAGGCGTCGTTTCCGGCGGAAGATCTGCGCGCCAACTTTGACGCGCTGGTCGATGCGGTGGTCAAGGCCAAGCCGACCGGCGCGAAGGGCAAATATCTGAGGAAGGTCGCCGTCAGCTCCACGATGGGCGCAGGCATCAAGGTCGACGTCGCGGAAGTCGCGGGGGCGTAACCCTTCACAACTTGCAACGCAAAGAAAGGCCGGGAAAAATCCCGGCCTTTTTTGCTTGGGTGATCGAAAATCAGCGCGGAAAACATGCCGCGCTAAGGGAAGCGGGCGATGATCAACCGACCTGCAATCTGCCGTTCATGCGGATGGGACGGGCGAGATTGAAGTAGTTCGGTGAAGTCTGCATCACCGTGCGGTGGATTTCCTCGAACTGCTCGCGCGTTCCGTTTCCCGCAATGCGGACGGTATAATCGATGGCTTCATAGCCAGGCGGCACGCTATCATCGAGGCCGAGGAAGCCGCGCAGGTCAAGCTCGCCCGTGGTTTCGATCTCAAGGTTGTCGAGCGTTATTCCGCGCAACGATGCGCCAGCGACGTAACCTACGGTCATGCAGGCGTTGACCGCCGCCATCAGCAATTCCTGCGGATTGGGCGCTGTATTGGTGCCGAGCAGTTCGTTCGGCTCGTCGGCGGCGATCTCGAATTCGCGGGCGATATGCTCACCGGCGAGTTCATAGCCCTTGACCGTCGTGCGGCTACTGGTCTGGCCTTCCCAGCGGGTCGATACGGCAAAACGCACCAGCGCCTTCGACGCATCCTGCTGAACTTCGCCGACGACGGCATTGAGCGCATCGAGATCAATCCCGTTGATGATATTGCGGGTAAGTACGTCAGTCATTTCAAGTCTCCTTTTTCCTACTTCAACAAAATGTGCTGGCGACAGCGTCCACCTTCGCCCGCGCGGTCGGCGAGATCGCCTCGAGCGTCGCGTTGAAATTGCGGTGGGTCATGCCGCTGCCGAGATAGGTCCAGCGCAACGCGCGGTGCTGGGTCTCGATGAATGCGCGCCGCGCGTTCGCGTCGAGCGCGCGCCCGGCGGCGCTTTCGAATGCCGCCAGATTGAGCTCGACCTGCGCCCGGAAGCCCTCGTCGAAGAAAGCGACGATCTCCAGATAGCCGTCGACCCCTGCCTGGATCTCGTCCGCAGTCATGTCCGCCGTCAGCTCTTCGACCATCAGCGTATCGAGCTTGGCGTGCTGTGATTCCTCGATCCAGTGATGCCGCAACAGGCTGGCGAACAGCGGATCAATTCCGGCATCGTCGCGCACGCTGTCCAGATAATGTCTCTGCGACATCCACTCGACATGCAGGATCAGCAGCGCGACGCTGAGCGGTTGATGGCGGAGTACTTCCGCAGCGATCGGCTCGGATGGGCCGATCATGGCGCAGTCGGTGGCGAAACCGGCGGCAAAGGCCGATTGGAAACGCTTGAATAGCTGGATGTGCTTGGCTTCTTCCGACGCGAATTGCAGCAGAGCGCGGATGCGGTCATTGCCGCCAAGATCCTCGCGCACGTGATCGAGCACGAAAGGCAGGATGAATTCCTCGACCAGCCCGAAGATCGACAGATATTCATGGCCGCGAATGTGGTTGAGCGTCAGCGCTTCCGAAGCACTCAGGCCCGGCACCGATGTTACGCCAGCCAGTGCTTCGGGCATGAACGGCCGCGTGAAATCAAGCGCTGCGCCTTCAGGCAGTACATCTTCGATCTGCCAGCTTGCTCGACTGCTGGTTGAAAGGACTTCTGGGTAATTGAAATTGTGATACATTGCGAACGCTCCACTCCTGCTTGCTGTCCGACACGGTCCGGAGTAAATTCCGTCAACGCGGGACATATGCGGCTGCAAGGACTTGGAAGATCAAGGCCCTCGTCCGCTGTGGTCGGGGGAATTACCGTCCGACTCCGTCTGGGGATATGATCGAGCTGACGGAAGACTTGATCGAGCGAGCGGCTTTCGCCGAAAAAGGGCACGGGGTGGACACGCTTTCGGATCTATTGTCATCCATGCGGTTATCGGGCGGGGTTTTCCTCGACGGCATCATGCGCGGGCCCTGGTCGATCCTGTCGGAACTTACGCCGGAGGATTGCGCGGCCTATTTTCCGTCAGCGCCGTCCCACATGATCGCCTACCATTATGTCCGCTCCGGCTCGCTGAGCTGTCAGATCAACGACGAACCGGCCGTCCCCGTGCAGGCAGGCGAGATTGTCATCCTGCCGCGCAGCTTGCCCCATCTGCTCCACGGGCCGCAGCCCGGCGTGCCGGTGAACGGGCACGACCTTATCGACGCATCGGATGCCGATGGCTTGCTGCGCGTGCGGATCGACGGCAATGGCGAGGAGACATCGATCTATTGCGGTTTCCTGGGCAGCACCACGCCGGAGAATATGCTGCTCCGCAGCCTGCCGCCGATCATGGTGATTGGCCTTGATGACGCTAAGGAAGGCGATTGGATCAAGCGCCTGCTCGAATTTGCTGTCCATGGTCTCAGCAAGGATTCGCCGGAGATGGTCGGCAAGCTGGCCGAGGGTCTCTTTGCCGAAGCGGTGCGGCGCTACATTGCCGCGCTCGCGCCAGGCGAAGCCGGCTGGCTCGCCGGCCTCCGTGATCCCGCCGTCGGGCGGACGATCGCGTTGATCCACAGCCGCTATGCCGAGGCCCTGTCGCTCGACACGTTGGCGCGCGAAGCCGGCGTTTCCAAGACCGTGCTGGGCGATCGCTTCCGCACCCTGCTCGGCGAGTCACCAATGCAGTATTGCGCCCGATGGCGGATGCACGTCGCGGCGGATATGCTGCGCAAGGACCGGCATAACGCCTGCAGTGTCGCCTATTCGGTGGGCTTCAACTCGGAAGCCGCCTTCAACCGAGCCTTCAAACGCGAGTTCGGCCTGCCACCGGCCGCCTGGCGCCGGCTGCAATTTGCCGCGTAGCCCGGTCAGCCGTGCTGGTTGGGCTTATCGCACCCTTGCGATCCGATAAATTCTCGCACGTCTCAGTGGCTCGTTTCGAAACGCTGCGCCGAACTGTCTGTCCTACACGCATCCAGATCTATAAGGTTGCGTCATGCCCATGGCCCTGCTCATTCCGCTAATTCTTTGTCGTCGATGTGGGACTCCGGTTACTGATGCGAAGCTGCCATCAGCGTTACTTTCATTACCTTTGCACCGACCTGCTCCGGTCAACTTTGTCAACTTCGCGCCGTGAGGAAATGCACCAAGCCTGCGTTAACCTTGTCAACTTCGCCCTTCTTCGCATCGCACCCGTTCGCGTCAACATTGTCAACTTCGCCACATTGGCGGCTCCTTCCACGCACCCGATGTTGACTTTTCGGCGCATCCCGCTAACAGCGCGCGTTCAACCGGCAGGGGTTCGCTCCCGCCGGTCCGTCCGAGACAGCAGGTGAAGGGAATGTGCCCTTCTTAATCTCCTGCCAAGACGGGGAAAGTTTTTCGATCGCTCCGTGCGATGCCACCATCACGCTTGGCCTGATGGAGCACGCCAAAAAAGCGATCGGGTCTGCCAGCGGAGCGATCCAGCGGTCAGGCGACCTACCCCTCGGACATAGCCCCCTTTTCGGGGCACGGCTCGCAAGAGCCAGGCGCATGGGACGTGCAAACGTCCGCGTGGCCGCTCCTCGTCGGATGTTCCGGCGGGGAAACGAAGGAGTAAGGCATGGATCGCGCTCAAAAGAAAGAGTTCGTCGCTGACCTGAACCGCACCTTCAACGAGACGTCCGTCGTGGTCGTCACGCGTAATCTGGGGATGACCGTCGCGCAATCGACGCAGCTCCGGATCAAGATGCGGGAAGCTGGCGCGAACTACAAAGTGTCGAAGAATCGCCTTGTCCGCATTGCGATCGAGGGTACGCCGTACAATTCCATCAGCGATCTGCTGACGGGGCCAACGGCACTCTCCACATCGGCCGATCCGGTTGCAGCCGCCAAGGTTGCGGTCGAATTCGCGAAGACCAACGACAAGTTGGAAATCGTGGGCGGCGCGATGGGGGACACGTTCCTCGACGTCAATGGAGTGAAGCAGCTCGCATCGCTGCCTTCGCTCGACGAACTGCGCGCCAAGATCGTGGGCCTTATCCAGGCACCCGCGACCAAGGTGGTTCAGATCGTCCAGGCACCGGCTGGGCAGCTTGCCCGCGTTTTTGCGGCTTACGCCGACAAGGACGCCTGACGCTTTCATTACGCACACTAACTTTTGGGGCATGACCCCGTTGGAGACTTAAAATGGCAGACCTTAACAAAATCGTTGATGACCTTTCCGCGCTGACCGTTCTCGAAGCCGCTGAGCTTTCGAAGCTGCTCGAAGAAAAGTGGGGCGTTTCGGCCGCGGCTGCGGTTGCAGTTGCGGCTCCTGGCGGCGGCGGTGCTGCTGCTCCGGCCGCTGAAGAGAAGACCGAATTCGACGTCATTCTCACCGGTGACGGCGGCAAGAAGATCAACGTGATCAAGGAAGTCCGCGCGATCACCGGCCTTGGCCTCACCGAAGCGAAGACTCTCGTCGAGTCCGCGCCGAAGGCAGTCAAGGAAGGCGTCAACAAGGACGAGGCCGAGAAGGTCAAGAAGCAGCTTGAAGAAGCCGGCGCGACCGTCGAACTCAAGTAAGCTGGCGCGCCCTTCGCGCGCATTGTCCGCCCTGCTTTGCGGGGAAGATCAGATCTGGAAGGGACGGCCGGCAACGGTCCGTCCCTTTCTTTTGCAGGCTCAGGTACGACTTGGCGTCTCTGCCGCAGCAGGGCGGACGCGATCCGCCTTTTCGAAAACGCGGCGGCGCAACTTCTCGATCGGCCGGTCAAAATACAGATAAACTACATAGGCCCCGCCCAACGACGCAGCGATCCGCACCCCATCCCACAAGACCGATTTAGGCATGCCCAGCGCTCGCGCAACCGTCATGATAACAAGCCAGTGCATCAGGTAAAGCGTATAGGCGAGTTCCCCGAAAACGCGGTCGGCGGGACCACTTTTCTGCTGCACGTTCCATGCAATAAACGGCAACAGCGGCACGCTCCAAACCAAAGCAACGATATCCCGATTGATCCAGTCAGCCCGGGTTTTGATAATGAGCGCCTGCAGCTGTGGATGCACCAGCATGAGTAGACCCAACAGGAAAAAAACGACCAGCCCTGCATAGGCGGCGAATCTTGAGACTTGCGGCGGCCGGTAGCTAAATATCGCACCAACAATGAACGCAATGAGGAAAGGCCCCAGAAAATAGGCAAAGCGTGGTTCCGTCCAGGTCCAGCACAGCGCCGTGATCACGGCGGAGACCACCGCCGTAATAGCCAGCTTTGCAAGCGTTGGGGACGTACCCAGCATCAGCACTAACAGGGGTACGATCGTATAGAATTGCATCTCGATATCAAGCGACCACGCCGGCGCGATCAGGCGTTCGTCCTGATTTGCGAGGCCGAGCAGGACGAGATCGTACACCGTTACGCCTGGCACGGTATAAAACCAACTGCGAGCCGCGAGAGTTAGCGCCACCATGAGCAGATAGATTGGAAATAGCCGCAACAGCCTGCTGAAAAGGAAGGATGTGACGGGTGCCGCCATGGGTAGGTATTTCCGCCGATACATCGTCACGACCCAGTAGCCGCTGAGCACGAAAAAGGCGATTACCGCGACGCGGCCGACCTCCACGTTGCGAAGATGACTAATGACGACGAGAAGCGCGAGAAACAAACGAAACGCACCAGGCCCGAAACGGCTCATACCGTACCCGACACCCGCGACTTTGAAACATCAGGCGATCGATCTCGGCGAAACCTATTCCAGGATTGTTGCAACCAACTCGTGCCACGTGAGGCGGTGATGCCTAAGGCGACGGCTAAAATAATTTGAATAGCCCAATATTTACCATGCTCGGCATGGAGTATCTGATCGGTGAGATACATAGGAACCACACTGAGCACGTAGATATAAAAACTCGCCTGGGCCACAGTCATCACGGCTCCGCGCAACATCCTCGGAATCAACACCGTTACGTTCCCGACGATTAAAATCAGGCACAGCGCCATGATAATCCAGTGCGTGTTATACGTGCCCCACGCCATCATCGACAGCGCGGTAGTAAGCAACGCTGCAACTATCCGCGCCCAGATACCAAGATCGGCGAGGATCACACCAGCGGCGAAGTAGATCATCATTTGATCTGGACTCCGCATCGCGTGTGACGGCGCATCCAGCAGGTGGGCGCCAGCAAATCGGATCACAAGCGCTGCGCCCATCAAACCGACCGCGAATGCTTCCCTCGCTTGCTTGGTATGCCTGGCAGGTAGGAGCTTCCATGCGATTGTCGCGGCAATTGTGCACCAGAATAGGGATTCAATGAACCAGTAGATGTTCAGGCTGCCATCCCAATCGCCACGGAAAGTACTGAACATCAGGAATCGCGCATAGAAGACCTGATGTTTGAGCACGCTGTAAAGGATGACAATTGCGTAATAGATGGCGAGTATTCGATGCAGCGAGCGCCAGAGCGTTCGGACTGCGCCGTCCACTGCGATGCGTGGGCGCTGGTAGCGCGCCCAACTTAGGCCCGCGAGCACCATCATCACATCCGCTCCGCCTTGCAAGCCGTTCACCGCATGGTTGATTACCACTGCCGTTATTGCAATCGCACGAACCAGAATCTCAGGCGTCAGAGCACCACCGCGTCGGGCGGCGGGAGCATCGTCCCCCATTCTTTCCGTCACGAGCCCCTGAAGCTCGCGAAGCGACAGCTCGGTCCAGTCTGCGGGAAGCGCGCCAATTGCATTTTCCATCGCGATCGATGTTTCGATAAAGGAAAGGGAATCGCCTGCTATTTCGGAAAAGGTCGTCGCCGGACTGATCGGCCGGCCGCGAGCCGCCCTGGCGAAGCAGGCCGCGATGCCATCCACGCCGGCGTGGATCTCCGGCAACCTCTGTGCCTGCCGCCGCCTCAATATCGTGCTATAATCGATCTTACCGCTGCCCAGCTGTGGGATGCCGTCGAAACGTTCGAAACTGATCAGCGAGTCCGGGAGATTCAGGATCGCAATAGCTTTCCGCGCAACCTCCAGTTCTGCGTCGTTCGTTGCAGCAACCACAACGCCGCCATCGTCCGATCCGGCGACATGGACGGTCACGCCAGCTGCGGCGGCGATATTCTCCAATTCGTCAAGCCCGACACGTAGGCCCAGCGGTTTGATGAAACGGCTCAGTCGGCCCTCGATGCGGAACAGGCCGGGTTCTACTTCCGCCGCAAGATCACCGGTTCGAAGCTCTGCGAGCTCAGCAGACTTGGCGAGGTCGGAACGGGCAAGCGCATAGCCCATCATCACGTTCGGCCCGCGATAGACCAGTTCACCTGTAGCACCGGGTTCCACGGGCTTTCCTTCCACCTCCACACTCAGCGTGCCGCCGGGAATCGCGCGTCCGATGCAATCGGCGCGATCAGTTATCCGGTCTGGTGGCAAATAGGCCATGCGTGGAGAAGCCTCGGTCTGGCCGTACATCACACAAAGAGAAGCGCCGCGTGTTGAAAGAAGCGATGCGACCTCGCGCACGCGATCTGCCTTCATCTTACCACCGGCCTGGGTAAAGGTACGAAGTGACTGGGGCAGTTTTCCGAGCACGCCCGAAGATATCAGCAGATCGTAAGTCGTCGGTACGCCTGCCAGTGACGTCGCCTGATGAGTGATGGCAAGCGCGGCGAAGGCCGGATCGCTGACCGCGAGATCCGTTAGCAGCGTGCATGCCCCCGCCTGTAGATGCGAATTTAGAACGGAAAGGCCGTAGCTGTAAAAGAGAGGCAGGCTCGCCAACGCGATCTGGTCTGTCCTGATTCCGAGATACTCTACAATCGATTCCGCGTTCGACTGGATATTCACGCCGCTCAAACGTACCAGCTTGGGACTGCCCGTCGAACCGGAGGTAGAAAGCAGCAGGCTGAGATTCGGATGAGCAGGTGATCCGTCGCCACCGCCTGCAATCAGCGCGCGGCCCTCAGCTGTGCGAGCGTAGATCAGGTCGGGTGTGAACGTAGAAAGCAGTCGCTCGCTCTTTACGCCGCCTTCAAACATAAGGACGGGGATACCCTCCCGCAGCGCCGCGACATAGGCGACCACGGTCTCGATATCCCGCTCGGCCTCAATCGCGAGCAGGCTGGCATTACCCAGATCAGCAGCAAAAAGATCAGCCCGACGAGCTAGCTCCAAATAGCTACAGGTCTCGCCCGTTGGCCCAATGATAGCAGTCCGGTAAGCCCATTCTGCCAAACGCAATGCAAAATCCACACCTGACATACACCCACCCATTCAAACTGCGGGTGGACTCTAGGAACATTGCTGCACCTGCTCAAGTCGAGCTTCCAAGCACAAGATTAGGCAGAATGCGCGCTTCCTGATCACACGCGCCTTTTGTAGCACGCAATCACGTTTTCGGCCCGACCAGCGCAAACAACGCGCCCTGCGGATCGGTGGCGTTTATGACCCACATGCCGCCTGGCACTTCCATCGGGCCATTGACGACCTTGCCGCCGCCCGCCTCCACTTTCGCCTTTGCCCCTTCAATGCTGGGGACAGAGAAATAATAGAGCCAAAGCGGGCGGGGCGTCGCGGGGCTGTTGAACATGGCGCCAACCGGGTTCGCGTCCGTCTTGAAGAGCTGGTACGTTCCCATCGCCCCCATATCCATCGCCTCGTCCTTCGCCCAGCCGAACAGGCCTGAATAAAAGCCCCAGGCGCCCTCCCAGTCGGTCGTGTGCAGTTCATGCCAGCCGGTCGTTCCCGGTGTCATGTACGGCAGCGGGTCGAATTGCGAATTTGGCCCAGGGGTGAACAGCACGAACGCCGCACCTTGCGGATCAGTGACGACAGCGAAGCGGCCGACATCGGGGATATCTTCCGGAGCCTTGTGGATCGTTCCGCCGGCATCCGTTACGCGCTTCGCGCAAGCATCGACGTCATCTACCGCGATGTAACCGAGCCATACCGGCGGCGGGCCGTTTTCCATGCTCATCACACCGCCGACAGGATGCTTGTCCGCGTGAATGATGGTGTAGCGCATTCCCGGCATGCCGGAATCCTGCATCCCCCACCCCACGACGTCGGCGTAAAATTTCTCCGCGGCATCCTGGTCCGTGGTGATGAGTTCATACCAGCAATGCTTGTTCGGCTTAGTCATGTCTTTCTCCTATGGTCAGCTATCGAGTGCAGCATAAGTGAGCGTGAAAAGTTCGCGGCCGATGCGGTCGTCGCCCGGACTCTGCATCATTCGCTGGGTCAGCACCGTGGCGAACAGATTTTCGCACGGATCGATGACAAAATGGGTGCCATATCCGCCGGACCAGCCATAAGCGCCCGGCCCGATGTCGATGTCGGTACGTCGGGTTACAACGCGGCCGCCCATGCCCCATCCGCTCCCGTCCCACAGGCCGGGAAAGGGAGATTTGTCCTTCTGCTCTGCAGTCAGCTGATCCGCCATCATCAGGAGCACGCTGGCACGTGAAAGCAGCCGGCCATGCGGCGCTTCGCCATGGCGCAACAGCATCCGTGCGAACCTGAGATAATCATCCGCGGTTGACACGACCTCGCTTGGAAATATCTGGGAACGACTGAACTGCCCGTCCGGTGTATCCCAACGCGCCAGCCGCTCACTCCACAAAACATAGCACGTCGCGAAGCGATCCCGCTTCGAGGCCGGCACTTCGAAACCGGTGTCCTCCATGCCGAGCGGCGCGAATATACGTTCTTCGAGAAATTGCTCCAACGGCTCGTCAACTACCCTGGCAATCAACACGGAGAGCACTTCGATGGCGGTGTGATACATCCAGCGTTCGCCCGGCTGATGCAACAGCGGCAGCGCGCCAATCTTCGCCATATATTCGTCGGGACTGATCCCGATGGCGTCAGGACCAGGGGCAATCCCCAAAGCCTCCATTTCACGCTGAATGGGATATGTCCCCGGCGGCTTCATGATCGCGCCGATGCCGGCACGAAAGGTCAAAAGGTCGCGCAACGTGATCGAACGCAACGCCAGCTCCGTGTCGTCAACAGGACTGTCAATCGCACGTAGAACTTTTCGGTTCGCGAGCTCGGGCAGCCATTGCTCAACCGGATCATCAAGGGCAATACGCGCCTCCTCCACCAGCATAAGTGCCGCGGTGACGGTGATGGGTTTTGTCATCGAAGCGATACGGATGATGGTATCGCGGGTCATGGGCGTACCGCTTTCGACATCACTTGCGCCGGCGGTGAAGACGTGAACCTGATCGCCCCGCGCGATCATCGCGATCGCACCCGGAACCGAATGACGCGCCAATGCCGCGTTCAGCCAGGGCTCGATCCGTCCGAGCCGAGCAGCGTCGAATCCGCCGCTCACTCCGCGGCAGCGCTGTGGCAGCAGGCGCTGGCCGGCGCGTCCTCATATTCGTCATGGCGGCGCACGAAATTCATGGTCGCGTCCTCATTGCGGCCGAGTGGTGCGCGATCGAGGATCATCAGCGTGCCGATCAGGCTTTCCGGCCCGCGGGCATAGCTGGAATAGGTGTGGAAAATGGCGCCGCCTTCGTCCTTGTAAAACGCGCTGAGGCCCGGAAGCTCATCATGCGCCTGTTCGACCGGCGTATCGGTGTAATTGTAGTCCACCGAACCACGCGCCAGCTGCTCCTTCGTGAAGGACACGTCGTAGTCGAAATTGAAGTCGCTGCCGTTGGATGACACCCAGGGAAAAGCCCACCCCATCCGCTTCCTGTAGGCGGCGATCTTATCCATCGGCGCACGCGAGACAGCTGTCAACGTCACGTCATGGTGATTGAGATGGGGCAATGTCCCGTCGAGATGATCGGCGAGAAAGGAACATCCGGGACAACCGGCATCCCAGTCCGGCCCGAGCATGAAATGATAGATGATCAGCTGACTGCGACCCTCGAAAAGGTCCGCCAGTGATTTTTCGCCAGTCGTCGTCTGAAAGCGATAGTCCTTGTCCACAATCTCCCAGGGCAACGCCAGGCGCTCCTTATTCACCGCGTCGCGCAGATGCACCTCTTCCTTTTCACGCAGCAGCAAAGCCTTGCGCGCAGCGATCCATTCTTCGCGGCTGACGATGCGGTGTCCGGAGGCGGCCTGATTCGACATGGAAATCTCCTGATTCTCGAACTAAACGCTTGACTATTTAGGTTGGTATCAACATATTATAGACATGTCAAAGCGCGAAATTTCCTTTGAAACAACCATCCATGTTCGCGACAACTGCCTATGCCTTCATGTACAGCGCGCCGCGCGGGCGCTGGCTCGTCGCTTCGATGAGGCACTCAAGCCGATCGATCTTACCAACCAGCAATTCTCCCTGCTCATGGCGCTGAACCGCCCCTCCCCGCCGCCGATGGCGCCGGTCGCGAACCTGCTCGGCATGGATCGCACATCCCTTACGGCTGCATTGAAGCCGCTCGAACGGCGCGGGCTGGTCGCGATCCAGGCCGGTGAGAAGGACCGCCGGACGAAGATGCTGACACTGACGCCTGCCGGCCTGCGGCTTCTGTCGCTTGCGTTGCCAATCTGGCAGCAGGTGCACCAGGGCATCGAGGCGGGACTATCCGAAGCCGTTCCGGCGATCCTGCGAGAAAATCTGGATAGCATCAGCATGGGAACGGTTGCGTCAGCATATTAGACTAAAGGCTAATACCGGGCAGATTTTTACCCTTTGTTAAACATTCCAAATGATTACTCATCGAAAGAATTTTCCGGACTTTCCGGCAGATTTCTGCCTATCGGACCAATTCGCATGGAAGTTAGCCCACCGAACGGAGCGTTGCAAAGCGAGAGCGCGAAAGCCTCTCGTTCTGGCGACCTGACGGATCGCTGGACGAAGCTCACTCTCGCCCTGGAGCAGTTGGCTGGTGTCGATTCTATCGACAAGGTAATTGAGATATTGCGTCAAACCGCTCGCGGTATCGTGGAAGCGGACGGCATTACCGTGGTTCTCAAGGATCGTGAATTTTGCCACTACGTAGCAGAAGACGCGCGCGAACCTCTTTGGGCCGGACAGAGATTTCCAGCGTCCCATTGTGTTTCCGGCTGGGCGATGCGGGAATGCCAATCGGTTTCGATACCAGACGTCTTTGATGACCCGCGCGTGCCTGTGGATGCGTATCGCGTGACGTTCGTGCGCAGCATGGTGATGATCCCGATCGGAGCACCTAAAGCATTTGCGGCATTGGGCGCGTACTGGTCGAAAGTGCGCGCACCATCCGATGATGAAATATCGATGCTGGAAATGCTTGCCCGGACTGCGGCAACCGCCATCGAAAATGCGAGGCTGATCAGCACGCTCGAAGCGCGCGTAGCAGAACGAACGCTGGAACTCGAACAAACGCACGAGCAGCTTCGCCAAACGCAGAAGATGGAAATCGTGGGTCAGTTAACCGGGCATGTCGCACATGATTTCAACAACTTACTGACGCCCATCTTCGCAAGCCTGGATCTCCTTTCGAACCGCGGGAATCTGGATGAACGCACGAAGCGCAACGTCCAACGCGCCACGGACGCGGCGGAGCGCGCGCGACTGCTGGTCCAAAGGCTGCTTTCCTTTGCGCGACGACAACCGCTCAAGCCCAGCGCGACAAATCTTCACACGCTCGTCGGCGACATGCACGATCTGATCGAGAGCACCATGGGCCCACGCATGGTGCTGATTGCGAGCGTTCCTGCAGACATTCCCCTGATATGGGCTGATGCCAATCAACTGGAGCTCGCCATCCTCAATCTTGCGGTCAATGCGCGCGATGCGATGCCCGAGGGCGGTGCAGTCACGTTGACTGCATTTGCAGTGCAGGACGACGCGGACCGGCCCGATAGCTTGCCAGCCGGCGATCATGTTTGCCTTGCCGTGCGCGACAACGGCGCCGGCATGGACAAGGAAACGACCGCCCGTTCGATCGAGCCGTTCTTCACCACGAAGCCCCTTGGTCAAGGCACTGGACTGGGCCTTTCGATGGCGCATGGCCTTGTCGCGCAGCTTGGCGGGATGATGGACATTGAAAGCAAGCGGGGGATTGGAACGACGGTCAAGCTGTTCCTTCCCATCGCGAAGAAAACAGAAGAAGGGATAGCACAACCGGTCGAGGGCGAAGCGTTGCCCCCGCAAGATCGCGGACTTGCTCTGATCGTCGATGATGATGAACTGGTCCGATCCGGCACGGCCGAAATGCTGATAGATCTGGGTTTCGAGGTCATTGAGGCAGAGACTGCCCACCATGGCCTCGATCTGATCAACCGCGGACTTAAACCCGCGATTGTAATTACCGATCATTTGATGCCCGGGATGACCGGCACGGAATTCGCCCGGACATTGAAAAGAGAACGTCCCGATATTCCGGTTCTGCTGATTTCCGGATATCAAAATATCCAGAGCGTTGCCCCTGATCTCGCCAGATTGTGGAAGCCCTTCCGCCACAAGGAACTGGGCGCCAGCATCGCATCCCTTCTCGAAGTCGCCTGAGGCGGCGGCTCACCATCATCGGCGAAACCACTATGATCGCGCAGGGCTGTCACCCGTTTCGAATCGCGTAGTCTTCCCCCAGCGCCGGCATGAACGCGCGCATAGGGGAGAATAGCTATGGAATGGGCTACCTTGCCGCTCAAGAAATATGCGGAATTTACCGGTCGTTCGCGACGCAAGGAATATTGGTTGTTCGTCTTGCTGACCCTCGGGATCTACATAGTTGCCGGCATAGTCGATTCGATCGTGGGCCTGGCCGGCACCCCTTGGCAGGTGAAATTCAGAGCGCAATCTGACGATGGCTTCCTGTCGCGCCCCCTGGTGCGACAGGATTGCCGCAAATATTTGAGTTTGCTGGATTCATGAAAGATTCGCGCGGATCATCAGCGATTTGACAATCCAACGTACCAATCTTATATGGCCATCTTCACCACATCTCTTCGGGAAATGATGCGCCGTCGCGCAGTGCATCGTACGAATTGAAGAATGGGGTTCAAGAGACGCTGGAAGCTGCAGTTTTCTTTTCGGAAAATATGCGGCTTTTCTCGTTTCTGCGCGCCTCGATACGGATCAGAAGGCGAGAAAAATCCACATGGCGACCCAGGCAGTTTCGGCCCACCCACTCATTCGCACCGCGAAGAAGCGCATCCGCAAGGTTTTCGGCGATATCCACGAAGTCGTGGAAATGCCGAACCTGATCGAGGTTCAACGCGAAAGCTACGAGCATTTCCTGCGTTCGCGTCCGGCGGACAATTATGTTTCCGGACTGGAAAAGACGCTGCGCTCGGTCTTCCCGATCCGCGACTTCGCCGGAACCGCCGAGCTGGACTTCGTTCATTACGAACTCGAAGATCCGAAGTACGATACCGATGAATGCCGCCAGCGCGGCATTACCTATGCCGCGCCGATGCGCGTCACGCTTCGCCTGATCGTATTCGAAGTCGATCCCGATACGGAAACCCGTTCGGTGCTCGATATCAAGGAGCAGGACGTCTACATGGGCGACATGCCGCTCATGACTTCGAACGGCACGTTCATCGTCAATGGCACCGAACGAGTGATCGTCTCGCAGATGCACCGTTCGCCGGGTGTCCTGTTCGACCACGATCGCGGCAAGACCCATGCCTCCGGCAAATATCTCTTCGCAGCGCGCGTGATCCCGTATCGCGGCTCGTGGCTCGACTTCGAGTTCGACGCGAAGGACATCGTCAACGTCCGTATCGATCGGAAGCGCAAGCTGCCTGTAACGACGCTGCTCTACGCGCTCGGCCTCAACGGCGAGGACATCCTCAATTATTTCTACAAGACGGCTACTTTCGTACGCGCCACTGATGGCTGGCGGGTGCCGTATGTGGTGGAAAACTGGCGCGGCCTGAAGCCCTCGTTCGACGTGGTCAACGGTGACACCGGGGAAATCGTTTTTCCGGCAGGTCAGAAGATCAGCCCGAGACTGGCCAACAAGGCCGCCAAGGATGGTTTGGCATCACTGCTGATCCCGACCGAGGAAATCTTCGGCCGTTATTCCGCGCTCGACCTGATCGATGAGTCCACCGGACGCATCTACATCGAGGCGGGCGACGAAGTAACGCCTGAAAACCTTGAGGTTCTCGACAAGGCGGGCATCGATCGTCTGGAACTCCTGGATATCGACTACGTCTCGACGGGCCCGTGGATCCGCAACACGCTTGCCGCCGACAAGGTCGAGGAGCGCGATCATGCGCTGTCCGAAATCTATCGCGTTATGCGCCCCGGCGAGCCGCCAACGAAGGAAACCGCGGAATCGCTGTTTGCCGGACTGTTCTTCGATCCGGAACGCTACGACCTGTCGGCGGTTGGCCGCGTGAAGCTCAACATGCGCCTTGAGCTCGACGTCGAGGACACGGTCACGACGCTGCGCACCGACGATATCCTGTCCGTGGTCAAGACCCTGGTCGATCTCAAGGACGGCAAGGGCGAGATCGACGACATCGACAATCTCGGCAACCGCCGCGTTCGTTCGGTGGGCGAGCTGCTCGAGAACCAGTATCGCGTCGGCCTGCTCCGCATGGAGCGCGCCGTGAAGGAGCGCATGTCCTCGGTCGACGTGTCGACCGTCATGCCGAACGACCTGATCAACGCCAAGCCGGCGGTTGCCGCGGTGCGCGAGTTCTTCGGTTCGTCTCAGCTGTCGCAGTTCATGGACCAGACCAACCCGCTGTCCGAAGTAACGCACAAGCGTCGCGTTTCGGCACTCGGGCCGGGCGGTCTTACCCGTGAGCGCGCTGGCTTCGAAGTTCGCGACGTTCACCCGACCCATTATGGCCGTATCTGCCCGATTGAGACGCCGGAAGGGCCGAACATCGGCCTGATCAACTCGCTGGCATCGTTCAGCCGGGTGAACAAATACGGCTTCATCGAAACGCCCTACCGCAAGGTCATCGACCACAAGGTGACGAACGATGTGGTCTATCTGTCGGCAATGGAAGAGGCCAAGCATACCATCGCGCAGGCGAATGCCGAGCTTACCTCCGAAGGCGGGTTTGCCGAAGACCTGATCTCGTCGCGCGAAGCCGGCGAGTTCCTGATGGCGCCCCGCGACCACATCACGCTGATGGACGTTTCGCCCAAGCAGCTCGTTTCGGTTGCGGCCTCGCTCATTCCGTTCCTGGAAAACGATGACGCCAACCGCGCGCTCATGGGATCGAACATGCAGCGTCAGGCGGTTCCGCTCGTTCGTGCCGAGGCTCCCTTCGTAGGCACGGGCATGGAAGAGACGGTGGCGCGTGACTCGGGTGCCGCGATCGCGGCACGCCGTTCCGGCATCATCGATCAGGTCGACGCGACCCGCATCGTGATCCGCGCGACGGGGGATGTCGAAGCCGGCCAGTCGGGTGTCGATATCTACACGCTGATGAAGTTCCAGCGTTCGAACCAGAACACCTGCATCAACCAGCGCCCGCTGGTGAAGGTAGGCGACGTGGTTCATGCGGGTGATGTAATCGCTGATGGCCCGTCGACGGAACTGGGCGAATTGGCGCTCGGCCGCAACACGCTGGTCGCGTTCATGCCTTGGAATGGCTATAATTATGAGGATTCCATCCTTATTTCCGAACGCATCGTGAAGGATGACGTCTTCACCTCAATCCATATCGAGGAATTCGAGGTCATGGCCCGCGACACCAAGCTCGGGCCGGAAGACATCACCCGGGACATTCCCAACGTCGGCGAGGAAGCCCTGCGCAATCTCGACGAGGCGGGCATTGTCTACATCGGTGCAGAGGTTGAGCCGGGCGACATCCTGTGCGGCAAGATCACGCCGAAGGGCGAAAGCCCGATGACGCCGGAAGAAAAACTTCTCCGCGCCATCTTCGGTGAGAAGGCTTCGGACGTTCGCGATACCTCGCTGCGCCTGCCGCCGGGCGTGTCTGGCACCATCGTCGAAGTTCGCGTGTTCAATCGTCACGGTATCGACAAGGACGAGCGCGCGATGGCGATCGAGCGCGAGGAAATCGAGCGCCTGACCAAGGATCGCGAGGACGAGCGTTCGATTCTCAATCGGGCGACCTTCAACCGGCTTCGTGAGATGCTTCAGGGCCAGGTGGCTACCGCCGCACCCAAGGGTCTCAAGAAGGGCAGCGTCATCGATGATGAGCTGCTGGAATCGGTCGAGCGTTTCGAATGGTGGAAGTTCGCCGTTCAGGACGATACCGTTCAGGCCAATCTCGAGGCGGTCAAGGTACAGTATGATGAGGCTGTCGCCATCATCAAGGCGCGCTTCGACGATCGCGTAGAGAAGCTGCAGCGCGGTGACGAGCTGCCCCCTGGCGTGCTCAAGATGGTAAAGGTGTTCGTCGCGGTGAAGCGCAAGCTGCAGCCGGGCGACAAGATGGCCGGCCGCCACGGCAACAAGGGTGTCATCAGCCGCATCCTGCCAGTCGAGGACATGCCGTTCCTCGCCGACGGTACAGCGGTCGATATCGTGCTTAACCCGCTGGGCGTGCCTTCGCGCATGAACGTCGGTCAGATCTTCGAAACGCATCTGGGCTGGGCCGCGCGCGGCCTCGGCCAGCAGATCACCCATGCCCTGGAAGACTGGCGTGAGGCGAACCCGGATCCGGTAACGGCGGCACCGCCCGAAGCCGTCCGTGAACGGCTCAAGATCGTCTATGGCGAGCAATATGCCGAAGAGATCGATTCCCGTTCGTCGGAGGACATCGTCGAAATGGCAGGCCTGCTGAAGAACGGTGTGCCGATGGCGACGCCGGTGTTCGACGGTGCCCGTGAATCGGACGTTGCCGAGATGCTCCGCCGTGCCGGTCTCGACGAGAGCGGCCAGGTCGAGCTGTTCGACGGACGGACTGGTACGCAGTTCGACCGCAAGGTGACCGTGGGCTATATCTACATGCTCAAGCTTCACCATCTCGTCGACGACAAGATCCACGCACGTTCGATCGGGCCATATTCGCTCGTCACCCAGCAGCCGCTGGGCGGCAAGGCGCAGTTCGGCGGCCAGCGCTTCGGTGAAATGGAGGTCTGGGCGCTTCAGGCGTACGGCGCCGCCTATACCTTGCAGGAAATGCTCACGGTGAAGTCCGACGACGTCGTCGGCCGCACCAAGGTCTACGAAGCAATCGTCAAGGGTGACGATACCTTCGACGCCGGCATTCCAGAGAGCTTCAACGTTCTCGTCAAGGAAATGCGCTCGCTGGGTCTCAACGTCGAGCTATCCACAACGGAGAGCGACGACGGGCTCGCCGAAGCCGCGGAGTAGAATGAAACACGTGCCTTCTCCCGCTTGCGGGAGAAGGTTGGATGAGGGTCTTCTTCTTTTACCGAACCAGAAAAGAAGACTCTCACCTCCCATCGCCAAGGCGATGGGCCCCTCCTCTCCCGCTTGCGGGAGAGGGCCTCAAGAGGAAGCGGACATATGAACGAACTGACCAATTTCGCCAATCCGGTCGCCAAGGCCGAGACATTCGACCAGATTCAGATCGGCATTGCTTCGCCGGAACGGATCCGCAGCTGGTCTTTCGGCGAGATCAAGAAGCCTGAAACAATCAACTACCGCACGTTCAAGCCGGAACGCGACGGCCTGTTCTGCGCGCGCATCTTTGGTCCGATCAAGGATTATGAGTGCCTGTGCGGCAAGTACAAGCGGATGAAGTATAAGGGCATCGTCTGCGAAAAATGCGGTGTCGAAGTCACGGTCTCGAAGGTTCGCCGCGAGCGGATGGGTCATATCGAGCTCGCAGCGCCGGTCGCGCACATCTGGTTCCTGAAGTCGCTGCCATCGCGCATCGGCCTGCTGCTGGACATGCAGCTCAAGCAGCTGGAGCGCGTCCTTTACTTCGAAAGCTATATCGTCACCGAGCCTGGCCTGACGGCGCTCGATAAGTTCCAGCTCCTCACCGAAGATGAACTGCTCTCGGCACAGGACGAATATGGCGAAGACGCGTTCTCCGCCGGCATCGGCGCTGAAGCCGTCCGCAAGATGCTCGAGGATCTCGATCTCGAAGGCGAGCGCAAGGATCTGCTCGACGAACTGGCTGTCACCAAGTCGGAACTGAAGCCGAAGAAGATCATCAAGCGTCTCAAGGTCGTCGAAAGCTTCCTGGAATCAGGCAATCGTCCTGAATGGATGATCCTTGAAGTCGTCCCTGTCATCCCGCCGGAGCTTCGTCCTCTCGTTCCGCTTGATGGCGGCCGCTTCGCAACCTCGGATCTCAATGATCTGTATCGTCGCGTGATCAACCGTAACAACCGTCTGAAGCGCCTGATGGAGCTTCGTGCGCCGGACATCATCGTCCGCAATGAAAAGCGCATGCTTCAGGAAGCCGTCGACGCATTGTTCGACAATGGCCGCCGCGGCCGCACGATCACGGGCGCCAACAAGCGCCCGCTCAAGTCGCTGTCCGACATGCTCAAGGGCAAGCAGGGCCGCTTCCGCCAGAATCTGCTCGGCAAGCGCGTCGATTATTCGGGCCGCTCGGTCATCGTGACCGGTCCCGAGCTGAAGCTGCACCAGTGCGGCCTGCCGAAGAAGATGGCGCTCGAGCTGTTCAAGCCGTTCATCTACGCCCGCCTCGACGCGAAGGGTCTCTCCATGACCCTCAAGCAGGCGAAGAAGTGGGTCGAGAAGGAGCGCAAGGAAGTCTGGGACATCCTGGACGAGGTGATCCGCGAGCATCCCGTGATGCTGAACCGTGCACCGACCCTGCACCGTCTTGGCATCCAGGCGTTCGAGCCCGTGCTGATCGAGGGCAAGGCGATCCAGCTTCATCCGCTGGTCTGCTCGGCATTCAACGCCGACTTCGATGGCGACCAGATGGCGGTCCACGTGCCGCTGTCGCTCGAAGCGCAACTCGAAGCGCGCGTGCTGATGATGTCGACCAACAACATTCTCTCGCCCGCCAACGGCAAGCCGATCATCGTGCCGTCGCAGGATATGGTTCTCGGTCTCTATTATCTCTCCATGCTCAAGGAAAATGAGCCCGGCGAGAATATGATGATCGCCAACATGTCCGAGGTCCACCAGGCCCTGTTCGCAGGTGCTGTTACGCTTCACACCAAGATCATCAGCCGCGTTCCGCAGACCGATGAGAATGGCGTGAGCTTCATGCACCGGGTCGAGACGACGCCGGGCCGCATGCTGCTGGGCGAATGCCTGCCGCAGAGCCACAAGGTGCCATTTGACGTTGTCAATCGCCTGCTGACCAAGAAGGAAATCGGCGACGTCATCGATATCGTCTATCGCCACACTGGCCAGAAGGAGACGGTGCTGTTTGCCGACGCGATCATGTCGCTCGGTTTCCGCCACGCTTTCCAGGCCGGCATTTCGTTCGGCAAGGACGACATGATCATTCCGGACGCGAAGGTGCCGCTGGTCGACGAGACCCGCGCGCTGGTGAAGGATTACGAGCAGCAATATCAGGACGGCCTCATCACCCAGCAGGAAAAGTACAATAAGGTGATCGACGCCTGGTCGCGTTGCGGCGATCGTGTCGCGGGCGAAATGATGAAGGAGATCCAGGCGGTTAAGAAACTGCCGAACGGCCGCGAGGCCCCGATCAACTCGATCTACATGATGGCCCATTCGGGCGCGCGCGGCTCGCAGGCGCAGATCAAGCAGCTCGCCGGTATGCGCGGCCTGATGGCCAAGCCGTCGGGCGAGATCATCGAGACGCCGATCATCTCGAACTTCAAGGAAGGTCTGACCGTCCTTGAGTACTTCAACTCCACCCACGGCGCCCGCAAGGGTCTCGCGGATACGGCGTTGAAGACCGCGAACTCGGGTTACCTCACCCGCCGTCTGGTCGACGTGTCGCAGGATTGCGTCGTCGTCGAACTGGATTGCGGCACTGAACGCGCGCTTGACATGAAGGCGATCATCCAGGGCGGCTCGACCATCGCATCGCTTGGCGAACGCATTCTCGGCCGTACGACGGCTGAGGACATCATCGACAGCAAGACTGGCGAAGCGCTCGTGAAGCAGGGCACCTTGCTCGACGAAGCGCATATCCTGGCGATCGAAGCCATTGGTATCCAGGCCGTCAAGATCCGTTCGCCGCTGGTGTGCGAATCCAAGGGCGGCGTCTGCGCGGCGTGCTACGGACGCGATCTCGCACGCGGTACACCGGTCAATATCGGTGAAGCCGTCGGCGTTATCGCGGCGCAGTCGATCGGCGAGCCTGGCACACAGCTGACGATGCGTACTTTCCACATCGGCGGTGCGGCCCAGCTCAACGAACAATCGCACCTGGAAGCGATTTCGGACGGCAAGGTCGAGTATCGCGAACTGCGTACCATTGCCGACCCCCGCAAGCGCACCGTTTCGCTGTCGCGTAACGGCGAACTGGCGATCGTCGACATGGAAGGCCGCGAGCGGGCGGTGCATCGTATTCCCTACGGTGCCCACCTTCTCCACGCCGATGGCGCGGTCGTCTCCAAGGGCGAGCGTCTGGCCGAGTGGGATCCGTTCACGATGCCAGTAATCACCGAGACGGGCGGTACGGTGAAATATCAGGATCTGATCGATAACCAGACGCTTTCGGAGCAAACCGACGAAGCTACGGGTATCGCGCAGAAGGTCGTCACCGAATATCGCGCGACCAGCCGCAAGGAAGACCTCCGTCCACGGCTTACCCTGCTCGATGCGAATTCGGGCGAGGCGGCACGTTACATGCTGACGACGGGCGCCACGCTTTCGGTCGAGGATGGCCAGACGGTGCAGGCGGGTGAAGTGCTCGCCCGCGTCAGCCGCGAAGCCGCCAAGACGCGTGACATTACCGGTGGTCTGCCGCGCGTTGCCGAATTGTTCGAAGCCCGCAAGCCCAAGGAAAACGCGATCATCGCCAAGGTCTCGGGTCGTGTCGAATTCGGCAAGGACTACAAGGCCAAGCGCAAGATCTCGATCCGTCCGGACGATGGCAGCGATCCGATCGAGTATCTGGTGCCCAAGTCCAAGGTGATCGACGTGCAGGAAGGCGATTACGTCAAGCGCGGCGACAACCTGATCGGCGGTTCCCCCGATCCGCATGATATTCTCGAAGTGCTCGGCATCGAGCCGCTCGCGGAATATCTCGTTTCGGAAATCCAGGAAGTCTATCGACTGCAGGGCGTGAAGATCAACGACAAGCACATCGAGACGATCGTTCGTCAGATGTTGTTGAAGGTCGAGATCACCTTTGCCGGCGACAGCACCTTCCTGGCGGGGGAACAGGTCGAGCGTGAGGATATGGACGACGCCAACGCCAAGCTCCTGGCCGAAGGCCGTGAGCCGGCGCAGGGCAAGCCAGTGCTGCTGGGCATCACCAAGGCGTCGCTGCAGACCCGCAGCTTCATCTCGGCGGCTTCCTTCCAGGAAACCACCCGGGTGCTCACCGAAGCCGCCGTGCAGGGCAAGATCGATACACTGACGGGTCTCAAGGAGAATGTCATCGTCGGTCGCTTGATCCCGGCAGGTACGGGCGCAGGCATGAACCGCCTGCGTGTTGCCGCCTCGTCTCGTGACGCGGCGCTCCGCGCTTCGCAGAAGTCATGGCAGGAAAGCCTGATCGCACCGCAGACTGCCGCCGAAGAGCGCGCTGCGGAATTACGCCAGCCGGTTCAGGCCGACACTGGTGACGATCCATTGGGTGCAGTGGTCGGCGAAGACTTTACGACGGAAGATCTGGACTAAAATCCTGTCCTGACAAAAGATATCAGCCCCGCAGGAGCAATTCTGCGGGGCTTCTTTTAACAATCGATTCGGGAAATCAGCCGTTGGTGGCTTCCGGATGATCGTTTTCATCAGAATCCCGGCTTGAAGTAGCGCACCGCGATATTTCCAGAAAAGTCTTTCGTCGATGACGACTTTCGAAACTTTGGACCGATTATCAATCATGTAAAGTGTGAAGGGCCCGCCTGGCCCCTACCAACCAGGCGATGCCGATCGCCGGTTAACAACTGTGTAAATATAGATGGCTGTGTGCAGAAGAATTCCTCATTATCAACTACCTGATACATGAAGATCATCATTGCGAGAGAAGACCTGTATCAAATTAGAACAGCTTAATATGCAATGAAGACGTTGCCGTTGCTTGCCTGCTCACTTGGAGTTAATATTCGGTTAACCCTGTCGTCCGGCACGGGTTGTTAACGGCTGAGTATTGGCCGAGTTGCGGAGGTAGTGAACAGGGCAAAAGGGGCGCGGGTCTGATACTTGTGGTTGCATGCCCAAAATGTTAATCAAGCGTTAATCACGCGATGAGTCGAAAAGGACGTACCATCCTTGAGGCTCTCTCTTGATTGAAGGTGCAGGTGTATGCGCGCTTTCGTGTGGCGATCGTCGCTATTTTGTTGTGAAGCTTACAGGGGATGTCCTAAAATGAAACACTCTTCCTTCTTTAAAACAGCCGCAAGCTTGGCCTTGTGTACAGCCGGTCTTTCGGGGCAGGCTATGGCGAGTGGCCTGCTATATTCTGACAATGGAACGGTCCGCGTCGGTATCAATGACGACGGCTCGATAGACGCCGACACAGTCGATGGCACCATTGGCGTCGGTTATAATTTTACGGGCCAGGGTGGCCGCACCGGTTTCCAGGATGCACTCACACCGGGCTGTTACTGCGAAGCGTGGGGCGTTTCCGGCAATGGTCTGGGTGGTCAGGTCGGCCGTGCGAACGGCAATCAGAACATTACCGTGGGTGCCTCGTCAAGCACGGCGACGAGCTTCACCTCCAACACCAGCCTTAGCACATTGCCAGGCTTGTCCGTCTCGCAGGTCTTCTCGCTTTCGAACGAGAATGCTTCGGGAGCGCTGTTCAAGAACGTTGTGACGCTTACCAACACCACCGGGTCAACCATCACCGATTTGCGCTATGCGCGTGCGATGGACTGGGATGTGCCGCCAACCGAGTTCAGCGAATATGTGACCTTCAAGGGCGTTGGATCGACGACTTCTCTGTTGCGTGCAACGGACAATGGCTTCGCCAACGCCAATCCGCTTTCCGCCGTTTTAGACGGTGGCATCATTGGCCCGATCGACGCAGACGGCACTACTGGTCCAGCCGACCATGGTTCGCTCTTCGTTTTTGGCTTCGGGGATCTTGCTGCGGGTGAGGAATACACCTTCAACATCTTCTACGGTGCGGCTGGCAACGAAGCTGGGGCGCTTTCACTTCTGAGCGCGATCAGCCCGGAACTTTATTCGCTGGGTCAGTCCAACTTGGAGGGCAGGCGCCGTTCTGACCTGCCGACATACATCTTCGCCTTCAACGGCGTGGGCGGGTCGGTTGTTGTACCGCCGCCAAACGAGGGTGTACCAGAGCCGTCCAATTGGGCCATGCTGATCGCGGGCTTCGGCGCTGTTGGTGGTTCGATGCGCTACCGCAAGGCGAAGACAGCTGTCCGCTTCGCTTGATCGGATAACCGGCTAAAGCATTAGTCCCGCTGGAGTCATCCGGCGGGATTTTTTATGGGAATGTCGCGGTTGGTGCCCCTCCAACATCCCCCACTCAACGTCGTTTAATTAATGCGGCGATCGATTTCGGCGCACTGGGATCGCCGTCTTTGCAATCATTCTCGATCTGGGTCCGAATCTCTTCCAACTGACTCTCAGTCAGGTGTTCAATGCCTATGAACTCGTTGCGAGCAACATCGATCGAGCGGATGATCTCGTCGAGCTTGGCCTGCATTGCCGCCGCGTCGCGATTTTGGGCGTTCTGGATCAAGAACACCATCAGGAAGGTGATAATTGTCGTCGACGTGTTGATGACCAGCTGCCACGTATCGGAATAGCCGAAGACCGGCCCGGTCACACCCCATAGAATGACTGTGGAGAGCGCAATAAAAAAAACCGCCGGCTGGCCCGCCCAACCCGCAATCTTTGCTGCCACCCCTGTGAAAATCCGATCCATTATCCAGTCTCCTTGATGCCGCGATCGCACCATAAGATACCGCTTACGGTTGCCTTTGGCGCGCGCCACGCTAACCACTGGCGCGATGGACGTCACCCAGCTTCGGATCGCGCTGTTTACCGGCAATTATAATTATGTTCGGGATGGCGCCAATCAGGCCCTGAATCGCCTGGTCGGATATTTAATCGCGCAGGGTGCCGCAGTCCGGATCTATTCGCCTACCGTTAAAAATCCCGCCTTTCCGCCGGTTGGGGATCTGGTGAGTATCCCCTCAATACCGGTGCCAGGTCGCACAGAATATCATGCGCCAATCATGTTGCCTCCGAGCATCCGAAAGGATCTCAAGAAATTCCAGCCATCGCTATTCCACGTCGCCAGCCCAGAGTTATTGGGCCATCGGGCGGTAAGCCTGGCACGCCGCTGGAAGCTGCCCGTCGTCGCCTCAGTCCACACCCGCTTCGAAACCTATTTCCGCTACTATGGTCTCGCATTTCTCGAACCGTTGGTCGAAGCCGCATTGCGACGCTTCTACCGGCGATGTGATGCGATTTTCGCTCCTTCAGAATCGATGGCGCAGCTACTGCGCGAACAGCGGATGAGCTATGACGTGGGTATCTGGTCCAGGGGCATTGACCAGACCATTTTCAATCCGGACCGGCGCGATCTGGCCTGGCGGCGTGGTCTTGGCATCGCCGATGAAGAGCCTGTGATCGGCTTCGTCGGACGGCTGGTGATGGAAAAGGGTCTCGACGTCTTTTCCGACACGATCGAACAGCTCGAACACCGGCAGGTTCGTCATAAGGTGCTCGTCGTCGGCGAAGGACCTGCGCGCGAATGGTTCGAACGGCGTTTGCCGCAGGCGGTGTTCGTGGGCTTCCAGCAAGGCGCCGATCTCGGCCGGGCCGTTGCCTCGATGGATATGTTGTTCAACCCTTCGGTCACCGAGACATTCGGAAATGTGACGCTGGAGGCGATGGGCGCGCGATTACCTGTTGTCGCCGCACTGGCGACCGGCAGCGCCAGCCTGGTGGAAGATGGCGTCACCGGCCGGCTTATCCGGCCTGGCGCGATAAGCACGTTTGCGGATGCTCTTTCGTTATATTGCAGGGATGAAGACGTCCGCCGCGCCGCGGGAGAAGCGGGTCAACGCGCCAGTCATCGTTATGGCTGGGATCAGGTAAACCACGCCTTGGTGGACGGCTATCTGCGGATCATTCGGCAGCGCCTCGCGGGAGGCGGACCGCCGCGCGGCAGCCCGGTTCCCTGAAGCAGCCGGCGCCACCGCCTATTTCCAGTCAAACGCAAGCGGCGTTTCCCGGAAGGCGAACCTGTCGAGATGGCTCGCGACGATATGCCGCATATGCGCCACATCCTCGCCATCCGGCACTTCGAGTTTCACGGCAAGCGCATCCGACTCGGCAATCATTGTAACGACCGCCCCGCTCGGAAAATCCACCCTGCCCTTTTCGGTGGTGAAATCGACGGGCAATCGGTGTGCCCAGTGCTTGCAGAGCTGCTGCAAATAGCGACTACCACTCCCGGTCGGCACGCGTGCTTCGGTCAATTGCATCATTTCTTCCTTCAGAGCTTTTCGATCCGCCGCACGGCATCGTCAAGGATAGCAGCCACTTCATGCGCGAGCTCGGCCGTGCGATCGCCCCGCGACACGCGAAGCCTTAACGCCGCATGGAGGTTCATCATGGCACGCCGAACCGGCGAACCGTCGATGACATCATTTTCACTGCTGAGCGCGGACAAGCGAGCGAACAACGCTTCGATCATTTCGGCCTTGTCATCGACAATGGCGCGGCCGGCATCGGTGATTGCGAAAGACCGCTTGGTCCCTTCCGCTTCCTGTTCGGAGATATGGCCCATATCCCCCAAGAGCGTGAGCGTCGGGTACACGATCCCTGGGCTGGGCGCATAAGAGCCGCCGGTCAGATCCTCGATCGCACGGATGAGGTCATAGCCGTGACGGGGCTGATCGCTGATCAGCTTGAGAAGCACGAGTTTGAGCTCCGCGGCGTCGAAAACTCTGCGACGTCCGCCTCGGCCTCCGCCGCGCATACTTTCACTGAATCCTTCGCCAACGCCGAATTCACCCCGGCTAAATCCACCACGACGGCCCCGCATCGCATGCATCGCGCGATCTTCACAGCCGTGACGACTATGATGAAATCCAAACATATCTTTCCTTTCATGTTTCAAGATTGTTTCAAGATATATCTTGATAGAGTTTTTGCAAGATATATCTTTAACGGCTGTCAGTCCGGCTGTTTTCCGTCGATGCGCAGCGAAATGCGGCTATGACTCGGCAAATTAATGCCTACATTATCGCCGTGGCTGACCTTTTTACCCCTGAGCATGATGAAGCGCTGGACGATACGGAGCCAGCGGGTCCGCTTGCCGACCGCCTGCGTCCCAAAAGGCTGGAGGACGTGGTCGGTCAGGAGCATCTCACCGGGCCACAGGGGGCGATTGGCCGCATGGTCGCGGCCGGCCGACTGGCGTCGATCATCCTGTGGGGACCGCCCGGCACTGGCAAGACGACCATCGCGCGCTTGCTCGCCGATGCCGTGCACCTGCGTTTCGTTGCGATTTCGGCAGTCTTCTCGGGCGTCGCCGATCTCAAGAAGGTCTTTGCAGACGCCCGCGAATATGCGCGTATCGGCCAACGCACGCTTCTGTTCGTCGACGAGATACATCGCTTCAATCGTGCACAGCAAGACGGCTTCCTGCCTTATGTGGAGGACGGCACGGTCGTGCTGGTCGGGGCCACAACCGAAAACCCTTCGTTCGAGCTGAACGCTGCTTTGCTGAGCCGCGCACAAGTGCTGATCCTCAATCGTCTTGATGCTACCGCGCTGGGCCAGCTCCTCCGTCGCGCCGAGACGGTGGAAGGACGCGATCTGCCGCTCGATCCGAACGCGAAGGATGCTCTTATAGCGTCAGCTGACGGCGATGGCCGCTTTCTGCTCAACCAGGCCGAAACCCTGTTCTCTATCAATCTGCCCGAGCCGCTGGATCCGGCTGGCCTCGCCACATTGCTGCAGCGACGCGTCGCGGTCTACGACAAGGATCGCGAGGGTCATTACAATCTCATCTCTGCCTTGCACAAAAGCCTGCGTGGGTCCGATCCCCAGGCAGCCTTGTACTACATGGCCCGAATGCTCGTGGCCGGGGAGCAACCGCTCTACGTTCTTCGACGTCTGGTGCGTTTTGCGTCGGAGGATGTCGGCCTCGCCGATCCGCAGGCGCTCGTCCAGTGCCTGGCCGCCAAGGACGCCTACGACTTCCTGGGTTCGCCGGAGGGTGAGCTCGCCATAGTACAGGCGTGTCTCTATCTGGCGACCGCTCCCAAATCCAACGCTGCTTACGCCGCGCAAAAATCGGCCTGGCGGGCGGCAAGGGAAACCGGTTCGCTTATGCCGCCCAAGAACATCCTGAATGCGCCTACGCGGCTGATGAAGGATATCGGCTACGGCAAGGGCTACGCCTATGATCACGATGCAGATGAAGCCTTTTCGGGCGACAATTACTGGCCAGATGAAATGACGCCGCAAACGCTCTACGAGCCGTCGCCGCGCGGGTTTGAGGCCAAGATTGCCGAGCGCCTCGCCCATTGGGACAAGCTGCGCGCTGAACGCAACGAATGAGCCTCGATTTGACCGCTGCGCGAACCAAACCAAGGCCCCGCAAGAAAGCCTGATGCCGCAGTTCGATCGTTTTGCCGTGGCGGACTGGTCCGGCGCCAAGGGGCGCCGTCATCCCGGCATCGCGCTCGCCGTTTGCGAAACGGGAGTTGCTGCCCCGACATTGGTTGAATCGCCGGGGCGATACTGGTCACGCAGCGAAATCCTCCAATGGGTTCTCGCACAGCGGGATGACATTCTCATCGGCTTCGACTTCAGCTTCGCGCCGCCGTTCGTCGATCGCAACGCCTATCTGCCCGGCGAGACGGTTCCCACCGATGGCGCTGCCTTCCACGCCTATGTCGAGGCGCTGTGCGAGGACGAAGATCTCGGCGCCGCGTCCCTGCTTGAACAACACCATCGCCGTCATTTCTACTTCGGCGCCGCCGATGGCCGGAAAGCCGATTACATGCACCTGCGTCAGTGCGAGGCCCGGTACAATGCGGGCGGCGGCGGCAAACCCTCCACGGTGTACGATGCAATCGGCGCCGCACAGGTCGCCAAGGCCAGCTTTGCCGGTATGCGCCTGCTCGCGCGCTTGCGGGGAAAGGTGGCGGTCTGGCCGTTCGACTCGCTCCCAAATCACGGCCCCGTGGTAGTCGAGATCTACGCACAGATCGCGGCCCGGGCTACCGGCCTGCGCAAGGGACTGAGCAAGATCAGAGATGCCTTGTCGCTGGACGCGGCGCTCGCCAATCTCGGCAGCGAACCGCACGCTCCGCTTGCACGCTATACCGACCACGCCACCGATGCGATCCTGACCGCCGCATGGCTGCGCGCCAATGCCGGCCGAGCCGAACTATGGAGCCCTCCGGCGATGACGCCAATAATCGCGCAAACGGAGGGCTGGACCTTCGGCGTATCTTGACGCATGGGGGAGACGACTGCCGGGTTAGCTCAGCTGGTAGAGCAACCGCCTTGTAAGCGGTAGGTCAACGGTTCGAGTCCGTTACCCGGCACCACGCAAATCAGCCATTTTTCAGCGTGATGCCGTTTGTCATTTGTACAGCCGTTTGGACAAGCGTTTTGATATTCAGGGCTTGTTCTTTGGTGTCGCCGCAAGCAATGGAGCCGGAGAATCTGCCACGCTAACCGCGTAAAGAGCGGTTCCGCAACCCGCGATAAAGAAGCCGAGCGCCAATAGGGCGAAGAATATCGCGCCCATCGCGCCACCGTTGAGCAACAATAGTCCACGGAATATGCCGTTCGCGAGGTCGGCTATACTCTTCATTCTAAGGTGAGTTGTCTCCTGCCAGTATTTCAAATTCTCGGCCTGGATAGCTACCCGGAGATCCCCCGCCATGTTTAATCCCCTTTTTGATTTTGGACGGCTGGTAAGGGCATTCCCCGCTATCAAATGCTCTTACTGGCGAGCATAACTCTATTGATCGCTGCCGCCGAAATCGAACGCGGCATGAAACTCATGGGTGTTCGAAATGTGGGGGAACTGAGCCGGGAAAACCTGCGCTGGCGCTGATCCCCGGCTCTATGAAATCGATCGGCCGTTAGTAAACACGGGCCTTCGGCTTGATATATTCGATATCGTCGGTGAGCGTGTAATCATGTACCGGGCGATAATCGATCGTCACCGCACCCTTTTCGAACCAGGTAATGGTGTGCTTCATCCATTCCTTGTCGTCGCGGTTCGGATAATCCTCGTGCATATGCGCGCCGCGGCTTTCCTTGCGGTTTGCCGCACTGTGCATCGTGACGACAGCCTGTGGAAGCATGTTGTCCAGCTCCAGCGTCTCGACGAGATCGGTGTTCCAGATCAGCGAGCGATCCTTGATGCCGACATCCTGAAGGTTGGAAAAGACCTTGTCGATATGGCCCTGACCTTCGCGCAGCAGCTGCGTATCGCGGAACACGGCGCAATGCTTCTGCATTGTGCGCTGCATGTCGAGGCGGATTTCCGCCGTCGGCGTGCCGCCGCTTGCGTTGCGATAATGATCGAGACGGCCGAGCGCCCTGTCGTCGGCTTCCTTGACCACGGTGCCGTGCTTGCTGCTGGGTTTGACGAGTTCCGCGATGCGGAAGCCGGTCGCGCGTCCGAAGACGACGAGATCGATCAGCGAGTTCGACCCGAGCCGGTTTGCACCATGGACCGAAACGCAGGCCGCCTCGCCCACCGCGAACAGGCCGGGGACGACGGTGTCCGGATCACCATCTTTCAACGTCACGACTTCGCCGTGATAGTTACAGGGGATGCCGCCCATATTGTAATGAACTGTCGGTGTTACCGGCAGCGGCTGGCGCGTCAGATCGACGCCCGCGAAGATCTTGCCGGTTTCGGTGATGCCGGGCAAACGCTCGTGCAGCACCTTCGGATCGATATGATCGAGGTGCAGGTAGATATAGTCGCCATTCTTGCCGACGCCGCGACCTTCGCGCATTTCCATCGCCATCGAACGCGCAACAACGTCACGGCTCGCGAGATCCTTAGCGGACGGCGCATAGCGTTCCATGAAACGCTCGCCTTCGGAATTGGTCAGGTAGCCGCCTTCACCGCGCGCGCCCTCGGTGATGAGAACGCCCGCGCCGTAAATGCCGGTTGGATGGAACTGGACGAATTCCATGTCCTGCAACGGCAGGCCGGCACGAAGCACCATGCCTCCGCCATCGCCGGTGCAGGTATGCGCCGAGGTTGCGGAGAAATAGGTGCGGCCCGAACCGCCGGTTGCCAGCACGACCGCATGGCTGCGAAAACGATGGATCGATCCATCTTCCATGCAGAGCGCGATCACGCCCTTGCACTCGCCATTTTCCATGATCAGGTCGAGCGCGAAATATTCGACGTAGAAGTCCGCGTCATATTTCAGGCTCTGCTGGTAGAGCGCGTGCAGCATCGCGTGCCCCGTGCGGTCAGCCGCGGCACACGTACGCTGCACGGGCGGACCGGCGCCCATATTCTGCATGTGGCCGCCGAAGGGGCGCTGGTAGATCGTGCCTTCCGGATTGCGGCTGAACGGCACGCCGGCATGTTCAAGCTCGATCACGGCAGCCGGCGCCTCGCGCACCATATATTCGATCGCGTCCTGATCGCCGAGCCAGTCGGAACCCTTGACCGTATCGAACATGTGCCAGGTCCAGTGATCCGGCGTGTTGTTGCCAAGCGACGCGGCGATGCCGCCCTGCGCCGCCACCGTATGACTACGGGTCGGGAACACCTTGGTGATGCAGGCGGTTTTCAAGCCCTTTTCAGCGCAACCCATCGTCGCGCGGAGACCGGAACCGCCGGCGCCGACGACGACGGCATCATAGACGTGATCGATAATCTTGTAGCTCCCGGACATCAGGCGGCCGCCCCTCCGAGGGCAATTTTCAGGATCGAGAACAGGGCAAGCGCGCCACCGCCGATCACATAGAAGTTGAGCAGGATGATCGCGCCAAGCTTGAGCCCTTCATCATGGACATAATCCTCGATGAAGACCTGCAGGCCGAGACGAAAATGATAGAAGACCGACAAAACGAGCAGCACCATCGGCACGGCCGCCAGCGGCGACGACAGCCATTGAATCACCACGTCATGCTGGAAGGATGGCAATCGCAGCAAGGATACGACAAACCAGATCATGAGCAGCACATTGCCGACGGCGGTAACGCGCTGGTGCCACCAGTGATGCGCGCCAGATTTTGCCGAACCAAGCCCGCGGACGCGGCCTATTCCTGTCCCCGTTCCCATTAGTGCCTCGTCGCCAGAGAAACCCAGACCAGAACCGTGCACAGCAACGATCCGACGATGGTCGCGATCGACCAGAATTTGTTTGTCTTCAGCTCATATCCGGCGCCCGTATCGAGGAGCAGATGGCGCAGACCGGAAAAGAAATGCTGGAAGAATGCCCATGTGAGGCCCACAAGGATCAGGGCCGGAAGCCAATTCAGCCCGAAAACGTTGAAACGTCCGTCGTCAGCGGTGACATAATCGAGGAATGTGGCGTAAGCTGTGGCTCCGCTCGCGAGCGCGACCAGCCAGCAGATAAGAAAAAGACCGCCACCGATCGCAAGCGCGGTTCCAGTTGCGCGATGCAGAATGGAAACCAGCATCGCCGGTCCCCATTTCCAGACCGTAAGATGCGGTGAGAGCGGCCTTGCGGCGTTCCGAGCCATCATGTTCCCCAGCGTGATTTGTGCCCGTGTCTTTAGCCAAACCGCGCGATCATGCAACCGCTCCGATCATGATTGGGGGTCCAAGATGCAAAAGGCGCGGGATTTCGCGTGAGCTTGACGGTCCGTTTGCTTAGCTTCACTCGCAGAAGGTTACGAAAGTCCGGGTATCACGAATTATTCCTGCAATCACTTTCGTAAACTTCCTCAACCCGCATCCACCTCCGGCCCGCCCCGTGCGCGATGCAATTGCCGTTTCAGGTCTTCAATCTCTTCCTGAAGCCGCGACATTTCAATGAAGTTGGTATAGGTCTCTTGCGCCCATGCCATTTCGTCCTGTGAGGGGCGGCGCTGGGCCTGGTTTCCGCGCGGCGGCGTCGGAGGCTCGCGCAACGCATGCATGATCATGCGGTTGTCATATTGGTGGCGCTCCCCGACAATGCGGCCACGGTAGCGGACCGGCGTTCGATAGCCGTTCATGGCGCGATCGACGGCGACCCCATAGGCACGGTCGCGTCCGCGCCGGAGCGCATCGTCCCACGCTTCGGCAAAGGACTCCGCACCCGGCCGCTTGCGCAGGCGATAGGCGGACTGGACTGTCATCCCGACCGCACGCGCCGCGCTGGCAATCACGCCCATCATTGCCAGCGCGCCGATGAACTTCATCTGTCGCCTTCGTGTCCAGCCATCGAAGCGGGCATTGGCGAATGGAACAGGGCTAAAGGTGAGGAGATCGGCAATGCCGGCGAACGCGGCATCGATCTCAGCCTCGGTGGGCTCGGGCATGATGGATTCGGTCATCGATGAGTCTATGACCAAATCGGAGCATGTAGGAAATTGGATCTTAGTGGTCAGATGTTCTCGCGTTCGTCATGCTGAACCTGGTTCAGCATCCATATCCTATGCGTTATCGATTGAACCGCTCCGATATAGGTTATGGATCCTGAAACGAGTTCAGGATGACAGTGGGCCAACGGTGATCCGCATTGCGCCGTTGTTTAATCGAGTGTGATCAAAATGCAGCCTACATCCGCTGGCGATGGCGAAGTGTAGTGCGGCGGCTAAAGGGGGGTACGCGCTATTCAGCCGCCCCCCGGAGCGGCGTTCGCGCGAAAGAACGTCCAGTTCGGCGAGGCGCGGGATTTTCTCCCGCGCCTTTTACATCTCTCGCCTTCGCTACGATGTTACCAGAAGAAATCGTAGATGATATCCACGACCCGACCTGAACGAATGTCGATCAGCAGCACATCATCAAAATAACGTACCCACCGATAGTCCCCGTAAGCCGGCGGCAAGCGGTAATACCACGGATCGGAAATCCAGTAATTACGGCCGTAAAACCAGGGATCGACGCGATAGCCTACCGACCAGCGCTGATAGCGGTACCCGCGCGGCGCATAATAGCGGCTGGAATGAAAGCGATCCCGATTGGAGTTGCGCCACCCCCGCCAGTCATAACGCCGGTCGTTCCGCCAATCATTACGCCATCCGCGATCGTTGGATGCCCAATTCCGGTCGCCATTCCAGCGATGATCGTTCCGGTCGCGCCAATCGCGGTCGCGATCGTTGTCAGCCCAACGCCGATCGTTACGATTATCCCGCCAGTCGCGCTGATTATCCCGGCGATCGTTGCGGTTGTCGCGCCAATCGCGCTGGTCATCACGGTGATTCTGTCGCCAGTCGCGTTGCCTTTCAGCCGGACTATTGGCGGAACCACTGGCTACCGCCTGCCGGTCACGCCAGGCTTCGCGCCGATCCCGGTTCAGTTCACCACGGTCGCGGGCCTGCTCAGCCCGGTCACGGCGCAGTTCCCCATAGTCACGGCGTGCTTCGGCAGGACGGTTATTCCGAACATCGCCGCCTATTTCACGACGATCTTGCCGCAGTTCCTGCCTGCCTCGGTTCAACTCAGCTCTATCGCCACGGATTTCCGCACGATTCTGGCGTGCTTCGGAGCGATTGCCGCCATTGAAGCGCTGCTGCGGCTGCGGCGCAGCGGGGGAAGGCTGGGCGGCGGCCGGCGCACCATTTGCGCGCGCTTCGAGCCGGGACTTAGCGCCGGGATAGCCGTCGCCGCGTTCCGCCAGTGCCGGCGTGGCCACAGCCGTTGCCAGCAATGCCATGATTATCGACTTACGCATCTGAAACTCTCCACCTAGGCGGATGGCAAATGTACCATCCTTGATGCCGTGGTACATGCTCACGACTGAGCCGATGCTGAATTAACTTGTCAGCGATCTGAAAGTTTTTGCGCCGGCGGCGGAGTCAGGGCCGGCACGCGCCGTGCCGCATCCTCCGGAGATATACCGCCTGGCGGCGCCGCTGCTATCCGCTCCCGGCCGGCCTGCACCCGTGCCGCCAGGCGAATGGCGTTGCGAAGACGCGGATAGGTTCCGCACCTGCAGATGTTCGTCATCACCGCGTCGATATCTTCATCGGATGGCTCGCGATTCTTTTCGATCAGCGCGGCCGCCGCCATGATCATGCCCGACTGGCAATAGCCGCATTGCGGCAAATTCGTTTCCACCCACGCCTGCTGCACGGGATGGCTGCGATCGCGGGAAAGCCCTTCGATCGTCGTGACGAAACTGCCCTCGATCGACGCAATCGAGACCTGGCAGGAGCGGACTGCTTGCCCGTCGATGTGTACCGTGCAGGCGCCGCACAGCCCCGCACCACATCCATATTTCGTCCCGGTCAGGTTGGACGCATCCCGCAATGCCCACAACAGCGGCGTTTCCGGGTCCATCTTATAATGCACGGGTTGCCCGTTGACGGTGAAGCTGGTCATCTCGCGCCTACGATAGCGGAAAGCCACGCCCGTTGGAAAGCGCAACCCGTATTGCTATTTGCGGCTATGCACATGCCCATATTCTTCATTCCACGGCGGGGCTCCGAGTTGCTCCAGTTGGAATTTATTCAGAAGGCATGCAGCAACAGGTTGTAAGAGAGCGGCATGATCCTTTCGATTCTCATCGCGGCATCCGCAGCTGCCAGCAAGCCACCCGGCGCGCCAAACGTTGTAGCTCTGACTTTCGATCAGTGCGTGGCGCTGGCTAAAACAGATACTGCAAAGGCCATCGCCGCGGCCGAAGCCTGGCGGGCGGCGGGCGGTGGGCTGGCGGCGCGGCAATGTCTTGGCCTTGCCTATGTGACGGCGGAACGATGGGGTCCGGCTGCCCTTGCGTTTGAGCAGGCTGCGCGAGACGCCGAAATTCAGCGCGATGGCCGCGCGGCTAATCTCTGGGTACAATCAGGCAATGCCAGCCTGGCGGGGGACGATTCCGCCAAGGCAAAGATGGCGTTCGATCGCGCGATAGCGTTACCGACATTGTCTGATCCCATGCGCGGCGAAGCGTTAATGGATCGCGCACGCGCAGAAGTCGGCTCGAACGACGTGTCCGCCGCCCGCGCCGATCTTGATGCAGCGCTCAAGCTCGTGCCGCAGGATCCGATGGGATGGCTGTTGTCGGCCACCCTGGCGCGCCGGCAAAACGATCTGGCCCGTGCCGGAACCGATATCATCGAAGCACTTCGCCTTGCGCCGGATGATGCCGCCGTCGCCTACGAGCAAGGCAATATCGCTTTCGAAGAGGGTAACGCCGGGTCAGCAAAAGGCGCATGGCAACGCGCGATCGACATCGATACAAAAGTGGGCCGGCCGGGCGACATTGCGATTTCGGCGCGGATGGCAATCGCAAAACTTGAAACCGGCGCTGCTCCGGAACAATGAGGGCGACATGAAATATCTCCATACTATGATCCGCGTTTCCGATCCCGACGCGACCGTTCGCTTCCTGGAATTGGTCGGGCTCAGGGAAGTCCATCGCTTCGACAACGAGCAAGGCCGATATACTTTGATTTTCCTGGCTGCACCCGGCGACGAGGATTCTCAGGTCGAGTTGACCTACAACTGGGACGAGAACGGATACGGCGAAGGCCGCAATTTTGGCCACCTCGCCTATCGCGTCGAAAATATCTACGAGACGTGCCAGCGCATCCTGGAGGCGGGATACACCATCAACCGCCCCCCGCGCGACGGGCATATGGCGTTCGTGCGGACGCCCGACAATATCTCCATAGAGCTGTTGCAGGACGGCCACCTAGAACCTGCGGAGCCCTGGGCGTCCATGCCCAACACCGGCCATTGGTAAAGGCGACGATCGACTGGCCGGATCGACGGCTGGTCGATCTTTTCGGCACAACAACGCCCATAATCCAGGCGCCGATGGCGGGTGCCAATGGAGCGGAACTCGCCATTGCCGCAATCCGTGGCGGCGCGTTGGGCTCACTGCCGTGCGCCCTGCTCAGCGCTGATCGTGTCATCGAAGACAGCGCCGCCGTCCGCGCGGCGGTGAAAGGGGCCATCAACCTCAACTTTTTCTGTCATCGGCTGATCGACGACATCGACGACAGCGCCTGGCGATCCGCACTCGCGCCATTTTACGCTGAATATGGTGCTGGACCGCCCACAACGCCTCCGCCAGTCCGTGCGCCTTTCGACGAAGCAATGTGCGAGGTCATAGAGCAGGTGCGTCCGGCGGTCGTGAGTTTTCATTTCGGGCTGCCTTCCGATGCGCTGCTGGCACGCGTGCGCAGGGCGGGATCAATCATATTGTCCTCGGCGACCACGATAGCGGAAGCGCGCTGGCTGGACGAAAGGGGCGTCGATGCGATCATCGCTCAAGGATGGGAAGCGGGCGGACATGCGGGCCGTTTCCTGCCCGCCGATCCCGCCGCTCAGATGGGGCTGATCGCGCTCGTTCCGCAGATCGTCGACGCGGTAAGCGTTCCGGTCATTGCGGCAGGCGGAATTGCAGACGGCAGAGGCATTGCGGCTGCGCTCACACTGGGCGCGTCAGCGGTACAGATCGGAACTGCCTATCTCCGCACGCCGGAAAGCCTGATCCCGCGGGCGCATCGGGCGATGCTGGGTAGCGAGGCCGCCGAGGAAACCCGATTCACCAATCTGCTCACCGGCGGCCTCGCGCGCGGCCTCACCAACCGGCTGGTGGCGGAACTCGGCCCGATAAATCCAGCGGCACCGCCATTTCCCTACGCCAGCGCCGCTGCGTCCGAACTCCGCAAGGCTGCAGAAGCGCGCGGTCTCGTTGATTTCACGCCGGTTTGGAGCGGCCAGGCCGCGCGGCTGGCCGATGAACTCCCTGCACAAACGCTTACCGAACGCCTGACCGCAGACGCACTAGCCCGATTGGCCAGCGGCAGCAAAATCCGTTAGAATTGCCTATGACCAGAAAACTGCAAATCGCGCGAGTCCCAGTTCTAAGCGACAATTATGTCTGGCTGGTGCACGAACCAGACAGCGGCGAAACAGCGGCAATTGATCCGTCTGTCGCTGAGCCCGTGCTCGCGGCCGCCACCGAACGCGGCTGGCATATAACCCAGATCTGGAACACCCACTGGCATGCGGATCACACCGGCGGCAATGAAGGCATCAAAGCTGTGACGGGCTGCACCGTCACCGGCCCGGCTGCTGAAACAGATAAGATTGCCACACTCGACCGGCTCGTTGGTGAAGGAGATGCCGTCACCCTGGGTTCGATCGCCGCCACGGTAATGGAGGTACCGGCGCATACGGCCGGCCACATCGCCTATTACGTCCCGTCCCAGGATGCCGTGTTCGTGGGCGACACCTTATTTGCGATGGGATGCGGACGGTTGTTCGAGGGAACGGCCGGACAGATGTTTAACAACATGGCCCGCCTTGCTTCGTTGCCACCGGAAACCGAGGTCTATTGCGCACATGAATACACCCAGTCCAATGGGCGCTATGCTCTCGTTGCAGAGCCAGACAACCAGTCGTTGATAGATCGGATGCGCGCGGTCGATGCGGCGCGAGCGCGCGGTGCACCGACAGTGCCCTCGACCATTGCACTGGAACGCGCAACCAATCCATTCATGCGTGCAGCGAGTGTCGAACAGCTGGCCGAACGGCGCCTGGCTAAAGACAATTTCAAAGCCTAAGGTTGCTTCCCGGAAACAGGCGCAAGCATCTTCGTTTTTTACCGCTTTTGGATGGCCGGTCGAAGAAAAGCAGCCCTGCTCGCTTCGTTGTGTACCAGGGCTTTTACGTCGGCGAAAATCCTTCTGGCAACCACGGCTCCCTTGTGCGTCAAAGATGTTTCCTCCGCCAAATAGCGCAGACGCCACTCGTCGTTAAGTTGTGTTCCTTGCTTGGCAATCGATACGGCAGGCGCCCGCGAAAGACGATCGATACCAAAGGATTCCAAGATACGATTGATTTCGCCGAGAGGGTCCGCCACCAAATCCTCGTAATATACCGTAATGGGAATGATTTCATTTGATTGAAAATACTCCCGCCATTGAATGACCTGCGATTCCATCATGGCAATCGCGCGCTTTATGTCCCGCGCACTGAAGTGCGGGACGCAATCAGTTTTGTTGAAGCTGATCCACGATTTCGTCTGTCGCGCGATTTCGTGCGAAATAGCCTGGGCAACCCGATCCCGCCGTTCGATGCAGACAAACCATTTGACGGGTAATGCCTCCCGAACTTCCGCGTTTTCCATCATCGGGACGAATTGCCATGGATGGGCCTTTACGCCGAACCATCCATTTGGTGACGTCCGGTGGCTATAAAGTTCCTTGAACGCTTCCGCCAATGTCGCCGTCTGCGTTTCAGCAAGAAGCCGTTCTTTCTTTTCAGGATGAAAATATTCAAGAGGGCTGCCGAGAAGGCCGGTGGCCTGGAGCAAATGGCCGAGATAATGACTTCCAGATCGCGGCGTCGACGCAATCACATAGATTTTCGGCTGTTCCGAAAATGTCGGGAAATCATATTCCGCGCCGAATTCATCCCACTCAGGCATGCAAAACTCCCCTCGTGTTCTTTTTTATCAATTTAACTCATTCCAGATCCGCAATCAATCATAGGTGACGCAATTCTGGGCGCACAACGCTTTCGCTTCCATGCACTGCGCCCTATGGAAGATGAAAATTGCGAGGAAATGCCTTGATCCTTTCTACCTCCCTTGACGCAGCCAATTTCATTCACTGGCAAAACCTCGGCTTGTCGCCAGTTGCGCTTGCGCTCGGCCCATTGGTGATCCGATGGTATTCGCTGGCGTATATCGCCGGAATACTGATCGGGTGGTGGTATATGCTGCGGCTGATTGCCCAGCCGGGCGCCCCCATGGCGCGGCGCCATGCGGACGACATGGTATTCTACGCCACGCTCGGTATCCTGCTCGGCGGGCGGCTTGGCTATTGCATCTTCTACAGACCGGAGATCTGGCAAAACCCCGTGGACGTGCTGAAATTGTGGGAAGGTGGGATGTCCTTCCATGGCGGTGCAATCGGGATGAGCCTCGGGATTTTCTATCTTGCCTGGAAGAACAAGCTGAGCTGGCTGCGCGTTCACGACTATGTCGCGTGTTGCGTACCGTTCGGATTGTTCTTCGGGCGCATCGCGAACTTCATAAATGGCGAATTGTGGGGGCGCGTAACAACCGTGCCCTGGGCAATGGTGTTTCCCGGTGCCTATGCGGGAGGCCTTCCCCGCCATCCGAGCCAGCTTTACGAAGCAGCACTGGAAGGGATTGTTCTCTTTCTCGTCCTTCTCTTCGCCTTCTGGAAAACATCCGCTCGTTATCAGCCCGGAAAACTGGTTGGGTTATTCATGCTCGGTTACGGCCTGATCCGCTTTGGCCTGGAATTCGTGCGGGAACCGGATGAAGGGCTTGGTACGCTTTCCTGGGGCTTGACCATGGGTCAAACCCTGACCTTGCCGATGGTTCTGATTGGCACATACCTTATCGCGACAGCCAAGGGACGCCGCGTCCGTGTTGAATCTATTACGGGCCAAAACAGCGTCGCGTGATCGCGATTCATCAATTGGTAACCCTGTTGTAGCCAAAGTTTCGCAAATCGCTGCTTGAGCCCGTTTGTCCAACAGAGGGGTGAATCATGCGCAAGGCAATTATCGGGGCAGCGTTGCTGTCGTCTTTATCGGTGCAGGCTTCGGCGATAACGTTCGTCAATGCCTTGGCGGTCCCGAACGGCACTGATCTTTCCTCGGGTTATGGAACGGGTGTGAACGGCAATCGCTTCGGCGGCTTCGGTTCCGATCTGGTCTACGACTCTGCGACCCAAACCTATTATGGCATGACCGATCGCGGGCCTGGCGGAGGCCTGCTCAACTATGCGCCGCGCATCCAGGCTTTCACGCTGGCCACGAACAGCGCGACGGGATTCACCTCCAGCCTCTCGCTCACCAAAACGATCGTTTTTACTCAAAAGGACGGCAAGACGCCTTTCAATGGCCTCAACCCAACGTTGTTGAATGGTGATTCTTCGAAGCTCGGTGCGTCATTCGATCCGGAAGGAATGGTCCGCCGATCCAATGGAAATTTTCTCGTTTCGGACGAATATGGGCCATCGGTCTATGAGTTCGATTCGAATGGCGTGTTCATCCGTGCCTTCAAGACGCCCGACAATATCCTGCCCAAGAACGGTACGACGCCAAACTTTACCGACGGCCGCCCGACGATCACCACAGGTCGCCAGGACAATCGCGGCTTCGAAGGGCTGACCCTCTCCAACGATGGCAAGACGGCCTATGCCGTGCTTCAGGATCCGCTCGTGAACGAAGGCGACAAGGACGGCCGCTACAGCCGGAACGTCCGCATCGTTTCCTTCGACGTCGATACCGGCGAGGCAACGAAGCAGTCCATATACCAGCTTGAAGATGTCAACGATATCAACGCACGGGTTACGGCGAATGGCGGCAAGGGGTTTGACGCAAAAGATCAAGGCCGCTCGATCGGTGTCTCCTCGATCGTTACTCTGCCCAACGGGCAGCTGATGGTTCTGGAGCGTGACAACCGCGGTGTCGGTGTCGACGACCCCACCGGCGCCAAGGTGGTCGGCAGCAAGCGCGTCTATCTGATAGACATCAATGCTGCGTCCGATGCGTCGGACACCGATCTTACCGGCACCAATGTTTTGCCGATCGATATCAGTTCGGTTTCCAAATCGCTTCTCCTCGACATACAGGCCGCACTGAAGGATGCCGGAGCGACCGTTGCGGAAAAGATGGAAGGCCTGAGCTTCGGTGGTTATCTCGATGATGGCGGCATCAGCCTGTTCGTGGTCACCGACAATGATTTCTCAGTCACCCAGGATCCCTTGAGTACATTCCAATCCGACGTCTGCACCACTGGCTTCGGCGGCGTGTCATCGATCGTGCCGCTCGATAGCGGTTGCACCACCGGCGATCTGATCCCCACCTATGTATATAGCTTCAGGCTCAGCGCCGCTGAGGCGCGTGCGCTTGGATTTGGCGGCGCGGTACCCGAACCGGGTAACTGGGCAATGATGATCGCGGGCTTCGGTCTCATCGGCGCGCAAATGCGCAACCGCCGCAAAAACAGGATCATTACGGCCTGAGATAGCAAAACCGAATCGACTGGGTTATGGATGCGGCAATGACCGCTCCAGACCCGGTTGAGGATAGCTTGCAGGCGTTGATAGCGGCGGAAGGGCCGATCCCCGTCGCACGCTTTATGGCGGAGTCCAACGCCGCTTATTATGCGAGCCACGATCCGTTTGGCGCGAAGGGCGATTTCATCACCGCCCCCGAGGTCAGCCAGATGTTCGGCGAACTGATCGGCCTCGCCCTGGCGGACGTCTGGCAGAAGAAGGGCGGACCGGCTTGCTATGTCGAGCTTGGTCCTGGCCGGGGTACCCTCGCAACGGACGCACTGCGTGCCCTAGCGAGCGTGAAGCTTGATCCTGCTGTCCATTTTGTCGAAACCAGCCATGTATTGCGTACGACGCAGGCTGATAACGTGCCAACCGCCACATGGCATGATACGATCGACACGCTGCCGACCGACATGCCTTTGCTGATTGTCGCCAACGAATTCTTCGATGCGCTGCCGATCGAGCAATATGTAAAAACAATGATGGGCTGGCGTGAATTGATGGTCCGCCACGATGATATCGACGGCTTTGCCACGGTTCCATCGCAGACCCCTGCCGATCATCTCATTCCGGACAGCCTGAAAGGTGCGCACACCGCGAGCGTCTATGAACGCTCGCCCGCCAGCGCCGGGATTGCCCGTGATCTTGCCAAGCGACTGGCCACGCAGGGCGGCGTGATGATCGTGATCGATTATGGCTATTACAACCATCCGTCGGGAGACACACTGCAAGCCGTGCACGCGCACGCATATGCGGCGCCGTTCGGCATGCCCGGCAGAAGCGATCTTACGGCACATGTGGACTTCGCGGCACTTATTCATGCCGCGACCATTCGTGGCGTTCGCCACCGCGGCCCTGTCGATCAGGGCGACTGGCTCGTCTCGCTCGGGATCGACATGCGTGCAGACCAGTTGACCCGCGCGCATCCTTATCGCGCGGCCGAACTCGCCGCGGCACGCATGCGGCTCATCCATCCGGAACAGATGGGAACCTTGTTCAAGGTTATCGGATTTTCCGGCCCCAGCTGGCCAATCATTCCCGGTTTTGAATGAACCCGACTGACAGGCTGACCACGCCAATGACCCATCAACTCGCCATCTACGATATGGATCGTACAATAACGCGATTGCCCACTTATACGCCGTTTCTATGGCATGCGATGTTGCGCCTTTCCCCCTGGCGCATAGTCCTTATTCCCTTTTTGCTCCCCGTTTTCATCGCTTATGGCGCCAAGTGGATCGATCGGAAACGATTGAAGGAAATCATGCAATCCACGGTGCTGGGCGCCCACGTCAGTCGCGCAAAGCTGGCCAGGATCACGACAAGTTTTGCGGAAAAGACAATGGCGCGAAACATCCATCCCGGCGCGTTTGATGCCATTGCGGAGGATCGCGCGGCGGGGCGAAGACTCGTGCTCGCGACGGCCTCCTACCGGCTATATGTGGAAGCCATTGCGCAACGCCTGGGCTTTGACGATGTCATTGCCACAAACAGCCTCACGGGACTGGATGACCGGATCATGGCACGGGTCGATGGCGAAAATTGCTACGGCCCGGCCAAGTTGCGCATGATCGTCGCCTGGATGGCAGCAAACGACATCGACCGGAAACAGGCTGTGATACGCTTCTATTCCGATCACGCCTCTGACGAACCAGTTCTTGAATGGTCGGATGAGCCTTTCGCGGTAAACGCCCATGACAAGCTTCGCCGTCTGGCGAAGGTCCGCGGGTGGACGATCCTCGACTGGGGGTTTTGACCGGCTTTGTTGCATAACTCCTGACGGTTTGATGCAGGCTTTATTTGATATTACTACGCAACGCGGATGGTGTTGGGTGTACCGATTTGCGAGAAGCTATTGAGGATTGCAGCACGGACTTTGAGTTCGGTTATCTAACGATCGAAAGTGCGCGCCATGACGCGCTGACCGAGCAGCTTGAAACAGTGCATTTTCGTTTCGACGAGGCTGCGGCGATGATAGCCGCCCCATTTCTTCCAGATGGTGCGTCCACGCCGCTTGATCGCACGGAGCGTTTCATTGCGGGCAGCCGGGCCGGGGCCATGTTTTTAAGCGTTCCGACGCGCCAAATGTGCCGCACCTAGACGCTGATATCTTCGCCATTCCTGGCCAGGAGCCGGCGCGCATTCTTCAGATGAGGCGCATCGATCATGCTCCCCTCAAGTTGAAGGACACCGGCACCAGGGTTGGCCTCGAACGCAGCGACAACGGCCCGTGCATGAACCAAAGCCTCGGGAGAAGGCGTGAAGGCGGCGTTGATGATCTCTACTTGCGACGGATGAATTGCCATCATTCCCGTGAACCCATCGCGATTTCCGCGAGCCGCATAGGTGGCCAGGCCTTCAAGATCGCCGAAGGCGGGATAGACGGTTTCGATGGCCGGAACGCTCGCCGCATGCGCACCAAACAAGACAAGTGCGCGGACGACGCGATAAGGATCGGTAAAATTGCCATCGTCTTCCCGACTGCCCGAAGCGCCAATCGCTGCGGGCAGATCCTCTGCGCCCCAAGTGAGACCGCATAGGCGCCGGGATGCGCCGCCATAGGTCCCAAGCTGGAATATCGCGGCGGGCGTTTCGGAAGCGATTGGCAGGATAGCCGCGCGGCTGTCGCCGAGCTTGCTGTCCAGTTCGACCAACGATCGGCCGCCCTCCGCCTTCGGCAGCATGATCCCATCCGGTTCGAACGGTAACACAGCCGCAAGATCCTCGTCAGCTATTCCGCTATCCAACGGGTTGACCCGTACAAACAGAGGCGTCGATCGCTCTGGACGGCTCAGCACAGAAGCGATGGCCGAGCGTGCGCGATCCTTCGCTCCAACAGACACTGAATCTTCAAGATCCAGAATGAGCGCATCCGCGCCAGAGCCCAGCGCTTTTTCGACCCGTTCCGGGCGATCCCCGGGAACGAACAGCAACGAGCGCATCCTCATTCCGCGCTCTTCTTCAACATGGCGACGCGTGTGCACTGGCAGACAATCTCGTCACGCTGATTCAACAAGCGATGTGTGAAACTGACGATTCCGGCGTCAGGACGCGAGCTGCTCTCACGCAACGCATCAATTTTTGTCTCAGCACGAAGCGTATCACCGATAAAAACCGGCTTGGGGTGAACAAGTTTGTCGTAGCCAAGGTTCGCAACCAGCGTGCCCAGCGTCGTGTCGCCGACTGAGAGTCCGACCATCAAGGCGAATGTGAAAGTGCCATTGACGAGAATTTGGCCAAATTCGCTTGCGCGCGCAGCCTCGACATCGATGTGCAACGGCTGTGGATTATGCGTCATCGTCGAAAACAGGAGATTGTCTGTTTCCGTGACGGTGCGACGGATCTCATGAATAATCTCGTCACCGATCGTCCATTGGTCAAAAAAACGGCCTGCCATGCTTTCCTCGAACCAAAAAACCCAGATGACGCAGAAATTGCGCGTATAACAGCCTCATTTCTTCAGCGGCTCAAGCTGTGCGAGAAGCGCACCCTCCTGAACCTGTGTTCCGGGCAGCGCTTTCAGAAGCGTCACAGTGCCATCGAATGGCGCAATTAGAGACTGCTCCATTTTCATGGCCTCCAGCACGACGAGCTTTTGACCGGCCGTGACCGCTTGCCCTTCGCTGATTTCCACCGCGATGATCTTGCCAGGCATTGGTGACAAAATCGCGCCGCCGCGCGACGCGTCGCCATTGTCCGGCCGCGCCCGTCGCATGCCAAATGGCCATGCCTCACCATTATGGAAGGCCACATTTTGTCCTTTTACGACAACCACTTTTGCGTTCGAAAATAGGTCAGGAACGTATTTTTCGGTATGGTTTTCGCCTGCGATCTCGATCTCGATCTGCCGCCACGGATCGCTGTTGGTCCGGAACCCAGCCAATGACGACCATGGATCATTCTCGTTCCGGGGCACGAGCGCATTGGCCGCGGCCTGCAGCACCTTCTCGGGCGGCGGATCGGCTGGAGCCAGCAATACCTCCAGGTGACGTTCGATAAAGCCCGTGTCGATATCCCCGGCAATGAAATCCGGATGGCCCAATGCGCGCGCGAGAAACGCCGCGTTCGTGCGCACCGGCCATATCTGAACCTCGCGACACGCCCGCGCCAGGGTGGAAGCCGCTTCGCCCCGTGTTGGTGCGTGTGCGATCAGCTTGGCAATCATCGGATCGTAAAAGGGAGTGATCTCGTCACCCTCTTCAACGCCGCTGTCGATCCGAACTTCCGCAGGATATCGCAATCGATCGAGACGTCCCGTAGATGGCATGAAACCCGTCGCCGGGTTTTCAGCATAAAGCCGCGCTTCCACGGCCCGGCCATTAATGGCGAGCATTTCTTGCTGCATTGGAACTGGTTCGCCGCTCGCCACGCGCAGTTGCCATTCGACGAGATCCTGCCCCGTGATCATCTCGGTCACCGGATGTTCAACCTGCAAGCGCGTGTTCATTTCCATGAACCATATGCGATCGGCCCGCAGGCCTTCGGAAGTGTCCGCTATGAATTCGATCGTGCCAGCGCCAACATAATCGACTGCCCTGGCCGCCTTCACCGCAGCCTCGCAAATCGCGGTGCGTGTCACATCATCCATGCCCGGCGCCGGCGCTTCCTCGATTACTTTTTGATGACGCCGCTGCAGCGAGCAATCCCGCTCGAAAAGGTGGACGACATTGCCATATGTATCCCCGAATATCTGGACTTCGATGTGGCGGGGATTGAGGATGTATTTCTCGATCAGGACGCGATCGTCACCAAACGCGGCCCCAGCCTCGCGCCGGCAACTTTCCAGCGCTTCCGAAAATTGCTGCGCAGCATCGACGCGCCGCATGCCCTTGCCGCCGCCGCCGGCGATCGCCTTGACAAGAACAGGATAGCCGATCTTATCGGCCTCTTGTTTCAACCGTTCGAACGATTGATCTTCGCCCATATAGCCCGGGGTTACCGCCACGCCTGCCTTGATCATACGTTGCTTGGCCGCATCCTTGAGACCCATCGCGCGGATAGCGGCTGGTGGCGCACCCACCCACACCAGTCCCGCATCTAGAACTGCTTCGGCGAACTCCGCGTTCTCGGAAAGAAAGCCATAACCCGGATGGATGGCTTCCGCTCCGGTAGCGCTTGCGGCTTCGAGAATATGAGAAGACAATAGATAACTTTCGCGCGCGGGCGCCGAACCGATACAGAAAACTTCGTCGGCCTCACGGACGAACGGCATATCGGCATCGACATCGGAATGGACGGCGATGGTTCGTATCCCCAACCGGCGCGCGGTGCGCATGATCCGCCGGGCAATCTCACCCCGATTGGCTATCAGGAGGCTCCGCAGCACCCTCAGTCCCGATCAACGGTAAAGTGGAGGACCGTCGGTTCTTTTTCCAACAGAAAGGAATCGTCGAAATCGTAATATTTCGCAGTCTCGTAATCCTCCCCTGCGAAACGCTTGATCGCGTCGATATCGTCCCAGAAGGTTAGCATCTCGATGTGGGTAACGGCACCGTCAATACGGCTCAAACACCATGCATCGCGATTGCCCGGCGTCCCACGATAGTCGGGCAGCGCAACGTTTCGCATCAGTGCGAGATATTCTTCCGCCAGCGCATTGACGACACGGCCGTGCCAGCGTCGTGCGATCATGTTAGGCTCTCCTTCCTGGGATTATCAGAACAAGCCAGGCGATCCGGCTGATCCTCACATCCGGAACAACCCGAACTGCGCGCGATCCGGTATCGGCGCGTTCAACGTCGCGGCCAATGCCAGCCCCAACACATCCCGGGTCTGGGCGGGATCGATGATGCCGTCGTCCCACAGTCGCGCCGTTGCGTAATAGGGGTTGCCCTCATCCTCATATTTCTTGCGGATCGGTGCCTTGAACGCCTCCGCCTGATCCGGCGTCCACGCCTCCGCTTCGCGATGCACGGCGGCGAGAACGGAAGCGGCCTGTTCGCCCCCCATCACGCTGATCCGGCTGTTCGGCCAGCTGTAGAGGAAGCGCGGCTGATAGGCGCGGCCGCACATCCCATAATTTCCCGCTCCAAAACTGCCACCGATGAGGACGGTGATTTTAGGAACCTGAGCAGTGGCAACCGCGGTCACCATTTTCGCGCCGTGCTTGGCAATCCCTTCTGCTTCATATTTGCCACCGACCATGAAGCCGGAAACATTTTGCAGGAACAGCAATGGTATCCGACGCTGACAGGCAAGTTCGATGAAATGCGCGCCCTTTTGCGCACTTTCCGAAAAGAGCACACCATTATTGGCGAGGATCGCCACCCGCATTCCCCATATTTGCGCAAAGCCACAAACAAGGGTCATCCCATAGAGTGCCTTGAATTCGTGAAACTCTGATCCATCGATGAGACGTGCAATAACTTCGCGGACGTCATAGGGAGCGCGAACGTCTTGCGGGATAATGCCGTACAATTCATCCGCATCATATTTCGGCGCTCGCACTTCCGGCGTTGGCGAATTTCCCGGCGCGCTATCCAAGGTCGCGATGATGTCCCGTACAATCAGCAGCGCATGCTCGTCGTTTTCCGCGACATGATCGACCACGCCGGATTTACGGCCGTGGGTTTCAGCGCCGCCCAATTCCTCTGCCGAGATCACTTCGCCCGTTGCAGCCTTCACCAGCGGTGGGCCGGCGAGAAAAATGGTCCCCTGCCCTCGTACGATAATGCTCTCGTCGGACATTGCGGGGACATAGGCTCCCCCCGCCGTACAATTGCCCATTACGCATGCAATTTGCGGAATGCCTTCCGCGGACATCTGCGCCTGATTGTAAAATATGCGGCCGAAATGATCCCGATCCGGAAAAACCTCCGCCTGATGCGGCAGGTTCGCACCACCGCTGTCGACGAGATAGATGCAGGGCAGCCGGTTTTCGCGCGCAATTTCCTGCGCCCGAAGATGCTTTTTCACCGTCATCGGAAAATAAGCCCCGCCTTTGACGGTGGCATCATTGGCTACAACCATGCACAGACGACCTGACACGCGGCCGATCCCGCCAATCACGCCGGCACCCACAGCTGCACCGTCATACATACCGTTTGCTGCGAGAGCGCCAATCTCCAGAAACGGAGAACCAGGATCCAGCAGCCGATAGACCCGATCACGCGGCAGCATTTTTCCGCGCGCGACGTGTCGATCGCGAGACGATTGGGAGCCGCCCTCGGCGGCAACGGCAATTCTGTTACGAAGGTCTTTCGCCAGCGCGCGATTGAACTCAGCATTAGCGGCGAATTCGTCCGATGCCCTATCGATCACAGACCGGAGTACGGGCGGGCTCATGAAGACACCTTCTTGCGGATCAGATACCGATAGACGCCGATAAGGTTGATCACGAACAGGATGATGTTTTGGGTGCCGATCCCTTTGGCTTCCGGACCCAGAAAGCCCCAAAGCACCAATGCAATTGATGAGGTTACGAACAACACAAATCCGTAACCGGTCCACTTCCGGCCCAAATCCAATGACACGATCAGCGCTGCTAGCGCTCCGACGACGGCGCCATACCACTGCAGCAGTTGGATCACGAGGTCACTCATACACCGATCAACTCGCGGCCGATCAACATACGGCGGATCTCATTTGTACCAGCGCCAATATCGAGCAGTTTCGCATCACGCAGATAACGTTCAACGGGCCAGTCCTTTGTATAACCTGCGCCACCGAGAGCCTGAACGGCTTCCAGTGCAACTTTCACGGCATTTTCACTGGCCAGCAGGATCGCGCCTGCCGCGTCGAACCGGGTCGTCCTGCCGGCATCACACGATCGCGCAACGGCGTAAACATAAGAGCGCGCGCTATTCAGCGCGACATACATGTCCGCGATCTTCGCCTGCATGAGCTGAAACGCGCCGATGGGCTGACCGAACTGCTTGCGTTCGCGGACATAGGGAACGACCACGTCAAGGCAGGCCTGCATGATGCCCAGCTGGATCCCCGCCAAAACGGTGCGCTCATAGTCCAGGCCGGACATCAGCACACCGACGCCGCCATTCTCCACTCCAAGGATATTCTCGACCGATATCTCGCAATCGTTGAACACCAGCTCAGCCGTGGGGCTGCCGCGCATGCCCATCTTGTCGATCTTCTGGCCAACCGAAAAACCCGGCATTCCCTTTTCAACGATGAAGGCTGTGATGCCTTTCGATCCCTCTGCCGTCTTTGCATAGACGACCAACGTGTCCGCATAGGTCGCGTTGGTGATCCAGAACTTTGTGCCGTTCAGAACGAAACGATCGCTCTTTCGGTCAGCCCTTAGCTTCATCGAAACCACGTCGGAGCCTGCCCCCGCCTCAGACATGGCAAGGCTACCTACATGAGCGCCTGACAGAAGCTTTGGCAGATATTTTGCCTTTTGTTCCGCGTTGCCCCAGCGGCGAAGCTGGTTGACGCACAGATTGGAATGCGCGCCATAGCTAAGGCCGACCGACGCGGACGCGCGCGCTATCTCCTCCTGTGCAACGACATGTTCGAGATATCCCAGGCCTAGTCCGCCATCCGCCTCCTCAACGGTGATACCGTGCAAACCAAGCTGACCCATTTCCGGCCACAGTGTGCGCGGAAACCAGTCTTCCGCATCGATCTTTACGGCCAGTGGCGCTATGCGATCAGCAGCAAAGCGTCGCGTAGCGTCGCGGATCATGACCACGGTTTCGCCAAGCGCGAAATCGAATTCGAAATCAGCAGTCACGGCCTCTCCAATATGGCTCTTATGTGCTGGACGCTTGATAGCGCGAATAGTCTCATCGCGGCAAAGAAAGTCCTCCTGGACCTTTGGCTTCCATGGAAATTCAAGAATCTTTGGCCAGTCCGTCAATAGCGGAGGGTCACCCCGCCGCACGAAGAGAATATCGTCACTGTTGACATGTAATCAGAACAGCCGGCTACAAGGAAGGCGTCGCGAGCTCGCTTGAGGTCGTCGATGCACGCCGCGAGCGCCTTGATACGGAAGACGAGCTTCGGATCGCAGAGACCGCGCTGTCACAGGCCTTCGTGACGCTCCAGAAAAGCCTCGGGCTTGCCTGGAACGCCCCCGTCGTTGCCGCGCGGGTTTCTCCGGTCGCATTCAAGGATGCGAAGTGAGTCCCCCATCCACCGCAAACGTCATCCCCGTCATATAATCTGAATCCGTGCCCGCCAGGAACACCGCAACCCGTGCGGCGTCACGTGGTCGTCCCTTTCCCGCACCGGTATGGTCGCCTCGAATTGCTTGCGAAGCTCGGGCGTCGGCACATCCTCGCGATAGGAATCAGTTTCGATCACCGGGTTGATGATGTTGACGTTGATTCCGTACTGCCCCCATTCATTGGCGGCGGTCCGGCTAAGCGCGCGGACTGCTTCCTTGGCGGAGCCACCCGCAGGTCACCGTTCCATCATCCAGGGAGCAGGTCGACAGCATCAACCTGACATTCGGCGAATTGAAGCCGCGTTGATCAAAACGCGGTCAGCTGCATCTATTCGACGCTCAGCATCAGGCTGACCGGCATCCGCTCGGTCGGCAGGCCGGCATAGGCCATCTCCGCGTGCGGATCCGTCAGGCGAAGGTTCGGAAAACGCGTGACCAGCTTGGCGATACCGGTGCGAACCACCGCGCGCGCCAGCGCATGGCCAATGCAGAAATGCGCGCCGTAGCCGAAGGTGCTGATGTCGCGCGGCTTACGCATGATATCGAACTTGTCGGGATCGGAATAAAAGTCCGGATCATAGTTGGAAGCGCCCATCGAAACCTGGGCGATCATCCCGCGATAGATCGGTGTGCCGTTCAACACAGTGTCCTTCGTGACGAAACGATGCCGGAAGTTGCCGATCGAATCGATGCGCAGGCATTCTTCCACCGCCTGATTCACCAGCGTTGGATCGTCGCGCAGCAGTTGCAACTGATCGGGATTCTCGAGCAACCGCTTGATCGATAATGTGAGCGTACCCGCGATCGTACCAAGCCCAGCCACGAACAACGTGATCAGGGCGCCGAACAGTTCGAGACTGGTAATCTTGCCGCCGACATCATGAGCTGCGATGATGCTGCCGACGATATCGTCCTTGGGTTCGTTGCGGCGCAGCTCGATATAGTCCTCGCAAAACTGCTTACCGGCATTGTAAGCCACCATATATGGCTCAGGCTTCGGCGCACCGGGCGGTACAGTCGAGACCCATTTTCCCGCGTCCGAAAAATCGATGAAGATGTGCCAGTCTTCCTCGCGGAACTGGAAGAAATTGCCTAGCAGGATGCGGCGGCTGAGCGGTTGGGCGAACTCCTTCATCATGTCGAAGGTGCCCTTCTCCGCCATCTCCTCAAGCATCTGGTCGGTCAACGCGTCCACGCCGGCCTGCAATTCGTTCACGCGCTTGGGTGTGAAAGCGGGCTGCATCAGCTTACGAAGCCTGGTGTGATCCGGTGGGTCGATATCACCCACTGTCGGCAAGCTGTTGAAATAATCGAACGGATCCCCGCCCCAGCCCGGCCGCGGCTCCACGCTGAATGTATCGAAATCGACAAACGCCTTGTCGACGTCCGCATGCCGGCAGATGACAACGTTCGGACGGCCATTCACCATCGCATAGAAAGGCGGCTTCGACGCCCACTCGGCAAAGAGCGGCTCGGGATGCGCCTTAATCTCTGGCCCGAACAGATCGACGTCGACGATAAGCGACGGATCCAGTTCCGGAATGACCGGTACTTCGAGCGCGTACTGCTTGCTCATCGAATATCTCTCCAAAAGCTTCGGCAATTCCGAAGCATTGCATCTGCCTTATTGCAGGCACGCGGAGCCCGGAAGGGGGTTTTGTATACGCCCAGTATCGATTTGCGCTATGTCATCAATTGATGACTTAGGCATGCCGTACAGCGATTCGGTTTGTCGAAACGCTCAGACAGGCAGTAAATACTGGGAAAATGCGGCTTCGTTCGCCGCAAGGTGGAGGATGCACATGGCTGATTTTGATATCATTCTACGCGGCGGTACGGTGCTTGACGGTTCCGGCAGCGAAGGCTTCATTGCGGACGTTGCGGTAAAGGACGGGCGTATCGCGAAAGTCGGTACAGTGACGGGAACGGGGGCTGAAGAAATCGACGCCAAGGGCCGGATTGTCACCCCCGGTTTCGTTGACATCCATACCCATTATGATGGCCAGATCACTTGGGAGAACAGGCTGGCGCCGTCCTCGGATCATGGCGTGACAACTGTCGTAATGGGAAATTGCGGTGTTGGTTTTGCTCCCGTTCGGCAGCACGACCACGAACTCGTCGTCAAGCTAATGGAGGGCGTCGAGGATATTCCCGATGTCGTGATGACGACCGGCGTGCCCTGGAACTGGGAAACCTTTCCCGATTATCTCGATGCGCTGGACAAGCGCGAGAGTGATATCGATTTTGCCGCGCAACTCCCGCACAGCCCCTTGCGCGTTTATGTGATGGGTGAGCGCGGCGCGAACCTGGAACCCCCGACGGATGAGGATCTCGCCGAGATGCGGCGTCTTACGACGGAGGCCGTGAAGGCGGGCGCCCTGGGGGTCAGCACATCACGTAATTTCGGTCATCGTTTCAAGGATGGGCGGCTGGCTCCCTCCGTGCCAACCGAAGATCAGGAAGTGCTGGCGTTGGCAGAAGGTCTGCGCGACGCTGGAACCGGCGTATTTCAACTGTTGCCGAACTACGACATGAAGCCCGAAGAGCGCTTCGACCTTGTCGAAAAAATCGCGCGTACCGCGCAACGCCCGGTTTCGTTCACATTCATGCAGAATCCGGCGGAAGGCGACCAATGGAAGACAACCCTGGCGGCGCTGGAACGCACAAATGCCGAGGGACTGGAAATTCGCGGGCAGGTCATGGGCCGGCCAGCCGGCACGATGCTGGGTCTCGAACTGACGCTGCATCCGTTCGCGCTACACCCCAGCTTCCGCCCGCTTGCCGACCTGCCGTTGGCCGAAAAAGTCGCGGCAATGCGCGATCCGGAAATGCGAAAGAAGCTGCTTTCCGAAAAACCGCAAGATCCCAATCCGTTTTTCCTGTTCATGATCAGCGAAATCGAAATGCTGTTCGTACTGGGCGATCCGCCAAATTATCATCCCGCGCCGGAAGACAGCCTTGGCGCGATCGCGAAGCGGACCGGCCGTGACGTGATGGACGTGATCTACGACGCCCTGCTCCAGCGGGATGGTCGCGAGATTCTCTATCGCCCCCTCGGCAATATTGGCGGACATCGTTTCCAGAGTTCAGGGCGCAACATGATCCCGAACGAACACACCGTCCTCGCGCTGGGCGATGGTGGCGCGCATTATTCGATGATCTGCGACGCCGCCTATACCACCTATTTCCTTACCTATTGGTCGCGTGATGCGGAAGCAGACCGTAAGTTCGAACTCGCCCTCGCGATACGCAAACTTTCGCGGGATCCAGCCTTCGCGGTCGGATTGAAGGACCGCGGGCTGGTGAAGGAAGGCTACAAGGCTGATCTCAATGTGATCGACATGGAACGCCTGCATCTGCATGCGCCACACGCGACCTATGATCTGCCCGCTGGGGGCCGACGGCTGAGTCAGAAGGCGGATGGCTATGTCGCGACGATCGTGTCAGGCAAGACCACCTACCGCGAGGGTAAGGCGACCGGTGCGTTGCCTGGGCGGCTGGTCCGCGGCCAACGGGAGGCCGTAGCCGCTTGATCTGAGCCTCAGGGTTTAGATTTGCGCAAGCCGCCCAGCAGGACGTCTACTGCCTGCAGGGCGGCAGGCAATGCGGCGACAGGATCGGGCTGTGCGGCGTTCCATGTTGCAGCTCGATTGACGGCCCCCGCGATCATACTGGCGAGCGCATGTGGGTCGGTTCGTACCACCACACCTTCATCCATCAGCGTTTCAAGCGCGTTATGAAAGGATGCATTGCACAATTGGGTGTAACGACGATTAGTGAAGTCGGCGATCACAGCGGGCGCATCCTGCAATGTTATGCGACGAAGTTCCGGTGACTGCATCAGTTCGATATAACCGCGACACCCTGCCTTCAGTCCTATCCATCCGCCGCCAGCGGCCTTCGTGATCGCCTCCAGCTCCAGTCGAACCTCTTCATCAATTTCGTCTACCAAAGCCTCGAATAATCCGAGCTTGCTATGAAAATGGTGATACAGCGCCCCCTTCGTCATTCCCGCGGCGATCATCAATTCATCGAGCGACGTCGCTGCATAGCCTCTTGCACCAAAAGCTTCGCGAGCAAGCATGAGAAGCTTGGCGCGGGTCTCTATCGACATTTGTGGTCTGGTGCGGTGGGCCATCACATTCCTTGACTGAGGCCATAGCGCAGAAAAAAGAGGGTTGACCATCTCTATCAAGCATACGTGCCACAGGTATGTTAAGTCGACTACGCAGGGAGATGAATGTTGGCAATACCTTAACCTATCCAACAGGCGGAGCACTCGTCACAGGCGCAGGAAGATCGGATAGCCGTGCTGCTAAACCAGATCATGGAAATGGTGCCACGACCCGCGACCCTTGAGGAAGCAGGCGATCGCTTTGCCTATCTGGCGTCCGATCAGGCATCCTATGTTACCGGGCAAAGCATATTGCTCGACTATGGTGCCACGCTCCGATCGGAAACCGAACCAGCTTGCCGTTCGCGCCGGACGCAAGACATCCGGCGCGAACACAATCCGAAGATCACGCCAACTTCGGAATGATCTCCTCGCCCACCCAGCGCAGACGATCGAGATAGGCCTCGAAACTTTCCAGCGGCGGCAGCGGAATATTTGTTTCGGTTACGCCGAGGCCGCCCAGCCAACCGCACAGATCGATCATCTGTTGGGCGTCCCAGCTACCTTCGGTATTCGCGGCCTTGGTTTCGACGTGACCCTCGCCGACACGCATCGCCTCGATCGGGAAATATAGACCGAGCGGACGTCCGTCATATTCCGGCTGCGACCTGATGAAATCCATGACCTCGGGAAATTTGTCCGGCTGGCTGAAGGCCGGCTGCCAACCATCGCCCCACTTGGCGACGCGTTTCCACGGCGCTTCGCTGTCGCCCCCGAACCACAAAGGAATCTTGCCGTTCACAGGCTTGGGCGCATAGCCGACGTCGCGAAAGCTGACATATTTCCCTTCGAAGACCGGATCCTCCTCATACCACAGCGCCAACATGGCCTGGACATATTCGTCCATCATTTTGCCGCGCTCATGGAATGGAACGTTCAACATCTCGAATTCCGGTTCGAGCCAGCCGACCGCAACCACCGGGGTCGCACGGCCGCCGCTGTACCAGTCCAGCGTTGACCAGGCCTTCGCCTGCACGATTGCGTGCTGTAGCGGCAGGATGTTGATTGAAGAGGAGAGACCGATATTTTCGGTCTGTCCGGCAATTACGCCCAACGCGACAGTACCATGATGCCAGAAGGCACCGCTCAGATCGAGGTGATCCTTGGGGATAAGAAAATGCTCACCAAGCGTGCATTTGTTGAAGCCGAGCGTATCGGCAAGCTGCATGGCCTTTTTGACCTCAGCAAAGCCGACATCGTATTCCCATGACTGGATCAGTGACGGGATTTCCAATGTGTGCGGTATGAGCATGTTGATTTTCATGCGAATCACTCTCCTGTCATGCACCGCCCGCATGATATCGGGACCGGCCAGTCAGACCTTCCAAAAGGCATGAATTCGGTATTGCGGATCATCCGTCCGGAGCATGGCTATTCGATGTTCTTCTCCCAAACATAATTGTCGCCCTCGACCGCCGTGCTGAGCAAAAGACGATTTCCGCCGATCGTATAGCTTCGCACGTTCTCCATATTCCGTGCGATCTGGGTATCGAGAGAACCCTGGGGGCAGAGCGCGCGCGTCGTTGCCAGAGGAGTGAAGGTTATCTTCCCATGTGCGGAGCCGGTGGCTTCCGCTTTCCAGCCGCCCATTCCGCGATTGCAATCGAGCTTCATCGCGACCTTACCGTCAGCGCCGAGCATCATCGTATATTGCGTCGGCTGCGCAGGCCTTTTCGCACCGATGGCTTTATCGGACGACTGGATTTCGATGAGATTCCATCTGGTGTTCTCCAGGCCACCGCCAATGGTCGCTGCTGGAAGCGCGGCATCACCCGCGCTCGAAACGGCGGGCGATTCGGCGGTTTTGCACGCCGCCAGGGAAGAGGCAGCCGCGAACACAAACCAGATTTTAGCGTTCAGTCTTTGCTGGCCGTTCATGATGGCAACTCCCTTGCATGTCCTAAACGGAGGGATCATTCCCCCTTGCGATACAGTGCGTTCAGCCGATCGCCATAGACCTGTCTTATAACATGACGGCGGATCTTGAACGAGGGCGTCAGCTGTTCGTTCGCAATAGCGAACGGCTCATCGGCGAGAGCGAACCGCCGTATCTTTTCGATCACGGACAAGCTGCTGTTCACCCGGTCGACCGCGTTCGACAAGGCACGGAGAAAGGCGGGATCGTTCCGCAAACAGGCAAGATCAGGCTGCACGCCGGATGCCGCTGCCCATTCCCCCATCCATTCCGGATCAGGCACGAGGAGGGCAACCATATGCGGCCGCCGATCTCCCGCTACCATCGCCTGAAGGATTTCAGGCTCGAGCGTCAGCATCCCTTCGATCCGCTGTGGGGCAACATTGTCGCCCTTGTCATTGACGATCAGGTCCTTCTTGCGATCCGTAATGACCAGCCGGCCATTCCCGTCGAGATGGCCAATGTCGCCCGTATGCAACCAGCCATCGTTCAACACACGAGCGGTTTCGTCCGGATTCTGCCAATAGCCATGCATGACAAGCTCGCCGCGCACCAGGATTTCGCCATCCTCAGCGATATTTAGGTGAACGCCCTTGAGCGGTGGCCCGACGGTATCCATGCGAAGGCCTGCCCTTGGTCGATTGCACGAAATCACCGGTCCTGCCTCGGTCTGGCCATAGCCTTGCAGAAGGGTCAACCCGAGCGCATCGAAAAAAACCCCCACATCGGGATTCAATGGCGCGCCGCCCGACACCAGGGCCTTCAACCGGCCACCAAACCGTTGGCTTATCTTTGATCTTATCGTTCGGTCGAGGAGCAGATCCATCGGCAGATCAATCAGCCGTCGCTGGCCTTCGTAGCGCCGGCTACCAATTTCAAGGGCGCGGCGCATCAAATATCTAGGCAGCCTGCCCTGCTTCTCAACGGACTTCTGGATGCGCTGGCGAAGCACTTCGAACAAACGCGGGACGACCACCATGATGGTTGGGCGCACTTCCTCGATGTTGGAAGCCAGCTTCTCCAGTCCTTCGGAATAATAGATCTGACCGCCCAACGCGATCGGAAGATATTGTCCCCCGGTGTGTTCATAAGCATGGCTCGCGGGCAGGAAACTCAGGAAAATCTCTTCGCTATGCCCAAAATCGCCGTCAATGATATCGGCGCAGCCCTCCACATTGCAAAGGATCGCTCCGTGATGCTGCCGCACCCCGCGCGGCGCTCCTCCAGTACCGCTGGTATAAATGATGCAGGCAAGTTCCTCGCGCCCTGCATCCAGCGATATTGGTTCGGGCGGATGCGCGGCGATAAGATCAGAAAACTGCGCAAAATGGACATTCCCCGATTGCCCCACCCGCAGCTGCTCAAATCCTATTATGATGTGGCAAGCCGTAGACCGCATGACGGCGGGTAAAAGATTCTTTGCCAGCTTTGGATTGGAAACGAATACGGCCCGCGCGCCGCTATTTTCCAGAATATGCTGGTGATCGCGCTCGGCGTTGGTGGTGTAGGTCGGCACGGTCACGCATCCGGCGGCCATGATCGCCAGATCGGCAATGCACCATTCGGGGCGGTTTTCGGAAACGAGCATCACCCGATCACCGGGCTTCAGCCCCAGCGCCTTGAGCCCGGCAGCGATCGAACGCACCTGATCAGCGGCGACGCTCCAGCTTGTCGCGATCCACGCCCCGTCGCGTTTTGCCCACAAAAAAGGGGCGTCGCCGCGTTCGGCCGCGCGCGAAAAGAACATGGCGCCCAAGTTGGGAAATTGCTCGAATGCGATCATCGCTGCTCCTGCACGGCGGCTGATCACCGCTCTGCCGGCGCGCTATAGAGCGATTATACGCTACTGCGCCAGCGCTACTCCAGGTGAACGGGGATCAGCCGCACCTGTCCATTTTTTCCCCACCCTCTGGATCACGGTGATCCGCGACGGAAGATCGCCGGCCACTGGCGTTTCACCGAGCCGGGCCAGGGCAGGAATCATCTCTTCCAGCGATGTATTACGTTCGACGATCAACGCCGGGCCACGGAAAAAGATATTGGGCAAGGTGATGGCATCACGGGGCGACAGCTTCCAGTCAATCGTCCCAATGAGAGTCTTCAGCACATGCATGATGATCGTCCTCCCACCGCCCGAGCCGACCGCGAGCCACGGTTTGCCATCCGGGGCATAAACAATCGTTGGCGCCATCGAGGACAGCGGTCGCTTGCCGGGCTGGACGCGGTTGGGCACAGGATGGCCGTCTTCTTCGGGAACGAATGAAAAATCGGTCATCTCGTTATTCAGGAAAAAGCCGCCAGCGATGATCTGGCTGCCGAAAGCGCCCTCCACGGTAGATGTCATGCTGGCCACGTCGCCATCGCTGTCGGCCACGACAAAATGGCTGGTTCCCTGCTCGTGCGAAACACCGCCGGCTGCCATTTTCGGGGCACCGGGGGGATTGCCCGCCTCATAGGCGCCAATCGTCCGCTCAGGCGAAATCAGTTTCGAACGCGATGCAAGATAGTCGGGATCAAGCAGGCCGCTGAACGGGGCATCGACAAAATCAGTGTCTCCCAGCCAGGCATCGCGGTCCGCATAAGCGAGCCGCATCGCTTCGCCGATCAAGTGCCAGGCTGCCGGACTGTCCTTGCCCATGGCAGGAATATCAAAGCGTTCGAGCATCTTCAGCATCATCAGGATCACGGCGGCGCCCGATGACGGCGAGCCCATGCCGCAGATCCGGTAGCCGCGATAGGTTCTGCACGTCGCTGGTCGCCCTTTGGCCTCATAGGCCGACAAATCCGCAGCGGTGAGCGCGGTGGGGTTGATCGGGCTTTTCTCCACGGCCGCAGAGATCTTTGCCGCGATTCCTCCCTTGTAAAACGCGTCGGGCCCCTTTGCCGCGATTTCCCGCAAGGTCGCAGCCATGGCCGGATTTCGAATTATCGTGCCCGCTTTCGGGGGTGCGCCATCCTTCCAGTAGATCGAGCGCGCTTCCGGAAAGTCCTCCCAGATCTTAGCCTTCCTTGCCAGCTGCGTCTCAAGCCACGGATAGACGACATAGGGGCCCGGCGGCTGATCTGCGCGCACGGCAAAGCCCTGCTCCGCAAGCCTGATGGCGGGCGCAAAAAGCGCGGCCCATTTGAGCTTCCCCCACCGCTTGTGCGTTTCTGCCATCAGCGCGATGTTGCCAGGCACGCCAACCGAATAGCCTCCGGGAGACGCACGCGCAAAAGGAAGGGGCTTGCGATCCGCATCCAGAAACCGGTCCGGCCCGGCGGCGGCTGGAGCAGTCTCGCGTCCGTCGATCGTTTCGATTTTCCCGGTTTTGGCATCATGATAGATGAGAAATCCGCCGCCACCGATACCCGAGGATTGGGGCTCGATCACGCTGAGCGTTAGCATCACGGCCATGGCTGCATCCGCCGCGCTGCCGCCGGAGCGAAGCATTTCCCGACCCGCCTCCGCAGCGAGCGGGTCGGTTGCAGCAACCATGCCGCCTTTGGCACTGACTGAAACTGGCGCAATCGCTAGAATGACAAGAATGAGCAGTCGTAAAATCATGCGGTTTACCTAGTCATTCCAATGATATCAGCAAGATCAATCGATCCCTACCGCTTGCTGCACATTAGCAAAGCCATCCCGCTCCAACAGCTTCTTAAGCCCGGCTGCAATCCGGCGAGCCAAACCAGGCCCCTCATACACCAGCGCCGAATAGAGCTGGATCAGAGAAGCCCCCGCACGAATGCGAGCATAGGCATGCTCGGCGCTGGCGATCCCGCCCACCCCGATAAGCGGCAAGGCACCGCCCGTCGCCCTCTTGAAGTCGCGCAATCGCTGAAGAGCAGGTTCGCGTAAAGGAGCACCTGAAAGTCCGCCAGCTTCCTTTGCATAGCGGGACGTCAGCGGCGGACGGGCGACCGTCGTATTCGAAACGATCAGCGCATCGATCCCCTGCTCGATCGCAACTTTGGCAATATCGTCGATGTCCGCCGGTTCAAGATCGGGAGCAACCTTCAGGAATACGGGCGGACCTCCATGTCCGCGAGCTTCCATCACCCTGGCAAGCAGATTTTCCAGCGCCAAGCGATCCTGCAGCGCGCGCAGACCTGGCGTATTCGGGGAGGATATGTTTATCGTCAGATAATCGGCGACATCAGCCATCGTCCTTACGCCGGTCACATAATCGGCGATGCGATCAGCCGCGTCCTTGTTCGCGCCGATATTGACGCCGACGACTCCGCGATGCTTTCTGGAAGATAAGCGCGCATATGCTGCTTGCTGGCCCTTGTTGTTGAAGCCCATACGATTAATGACCGCACGGTCTTCCACCAGTCGAAAAAGGCGCGGACGAGGATTTCCCGTCTGGGGCAGCGGCGTAATCGTCCCGATCTCGACAAAACCAAAACCGAGCGAAAGCAAGTGATCGGGCGCCACGGCGTCCTTGTCATATCCGGCCGCGAGACCGATCGGGCTGGGGAAATCGAGGCCCGCAACGCGCGTATTCAGATGAGCATCCTTCGCCCCGTTTCCTACAAGCGTCGGAAGACACCGTAGCAGGGCAAGGCTCGCCAGATGCGCTTTTTCGGCATCGAGCGCGAATATGGCGGGCTTAAACAGGGTATAAAGCGACATGGGCTCGCTATGGCAGGCCCTTTCCGCATCGTCAAAAGCGCCAGATCAAGGTTCGCATGCCATTAACGAATGTAGCAATATTGACCTATGATAAATTCTCATTCTGGTCTGAAGTTAGGTGGACGTCGATTTTATCCAAGACCGGATTTCGACCTTTGTATAGTTCGGGCCCGCGACCCAAGGGAATTCCTTTCCAGGAAGACCTTTCCTGAAGCCCGGACTGCGCTGCGCAGTCCGGGCTTTTTTTGAATGCACCGTCTAAAATTGCCGCGATACGTCACTTAATTACGTGCTACCCCTGACGATGACGATGTCCGATTGGAAAGAGGATAGCGGTGCAGGTCGGCAAAGCACCTATTGGATTGAGATATTATTCCCCAACGCCTGCATTGCGTGGTGTGATCTCATCCTACTACCTGTTTCACGCAGACCTTCCTTTCTGCGCGGATTCCATGCGCGCGGACCTTCCCCAGCTTCGCTTCATCATCAAGGGCAAGGCCTGGTACGATCTGCCCGATCACGGAATAACACCGGCACCTGACGTCAATCTGCTGGGCCCTACCTACACCTCAACCAATTTTCAGGGCCTTGGCCCCCTTCTGGTCCTCGGCGCCGGTATCCAGCCCGCGGGCTGGGCCGCAATGGTCAATGAAGATGCCAGCCAATATACCCGCTCCGTCATCGATGCCGTCGACATTTTCGGCGGCGTCCTCGCAGACGGTCTCGATGCCATGCGGCATCACACATCGAGCAATGCGATAATTTCCATCGCGGATCGCGTATTCCAGACACTTTTCAGCCGCGCGCAAGAGCCACCCGTATGGTTCACGAGGCTCACGGAGCACTGGCTTTCCGGCGAGCTTTCCCCTGAAGTCGATAAGCTGATCGCTGCCTCCGGGATGTCAGGGCGTCAGGTGGAGCGGCTAACGAAACGCATCTACGGTGCGCCGCCGAAGCTTCTTGCCCGCAAATACAGGGCGTTGAAGGCAGCGTCCACGCTTGCGGCGCAGGGCACAAGCTGGAAAGACGTTGCCGAAGACGCATTTTTTGATCAATCGCACTTCATCCGCGAGTTCAAGCAATTCATCGGCGTCACGCCGACGCAGCTCATCCACAGCCCCTCACCGCTGACTCGTCTGACCTTTCAGCGGCGTAAACTCGTCGATACTCTTCCTGATTTGTTGCTTCGTACTTAATTCGTCGGTCAGAAGGGAAGTATAACCTTACGGCTTTCTCGACCACCCGAATACAACCCATAATGGATCTAATCTTCTTGTGAATTGATCCACAACGGACATGGCCCTTCCCCCGTCGGCTGATGGGATAGTTATTCATGGCGCTTCTCCAAGTCGGGAAGCATCATGGGATCGATTGCCGATTTATCCTGCGACCTCAGACAAGATCTGGCAGATTGCGAAACGTTACACGCACGCATCTTCCGGCTGCGGCGCGCGGTAACCTATCGCATTTTGTCCGATGAGCGTGATCTGGATCAGGCATTTCTGCTGCGCCATCGTGCTTATGTCGCCGCAGGTGGAGCTTCAGAACGCGCCAGCAAACGACTGGATGATGACTATGACGGCACTCCGAACAGTGCGGTGGTGGGCATCTGGCACGAGGGTGTTCTGTGCGCGTCAGCGCGGCTTCATCTTGTGCGCACGCCCGGAGACGCATCACCTGCGTTCGCCACCTTTCCGGACGTTCTCGCTCCACTGTTAGCCGCTGGGGAAACCTTCATCGACACCAATTGCTTTTGTGTCGATCCGCTCCTGAGCGGGGCGATTCCGGAATTTGCCTACCTGACCTTTCGCATTCCGGTCATGGCGGCGGAAGTCGCATTGGGTTCGCTGGTCACGGCAACGGTGCGACAGGGTCATGTCGGCTTCTATCGCCGCCTGCTGTACGGTCGGGTCGCCGCCCCGCCCCGCGCCTATCCGGGGAGAACAAAGCCCTTCACCCTTATCCTGGTCGATTATCAGCTCGAACGCTCGTCGATAATCGGGCGGTCACCGTTTCTGGCGCCAGATCCGGGTGAACCTGAAGCCATCGGCATGGATCGCATCGGGCGCGGGTCGAAGCGCCAGGTTGTCCGCGCTTAGCATGACATCCGCGAACGCCGAACCGCCTCCCCCACGCACGCTGGCACTGGCAGGGGGGATCATACCGCGTATCGAGCGCCTGATCGGCTGGCTCTCGCGCAAAGGCGATCAACCCTTCTTCTCCCCCGGTCTTTTTCCGTGGACGCGCCGGATCGAGGCCTTTTATCCCGCTATCTGGGGCGAGGTACAGCATCTGCTTCGACGGCAAACGCCAATTCCCGGCTTTGAGGAAATCTCCTCCGACCAGGCAAAGCTTTCGCGCGATCGCCGCTGGAAGACCTATTTTCTCTTGGGCTACGGCGTTCGTTTCGAGGACAATATTGCCGCGTGCCCTGGCACATGGGCCGCCTTGCGTAACATACCCGGCCTTACCACCGCCTTTTTCTCGATCCTCGAACCCGGCAAGCGGCTCCCCCCACATCGCGGACCTTACAAGGGGGTTTTGCGATATCATCTGGGCATCTCGATCCCCCAGCGAGCCGATGCTTGCGGCATCGACGTCGCGGGCGAACAGCGGCACTGGGAGGAAGGAAAAAGCCTGATTTTCGACGACACATTCAGGCACAGCGCGTGGAACGATAGCGACGAGCCGCGCATAATCTTGTTCGTCGATTTCGCCCGGCCGCTTTATTTTCCGACAAACATTCTCAACCGCTTCGTTTTGAAACTCATCGCCCGCAGCGGCTATGTTCAGGAAGCGAAGACGAATTATCGGCAATGGAAAGCTGCGCAGCCGCTTTCGCCATCCTGATTTTCCCACTGAAAACCGAATTGCCAGGGAACATTTGACGTCGTGTGGCGGGTTATGACATCGCACGCTACAGATCGCTCCAACGCCGGCCGAGAGGCCAAGATTAAAGGGGCGCAGCGTCAGGAGGAGACCATGACCGCCGCAACGCGTGTGGATCGCGAGCAGGAAAAGCCGCGGCCGGCCGGCATTGGCGCACCGCTCCGGACGCCGCTGTTCCGGCGTATCTGGCTGGCAAGCACGCTCTCAAACCTCGGTTTGCTGATTCAAGGCGTTGGCGCTGCCTGGGCGATGACGCAGCTTACCTCAGCCGCCGACATGGTCGCGTTGGTCCAGACCTCGCTGATGCTTCCCGTGATGCTGGTCTCGCTCGCGGCGGGCGCTATTGCCGACATGTATGATCGGCGACGCGTAGGCCTCTTTGCATTGTCCGTATCGCTGACCGGCGCGATATCGCTCTCGCTGCTCACGTTCGGGGGCTACCTCGCGCCCTGGCTCCTGTTGTTCTTCTGCTTCGTGATCGGCACGGGCATGGCGCTGTTCGGCCCGGCATGGCAGGCGTCGGTCAGCGAACAGGTGCCATCGGACGTGCTGCCTCAGGCGGTCACGCTAAATTCGATCAGCTACAATATCGCGCGCAGCTTCGGTCCAGCGATTGGCGGTGTGATCGTTGCGACTGCGGGTGCGGTGGCGGCATTTACGATCAACGCGCTGCTCTACATCCCGTTGCTGATTGTGCTTCTACTGTGGAAGCGCGTGCAGATCGCATCGCGGCTTCCCCCGGAACGGATGAACCGGGCGATCACTTCCGGCATTCGCTACGTCGTCCACTCACCCGCTATCCGGATCGTGCTGTTGCGCACGCTGGCCACAGGCATTGCGGGAGGCTCGATTTCCGCGCTGATGCCGCTGGTGGCCCGCGATCTGCTGGGCGGCGGCGCGCAGACCTATGGCCTCGTACTGGGTACCTTCGGCATGGGGGCGGTTTCGGGCGCGCTCACGATCGGCAAGGTCCGCGACCGTTTCGAAGCCGAGCGCGCAGTCTCTGCAGGCGCGCTGGTGATGGCGGTATCGACGGCGATCGTCGCGCTCAGCAGCTCCGTGGTGGTAACGGCACTGGCGCTTGCGATGGCGGGCGCTGCCTGGATGATCGGCGTCACCATCTATAACATTGGGATCCAGCTTTCCGCTCCGCGCTGGGTAGCGGGCCGGACTCTGGCCGCGTTCCAGGCGGCAATCGCTGGCGGAATAGCAATCGGCAGTTGGCTTTGGGGCCATGTCGCCCAGATGGAGGGCGTATCGACCTCCCTGCTCGTGTCAGCGATCACGATGGCGTCAACGCCAATTCTCGGCCGCTGGCTGCGCATTCCGTCGATCGTGACCCAGGATCATGAGGCGATCGACCTCGGCGCGCCCGAGACCGCGCTGGCGCTCACCGGGCGCAGCGGCCCGATCGTGGTAGAAATCGAATATCGCGTCGACCCGACGGAAGCGCGCGCATTCTATGCCACGATGCAGCAGGTCCAGCTGACGCGCCACCGCAACGGCGCCTATGACTGGTCGATCGCGCGCGATATCGCTGATCCCGAGCTGTGGACTGAGCGGTTCCACTGCCCGACATGGCTGGATTATCTCCGCCATCGCAGCCGCCACACCGCCGCGGAACTGGAAATACAACAACGGGCGGAGGATTTTCATCGCGGGACGGAGCCGGTGCGCGTCCGCCGACGGCTGGAGCGGCCATTCGGTTCGGTGCGCTGGAAGGAAGATGCACCCGATCGCGGCACCGAAGTGCTGCCCGTCGCGAGTACGATAAACGGTACGTAATGATAGCTGCCGCGCGTTATGACCGCACCGGACCGAAACTTTCCTTGACCACACGCACCCGCATCCCCAAATGCAAATCGGAACGAATCAATCCGATTGGGTGACATGCGGCTTTCCAGCCTTACCGACTATGCCATTGTGATGCTTTCCGCCGCTGCGCGGATTGGCGGAAACGTGCCTGTTTCCGCCACAACCTTGTCTGAGCAAACCGGCGTGCCTCTGCCCACCGCGCAGAAATTGATGGGCCGTCTGGCGGTAGCGGGCTTGCTCGTCTCCGCGCGCGGCACGGGCGGCGGCTTTCGTCTCGCCCGCAAGCCGGGGGACATCAGCATCGCTGACATCATCGAGGCCGTTGAAGGACCGATCGCGATGACCGCGTGCGTCGAGGAGGGCCGCCACGATTGCGGCCTGGAAACCGCATGCCGCGTCAAGCCGCATTGGGGCGCCGTCAACATGGCGGTGAAGGGTGCGCTGGGAAGCGTAACGCTTGCCAGCCTTTCAATGCCATCCCCGTTCGTATCGAGCGAAGTCGAGACACGTTCCGTCAATACGTCCCTCGACTTCGCTCGGGACGAACGGAACGTGCTGGAAAGTCGCTCCTGATGGCGACCAAGAATCTCGAAGCGCTCGCCGCCGCCGAAAAAGCCTCCACCTACGAATGGGGGTTCTCCAGCGATATCGAGCAGGATTTCGCTCCCAAGGGCTTGTCCGAGGACACGGTTCGTTTCATCTCGGCCAAGAAGAACGAGCCCGAATGGATGCTCGACTGGCGGCTGAAGGCCTATCGCCACTGGCTGACGATGACGCCGCCCGACTGGGCAAAACTCAACGTGCCGCCGATCGATTATCAGGACGCCTATTACTATGCGGCGCCGAAGCCGAAGAAGGAACTCGCCTCGCTCGACGAGGTCGATCCCGAAATCCTGCGCGTCTACGAGAAGCTCGGCATCCCGATCGAGGAGCAGAAGATGCTCGCGGGTGTCGAAGGCAGCCGCAAGGTCGCGGTAGACGCGGTGTTCGACAGCGTCAGCGTCGCCACCACCTTCCGCAAGGAGCTTGAAGCGGCCGGCGTGATCTTTCGTTCGATCAGCGAGGCGATCCGCGAATACCCCGAGCTGGTGAAGAAGTGGCTCGGCAAGGTCGTGCCGATGCAGGACAATTATTTCGCGACGCTAAACTGCGCGGTCTTCTCCGATGGCACCTTTGTTTACGTGCCCGAAGGCGTCCGCTGCCCGATGGAGCTTTCGACCTATTTCCGCATCAATGCCGAGAATACCGGCCAGTTCGAACGCACGCTGATCGTCGCCGACAAGGGCAGCTACGTCTCCTATCTCGAGGGCTGCACCGCGCCGATGCGCGACGAGAACCAGCTCCACGCCGCCGTGGTCGAGCTGGTCGCGCTGGACGATGCCGAGATCAAATATTCTACGGTCCAGAACTGGTATCCCGGCGACGCCGAGGGCAAGGGCGGCATCTACAATTTCGTCACCAAGCGCGCTCTCTGCCAGGGCAAGAACAGCAAGGTTTCCTGGACCCAGGTTGAAACGGGCAGCGCGATCACCTGGAAATATCCGAGCTGCGTGCTGAGCGGCGAGAACAGCGTCGGCGAATTCTATTCGGTCGCGGTGACAAACAATTACCAGCAGGCCGATACCGGCACCAAGATGATCCATCTGGGCAAGAATAGCCGCTCGACGATCGTCTCCAAGGGCATCAGCGCCGGCCACAGCAACAACACCTATCGCGGCCTCGTCCGCGTCGGCCCAACGGCCGAAAATGTCCGCAACCACACCCAGTGCGACAGCCTGCTGCTCGGCTCGCTAAGCGGCGCGCACACCGTCCCCTATATCGAGGTGCGCAATCCGAGCGCCCAGATCGAGCATGAGGCCACCACGAGCAAAATCAGCGACGACCAGCTCTTCTACGCAATGCAGCGCGGATTGAATGCGGAGGAAGCGGTGGCCCTGATCGTCAACGGCTTCGCCAAGGAAGTCCTCCAGCAACTCCCGATGGAATTCGCCGTCGAGGCGCAGAAGCTGCTGGGCATTTCGCTTGAGGGGAGCGTGGGGTGATGTTTGAGCGGACGCGCTTCGAATTAGTTAAACGGCTTAAGGCTCTAATTGATCGTTTCGAATCGATTGTTAATCGGGCGCGGGCAATCAATTCCGATGCCTTACAAGCCTCCCGTTTTGGATTCCCTGCGGACCAGTCGGTATCTCTTACTACAGAGATCGCTTTGAAGGCAGAAGAGCAGATGGGGTTATGCGGTGAGTCGATCACTCACTTGCTCGTCGATCGATCGCTTCCTCTAATCTTTAAGAGTGGGGTGTCGAAAGCTGAGCGATTTGCCGATCAACGTGAGGCAAGGCTTCGCGATATTGACAATGCTCGCCAGTACGCGGGGGAAACTTTTCGAGCTCGCTACGGTATTTCGGGATAAATAATGCTCCAAATCAATGACCTCCACGCCGAAGTCGACGGCAAGCCGATTCTCAAGGGCCTGACGCTCGCCCTAAACCCCGGCGAGATCCACGCGATCATGGGGCCGAACGGCGCGGGCAAGTCGACGCTGGCCTATGTTCTCGGCGGTCGCCCCGGCTATGCGGTGACGGGGGGAAGCGTGCTGTTCACCCCTATTTGTCATCCCCGCGCAGGCGAGGATCCAGCTGCGACGGTGGAACTGGATTCCCGCCTGCGCGGGAATGACAAGGTTGGGGAGCCAATCGACCTGCTCGCCCTCGAACCGCATGAGCGCGCGGCCGCTGGCCTGTTCCTCGGCTTCCAGTATCCGGTCGAAATTCCCGGCGTTTCCAACCTCCAGTTCCTGCGCGAGGCGCTCAATGCGCAGCGCAAGCAACGCGGCGAAGATGCCCTGTCCGGTGGGGACTTCCTCAAGATCGCGCGCGCGCAAGCCGATGCGATGGGGATGAATCTCGACATGCTCAAGCGGCCGGTGAATGTCGGCTTCTCGGGCGGCGAGAAGAAGCGCAACGAAATGGTGCAAATGGGGATCATCGATCCCAGGCTCGCGATCCTCGACGAGACCGACAGCGGTCTTGATATCGATGCGCTGCGCGTCGTCGGCGAGGGCATCAACCGCGTCATGCGCAAGCCCGACAAGGCCGTGCTGCTGATCACCCACTATCAGCGCCTGCTCGACTATGTGCAGCCTGATTTCGTCCACGTCCTCGCGGACGGGCGGATCGTGCGCTCCGGCGGCAAGGAACTCGCGCTCGAGCTTGAGCGTGAGGGCTATGCGCAGGTGGCGGCGTGAATGATGTTCTCCAGATCCTCCCCAGAATGGGGAGGGGGACCGCGCGAAGCGTGGTGGAGAGGGCTCGCCATGAGCGCGTCACCCGGTCGAAATCCCCCTCCACCGCCTGCGGCGGTCCCCCTCCCCATTCTGGGGAGGATTTATGACGCTAACCCTCCCCACCACGCATGAAGAAGCCTGGCGCTGGTCGGACCTTTCGGCGCTGCCCGCGCTCACTGAAGAGCGACCGCTTGGCGGCGCATTCGGCATCAGCAAATACTGGATCGGCGCCGGCCCGCGACTGGTGTTCGTAGACGGCATATTCGATGCTGCGCTCAGTAAACCGGAAGGTATCGCAATGGGCCCAGTCGCTGCGTCCAGCGATCATCCGCTGGGCATGCTCGCGACCGACAAGGACGGCTGGACGCTTTCGCTCCACAGCGATCATGCGGTCGCCGCGACGATCGAGATCGTCCATGTCTCAACCGGCGGCGCGAACCATGTTCCCGCCCGCGTCGCCCTTGGCCCGGACGCGCAGGCCAGCATGGTCGAAACTTTCGTCGGCGACGGCTGGACGAACCGCCTCACGCAGATCGGTCTCGATCGCAGCGCCCGCCTGATGCGCGCGATCCGTATCCTGTCCACCTCCGGCTTCGTCTCGCTGCGTGACGAAGCGGCGATTGGCGAGGGCGCGAGCCTCGTCACGACCGTGCTCGCCCTTGGCGGCGCCGGAACGCGCATCGATGCGTCGGCCACGCTTGCAGGCGACGGCGCATACGCCGAAGTCGGCGGTGCGTTGCTGGGCCGAGGCGAACAAAAGCATGATGCCGCCGTCGTCGTCCGCCATGCGGCGCCAAACGGCACCAGCCGCCAGCTTTGGCGCGCGGTAGCCGACGACCAGGCCGTCGCGAGCATGGCAGCCCGCGCCGAGGTCGCCCGCGACGCGCAAAAGACCGATGGCGGTCAATCGCTGCGTGGGCTGCTGCAGAAGCGTACCGCGACCGTCAATCTCAAGCCCGAACTGGAAATCTTCGCGGATGACGTGAAATGCGCGCATGGCGCCACCGTCGGCGAGCTCGACGCACGCGCGCTCTTTTACCTCGAATCGCGCGGCATCACGCCCGACCGCGCCCGTGCGTTGCTCACCCATGCGTTCGTGGCAGATGCGCTTGAGCGGATTGGCGAGGAAGCCGTGCGCGAGGCGTTCGTGGCGGACGCCGATCGGTGGCTGGAGGGTGTGATATGAGCAGCCTCGGTGATAAACTCCCTCTCCCGCATGCGGGAGAGGATCGCGGTGAGGGAGCGAGCGCAGAGCGCGAGCCTTCGGCCCGCCCCCCTCACCCTGCCCTGTCCCACATGCGGGAGAGGGTTCAAAGCGCCCGCCCGCTTGACCTGCTCGCCGATTTCCCGGCGATCCCGCAGGGCTGGGCCTATCTCGACACCGCCGCCACGGCGCAGAAGCCGCAAATCGTCGTCGATGCGATCACCCGTGCCTATGGCGAGACCTATGCGACGGTGCATCGCGGAGTTTATCAGCGCTCTGCCGATATGACGCTCGCCTATGAGGCCGCGCGACGCCGCGTCGCCCAATTCATCGGCGCGCCTGGCCCTGACGAAATCGTGTTCGTGCGGGGCGCGACCGAGGCGATCAATCTTGTCGCCCAGAGCTGGGGCGATTCCCACCTCAAGGCCGGCGATCGCATCCTGCTTTCGACACTGGAGCATCACAGCAACATAGTGCCATGGCAGCTGCTACGCGATCGTGTCGGGATTGAAATCGATGTCGCGCCGCTCACCGATGATGGCAAGATCGATCTCGATGCGGTAGAGGCGATGCTCACCCCCCGGCACAAACTCGTAGCGCTCGCACACGTCTCGAACGTCCTTGGGTCAGTGCTCGATGCACGCCGCGCGGCGGACCTCGCCCATGCTGTCGGTGCGAAAATCCTGCTTGACGGTTGTCAGGCTGTGCCCCGGATCAAGGTCGATGTCGCCGCACTCGATTGTGATTTCTACGCGTTCTCGGGCCACAAGCTCTATGGCCCGACCGGCATCGGCGTGCTCTGGGCGCGTCCGGACATTCTGGAATCCATGCCCCCCTGGCAGGGCGGCGGATCGATGATCGATCGCGTCACCTTTGCAAAGACGACCTATGCGCCACCGCCGACCCGTTTCGAAGCGGGAACGCCGCATATCATCGGCGCACTCGGCCTTCACACCGCCATCGACTATGTCGATGCGATCGGGCTTGACGCGATTCATGCGCATGAAGCCGCACTGGTGAAAATCACCCGCGACGGGCTCCACGGCTTGAACAGCGTCCGCGTCTTCGGTCCCGAAGACAGCGCGGGAATCGTAAGTTTTGCGGTCGAGGGGGTGCATCCCCACGATGTCGGCACCATATTGGACGAAGAACAGGTAGCGATCCGCGCCGGGCACCATTGCGCGCAACCGCTGATGGGGCATCTGGGCGTGCCGGCTACGGCGCGGGCGAGCTTCGGGGTTTACAACGGCGAACAGGATGTGGCCGCGCTGGTGCGCGGTCTGGAACGGGTGACGAGAATTTTCGGATGAACGAAGAACCGAATATCAGGGTCGAAGAAGTCGATCAGGCGCAGAAGCCCCCCAAGGCGCGTGTCGAAGATACGCCTGCGGGCGAGACGACGGCCAATGTGCCGCGCAAGGCCGACTATCTGGAGGGTTTTCTCAAACAGCAGCCTGCGGAGGTGAGCGGCGGTGAGCCAGGCGGCGACGTTTATGATGGCGTGATTGCGGCGCTGAAGGAGATTTTCGATCCGGAAATCCCGGTTAACATCTACGATCTCGGGCTGATCTACGGCGTTGACGTCAATGAAGGCCATGTGGTCGTCACCATGACGCTGACGACGCCGCATTGCCCGGTCGCAGAGTCGATGCCTGGCGAAGTAGAGCTTCGCGTCGGGGCAGTCCCTGGCGTTGGCGATGCCGAGGTCAATCTCATCTGGGATCCGCCATGGGATCCGCAGAAAATGTCCGATGAGGCCAAGCTGGAATTGGGAATGTTGTGATGAGCGAAACTGTTACCAAGACCCGGGTTCGCCCCGCTGCCGTGATCCTGACCCCATCGGCCGAAACACGCATCGCGACGCTGATGGAAAATGCGCCGGCCAACGCGATCGGCGTAAAGCTGTCGACGCCGCGGCGGGGATGCTCCGGTCTCGCTTATTCAGTGGACTACGTCACCGAAGCCGACTCGTTTGACGAGAAAATCGTTACGCCAGGCGGTGATTTCTACATTGACGGTGGTTCGGTGCTCTATCTCGTCGGCTCGACGATGGACTGGGTCGATGACGATTTCACCGCGGGTTTCGTATTCAATAACCCGAATGCGAAAGGCGCTTGCGGTTGCGGCGAAAGCTTCACCGTATAAAGGCCATCAAAATGGTCGCTTTACTCCGTGTTTTTTGATCTACCCTTCCCATGCAACGGTTCGGAATGAAATCGGGAGTCGAATTGTTAACGAATCGATAACGTCGATTTTATAAAAAATGCTCATCATTACTTGATGATTACGGCACTGTCTCACATTCGACTAATGTCCAAATTGAATTGGATAAGGGACGACCTATATGGATTATAGTTAACTCCAATAGATTGTCCTCATGATTGACGTTCTCATTATAGACGACTGCACGACCGTTCGGCATATGCTCGAACTGGTGCTGAAACATGCAGGTGACATGCGTGTTGTGGGCGTCGCCGATAGTGCCCTAACGGGGCTTGAGGAGCTGGAGCGCAAAAGGCCTGATGTCATCACCCTCGATCTCAGCCTGCCTGACAGCGATGGTCTGGAATTTCTCGACCTGCTGTTGTTCAATCCCGATCGTCGCGAACAGATCATTGTTTTGACGGGCGCCGAGGGTCTGGCGCAGATAGCACGGGCACATGGTGCCTTTGCCTGCTTCGAGAAGGGTACGTTGATGACAAGGGTAGACCAGTTTCTTCAATCCATCCGCGACGCCGCGGCGACGCCGCGCCTGTCCGAAGCTCATCTTAACTCGGGGCTGACCTCGCTATCGAAAAGGCCTGGCACCAGCGCGCATTGACCAACTGGAAGGTCGACTTCAGAAACTCATGCTGAAGCGTAACGCACCACCTACATCGTCGGACATGGCCGCGATATTGCCCGGCTCCCTGCGCAGATAAAGGTTGGCATCGAGCCAGCCGAAACCAAGAGTGCGCCCGTAGTTCAGTTCAGCATCAAGCTCGCGTCCCTTGGGTGCGAGATTGAAGATTTGCTCGCCATAGCCCGCTCCCCCCGTATCATAGTCATAGCTCGCGGGCAGATTGAGCTGATAGGCGCCGTGTGCGACGCGTAGCGGCTGCGCGATCCGGAAACCCAGCCGGTCAACGGCGCCCTGTCGAAGCACATCGAAGGCGAACGCGTTGCTAGTCAGGCGTCCACTTGAAAGCGCGCCAGCCTTGTCTGCGCGGGTCCAGGCCTGGCGCCATTGGCCCCTCGCTTGCCATCCTCCGCCAAGCGTCATGCTGGCGTCGAGATCGGCCATTCGCGTCAATGCGCCGCCACCGCCGAATGCGGGGCCAAAGCGTGCACCGAGAACACTGGCTTCTTCGCGCATCAGGCCAAATTTGGCACCAAGGCGGATGATCCCGATTCGCCGGTCGCCCGAAATTGTCATCAGCGTGTATGCGCGATCCCGCTGGCCCAGGCGCAACCCTCGCGCTTTTCCACTTTCCGCCACCGCCGTTAGAGCCAATCGGCCAAATAGCCGGCGTACGCCAAGCGAGAGATCGCGATCTGCTGAAAACCCAGGCGACGCTTGCGGCGCGTCCGCGATCAGCCAGGATGCACCGGGACCGGAATCGCTTTCGACGCGCTCGCCAAAACCGGCAAGTGCTTCTGTCGTCTCATCAAGACGCAGACGCAGAGTACCCCCAATCGGGCGCGCCACGATCTCCGGATGGTTTGAAAAGCGCGTGTTATCGTGTCCAGCCCACCGTTCTACGACCGGATTCTGAGCAGCGTTGGATGCGAAGCTCATCGCGATCGAAGCGTTATCAAGGTTAAGCGCCGTCCGCTTTACGCTACGGCCGACTGCCCCTGTAAGCGGTCGTGCGAGTCCCTGGTGCCGGAGTGTTGTCCCCAGGTTAAGGCTGTAAGCGCGCGAATAAGAATCCAGGATCACGGCCTGCCCTGCCGATGCGCCACTGGCGTCACCCATGGCGGATGACAGGGTGCCATTGTCGGTCAAAGAGATGGGGACGCTGCTGCCCGCCAGCGACGTCGATCCGTGTGGCTGGAACGCTTTCGTAATGTTGAGGATGCCCTGCCCGAACACGCTGTCCGCACCGGGCGCGCCGGCATCATCGGCGCTCGTCATCAGCAACTCGATGACCTGCGCGCTGGTAAGGTTGGGGAAGGCCTGTTCAAGCAAGGCTATCGCGCCCACGATCACCGGTGTCGAGTAGGACGTACCCGAATAGAGATACGGGGTTCCGGTGTTGTCGAAAGAGCGGACGTTTTCACCCAGCGCCGTCAGGTAGAAATCCGCGAAGCTGCCCGCCGGATTTGAAAATGAAGAGTGCCCCCTCGCCAGATTATGCGAACCGGCGATGACGACGAGACCGTTGGCCGCGCTGGAAGACGCGACCTGTGCAAAGCCATCAGGCTCCGTCTCAGCGACCGAGCAATCAGAACTCACAGCGCCACAATTGCCCGCGGCGACCACCACGATGACCCCGGCGGCAGTGGCGCGACCGATCGCGGCACGCAAAGTGCTGTCCATTGTCTCGCCGCCGAGCGAAAGATTTATCACGCGCGCGCTGTTCGTCCGCGCAAAATCGACTGCAGATGCAAGTACGTTATCGAAATGGCTGCAGCCGTCTGCTGCGCAGCTGCCGGGGTCGTCCGTGCGTAGTGCGAGGAGGGTTGCGCCAAAGGCAACGCCTTCGATCTGGCTTCCGTCATGGGACGCCGCCGCCACGGCCGCGACCGAAGTTCCGTGCCCGTCGCTGTCCGTATAGCCGCGGTTTGCCGCCATATCGCGGCTCGCAGGATCGATCCTGCCCGTAAACTCGCCCAGTGGGTCGCTTACGCCGCTGTCGATAAAAGCGATCTTGATTCCCGTCCCGGTTGCTCCGGCCTGATAAGCGCCAAGGGCTTTTGCGGAGGATGCACCGCTCGACCGCTTATATTCGGCATCATTGAACGTCGTCGGTACGGGATCCGGATCGGGAACGGGCGTAGGTATCGGATTTGATGGAGGCGGCGGCGTCGAATTCGTGCCGCCGCCTCCACCTCCACAACCTGCGAGGAACAATGAGGCGAAAATGCTGGCGAGCGGGACATGACTTTTTTTCATGCCGCGACTCAATACATTCGCTGGGTTAAAACGTCACTTATGATCTTGATGGTGTTTCCTCAGGTTGCGGCGGCGCGGGCGCAAAGCTAGGGCCGCTCTCGATGCTTGCCGAACTCGCTCATATAGATTGCTGGATCTTCGATCTGGACAACACGCTATACCCGGCATCCGCCGACCTGTTCGGCGAGATCGATGTTCGCATGCGCATGTTCATCGAGCAGCTGCTCGATTGTGATGCGGAGGAAGCGCACCGCGTCCAGAAGCATTATTTTCACGAGCATGGCACGACGTTGTCGGGGCTGATGGCCAATCACGACGTCGATCCACGTGTCTTTCTGGATTTCGTGCATGACATCGAGATGGCTGCGCTGGCCGAAGATGCGCGACTCGCCCGGACAGTCGCTGCATTGCCAGGCCGCAAATTGATCTTCACGAATGGCGATGAAGCCTATGCGCGCCGCGTGCTCGGACGGCTTGGCCTGTCAAAGAGCTTTGAGGCAATCCACGACATCCATGCTTGTGCCTATAAGCCCAAGCCTATGACGGAGAGCTACGAGACCATGGTGGCGCGTTTCGGAATAGCCCCCTCGACCGCGTTGTTCGTCGAGGATATGGCGCGCAATCTGAAGCCGGCCAAAGCCATGGGGATGAAGACGGTTTGGGTCAACAACGGCTCGGAACGCGGCAATCATGAAGCCCATCCCGACTTCATCGATTACGAGATTACGGACGTGGGAAATTGGCTCCACGCCATAACGGAGAATGAAACGGAATGACGACCGACATCGCGAGCATCATCGAAAAGGCCTGGGACGAGCGCGAAGGCGTCAGCGCCTCGACCAAGGGCGCAGTACGCGATGCGGTCGAAACCGCACTGGCCGCGCTCGATGATGGGTCGCGCCGGGTGGCCGAAAAGGTGGACGGGCAGTGGATCGTCAACCAATGGCTCAAGAAGGCGGTGCTTCTTTCCTTCCGCCTCAATGACATGGAAAGCATTGCCGGCGGCCCTGGCGGTGCCAGCTGGTGGGACAAGGTGCCTTCGAAATTCGCGGGCTGGGACGCATCCCGCTTCGGAACGGCAGGATTCCGCGCAGTACCGGGGGCCATTGTCCGCCGGGGCGCCCATATCGCCAAAGGTGCGGTGCTGATGCCGAGTTTCGTCAACCTCGGCGCCTATGTCGATGAAGGCACGATGGTCGATACATGGACCACGGTAGGCAGCTGCGCGCAGATCGGCAAGAACGTGCATCTTTCCGGAGGCGTCGGCATTGGTGGCGTGTTGGAACCACTTCAGGCCAATCCCGTGGTGATCGAGGATAATTGCTTTATTGGCGCACGTTCGGAAGTTGCTGAAGGCGTTATCGTTGAAGAAGGCGCAGTTCTCTCCATGGGTGTTTATCTGGGCGCATCGACCAAGATCATCGACCGCAGCACCGGCGAAACCTTCATTGGCCGCGTCCCGAGCTATGCCGTGGTGGTTCCCGGCTCGCTGCCTGGCAAGCCACTACCCGACGGTACGCCCGGCCCGTCGCTGTACTGCGCGGTAATCGTAAAGCGTGTCGATGCGCAGACGCGGGCGAAGACAGGGATCAACGAACTGCTACGGGATTAAGGCCCGCCCCGCTGATGATTGCGGCAAACGGATCGAAGGGCTTGCAGTCCGCACCTGCGCCAGCAATGACGCCACGATGACCGATGATGATATCCAGCTTGCCCAGCGCCTCGCCGATGCCGCAGGTGCCGCAATCCGCCCGTTTTTCCGCGCCAGCTATACCACGGAAATCAAGGGCGACGCGTCACCCGTAACGGAAGCCGATCGTGCCGCAGAAGCTGCCATCCGCGCGATATTGGAGGCCGAAAGGCCAGGGGACGGAATAATCGGTGAAGAATATGGCATAGTCCGGGAAGGTGCGAGCCGCCGGTGGGTGCTCGATCCGATCGATGGCACGCGCAGTTTCATCACAGGGCGCCCAATTTTCGGTACGCTCATCGCGCTGATTGAAGAAACTACCCCGGTCCTCGGGATTATCGACCAGCCGATCTCGCGGGAGCGCTGGCTGGGGGCCGCTGGACAAGGCACGACATTCAACGGCCTTCGCTGCCGGACACGACCGTGCAGCGAACTTGGAGAAGCCCATGTCGGCACGACGTCGCCGGGTCTGTTCGATCCAGACGATAAGGAGCGGTTCGAAGCCGTGGCCACAGCCTGCAGCAACACCGTGTGGGGCGGCGATTGCTACAGTTATGCGATGGTAGCGCTCGGTCAGCTCGATATCGTCATCGAATCCGGATTGAAACTCTATGATTTCGCCGCCCTGGTGCCGGTGGTGGAAGGCGCAGGCGGACGAATGTGTGACTGGCGGGGTAATCCGTTGGGTTCCAATAGCGAAGGGCACGTGATTGCGGCTGGCGATCCAGCTCTGATATCGGCAATATTGGAGCGTTTAGGCAAGGCTTCGCATAGCGAATTATGAGGGAACAGCTGATGTTGTGCGGTGGATGCTATTGCGGGCATGTCCGCTATGAAGCTGATGCAGCTCCTTTTCATGAAACAATCTGCCATTGCTCCGATTGCCGGCGGGTCGCGGGCGCCCCGGCAGTCGCGTGGTTTAGCGTAGCCGCAGCCGGTTTCCGCTTTAAGGGTGGGGATCCTGTCCATTTCCGGTCAACGCCCAATGTGCTCCGCAGCTTTTGCGGAAAATGCGGAACGACGCTCACATTTCAGCAGGATGATCTGCCGGAAGAGATCGATATAACGATCGCCAGCCTCGACCAGCCGGATCGTGTGGTTCCCAAGGATCATACACAAGTCAGCGGCAAGATAAGCTGGGATGCAATCTGCGACGGGCTTCCCCTGTTCAACTCGGGCAGATTCGACGCCTGATGGATTAGTATCCGTTGACCCGCCATTCACTTCGCCAAGCCACTGCCCACATCCTTGCGCGGTTCGCCTTTGGTCGTGCGCTGCGCACTAGCGCTGGCGCCGCTGAGGATAGGACCGCATGCTGCGGATTTTGCGTCGCCCACGTCGACAAATGCCAGCACGGCCGCAAGCGGGGTGGCGACAAGCCCCAAGCCTACGCCTACGCTAGCACGGCTAAGCAGTTGAGGACTGATGGGATTAATGCCGGGGCTGGCAAAATGGCCGCTCAACCCGACTGGTGATTGGCCGGAAAACAGGCTGAACTTCTTGCCGTCTGCGCGAAGCAGCAGATCAAGGGACTCGTCCTTGAAGCTGAAGCTACCCCTGCCAGTAATCACATTCTTGTCAGTGTCGATCAGGATCGGATCGGCAGCGGCAATACCGTTGCGAACGCTAAAAGCAATGAGGCCGCAGTTCATTTGAACCGGCTTCTCAAGTTTCTTGCCAAGCATCTTTGTAAGGAACGTACCAACATCGAGCTCGGAAAGCTGGATATTTCGAGTCCACATCGTTCCCTTGGGCAGGATGATCGCGATGCGGCCATTGGATGTGCTGAGGGAATCGTGAACAGTGTCGCCGGTTCCCGTCATCTTTACGCGAGCCTTGATCACGCCCGTGGTGCCGGATTCCTCCAGGCCAAAACCCTTGAACAGACGCCCCAGGGGCGTGGGCGCGAGACGAATGTCATAATCCGTAAAAACTGGCTTCTGCCGTGAATTGATCGTGATGTCCGAATCGAGATGTCCGCCTGACACATCCATTGCGAGGGGCGACAGCTTTAATAAGCTGTGATCAAGATCCAGCGTCAGCTTGATATTTGAGACGGGCAGGTTCGGCGCACGGATATCACGCACCGCATAATCAACGTGCGCATCGAAATTCTTGAGCGCCTCTGCCCGCAATGGCGCGTCAGGCAGCAGGCGAGGTGTCCCGTTAACCTGCGTTATCGTGCCGGCTGCGCCCTTCGCGGCAAGCAGGTTGGGGTCATAACCAATAAACGGGCCGACATCGATGATATCGACGCTATTCGATTTAAGATCAGCATCCACCTTGAGCCGATCGTTGGGCAGCGAGATCGTCATTGCACCCGCAAGGTCGCTTTTACCGAATGCACCGTTCAGGCGGGTAAAGCGCCATTCATCGCCCGCCTTGGTCAGATGTGATGTAAAACGATAGCTGCGGGTGTCCGGCGTGACCACGCCCAGAAAACTGAATAGATTCGCCAGGTTGGATCCGCGCACCTTGACGGTGAGGTCAGCACCTTCGATTACCGTCGCGCCAGGCAATGTGCCCGAAACGTCAAGCGTATCGCGTGCAGCCACCGCCTGCATATTGAACTGGTTCTTGCCACCCGCGACAGTTTCATTCGGCGAAAGGAGGCCGCCTGTCAGCGTGAAAGGGCGTTTGCGCAGCGTGCCTGTTCCGTTGAACCGAATGTTTTCCGCAAAACGGGTATTGGCAGCGCGAATCGTATCGAACTTGACGTCCGTCAAAAGCTGCATCCTGGGATCGCGGTAACGCAATGTTGTGCCAGTAATCGCCGCGCGGCGAATGGCTGGCAACTCAAGGGGTTTCCCCTTCGCGTTCGGATCGCCGAAAGTCCATGTATTGCGGGCGCCAGCGTTATCCCATTCAAGATCGAGCGCGCCGTTTTCGAGCAGCAAGCGATTGATGCGGTTCTTCGGCCTGAAGATCATCGGGATTGTGGCGATGCTGCTGTCGATCAGCTTCGATTCGAAGAAATTCGGTTTCGTCGCCCATTTCGGATTTGAAATGGTCAATCCTTCAGCGCGGAAGCGGACATTGAGAGGGTTAAGATACAGCCAGAAATCACCGGAAACCTTAACGTCGCGCTGCATGCTGCTGCTGGCAACGCGCTCAAACGTGTTTTTCAGAAACCGGCCCTTGGTGATAAACAGGATCAGCCATGCCAAGAAAATTATCAGGACGATTCCCGCGACGATCTTCAACGCAAGTGTCGCGGCGCTGCGCCTCTTGCGGATGCTGACTTCTGCAGGCGGTGGAGCGGCCTCAGCCGCGTCTTGCGGGTCGATTGGCTTTTCCAACATGGCACTATCAACCCACCGCGCCGTGTGTAGGTTCCGGGATGTTGCATTTGGCGGGCGCCATGCTATAGGCCCGCGCTTCCGCGATTTGAAGGACTGTCCGGCCGGTATGGGCTGCCGTGGCCGTCCGCAAACGTCGCTAACAGGAGACGAAAATGCCCAAACTCAAGACCAAGAGCGGGGTCAAGAAGCGATTCAAGATCACCGCGTCCGGTAAGATCAAGCATGGTGTCGCTGGCAAGCGTCACCGCCTCATCAGCCATAACGCCAAGTATATCCGCCAGAATCGCGGCACATCGGTTCTGTCCGATGCCTCGACGCCAGCGGTAAAACTTTGGGCGCCGTACGGCCTGAACTGAGGGAACTGATCGATGTCACGCATTAAACGCGGCGTTACGACGCGCGCCAAGCATAAGCGGATTCTGGAACAGGCGAAGGGCTATTATGGCCGTCGCAAGAATACGATTCGCATCGCCCGCCAGGCTGTCGAAAAGGCCGGCCAGTACGCCTATCGCGACCGCAAGGTTAAGAAGCGGTCGTTCCGCGCACTCTGGATCCAGCGCATCAATGCCGCTGTGCGCGCCGAAGGCTTGACCTATGGTGTGTTCATGCACGGCCTGAAGCTCGCTGGTGTCGAACTGGACCGGAAGGTACTGGCCGATATCGCGATGCACGAGGGTGAGGCCTTTAAGGGCATCGTCGCCCAGGCAAAGGCGGCACTTCCCGAAGGCGCGCGCGTAGCCGCCTGAAGGCAGACCAAAAACGGCTTAGAGGGGCGGGGAGCAATCTCCGCCCTTTTTTGTTTTCGTGTCATTCCCGCGAAAGCGGGAATCCATAACCTCGGGCCCTTTGAGAAACTGGATTTCCCGTCTTCGCGGCTATGACGGTTAACTTATGAGCAAACAGGGCTCCGTTTACATCCTCGCTAGCGGAAAACACGGCACGCTCTATGTCGGCGTCCCGTCCCATCTTCTTGCGCGCCTCCACCAACACCGCGAAGGCTTGATCAAAGGGTTCACAAGCCGCTACGGCGTGACCCGCCTCGTCCACTTCGAGACATTTGACGACATGACATCTGCCATCGCGCGAGAAAAGCAGTTGAAGAGGTGGGAGCGGGACTGGAAGCTCAATCTGATCGAAGCCTCCAATCCGGCCTGGGTTGATCTGGCTGAAGGCTTTGGCTTCAGTCATGCGATCCCGAAGCGTTAGACTTTATGGATCCCCGCCTTCGCGGGGATGACGGGGTATTCAATTGTATGAACGACGTTGACGAAATCGGCAAAAGCTTGATGCTGCAGGTAGAAAGCGCCGAAAATCTCGATGAACTGGAAGCAGCGCGCGTCATCGCACTTGGCAAGAATGGTGTCATTACAAACTTGCTGAAAAGCCTGGGCAAGTTGCCTGTCGAAGAACGGTTGGCAAAAGCTCCCAAGTATCAAGAATGGCGTGCCGCAATAAACGGTACAATAGAAGCCCAGAAAGCAATATTCGAAACCACAGCCCTCGACGCGCGTCTCGCCACCGAACGGCTCGACATGACCTTACCGGTCGGCACCGGGCGCACGGGCGGGATCCATCCGGTCAGCCAGGTGATGGACGAACTGGCAGAAATCTTTGCAGATCTTGGCTTTGCGGTCGCGACCGGACCGGAAATCGAGGACGACTGGCACAATTTTACCGCGCTCAATATTCCGGAAACGCATCCGGCCCGCGCGATGCACGACACGTTCTATTTTTCGGAAGACAAGACGCGTGAGGGCCGGCGGATGCTGCTGCGCACCCACACCTCGCCAGTCCAGATTCGTACGATGATGAGCCAGGAGCCGCCAATCCGCGTCATCGCGCCGGGCCGGGTCTATCGTTCGGATTCGGATGCGACGCATACGCCGATGTTTCATCAGATCGAAGGACTCGTGATCGATCGCGACATCCATATGGGCCACCTCAAATGGACGCTCGAAACCTTCCTCAAGGCTTTCTTCGAGCGCGACGATATCGTGATCCGGATGCGCCCATCCTATTTCCCCTTCACGGAACCCTCGGCGGAGGTGGACATCGGCTACAGCCGTGAAAAGGGCCGCCGCGTCATCGGCGGATCGGAAGGCTGGATGGAAGTGCTCGGCTCGGGCATGGTTCACCCGCGCGTGATCGCCGCTTGCGGGCTTGATCCCGATGAATGGCAGGGCTTCGCCTTCGGGACCGGCGTCGACCGGCTGGCGATGCTGAAATACGGGATGGACGATCTGCGTGCCTTCTTCGACGGCGACCTGCGCTGGCTGAAGCATTACGGTTTCCGCGCGCTCGACGTGCCGACGCTTTCCGGGGGAGTTGGCGCATGAAGTTCACCCTTTCCTGGCTCAAGGAACATCTGGAAACTGATGCCGGTCTCGCGACGATCGAAGAGACGCTGACCCGGATCGGGCTCGAGGTTGAAGGCATCGAAAATCCGGGTGAGAAACTTGCAGCGTTCAAGGTTGCCAGGGTGCTGACAGCGGACCGCCATCCGCAGGCGGATAAGCTTCAGGTGTTGACGGTCGATATCGGTGAAGGCGTGCCCCTGCAGGTCGTCTGCGGCGCGCCCAATGCGCGCGCGGGACTGGTCGGCGTGCTTGGGCTTCCCGGCGCGACCGTGCCGGCGAACGGCATGGTCCTGAAGGTCTCCGAAATTCGGGGCGTCGAATCCAACGGCATGATGTGCTCGACGCGCGAGCTGGAACTGGGCGACGATCATGACGGGATCATCGAGCTTCCCCAGGACGCGTCGATAGGCACGTCCTACCCGGATTATGCCGGGCTCAACGATCCTGTGATCGACGTCTCGATCACGCCGAACCGGCAGGATTGCATGGGGGTGCGTGGTATCGCGCGCGATCTCGCCGCCGCTGGGCTGGGAACACTGAAGCCGCTCGCGCAGGTGTATCGCATGACCTCGCTTGACCCGATTTTAGGCGAAGGACCCGGTCCCGACGTGCGTACCGACGATTCCGAGGGTTGCCCAGCCTTTTTCGCGCAGGGCGTATCCGGCGTGACCAATGGTGCATCGCCGGCGTGGATGAGCAACAAGCTCAAGGCGATCGGCCAGAAGCCGATCTCGGTATTGGTCGACATCACCAATTTCATCTCGATCGATCTCGGGCGGCCTCTGCATGTATACGATAGGGCGCAGCTTTCGGGTGGTCTGGTCGCGCGCAAGGCGAAGGACGGTGAGCAGGTGCTCGCGCTCAACGGCAAGACCTACGCTCTCGATGGCACGATGACGGTGATAGCCGACGATGCGGCCGTTCACGATATCGGCGGAATCATGGGAGGCGCACAATCCGGTGTATCGGATGACACTATCGACGTGATTATCGAATGCGCGTATTTTGATCCCGACCATATCGCCCGGACCGGCCAGAAGCTCGGCCTCACCAGCGATGCGCGGCAGCGCTTTGAGCGCGGGGTCGATCCCGCATTCCTCAACGACGCCTTGTCGATCGCGACGAAGCTCGTGCTTGATCATTGTGGCGGGACGGCCTCCGCACCCACCAGGGCAGGCAGTCCTCCCGACGAAGCGCGCACGCTGCGCTACGATCCCACCCTGACCGAACGGCTTGCCGGGCTGGCCATATCCCCCGATCAGCAGCGTAAGACGCTCCAGAAGCTTGGTTTTGGCGTCGATAGCAGCTGGACGGTGCGTGTACCAAGTTGGCGCCGCGATATCGATGGTCCGGCGGACATCGTCGAGGAAGTCATCCGGATCGCGGGTATCGATTCCATTCCGTCGGTCGCCTTGCCCCGCGCGGACGGTGTCGCACGCCCCACAGCAACCCCCGCGCAAATGGTCGAGCGGGCGGCGCGGCGGACCGCCGCCGCGCGCGGTCTTTCGGAAGCGATCACCTGGAGTTTCATCGGCGAAGCCGATGCCGCCGTCTTCGGCGGCGGCGACTGGACGCTGGCCAATCCAATCAGCGAAGATCTCAAGGTCATGCGGCCATCGCTGTTGCCGGGCCTGATCAGCGCGGCACGGCGTAACAAGGATCGCGGCGCATCGTCGGTTGCGCTATTCGAGATCGGGCGGCGCTATCGTGAGGATGCCGAACATGCGACGCTGGGCCTCATCCTGGCGGGAGAGCGGCAGGGCCGCGACTGGCGCACCGGCAAGGCCCAGCCATTTGATGCTTACGATGCAAAGGCGGAAGCAATTGCGTTGCTCGCGGCAGCCGGTGCGCCCGTTGAACGTCTCCAGGTGATGGAGCCAGTCTCCGAGATTTATCACCCGGGGCAATCGGGCACCTTGCGGCTAGGCCCGAAAACGATCCTGGCGGAGTTTGGCACGTTGCACCCCGCAACTGCAAAAGCGCTCGATCTCGATGGCCCGGTGGTCGCGGCAGAGCTTTATCTTGATGCGATACCCGTCAAGCGGGCTACAGGCCGCACGCGCGCGGCATATGTGCCGCCGGCTTTGCAAATGGTGCGACGGGATTTCGCATTTCTGGTCCCTGCGGCCTTGCCAGCGGCCGATCTTCTCCGCGCGGTGGCCGGGGCCGACAAGGCAGCGATCGTCGACGTCAGCCTCTTCGACCTATTCACGGGTCAGGGTGTACCAGACGACGAAAAATCCCTTGCCATAGAAGTCGTTCTGCAGCCTGCCGAAAAGAGCTTCACTGACGATGAGCTAAAGACGATAGCCGACCGCGTCGTTTCAGCGGCTGCCAAGCTGGGCGCGAAATTGAGGGGCTGAATACCCCGGCTGATGGTGCGCACTTCCCTTTGTGTGCCGTCTTATACCCAATTTTAGACATTTCCGCCGATAGCAGGATGAGATGCGCGGATTGTCCGCAGACATCTTGAACCGGAATGTTGTCGATGGACTTGCCGCTGATTCGCCCAAATCCACCCAAATTGAGCGAGCTTCAGCAAGAGCTGCTCGCGTTGGAGGCATCGGGTGTTTTCACCAACAACGGGCCGATTGTACGTCGATTCGAAGATGCACTGATCGAACGGATGTTTGGCGGCATCGGGGCATGCCTTGCGGTCAGCAGTGCCACGATAGGCCTTATGATCGCGATCCGAGCCGCTATGTGGGATCAGGGCGATGCGCGCCGTTATGCGCTGATGCCAAGCTTCACCTTCGCCGCCACCGCGCATGCTGCGATCTGGGCCGGGCTGCGGCCGATGCTGTGTGATATCGATCCCGAAAGCTGGCTGGCCGATATGCAGCAGGTGGAGGCATTGCTGGCCCGCCACCATCAGGAAATTGCTGTGATGGTGCCCTATGCAACCTTCGGGCGCAGTCTCGATATGGACCGCTACCACTGGCTGTCCCGTCAATATGAAGTACCGTTGGTCGTCGATGCGGCATCGTCGCTCGGCACAATCGACGAGGACGGCCTAAACGCGGGAACGGGAACGCCGGGTGCGTTTGTCTATTCGATGCACGCGACCAAGACTTTCGCGACCGCGGAGGGCGGCGTGGTCTACAGCGCGGATGTCGCGTTTATCGACCGGCTTCGCGTGATGAGCAACTATGGCTTCGAACATGGCCGCTCGGCCACCATGCCTGGCCTGAATGCCAAGATCAGCGAAGTCGGCGGCCTGATGGCACTTGCGAAGCTGGACCAGATTGACGCGATTGCGGAGCACCGCGCAGAACTGGCGGCGCAATATCACACCTTCCTGCCCGAATATGGTTTCCAGCCCCTCGTGGACCACCGTCAGGCAATGCAGTTCATGCCGCTAACCCTGCCATCCGTGCTGATGCCCTATCGGACAGAGATCATCGCCAAACTGGCAGAGTCCGGCATTGGCGCGGGCACCTATTTCAGCCCCCATTTGGCGCAGCAGCCCTATTTCCAGGCGGAATGCAGCTACGGCGCGCTGCCGATGAGCGATGACGTCGGCGGCCGGATCATCGCCCTGCCCATCACGGACATGATGAGCGTTGCCGACGTAAAGCGCGCATGCATCGCGTTCCGCGAAATCTGCGCCGGTTTTGCGCATCCCGTAGACCGACGCATCAAGGCGCGCCAGCCGCGAAAGGTGGCATGATGAGTGTTCCGGTACGCACTCTTATCGTCGGGGCAGGCCCCGCGGGAACTGCTGTCCTGTCGGCGGCCGACAAGAATGGCTGTCTGCCCGAACTGGTGCATGGCGGGCTCGTAATCGCTGACAAGGGCGAGATCGTTGGGCGCGGCCAACTGGGTCAGTATACCATTCGGTCCGACAGCACCGCCGAAACATTTCTGACCGCCATAAACCAGAGCAAGGTGGAAAGCCTGCGCGCGCTGGAAAATGATCCCGTCGTACAGGCCATCGCCGCGCATATCGGTGATCTCGGCGTGCCGCTGCCGAAGGCGGGGATATTTCTGGAATTGCTCGGCGAGCATCTGATCGCGTTCGTAAAACAGCACGGTACGTCCGTTATGATGGGTCATGAGGCGGTTCAGGTCCAGCGGGTGTCTGGTGGACTCTGGCGCACGCGGCTACGCGACTGTGCCAGCGGCAATGAAAAAGATGTGATCTCGCACAACGTCATCAGCGCAACCGGCGGAGAACAACCTTATTCGCTGATCGAGGAAAAGATCGTCGCGGGCATCCGGATCACCGAGCGATATAAGGACAAGCTTTTGCCGTCCGACGCGTTTCTTGCGGAGGACGGCTTCAAGCTGGCGCAAGAAGTGCTCGGAACAGGCGCTGTGCCAAAGCTAGTGGTGGTTGGCGGTTCGACCAGCGCGCTTGCCTCGGTCAACAAGCTGCTGCGCACGGACAGCGGCCTTACGGTCGGCACGGGTGCGATCACGCTTCTCCATCGCCGTCCATTACGACCGTTCTACCACTCGATCGAGGCCGCGCATGCCGAAGGCTATACCGACTTCGGACCAGACGACATCTGCCCGGTCAGCGGCTTCGTCTATCGCCTCGGCGGTTTCCGGCTGGAGGCGCGCGATCTGGTTGTCCGCATGCTCGGGATCGCTGGGCGGCAAGGCGACCCTCGCCTTGCCTTGCACCAGATTAACGATGATGATGACGCTGCGGCCGCCCGTATTCTCGAGGAAGCAGATCTGATTATTCCCGCGCTCGGCTATCTGCCGCGCGCGTTACCCCTATTGGACCAAAGGGGGCAGGAACTGAAGATCGCCGCGCGCGAGCCGCATCATCCCCCCATGGTGGACGGCGCTTGCCGCGTGCTCGATAGCGATGGCCAGCCGGTGCCAGGCCTTTATGGCATCGGGCTTGCCGCGGGTTTTGTGCCGCACGGACGGCTGGGCGGCGAAAAGAGCTTCCGGGGCCAGGCCAACGGGCTGTGGCTTTGGCAGAACGACGTCGGACAGCTGATCGTGGACCAGATCCTCGGCCGTAGCGAAGAGGCCCGCGCCGTCGCATGACGACACCAACGGTGAGCGTCATCATGGCGGCCTACAAGGGCGCCGCGCTGGTCGGCGAGACGATCGACAGCGTATTGAGCCAGACCCTGCAGGATTTCGAGCTGGTGATCGTTGACGATTGCTCGCCTGACAATACACTTGAAGTGCTGCGAGGCTACACCGATCCGCGCATCACAGTGATCGCATCGCCCGTCAATCAGGGCCCGGTAAAGACCCGAAACATCGCCATGAACGCCGCCCGCGGCCGCTATCTCGCCGGGCTGGATCAGGATGACATATGCCTGCCGGAGCGGCTTGAACGACAGGTCGGATTTCTGGATGCCCACCCTGACGTTGCGCTCGTCGCCGCAGCAGCAGATTTTCTGGAGGAAGGCCTCATTCGTCCCGGCAACGCCCGAGGCCCTACCACGCCGGCGCTGCTGCAATGGCGCCTGCATCTTCACAATGCGTTGGTATGGTCGAGCGTGATGATGCGGGCCGATGTCGCCCGGCAGCTTGATCCCATTACCCGGCCGGAAATGCTCTTTGCGGAAGATTTCGATCTCTATCACCGGATTGGCAGGCTAGGCGGAATCGCGCGGATCGATGAGCCGCTGCTGCATTATCGGATCCATCCTGGCGGTGTTTCGAAGACCTACCAGTCAACGATGATTGCCAACGCGACGCGCGTCCTGGCGGAAGTGTACCAGCCGATCTTCGGAACGGATGCAGATGAGAATGCGCGGCTCGTCATGCTTCATGTCGCGGAAGGCCGGCCGGTTCCGGATCGTAAGACGTTCAGTCGCATCGGGGAGATCATCACAGCATTGCGCGGATATCTGGTCGAAGGAAAATATGATCAGGCCGATACCGTCCTGGTTGACCGAGCGATATCAGCGCTATGGTGGCGGTTGGTACGAACCGCGATCCGGGCAGGTAAGATGTCACCTCGTATCCTCGCCCTCGACCGTCCCAAAGAGGCGCGTCTGGCCGATCTGAAATGGGGCGACATCCTGGTGTCAGGTATGATCGGCACGGTTAGGCGAATTGCCTGATGATGGAAAAGGACCGGCGCTTTGCACCGGTCCTCTCCCCTGGGCCACCCAGCCTTAGTTGTTTGCCGTTCCACCCTGCCCGCTGGTCGTTGCACTCCCGCTACCACCGGCCGAACCATCGACAGTGCCATTCACCGATCCAGCGGCAGAGCGCACCGACGATACAGTTTCGCCGGCTTTACCACGTGCGGAATCCGCACTCGATTGCGCCGTGTCCCGCGCCGTTCCGGTGGTTGAACGCGCCTTATCGCCGGCTTGTTGCACGGTGCTTGCCACCTGATCCGTTCCCACACCCTGGGCATCGACACTCGCATTTTTCGATGCGCTTGCATTCGCGCTACCAGAGCCGCCAACCGAACCCAGTGCTGAATTGGTTGCATTTGACGCCGTTCCGGAAATCGCACCGGTCACCCCGGCATCAGCGCTCGCCTTTCCGCTCTTGCGGTCGATATGATGGCTTGAACTACCGCTCGCGCTGCCACTCAGCGACCCACTTGTCGTGGAATCGAGTGTGTTACCAAGGCCGCCACCGCCACGCAGTCCTCCGCCAAGCGTCCCACCCAATGCGCCACCAAGACCGCCTCCGAGTCCACCGCCGCCCAGTAGCTGGGCATGTGCGGGCATTGCCGCGAAAATGATGGCCGCTGTTGCCAGCATCATGGTCTTTTTCATTGTTCTGCTCCTTCACACAATTCTGTGGACCAGGCGGTCAGATCGCCCTTCCAATCATGCAAACGAGTCATCATCGGGATTTAATCCCGGCGGGAAAAAATTTCAGCGACGGGTAGCACAATCGCCGCAGACAAGGCCGCGGCCATAGATCCTGTCCGGTCCGGATTTGCCAAGATCGCGCGCCTCGTGATCGACCGCCGAGAGCGATGCGGCGCGTTCTGTCGCGCCTGAAATGTCGTAGTGCGAGGCAATCCGGGAAGCGACAAGTGGCGCGGCATATGATGTCCCACGGATCTTGGAAACACCCCCTTCGAGATTGGCTGCAACCATATCGGCGCCGGGCGCCGCGTAATCGAGATGCAGTGCACGGCCCGCTTCGATCAACGCCCGATTGCGGCCATCAACTCCGGTGACAGCGATAACGCCGGGGTAAGAAGCCGGATATGCCGGTGGGGCCGCCGGTCCGTCATTCCCGACTGCCGCTACGATTACCATGGCACGTGACTGCGCCGCGGCGATGACACGCGCCAGCAACAAATTGGGGGGGCCGACGAGGCTGATGGAAACAACAGGCACGCCGCGTTGCGCCATCCATCCTATGGCACGCGCGATCGCCAGCGCGTTGCCGCCCGCCGGATCACGGCCATAAACGTCCGCAGCGAGCAAGGGAACGCGAGGAATAACGCCATTGATGCTCCCTTCTCCGACGATCAGCGAAGCAATCGCTGTGCCATGCACGCTGGGCGCTGGCGCGCCACTGACGAACCCACGCTGCTCGATAACGCCGGCAAGAGCGGGATGACGGGCGACGCCGCCGTCGATTATTCCAATCCTCGGCCGGCTTGCGGCTGACTCCGCGACGAGCGACGACGCAGAGAAGGGCGTGACAATGCCACTTTCGAAGTGAAGCTGGTTGGCCGACCATTCGCCCGGCGCGACCTTGCGCAACTGCTTCAGTGCCTGAACAAGCGACATGCCCGATGGCACAGCCAGGACGACAGAGCGAACATCGAGTCCTTCGATGGTTTCGTCGGACAGGACAGAAAAGCCTGCGGCACGGGCACTACCTAACGCCTCCGGCGAGGCGGGCGCCCCGATAATCTGTCCTTTGACGGCCGGGTTGCGCTGATCGTCAAGTTCCAGCGCCGTGCGATTATCTCGGACGAGCCGTGTAAGTCTGTCGATCCGTGTCTGCGCCAGAGCGGTCACATCATTGATCAACCCGCGGGTCGGGTCAACAAGCCGGTCCGTCACCGGCTCGACGACACCATCCAGCAACCTGCCTACTGGTTTTCCCACGATAGGAAGGCCCTGCCCTTCGGCGCCTCCGATGGCCATGACAGCGGCTGTGCCCATCAGACAGGCTGTAAGGAAAGCGGTCATTTTGGGAGAACGCATATGGACATTCTACACTTTTTCACATGTTACACGGATTAAACGCATCACACCGCGCGTTTCATCCATGATCGGAAGCGTCTTGAACCCGTCATGACGAGCATATTTGAAGAACAAATGCTGGCGCTGCTTCCGAAGCTGCGCCGCCTTGCCCGTTCGCTTGCCCGTGATGCAGCAGATGCCGACGATCTCTGTCAGCAGGCCGTCGAGCGCGCGTTGAAGGCGCGCGCCCAGTGGCAGGAAGGAACGCGGCTGGATGCCTGGATGTACCGGATAATGCGAAACTTATGGATAGACGAAGCGCGAGCGCGAACGCGTCGCGCAATCACGTTCGTGCCGGAGGAAGATGGCGTGAATGTAGGAGATGACGGCGAAACCGCAGCGGAAAACCACGTCGCGGCCGGCGAGATCGATCGCGCCATGTTCAGTTTGCCCGATGAACAACGCGAGGTAATTGCGCTCGTGCTGGTGGAAGGCCTTGCCTACAGAGAAGCGGCAGACATACTCGATATTCCTATCGGCACGCTCACATCGCGGCTGGTTCGTGGCAGACAAGCCCTGCTCAGGAAGTTGGAGGCAGCAGCATGACGATCGACGAGGAAATGCTGGTCGCCTATGCGGATGATGAGCTTGACGAGCTCACGCGCGCGCGTGTTGAGCGTGCGGTGGCGGAAAGTCCCGCATTGCGGGTTAGATTGGAGCTTCACCGAAACTTGCGAACCCGCATCACGGCGCATTATGGCCCCGTCACCGACGAGCCGGTGCCTGCCCATCTGGCAGCGCTCCTTCGCCCGGAAAAGCCGGAAGCCACGGTAATCCCATTCCCAGCGCGCGCAAAATCTTCCCGCATACCCGCATGGAGCGGATTTGCTGCCGTCGCCGCCAGCTTGGCGGTTGGCATGGTGGCTGGCCAGATGGTGTTGCCCGGAAACAAGAACGTCGCGGAACACCGGGGAATACTTGTTGCGCGCGGACCTCTTGCCGACGCTCTGGACGAACAACTTGCATCGAACCAGGCTGGGGCTTCCATTCGTATCGGCGTCAGTTTTCGTAATACTGCAGGCGAATTTTGCCGGACCTATAATACGCAGGCGCTGTCCGGAATCGCGTGTAAAGGCGAGCTAGGCTGGCAATTACCGGTGACAAAGTCCGCGCAAACGCGGTCTGCCGGCAAAACTTATCGGCAGGCTGGATCGGCCGATGAATGGATCATAACGGCAGCCGCAGGAATGATGCGAGGCGAACCGCTGGACGCACTGGAAGAGAAAACAGCCCGGGAAAAGCACTGGCAGTAGCTCTGGACCCTCCGGTTAAGTTTCCGCTAAGGCAAGGTCACTCTTAAGGAAAACTGTGACCGCCAACCAACAGACCGGCCGAAAGATGATCGAAAGCCGCGCCGGATACATCGGTGCGCTGATGATGTTGCTCACGGGCTGCGCGGTCGGTCCTGATTATCAGCCCCGAACCGTCGATGACCTTGGCGTTCCCGCGCATTATTCCGCTTGGGGGCCGGAGGGTAAGGCCAAAAATCTCGCAAACTGGTGGACGCAGTTCGACGATCCCGAATTGGGCAGTCTGGTCGAGCGGGCGCTCAACGCGAATCTGGATATAGCACAAGCGGTTGCACGTCTGCGCCAGGCACGCGCTGCCCTGATCCAGTCGCGCGCGGACTTCCTGCCCTCGGTAGAAGGCTCCGCCGGCGCAGGGCGAAATTTTGACAATAAACTACCCGATCACAATTCCTATTCGCTCGGTGCCGACGCGCAGTGGACGGTTGACCTTTTCGGCGGTGTTAGGCGGTCGATTCAGGCTTCGCACGCAGACCTGCAGGCGGCGGGCTACGACCTCGCCTCCGTCCAGACCGCGGTCGCTGCGGAAACAGCCAACAACTATATCGCCTTGCGCGAAGCACAGGCGCGGCTCGCCATTGCGCGGGATGTGCTCGGGACGCAGGACGAAAATCTTCAAATCGCACGCTGGCGGGTCCGGGCGGGGCTGGTTTCGTCGCTCGATGCCGAGCAGGCCCGCACGCAGCGCGCCCAGACTGCCGCCACGATACCCGGTCTGGAAACCGCCGTGGTAGCTGCGCAGAACAGGCTCGCGGTATTGATCGGGGTCGCCCCGGGCACACTCAAACAGGAATTGAGCGGCGAGCAATCGATTCCAGCGGGGCCAGAGCAGATTGCGGCGGGCATTCCCGCCGATACGCTTCGCCAGCGGCCTGACGTGCGCGGCGCGGAACGAGCATTGGCCGCTGCCACGGCCCGGATCGGTGTTGCAGAAGCGCAACTTTTTCCGGCATTGACGATCACTGGAAACGTAGGAACGTCGTCGCTCAAACTCGGCAATTTGGGTGATGTCATCACGGGCGGATTATTCGCCGGACTCTCCCAGATCATTTTTGACGGCGGGCGCAGGCTTGCGGCTGTGCGTAGCCAGCAAGCAGCCGCGGAAGGCGCACTTGCAGCTTACCGCCAGACCGTCCTCACCGCACTTGAAGATGTCGAAAATGGGCTGGTTGGGCTGGAAGCGGCCCATGATCAACGTGAAGCGCTCACGCAAGCGCTGGAAAGTGCAAACAACAGCGCCATTCTTGCCCGCAGCCAGTATCGCGCTGGATTGACCGATTTCCAGACGCTGTTAGATGCCGAACGCCAGCTTCTCAGTGCGCGGGATGGGCTCGCTTCGTCTGAAGCGGGCGAATCAAGTGCTCTGATCCAGCTTTATCTCGCCTTGGGCGGAGGCTGGAATTCGGAAGCGCGGCTGCCCGACGGAAGGCGATGATGACCGAAGAACCCGCTCATTCCGATCTTGACGCCTTTCTGGGTACACCGGCGGATGCGCCATGGCGCAGGCGTGCGATATGGGGCGGCGCGGTCATCCTGCTGCTGCTCCTGCTGCTGCTGCTCGCCCGGTGCGTCACGAGCTCCGGCCAGAGCGGCTACATCACGCAGGAAGTCACGCGCGGCAATCTCGCGGTTTCGGTTTCCGCAACAGGTAATCTCGCGCCGACGAACCAGGTCGAGGTTGGCTCGGAAGTGTCCGGGACGATTTCGCGGGTTCTGGTCGATTTCAATGACAAGGTAGTCAAAGGACAGACCCTCGCCATCATCGATACGCAACTGCTCGACGATGCATTTCGTCAATCGCAAGCGACCCTCGCCGCTCGTCAGGCAGACGTCGCACAAGCCAATGCAACCGTTGCGGAATCGCAGGCAGCGCTGGATCGTCTTACCGAAGTGAAGCGCCTCTCTGGAGGCAAGGTGCCCGCGAAAACGGAGATGGAATCTGCGATCGCCGCGCGAGACCGTGCAGTTGCATCACTCAAGTCCGCCGAGGCAAATGTCGTCGCGGCGCAAGCCGATCTTTCTTCGAACGCAACCCGCCGTGAAAAGGCGCTCATCCGCGCGCCCGTCACTGGTGTCGTTCTGTCCCGCAAAATCGAACCGGGTCAGACGGTAGCATCGTCCTTCAACACGCCAACATTGTTCATCCTGGCAGAAAGCCTGACCTCAATGCAGTTGGAAGTTGCCATCGACGAGGCCGATGTAGGTCAGGTCAAGGCGGGACAAAATGCCACCTTCACAGTCGATGCCTATCCCGGCGAAATATTCCCCGCGCTCATCAAGCGTGTCAATGTCGGCTCGAACAGCCTTTCATCGACCTCAAGCAGTTCGTCCTCTTCGTCAACCGCGTCCACATCGTCGGGCAGCTCGACCGTCATTGCCTATGATGCCATCCTTACGGTCAACAACCGTGATGGCCGACTCCGGCCCGGGATGACCGCGACCGCCGACATTTCCGTCAACTCGGTCAGGAATGCGCTGCTCGTGCCCAACAGCGCGTTCCGGTTTACGCCGAGCGCCGCAGCCAAGAGCCAGAAGACTGAAGGTCTGATGACGTCGATGGCGCCGCGTCCCCCTGGTGGGCGGCGCAATGTCGAGCAGGAACGCAAGATCGGTGTCGGCAGCACGCAGACCGTCTATATTCTGGATGGCGCCCAGCCGCGCGCGATCAAGGTCGTGACCGGTGCGTCGGATGGGCGCGTCACCGCGATCACGTCCAAGGAACTGGAGCCTGGCATGGAGGTGATCACCGGGCAACGGGCAGCCGCCGAATGACGGCGGAGAATGCCGGGCAGCCGCTGATTTCGCTTCGGGGTATCACCAAGACCTTCGGAACCGGCCAGGCTGCATTCAAGGCGCTGAAGGGCATCGATCTCGATATTGTCCAGGGCGACTTCGTGGCGGTGATGGGACCGTCGGGCTCGGGCAAATCAACGACGATGAACATCCTCGGCTGTCTCGACGTGCCGACAGGGGGCGAGTTTCTCTTCAAGGGCGTGCATATCGAAACGCTGGACCGCGACCAGCGATCGCTGTTGCGGCGGCGTTATCTGGGCTTCGTGTTTCAGGGCTTCAATCTGCTGGCGCGTACAACGGCACTGGAGAATGTCGAGCTGCCGCTGATCTATCGCGGCATGCAGAAGCTCCAGCGGCAGGAAGCCGCGATGGCGGCGCTCGACAAGGTAGGGCTCGGGCCGTGGGCAGGGCACACGCCCGCCGAGCTATCCGGCGGCCAGCAGCAGCGCGTGGCGATCGCGCGCGCCATCGTCACACATCCGGACGTGCTGCTGGCGGACGAACCGACCGGCAATCTGGACAGCGAACGCTCCATCGAGATCATGCAGCTCCTGACAGATCTCAACGTCAACAGCGGCATCACCGTACTGCTCGTTACCCACGAGCCGGAAATGGCGGCCTTTGCGCGGACCATCATCCATTTCCGCGACGGCATGGTCGAGAGCGTCGAGGCCCGGAAACACTGATGTTCGGTACGACGCTGATCCTCGCCTTCCGCGAAATACGACGGCATCTGCTACGATCATTCCTGACGATCCTGGGCATCGTCATAGGCGTGGCGGCGGTGATCACGATGGTGACCCTGGGCAACGGCGCGACCGCGGCGGTGAAGGAATCGATCAGTTCGCTCGGATCCAACATCCTGATGGTCCGCCCCGGGCAGCGACGGGGACCAGGCGGAGACGGCGAATCGCCGCCGCCATTCAAGGATCAGGATCTGGAGGCTGTGCGAGAGCAGATCGCAGGGGTTCGTGCGGTAGCCGGGCAGGCGCAGACGACCGCGACTGCCGTGCGCAATTCGCAGAACTGGTCGACTACGATCAACGGCACCACCAACGATTATCTGGACGCACAGAACTGGCAGGTTTCCAATGGGGAGCGCTTCACTGCGGCCGAAGAGCAGGCTGGAAAGAGCGTCTGCATCATCGGCAACACGATCGTGAAAAATCTCTTCCAGGGGGTCGATCCGATCGGCCAGCGCTTCAGGCTGAATGACGTTTCTTGCACGGTCGTCGGTGTGCTGAGCACGCGCGGGCAGGGGGGGTTCGGCAACGATCAGGACGATGTTGTCATCATGCCACTAAAAACCGTCCAGCGGCGTTTCACTGGCAATCGCGACCTGCGTTCGATCATGCTGGCAGTCGATGATAGCTTCGATACGGCGACAGTTCAGGAATCCCTGCGGGGCCTGCTGCGTGAACGCCGCGGCCTGATCGACGGCCAGCCCGATAACTTCAATATCCTCGATACCAAGCAGATTTCCGACACACTTTCGAGTTCCACCAAGATATTGACCGGCCTGTTGGGCGCGGTGGCAGCGGTGAGCCTCATCGTCGGCGGAATCGGCATCATGAACATCATGCTGGTTTCGGTGACCGAGCGCACGCGCGAGATCGGTATCCGGCTCGCGATCGGCGCGCTGTCGCAAGAAGTGCTGCTTCAGTTCCTGGTCGAGGCGGTGGTGTTGTCCAGCCTGGGTGGCGTCATTGGAGTGCTGCTCGCGCTAGTGGCGACACTAAGCCTGGCGCCGGTGATGGGAGTATCGTTCATCTTCGACCCCTTCATCAACATCGTGTCATTTTTCTTTTCCGCTCTGATCGGCGTCGTGTTCGGATATTTCCCGGCGCGGCGGGCCGCAGCGCTTAATCCAATAGACGCGCTTCGGCACGAATAGATCAGGCTGGGTTAGGCACCTGCCTGCGGTTTCCGATTACGCGCCGCAACTCCGCCATGAGTAATGCAAAACTGGTTGGTTTGCGCACCACCGGAGAATGACGATATCGCTCGACCTGGTCGATCTTCTCGTAGCCGCTGCAAAACAGAAAGGGTATGCCGCGCGTTTCGAGCAGATCCGCGAGGGGATAGACCATTTCGCCATTCAGGTTGACATCCAATACGGCGGCATCTGGCATGTTCCCGCCTGCCATCAGCCTGAAGGCCTCTTCCAGCGATCCTGCGGGTCCCATTACTTCCCAGCCGCTGTCCGTCATTGCCCGGCTCATTTCGAGGGCGACCAGAGCCTCATCTTCGACGAGAAGCAATCTGCCTTCCAGCGGACTAGTAACCGGCGGGGTGGCGATGGGGACTTCGCCTGCGGGTGCCGAATCGTGCGTGCGATAGCTTTCCTTAGGCAATATCACCCTCACTTCGACTCCTTTTGCCAGCCAGCGCACGTCGATATCGCCGCCAAGCTGCTTGGCGCCGACGGTCGTGATCAGCGTCGATCCGAAACCGGTGGAGGAAGGCCTGGCGACAGCCGGCCCGCCGCTCTCGCGCCAGACGAGCCTGAGGCGGCCGTCTCCCATGATTCGCCAATCCAGCTCGATCTTTCCTTCGGCGGCGGACAGGGCGCCATATTTCACGGCGTTGGTAGCGAGCTCATGGACGATCAAGCTCAAGGGCTGGACCGAGTCCGGTTCCACCATGATGGTCGGTCCGCTCATTACGATCTGGCCCGGTTTCTGATAAGCGGCGGTTTCGTCGGTAATTATTTGCACGAGATCCGCACCCTTCCAGCGATTTTGCGCGAGGAGGCTGTGGGCGCGCGCAAGAGCCGTCACGCGGCCGCGGACTGCCGCAATGAAGGCTTCCTTGGTCGGCGCCGTGGTAAGCGTGATCAGTGCCTGCACGACCGCCAGGGCGTTTTTCGCGCGATGATCGACCTCGCGCGCGAGCATCAGCCGGGCTTCCTCGTTTGCCTTTCGCTCCGTGATGTCCCGTAGGATCACGGTTGCAAGCCGTTCACCGTTGACCTCGACCTGAGAAATTGAAGCCTCGATCGGAAACTCCTGGCCGTCCGCGCGCAGTCCACTGATCGCGCCGAGAGCGCCCATGCGGCGCCCCGTAACGCCGGTGTTGCGAAAGCGGCGGATATGCTCGTCATGCCCGGCCCGGAATCGATCGGGAATGAAGCGCGAGATCGGCTGACCCAACGTATCGGATTGCGCCACGCCGAACATGCGTTCGGCAGCCGGGTTGAACAATATGATATTCTGCTGCTCGTCTATCGTGACGATAGCATCCATGGCGGTTTCGACGATACTTTCCAACCGGCGTTTTGACTCGGCGAGTTCACGCGCGGATTCGTTAATAGAAGTTGATGGACTCATTTTGCTCCCCCCGGAGCTACCGTCGAAAAGTCGACATGTCGCGTTTCCCCGAGCAACCCTTATGTCGCCAAATATTTAGCAGAAGCTTTTGAGCTTCACAAAGCCTTTATTAACCATATTCCCTAACCCTATAGTTAGGAAAATATCTTCGTCGAAGATTTCACGAAATTGTACTTCTCGTCATCTGGTCCTGATATAGATCAATATTTCTGCGGCTGCACAATCTACGTGCGGGCGGACACATTAGGGTCAGGACCTATTAATCGCATGGAGCGTGATGGCGATATGCGGGTTTGTGGCAAGGAGCGGTGGCGAAGGCGGGGCCTGTCCCCCGTCGAGCCGACGCGACGCTGCCACGGGCCTGCATATCGCCACCCGGAGGGCAGGGCTCAAAGGCGCCGTGGCGGCGTTGAGCCTCTGTCACGTCCATGCGATTAATAGGTCCTGACCCTACGTGCCTATGGGCGCCGACCGCCAATGTAGATGGACGGCGCGGACATCAAAAATCAGCGACTAACGCTCGATGGTAATGGCTATGCCCATTCCACCGCCAATGCACAGTGTAGCCAAGCCCTTGTGTGCATCCCTGCGACCCATCTCATAGAGCAGCGTCGTCAACACCCGTGCGCCCGATGCCCCGATGGGATGGCCAATCGCGATGGCCCCGCCGTTCACGTTAACGATCTCTGGATTCCACCCAAGTTCCTTGCCGACCGCGAGAGACTGAGCGGCAAAAGCTTCGTTGGCTTCGATCAGGTCGAGATCGGACAATTTCCATCCTGCCTTCTCTAGCGCCTGACGGCTGGCCGGCGCCGGACCGATGCCCATGATCGCGGGATCGACACCGCATGTCGCCCAGCTCGCGATCCGGCCAAGGATGGTTGCGCCGCGCGCGGCAGCGTCTTTTTCGGACATCAGCACGATTGCCGCAGCACCATCGTTAACGCCGCTCGCATTTCCCGCGGTGACGGTGCCATCCTTCTTGAAGGCAGGCTTAAGCGACTGCATGGCCTCGATCGTCGAGCCTGCGCGGATATATTCGTCGTCAGAAACGATCGTGTCGCCCTTGCGACCCTTTACGGTGACCGGAACGATCTCGTCCTTGAAACGGCCGGCTGCACGTGCGCTTTCCGCCTTGTTCTGGCTGGCAACGGCAAAACTATCCTGCTCGTCGCGAGTGATTTGATACTTCTCGGCCAGATTTTCCGCCGTGATGCCCATGTGGTAATTGTGGAACGCATCGGTCAATCCGTCGAAAATCATCGTATCGACGAAATTCACTGCGCCCATTTTCGCGCCTGCCCGCAAATTCTGTGCATGGGGGGCCATCGACATGCTTTCCTGGCCGCCAGCGATGATGATCTTCGCATCACCAAGCCGGATCGCCTGCGCGCCCAGCGCGACCGACCGAAGCCCGGATCCGCAAAGTTGATTAATCCCTATGGCGGTCACTTCCTGGGGAATCCCCGCGTTGATGGAAGCCTGCCGTGCAGGATTCTGACCCTGACCCGCCGTCAGCACTTGTCCAAGTATGACCTCCGAAACTTCGCCTGGCGCAACGCCCGCTTCTGCCAACGCCGCTTCAATCGCAATCCGGCCGAGTTCATGGGCTGGCAGATTTGCGAACGAACCAAGAAAACTGCCTACCGGGGTGCGCTTGGCTGCTACGATGACAACGTCGGACATGATTTGCTCCTGCGGACTGACCGCCTTGTTATATAGGTAGTGCGCGGAGCCTCTAACAGCTATGCTGCAATCGCGAAAGCCACACGGAAGTAGGTAACCAGAGCCGCGTGGCAGCGCTGCGTCCCACTATCATGCCGACATGGCCCTGCTCGAGGATCAGCTTCTGTCCAATATCCGGCGCGGTCGCCGCCGGGACGATCTTATCCGTGGTCGAAATGACGTTAAGCACTGGGCAACGCACATTCAGTAAATCGATAGTCTTCCCGGCGACTTCCCAGCGACCTTCGCCTGGCGCGTTCTTCTCGAACATATCTTCCAGCAACTCGCGTGCGGCAGCGACGGTCAACGGTGGCCCTTCGTTCGCCCAATCTTCAAGGGCAATAAAAGCATGAGCAGCTGGAGAGTCCGGAGGCATCGCGCCGAATGCGGCGTATTTCTCCAGCGTCTTTTCGGGGGCCAATTGCCAGAACGCACTCTGAAGCATTTCCATCGGAAACAGTCCCAGGCTTTCGGCTACGGCCTGCTCAACCTGCCATAGTCGCCCCATCTTCTCCCGCGAATCATCGGGGTAGCCTGTAAAGTTCCATGGCGCCGCGATCATGATAAGCCCACGGGGTTGTAATAATTGTGCTGCTGACAACGCCATGGTGCCGCCAAGACAATAGCCTGCCAGCACGACATCGTGTCCAAGTTGCGCAATCAGCGGAATGAGCAATTGCTCCACATGCCCCGCAACCGAAAGATCATGCCCATCTTCACGCGGGTCCCCCCAGTCCAACAGGATCACGCGGTGCCCTTGCCCCGCGAGCCAGCGCAACAGACTGTTTTCTTTTGCCAAATCGAGAACATAAGGCGGATTGATAATTGAAGGGATGAACAACACTGGTTGGCCTTGACCGCCGTAGTCGAGTGCGCGTACCCGGCCAATACGGGCAATTTCGGGCCTCGCCGGTGGTCGGGGAGGACGTGCCGCACTCTGATAAGCGCGCAACCCGGCCATCACTTTCTTGATTTTTGTTGCGTCTCCGTCACATTGCTGCAGAACAATTTGTAGAAAAAGCGGCAAAGGTCGTGGTCCGTGTTGCGGCGCGGAATGAGTTGATGCTATTGTTGCACCGCGGCTATTAACGGGATGAGACGACGCCATGGCTAAATCTTCAAGTGGATCGGGACCGGTCATTATCAAGAAGTACGCTAACCGGCGTCTCTATAATACTGAAACCTCCAGCTACATTACGCTTGACCATCTCGCCTTGATGACGCGAGAGGGACGCGATTTCAAGGTGATCGACGCAAAATCCGAAGAAGATATCACCCACAACATCCTGACCCAGATCATCATGGAAGAAGAAAATCGTGGTCAGACGATGCTGCCCGTCAGCTTTCTGCGTCAGTTGATTTCGCTCTACGGGGATTCGATGCAGTCTATGGTGCCGCAATATCTCGAAGCTTCGATGGATGCCTTCCGTCGAAATCAGGCACAATTCCGCAGTGCAATGGAGGGCGCTTTCTCGGGCGGGCCATTTGCTGCAATCGCCAAGCGCAACATGGAAATGCTGGAAGCGGCGGCAAACGCGTTCAAGCCGGGTAGCAAGCCGTCCGCTGACAAGTCAAAACCCACCCCGGGCGCTACGCCTGACAGCGAAGAGCTTTCCGCTCTCAAGGAACAACTGGCCAGCCTTCAGGACAAGATCGACAAGATGGCCAAATAGGCCGTCCGGCAGAACGATATTTGACGCTAGGGTTTCACGAACTTAAGCGTCATCCGATCGCTTTCGCCGATTGCAATATATTTAGCGCGATCCTGATCGCCGAGTGCAAGCGTGGGTGGCAATGTCCATACGCCTTGCGGCCAGTTAGCAGTGTCTTTGGGATTTGCATTGATCACGCTTTCAGAAGCCAGCTTGAAGCCGGCGCTTTCCGCAAGCTTGATCACGGTCGAGCGCTTGACGTAACCACTGGTTTTTTCCGCAGTCGCGTCGGCAGTTTCTGGAAGGCGATGGTCTACAACACCAAGAACGCCGCCAGGCTTCAGCATCGCAAAGAACGCATCGAACACCAGCTTGGGACGCTGCTCCCCACCCATGACGAGATTGTGGACGTTGCGAAACGTCAGCACGCGATCAACCGATCCCACGGGAACGGTCGTGCTGCCGTTTTCAAAGTCGATCGTTGCCAGAGTGGGCCTCCCATAGTTTTCCCCGCCTTTTTCAAGCATCGCTTTTGCCTTCGTGGGGGCATCCTCCGCCGAAGGAACAAGTGCAATGTAATGGCCTTTGTCCTTGAGGAACGGCGCTAGTATCTCTGTGTACCAGCCGGCACCCGGCAAGAACTCGACGAGAGTCTGATTGGGTTTCACATCGAAGAAGCCAAGCGTTTCAACAGGATGCCGGTATTGGTCGCGCAGCCGATTTTTCGGATCGCGCGCGGGGCTGGCAACGGCCGTTGCGATGGCATCAACACTGGTATTGTGGTGATGCGCGTCCTGCGCCGGCGAGGCGGCAGGAACGGCAATCAATAATATCGACAGGGGTATCGATAACAGCCGCTGACGCATCCTCATTCTCCGCCTATAAATCACTGGAGAGGAAAGCTGGGCGAATATGGTTAATGATGCAAGCCCGTTATGGGCAGGCGCTATGCTATGCGCACTACTGGCTGGTTTGGCCATCTGGCGGGACAGGCGCCTCGGGAAGCGTGCAGAGCTGGATCGAATAGGCTGGATTCCCTGGCCATTGATCCTCCTCCCCGCCATCCTTGGCGGCGCGGTTTGTATCGCGTTGGCCTTGAAGACGAGGCAGTAGCCCTGTCAGATCACAGGCAGGCTTCGAGGAATGCCTGATCAAAACCGAACTGACGCGCTTTGTCGAGCGTGTAAGGGCGCAAGCCCATGGAACGATATTCACCATGGATCTTTCCGTCCGCATCTTCGGAGATATATTCGAACTTGAACAGCTCCTGCGTCACGATGACCGGGCCTTCCATGCCGATCACCTCGGTGATGTTGGTCACACGGCGCGAACCGTCGCGCAGACGCTTCACCTGAACGATCAGATCGACCGAGTCGGCAATCTGCTTGGAGATCGCTTCCTTCGGGATCTTGATGTCACCCATCAGGATCATGTTTTCCATGCGGCCCAGGCATTCGCGCGGGCTGTTGGAGTGGAGCGTACACATCGAACCGTCGTGGCCGGTGTTCATCGCGGCAAGAAGATCGAAACACTCCTTGCCACGAATTTCGCCGAGGATGATGCGGTCAGGGCGCATACGCAGGGCGTTCTTCACGAGATCCGCAATGGTGATTTCGCCCTGACCTTCAAGGTTGGGCGGACGCGTTTCAAGCGGCAGCCAATGCGGCTGCTGCAAGCGCAGTTCGGCGGCGTCTTCAATCGTCAGCACGCGTTCACCCGGATCGATCATTTTCGACAACGCATTGAGCATGGTCGTCTTGCCGGAACCCGTACCGCCGGAAATGACGATGTTGAAACGGCAGGCGCCTGCGATCTTGAGCGCAGTCGCCATGTTGTTGCTCATCGCATTCCACTGGGCGAGATTGTCGATGGTGATCGGCTTGGCCGAAAACTTACGAATGGAGATGGCGGTGCCACGCAGCGACAGCGGCGGCACGATGACGTTGACACGAGAGCCATCGGGCAAACGGGCGTCAGCCAGTGGCGAGGTCTGGTCGACGCGGCGGCCGACCTTGTTTACGATGCGCTGCGCGATCTGGAACAGATGCTGCTCGTCGCGGAAGACGACACCAGAAATTTCGAGTTTGCCCTTACGCTCGATGTAGGTCTGCTCGGGACCGTTGACCATGATGTCGGTAATGGCCGGATCAGACAGTAATTCTTCAAGCGGCCCAAGGCCCAGAAGTTCATCGACCAACACCTTTTCCAGCGCGAATTGCTCGCGGCGGTTGAGCGTGATCTTCAGGTCGTGCAGCACTTCGCCGATGATCGGGCGGAATTCTTCTGCAAGTTCATCCTTGCTGAGCGTGGCGGCAGCTTCCGGGTCGACACGCTCCAACAGGCGGGGCAACACCTGCTCCTTGATCTTGTGAACGGATGCCTCAAACCCTTCGAGCTTCATCGAGCCCGCATCGGCCGAAGCTGCCTGTCGCTCGGCAAGCCGTGTCATCGCATCGCTGGGGGCCACATCGTCGCTGATTTCGTTGCTGGCCACACCGCTCCCACCGGGAAGAGCCGCGGAATCGATAGGCGGGAATTGGGTTGCAGAGTCCGCCCCTGGCTGCATTGAGCTGCCTTGCATGGGGCGGGCAACACCAAAGCTCGGACGCTGGCCTGAGCCTGTCGAACTACCGCCGCGACGACCAAAAGCACTCATTTCAACCACTTTCTCTCAAACGTGCGAGCGGACAGCATTGATCTCACAGCAAGGTGAATAATCGGTTAGTTTTGACAATGTGCTAACGCATCATCGGATTGGCACAATGTGAGAATCCTAGCTAACATGCGACCCGTAAGCCTCGCTTTGCGGGGCGCTCGTTCGCGAAAAGGCCGATGACCGATCAGGCGGTAAGACTTCCGACCATCATCATCATCGCAAGTGCGTAGGCGCAGATCAGCGAAAGGACGAGCATCGTGTTGGACATTGTGCGTGAATGCCGCTTGTCCGAATGAAATTGTGCTTCCTGCAATGCCTGTTGAAGCTCCAGCACCGGAGATTCTACCGGGGCAACGTCGTCGCCCTCGGCTATTTCGCGGATGGCTGGTGTGACCACAGGTGCCTGCGGCGTTTCCTGATACGACGAATTGGTCTTTTTCAAAGCGGGCATAGGAACCTCCGCCATCTGGCCTAAATGCTTTAGGTTAACGAACTCTAAAAAACGCGGACAGGAACTGGATGCTATCAGTTTTACATTGCAGGCACTTGGTTTAGCGCTAGAATCAGCGAGTGATCGAGAAAAAGAAGCTATTTCGCAGATTTAAAAGGGCGTTCGTATCATGACGATCGCCTGGAGCCGCCCTCTGGACGGCGGTGCAACGCTCGAAAACCTGCTGATCGGCGAAAGCGAAGCGATCAACGATGTGCGCCGGCTGGTACGACAAGTAGCTCCTGCGTCTGCCTCAGTCCTCATTATGGGTCCTTCGGGCAGCGGCAAGGAAATGGTTGCGCGGGCCATCCATGTCGATAGCTCCCGTGCGGGCAAGCCGTTCGTGGCTGTAAACTGCGGGGCGATCCCTCGTGATCTGCTGGAATCCGAATTGTTCGGGCATGAGAAAGGTTCATTCACCGGCGCCACGGCACAACGGCGCGGCCGCTTTGAAGATGCAGACGGCGGCACGCTTTTTCTCGACGAAATCGGGGATATGCCATCCGACATGCAGGTCAAGCTGCTACGCGTGCTGGAAGAACGATCCATCACGCGGATCGGCGGACGAACCTCGATTCCAGTGAACACACGGATCGTATCGGCGACCCATCGCGACATTGCTTCGTCGATCGAGGACCAGCATTTTCGGGAAGATTTGTTTTACCGGCTTGCCGTCTTTCCGATCACCCTACCCTCGCTTTACGATCGGCCGGAGGATATCCCGCTGTTGGTCGAACATTTTCTCGATCGTATTGCGGACCCAAAGAGCCGGGTAAAGCTGACTGCGGCCGCGTTGCTGCATATGACGGCGCATCCGTGGCCCGGCAATGTTCGTGAATTACGTAATGTCGTGGAACGCGCAGCGATCCTTTATCCCGGCAAGACGATCGGGCCGGAGCAGGTCGATCTTCTCATCACCCGCAAGGCCGGCCTGAGGCCGGTGGAGCGCAAAGCCTTGTGGGCGATGACTGAGCAGGCGAGTACGCCACAACCGGCCGCTCCCGTCGCGCCATTTTCAGCAACACCGGATTTGGGCACGGTAGAGCCCTTTGCCAGCGGGCCAATAGACTTGAAGGGCCGGATAGTGGCCCTGGAACGTGGCCTGATCGAACAGGCGCTTGCCAAGGCAGATGGCGTCGTCGCTGAAGCTGCCCGCCTGCTATCAATCCAACGGACGACGTTGATCGAGAAAATGAACAAATACGGGATTAGTCGGGCGATCGCGGGAGAACCTGCCTGACGCAGGCAGGTCGGGCATGACGGAGAAAATTCAATATGCCGTAGAGCCCGGTCTAAACGTCGAGGAGTTTCTCGACGTGCTCCGCCGGTCTGGCCTGGCCGAACGCAGGCCGGTGGCGGATCACGATCGCATTGCTCGGATGCTGAAAGGGGCTGATCTCATCATAACTGCACGCGTGGAAGGCATGATCGTTGGCATCGCGCGATCCCTGACCGACTTTTCATACTGCTGCTACCTGTCAGACCTTGCCGTGGCCGAATCCCACAAGAGCCTTGGTATAGGGAAGGCGTTGATTGAAGAAACGCGCCGCCAGGCTGGCCCAGACTCAATGTGTCTGCTTCTGGCCGCGCCTGACGCGGAATCTTTCTACGACCATATTGGTATGCCGCGTATTTCCAACGCATTCATGCATGCGCGGCAAACCTAGAGCATCCGTGATGATCAAGCATTCATGCGACTTTATTAGCTGACGATGGCGTCCCAGGCGCTCGCGATGTCCGCCAGCATGGCGCGCGCCTGCTCGATCAGTTCGGGGCGCTTTTCGCGAGTGCCGGTAGAAATCAGGCGGCGCCCCTCGCGATAGACTGCGGAAAGATTCTTGGCGAGTTCCCCGCCCTTTTCGTGATCGAGACTCGCGTCCAATGCCTGGAGGATCGACAGCGCCCGCGCTTGTCGATCGGCCTGGCGACCGATGTCGTTCCGTTCCAGCGCGACACGGGTCGCCTCTACGGAGCGAACCAATTCCTCGAACAGAATCGCAATGAGCTTGTGGGGCGATGCGCCCTCCACGCGGGCATTGTTTTCGATATTGCGATAGCGCGCGCCAGCGCCGCCCAAATGTCCGGCTTGTCTGAACATGAGATTCATCCTGTTATCGTGGGGTCCAAAGAGGTTTTAGCTGTCGCTCTTGGTCCAGATCGCGACTTGCTGTTCAATATAGCTTTGCGTCGCCTTGTAGGCGGAAACCATCTTGTTCATCGACGTGAACTGGGTCGTCAGCCGCTGGCGATAGGCGGTCTCGCGGCTTTCCATCTTGGCACGGTCGTCCGAAAGCTTGGTCGTTTCTGCCTTCAGGCGGGTAGTGCTTGCAGCGAAAGGTCCGCTGCTCGATGTCAGCATGTCACTGATCTGCTTAAGTGCCCCGCCAAGGCCCAGATCGACTGTGATCGTGGCACTGGCGACATTGCCCTGCGCCTCGATCTGAAGGCCGACTGCATCCGAGGTGAGTGCGGCGATCAACCTGCCGGCGGCGCCGATGGCCGGCTTGCCGGCGATGTTGCCGCTTGCGGGCGTGGTCAGGTCACCCGGCACCAGATTGGTCACCGTATAGGTGCCGGGCTTGGCACGGCCATAAGCGCTCGTGATCTTGACGAGGGGATCGCTGCTGCTCTGGCCGGGGTTGAATAGAGCTTCGACGGCGTCCGGATCGATTGACAGCGCGGTTTCGAGCCTGCTGCTATCGACGGTCAGCGTGCCGTCGCGCTGGGTTGACACGCCGATCTCTGCCAGCGTCGAATAGCTGCCGCCGGAGGCAAGGGTCGTCGCCGTCAGGCGCGAAAGCTGATTGCGTAGCATACGCACGCCAGTGTCACCGTGCAGCGGGCCAGCAGCAGTCGTGCCAGTGGCGGCCTTGGTGAGTTCGTCGAGCGTAGCCTTCAGCGCGTTATAGGTATCCACCACGTCCGAAACGGCCTGCTTGATCGCATCGGTAGGGCGGCTCGCCCCCAGCGAAACGTTGGTGCCGGGCTTTGCACTTTTAAGGTCGATCTTTACGCCGTCGATCAGGTCGGAGATCGAATTGCTCGAACGAGAGACATCGACACCGTCAAGGCGCAGTAAAGCATCCTGTGCTTGTTGCGCGCGGGTCATGCCCCCTGTCGTGCTTGGGCTATAGGCAAAGCGGCTCAGGCCGACTTCTGCGCCGACATCCGCCGCCAGCGTGAAAGCCTGTTCGGCACCCGTTCCGCTCTTCAAGGTCAGCCGCGCGCCGTTTGTGTCCTCCACGATCGCTGCCGTGACGCCCGAACCGGTATTGTTGATCGCGCGCGCCAACCCGATCAGGTTGTTGTTGCTGTCGTCGATGTTGACATCGAAGGAGCCATTCTTGGTCGTGAGGGTAAGCTTGCCTTTGCCAACTGCCGTATTCACATCGGTCAGGTTTGTGGACACCAGCGACTGCGCCTGAGCGAGCTGGCGCACTTCGAGCTGGGTGGAAAGCGTGCCGATGCGCGCACCCGCCAGCGCCGTTGCGCTGAAAACGGTGCTGTCGGAAACAGTTGGCTGCGTGAAGAGGGTGCCGCCGGCGATAAGCTGGGTGAGCGCGGTCGAAAAACTGCTGATCGCGGATGACGCCGATGCGACGCCGGAAATCTGCGCCGTATTCAGGTCTTCCTTGGCCTTGAGCGTCGTATCCTTGGGAGTACGCGATGCGGTTGCGAGCTGGTCGATCAGGCTCGCGGTATCGATGCCGGAGCCGATGCCCAGCGTGGAAGCAATGCTACTCGATACTGAAGTTACCATGGATACAAACCCCCGTCGTACATTTTGGGTAACGACCGCGGCCTGCGGTTATTTAGGGGCGCGTCAAAATAGGATGTTCCGGCTGTTCAAATCCATTTCCTTGGCGATGTCTTGCCGACGTCATTGGTTCCTCTGCTTACCAACCATCTGATCGGAGCCTTTGGCTGGCGGGGCGCCTATATCGGCCTTGGCGGCTTGTTCGCGCTCGTCATATTTCCCATCCTGCTCTTCTTTTTTATGACGCGCGCGACCGGGACAGCAGCCGGTCACGTGCTGAGCAAAGCAAGGATTTGCCCGGCTGGACGGTCCGGCAAGGGTTCCACGCACGGCAATTCTATCAGATCGGCGTTGCCGGATTCCTTATCACAGGCGTGCTGTAGGATATGTCGTCCATTTGGTATCGATCCTGGTATCGACCGGGCTTACCCGCGACCAGGCCGTCGGCCTTGCCGGGCTGATCGGTACGCTGGGGCCCTATCCGAAGCATGAAGCGGCCGCGATCTAGGGCAGCGGATTGCCGTTCTCGTCGAAGCGGACCTCCGGCGGCACCTTGATATCGGGCTGCCCCACGCCTTCCGCCAACGCGGTTTCGATGTTGAACACGAAGGCCAATATGGTCGCGACCGCGATGAAGAGGTCCTCGCGGATCATTTGTCCGGCGCGGGTGGTGTAGTAGATCGCACGGGTAAGTTCGGGATAACTCAGGATCGGTAGGGTATTTTCCGTTGCCAGCTCTCGAATTGCTTCGGCGGTGGCGCCACGCCCGCGTGCGACCACGATAGGAGCCGCATCGAAGCCGGGCCGATAGCGCAACGCAACGGCGAAATGGGTTGGGTTAGTGAGAACCACCGTGGCCTCAGTCATCGCAGAGCGTGCTGATCCCTTGATCATTTCCTGCTGCTTACGGCGAATGGCGCCACGCATTTCAGGCGAACCCTCGGTCTGCTTGGATTCGTCCTTCACTTCCTGTTTGGACATGCGCAGCCTGCCGCCGCGCTGGAAAATCTGGCTGGGAACGTCGATGCCCGCGATAACCGCGAGCGCAAACGCCATCACGATAATCGCAAATACAAAGATGTCGCCGAGATGTCCCAGAGCAGCGATGATATCCTGCGTGCCAAGCGTCATCATGTCGTCCGCGCGACTCATCAGCAGCCAAACGCCGACGGCGCCGAGCAACAGCACCTTCGCAACGGATTTGCCAAGCTCGACAATACCCTGGATGCCGAACATCCGCTTGATGCCGTTCATCGGGTTGAGCTTGTCCGCCTTGAAACCGATCGCGCCCCAGCGGAAGCCGAGCGACCCCAGTAACGCAGGGGTGCCGATCGCAGCCACGATCGTCAGCAGAAACAGCACGATCAAGGGAACGGCGACATCGGAGATCATCGCGAAGATGGCCCTACCGGGCTGGAAATCCTGGACCGCGCCGACATCGAATGTAAGTGATCGCTCGAGCATGTGCTGAAGAGCGGCCATCATCCATGGCCCGCCAAGCGCGATCCAGCCGGCCCCGGCCAGAATGACAAGCGCCGTGCCCAGCTCGCGGGACTGAAGGACATCGCCCTTCTCGATCGCCTCCCGCTTGCGCTTCTCGGTTGGCTCTTCCGTCTTCTGGTCGCGATCGGTCTCTTCGGCCATGACTATTTCGCCGTGCCGTGCGCGATTTCCTGCGCAAGATCGAGTGAGCGCAGCATCGCGGCAGTAATGCCTTCACCCATCGAAGGGGCGGCTATTGCGAGCAGGATCAGCCCGGCCATCAACGTGGCGGGAAGGCCCACTGCGAAAAGGTTCATCGCAGGTGCCGAGCGCGAAAGCATGCCCATAACGATCTGGACCAATATCAGGGAGAAGCCGACAGGCAAAGCGATGGCGAGACCAGCTGCGAAAAGATCGCTACCAAACGCCACGATCCGATGGGCGGCGTTGGCGTCGATCCACGCCTGGCCCGGCGGCAACGCGCGGTAGCTGTCAACGATGATGGACGCGAGGATCAGGTGCCCGCCGAGCGCCAGAAACAGAAAGGTCGCCAGAATCTGTAGGAATTGAGAGAGAGCGGGCGTGGAAGCGCCACTCATGGGGTCCACCATTCCCGCAAACCCCAGGCCCATGACGTTGCCAATCGTCTCACCCGCGATCGTTGCGGCAGAAAAGCCGATCTGCACCGCAAATCCCAGCGCGAGGCCGACCAGAATTTCCCCGGCGATCATCACAAAGCCTGCCGCGGACACAAGCCCGTCCTCCGGTATCTGGAACGGGATGAGGTCAAGCGCGGGCATGCCCACCGCCAGCGCAACCACCATCCGCAATTGCACCGGCACGGTAGGCGAGCCAAATACCGGCGCTGCCAGAAACGCAGCGCCCGGCCGCAGCATCGCGATCATCCAGAGCCAGAGCTGGGCTTCGAGCGCGGCGAGATCGCCGATCGCGTTCATTGCAGCAAATCGGGTATCCGCGCGTACATCTCGCGCGTGAAATCGCTCAACATCATCATGATCGTGCCGCCGGCGAGCGCGAGCGCGATGCCGACGACGATCAGCTTCGGGACGAAGCTCAGCGTCTGTTCGTTGATGGAGGTTGCCGCCTGAATCATGCCCAGGATCAGCCCCGCCGCCAGCGCAGGTATCAGGATCGGCGCAGAGGCAAGGGCGAGCACCCACAGCGCCTGCTGCGCGACCCCGATGAAATAGTCCGCGGTGGCCGCGCTATCCATAAAACAAGCCCCCCCTCCCCTTAAGGGGAAGGGCGTAGGGGTGGGGCAAAACTGAGCAGGCTCGATGCCTGCGAGGTTTTATCGATACCATGCGAAGGAAGAAGTTTTTTGACGCGCAGACGCGCGTCCCCACCCCTTGATCCCCTGCCCTGAAGGGGAGGGGGAAAGTCATGTAGCTATCCACTGACGAAGCTCCCGGCAAGCGATCCCATCGTCAGCGCCCACCCGTCCACGAGCACGAACAGCAGGAGCTTGAACGGCATTGAAACGATCGATGGCGAAAGCATCATCATACCCAGCGCCATCAGGGCGGATGCGACCACGAGATCAATCACCAGAAACGGCAGGAATATCAGGAAGCCGATCTGGAACGCCGTTTTCAGCTCGCTGGTAACGAACGCCGGTAACAGGATCGAAAACGGAATGTCCGCTGGCTTGGCAAAAGGCTTGGCCTTGGCGATGTCGGCAAACAGCTTGAGATCGGTCTGGCGGGTTTGCGCGACCATGAAACGATGCAACACCGCACCCGAACGGCTGATAGCTTCTTCGATCGGGATCGTGCCGGCGCCATAGGGCTGGTAAGCTGTCGCGTTGATCTGATCGATCGTCGGCCGCATCACGAACATCGAGAGGAACAGCGCGAGGCCGACGAGTACCTGGTTTGGCGGGGTCTGCTGAAGGCCAAGGGCCTGCCGCAGGATCGAAAGCACGATGATGATCCGGGTAAAACTTGTCATCATCAGGATGAGCGACGGCAATACCGTCAGGAGACTCATCAGGACGAGGATTTGCAGCGACAGCGACAATGGACGGCCATCGCCGGAAATGGTGCTCAGCGCGCGATCCAGACCGCCCGATGGTTGCGCTTGCGCAAAGGCGGGCGCGGCGAGGAGGAGAACGATTGCGAAAACCAGAGCACATAGGACAAGCCCTCTCCCGCGTGCGGGAGAGGGTTGGGCGGAGCCGCCCAAGGTTCCAGCGGCGCGCAGCACCGTTGGAAAGGCGGCGGAGGGGAGGGTCTTCTTTCTTCCCTGTGCCACCCTGAAGAACGGAAAAACAGAAGCCAGACGACCCTCATCCAAACCTTCTCCCGTACGCGGGAAAAGGCTCAAACGGCAGTCAGCATTATCTGCCATCCTAAGCGTCAACATCAGGCACCACAAACGTGGGCACTGGCGCTTCCGCGAGCAGCTCGATACGCCCCCTGGAAACAGCAATCAGCAATCGTTTGTCAGCGAATTCCACGACCGCCAGGCGCCCCGTCGCGCCGACCGGCAAAGCATCGATGATGCGCACCGCGCGTTCCCGGCCGCCGATTCCCATTCCGGGTTGAAGTTTTCGCCAAAGCCATAAGGAACCGACGGCGAGCGCCAGAACCAATAGCAACATCAATATCAATTGCAGGAAATAGGGCAGTAAGCTCAAAACGGCATCCCCGGCTCTGCCCCCGGGTTATGCGCGGCGTTCGATCCCCGTCATCCGCGCGTCGGTGGCAACTACATCAACCACCCTTATCCCAAATCGGCCGTTAACTGTCACTACCTCTCCTTTAGCGACCAAAGTGCCATTGACGAGGATGTCCAGAAGCTCGTTTGCCTGACGATCCAGCTCGACAACGCTTCCTTCTGCGAGATCGAGCAGCTCGGAAAGTTTCAGCGAGGTGCTACCAACCTCGACGGTAAGGCGCACTGGCACATCGGACAGCAAGCGATAGTTACGGCCGGAAAAGCCGTCTTCGCTGGATCCGAACGGGGCCTCGCTCATATCACTCATCTTTCAGTTCCTTTTCCGACCGACTCGACCAGAAGGGCAGCCTTGCCCTCCTGCTCTCCGATCGTGCCTTCGGCAAATCTTTTGGAGGCTACCAGCAATGGCACCTTTGGGCTGAGGTTGATGGGGATCACATCCCCGGGCTTCAGCTGGAGCAGCTGGGCCATGGAAAGTTCCGGCCGTGCCAGCACGGTGCGGACAGGCAAACGGATGCTTTCAAGCGCGCAAGACATGCGATAGCGCCATTCCGGATCCAGCTGGGCGGAATCATCATGGACCTTGGCGGAAAGCAATGCTTCGATCGGGCGAAGCGTGGCCTGAGGATAGACAAATGTGACCACGCCGGGGCGTCCGTGGGCCGGCACAAGCGTGAACCGCTGCAGAATCACCGTCTCATGCGGCTTGGTGAGCGTGGCGTAGCCGGGATTGGTTTCGCGTGAGGCAAGCACGGGCTCCAGCGGCGATGTTTCAGCCCATGCCAGGCTGAGCTGCTGGACGAGCATTTCTGTCAGGCGCGCGAGCATGCGATCCTCGCTGACCGTGAATTCCGTTCGACGATGCTGTGGCACCTGTCCACGGCCGCCATAGAATGAATCGACCAGCGCGGTGATGTATTCGGCTTCCAGCGCGACCATCATGCCGCCTTTGAGCGGGCGGAGACGGTAGAGGCTGAGACTGGTGAAATCACGCTGATCGGCGATCCAGTCCTCGAACCGGCGCTGTTCGATCGGATCGGATGTCACTTGTGTCTTGGCACGCGAAAAAGGTTCGATGGCGGCGCGAAGCTGACGGGCCATGCGTTCGCTGATTCGCTCCAGACCCGCCAGTCGCTGGACCGGCCGCGCATCTTCGGCGCCGAGCACGAATGGAACTGCTTCTGTCACCGGAACGTCGCCGCCGATTCCGAGCGATCCGTCGCCCAGTTCGGCTCTCAACGCTTCGAGTTCGTCACCGGATAGAGAAGCAGCTTTTGTCGTCATTGAATGATCAAACTCGTGAAATAGACATCGTCGATACCGCCGAAGCCTTCTCTGGATATAAGAACTTGGTTAATGGCGTCTTTAAGTTCTTTCTGAAGCTGCTTTTTTCCTTCAGGCGTCGAGATCGCCATGGCGTCCTGATTGGCCAGCGTCATCAGCACAGCCGAGCGAATCGGCATTTCGTCCGTCTTCATCGCCTCGGTAACGCGCTCGTCGTAGAATGTGGCCACACCGATGCCGACCTGCATGAACCCGTCGGTATCGCGCAGATTCGACGTGAACGTATCGGTGATCGGGTAATAGCTCGCCTGGTATTTCGTGCGATCGAACTTTTCGGTGCCGTCGCCCGTGCCCTTGGGCGTATAGGCTTTACCTTCCTCGCCGCCTTCGGCCTTTTTTGGAACGAGCTTGGGCTTGTTGGGATCTTCAACCTCGGCGGCATGTCCGCCGACCAGGCCTGAGCCCGCCGCATAAAGACCTGCCCCGATGCCACCGCCGATCAGGACGAGAGCACCAACGGCGATCATAATCATTTTCTTCATGCCGCCCTTCTTTTTGGCGGGTGCTACTGCTGCTTCGTCACTCATCGTTCAATTCCTGCTCTCAAGCGTAGCGTTCGGCCGCTGATGCCGACTTGCTCTGTTCCACTTCGGCGACGCTTCCACCGCCATTGTCCGTGCGGACGACCACCAACGGTTCGGCCGACGACTGGCGCTGGCTGTTGCCATGTCCGCTCAGATCGACCTGCGCCTCGGTGATTCGCAAACCCTGTGCGCGGGCTTCCGCGATCAACTTGGGCTGAGCATCCGCCAGAATTGCGCGTGCGGATTCCGTATCGGCGGTCAGCTTCACCGAAGTGCCTTGCGCACTGTTTAGCACCTCGACCTTTAACGATCCTAAATGCTCCGGATTAAGTTTGAAGCGGAGCTGGGCGTCGTGGTCAGCCATCCGGGCGATGTCACGGGCAAGCGTGTCCAGCCATTGCGTGTCCTTTGCCAGATCGAGATGATGGCGCATGAAATCGTCGGAGGTAGACGACTGCGCGGCAGCGTCGGTTCCTTGCGTCGACTGCGCGCCATCCGTGGCGGGCTGTGTGTTCGCCGCAAGCAGCGAGGCGGTTGCCGCCGTTCCATCGATGGCGCTGATCGCGCCGGCATCGCCAGCCTTCTTCTTTTCCTGCAGCGGTTGGGCCGACACTGTCAGAGCCGCAGCAACGACCACCGCGGGCGTCGCAGAGTGTTGTGCCACTGGTGCCGCAACCTGCGGTGAAGCCGGTGAAGTATTTGCAGCTTTTTCATTCGGCCCCAAACGGGCCAACAAAGCCGAGAGTTCTTTTTCCAGCTTCGCTGGTACGGGTTCATTGGCGGCCGCAGCAACAGGTGCCGCAGCGCCGTCGTTCGCGGCAGACATATCTTTGGCCGCTTCACCTGCGTTCTGGCCGACGATCGCGGTCAGGCGGCTGAAAGCAGCTTCGACCTGTTTATCGATCGCTTCGCTACCAGCAACTGCACCTTTGACGCCAGATGGCAGGCCGATCGCCGCTGCAGCGGTCTTGGCGATTTTTGCTGAAGCCTTGGACACCACCGCATCAACGACAGCTCCGGCGGCTCCGGTGGTCGCAGTCGGCGGCGTCGTCTTGCTTGTTTCCTGAGCGACCAGTGCTCCAATCAGCGACAACAAGCTCGAAATATCGGACTTCGCGCTGTCAATCTTTGTATCGCCGGAGGCCTTCGCCCCATCGGTATCATTCTTTTCCTCATCGACGCCCAGTTTGTCGAGCAGCGACGCCAGCACCGCCGAGGGATCCTGATCGGTTTCCCCGTCAGCCTTTTCTTCGGTCGCCCCACTCAGCTTCGCTAGCAGGGCCGCTGCGGCATCCTTCGGCTTGGCGGTCAGCGCTTCGATCGAGGTCGTCGCAACCTTGCCGTCTTCGCCGATCTGTTCGAACATGGCCATGAAATCGGCAAGCGGATCGCTGGTCGCGCCCGCCTTCGCTGATGCGCCCTTATGACCATGACCAATCGTTGGCGTGAGTGCGATGTTCATCTCTTGTCTCCGAGAGTTGATCGAGTTTTGCGTCGGTTTCCGACGATCGCATTTCTTTCGAGGAAATCCGCGAGTGCCTGGGCCGAGCGGGCTCCCAGCTTGTCGGCACTTTCCTGACGGCGGCGGGCTTCAAGGCGCATGTCCGCATGATGCGTCGCATTTGCACGGGCGCTTGCGATGGCGTCCGTCAGGCCGATGCGTGCATTGTCCAGCCGCATGGCGAGTTCGCTGAGGCTGGCGAGCGATGCCCCGTCGCTCTTGCCTGAGCCCACGCTCATGCTCTGGCGGAGTTGCAGCAGCCGTTCGGCACTGGTTTCCAGCATATTCGCGTGTGTTTCGGCGCGCGTGGCATCGGCCGCGGCCAGCGTATGCTGGATGCGGCGGACGCGGGCGATGCGGGCGCGCTTGGCGGCTTTCAGCTTCATCGTCCGAACCGTTCAGCCAGCGCGATGATGGAGCTGTTATAGTCGATCCGGTCTTTCTGGCCCTGCTTCAGGAATTCCAGCATCTCCGGATAACGGCGGATCGCTTCGTCGAGCAGAGCATCGCTTCCCTCACGATAGGCGCCCATCAGGATCAGATCGCGATTTTCCTCATAGGCGGTCCACAGGCGCTTGAAGGCGGTCGCCGCGGCGGCATGCACGGGTTCGACGATATCGGCCATGACGCGGCTCAGCGACTTGCCCACGTCGATCGCCGGGAAAACACCCTGTTCGGCAAGCGCGCGGGTGAGGATCAGATGACCATCAACAATGGCGCGTGCCGCGTCGACGATGGGGTCGGAGGTATCGTCCCCATCGGCGAGCACCGTATAGAGCGCGGTGATCGAGCCGCCTGTACGGATGTCGGCGCCCGCGCGTTCCACCAGCCTCGGGATCAGGCCGAGGGCGGATGGCGGATAGCCCTTCATCGTCGGCGGTTCACCAAGTGACAGGCCGATTTCCCGCTGTGCATGGGCCACGCGGGTAAGGCTGTCGATCAGCAGCAGCACGCGCTTGCCCTGGGCGCGAAAATATTCAGCGATCGCCGTCGCGCGCATCGCAGCGCGAAGCCGGAGCACGGGCGGATGATCGGCGGGAACCGCTACCACCACGCTCTTGCTGCGGACCGGACCGTTGAGCTTGGTCGCAAGGAAATCGGTGACTTCGCGGCTCCGCTCGCCGATCAGCCCGACGACGATCACGTCCGCATCGGCGCCCTGGATCATCTGACCCATCAGCACCGACTTGCCGACACCGGAGCCGGCCACAATGGCGATACGCTGACCGACACCAGCCGTGAACAATGCGTTGACGGCGCGAACGCCCATGTCGAACGCCTCGGTAACCCGCGCACGGTCGAGCGGATTGCCCTGTCGTCCCGCGAGCGGCCAATGCTGATGCGCGGCAACGGGGCCACGTCCATCCAGCGGCTTGCCCGATGCGTCGATTACCCGACCCAGAAGCGCTTCTCCGACAGCGGCAACGCCACCGCCGTGATCGGGCTCGACGCGAGCGCCGCAGCTATGACGGCCATTCTGGTCGAGGGCCATCAACAAGGTACGATTGCCCCGAAATCCAACGACTTCGGCGCGCGCCGCATCGCCGTCCGCATCGATGATGCGCGCGCACGCGCCCACCGGCAATTGAAGGCCCGTCGCTTCCAGCATCAGGCCATCGAATGCAGCGAGCTTGCCAACATGGCGCGGACCGACCGTGCCGAGGTTCAGCTGGCCAAGCATGTTGGACGCCTGGGTTGCAAGCGCGCCACTCATGCGTCTGCATCCCGTGCGGCAAGGCCCATCTTATCCAGGGCGCTGCGCAACTGTTCGAGGCGTGCTTCAGGACCATCCTCGATCCAACCTTCATCGGTTTCGAGCAGAATTGTGCCGCGATGCAGATGACTGTCGCCGACAATCGGGATAGCGATCGCAGCATCGCTCAGCAGGTCCGCATCCTGCGGATTAACGCGCAGACGCAAGGTGCCTGCCACGTCGCCGATCATTTCCGCCGCCGACTGGGCACGTGCCGTAAGTGTTGCGCGGTCAATCGCGACTTCGCCCATGATCTGCTTGACCAGACGCTCCACGGTTTCGGCCAGGAGCATGGCCAGGCCTTGTGAAGGCTCCGGCTTCAGGCTTTCCAGGCTTGCGAATATCTGGGCAATTGCCGCACGTTCGTCTGCCACCAGTTCCTCGACGGCGCGGCGCCCTTCTTCAAAACCTTCGGTAAATGCGCGGGTCTGCAGGTCGCTCGCATCGATCGCATGGCTCGGATCGTGGTCTGCGTAGGACATTGCGGGCGAATCGGAGCTGGCGATCCCCATCGCCCACGGCCGGAACGGCTGAAAGTCATTCGGCCGCACCCAGGCCGGTACGCGCGTCGCAGAGCCAGCGAAGTCGGACTGCCAGATCTCAGACATAATCGTCGTCCTTGCCGCCGAGGTTTATCGTGCCTTCGGCTGCCAGGCGGCGCGCGATCGCAAGGATTTCCTTCTGTGCATCCTGGACTTCGGCGAGGCGGATCGGACCACGATCCGCCATCTCGTCCATGATCGACTGTGCAGCGCGGCTGGACATGCAACCAAGGATCTTGTCGCGCAGGCGCGGTTCGGCGCCCTTGAGCGCGACCACCAGCACATCGTTCTCGACTGAGCGGAACAGCGTGCCCAGGCCCTTGTCGTCGACCGACATGAGATTGTCGAAGATGAACATTTCGTCTTCGATCGTCCGTGCCAGCGTCTTGTCGAGCTTGGCGAGCGCACGAATGATCCGCTGCTCCGCACTCGTACGGGTATTGTTGACGATCTTGGCCGCTTCCGCCGCGCCGCCGCGCTTGGAAGAGCTGCCGCTGCTGACCTTGGCGGTCTGCTTGAGCAGAAGAGTTTCGAGATCCTCGAGCGCTTCTGTCGTCACCGGGCCAAGCGTCGCAACGCGATGCACCAGATCGGGCTGGATGTTTTCGTCGAGCAGCTGAAGCACGTCCGCGGCGATCGGTGGATCGAGATGCGCGAGCACGATGGCTGCGATCTGGGGATGTTCCGGCTCGATCAGGCTTGCGATCGTGCGCGGGTCCATCCACTTCAACGCGTCGAGCGCGGTCGAGCGGGTTGCCGGGGTGATGCGGGACAGCACGTTTTCAGCACGCTCGCTGCCAAGCGCACGTTCCATCATGCCACGGATCTGGACGTCTGCTCCGAAGCCGACCGTAGTACGGGCACGGGCCTGATCGACGAACAGATCGAATACATTGTTGATCTGGCCTTCTGAAACATCGGCGACACCGAACATCGCGCCGCCGAGATGCTGGACCTCTTCCGGATCGAGCCGACTCAAAACCTCTGCGGCCTCTTCTTCGGCAAGGAGCATCAGCAGGATCGCCGCGGCTTCGCTGCCTTTGGGAGTCTGTGGTGGGGTCGTGGCTGCTTCATCCGCCATTTTATTCGGCTCCACCGGGCATATCGCTGCGGATCAGGTCGCGTACCACCAGCGCGGCGCGCGCAGGATCCTGACGGACGAAATTACGGATCAGTTCAGCGCGATTGGTGTAACCGGGTGCCGCCTCGATCATGTCCAGCGTAACCTGTTGACCGGGGTTGGCACGCGCCTGGTCTGCAATAGCTGATGCTATTTCGTTACCAAGGGCAGCGCGGCCAGCGCTTTTGGCAGCCGCGGAGCCTGCCATTGCTCCCCCGCTACGATTGGCCAGCATGGGCTTGCCGATACCGAAGATGAGGAGAGCCGCGAGTACCAGCACCCCGATGTTGCGACCGACGGTCGACAGCCAGGGCGCTTCATAGAAGGGTGGATCCTCAGGTTCTGCCACGGCGGCAAATTGCTGGGCGCTTACCGCGACCACGTCCCCACGTGTCTGATCGAAGCCGACCGCGCCCTTGATGAGGTTTTCAAGCTTGGCAAGTTCAGCAGGCTTCATCTTTTTCTTGGCGTCTTCCTTCAGAGCGACAGCGACCGATATGCGCTTGATCTCGCCTACTGGACCTTTCGTGATCGAGACCTCGTGATCCAGCTGATACTGGCGATTGTAGTTTTCCGACGTCTTGGCTGCGGCGGCGGTGGCACTTGTCTGGCCAGCGGCGCCTGGGATCGGAGGTGTGACAACGCCACCGGGTGCAGCTGCAACCTGCGCCTGTGGAGGTGCCTGGTTGGACAAGGCGCCCGGAATTCCGCCGGTTCCGCCTGCGCTACCGGCGCCATCCGCCGTCCAGCCGCCTTCTTCGGTACGAACGACAGCGGTATCCTTGGGAAAGCTTTCGCGCGTGGACTGCACTTCGGCGAAGTTGAGGTCCGCATGGACCTCAGCCGTGAAATTCTCGGCACCGACCAGCGGGGTCAGCAGCTTGTTCAGCGCTGCGATGTAACGCGCTTCGACCTTGTTCTGAAGCTGAACCTGCGCATTCGACGCGCGGGCCGCAGGGTCATTACCCGCGCTTGAAAGCAGCCGGCCGGTCTGATCGACAACCGAAACGTCATCGGGCGAAAGGCCCGGGACGGATGAGCCAACGAGATGAACGATCGCCTGCACCTGCGCGTCACTCAGCTGCCGGCCTGAATAGAGACGCAGCATCACCGACGCGGAAGGCTTCGATGATTCACGCAGGAAAACGCTTGGCTGTTCCACCGCGAGATGAACGCGTGCGGATGAAACAGCGTCGATCTCTTCGATTGTACGTGCAAGATCGGTTTCGCGGGCGGAGCGTAAGCGCTCGCCTTCGACCGCCCGGCTCGCGCCCATCGGCAGCGAGCTCATGACGGAATCGCCATCAGGCGCGCTTTTGGGCAAGCCCTGCTGGGCGAGCAGCATCTTCGCCTTGTAGAAATCCTCGTCCGTTACCTTGATGGCACCGGAATCACGGTCGAGCGTGTATTTGATCCCGGAGCTATCGAGCGCCTGGGCGACGGCCGCCTTGTCGTTGTCCGCAAGACCCTGAAACAGGGTACGGCCGGCCGGCTGGCCGATGACGCCCCAGATCATGAACGCTGCGCCAACGAGCGCCAGCGTGATCAGCCAGGGAATGCTCTTGAGCACCGCCGGCTGGCTGGTGAAGCGTGCAATCTGCTCCAGCATCGGTCCGAAGCTGGCAGGAGCGCGCGAAACCGTTACCGGCAAAGCGCGTTGCGTTTCGTTGGGGAGTGCTGCGAGTTCGCTCATAGGTTATACCGGCATGCTCATGATGTCCTTGTAGGCGGCAAGGAGCTTGTTTCTGACTTGAAGCGTGGCCTGAAAGCCGACCGAAGCCTGCTGACGGGACAGCATCACCGCTGCGATATCGGTGGTTTCACCGCGCTCGTAGGAAGCTGAAATCTTCTCGGCATCCGATTGAAGACCGTTGACCTTGTCCAGCGCGCCTTTGAGCGCATTGCCGAAATCGGTCTGCTTGACGCCGCCGGCCCCGCCCAATGCATCGGCACCGCCGACAGAACCGCTTCCCGCGGCCTTCTGCAGCGCGCTGTTCTGCTGCAATATGCTGGCGCGCATCGCGAGCAGGTTGCTGGTGGAATTCACGGTGGTCATGACCGGATCTCCTTATGCGGCCACACGCCGCATATCGGCGAGCCGATAGCGAAGCGTGCGCTCGCTGATGCCAAGCGCCTGAGCGGCGCGGGTGCGGTGGCCATTACTGGCCTCTAGTGCGGCGCGGATGGCTTCCGCTTCCGAATGACGTGCCGCGTCAGCAAGACGGAGCGGCGTGACGATGAAACTGTCGGTGAAGGCAGCGCGATCAATGGCCAGATCGTCTGCTTCGATGCGTGAGCCACTGTGGAGCAGCAACGCACGCTGGATAACGTTATCAAGTTCACGTGCATTGCCAGGCCATACGTGTGTCATCAGCCGGTCGAGCGCATTTGGCGTGGGCCAGGGGAAAGCCTGGCCGACGGGAATGTGACGCAGCAGCATCGAAGCTGCGATCGCGCGAATGTCGAGACGGCGATTGGCAAGCGGGGCGAGCGTCAGCGGCATTACGTTCAGGCGCCAGTACAGATCAGCGCGGAAGCGTCCTTCCGCAACTTCTGTGGCAAGATCGCGGTTGGCGGCCGCAACCACCCGAACGTCGACCGGAATGGCACGCGTCGCGCCGATCGGAAGAACTTCACGCTCCTGCAATGCGCGTAGAAGCTTGGCTTGCAAGGCAAGCGGGATTTCGGCGACTTCGTCCAGCAGCAGCGTGCCGCCTTCGGCCGCGCGGAACAGACCCTCGCTGGCGCCAGCGGCGCCAGTGAAGCTGCCCTTCTGGTGGCCAAAAAGCATCGCCTCCAGCATTGTCTCGGGAAGTGCCGCGCAATTCACCGGAACGAAATCCCGGCTGGCGCGGGGGCTGGCTGCATGAATGTACCGAGCGATGCCTTCCTTGCCGGTTCCTGTTTCACCCAGGATCAGCACCGTCGCATCATGGCGGGCAACCCGTTCTGCCAGCAAAAGCAGCGCAGCACTATCCGGCTCGCCGCAGGCGGGCTGCCCTGCCGGACGAACCAGTTCGGCAATCAGCGCATGACCAAAGGCTAGATCGTCCGTGCCAAAGCGTATTTCGGCAGGCTGACCGCCGCCACGGCGTATCAGACGCGGCGCACCTTCGGCGAAATCGACGATCAGGTCGCGATGATTGGCATAGACGCGTTCGGAAATGTGAAGGATGCGCCCGGCATGGCGGCCGACCGGCTCGCGCGGGTCAGATGCGACACAGTTAATGCCGGTAGCTGTCAACCAACGGGCAAGAGTAGGCAATGCTACCCGTGCCATCTCTGTCAAACCAACATCGTTCATTCTCAAAACCCCTGCGGAAGCGGCGTTTGCCGTGGTCCCTTCCCGCCTTCATCAGGCAATCCGCAAGTTACGTGCCAAAGGCGAATAAATGCTTAATAACCGCGCGCCGCGCGGGCGGGCGCTCATATGCGCGTATAGGACCGTCAAAAAACCGGCGTGAGAGGCGACGAATTTCCGCCGCCGCGAAAATTTGTGACAAAGCGATTTAAGCATGCCGCCGCGACGCCGTTACTCCCCCTGAGGCGATCATGGTTTCGATCCGATCGCCCCATTGTGGACTGAGTGGGATAAAGGATTCGAACAGTGACAGTCATCAATACAAACGTTGGCGCCCTGCGCGCCCAGAATGGTTCGCGGTCTGCCAGCATGCAGCTGTCAACCGCCATGGAGCGCCTGTCGACCGGCAAGCGCATCAACAGCGCCAAGGACGATGCTGCTGGTCTTGCTATCGCAAGCCGCATGAATGCAGAAGTCCGTGGCATGAACGTTGCGATCCGCAACGCCAACGACGGTATCTCGCTGGCTCAGACGGCTGAAGGCGCCCTCGGCGAAGTCAGCAATATGCTGCAGCGCATGCGCGAATTGGCTGTTCAGTCCGCCAACGGCACCAACAGCTCGACCGACCGCGCAGCACTTCAGGCAGAGCTCACGCAGCTCGTTGCTGAAGTCGACGGCGTTTCCAAGAGCACGACCTTCAACGGCGTTCAGCTGCTTGACGGTTCCTCCAAGAACGTCAGCCTGCAGATCGGCACCCGTGCAACTGACAACCTGAGCTTCGGCATCTCCGCCGCAGACGCAAAGTCGCTGGGTCTCCAGGGCTATGCGGTTGCAGGTCAGCTGACCACAGGCCGCGTCGGCGCGCCTTCCGGTCTAGCTGTCGACGACGTTCTGATCAACGGCAAGGCTGCTTTCGCAACCGCCGCAACCGCCGATACGGCTGCTGCGCTCGCAACGGCGATCAACACCAACACCGCCCAGACGAACGTCAAGGCGACTGCCTACAACACGCTGACCAGCGCACAGCCGAATGCGACGACGTTCGCAGCCGGCGCGCTGACCATCAACGGTTCTTCGGTCGGTGCCGCTGGCAGCGTCGAAGAGTTGGTTGCCAACATCAACCGTGACGCGTCCGGCGTTATCGCCTCGCTGAACGACAACGGCACGATCGCCCTGTCGAACAACACCGGCGCTAACATCGTAATCGCAGGTACGGCTCCGTCTTCGGCTGGCTTCACCGCCGCGACCTACACCGGCTATGTCGCCATCAATAGCGTCGACGGTTCGGACATCAAGGTTCAGGCCAAGAACGCAGCCAACGGCTTCGTCGGCGGTGCTGGTACGCTTGCTGACGTCAAGGCATTCGGCCTTAACGAGAGCGGTGACGGCAAGGTGTTCGCTGGTTCGGCCGTTTCGACGACCGCGCTTTCCGCAACCGACGATCTGAAGATCAACGGTGTCCTGATCGGCAAGTCCGATGCGGCATCGGCAGCGTCCAAGGCTGCGGCAATCAATAAGCTGACCGACCAGACCGGCGTTCTCGCCAGCGCCAAGACCACGGTCAAGGTTGGCGTCGACTTCGCGACGGCGCCTGCCGCCACGGACACCGTCATCAACGGCGTAACGGTCGATCTCTCGGGTGCGACGAAGCTTTCCGACGTGGTCACCGCGATCAACACCGCAGCTCCGGGCAGCGTTGTTGCCTCGGCTGACAGCCAGGGCAACCTGATCCTCTCCGCAACCGATGGTTCGGACATCAAGGTTCAGGACGCCGGCGGCAGCATGTTCCTGACAGCAACGTCGCTCGAAGGCGAAGCTGGTTCTGGTTCGCTGGCAGCTGGCCTGACGGTTGGCGGACGTATCACGCTCGCTTCGTCGACGGGTGCATCCATCCGCGTCGAAGGTAGCTCGGCTACGCTGACCAAGGCTGGCCTCGCTCTGCAGGGCGGTTCTTCCGATCTGCTCGGCGGCGCGATGTCGATCACCACGGTTGCCGGCGCTCGTGGCGCTTTGGCCCAGATCGACAAGGCTCTGGACAAGGTTTCCTCGGCTCGTGGCGCTCTCGGTGCGGTTCAGAACCGCCTCGAAACCCGCGTGAACGTTCTGACCTCGTCTTCGACCAACATCACCGAAGCCCAGTCACGCATCGAAGATGCCGACTTCTCGGTGGAAACGACAAAGCTCGCCAAGGCTCAGATCCTGAGCCAGGCTGCAACGGCGATGCTCGCTCAGGCGAACCAGAGCCAGCAGGGCGTGCTCAGCCTGCTCCGGTAAGGGATTGGTCCTCCTCTAACCGGGCAATTGGCCCCTGGCGCTAACAACCCCCCAGCGCCAGGGGCCTTATTTTTACAGAACATACAAACCGTAAGGACAAGATGATGGACAGCGCTGGTGGAAAGATCATCGAAGAAGGTCAACCGTCCCTGATCATTGTTGACGATGTCCCGGAAAAAATTTCGCTCGTCGCCGAAAGCGAGCCGGCCAATGCCGCAGCGGACACGGCCACTGAACTCCAACAGGCCCTTGCCTCGATCAAGGCGAAGCCCCCGCGCGGTCGCACCGCATCCCCGGCTCCCGAAGCAGACGTTCCCGCAGAACCGGAAGCCATAGACGCTCCGGCGGCAGAACCAGCCCCTGCCCCTGTTGCGGCCGACGCCCAGGCGGATGAGCCAGAGGAACACGCCAAGCCTGCGCGCAAGAAACTTGCTTTGCAGGGCATGATCCCCGTCGCAGCACTTTCGCTGGCGGTATTGGCAAGCACGATTTCAGCAGTCGGCACCGTCGTGGCGAGCCGCATGGTCGCCCGCACCAATACGGTGCTGGAAAGCGTCGAAGCGCATCAAAGCAAGATGCGCCGTCTCGATAGTCTGATTGAGGAGGTCGATGGCCTGCGCCAGCGCGAGCAGCTCGCTCTCGTCCGCATCGAACAGGTAAATGCCGGGAAGCCCGCGAGCAGCCTGGAATTACGCAGCGCGATCGGCGGCCTTCAGCTGGCGATATCCAGGTCCCAGTCCGGCACGAGCGCTGCTGCGTTGAATACGATACGGGATGGCCAGGCGGAGCTGGCGGAACGCATGAGCACGATTTACCGCAAGATCGACAGGATCGACAAGCAAACCGGCCAGGATGTCAGCTCCAGTCCGAAAGCGCACCGCGCAGGCGATCCAAAGCCGATTTCTTGATCTGGCAGACGCGCGCGGCACCGACGCCCAGCGTCTGGCCGATTTCGTCGAGGTTCATCTCTTCGACGAAATAGAGTTGCAGGACGAGCGCCTCGCGTTCGGGCAGTTCGCTGATCCTGTCCGCTAGCACGCTTTTCAGCTCCTCGCGTTCCATCACCTCGTCAGTGCGTTCCTCGACATTGGCAAACCACATCGAATGGTCCGAATAGACCTCGTCGATCGATTCGTGGATGATCGCCATGCTGCTGTCGACCAGCGCGCGGTAGGAGCCCGGATCCATGCTCATGGCGCTGGCCATTTCGGTCTCGCTCGGCGTGCGGCCCAGCAGATTTTCCAGCTTCCCGCGCATGACGGTCAGTTCGCGGCGCTTTGCCATCGCCGAACGGCAAATCGCTGCGTGGCGGCGCAGCTGATCGATCATCGCTCCGCGAATGCGCATCGTAGCGTAGGTGGCAAACGCAAAGCCGCGATCCTCGAAGCCATTTGCAGCCTCGACCAGGGCGACCATGCCTATCTGGACCAGATCTTCAATGTCCACGGCGGAAGAGACGCGGCCATGGACGTGCCACGCGATCTTGCGGACAAGGGGCATGTGCGTCTCGGCAAGCCTGCCGGGATCGGTGCGTTGCGGCTTGCGCTGGTAGGTGCCGCTGATATTTGCGGCACTAGCGAAGGACATGCGGCAACTCCTGGCCAAGAAAACGATGCCCGCCTGGGCTGATACTGATGCTGAGATCGCTGACGCGCGTGGCGATGCGTGCTATCGCCATCGCCGCCGGGCTATGGGGATAGGCATCTGCGCAGCAACGCTTGCGCAAGACCGCGTCGCGCATGTGCCGATCCATCGGGATACCGCCAAGAAACGTCAGTTCCGAAGGTAGGAAACGGGAGACGACATCGTTGAAACGCGCAAAGAGCTGGCGGCCCGCAGCCTCGCTTTCGACCATATTGGCCACGACGCAAAAGTGCGAGCAGCCATGCTCGAGCGTCAGCAGTTTGATGGTCGCGTAAGCGTCCATGAACGCGGTTGGCTCGTCTGACAGAACCAGCATGACCATATCTGCCGCCGACACGGTTTCCAGCGTCGCCGAAGATGCACCTGTGGGCGTATCCACCATGAAATAATCGGTCATCCGGCCGAACGGACGCAGGCTTTCGGCCAGGCGTTGCCGCGCCGCCGTGCCATATTCCGGCATGTTGCCCGTGCCGCTTCCGCCCGGAAGGAGCATAAGGCCATCCGGCCCCTCGCTGACCACCTCGTCGACGCTCAGCCGACCATCGAGTACGTCGTCAATCGTGACCGGCGGGTTCTGGCCGAGCAGCATCGCTGCGTTCGCCATGCCGAAATCGCAATCGGCGAGCAGGACGCGGCGTCCGATTTTTGACAGTGCCACCGCAAGGTTGACCGCCACGCTGGTCTTGCCGACGCCGCCCTTGCCGCTTGTGACGCTGATGATACGCGCCGTTCGTCCGAAATTCATTGTCACAGCGCCATCTCCGGCTGCGGGTGGTGTTGGATATGGTTATTGTTTTGTGCCTCGTTGCCGACGACCGCGCAGACCTCGACCGGCTTGCCATCCGGTATTTCCAGGAACGACATCACGGGAACGTCGGGCAGATGCGGCTTGAGCAGGCGGCCAAGTGCGCGGCGCGCGATTGGCGAGGTGACGATCGCGAAGCGTGCGGCCTGCGCCATCAACGGCTGCGCTGCGTTGCTCACTGCTTCGATAATGCGGTTGGCGAGAGCCGGCTCGAACGGATGGCTTGCGTTCTGGCCCGTGCGAACGGCTTGGGCGAGGAGCGATTCCAGGCCGGCTTCCAGCGTGATCACCTGAAGCGGCATCTTCACGGGCACGAGCGTCTGGACGATCAGTGCGCCAATGCGGAGGCGAACGGCCTCGACCAGCGCATTCGGATCGTTTTCCTCGCGCGCCGCATCGACCATCGCTTCGGCAATGCGGCGGAAATCCTTGAGCGGCACGCCTTCGGCCAGCAGAGCACGGCACAGCGACGCGATCGAGGCGAGCGACAAGGGCGCGGGTGTCAGCCCGGCAACGAGCTGCGGCGCACTTTCCTTCAGCGCATCGAGCAGGCGTTGCGCCTCGTCCATTCCGAACAAGTCCGCCGCGGTCGACGCGACTATCTGGTTGAGATGCGTTGCAATCACGGTCGCGGGATCAACGACGGTATAGCCGGCGACGATCGCTTCCGCACGCTGGTCCGGCGCGATCCAAACCGCGTCCAGACCAAAGCTGGGATCCTTCGTCTCGCGACCATGGACCGGCTGATCGATATCGCCGCCATCGAGCGCCAACAGATCATCGGGCCAGCACTGGTCCTCGCCCATCACGACCCCGGCGACGCTGATGCGATAGCTGTTCGGTTCCAGCGAGAGATTGTCGCGCACGCGCACCAGCGGCACGACAAAGCCGAGTTCACGCGAAAGCTGGCGGCGGATGCCGGTTATCCGGCCCATCAGCGGCGCGCCCTTGCGCTCGTCGACAAGGCCGATGAGCCCGTAGCCGAGCTCAAGGCTCAAGGCCGCGCCGTCGCTCACTTCGTCCCAGCCGATCGAGGCAGGAGCAGGCGCTTCGGCATCGATCGCGGCCTGGGCTTCGAGATCGACCGAAGCAACGGTGGGTTTGCGCAGGCGCCAGGCGACATAACCGGCAAGGGCCGCGGCAGGCAGGATCACGAAATGCGGCATACCGGGCAGGACGCCGAGCAAAGCGAGGATCGCTGCCACCGGCGTCCATGCCCGGGCCGAGCCGAACTGGCTGGTGATCTGACCAGAAAGATCGAGCGGAGAGGACACACGCGTAACGATCGCAGCGGCAGCAATCGAGAGGAGCAGTGCAGGTACCTGCGCGACCAGCGCGTCACCGATCGCGAGCAGAATATAGGTTGAAGCTGCATGCTGCAGCGACATGCCGTGGCTAAGGGTACCGAGGACAAGCCCGCCGAAGATATTGACGACCAGGATCAGGACGCCAGCGACCGCGTCACCTTTTACGAATTTGGATGCACCATCCATCGATCCGTAGAAGTCGGCTTCGGTGGCGACTTCCTGACGGCGCAGCTTGGCTTCCTCGGGCGTCAATAAACCGGCGTTCAGATCAGCGTCGATCGCCATCTGCTTGCCGGGCAAGGCGTCAAGGGTAAAGCGGGCGGACACTTCCGACACGCGGCCGGCGCCCTTGGTAATCACCACTAGGTTGATGATCATCAGGATACCGAACACGAACAGACCGACCGCGTAATCGCCCCCGATCAGGAAGTTGCCGAAGGATTCGATGACGTGGCCAGCGGCACCTTCGCCGGTGTGACCGTTCACCAGCACCACACGGGTGGACGCGACGTTCAGCGCGAGCCGGAACAGGGTGGCGAACAGGAGCACGGTGGGGAAGGCCGAGAAGTCCAGGGGTTTGGCTGCGTTCAGCGCAACCATCAGCACCGCCAGAGAGATCATGATGTTTGCGATGAAACCGATGTCGAGGACAGTGGACGGGACCGGCACGACCATCAGGCCGACGAGCGCCAGCGTGGCCATCGGCAGGATCGCACCGCGCCCCGCTTCCTTCCATAATTTGCCTTTAACGCCTGTAGTCGTCGACACTCTGACACCCCCAAATGGATCGACATGATCGAAGCAAGGTCCGTGCCACAGTCTGGCGTGCTTCGATTTTTTCGATACCAGCGGGACAGCATTGGCTATCCATCCGAAAGGATAGGACTCAAGGTGCAAAAAAATGGTGAATTTTTGGAAATGAGCTAAAGTTGAGGGCTTGCCTGCCGTTAGGGCGCGAGGCGCTAAGGCGCATCCAGTTCACGCCGAACATTTTATCCCGCGTCATCAATCCAGCATGACGATGGAAGGGCGACGGCCTCCGAGATCCTCGCAATTCGCACGTTACCCCAGCGTAGCCCGGGGTCCATGTCTGTCGATAACTGGATTCACGTCTGCGGAGAGAGGTATGGTTGCCAGCCTGCGCCGACATGACGGTTTTGGAGGTTTCGCGGCACCGCACATCACTGCTGTTGGTTTCGGCGGTACACGCACACCGTCAGAAAAAGAAAGGCACGGTCGGCGCGCTGCTTGAGCGCTTGGGGTTCCGGACGATCTATTATTTATCGTCGAAGCAGCATCCGGGCTGATCGACCGCCGTGCGAAATGCGCCTGGCGAGAAATGCATTGCGAAGCTTCGGCTGTTCCCGAGCATCTCCGCGCCGACCGTTTATCCGTACGCTGAAAAACGGATCACCTTTATCCGCCGCCGTCTGGCCAAGACACATTGGATGGCGGGCATATAACCTAAATGGTTATATTTGTCAAGATCAGGAGAAGCGTGAGAATCGGGGACCCTGAATTTCGTTGTTCCGAGACACAGGCAGCGTTCGGGAGAAAGGCTGATCAGGCCCGCAACTTGGCGCGCCGGTCGTATGCGGGCGTAGGCAGTTCGACACCCGCAGCCTTGCAGAGCATTTCGAAGCGGCGACGGTTGATATCCGTCAGATAGTTGACACGTGCGCGGGCGGCGTCGGCCAGCTTCATGGCATGCTGCAGCTTTTCGATGATTTCGGGCGAGCCATGCCAGCCACCGATCGCGCGGATTTGCTCCAGAGCGTCGGAAAATTTGCGGGTTGCTTCTTCGACAGCGGCTGCGCTGCCCTTGTCGAGTGCCTGAATGAGACCTTCGGACGCTTGCGTCAGACGATCCAGTGCAGCTTCGCTCATCGCTGTCAGAATTTCAGCGGGAGGTCGAGCGCGATCATCTTTTCGGCGATCGCCTTCGGATTCACCGGATAGCGGCCCTCGGCAATCGCGCTGCGGATCGCGGCGATCTTGTCGGAGTCGATCGGCGCGCCGAGCGCGGCGAGGGTCGTCGCCGGATTGGTCGGCTTGTCCTCGGCAGCCGTGGTTTCGGATTTTACCGAAGACGCGAGCACGGACGCCGCCGCGCCCCGCTGCGCGGCATCGGTGCGCGCAAGGTCGATACGACCCTTGCCATTCGATCCGATCCCGTTGATCATGCCTACAACCTTTCGCATCGTAATGCCTGCCGATACCTGTTCCCACTAAGTAACGGCAGGCGCCAAAATTCATTTAATCGAAAAATGCATTCATTTGTAACCGGGCAGGCGGACGCGGCCGCCTTCGACAATTTCCGCAATCATCACAGGCGCCTTTGGGTCCGACTTTACCCGGATCCGATCGCCCATCGCGCCATCTTCCTGGGCGATCGCCTCGGTGCTGACGCTGAACCCGGCGGTCTCGACAAACAGCTCGACGGGATCGCCCTTGCGGATGACCGGCGCAGCTTTGAACGCAACCGCCATGCCACCGCCCATTCCCATCGCAGTGGAAACACGGACGAGCGGCACGCGCAGTCGCCAGCCGATTTCGGGGCAACTCAAGGGCAACGCCCCCATGACGGGCGGATTGATCTGCGCAGGCGACGGACACCGCGCTAGCCTGAGCCGGCGATCGATCGGCGCGCTTGGCCCTCCGGTTTCGCCGATGCCAGCGCCCAGCGCGCCAATGACACGTTGCTCCAGCCGGTCGATATTTTCAAAAGCGCCAACCTGCGCCTGGGCCAGTGCCGGAAAAATCACGGCTACAACCAGCATGGCGTGTCGGAAAATTGACGTCACGGATCGATCTCCTATTGCTAGCAGATCATTAAGCAAAATACGTGCCACTATTTTGCGGAGACGATTTCGATTGCGATATGCTGGCGGCTGTCGGGCGTGGAGCCAGCCATTGCGGGAATCGAGATTTCGATCGCCGAATCCGGCAGTCCGGACGCCGCGATGCCCCGTGCGACGGCCGCTGTACGGGCTGCTGCCAGCTCCCAGCCGTCGAAGCGGTTCGTCGCCGGGTCGGTTCCGACGCTCGCGATACGCACGTGCGCGTGCTGGGCGGCGGCTCGATGCCCGATAGCGATGAGTTTCTCACGCGCGGCTGCCAGCAATACGGCCTCGCCCGGCTCGAACAGTTGGCGCGGATTGATATCGATATCCTGCGGCGCGGGCAGTGCGACGCCGCCGAATGCCTTATGCATTCCTTCGACAAGCTGTCGTTTCTGCCCGGTGAGGGCATGAAGCATGATAAAAAAGCCAAGCAACAACAAACATAGGTCTGCGAAGCTCAACGCCCATGCAGGCGCGCGCCCCGAATTCATGAAACAGTTCGCAATATCGGCTTTGTCCGCGCCGGGGTTGGCACCGGTGCGAGTTCCGCTTCCGCTATCTGCAGCATCCGCTCAAGCGCATCGCGCTGCCAGGCCAGCTCCACTGCTGAAAGCCGCTCAAGGCGCGTAGCTACAGGGCCGGCAACTACCGTCGCAAGGATGATTCCATAAAGCGTCGTCAACATCGCCATGGCCATTGCGGGGCCGATGCGCGACACATCGTCCATACCGGCGAACATCTGAATCAGCGCAATGACCGTGCCGATCATGCCCATTGCCGGCGCAGTCTCCGCAATCGAGCGCCAAAATGACGCTGCGCCCTGATGACGGCGTTCGCGCTGCGCCAGTTCGGTCCGAGCCCATCGCGCAAATGCTTCGGAACTCGGCGCTTGCGCAAGACGCCGCGCTGCGCGTCGAAGAAAGCGTTCCGCGGTCTTGACCCGATCAGCACAGGCTATGGTCCGCGCCTCAGCGATCTTTTCCATTTTGCCGACCGCAGCGACGGCTGCGAACGAGTCCGCCTCCGGGTTCGCGGTAAAGCATGGTCCTAAAGCCGAGAATGCCCGTCGCACATCTCCTCGACCAGCCCGCAGCGCGGCAACCAGCGTGGCGCCGCCAAAGACGATCGCCAGGGAGAGCGGATCCAAAAATCTCGTAATTTCGTTCAGCAATTGCATCGTGCCCCCACGTGGCGAAATTAGAACCCAACAACCGGCAAAAAATTGCCGTCGCCGGCAAAAAATTGCCGATGCCTGCTCGCCACCGCCGTTTTTCCCAGCTTTTGCTTATCCCGTACAACAATTGGCACGGGGTTTGCTTAGCGATGGGCGGCATGCGCGCTCATGACGAGTAACGGCATGCCACGGGATAACTTTAGAGGTTCTTACGATGGCGAATGGAGAAACGCTTTTCGGTCTGCACGGGACAGCCCTCGCGCTGCGATCTCAGCGGATGGCGTTGCTTGCGTCCAACATCGCGAACGCAGCGACGCCTAACTACAAGGCCCGCGACATCGACTTCCGCAAGGCGCTCGATGCCGCAACGAACGGTCAGAAGGGTGTCGATGACGCGGCGCGCGGATCGCTGGGCTATCGTGTTCCGCTCGAAGCATCGCTGGACGGCAACACCGTCGAACTTTCGACGGAGCAGACCCAGTTCGCCGAAAACGCCGTGCAGTACCGCACCACGCTGTCCTTCCTGGAAGGCCGCATCGGCACGGTCATGCAAGCGCTGCGGGGAGAATAAGCGATGAAAGCTCCTAACCTGTCGGTTTTCGATATCGCCGGACGCGCGATGTCGGCGCAGATGCTGCGGCTGAACACCACGGCATCGAACCTCGCCAATGCCAGCTCGGTCTCGGGATCGGAGGCAACCGCCTTTCACGCCATCAAGCCGGTGTTCAAGACCGTCACCTCAGCTCCTGGCGTCGCAACCGTGCAGGTCGATCGCGTCGTCGCATCGGACACACCGGCCACGAAGCGTCATGATCCCGACAACCCCCTCGCCGACAAGGATGGCAACGTGTGGGAAGCCGGCGTCGATAGCGCAGCGGAGCTGGTCGATATGATTGAGTCCGCTCGGCAGTATCAAAACAACGTTCAGGTCATGCAGACCGCAAAATCCCTCACTCTCGATACATTGAGGCTCGGCAAATGAGTATTTCATCTGACACGATCGGCAAGATCAACGGCACGACGTCAGGAAGCACGACGGCGACAACCAAGAAGGACAACCAGACGGTTGACCAGACAACCTTCCTGAAACTGCTTACTACCCAGATGCAGTCGCAGGACCCCTTCAATCCGGTCGATAACAGCCAGATGGTAGCACAGATGGCACAGTTCTCGAGCGTTGCGGGCATCGCTGAGATGAACAGCTCTTTGAAGGGCATCGCTTCCGACATCTCAGCATCGCGCGTTGGTGACGCGTCCAGCTGGATCGGCCGCGCTGCGCTCGTAAAGGCGGATACCGCGACCCAGTTCAGCGACGGCAGCTATGCGGGTTCGATCGTGCTGCCAAAAGATGCGACCAACGTCGCGATCAGCCTCGTCGATAGCCAAGGCCAAACGGTCTACAGCAAGACGATGGGTGCGCAGGCCGCGGGCGAAGTACCCTTCAGCTGGGACGGCAAGGACGCCGACGGCAACCAGATCGGCACCGGCGCCCTCAGCGTGAAGGTCAGCGCGGTCAACACCGAAGGCGTCGTCACGCCGGACGTCTACACCTGGACTAACGTCAACGGCGTTCAGTCCCCCGCCAGCGGCACGACCAAGCTGGTTACTGCCTTGGGGCTTATTTCACCGAGCGACGCCGAGCGTCTCGCCTAACCCTTTTTCAACGGAGCAACCCATGTCTTTCTATACTTCACTTTCGGGTCTCAAGGCCGCCCAGACGGATCTTTCGGTAACGTCGAACAACATTGCCAACGTCGGCACCGTGGGCTTCAAGCGCTCCACGAGCCAGTTCGGCGATATCATCTCCGCTTCGCCGCTCCAGTCTTCCAAGATTCCTGGCCAGGGTACCCGCGTCAAGGCGATCGACCAGCAGTTCACGCAGGGCGGCTTCCAGAGTTCGGAACGTTCGCTCGATCTCGCCGTCTCCGGTCAGGGCTTTTTTGTCACAAAGACGGGCGTTACCAACGGCAGCATAACCTACACCCGCAACGGATCGTTCAAGGTTGATGCCGATCGCTATGTGGTCGACAATAGTGGCGCCTATGTTCAGGTCCTCCCGACCGACGCATCCGGCACCGTGACGGCAACGGGCATCGCATCTGCCCGCAATCTTCAGCTTCCGTTGACCTCCGGCCTGTCACGCGCGACGAGCGGGATCGATATGTCGATCAATCTGCCGAATACGGCGGATCTTCCCGCAAGCCGTTCGGTCTATGATGCATCCACCAACCCCTACGCTTTCGACCGGTTCGACCTCAACAGCTTCAACCAGCAAGCGGCGACGACCGTCTATGACATTCAGGGCAATGCCCTGCCCGCCACCATCTATTACACACGCCTGACGACGCCAGATCCGAGCGCGACGACGCCCACCAGCACCTGGGAATCGCGCTTGTTCGTGGGCGATACGCAGATCAGCGCCGACGGCAACAGCGCGACCGTGCCCCCCGCGCCGCTCATCACCACGTTCGACAGCAACGGCAACATGATCGAGCAGGGCTATAACGACACCAGCACCTCGCCCGCCACCTATACCGCTTTGCCCACGGGCGCGGTCACCTATGCCACGGCGCAGCCCGCCGGCGCGGCTGCGGCCTTATCGCTGACGATCAACTATGGAACCAACAGCCGTCAGACGTCGTCTCCTTTCACGGTGAAGACGTTCAACCAGGACGGCTATGCCGCGGGCCAGCTGGATAACGTTACCGTGGATAGCGAAGGCCTCGTTACCGCCAGCTTCTCCAACGGCACCTCGCAGGCTCTCGGCAAAGTGATGATCGCAAACTTCACCAACCCCGAAGGCTTGCGCCAGCTTGGCGACGCCAAGTGGGCGGCAACCGGTGCTTCCGGCGACCCGCAGGTGGGCGAGGCCGGCTCCAACGGCTTCGGTTCGGTCGCGTCCGGTTCGCTGGAGCAGGCGAACGTCGACATTACGGAAGAACTGGTGGCGCTGATCCAGGCGCAGCGGAACTTCCAGGCGAACGCCAAGGCAATCGATACCGCAAACCAGATGACCCAGACGGTCGTCAACCTGCGGAATTAAGGGTAGCATGGGGGAGCATCGCTAGATGGACCGGCTTATTCACACATCGTTGTCGGCAATGCGGGGCGCCATGGCGCGCCAGACCGCTACCGCCAACAATCTTGCGAATGCCAATACGGTTGGCTTCCGCGCGGAATATGCCTCCATCCAGCCACTCTGGTTGCAGGGCGGCCAGTTCCAGGGGCGTGCTCCGGCATCGGGACAGGTCATCAATGCGGACATGAAGGCTGGTGCTTTCATTCAGACTGGCCGCGATCTGGATGTCGCGTTGCAGGGCGATGCCATGCTTGGCGTGCAGGCAGCCGACGGCGAAGAAGCATATACCCGCCGTGGCGACCTGATGATCAGCCAGAGCGGATTGCTAACCACCGGCGACGGTGTTCCGGTCATGGGTGATGGCGGACCCATCACCCTGCCACCTGCGGACAAGGTCCAGATTTCAGCCGATGGCAAGATTTCGATCATCCCGGAAGGCGGCGATCCCAACCAGCCCCAGGAAGTCGGGCAACTCAAGATCGTAACGCCCACCGGCTCGAACATCGTGAAAGGGCTGGATGGCCTTTTCCGGGTACGTGGCGGCGGGACTCTGCCAAGCGATCCGCAAGGTCAGGTGACCGCGGGCGCACTTGAGCAATCGAACGTCAACACCAGCGACGCGCTGATCCAGATGATCGAGGCCAGCCGCGCCTGGGAAACACAGGTAAAACTGCTCACCACCGCCAAGGATCTCGATTCCTCGTCAACCGATCTGATGCGGTTGCCGGATTAATTTAAGGAGTAAGAAGCGATGACCACCGCAGCAATGCACGTCGCCCGGACCGGGCTCGATGCCCAATCAAATCGGATGCGCGTGATCGCCAACAATTTGGCGAACGTCAATACAACTGGCTTCAAGCGGGATCGGGCCAGCTTCGAAACGCTATCCTATCAGACGATCCGGGCTCCTGGTGCGCAGGCATCCGCGGATGATAAATATGCGGTTGGCCTTTCGCTCGGTACCGGCGTCCAGATGCTTGGCACCGCCAAGATCGATTCGCAGGGCTCCATCAACGTCACGGAAAATTCGCTGGATCTCGCAATCGAGGGCGGCGGCTATTTCCAGATCCTGCAACCGGACGGCACCACCGGCTATACCCGCGATGGTAACTTCAACCTTTCCGCCGAAGGCAAGATCGTCAACGACGCGGGCATGCCCCTCCAGCCGGAAATCACCGTGCCGGACGGCGCAACGTCGATCACCATCGGTGCGGACGGCACGGTCACCGCCCAGCTTCAGGGCCAAACCGAACCCAGCAACATCGGCCAGATCCAGACAGCCCGCTTCATCAATCCGGCTGGTCTCTCGCCCATTGGAAACAACATCCTCAAGGAATCGGCAGCTTCCGGCACGCCGCAGGTAGGCGCAGCGAATGCGGATGGACGCGGCGCTATCCGCCAGGGCGCGCTCGAACAATCCAATGTCAATGTGGTCGAAGAGCTTGTCGACATGATCGAAACCCAGCGGGCCTATGAGGTCAACAGCAAGATGATCTCCGCCACCGACGATATGCTGAAATATGTCAACCAACAGCTTTAATCTCCGCAGCGACTGGGTCGCCGGCACAGCCATATTGTTCGGCGCCTTCGCCATCTTCGTGGCCGGTGATCGTGCCGACGCGCGTAAGCCGAAAGCCGATCCGGAATATGCGCCAACATATTCGCAAGCGATTTCCGCCGCCCCGGCAAATGGCTCGATCTTTCAGGCGAGTACGGGCTACGCACCGCTTACCAGCGGTGCACGGGCAGCGCAGGTTGGTGACATGCTGACCATCGTGCTGGCTGAACGGACGCAGGCCTCAAAAAGCAACGGGGCGAAGACGGACCGTTCGGGGAGCATCTCACTGACCCCGCCCACGACGGGGCCGCTCTCCAAGCTCATCGATCCGACCGATATTGGCGCGAGTGGCAACAACACGTTCGACGGCAATGGCGAGGCGACACAGTCCAACCAGCTGAACGGTGAGATCACCGTTACGATCGCGGCGGTATATCCGAACGGCACGATGCTGGTGCGGGGCGAAAAGTTGCTGACGCTCAATCGCGGCGACGAGCATATCCGTATTTCCGGCATCGTGCGCGATGCCGATATCACCGCGGACAATCGCGTTTCCTCCACGCGCGTGGCGAATGCAAAGATCACCTATTCCGGCTCGGGCGAGATCGCCCGCGCGAGCCGTCAGGGTTGGTTGCAGCGCTTCTTCACAATGCTCAGCCCCTTCTAGGATTATATTCATGCGTGCATTCATCGCCTTCCTGACTGCGTTGCTGATCGCTGCACCTGTGTCTGCCGAGCGGATCAAGGATCTTGGCGCCTTTCAGGGCCTTCGCGCCAACCAGCTGACGGGGTACGGCATCGTTGTCGGGCTTGCGGGCACCGGCGACGACAGCCTGGAATACGCTACTCAAGCGATGAAGGGCGTCGCATCTCGTTTTGGCGTCAGCCTCCCGGCAGGTATCAATCCTTCGCTCAAGAATGCAGCAGCCGTGATGATCACGACGGAGCTTCCGCCCTTCGCCAAGCCTGGCCAGCGGCTGGACGTCACCGTTTCCGCGTTGGGCAAGGCCAAGTCGCTCCGCGGCGGCACGCTGCTGATGACGCCGCTGCGCGGTGCGGACGGCCAGATCTATGCGATGTCGCAGGGCAACCTGGCGGTCGGCGGCCTGGGCGTCGATGCGGCGGACGGGTCAAAAGTATCAATCAACATTCCTTCGGCAGGACGAATTCCAGGCGGCGCCTCGGTAGAACGAACGGTTGATGCCGGATTCGCCCAGTCGACCGAGCTTCAGTTCAACCTCGCGGATGCCGATCTGACGACCGTTCGCCGCGTTGCCGAAGCGATCAATCGCGAAATGGGAACACCGATCGCGCGTGCGACCGACGCCGTCACGGTCGCCATCAACGCCCCGCTTGGCGCCGAGGTGCGCACCGCACTGATGGGCCGTATCGAAAACCTTCATGTCGATCCCGCGGAAGCCGCCGCCAAAGTAATTATTAACTCCAGGACGGGTACGGTCGTTATTAATGGAGCGGTTCGCATCGCGCCGGCGGCTGTCAGTCACGGCAAGCTTACGGTCCGCATCGACGAGAAGCCGCGCGTCGTCCAGCCTGCGCCATTTTCGCAGGGGCAGACTGCGCTCGAACCGTCGAGCAAGATTGATATCGAAGAAGGTAAGGCGCCAATGTTCAATTTCCATCCCGGAGCATCGCTGGCCGATCTCGTGAAGGCCGTGAACGCCATCGGCGCATCCCCCTCGGATCTTGCGGCGATCCTGGATGCGCTGAAGCAGGCAGGCGCGCTGAAGGCTGAGCTGGAAATCCTGTGATAAAGGCAGCTGCAGCCTCTCCGCTCGCGAGCACGGCCAATCCGGCCACTGCTGCAAAACTCGAAAAGCTGAAGGCTGCGGCCCATCAGTTCGAGGCGGTGTTTGCGCGCCAGATGATTTCATCAATGCGTTCGGCGAATATTGGCGAGGACATCCTTGGCAGCGATGCACAGAACCAGTTTCGCGACATGAGCGATGCGAAGCTGGCTGACTCGATGGCGGACAAGGGTACGTTCGGCATCGCGCAGCTTCTGATCAAACAGTTCTCGGGCCAGGTCGCGGGATCAGCGACCGCCGCCGCCAATGCGGAAAAAGCCGGTGCTGTCGCGGAAGCAACCAAATCCACCGCACTGGCTGACGCCGCGAGGGCCACCAAATGAGCGATCTTCTCAACATTGGCTCTTCCGGTCTGCGCAGCTATCGCAGCGCGCTCGCGGCGGTCAGTGAAAACGTCTCGAATGCCAATACCGAGGGGTATTCCAAGCGGACGATATCGTTCAGGGAATCGCCGGTCTCGTCCGGAAGCTCGCTGTTATACCGGCCGCAGGTCAATTTCGGCGGTGTCGAAGTGGGCTCCGTATCACGCAGCTGGGATCAGTTCAAATCGGCCGATGCACGGCTTTCCGGAACAGAATATGGCGAAGCCGAGGCGAAGCTGCGCTGGGTGCAGAACATTGAAACCGCGCTCAACGATGGGAACGCCGGCGTCGGTACACGGCTGACGGCTGTATTCAATGCAGCGGACGCACTGGCGGCAGATCCAGACGGCGATTTTTCCCGCCGCGCTTTCCTTTCATCGATCGACGAAGCAGCAGGCGCCTTCCGCCAGACGGCTGACGATCTTGCCCGGACTGCGGACAACGTGGAAACCGAAGCAGTCGCGACCAGTGACGAGATCAATGCAAACCTCGCAACGCTTGCCCGTCTCAACGTACAGATCCGCAAGGCTGGCGTTGGAACCGCAACCTACGCCCAGGTCGCCGATGAGCGGGACCGTTTGCTGGATGAAGTAGCCAGCAAGGTGGGCATCAATGTTTCGTTCGACAACGTGGGCGCGGTCAAAGTCACGCTCGCCGGGAGCAGCGACGAGATCCTGGTCGAGGATGCAAAGGCTTCCTTGATCGGTGTGCAGCGCGCAACTGATGGCCGGCTCGGATTCCTGGTGTCCCGAGGGTTGACCACAGCCGGATTTACCCCGTCAGGTGGCGCACTCGCCGGCCTCCAAGACGTTTCGACGCAACTGGCGGGCCGTCGTGCTGAACTTGACGGCATCGCTACCGATTTCACGACCGCGCTCAATGATTGGTCGGCGCAGGGGCTCGATGCCAACGGTGCCGCCGGTCAGCCTTTGCTATCGGCCACCGGCGCAGCGGACATGACGGCCCTGATCACTGATCCCAAGCTGGTGCCCGCGGCCAATACCGCAGACGGCGCCTATGGCAATCTGCTGACGCTGGACACGGTTCGCAACAGCACCAACGCAGAAGATCGCTGGGTCGCACTCGTCGCCAGCAATGGCCAGGCGGTTTCATCGGCCAAAACCAATTCGGACGTGACAAGTGCCCGTAAGGACATTGCCTTTTCTGCACGCGACAGCGTCTCTGGTGTCGATCTCGACGTCGAGGCGGCTGATCTTCTGCGTTACCAGCAAGCCTATTCAGCGTGCGCGCATATCGTCCAGGTAGCGCGCGACACGATGCAAAGCGTGCTGGATCTGTTCTAAGGAGTTTGAGATGAGTGCGATCACCGGATACCGGCTGACAGTGGAAATCAATCGCCAGCTCAGGCTGTCGAAGGATATCGCACGCGCGCAATCGGATATTTCTTCTACTGAACGCTTGCAGGTGGCATCGGACGATCCTGCGGCCTGGTCCCAGATCGCGGTAATCAAGCGTACGCAATCCAACCAGGAAACCTGGCTGAAGAACCTGAACACCTCTACCTCAGTGGCGGATCAGGTGTCGAGCGTGCTTGACGGTTTGCAGGCATCATTCACCCGTGCGGGCGAACTGATAATCGCCGCAAACGGTTCAACGGCTTCACCGTCCGATCGTGCCGCCTACGCAGACGAGCTTAATGGCATTGCCAATGACATCGATGCGGCGGCGACGACCGTGGATTCCCGCGGACTTCCGCTGTTTCCAACCGACACGCCGTTACCCATCCCAATTAGCCGCGTGTTGCGCATCACCGCGACAGACACGAAGACAAACGTATTTGATAACGTCTCGACCACAGCTGGCACGCTTTCGCTGAGCCAGATGCTTCGCGACGCGGCGACGGCAATAACATTGCCGGACGACGCCCAGCGTCTCACGGACAGCGCCACCGCCAACGACAATGTTCAGGCAGGCATTACGCACATTACCGCCCTTCTCGGCCAGCAAGGCGTGCGCGCGGGACGGATCGACACGATCAAGGAACAGCTTGAAACCAACGCAAGCGCACTTGAAGAGCAACGGGGCACGATTGCCGGAACCGATATCGCAGGCACGGTGGCGCAGCTTCAGGCTGACCTGCTGTCGTTGAATGCGGCACAGGCTGTCTTCGCCAAGATCAATCAGACGACGCTGTTTGACTTGCTACGCTAGATTTTGCGAGCGCGCGGGTGACTCTTTTGGATAAAAATTCACCTTAACGGCGCGGTAAGCATAAAAACAAACCATCCTGAACCGTTACTCCGTTTACGTAGTGCATCGAGGCGACCCGATGGCGGACCTTTGATCGATGGAGTGGGGGAAGTAGGGAATGTTCGCAGCAATCGGCCTAGTAATTCTGTTGCTCATGGTGTTCGGTGGCTTTGCGTTCACTGGCGGCGATCTAGAGCCTGTTCTTCACGCCATCCCCCACGAAATGCTGATCATCGGCGGTGCGGCGATCGGTGCCGTTATCGCTGGCAACTCCATGAAGGAACTAAAGTCGCTCGGCAGCGGCCTCGGCAAGGTGTTCAAGGGGCCGGCCTACAAGAAGAAAGACTTTCTGGACGTCATCTTCCTGGTGTCCAGCCTGATGAAGATGCTGCGCACCGAAGGCCCGGTAGCGCTCGAGCCGCACATCGAAGATCCCAAGGCGAGTTCCGTCTTTGCGGAATACCCAAAACTGCTGAAAGACTCGGCATTGGTCCACTTGATCACCGATACGCTGCGCCTCGTTGTCATTTCGTCAGGCAATCTCGATCCGCACGCAGTCGAGGATGTCATGGATAATTCCCTTAAGACCCACCACCACGATGCAATCCGACCTGCGGACATGCTGCAGAACCTGGCCGACTCCTTTCCCGCACTTGGGATCGTCGCGGCCGTTCTCGGCGTCGTGAAGACGATGGGCTCGATCGACCAGCCGCCCGCCATCCTCGGTGCGATGATCGGTTCGGCACTCGTCGGTACTTTCCTTGGAATTTTGCTTGCCTATGGTGTCGTCGCACCATTCTCCGGCCGCTGCCGCCAGGTGATCGAAAGCGACGCCGCCATCTATGGTGTAGTCAAGCAGATCATCATCGCCTCGCTCCACGGCCATCCATTGCCGCTAGTGATCGAAGCTGCTCGCTCGGGCATCGCACACGAAAATCAGCCTGCGTTTGCCGACGTGTTCGACGGCATGCGCGGCCGCTAAGAAACCGGACCGATCGATGGCGCAACCTCCAAAACGCGGCAAGAACGAGCCTGAACCCAGGCCGATCATCGTCAAGAAGATCATCGCCGAGGCCCATGGCGGGCATCACGGCGGTGCGTGGAAGGTTGCCTATGCCGACTTTGTGACGGCCATGATGGCGTTCTTCCTGCTGATGTGGATTCTGGGCGCCACCACTGAAAAGCAGCGGAAGGGCATCGCTGACTATTTCACGCCGACCCTGGTCGAAATGCGTCAGAAATCGGCGGGTGCCAATGGCCCGTTCGGCGGCGACTCCATCATCTCCAAGGATAATTATCCGCACCGCGCAACCCAGACGGGTACGAAGAGCCTCACGATTCCGAAGGACTCGACCGGGGGCGCCAAGGAAGGCGCGTCTTCGCTGCGATCCACCGACAAGGCACGTTTCGCAGCTTTGAAAGAGAAGCTGGTGGCCCGCATGAAATCAGACCCGTCGCTTGCGAAACTTCAGAAGAACGTGCGTTTTTCCGAAACGGACGAAGGTCTTCGGATTGATCTGGTCGACGAGGCGGATTTCTCGATGTTCTCGATCGGAACAGAAAAGTTACTGCCTGACGCACGCCGTCTGGTGGGTGAAGTCGCCAAGCTGATCGCCTCGGCCCCTAATGACGTGATCATCCGCGGCCACACCGATGCGCTGCCTTACGCCAAAGGGCGTACCGCCAACAACTGGACCCTGTCCTCTGCACGTGCCGATGCGACCCGCCAGGCCCTGATGGATCAGGGTGTCCCATCAGCCCAGTTTGCTCGTATCGAAGGCGTGGCGGACCGGGAACCATATGTGCCGGAAGATGCCTATGATCCCCGCAATCGCCGGATGTCCATCACCCTTGCCTGGGCGGGAGCCGGCGGCGATCCTTCGCCTGTCATCAGGCAAGAAATTGGTGCTGACTCAAGACCATTCGACATGAAGCCCTTGCCTCCGATGCCGGATATCAAGGGACACTGACGGACCACTATTGCCAACCAGCACCCGAAACATTTAGAGAACATCCGGATGATCCCGGCGTTCGGGATCGCTTCGGCGCGATGAGTTCTCCATGCCCGACGATAGCGGTGAGCAGATCAGGAAGATCATCCATGTCGATATGGATGCCTTCTATGCGTCGGTAGAGCAGCGCGACAATCCAGCCTTGCGCGGCAAGCCGGTCGCGGTCGGCGGATCATCCGGGCGGGGAGTCGTGGCAGCGGCCAGTTATGAAGCGCGCGTGTTCGGTGTGAAATCGGCGATGCCTTCCGCGAGGGCAATCCGAAACTGCCCTGACCTGATTTTCGTGAAACCGCGCTTCGAGGTCTACTCAGCCATCTCCCAACAGATCAGGGCGATCTTTGCGGAGTATACCGATCTGATCGAGCCGCTTTCCCTGGACGAGGCCTATCTGGACGTGACCGGGGATCTGCCCGGGCTTGGATCTGCCCGGGCAATCGCGGAAGACATACGCCGCCGGATCAAGGCCGAAACCGGGCTGACCGCGTCAGCTGGCGTCTCTTACAACAAATTCATCGCCAAACTTGCTTCCGATCACAACAAACCGGATGGCCTGTGTGTTGTGCCTCCTGCCCGCGGTCCCGCATTCGTGGCCGCTCTGCCAGTTCGCCGGTTTCACGGGGTTGGGCCTGTCACAGCGGGCCGGATGGAACGGCTGGGGATATTGACGGGCGCCGACCTTCGCGATCAGCCTCTTGCTTTCCTTCAGGCCCATTTCGGTAAGTTCGCCGGCTATCTGCACAGGGCGGCGCAAGGCATCGACGATCGCCCCGTCCGGGCCAACCGGCCCCACAAATCGATCGGGGCAGAACGCACCTTCCATGCCGATCTGACCGACGAGGAGGCGTTATTCGCAGCTCTCGATCATGTGACCGATGCCGCATGGACCCGAATAGCACGCTGCGGTGCATGCGGGCGCACCGCAACGCTCAAGGTACGCTTTGCCGACTTTCATACGATCACGCGCGCGCGTTCGCTGCCCGGCGGGTTCGAGGATCGGCCGGCCTTTGCTGGTGCCGGGGTCGATCTGCTGCGCGCACTCCTCCCGTTGCAATCGGGTATCCGCCTGCTCGGCCTGACACTTTCAGGGATCAGGCAGCCGCCGGAGGCAATGATCGAGGACGATCAACCCGCATTGCCGCTGTAACGAAAGCCATCGCGACGGTCGACCAACGGCCAGAACATTGTCTAGTCTCGCCGCATGATCATGCGATTCGCCCTGGCCGCCCTTCTGGTTCTGACCACCGCGTCACTTGGTGGGCAAACACCAGCGCCGTCTCCCTCGGCCGCCCCGGCACTGGCCGCAGAAGTGCCCAAACCCGCGACGGTGAAGGTCAGCCTTGTCACAAGCGAAGGGCCGGTGCTGCTAGAACTTGAAAAGGAGCGCGCGCCGATAACGACGGCGAATTTCCTTCATTATGTCGATCAGAAACGGTTCGACGGAATGACTTTCTACCGCGCGGTGAAGGTGCCGAATGCGCCCGAGCTTGGTCTCGTTCAAGGCGGTGTGCGGTTCGATCCGCGCAAGATGTTTCCGCCGATCGCCCATGAGCCGACCACCAAGACCGGCTTGTCCCATGTCGATGGTACGATCTCGATGGCGCGTAACGCGCCCGGCAGCGCGGCGGGCGACTTCTTCATCACCATCGGCGCGATGAGTTATATGGATGCCGATCCCAAGCAGACGGGTGACAATGCCGGCTATTCCGCTTTTGGTCATGTGGTCGAGGGGATGGACGTGCTTCGCCGCATCCTCGCTGCTCCGACTTCGGACACGGTGGGCCCTGCATCAATGAAGGGCGAGATGCTCGCTGCGCCGGTAAAGATTCTCTCAGCACGGCGGGTCAAGTGACTTCCACCCCGCAGGACTGCCCAACGAAGCAATTGCGGCTTGAAGTCGTCAGCATGCAATCCCGAGGTGAAGATGAACCTTGTACTCTACGCGCACCCGTTTTCGTCTTATTGTCAGAAGGCGCTGATCGCTCTGTATGAGAATGATATTCCCTTCACCTTCCGGATGCTTTCACAGGAGCATCCGGATATCATGGAGGCGTTTGAAGCGCTCTGGCCGATCAAGCGCTTTCCGATGCTGCAGGATGGCGATCGCACGATCATGGAAGCGACGATCATCATCGAATATCTTGGCCTGCATTATCCGGGGCCGGTAAAATTGCTGCCGGACGATCCGGCGGCCGCGATCGAAATCCGCATGCTGGACCGCTTCTTCGACAACTATGTCATGACGCCGCAGGGAAAGCTTACGTTCAACCTGATCCGAGCGCCGGAGGATCGCGATCCAACAGGGGCACAGGAAGCGCATGCCATGCTGGAAAAGGCCTATGCCTGGCTGGAACAGCATATGGCGGGCCGCGAATGGGCGGCGGGCGATTCGTTCACGATGGCTGACTGCGCGGCGGGCCCCGCTCTTTTTTACGCGGACTGGTCTCATCCCATGGGCGACAGATTTCCGTTGGTCAAAGCGTATCGTGAGCGATTGAACGCGCGGCCGTCCTTCGCGCGGGCTATCGATGACGCGCGGCCGTACCGCGCTTTTTTCCCGGGCGGAGCACCCGACCAGGACTGATGAAACTGACTCTGGTAAAAGAAAGGCCCTCGTTCCGGGGGCAGGGAACGAGGGCCGACCTGGCGTTCGTCACGCAGGCGGGGCACAAGTCATATCGGGCAACAGGGGGGAAATCCCGAAAGGCTCGTGTCCGCTGAAACCCTTGTAGCACGTGATTCTGTCGCCCCGATGAATGAAGCTTCAGCGACGTGGTCCCAACGGGCGCGGATCGTTCCATCGGAACGCTTTATCGGAAATCGGGGTATTGAACTGCTGATTGGACAAGCGAACGGTCGATCGATTGCCTTGCGCGTCGAATGTCGTCCAGCCTTCCATCATCAGGCCGGCAGGCGCACCGGCCTGCTTTGAAAAAACAAGCGTGATGGTCCCGAACTCAGGATGCTTTGGATCCTTGGCTTGCACCATTACCATGTTGGGGTCGACCGATGGCGCGATCGTCGCGAAGCGCGCGAGATCAGCTTTCGGATTTGTCAGCACGGACAGCGGGGAATCCCCGACGGGCCAGCGCGAAACCTGTTTTACCGAATAATCGATCATCGTCAGCGCCTTGCCATCGCCCACGATGAGCAGCTGCACGCCCGGCGCATATTGAAAACGCACATGGCCCGGTCGCTTGAGCAATAACTTGCCAGGCACGGATTTTCCATTGCGATCGATCTGGCTGAAATCGGCCGTCATCGTGGTGACCGCCGCAAGATGCGCGGAGACCGTGGCCAGCGTGGCGGGCTGGGCGAAGGCGGGCGCAGCTACCGCGACTGAAACGGCGAAAATCGACATTCGAAGCATTTGGAGAACTATCCTCGTATCCATCATGCTGATGGGTTCAGCATCGTTGCCCAACGGATAAGCACCGAAAGGGAAGCGCATCCTGAACAGGGCCAGAATATGATCCTCATCGCACCGTCGCGTTGAACCCGGGGTGAACCTAGCGGCCGAGGAAACGGCCCATATCCGCGACATCGACCTGTACTTCGCGGCGACCGACATGATCCGGCTGAGAAATGATCTCCGCCTTTTCCATCCGTTCGATCAGACGCGCCGCACTGTTGTAACCTACGCGAAGCTGACGCTGCAGCCAGCTGGTCGATGCCTTGCGGTTCTCGATCACGAGTTGCACAGCTTTGAGATAGAGCTGGGTTTCGGGATCATCGGGACCCGTCGGCGCGCCTTCCATCGCCCAGCCGCCATCTTCCGGTTCCTCGGTCACGGCCTGGATATAATCCGGCGTTCCTTGCGCGCGCCAATGGTCTGCCACCGCGCGGACCTCTTCATCGGAGACAAATGGACCGTGGACGCGCGCAATCTGCTTCCCGCCGGGCATGTAGAGCATGTCCCCCTTGCCGAGCAGCTGTTCGGCGCCCTGCTCGCCCAGGATCGTGCGGCTGTCGATCTTGGAGGTGACCTGGAAGCTGATCCGGGTCGGCAGATTGGCCTTGATGACGCCGGTAATAACGTCGACGGATGGGCGCTGGGTCGCCATGATCAGGTGGATGCCCGCCGCACGCGCTTTCTGCGCAAGGCGCTGGATCAGGAATTCCACCTCCTTGCCGGCCGTCATCATCAGGTCAGCCAGCTCGTCGACCACCACCACGATCTGCGGGAGAACCTCGCAATCCAGCTTTTCTTCCTCGTAGATCGGCTGGCCGCTCTCGGCGTCATAGCCGGTTTGCACACGGCGGCCGAGGGTCTGTCCCTTGGCCTTGGCGGCACGCACCTTTTCATTGAAACTGGCAAGGCTGCGGACGCTGACCGAAGCCATCATCCGGTAGCGCTCTTCCATCTGCTCGACCGCCCATTTGAGCGCACGGATCGCCTTGGCGGGCTCCGTCACGACGGGAGAGAGCAAGTGGGGAATATCGTCGTAGATACTGAGTTCCAGCATCTTCGGGTCGATCATGATCATGCGGCATTGCTCTGGCGTAAGCCGATAGAGCAACGACAGGATCATGCAGTTGAGCCCAACTGATTTGCCCGACCCGGTCGTGCCCGCCACCAACAAGTGCGGCATCGGCGCAAGATCAGCGATCACGGGGTCACCGGCAATATTCTTGCCAAGGATGAGCGGCAATGAAGCGGTTGCATCCTCGAACAGATCGCTGCCCACCAGTTCCGATAGGACAACGGATTCGCGCTTGGTGTTTGGCAGTTCGATGCCGATCACAGTGCGGCCCGGAATGGTCGCGACGCGCGCCGACAGTGCCGACATGTTACGCGCGATATCATCCGCAAGCTGAATCACGCGGCTGGCCTTGATGCCGGAGGCAGGCTCGAGCTCGTACATGGTGACGACAGGACCGGGCCGCACTTCGACGATGCGGCCTTTTACATGGAAGTCATCCAGCACCGTCTCAAGCAAGCGCGCATTGCGCTCCAGCGCAGCCTTGTCGATCGTCTGAGCACTGGCGGGAGGTGCTGGCTTGAGCAACTCGATGGGCGGCAGTTGATAGGTATCCCGCAAGTCGAGCTTTGCCTGTCGGTCGCGCGCTGCCCGCGAGGTTTGGCCGCTGCCAAGGGATGGTTCCGTTATGACGACGGGAGACTGTGCATCGAGCAATGGAACCGGCGTCCGCTGGGGCATGCGTTTCTTTTGACTGCTGGGCTGAATCAGGAAATCTTCGTCGATATAATCGCCTGTTTCGCGATTGCCGGATTTGAGGACGCGGTGCTTGAGCCACGCCCGTTCCACTTCGTCAAGGCGAAGCCCCTTGATCCAGAGCGCGATGCCGCCGACTGTAAGCAGCAGAGCCAGCACACCGCGAACCGGCCATGCCCATTGTTCGGATGGAAGCAGGGCGAAGCCATGATCGGCCAGACTTGCCAGCAGCAGACCAATCGCACCGCCCAGCCCGGCAGGCAGACCGGAAATCGCACCGTTGCGGACCAGTGCCAGCCCAATGCCAATGAGCGAGGCCGCGATGACCACGAAAAGCAAATCACGGCCCCAGCGACGGATTTCACTACCGCGCCACAAGCGTAGTGCGATCAATACCGGCAGCATCAAGGCCACCGCGATTACCGGACCGAACAAGCTGAGCAGGATATCGGCGGTCCACGCGCCTGGTATGCCAAGCAAATTGCGGACCGGACCCTCGGCTGCTGTGTTGAGCGATGGATCGGTCGGATGATAGCTCGCCAGGGCAAAGCCAATGGCGAAAGCCACGGCAAGCAAGGCAAGACAGCCCAGAATGGCGCCGCTTCGCTTCAAAAGCGCATCCATCCGGTCCCGCCAACCCGGCGCAGAAATTGCCAGCGTGCCCGCCATGTTCCGTAGCCCCAACCGTTGGCCCGGCTGACGCCGAGGCCTGCAAAATATCTGCTCAAGAATCGCCGTTAACCGTCTTCAGGTCAAGCGGATGAAATTTCAGCGGACGCTTGCCCGACTTGACACGCCTGCAACATAAGCGGCATTTTAGAACAAATGGTGAACATGAAACATGAGTCGCTTCTCTCTATTGCCGCATTGCGACGGCATATCGCGTCGATCGAACGCCACAATGGCGCGCGGTCGACAGAAATTTTCGCTTTCGGCGCTGCATCCGTGGATCAGGAATTGGGAGGAGGACTGGCGCTCGGCAGGATGCATGAGGTTTTCGCAGCGACTGCCGATAACGCATCGAGCGCTGCCGGATTCGCGCTTATGCTGGCGATCAGGGCTTCTACGCACGGAGGCGCTATCCTGTGGTTACGGCAGGAACAGGCGGAATTTCAGGCCGGACGACTGCATGCGACGGGACTGGCCGAACTTGGTCTGAACCCGGAACGATTGATCCTTGGAATCGCGCCCGACACGCAGACCTTGTTGAAGGCGGCTGCGGATAGCCTGCGGTGCGCCGGCCTTGGCGCGGTAGTGATCGAACCCTGGCGCTCGCCCTATGCGATCGATCTCACCGTCAGCCGCCGCCTTGGACTTGCGGCGGAACACTCGGGCGTGACGGCAATCCTGCTGCGATCCGATGCCGCACCTGTTCCCAGCGTCGCGCAGAGCCGGTGGGAAGTAAGCGGCACGCTCTCCACGCCATTGGCCGCCAACGCACCGGGAGGCACGACTTTCGACATCAAGTTATTACGCCATCGCGGGGGCCGGGATGGCCTTGCCTGGCGTGTGGAGTGGAACCGTGACAGACAGATATTCCACGAAACGCCGCTATCTGGCGCTATTCTTCCCCTTCCTGCCGGCGGACCGCTGGCGGCTCACGGCAAAGTCACGCCCCTCCGCCAGGCTGGCTGAAGGGCCATGGGCTTTCGTCGAGAGACGCCAGAATTCCCAGCGTCTGACGGCGCTGAATCCAGCCGCGATCTCAGCAGGCCTCATTCCGCACATGACACTCGCCGATGCGCGTGCACTCGTTGGCGACTTCGCCGTGTTCGAACACGATATCCAGGCTGACCAACGCTGGCTGGAACGGCTGGCGGATTATTGCGAGCGATACACGCCGATGGTCTCGTGTGATCCGCCGGATGGGCTGCTGCTTGATATCACCGGCTGCGGCTATGGCTATGATGGCGAGGCAGGCCTGGTTCGTGACGTAGAACAGCGCTTTGCCCGGATCGGGATGACGATGAAAGCCGCGCTGGCTTATGCTCCGGAAGCCGCGCACGCGCTGGCGCGGTTCCAGACGGTGCCGGCCTCCGATGAATATCTTGCGGTGCGCCGGCTGGGAATTACGGCGCTGGAAGCAGAACCGGAAACCGAAACGGCACTGCGCCGTGCGGGGCTGAAAACCATAGCCGATCTGGCGACCCGACCATCGGCGGTACTTACAGCGCGCTTCGGTGACGAAACGACCGACAAATTGGCACGCCTGCTGGGCAAGGCCGACAGCCGCATCACGCCGCGGCGACCGCTACCCGCACTTGCCGTCGAGCGCCGCTTTGCCGAGCCGATCGCCAAGGTGGCGTTCGCATTGGATATTCTGACTGCGCTGGCCGGCGAAACGGCCCAAATACTCGAAAGCCGCAGCAATGGCGGGCGGCGGTTCATAGCCCGATTTTTCCGCAGTGACGGCGCAGTACGTGACATCATGGTCGAGACCGGCCTGCCGACCCGTGATCCGGCAATTCTTGAGCGGCTGTTCCGCGAGCGTGTCGATGCTTTGGCCGATCCGATCGATCCGGGTTTCGGGTTCGACATGATCCGGCTGGGCGTCGCCCGGCTTGAACCGATCGCACCGACGCAGCTGCAACTCGAAGGCGGATCGGTCGCCGACAAGGAAGTGGCCGAATTGATCGATCGGCTGAGCATCAGGCTGGGCCGCAATCGCGTCCACCGTTTCATCCCAAGGGATACCCATATTCCGGAACAGGCGGAACTGGCACTGCCAGCGATTGAGGCACCGGTGACGGCAGCATGGAAGGAACCGCCCGAAGGCGAGCCGCCGATGCGCCCAATTCACCTGTTCGATCCGCCCCAGCCGATCGAAGTGATAGGGGCTTCGGTGCCTGACGGTCCTCCCGCCAGATTTCGCTGGCGACGCACCCTACACGAAATCATCCATTATGAAGGCCCCGAACGTATCGCGCCGCTCTGGTGGCGGATGGCGCAGGGAGAAGGATTGACCCGGGACTATTTCCGTATCGAAGATGTGCGCGGACGTCGTTTCTGGATCTTTCGTCACGGTCTTTACGGCACAGAGAGGCAAAACCCCGGCTGGTACATGCACGGGCTGTTCGCGTGAGGCGGTTTCCAAACCTTTCCTGTCATTCCCGCGAAAGCGGGAATCTAGGGCCACGCCAGCAACTGGATTCCCGCTTTCGCGGGAATGACAAGTAATAGCTATGATCGAATTTGCCGAACTCGTCGCGGCTACCAACTATTCATTCCTGCGCGGGGCATCTCATCCATCGGACATGGTGGGTACGGCTAACGACTTGGGCCTGAAAGCTATTGGCATCGCGGATCGCAACACAGTGGCGGGCGTGGTACGCGCCTTTGTCGCGCATCGCGATGCTCCGGAAAAAGCCCGTATCGAGATACTGGAGGCGAAGAAGGAATGTGGCGAAAGACCCGAACTTAGCGAGGAAGAAGAACAAGCCTGCAAGATCGACGTCCGCCCTGTCTATGGCGCGCGCCTCGTCTTTTCAGACGGCACGCCGGATATCGTCGCGTATCCGAGGACGCGCAAAGGCTGGGGGCAGCTTACGAAGCTGCTGACGGTCGGCAATCTTCGCGCGGTCAAGGGCGGATGTATCCTCAAATTCGACGACCTGCTTCAATATCTGGAAGATCTGCTGCTCATCCTTCTCCCCCTTTCGACATGGGTAGAGCAGGAGGCACATCGCGAGGATATCGAATATCTTTTCGACAATGACGATGCGCCATCGGACCAGCCGGCTCGATCGCTGACATTGGTCCCGCCGTCCGGGCTTGAGCCAGTACTCTCAAGGCTGGCCCGCGAAGCGCCCCGGAGAGTATGGCTGGGCGCATTCATGAATCGCCAGGGCCGGGATGAAAGACAGCTCGCCCGGTGGAAAGACATCGCAAATGCGGCCGGCGTTCCGCTGCTTGCCACCAATGATGCGCTTTATGCCGGGCCCGCGCAGCGCCCGCTCCACGATGTCCTGACCTGCATCCGTGGAGGCACCACAATCGCAAAGGCTGGAAAGCGGCTGGAAGCGAATGCCGAGCGCCATCTCAAATCGCCAAAGGAAATGGCCCGGCTCTTCCGTTCCTGCCCGGAAGCGATCGAAGAGACGATGCGCTTCATTTCCCTGATCAGCTTCAAACTTACCGATCTCAGCTACGAATATCCGCATGAGCCGGTTCCGGAAGGTTGGGAGCCCGAAGCGTGGCTGGAGCATCTGGTGATGGATGCCGCTTACAAGCGGTATGGGGAAAATCTGCCCTTAGAAGTGACCAAAAGGCTGGATGAAGAATTCGCCCTGGTCCGCAGCCGGCGCGATATCAATTACGCCTACTACTTTCTCACGGTCCACGATCTCGTAAAATTCGCGCGATCACAGAACCCGCCGATATTATGTCAGGGACGGGGCTCGGCCGCCAATTCGATCATCTGTTTCCTGCTGGACGTTACCTCGATTGATCCGAGCGAGCATGACCTGCTCTTTTCACGCTTTCTTTCCGACGATCGAAAAGAGCCGCCCGACATCGACGTCGATTTCGAGCACGAGCGCCGGGAAGACGTCATGCAATATGTCTTCAAGCGCTACGGCCGGCATCGCGCTGGCATCGCGGCGACCGTGATCCACTACCGTTCGCGCAGCGCCGTGCGCGAAGCCGCCAAGGCGCTTGGAATGAGCGAAGATATTCCCGCCCGCCTCGCCGATACGGTGTGGGGCAACTATTCGGGCGACATGGCGGACCGCCGCTTCGCCGACGCAGGGCTAGACCTCGACAACGCGGAAATAGAACGCCTCAAGACCATCGTGCACCAGATGCTGAAGCCCGGCATGCCGCGCCACCTTTCCCAGCATGTCGGCGGCTTCGTACTGACCCAGAACCGGCTTGACGAAACCGTACCAATTCATCGTGCCGCGATGGACGACCGGACCTTCATCGAATGGGACAAGGATGACATCGATGCGCTTCACCTGATGAAGGTGGATGTGCTGGCGCTAGGCATGTTGACCTGCATCCAGAAGGGCTTCGATCTGATGCGCAAGCACGGTCTGGGCGATCACACGCTTGAACTTGATCTGAAGTCGGATGATCAGCTGGTTTACGACATGCTGTGCGAAGGCGACAGTATCGGCGTGTTCCAGGTCGAAAGCCGGGCACAGATCAACATGCTGCCGCGCTTGAGGCCCAGAACGCTCTACGACCTGACGATTCAGGTGGCGATCGTTCGGCCGGGACCGATCGAAGGCGGCATGGTGCATCCTTATTTGAAGAGGAGAAATGGAGAGGAGGACGTCGAATATCCTGCACCTTCGCCACCAAATGATCCTGATGAATTGAGAGGGCTTCTTGGCAAGACGTTCGGCGTGCCGTTGTTCCAGGAACAGGCGATGAAGCTGGCGATCACGGCAGCCGGCTTCACGTCTTCCGAAGCGAACCAGCTGCGCCGTGCCATGGCGACCTTCCGTAATGTCGGTACCATCCACAAGCTGTACGACAAGATGGTCGATGGCATGGTCAATCGCGGCTATGAACGCGAATTTGCCGAGCGCTGCTTCAAGCAGATCGAAGGGTTCGGCAGCTACGGCTTCCCCGAAAGCCATGCGCTGTCCTTCGCGCGGCTGGTCTACGTGTCTTCCTGGATAAAATGCTATTGCCCGGCGGTGTTCGCCTGCGCGCTGCTGAATTCTCAACCAATGGGATTTTACGCTCCCGCCCAGATCGTGCGCGACGCGCGGGAACACGGCGTCACAGTGCGTGAGATCGATATCAATGCAAGCGATTGGGACAATCGGCTGGAGTCTGTTGGCAATGCGATCCCCTGCCCTTCCTCCAGATGGACATGGCAGAAGGATCGAGCCAGAGATCATGACCTGGCCCTACGCCTCGGCTTTCGTCAGATCAGCGGATTCCGTGAGGAATGGGGTAATGCGATCGCAGACGCGCGTGCTTCCGTCCCCTTCGGAAGCATCGAAGAGCTGGCGCGCAGGGCGAAACTTCCGCAGCGTGCCTTGAGCTTGCTCGCGGATGCCGATACCTTCCGCTCGATCCAGCTCGACCGCCGCGACGCCTTATGGGAAGTGCGCCGTACTCCATCGGAAAAACTGCCTTTGTTCGCCTTCGCCGAAGCCGCCGAACTTGGCGCGGAGCAGGATGCGGCACTGCCAGCCATGTCGCTATCGGAACATGTGGTGACTGATTATCAGATGACGCGTCTGTCCCTGAAAGAGCATCCGATGACCTTCCTGCGCCCGATCTTTGAGGCCGAAGGCGTGCTGAGCTGCAAACAGACATCGGAAGCGAAGAATGGCGCGACGGTTAGAACGGCAGGCATCGTCCTCGTTCGCCAGCGGCCGGGAAAGGGCAATGCGATCTTCGTCACGCTGGAGGACGAGACCGGCATCACCAATATCCTGCTCTGGGCTCGCCTGTTCGAAACGATGCGACGGCCGGTGATGACCTCCCGCCTGATGCTGGTGGAAGGCACCGTCCAGCACAGCAAGGAAAATGTCGTTCACCTGATGGCCACCCGCGTAATCGATCGCAGCGAGGAACTGGACCGGCTGTCGGACATGCCGACCTCCGATATCCGCCTGCCCCGCGCCCACCATCCCCGCAATGTCCGCATTCTACCGAAATCGCGGGATTTTCATTGACCTATCGGAAACGTCCGACTTGCTCGATCAGGCAAAAATCTCGTCGAAGAAGGCGATCATAGACGCCCAGGAACGCGCATCCGCATTGGCATCGTACCGCGCGAAGTCAGGACGCCCCATCTTGTCAGCCTCCGGATTGGTGAAGCTGTGGACCACCCCGCCATAGAGGTGCATTTGCCAGTCGATACCACCCTTACGCATTTCCTCCTCGAAGGCTGCACGCTGCTCCGGCAGTATGCCGGGATCGTCCGCACCGATACAGACAAGCACCTTGCCCTTGATGTTCTTTGCGTCCTCGGGCCGCGTCGTCGCCAGCCCGCTGTGAAATCCAACCACGCCCTTGAGGTTGTAGCCGCCCCGCGCAAGCTCCAGCGACGTCGTCCCACCAAAACAATATCCGATGGAAGCAATCCTGGACGCATCCACTTCCGGGCGCGCCAGCAATGTATCGAGACTGGCTGAGGCTCGCCTGCGAATGCGTAACGGATCGTTCAGCAGCACGCCAAGCCGTGCCATCATCTCGTCCATATCTGTCAGGACTTCGCCACGACCGTGCAGATCGCAGGCAAGCGCCGCATAACCAAGGCCGGCCAGCCGTTCCGCTCGGCCTTTCGCATTTGCCCCCAGGCCGGGCGCTTCGGGAAAAACCAGCACACCGGGTCGCCGCCCGGATTTTGACGGATCGACATAGAAGTGGCTTTCCATATGGAGGCCGTCAGCTTCGTAGGTCAGAATTTCGCTAGTCATCCTGTCATCCTCTGCTCATTCCCGAATGAGGCGGGGATGCCACAAAAAACGCCGCCCCGACAATCCGGGACGGCGTTTCGAAACCTTAATCCGGGCGATTACTGAGCCCGAGGCGCCGCCGCGCTGGCATTGGTGGGCAGGCCGCCCATCTGCGTGACCATTTTGGTGTAGGCATCGAGATAGGCGAGCACGATCACCTGGCCGATATCGGTATCCTGATACCCGCCGCCGCCGACCGCGCCGAAACCGCCCCACCAGCCACCGCCGCCGCCAGCGCCAAAGGACAGATCGGACTTGCGCGCATAGCCCTCGGTCAGCAGTTCCTGTTCGGTCGTGCGAGCATTGACCAGCGTGAGGGTGACATTGGCTTCTTTCTTCTTGATGTTGATGCCGCCCGCCAGCGCGCCGAAGCCGCCGCCGATGAATCCGCCCAGCACGCCGCCCAGCGCGTTGCCGCCCGAATTGCTGTTCTTGGTAACCAGATCAGGTACCACGAAATAGTCGGCCGCTTTCACTTGCTTCCTGCCGATGTTGGAATTGGACTGAAGCTCGCCGCTATCGGCCAGCGCGCGTTCTATATTGCGGCTGGCAAGGCCCTTGCCACGGTCGACAAGGCCAAAGCATCCGGACTTCATCACGAAGACCTTGATGATCGCTTCGGGCGAGCCAAGTCCGAGAGACTGCCACCAGTTATTATCAGGCTCGACCACCGCCACCGTACCGAGGCGCTTTCCGCATGTCGGAATCTCGGCAGCACCCTTTTCCTGGGCTTTCCGGCCCGACGATTTGTCTGCAGCATGGACAGGCATAACCAACAGCGCCGCCATTACCGGAGCCGCAATCAAAGCACGCAATTTCATTACTAAATCCCCTGTTTCCCCGTCGCGCGAACGCGCCGCGGCAATGCTATAGCGCAAACTGCCTATTCCGCCAATCATCCTGGCGCTCGGCTGGTCGCATGGGCCACGCCAGAAAATGATGCTGTTGCAAAAACGACGCGGCGGTGAAGCCAAAGAAAAGCCGGGGTGATTTACCGTGGAATAGACGCGCGGATCAAAATAGAATGTTTATAAGAAGAGCGAAAGCTCTTGGAGAGGGTCATGACAAAGAAAAGCCGATTGCTGTCATCCGCGTTAATAGTCTTTTCCGCTCCGGTTTTCGCGCAGGATGGACCGCCGCAAGCTGAATCAGCACAGGCCGCCGCAGAGACAACGGAAATTGTGGTGACAGCCACTCGCCGCAGCATCGGCCTCTCCGACGTACCTCTTGCCGTTTCGGCGGTCAGTGCGGAATCGCTGCGCAACGGCGGCGTCCACGATATCCGGCAACTCAACCAGCTGTCCCCGTCGCTGAATGTCACATCCTCGCAGTCCGAGGCGGCCGGCGCGGTCGCCCGCATCCGAGGCGTTGGAACCATCGGTGACAATCCCGGCCTGGAAAACTCGGTCGCCACCTTTATCGACGGCGTTTATCGAAGCCGATCCAGCGTCGCCCTGACCGAGCTTGGCGCTATCGATCGCATCGAAGTGCTTCGCGGCCCGCAGGGCACATTGTTCGGCCGGAATGCTGCGGCCGGCCTTATCAACGTCATCACCGCGGGGCCGAGCTACGAAGAAGCCGGAACCGCCGAACTCAGCTACGGCAATTATGACTATTGGCGCGCAGCGATGGGCCTGACCGGGCCGATTGGTGGCAAGATCGCCTACCGTCTCGATGGCGTTTATATGAAGCGCGATGGTTTCCTGAAGGAATCGGACGACTATATCGGGTCATCTGGCCGTGACTTCAACGATCGCGATCGCTGGCTGGTCCGTGGCCAGCTGAAGCTCGACCCCGTAGAGACTCTCAGTGTGAGGCTGATCGCCGATTATGCCAAACGCGACGAACAATGTTGCGCAGCAACGTTTCTGCCCGCAAATGAATCCTATCTAGCTCCGGACGGCACCGTGCAAAGCCGTCCAAATAGCTTTGCTGCTCTGGAGCGGCGGCTGGGCGCCGTAATAAACGACGACACTTTCGATCGTCGCGTGTCCGTGACGCCAGGGCGGGATTATCGGTCAGACGTAAAGGAATGGGGCGTCTCCGCCGAGGTCGACTGGGATCTGGGCGATGCCAAACTGACCTCAATCACTTCTTATCGAGACTGGCAACTCAAGCGGCGTCAGGATGCCGATTTCACCAATCTCGACATCATTTATCGCGACCATTACAATCAGCAGTTCAAGACATTCACGCAGGAATTGCGGCTGCAAGGCAAAGCGTTCGACAATCGGCTCGACTGGCTGATCGGCGCCTATTACGCGGACGAGAAGCTGAATCTCGATGACAGCCTCCGCTATGGCGCGGACTATGGTCTGTTGCAGGGATGCCGGGTGGCGGCCGCTATCAATCCGGCCGCGATACAGCCAGGCGCGGCGGGTTGCCTGAATCCCGCGGCACGCCCTGCCATCGCCGCGTCCCTGGGGCCGCTCGCCACGCCCCTGCTGAGCGGTCTCGATCAGTTGGCCGCTATCGGCAATTCGGGCGCGACCAACGATCGTTTCCGGCAAAAGGATCGGACCTGGGCGCTCTTCACGCATAACGTGATCAGCTTGACCGATAAGCTGTTCTTGACCCTCGGCGCCCGATACACACACGATCGCAAGACATTGGATGCATCCGTCGCATCGGACACGTCGATATGCGCGACGCAGGGCTTCCTGCGCGCGGTCACGGATAATCCGGCATTGCCGGGCTCCGCAAGACGGCTGGCCGGGAATATCCTGGCGCTGTCCTGCGCCAATGCCATCGGTGGCGGTATCGATGGTGGCTATCGCGACAGGATCAGCGACAATCAGTGGACGGGTACCGCGGTGCTGAGCTTCAAGCCCACCGACCGGCTGATGACCTATGCCAGCTATTCAAAGGGCTACAAGGCGGGCGGGTTCAATCTCGACCGGGCTGGCCTTTCCAATTTCGCCACCAGCGGGCTTTACGATCCCTCGGCGCTTGGACGTACCGGGCCGCTTGCATCGCAACTACGCTTCGCGCCAGAAAAGGTCGATGCGTTCGAAGTAGGCGCCAAATACCGGGGCCGCGGCTTCCGGGTGGCGGCTACGCTATTCTATCAGATGTTTGACGATTTTCAGCTGAACACTTTCAATGGCCTCAGCTTCGTCGTCGAAAACATTTCGGGCTGCTCGTCGCTTGCGGGCGGAAGCAACGCGGACGGTGATCTTGACGTCTCGCCGGGCACGGCAGCACAGCTGAGCGGTGTCTGCGACGGCAAGAAAAAGTCAGGCGTCATCAGCAAGGGCGTCGAACTCGAAGCCTCTTTTATACCCTTTCACGATCTGTCGCTCGACGCGGGATTTACTTATGCAAACACCCGTTATCGCCATGATGTAGCAGGGCTGGATGGCCGCCCCCTGCCAACGCCACTGTTTGCGATCCCGGGGAAGAATCTGTCCAACGCCCCCCGCTATGTCGCAGCCGGCGGCGCAACATGGACGCCGCCGCTGGGCATCGCGGAATTACGGGCACTGGTACACGCCGATGCGCGCTGGCAATCGCGCAGCAACACGGGTTCCGATCTGTTTCCGGAAAAGTTTCAAAGCTCCCTCGCCGTCGTTAATGCACGCGTTGGCGTAACGGAAAAGGATCAGGGGTGGAGCGTCGAACTCTGGGGCCAGAACATCTTTAATAAGGATTATCGCCAGGTCGTCGCCAACGCACCAATTCAGGGCAGCGGTTCGTCGGCATCCATTCCGGCAGGCAATGTTGCCACCGCCGACAGCCTATTCATCGTCTTCCCGGCGGAGCCGAGAACCTACGGCATGACGGTGCGGACAAAATTCTAGCGACGAGAGATCAGGCGGCGACTTGCGCCTGCTGGATGCCCGCCGCTGCATCGAGCAAGCGGCGTTCCAACGACTTCAGCCGTTGTGTGCCGCTCACCTTGTCGCCGATCAGATCCGTCAGGTAAAACACATCCACCGCCCGCTCGCCGTAGGTAGCGATATGCGCCGAGTGGATGGTCACCTTGGATTGGAACAGCGCATGGGCCAGCGCATTCAGGAGCGCAGGCCGGTCGCGGGCATTCACCTCCACCACGGTATAGCGATTGGAGGCCTTGTTATCGATCAGCACGTTGGGTTCGATGTCAAAAGCATCGGCGCGCACGCGCTGCAAAGGCTTGGCCGCCAGCCGGTCCGCAAGACGGTTGCGATTGGCGAGCGCATCCTCGATTCCCTGCGTGAGCCGCTTCAATCGATCTTCTTCGTCGAAAGGTCGGCCCAGAGGATCCTGTACCAGCAGATTGTCGATCGCCATGCCGTCCCGCGTCGTGTGGATACGCGCATCGATGATGTTCGCCCCGGCAAGATGGATCGCGCCCGCGATCCGGTAGAACAGGCCGGGATGGTCTGCCGTGTATATCGTGACCAGCGTGGCGCCACGTTCCGGATCCGCGACCGCGCCGATGGCAAGCTGCCTGCCATCGGTATCGGCTTCCAGGATCATCCGGGCGTTTTTTTCCAGAATATCCGCAGCCTCGGCAACCCAATAGGATTCGGGCAAGCGCTTTGCAAAGCGTGCAAACTCCGCCTTTGACCAGCGCAACTTGGTAGCAAGCGCCTGTTGCTTCGTATCGATGCGTTCCCGACGACCGCGCTGCTTGTGGCCAAGACGCAGCACCTCCTCCGCCGCCACATAGAGATCAGAAAGCAACTGTCTTTTCCAGCTGTTCCAGACACCTGGCCCAACGGCACGAATATCCACGACCGTAAGCACCAGGAGCAGGCGCAGGCGCTCCGGACTTTGCACATGTTCGGAAAAATCAAGGATCGTCTTGAAGTCGGAAAGATCGCGACGAAATGCGGTGTCGGACATGATCAGATGCCAGCGCACCAGCCATGCGACCATCTCCGTTTCCGCCGGGGTCATGCCGAAGCGTGGGCATAGTTTTTCCGCAACCTCAGCGCCAAGAACGCTGTGATCGCTGCCCCTTCCTTTCGCGATATCGTGCAGCAATACCGCAACATAAAGTACGCGCCTCGACACGATTTGCTGCGTTAGGGTTCTCGCCAGGGGGTGATCGTCGTTGAGCTGCCCTCTTTCGATACGGGACAGCAATCCTATTGCGCGGATCGAGTGCTCATCGACCGTGTAGTGATGATACATATCGAACTGCATCTGGGCGACCACCCGGCCGAAATCGGGTACAAAACGGCCAAATACACCTGCCTCGTTCATCGCCCGCAACACCCTTTCGGGGTCGCGCGGAGACGTCAGGACATTAAGGAAAAACGCATTTGCTCGCGGATCACGGCGAACGGTATTGTCGATCAGCCGCACATCGCGCGTAGCGGATCGCATCGCCAGCGGATGAATTTCCAGGCCATAGGTGTCAGCGAGCGAAAACATCTCGATCAGCCTGACCGGGTCTTCTTCGAAGAAACCTTCCCGCGGCAAGGCCAGCCTGCCGCGATCAAGCAAAAATCCCTTTAGATTCTTTGGACGCCGCCGAATATTCGGAAGGCCGAAACGTCGGCCACGCCCGGCAAACAGCTCGTCGAGATGTGACAGGAAGACGCCTGTCAAATCTCCCACCTGTTTCGCCGTCAAAAAATAATGCTGCATGAACCGCTCGACGGCCGTCTTGCCTGGCCGGTCGGCGTAGCGCATGCGCTGCGCAACTTCGGTCTGGATGTCGAACGTCAACCGATCTTCTGCCCGCCCCGCTGCGATATGGAGATGACATCGGACCGCCCAGAGGAAATTCTCGGCGCGCTGGAACTGCCGCAACTCAGCGCTGCTGAGCAAACCCTTGTCGACCAGCTCGGCGACCGAGCGAACCTGATACGCATATTTGCCAATCCAGAAGAGTGTATGGAGATCACGGAGACCGCCCTTGCCTTCCTTCAGGTTGGGCTCGACTACGTAGCGGCTGTCGCCCATCCGGCGGTGCCGTCCATCGCGTTCGCCCAGCTTTTCCGCCACGAAGTTGCGCGCCGTGCCGGACACGACTTCCCGATCAAATCGCGCCGCCACCTGATCATAGAGCTTTTCATCACCCCAGACGTAGCGCCCCTCGAGCAACGCAGTGCGGATCGTAAGATCGCTTTTGGCCATGCGGATCACGTCGTCCGCAGAGCGGCTCGAATGGCCGATCTTCAGGCCGAGATCCCATAGCTGGTAGAGCATCGCTTCGATCACCTGCTCGCACCAGCCGGTCTGCTTCCACGGCGTCACGAAGGCGATGTCGACATCGGAATAGAGCGCCATCTCCCCGCGACCATAGCCGCCGACCGCGATCAGCACGAGCCGTTCGCCTGCGGAAGGATTGTTGTTGGGGTAAAGGCGTTCCAGCGTGAAATCATATATCAGGCGGAGGATCTGATCGGTCAGAAAGGCATAGGAGGCTGCGATCTCGCTGCCCCGCGCCGGTGTCGCATCCAGCCTTCGCGCGATTTCGGCCCGGCCATGATCAAGTGCTTCCCGGAACAGTGGTCCTGCCAGAGCCCGCAACGCGGCGCGGTCACCGTCAGCTAGCGGAAGCTCATGGAGCCGGTCCGCCAACGCGCGCCGATCAATGATCGCACGCCGCTGCGGAATATTCTCAAAACGGATCGACATCGCGCCCCAGATAGGCATGAATTGTGTAAAGAGCTAGGCGGGCGCCGCTTACTTTCTTGGACTAAGTCTGTCCGTCACGGCGTAAAGAAACGCACCAGACCAGGCCAGCAGCAAAATACCGTTAAGAGAACTGATGCTTGCGATCACCCGAAGTTCACCGTGCGGCGTCGTCTGACCAGCACCGAGCGACGAATAGGTTTCCGCCGCAAAATAAAATAGCCCCAGCATACCGGAATGTTCGCCTGAAAAGTGACCGAGCTGAAGCGGCCCCGCCGCGAAAATATAGACGACCAGATAGATCAAAATCTCACAGATATGGGCAAGGATCACGAAGGTCAGCACCGTGGGAATGGTAAGATGTGGCCGCTGCCGGATGCGCGCGAATTTTCGGATCTGGTTCAATGCTTCATAATGGAAGATCGTCGATCCGAATATGGCAGCCAGGGAGAGCAATACCGCGACGATTGTAGCTGACATTTATCGAATGCTCCCGCCTTCGAAGGAAGCGTTCGAGTTGCCCCCCTTGGAGTGAATTGAGAGTGAATACGCCGATGGAAACCTTGAGTTCCCAATGACCTATTTCTCACGCGATAAGGTTTTCAGCTTGTAAATGAGATCGAGCGCTTCCCGCGGCGACAGCGAGTCTGGCTGGATTTCAGCCACAGCCTCCCGCAATGGGTCGGTTGCGGGCTTTTCAACGATAGCGGCGAAGAGCGGCAGATCGTCCAGACCTGCCGCAAGCCCGCCGGTTGCTGCGCGTCCGGCTTCCAGTTTTTTCAGCACGGAAGAGGCCCGCGCAAGTACAGGCGGCGGCAGTCCCGCCAATTTGGCGACGGCGAGACCATAGCTGCGATCGGCCGGCCCCGCCGCTACTTCGTGCAAAAGAACCAGATCGCCTTTCCATTCCCGCGCGCGGACATTGTGCAGCGACAGCGCATCCAGTCGCTCGGCCAGCCGGGTAAGCTCATGATAGTGGGTCGCGAACAGGCAACGACAGCGGTTCACGTCGTGCACCGCCTCGACCACCGCCCAGGCGATGGCCAGCCCGTCATAGGTGGACGTGCCGCGACCTACTTCATCGAGAATAACGAAGCTTCGTTCGGTTGCCTGCGCCAGAATGGCCGCGGTTTCGACCATTTCCACCATGAAGGTCGAACGACCGCGCGCCAGGTTATCCGAAGCGCCCACCCGGCTGAACAAACGGTCGACCAACCCGATCCTGGCGCGGCTGGCAGGCACGAAACTGCCCGCCTGCGCGAGAACAGCGATCAGCGCATTCTGTCGCAGGAAGGTCGATTTGCCGCCCATGTTCGGGCCAGTGACGAGCCAGAGGCGCTGCGTATGATCCAGCTTGCAATCATTCGCGACGAAACGATCGCCGATGGTGGCGACGGCGGCTTCCACCACCGGATGCCGACCGCCTTCGACATCGAAGCACGGATCGTCAGAAAGACCGGGCCGGCACCATCCACCTTCGATCGCCCGCTCCGCAAGCGCGGCGGCGACGTCCAGCCGCGCAAGCGCATCGGCGGTCGCCGCAATTGCTGCCGAACGGTCCAGGGCGGATGCCGTCAGCTCTTCGAGATGCGCCGCCTCCGCTGCAATGGCATGGGCACCAGCCTGCGTCACACGCAAGGCCTGTTCATGAAGGTCGGCCGCATTGAAACGGACCACCCCCGCCAGTGTCTGCCGGTGCGTGAAGCCGGAATCGGCCGCCATCAAGGGATCGGCATGGCGCGCCGATACTTCGACATGATAGCCAAGCACATTGTTGTGCCGGATTTTCAGTGCCGCGATGCCCGTCCGCTCCCGATATTGCGCCTCGAGCGCAGCAATCGCCCTGCGGCCATCGCTACCAGTGCTACGCAGATCATCGAGCGCAGCATCGTAGCCCTCGGCAATATATCCCCCTGCAGCGGCGTCGATCGGCGGCAACGGTACAAGTGCGCTGCGAAGCAATTCGATCAGAGCCCCATGACCCGCAAGATGTGGCAGCAGCCGCGTCAGCAGCGCGGGGGGACGTTCGATTGCGGCAAGCATCTCACGCAACGCATAACCTTCGTCCAACCCGTCGCGCAGCAGGCCGAGATCGCGTGGCGATCCCCGGCCCGCAACCAGCCGCCCCAGCGCGCGACCGATATCGGGCAATTGTCGCAGGCGCACGCGCAACCGCTCCCGCAACCCGCCATCGCGGACGAACAGATCAACCAGGTCCAGCCGCTGCTCGATCGCGGCACGGCCACCCAGTGGTGCTGCGATATCGGAAGCGAGCAATCGCGCGCCCGCGCCGGTGACAGTCCGGTCGATCGCATCCAGCAGACTGCCTTTGCGCGCGCCAGCGGCGGTTTGCGTAAGTTCGAGACTTTCGCGCGTTGCCGCGTCGATCAGCATATGTTCAGTGACGGCGCGACGACTGGGGGGTTGCAGGAACGGCAGGCTTCCCTGCCCCGCCCGATCCAGATACGCGATCAGCCCACCGGCCGCCGCCAGTTCGGCGCGGTCAAAACTGCCATAGCCATCGAGTGTCGCAACGCCGAACAGGGCCTTCAATCTCGCTTCCGCCGCAACACTGTCGAAACCCTGCCGCGGGCAACGCCAGGCGTGCTCCGGCGCGCCTTCCCAGCCTTCCGCCGCAATCAGCTCAGCTGCCGAAAGTCGCGCCAGCTCGGCATCAAGCGCCGCCACAGGCACTGACACGATTTCGAAACGGCCAGTCGATATGTCCGCTGCGGCGAGGCCGATCGCTCCGCCAACCTCGGCGATCGAGACCAGCCAGTTCGACGCGCGCGCATCGAGCAGCGCTTCCTCCGTCAAGGTGCCGGCCGTGACGACCCGGATGATATTGCGGGCGACAAGCGACTTCGATCCGCGCTTCTTCGCTTCCGCGGGCGTTTCCGTCTGCTCCGCGATGGCCACCCGATGACCCGCCTTTATCAGCCGTGCAAGATAGGCTTCGGCGGAATGCGCGGGCACGCCGCACATCGGTATCGGCTTTCCCTGATGCTCACCCCGCGCTGTCAGCGCGATATCGAGGCAAGCGGACGCAAGACGCGCGTCATCGAAAAAGAGTTCGAAGAAATCGCCCATGCGATAGAACAGCAGGCAATCCGGCGCCTGTGTCTTCAGCGCGAAATATTGTTCCATCATCGGCGTTACAGATGACGGATTGCTTGATGATTCCCCTGCCATGAGGTGCTGATAGCGACTTGCGGCGTGTGCAGCCATGCCCCAATAGGGCAGCGCAAAGCGCCGACACCAACCGTACCGAAGGAACCATGATGAGCGAGAGCAACGTCCAGTTTTCTGAGCGGGAGGCGCTGCTTTTTCATTCCCAGGGGCGGCCCGGCAAGATCGAGATCATCGCATCCAAGCCGATGGCGACTCAGCGGGATCTGTCGCTGGCCTATTCTCCGGGCGTCGCGGTGCCTGTCCTCGCCATCGCCAAGGATCCGAATACAGCATACGATTACACCGCCAAGGGCAACCTGGTTGCGGTGATCTCGAATGGTACGGCGATCCTCGGCCTCGGCAATCTGGGGGCGCTGGCTGCGAAGCCGGTGATGGAAGGCAAAGCTGTCCTCTTCAAGCGCTTCGCCGATGTCGACTCGATCGATATTGAACTGGATACGGAAGATGTCGACCGCTTCATTTCGGCGGTGGAGCTGATGGAGCCGAGCTTCGGCGGCATAAACCTCGAGGATATCAAGGCGCCGGAATGCTTCGTGATCGAACAGACGCTTCGTGAACGCATGAACATTCCGGTCTTCCATGACGATCAGCACGGCACGGCGATCATCGCGGCGGCTGGCATGATCAACGCTGCGCATCTGACCGGACGCAAATTGTCCGATCTCAAAGTGGTCGTGAACGGAGCGGGCGCCGCCTCGATCGCCTGCACCGAGCTGATCAAGGCAATGGGCGTGCCATCCGACCAGGTGATCATGTGCGATTCCAAGGGCGTCATCTACCAGGGGCGCACCGAAGGCATGAACCAGTGGAAATCCGCACACGCTGCCGTAACGGAAACACGCACGCTGGCTGAAGCCATGAAGGGCGCGGATGCTTTCATGGGGCTGTCGGTGAAGGGCGCCGTTACCGCCGAGATGGTCAAGGGGATGGCGCCCAAGCCGATCATCTTTGCCATGGCCAATCCCGATCCGGAGATCACACCACCGGAAGCCCATGCCGCGCGCTCCGACGCGATCGTTGCGACCGGGCGCTCGGACTATCCAAACCAGGTCAACAATGTGCTTGGCTTCCCCTTCATCTTCCGCGGTGCGCTCGACGTTCGCGCGACGACGATCAACGAAGAGATGAAGATCGCGGCCGCCAAGGCCCTGGCCGATCTGGCGCGACAGCAGGTGCCCGAAGAAGTCGCGGCTGCCTACGGCGGCAAGGCCCCCCATTTCGGGCCCGATTACATCATACCGGCGCCGTTCGATCCCCGCCTGATGGAGATAGTGCCCGCGGCGGTGGCGCAAGCCGCGATGGATACGGGCGTTGCCCGCAAACCGATCCTCGACATGGCTGAGTACCGGAATACGCTGAAGGCGCGGCTCAACCCCACCACCTCCGTGCTCACCCTTGCCTATGAAGGCGCCCGTGCGCATCCGAAACGGGTCGTCTTCGCCGAGGCGGAAGAAGAGACCGTGTTGCGCGCCGCCATCGCCTTCCGGGATGGCGGCTACGGCACGCCAGTGCTGGTCGGCCGCGACGAGGTGCCGGACAAATTGCGCGCGCTTGGCGTCAGCAATCCGGAAGAGTTCGAGCTTCACAACAGCCGCATTTCTCCGCTCGTCCCCAAGATGGTCGACTATCTCTACGAACGGCTGCAGCGACGCGGCTATCTCCGCCGCGAGGTCGAGGTGATGGTCAACCAGGACCGCAACATCTTCGGCGCGCTCCTGCTCGTGCTGGGTGAAGCCGATGTGATGATCACCGGCACCACGCGGCCCTATAGCCAGACGATGCGCCAGATCAGGCGAGTGATCGATCCGATCGAGGGTCGCAAGCCGTTCGGCATCCACGTGCTCGTCGGGCAAAGCCATACGGTGTTCATGGCGGATACGACCGTCAACGAACGGCCATCTTCCATCGACCTCGCGGACATAGCCGAGCAGACCGCGGCGGTCGCCCGCCGGATGGGCCACGAGCCGCGCGTCGCGTTTCTGAGCTATTCGACGTTCGGCAACCCCGCCGGCAGCTGGCTCGACAATATCCGCGAGGCAGTCGCGATCCTGGATCAGCGGCAACCGAGCTTCGAATATGAAGGCGAAATGGCGCCGGACGTGGCGCTCAACCCGAAGGTCGCGGCCGCCTATCCCTTCAGCCGCCTTTCCGGCCCGGCAAACGTACTGGTGATGCCCGGCCTGCAATCCGCCAATCTTTCGGCCAAGCTCCTGCGCGAGCTTGGCGGCGATTCCGTAATCGGGCCGATGCTGGTAGGGCTGGAGCACCCGGTGCAAGTCGCGACCATGGCCACAACCGCTTCCGAACTAGTCACGCTGGCGGTACTCGCGGCGGGCGGAATCGCGCGTTAGTTGCAAACGGGGCTCTTCCTTAAGGGCGAAACCTAGACCCCCTCCAGCAGCTTTTCCCGCTTGATCTTCTCCCGCCACACCAAGGGCGCGGTGTGGTGGACGCTCTCGCCCGTCGCATCGACCGCGACGGTGACGGGCATGTCCTTCACGTCGAACTCGTAGATCGCCTCCATGCCGAGATCGGCGAAGCCGACGACCTTCGCGCCCTTGATCGCGCGCGCCACCAGATAGGCGGCCCCACCGACCGCCATCAGATAGGCCGCCTTGTGCTTCTTGATCGCCTCGATCGCGACCGGGCCGCGCTCGGCCTTGCCGACCATGGCGATCAGGCCCGTCTCCGCCAGCATCATTTCGGTGAACTTGTCCATGCGGGTGGCGGTGGTAGGGCCCGCGGGGCCAACCACCTCGTCACGCACCGGATCGACCGGCCCGACATAGTAGATCACCCGCCCCTTGAAATCGACGGGCAGCGCCTCGCCCTTCGCCAGCATGTCCTGTATCCGCTTGTGCGCGGCGTCGCGGCCGGTGAGCATCTTGCCGTTGAGCAGCAGGCGGTCGCCCGGCTTCCACGAGGCGACCACCTCGGGCGTCAGCGTGTCGAGATCGACGCGGATGGATTCCTTGCTGGGCGTCCATTCCACCTTGGGCCATTCGTCGAGCGACGGCGGCTCCAGATAGGCCGGGCCCGATCCATCGAGGTGGAAATGGGCGTGGCGCGTCGCGGCGCAATTGGGGATCATCGCGATCGGCTTTGAGGCCGCGTGGGTCGGATAATCCATGATCTTGACGTCGAGGATGGTCGAAAGCCCGCCCAGCCCCTGCGCGCCGATGCCGAGCGCGTTGACCTTGTCGAAAATTTCGATCCGCAGCCGCTCGATATCGTTCTGCGCCCCGCGCTCCTTCAACTGCGCCATGTCGATATCGCCCATCAGCGATTCCTTGGCGAGCGTCATCGCCTTTTCCGCCGTGCCGCCAATGCCAATGCCGAGCATGCCGGGCGGGCACCAGCCCGCGCCCATCTTCGGGACCATTTCAAGCACCCAGTCGACGATCGATTCCGACGGGTTGAGCATCGCGAACTTGGACTTGTTCTCCGACCCGCCACCCTTGGCCGCGACCTGCACGTCGACATGATGGCCGGGCACCATCTCCACATTCAGGACGCAGGGCGTGTTGTCCTTGGTATTGACGCGGCTGAACGCGGGATCGCGTAGGATCGAGGCGCGCAGGCGGTTTTCGGGGTGGAGATAGGCGCGGCGGACGCCTTCATCGACGACCTCCTGCAGGCTCATCTCGCTGTCCAGCAGGCACTGCTGGCCCCATTTGATGAAGACGGTGACGATGCCGGTATCCTGACAGATCGGGCGATGCCCCTCCGCGCACATGCGGCTGTTGGTCAGGATCTGCGCGATCGCATCCTTGGCGGCCGGGCCCTGCTCCGCCTCATAGGCAACGCCGAGCGCGCGGATATAATCCATCGGGTGATAATAGCTGATGAATTGAAGCGCGTCGGCGACGCTCTCGATGAGATCGGCTTCCTTGATGATCGTGGTCGTCATGCGTGATTCCTGCTGGATATGCGGGCGCTGTATCAGGGGAGCGCCGCCATGGCAAAACCCGCGTTTCCGGGCGGTTAAGGGGTGGCGGTGGAATGACCGAGTGCCGGGGCGCGGCGGCGCCAAAGTTCACACATGGTTCTCACCAAAATGCATTTGTGGAAGACGATGGAGGGGAGAAGGTTGAGGCCAAGTTGAGGAAGTTGAGACATGCCATCGGGTTTTCCTACTTCCCTAGGGTCAGGACCTATTAATCGCATGCAGCGAGACGCGAGCGGGTGCGGTGTGGGTGGATGGCAAAGGATTGAGGCTGGTGCATGTGTGGGAGCTTGGCATGGAATGAGGGCTGTAGGACAGGTGAATCTCCTCAGGTTCAGCGGGAAGATTGTACGTTCAATGACGTATGACGCCGCCGCGGGGTTTTGGATAATTTAAGATTCGATACTCGGTAACGCGGGGACAAAGATGGACGGAATTCGCGTAGGCAAAAGGGTGATCGGCACACAGGCACCGGTAATCGTGGGCTGGGAGAACATTCCCAAGGTGGAAGGCGGCCCGGTGAAGCAGTTCATATTCACCTGGTTCCAGCCCACGGTGCTGTTCGCTTTGATCGCGTTCTGGTACTATGCGCCCAATTCCATCGCCAAGGCATCAACCGCCATCGGCATCGGCATCGGCTTCAACATTCTGCTGCTGGGGCTCGAATGGGTTAACCCACGCTACGAGAGCTGGCGCCTGACCTGGAAGGAGCTGGTCACCGACCTGTTCTACGTCGGGCTCGGCTTTACCATCCTCCGCATGGTCAACAACTATATCGGCAGCGACGTCATGATCGAAGCCATCCAGCACTCGTTTGACTGGGACAAGTTCGCGTGGTTCATCGGCCTGCCGCTGCTGCTGCAGGCGTTCCTGATCTCTTTCATGTTCGATTTCGGGCAATATTGGATGCATCGCGGGATGCATAACTGGTACCCGCTATGGTTGCCTCATTCGGTGCATCACTACATCACCCAGTTGAACATCAACAAGGGCGCGGTGGGCAACCCTGTCGAGCTTTTCCTGATCGGCCTTGGCATCGGCGGCTTCTTCGACTTCCTGCCGCGCGCTGCGCTGCTCGCCGGCACGATCGGCATGGCGGTGGGGACCTATCAGCATATCAACGTCCGCTTCAATTCTCCGCGCTGGTGGCGCTTCCTGTTCAACACCACCGAGCATCACAGCCTGCATCATTCGCAGGACTATGAATCGACCCGGAGCAACTATTCCAACAGCTGGATCATCATCGACCGCATCTTCGGCACCTGCATCGACGGCGAGGCCGAGCTGCTGGGCATGGAAGGCGGCCGCCGCATGTCGGTCCGCGAGCAGATGACCCATCCCTTCACCGAGGGATGGAAGGCGCTGAAGCAACGATTTGGCCGTGCGCCGGTGGCGGTGGCGGCCGAATGATGGGGGCTCCCTCCGCATAATCTCCCTCCTCTGCCCGTCGTCATCGAACAGCTCTCCCCAGAAGGAACCCATGTGAACCTGCGTTTCATCGACTGGATCTGGCATGTCAGGGGCAGCCTGGAGCTTGCCCCCGGGCAATCGAGCGACGACGCCTTCAATCGGCTCGACCCTCTGTTCGGCCAGGCCGGCACCAGCCACGATCGCACGAGCGACACGCTGACTTTCCGGAAGAAGGACCAGGCGGCGCAGGACAAGATGTCTGTCTTCGATGGCGGCATCCTGCGGATCGAACGGGGCATGGCCGGGGCCGTTCTGCGCTATCAGCTGACCAGCCGGGCGTTGCTGTTCTGCTTTCTGGCGCCGCTGCTGTTTCTGGGCTTCGCGCAATTGACCATCGTCGTGGGCAAGCTCGAAAAACCGTCAGCCGAAGCCGCGAAAAAGGCCAAAAAGCCCGACAAGAAGGATGTGGTCGTGCCGCTGAACCCGGTCGACAAGGCGCTGGGCGCACCCGAACCCGAAAAGCCCAAGAAGGACGGCAAAGACAAGGACAAGGACAAAGACAAAGACGAGAAAAACTCGCCCACGGCCGCCTATGTCTTTGCGGCGATTTTCGCCACGCTCTATGTCGTCGGGCGAATTCTCGAAGACAGGCTGGTCAAGGCGCTGTTTAAAAAGAGGTTGCTGGGCTCATAACCTATTCGACCCGCTTCACCGCCAGCCATCCCGGCAGGAATCTGACGGCCAAGGACAGAAAGACCATGGCCCCTTCGCGAGCCAATAGATCGAGCATCTGATCGTCGTGTCGCCTACGGCAACGGCACCGATCAGGTCCGGGGGAAGTGGCGTCTCGAAGGACGGCTCCTTCGATGCGGTCTTCGCCTTCGCTCAGCCCTTACTCAGGATGAGCCGAAGAATTAAATCTAAGCATTAGGGTGCAGATATCTGGTGTCGGATTAGACCCATCTCAAGCATCGATCACCTCTTCATCCACGGTGGCGGCATTCGCCTGGATGAACTGGAAGCGGTGTTCGGGGTTCTTGCCCATCAGACGCTCGACGAGATCGCGAACACCCACGCGCTCCTCATATTCCTGGGGTAGCGTGACACGGATCAGCGTGCGTGTCCTGGTGTCCATCGTCGTTTCGCGCAGTTGCATCGGGTTCATTTCGCCAAGGCCCTTGAAGCGTGCGACCTCAACCTTCTTGCCCTTGAATTGGTTCGCTTCGATTTCTGCCCGATCCGCATCGTCACGCGCGTAGACGCTCGTCGAGCCCGACGTGAGGCGGTAGAGCGGCGGCTGGGCCAGGTAGAGATGCCCGCGCCGGACCAGATCAGGCATTTCCTGAAAGAAAAACGTCATGAGCAATGTCGCGATATGCGCGCCATCGACATCGGCGTCGCTCATCAGGATGATGCGTTCGTAGCGCAGATTGTCCGGATTGCACCGGTCCCGCGTGCCGCAGCCGAGCGCCTGGATCAGGTCGGCGATTTCCTGATTGCCGAGGATCTTGGCAGCCGACGCCGAAGCGACATTGAGGATCTTGCCACGGATCGGAAGGATCGCCTGGGTCTTCCGGTCCCGCGCCTGCTTGGCCGAGCCGCCGGCGCTATCGCCCTCGACGATGAAAATCTCGGTGCCCGCGGGATCGTCATTGGCGCAATCGGTCAGCTTGCCCGGCAGGCGCAGCTTGCGGCCGGACGTCGCGGTCTTGCGCTTGACCTCGCGCTCCGCCTTGCGCCGCAGCCGTTCGTCCATCCGGTCGAGGATGAAGCCGAGCAGCGCGCGGCCGCGCTCCATATTGTCGGCGAGGAAGTGATCGAAATGGTCGCGCACGGCGTTCTCGACGAGCCGGGCAGCGTCGGGCGAGGTGAGCCTGTCCTTGGTCTGGCTCTGGAACTGCGGTTCACGGATGAAGACGGACAACATCAGCTCGGCGCCGGTGATGACGTCCTCGGCGGCGATCTCCTTGGCCTTCTTCTGGCCCGTGAGTTCGCCGAACGCCCGGATACCCTTGACGAGCGCGGCGCGCAGCCCCGCCTCGTGCGTGCCGCCGTCGGGCGTCGGGATGGTGTTGCAGTAGTAGCTGTAGCTGCCTTCGGACCACAGCGGCCAGGCAACCGCCCATTCGACCGAGCCCTGCGTCGAAGGGAAGTCTTGCTTGCCCGAGAAGAATTCCGAGGTTGCGCATTCGCGGCTCTCCAGTTGCTCGCGGAGGTGATCCGAAAGGCCGCCGGGGAATTGGAACACCGCCTCGGGAGGCGTGTCGTCGCCGATCAGCGAGGGATCGCAGCGCCAGCGGATCTCGACACCGGCGAACAGATAGGCCTTGGACCGGACCAGCCGGTAAAGGCGGGTCGGCTTGAAGATCGTATGTTCGCCGAAGATTTCGGTATCGGGAACGAAGCTTACGCTGGTGCCGCGTCGGTTGGGTGCCGCGCCGAGCTTTTCCAGGGGCGTGACAGCAAGGCCTCGCGAAAAGCTCTGACGGAACAGCTCCTTATTGCGCGCAACCTCAATCACCGTGTCAGTCGAGAGCGCGTTGACCACTGACACGCCGACGCCGTGCAGACCGCCCGACGTCGCATAGGCCTTGTCGCTGAACTTGCCGCCCGAATGCAGGGTGGTCATAATCACTTCGAGCGCCGACTTGCCCGGAAATTTCGGATGCGGGTCGACCGGGATGCCGCGGCCGTTATCGACCACGGTCAGCCGGTTGCCCGCCTGTAACGACACTTCGATCCGGCTGGCATGACCGGCGACCGCCTCGTCCATCGCATTGTCGATCACCTCGGCGGCGAGATGATGAAACGCGCGCTCGTCCGTGCCGCCGATATACATGCCGGGACGACGGCGGACCGGCTCAAGCCCTTCGAGCACCTCGATCGACGAAGCATCATAGTTTCCGGAGCTGGTGGACGGCGCGGATGCGAACAGATCGTCGGACATGTCCGCGCTATAGGCCGCCCCGAGGCGAGCGGGAAGAGGGGCAACTCAGATACCGGGCAACTTCTGTTTCGCCGTTCCCCAGTTTCGCATCGCTTTCGTTGCCGCCCGCTTCACCAGCGCCGGCTGATCCGTGATGGTGAACGCCGCGGGACTCGAAATTTCCTCGAGTTCGGCCCAGCTGACCGGCACCGCCACCGGCGCGCGCTCGCGGGCGCGAACCGTCCAAGGCATTACGGCCGTGGCGCCGCGCTGGTTGCGCAACCAGTCGAGGAAAATGCGACCCTTGCGCTCCACCTTCTTCATGTTGGCGGTAAACATCTCGGGTTTGGCTTCCGACAAGGCCCGCGCGAAGCGACTGGCGAAGTCCTTCACGTCATCCCAGTTCGCACGCGCATCGAGCGGAACGACGACATGAATGCCCTTGCCGCCGGACAGCATGGGCTGGCTTTCAAGCCCGAGGGTGGCGAGTTCCTCCTTCACCACATTCGCCGCCTTCTTCACTCCTTCGAAATCCACGCCCTCGTCGGGATCAAGATCGAACACCATCCGGTCGGGTTTCTCGACGTCCGCCACCCGCGATCCCCAGCCATGAAATTCGATCGCTCCCATCTGGACGCAGGCGATCAGCCCGGCGCCGTCTTCCACATAGAGATAATCGGCGGTGTCACCGTCCTTCTCCCGTATGGGAACATGCTTGACCTCGCTCCCGAAGCTGCCGCTGTCGTGCTTTTGAAAGAAACACTGTTTGGCGCGGCCTTGCGGGCAGCGGACAAGACTTATCGGCCGATCGCCCGCAAAATACAGGATCGGATCGGCCATCGCCTCATAATAAGCCGCGAGCTCTCCTTTGGTGATGCCTGCTTCCGGATAGATCACGCGATCGGGGTTGCTGATCTTGATGCCGAACGGCTCGGGATCCTTCACGGGCTGCACTTTCTCAGGCTTTACATCGCGCGCCGGCTTGTCTTCCCGCAGCCCGATGAAGCTGGGATGTCGCAGCACCCCGCCTTGCCCGAGCGGCGCGGTCGTCTCGGAGTAGGCGATTTCGGCGACCAGTTCTGGCGTCACCCAGTGCGCCCCGCGCGCCGCGGCCTTCGGCACGTCGGCCGGCGCGGTCTTTCGCTCCAGCGGCTTCATCTTGTCCAGAAGCTCATCGATCCGCGCCATGGTGAAGCCGGTGCCCGCCTTACCGGCATAATGGAGTTCACCGTTGATGTGCACGCCTAGCAACAGCGAACGGAATCCGCGTGCCTTGTCGCTCTGCGTCCAACCGATGATCACGAACTCCTGACGACAGGTGCACTTGACCTTGAGCCAGCTTTTCGAGCGCCGCCCGCGGTAAGGCGCATCGGCGCGCTTGGAGATGATGCCTTCATAGCCCTGACCGCACAGCGCATCGAACAGCTTTTCGCCCTGCGCGACATGCTCGGCATAGTGGATCGGTGCGCCGACGCCGCGCAACAGTGCCTCCAGCCGGGCCTTGCGATCAACGTTTCCCAGATCGGCCAGTTCGTCACCGTCTTCCTCAAGCAGATCGAAGGCGAAGTAGGCCAGCGGCGCATTGCCTTCTTCGGACAAAGCATCCTGAAGCGCCCCGAAGCTGGGGCGTCCATTGGCGTCCAGCGCCACGACTTCGCCGTCGATCAGCGCTGACGGGACATCGAGATCATCGAATGCGGCTGTAATGGTGGAGAATTTGTCAGACCAATCGAGCCCGGTCCGGGTGTAAGCCCTCGTCTTGCCGCCGCCCGTCGCGATCAGGCAGCGATAGCCATCATATTTGACTTCGTGAATCCAGCCGGGACCGCTCGGCACGCTATCGACAAGAGTCGCGAGTTGTGGGGGGCGGAAGGCGGGGCATTTTCCCCTGGTTTTTTTCCGGGCTCTATTCTTGTCATTCCCGCGAATGCGGGAATCCAGGTCTGGAGCTGACAACTGTTCCGTTGCCGTACGGGATCCCCGCTTTCGCGGGGATGACAATCCCCCCTTGGCGGAAGGTTTTGATTCCTGCTGCGGATCCTTCCTTGCGGCCGCCTTGTCCGAATGCCAGACGGCATCCCCTTTGGCGATCTCGGCCATGCTGCGGCCGCTGACCACGCTGGTGACCGCATGATCGACGAGGTCGCCGCTGGCGCCTGCTTCCTCGTCCTCGACCTTGCGCAGCAACCAGTTCTCGCGCTTTTCCTTTGGACGGGGTTTCATTCGGACCAGCAGCCATTCGCCCTTCATCCGTTCGCCGTGAAGAATGAAGTGGAGATGCCCTTCTTCCAGCGTCTTGCGGGGATCCTTGCCCGGGATCGATTCCCAGCTTCCCTTGTCCCAAAGCATGACGGTGCCGCCGCCATATTCGCCCTCGGGAATGGTCCCTTCAAAGCCGCCATAGGCCATCGGATGATCTTCGGTGCGCACCGCGAGGCGCTTGTCTTCGGGATCGAGGCTAGGCCCTTTCGTCACCGCCCAGCTCTTCAGGACGCCATCCAGTTCGAGCCGGAAATCATAGTGCAGCCGGGTCGCGTCATGCTTCTGGACAATGAAGAGATTGCCGTCGTCCTTGCCGGGCACGCCCTTCGGCTCGCGCGTCTTCTTGAAGTCACGCTTGGCGTTGTAGATGGAAAGGGGATCGACGCTCATGAACCTTGGCCTCCGTTCGTATCGAGCGAAGTCGAGATACCTTCCGCAACGTCCCTCGACTTCGCTCGGGACAAACGGAGGCAACTAGGGTCAGGACCTATTAATCGCATGGACGTGACAGAGGCTCAACGCCGCCACGGCGCCTTTGAGCCCTGCCCTCCGGGTGGCGATATGCAGGCCCGTGGCAGCGTCGCGTCGGCTCGACGGGGGACAGGCCCCGCCTTCGCCACCGCTCCTTGCCACAAACCCGCATATCACCATCACGCTCCATGTGATTAATAGGTCCTGACCCTAGGCACGTTTCCGTGTCCGTGCGGGAGCAGGCTTGGCCGCTGTTTTGCGGGGGGCAGCTTTCTTCGCTGCCGGCTTCTCCACGGCCGCCTTTGCGCCCGGCTTGTCGAGCGACTTCTTCAGCGCCGCCATCAGATCGATCACATTGCCGCCGCCTTTTGCCGGTACATCCTCTTCTTCGGGCTCGACCTTCTTGCCCTTGTTCTTCAGCTTGCGCTCGATCAGCGCCTTCACCGCATCGACATAACGATTGTGATAATCGCTTGCGTCGAAATCGCCGCTTTTCTTTTCGATCAGTGTCGTCGCAAGCTCCAGCAGCTCGGCATCGGGCTTGGCATCGCCGATATCGCGAAAATAGGACGCGGCCTTGTTGAGCTCGTCGTCATAGCGCAGCGTTTCCAGCACGAGCCCGCGCCCGCATGGCTTGAGGCTCACGACATATTCGCGGCCGCGCATCGCCAGCTGGCCGATGCCGATCTTCTTTGCCCGGCGCAGCGCTTCCCGCAGAACGATAAAGGCTTCTTCGGCGAGATCGTCAGACGGAATGACGTAATAGGGCTTGTCGAAATAGATCGGATCGATGTCGCTGATATCGACGAAACGGGTCAGCTCCAGCGTCTTCTTGCTCTCCAGCTTGACGGCTTCCAGTTCGTCATCCTCGAGCAGAACATAGTTGCCTTTCTTATACTCATAGCCCTTGAGAATCTCGTCGGTGTCGACCGGGCCGATGCCGGTGACGACCTTCTCATAATGTACCGGCTTTCCCGATGGCTCGTGTATCTGCCGGAAGGCTACCGTCGCACCGCTGCGGGTCGCCGAATAGACCTCCACCGGAATGGAAACGAGGGCCAGCCGGATCTGTCCTTGCCAATATGCGCGTGCCGCCATCTCGAAAATCCTTTCGCGGCCGATTCAATCATCCGCGACGATAAGGGTTCCCGAATCCCTCAATCGGGCGGCGGGGGAACCGAACCAGGTGTTTCGACCGGATCGTCTGGACGATAAACCGGCGGATCTTCCGGCGAGGCTATGGGATCGTCCACCGGCTCCTCAATCGGGGTGTCCGGCGTCGGCGGCTGACTGGCCATCAGGCATCTCCTTTGACGGAAGAACGCAGGCTTCCGTTTATCGGGCCCCGGACTTTGCAATATTCCGCTACCGGCTTCAAAGAACATTATCGATACCCCAACGCCGATAGCGCGTTCTGGAAATACCAGAAGGCAGCGCCACTCGCGGCGATCCCGATGCCAAAAGTCGTCCAGACAATCGCATGCTGCTGCTTGCCGACGGGCGGACCGCTGAATGCCTCGGCGACCGGTCTCCCGCCCAGCATCAGCGCCAGCCCAGCCACAATGAACAATGGCGCCGCAACAAAGGCCTTGATCGAGAAATCGACTTCCTGGGCACCGGCGCGGGCCTGTTCCAGCGGGTGAACGCCAAAGAACCAAGCCATTCCAAACCCTGCGGCTAACACGGCAAGACCAACCAATCGCGTAATCATTGTTCTTCTCTCCCAATATCCGTTCCGCAGCCGTTACAGCAAACCCCACCCTTGTTTATGGTCACGCGACGAAGCTGCTCGACAGGGCGACGGGCGCGCACTATGTTCCTGCTTCGTTCGCATTTCGGAGACCGCATGGCCAAGCTACAGAAACGCTATGTCTGCCAGGCCTGTGGTGCAGTGGCCTCCAAATGGCAGGGGCAATGCGATGATTGCAGCGAATGGAATACATTGGTCGAAGAAGCGCCAACCAATGTCACGCCGTTCGCGCTGAAACATAATCTGCAGGGCGGCGGCCGTAAGGTCGATCTCGTCGGGTTGGATGCGGACATTCCGTTGCCGCCGCGTACCCCGACCGGAATTGCCGAATTCGACCGGGCGATGGGTGGCGGCCTCGTTCCCGGCTCGGCAACGCTGATCGGCGGCGATCCCGGCATCGGCAAGTCGACGCTTTTGCTGCAGGCAGCCGCCCGGATTGCGCGAAGCGGGCGCGCGGTCGCCTATATCTCCGGCGAGGAAGCTGCCGATCAGGTCCGTCTGCGTGCGCGGCGGCTCGGCCTCGGCGATGCGCCGGTGCAGCTTGCGGCGGCAACTTCCGTCCGCGACATATTGACCACGCTTTCGGGTGCGGCGGCGCCCGCGCTGCTCGTGATCGATTCAATCCAGACGATGCATAGCGACCTCATCGAGGGCGCGCCTGGCACCGTCAGCCAGGTTCGGGCCTCCGCGCAGGAGCTGATCCGTTTCGCCAAGGAACGCGGCACCGCCGTCGTCCTGGTCGGCCACGTCACCAAGGACGGCTCGATCGCCGGACCACGCGTATTGGAACATATGGTCGATACGGTTCTGGCGTTCGAAGGCGAGCGGAGCCATCAATACCGCATCCTGCGCGCGATCAAGAACCGCTTCGGCGGCACCGATGAAATCGGCGTCTTCGCGATGGGCGAGGATGGGCTGGACGAGGTCGGCAACCCGAGCGCCCTGTTCCTCACCTCGCGCGGCGATGCCGTCGCCGGCACCACCGTCTTCCCCGCGATGGAAGGAACCCGCCCGGTGCTGGTCGAGATCCAGGCGCTGACCGTGCGCCTCGCCAGCGGCGCCACGCCGCGCCGCGCCGTCGTCGGCTGGGATAGCGGGCGGCTGGCGATGATCCTCGCGGTGCTGGAAGCACGCTGCGGGCTCAATTTTTCCACGGCGGAAGTCTATCTCAACATTGCGGGCGGGTATCGGCTGTCCGATCCCGCTGCCGATCTTGCGGTCGCCGCCGCGCTGGTCTCCGCGCTCAGCGAACGGCCGGTGCCAAGCCAGTCGGTCGTTTTCGGCGAGATCGCCCTGTCGGGCGAAATTCGCCCCGTGGCGCATGGCGGTCTTCGTCTCAAGGAGGCCGCGAAACTGGGCTTCGACAGAGCCCTGGTGCCGGCGGCATTGGCCGAATCCGGCGGTGGACTGCGCCTTGCCGGTTTCCGTCAGCTCGGCAATCTCGTTGACCATCTGCTAGGCCGTAGCTAGCACCCGACGCGACGGGTCAATCCCGAGCGGAGCAGATCACTCAAATGTCATCCCTCACTGCCATGGATATGATCGTGTTGCTGCTCGTGGGTGGCGGCGCGGTGCTGGGCGTGATCCGGGGCTTCGTAACAGAAGTGATCGCGCTCTTCGCCTGGGTTGCCGCCATTGCCGCGCTCAAATTCTTCTATACGCCGGCGGCCGCAATGCTGTCCCATTGGATAAGTGGATCGGCGGGCGCGATTCTCGCCTTCGCGCTGGTGTTCGGTATCGTGTTCATCGCCGGTAAGCTGATCGCCTCTTCGCTGGGCGGGCGCGTCCGCAACTCCATCCTTGGTCCGGTCGATCGCGGTCTCGGTCTCGGCTTCGGCGCGCTGAAAGGCCTGCTCGTGGCCACGCTGGCCTTCCTGCTGTTCAACATCGCCTATGACACCGTATTCGGCGGCGGCACTGACCGTCCGCACTGGATGCGCGAATCCCGAAGCTTTACCCTGCTAGAGGCCAGCAGCCGTGCGATCGTCGATTTCGTGGAGGCACGCCGACATCCGAAGAGCGAGAAAATGAAATCGGGAAACACGGTCTCGACCTGAGCGATCTCCGCCCCTACATCCACACCATGTCGGCCGCGCTTTACAACAACACCATTTTGCGTCTCGCCACCAGCATTCCGCATCACGCTCGCCTGCCGGAGCCGCAGGCGAGCGCAGAAAGACGATCCCCCATCTGCGGCAGCCGGGTGACGATCGATGTGCGCATGAATGACGACGGCCGGATTGCGGAGCTGGGTCAGGAAGTCCGCGCCTGCGCGCTGGGGCAGGCCTCCGCTGCGCTGATGGGTGAGCACGCGATTGGCCGCAGCCTTGCGGAACTGGAAGCGGCACGCGATGCGCTGACCGATTTTCTCGCCGGCCGGCGCGACGATCCTGGCGAATGGCCCGGTCTGGAGATCTTCGCGCCCGCGCGTCCGCACAGCGCGCGGCACCCCTCGATCCGTCTCGCGTTCGAGGCGGTGGCGGAAGCCGCCGCGAAGGCAACAGACCCGGCATGAACAACGCGCACGAAACGGCCTTCGTGCTGCGCGAAGGCGTGTTTCTGCTGGGCGCCGCGCTTGTCTTCGTCCTGATCTTCCGGCGCTTCGGCCTGGGTGCCACCCTGGGCTATCTGGTGGCCGGCGCCATGATCGGCCCACACGGATTCGGTATAGTCGGCGGCGCGCAGGACAAGCTCGACTTCGCTGAGCTGGGCATCGTCCTGCTGCTCTTTCTCGTCGGCCTGGAACTCAATCCCTCACGCCTGTGGCGGCTGCGGCGCGACATCTTCGGCTTTGGCCTGATGCAGGTGATCCTCTGCGGGCTGGTGCTCGCCGTGGTGATCTTCGCATCAACCGGCTTTACGGGGGCGGCGGCCCTTGCGCTCGGTCTTCCGCTGGCACTGTCCTCAACGGCACAGGTGCTTCCGATGCTGCGGTCCAGCGGCGGCCTCAACACGCCCTATGGCGAGCGGGCTTTTTCGGCCCTGCTGTTTCAGGATCTCTCGATCGTCCCGCTGATCACGATCATCGCTGCACTTTCCCGGGCGCCCGCTGACCCCGCTGCACCGCCCGGGTGGCTGCTCGCAATCTACACGATCATCGCGATCGTCGGGCTTGTGCTGGCCGGCCGTTTCATCCTCAATCCGCTGTTCCGCCTGATTGGCGGGCTGGGTGAGCGCGAGCTGTTCGTGGCGGCAGGACTGTTCACGGTGCTGACCGCCGCGGCCGTGATGGAGAGCTTCCACCTTTCCGCCGCTCTGGGCGCCTTTGTTGCCGGCGTGATGCTGGCGGACTCGCCGTACCGGCACGAACTGGAAGCGGATGTCGAGCCGTTCCGTACCATCCTGCTCGGCCTCTTCTTCCTTGCGGTCGGGATGATGCTCGATCTGCAGACCATAGCGAACCGGCCGCTGTTCGTTTTCGGGATCGCCGCGGCGCTCGTGATCATCAAGACCGGCGTGATCTACGGTCTCGCCCGGCTGTTCGGCATGGTGTGGCGGCAGGCGCTGGGCCTTGGCCTGCTGCTCAGCCAGGGCGGGGAATTCGGCTTCGTGCTGTTTGCCCAGGCGCAGGCGGCGCGCCTGATCGAGCCTGAAGCGGCCAGCCTGTTCGGCGCGGTCGTTACCCTTTCCATGGCGACCACGCCGTTCCTGATGATGGTTGCCCGGCGTTTCGTGCGCCCCACCCAATCGAATGAGGAACGTGAAGGGCCGCAGGGATCGGACGCAGACAACGCAATCGTCGTGGGCTATGGCCGTTTCGGGCAGACTGTGGCGCAGATGCTTGCCGCCAACGGCGTTTCCGTGACCATGATCGATCTCAAACCCTCGCAGATCGACGTAGCCGAGGAGTTCGGCACGAAGGTCTACTACGGCGACGGCACCCGCATCGACCTGCTGCGGCAAGCCGGTGCCGAAGATGCACGCGCGCTCATATTTTGTATCGACGATCCGTTGCTCGACAGCGCCCGCCTTCAACCCATTCTGGAGGCGTTCCCCCAAGCCTGCATACTCGTGCGCGTGTTCGATCGGCGGCAGATCATGGCACTCGACAACATCGACATCCAGGACACGGTTCGCGAAGTTTACGAGTCGGCCGTGTGTATGGGTCGGAAGGCGCTTTCCGCCATGGGCGTCGAAGAAAATGAAATCGCGGAGATCGAACGGGAATATCGCCGACGGGATATCGACCGGCTGGATATACAGATCAGTTCGGGTGACCTCCACGCCGGCAACGAAACCGTGTTCCGTCCGCGTGGCTAACAGATTGAGGGGAAGCGGCATGAAGCAGCATCGTGGCCTTGTAGCGTTTGCGGCGCTTTCCGGGGCGCTTGCCGTGGCCGCAGGCGCGTTCGCTGCTCATGGGACCAGCGGGTCGCCCGCACGATGGTTGCATACCGGGGCGGAATATCAGTTGCTCCATGCGGTTGGAGCGCTGGCGGCGCTGAATCTGCAGGGCGGAAAGCTTGCGGCGATCCTATTTCTGTTCGGCGGCCTGGTTTTCGCGGGAACGCTCTATGCGATGGCGCTCGGCGCGCCGCTTTGGCTGGGAGCGGTCACGCCGATCGGCGGCATGGGTTTCATATTGGGCTGGATCTTGCTCGCACTGGCCGCGCTGCGCTAGCGCCTCGCAGCAAAAGCGGCGGCGTGCTTATGGATGCTGAAACAGGCTCAGCATGACGCACTGCTTCGATCCAAGTGAAGCCGAGCCTGGCCCCGCGGCTCCGCATCGAGAAATGCGGCGACATCCTCCAGCGCCACATCGCGGTCGAGATAGGACTGGCCGATCCCGCGCGTCAGGATGAAGGGCAGCTTGCCGGCTGCCATCTTCTTGTCGTGAAGCATATGCGCAACCAACGTGCTGCCGCTCGCAGAGATATTTGCGTCGTCGAGAGCAGCGGGCAAACCCACGGATCGCAGGTGTTGTGTCACCCTTTCGGCATCTTCGACCGGGCACAAACCCCGCGAAGCCGAGAAACGGAACGCGAGCGCCATGCCCGCGGCAACGCCTTCGCCATGAAGCAGACGATCGCTGAATCCGGTCTCCGCCTCCAGCGCATGACCGAAGGTATGGCCCAGATTAAGCAACGCGCGTCGTCCGCTGGTCTCGCGTTCATCCGCGGCGACCGTTTCGGCCTTGGCGGCCACACTTCTGGCGATGGCCTCCTCGCGCGCGGCTCCGTCGCCATTGAACAATGCAGCGCCATTCGCCTCGCACCACGCGAAGAAACCGGCGTCACCGATCAGGCCATATTTCACGACCTCGGCATATCCCGCCGCCACCTCGCGGCGCGCCAGCGTATCGAGCGTGGTGGGATCGATCAGGACAAGCGACGGCTGATGAAACGCACCGATCAGGTTCTTGCCTGCCGGCGTGTTGATCGCCGTCTTGCCGCCGACGGATGAATCCACCTGTGCCAGCAAGCTCGTCGGGATCTGGATGAAGTTGCAGCCGCGTTTCAGAATGGCCGCGGCAAAACCCACCAGATCCCCGATCACGCCGCCGCCAAGCGCGATCACATGATCGTTGCGCTCGATCCCGCGCTCAAGCAACGCATCGCTGAGTTCGGCAAGTTTCGTCCAGCTCTTGGTCGCTTCCCCAGCCGGCAGCACGATCGGATCAATTGCAATTCCACCTTCGGCCAGGCCGGCCTGCAATCGGGGCAGCTGCGCCTTCGCCAGATTCTCGTCGGTAACCACGGTGAAGCGGCTGCCCCGCGCGTAGCGCGCAAGATGCCCGGCGGCGCGATCCAATGCGCCGGCTTCGATCCTCACTTCATAACTGCGCTCACCGAGCGCGACGCCAATCACTGCCACGTCACAAGTGCCTTCACTATCGCATCGACGGTAACGTCATGGGGTTGCGTCTGACTGCGGATCTTGATGGGGGCGAGCGCATAGATCGGATTCCGGATCGCCGCCAGTTCGGACAGCGCCTGCCGCTCGTCACGGTTGTTGAGCAGCGGCCGGGTGCCTTCACGCCGCTTCACCCGCTCGACCAGTGTTTCTATGTCGGCATCCAGCCAGATCGCGATCGCCTTGTCGAGAATAAGCTTGCGGGTGTCTTCCTGGATGAATGCGCCGCCGCCCGTGGCGATCACTTTCGGCGTTCCATCGATCAGCCGCGCGATCACGCGCCGCTCGCCATCGCGGAAATGAGATTCGCCAAACCGCTCGAAAATTTCGGGGATCGAGAGGCCTGCCGCTTCCTCGATCTCGTGATCGGCATCGACGAAGGGCAATCCGAAACGGGCAGCAAGCCGCCTGCCGAGCGTCGTTTTACCAACGCCCATCAGCCCGACCAGGACGATCGGACGATCAGGCGTTTGCGCCACCGAGATTGTTTCGCTTAACGACATGTCGACCGGGGCTATACACAGAGGTATCGTGTCGGGCAAAAGCCCTCGCGAAACTCAACACCGGGAAGCGAGAATGTCACGCGGTTCGATCATCCTTATCATCATCCTGCTCGCAATTGTGGGCATCCTGGTAGCGCTTGCCAGCATGGACACGTCCGTCACACCAGCCCGTATCGAGAAAGCCGTCACGCCCAATGCAACCAAGGCGTAAACGTGTCCTGATCCTGGCGCTGGCGAGCGTTGCCGGGCTGGGCATCAGCTTGCCCGCGATTGGCAGCAATGCACCGGAATCGCTGCTGCCGCCAGGCTTTGGCGACCAGCAATCGCCGCCAAAGCCGGCGACGGTGCCAAATCCCGCGGCACCCGGGCCAGCACCGCTGCTGCCGCCCAACGCGCTTGCCCCATCCGACGACCAGGTAACGGACGGCACGACCGAAGAGGATGCCGAAGAAGCGGAAAAGGAAAAGCCGGTCGAACTGCCGGACGAGGCACGCCGTTCGATCGATCTCGTCGGCCCGCTCACGCCTGATGTCGGCGGATTGAGCGAAGGCGCGTTCGGGCGCGCGGATGGCCGGTTCCTGACCCGGCTGATGCGGCGGCTCGATGCGCCGATTGCGTCGCGTTGGGCGTCCATTCTGTTGCGACGCGCATTGCTGACGCGCGTACCGACGCCTTCGGCGGTTGGCCCGGCCGACTGGATCGCTGAACGGGCATGGCTTTTGTTACGGATGGGAGAGGCGGATTCCGCCCGCTTGCTGGTCGAAACCGTGGACATTGATCGCTTCTCGCCGAAACTCATCATTGTCGGCCAGCAGATGGCGCTCGCGACGTCGGACCCGGCGGCGTTATGCCCGCTCACCCAGAACGCGGCGCAATTCACCGACGACAAGAGCTGGGACTATGCCCGCGCCATCTGTGCCTCGCTCGCGGGTGACGGCCCGATGTCGAGCATGTTCCTCGATCGGGCGCGCGGGCGCGCTCCGCGTAATATCGACTATCTTCTGACGGAGAAGGTTGTCGGCGCAGGCACCAACGCCCGCCGCGCCGCGCATATCGAATGGGAGGATGTCGATCAGCTCAATAGCTGGCGCTTTGGCCTTGCAAGCGCTGTCGGGCTCGAGATTCCGGATCGGCTCTTGAAGACTGCCGGCCCCGGCATGCAGGCCTGGCGCGCGCGATCGCCGATGTACCATCCGGAAGATCGCATAGACTCAGCGCGGATTGCCGCCAGCCTGGGCGTGTTTTCCAACGCCGATCTCGTCGACATGTACGGCCAGATTGCCGAGCGCGAGGGCGACGTGGGCCGGGATGCGCCCGCGGCGCGGCTGCGTCTTGCCTATGTTGGCGACGATGCAAACGCCCGCATGGACGCGATCCGCAGTTTCTGGGATGACGCCAAGGAGCAGCCAGGAGGGCTCTACGCAGCACAGATACTCACGGCCCGCGCTGCCGCGGGTCTTGCGCCGAGCGACAGTTTCTCATCGGACTATTCACGCCTGATCGCTACGATGCTGACCGCCGGCTTCGATGTGCAGGCTTCGCGTTGGGCGCCGCTGGTGCAGGCGAGCAGCCCTTCCGTCGCGGACGAGGCATGGGCGCTGCTGGCCGTCGGATCGCCCAAGCGCGTGGTCGATCTCAGCTACGCCCGGATTGACGGATATGGCGCACGCCTGGGTGCGGACGGTGTCCGCAAAATGCAGATGCTTCTCGCCGGCCTGGGCGGTCTTGGTCGCCTGACCGCGCAGGACGAAGCCAGCCTTGCAGAGAATTATGGCCTGCCGATCGCACGCGAAACCCCATGGACCCGCGCCATCGATCGCGCAGCCGAACGGGGTGAGCCAGCTACCGTCGCGCTGCTGGCTGCGGTTGGCATGCAGACGACCAGCTGGCGCGGTGTCCCGCCTCTGCACCTCTATCATATCGTCGGCGCGTTGAAGCGCACCGGCAATACCGCCATCGCCCGCATGATCGCGGCCGAAGCATTGACACGGCTATGAGCCGCCCGGCCGCAGCAGTGGCGGCCGGCGAGGATGCGGGCCTGATCGATCGCTTCCTCGAAATGCTGGCGGCCGAAGCGGGGGTCGCGAAAAACACCATCGCTGCCTATGGGGCGGACCTGCGCGCTGCCTCCGCGCTGCTGGAAGGGCATCTGGGCAACGCGACGGCTGACGAACTCGTCCGGCTTGGCGAAGCGTGGATGCCGCTTGCGGCCTCCAGTGCGGCGCGCAAATCCTCGGTCCTCCGGCGTTTCTTCGCTTTCCTGGTCGATGACGGCCTGCGCGCCGACGATCCGTCGCCTGCCCTGCCCCGACCACAGCCCGTACGCCCTCTGCCGAAGACGCTTGATCACACCGACGTGGATGCCCTGTTCGACGAACTGCAACGACGTCACGATGCTGTTCCATTGCCTCAGACCTTACGACTGATCGCGATCGTCGAGTTGCTTTATGGCTCGGGACTTCGCGCAACCGAACTCGTCTCCCTCCCCCGCAATGTACTTGGCCGCGACGAGCCGTTTCTCATCCTGCGCGGCAAGGGCGGAAAGGAACGGCTGGTTCCGATATCGGACCGCGCGCGCGCCGCCGTGCGCGACTGGATGGCGCATGTCCCGTCCCATGCGGCATATCTGTTTCCATCGGGCAAAGCGCACATCAGCCGCATAAGACTCTATCAGCTGATAAAGGGCCTGGCGGCGGACGCCGGCATGGATCCCACCCGGATCAGTCCCCACGTTCTGCGCCACGCCTTTGCGACCCACCTCCTTGAAGGCGGCGCGGACCTGCGTGCGTTGCAGACGCTCCTGGGCCACGCCGATATAGCCACCACCCAGATTTACACCCATGTCGACAGCCGCCGTCTGGTCGAGCTGGTCAATGCGCGCCATCCTCTCGTTGACCTTACCGTTCCTTCAGCCTAACGCGCGCCGATGACCGCTTTTCTGGACTTCGAAAAGTCGATCGCCGAACTGGACGCCCGCATCGCAGAATTGCGTGAGGGTGCAACCGCAGGCGCGATCGGGCCTGAAATCGCAAAGCTGGAGGCTAAGTCGGACAAGATGCTCCGCGACCTCTATGCCCGCCTCACGCCGTGGCAGAAGACCCAGGTCGCGCGCCATCCCGAGCGTCCGCACTTCAATGATTACACGGCTGGCTTCGTCGAGGATTTCATGCCGCTCGCCGGGGACCGCGCCTTTGCCGATGACAAGGCGATCATCGGCGGCTTCGGCCGGATCGGCGGGCGGCGCTGCATGGTCATCGGTCACGAAAAGGGTGACGATACCGCCAGCCGCATCCGCCACAATTTCGGCATGGCCAAGCCCGAAGGGTATCGCAAGGCGGTCCGCCTGATGGAACTGGCCGATCGCTTCCGCCTGCCGGTCGTGACGCTGGTGGACACCTCAGGTGCATTTCCCGGCGTTCAGGCCGAAGAACGCGGACAGGCCGAAGCCATCGCGCGGTCCACCGAAACCTGTCTCTCGATCGGCGTGCCCCTGATCGCCGCGGTCGTCGGCGAAGGCGGCTCGGGCGGCGCGGTCGCACTGGCGGCCGCCAACAAGGTGCTCATGTTCGAGCATGCTGTCTATTCCGTCATATCGCCCGAGGGATGCGCATCAATCCTGTGGCGCACGTCGGATAAGGCGCCGGACGCCGCCGAAGCCATGAAGGTGACGGCACAGGATCTTCAGCGGCTGGGTGTGGTCGATCGCATCGTGCCGGAGCCGCTGGGCGGCGCGCATCGCGACCCTGCCGGCGCTATCGCCAGCCTCTCCGAAGCGATCGGCGAGGAACTGGATGGGCTGGCGGATCAGTCTGCCGACGCACTGCGGGACGCACGACGCGAGAAATTCCTGGCGATCGCCTGATACCAAGCTGCCAGGGGCGGGGTTGATTGCGAGCCGATCAATAGTTTGCGGGTTTTCGCATGGAATAGCTGGCGAAAGATCAACGCCAGCAGCATGATCGGCACAGCGGGCGCCAGGTTCAGTGATTGCTCGATATCCAGTGCCTGCCCGATGCTGAGCAGCGGAATGCACCACAGGATCGCGAGCAAATGACGGTTTTCGCCGCGAGCCGCGAGCCAGAAGAACGGGACCACCAAAATCACCGTGTCATAGACGTAAAGGTAAGGGCTGATCAGCACCGACGCCGTAACCAGCACCGCCGCCTTTGCCGCCATCTCAACGGGCTGGCGCCAAACCCACCACAGGATCGCGCTCGCACCGACGCCTACCGCGATATGGCACAGCCATGCCAGCCCGGCCCCCGCCCCGGCAAAGCGCAACGCGGCATAGACGCTCGACATCTTGTACCAGCCGGATAGCCCGTCGGTCGCAATGGCGACGAACAAGGGCATCTGGTGAAGCATGGCCAGGTAGGAATCGGCCCCGAAAAACAAAGCCCCGAACAGTAGCAGCCCGCAGGAGGAGACCGCCGCGCCGGCAAAAGCCCGCCATTGCCCGCCCGCGATGAACGCGAGCGGCAGCAACACCGCGAGTTGCGGCTTGATGATGAGGCAGCCCAGGAACAACCCGGCGATGAAAGGGCGGCGCTTCAGGTTCACGATTCCGGCAATGAAGATCGCGGCGAGGAGCAGCCCCGCCTGCCCGATCATGCCATTGACCAGCACAGGGGGAAATGCACCAGCCAGCCACACCGATCCCGGCAAGAGCTTTCTGACGGCCGCGAAATAGGCGGTCGCGGTTGTCAATATCCACAGCGCCGCCGCAATCGCATAGGGCAAAAACCCGAATGGGATCAGCAGCAGGAGAAATGGCGGCGGATAGGCGAACGGCATCCTGTTGTGAAACACGGCGACACTGTTCTGAACGGCCATATGCGCCGCAACATCGTAGGCGCCCGCGGCATTGCCCTGCAACGCCATGACCGCCGCCGCCCAATAGGCGATGAAATCCAGCTGCCGCAGATAAACGATGTTCGTGAAGATCGCCAAACAGCTGACGAACAGGAATGCCAGCGCCATTGCCTTGTGCGCATGCGGATAGCATCTGCCTACGACCTCGGGGCCCGTGCTATGCTTTGCCGCCATCATGCCGGAAAGCCTTAGCCAAATCTGGTAAACGGAGCGTTGCAGCGCGCCGACAACGTGAATCCGCGGGACGAAAATGCGCAGGCGCGCGACGAAACGTCAGGCTCGCGAAATGTCGACCATTCCACCATGCTCAGCGCGATCGCCGTGTGCGAAACGCCGTTGCGCTTAGGGAGGCCTCGCCGACGCCAAGGCATCGATCCTGATGCCGGAGCAGGCGCCACAGCCAGCGGCACAACAGCGCCGCCTGCCTCATCCGGCCGGCGCGATCAGAGCAGGCGCGGCTGATGAACCAATGGCCAGCGATCCAGAATGATGTGCCTGGTCTGGCCAAGCAGGCTATCTATAAGAACGAATTCGGTCGCTTCCCACCGTATTGGGGCGATGGCGCCGCTGCGGCGGATTTGCGGATCGTAAAGCAGCGTCATGTGCGGGCTGAAGCGCCAGCCTCGCCGGGGCGGAAGTCCCCGCTTCGCAAGCGCATCGAAAAGTTCCGTATGAAATGCGTTCAGCAATGGCAGGCGTTTGCCGGGAACAAGGCAGCTCGTTCTTCCATTGCTGATCAGCTTGTCCAAAACGATCTCGGGGGGCGCCGCCTTCAACGATCCAGCGGCTTCCATCATCGCTTCGAGAAGCTGTCGCGGCGGTGGAAAGGGGAGATCATCGAAAATCAGACTGGTGATGTGAAGGCGATCATCCCGCACACCGGCCTTCGCGGCGCCAAGGCCGTCTCGCAACCGTCCCACCCGCGCAGCGATTTCAGGAGGGGGCAGAAGGGCGAAAAACAGGCGATGATTTACGCGGGTGGGCGCAGCGGCGAATTTCTGATGAATGGTCACGACTCGACTCCTTTCCCCGGAGTCTATCCGACGATCAGAACAAAGCAAGAACACTTGCCGGTATTTTAGGGTGGAAAGCGCGGCCCCGCCTCTCCACTTAAGGGGCGAGCGGAATGGAGGACGATATGAAAGAAGCACGATGGAATGGTGCATTGATCGCCAGAAGCGACGATACGGTACTCGTCGAAGGCAATCACTACTTCCCCGCAGACGCAGTCGACCCTTCCGTTTTGCTGCCGAGCGAGACCACCACGATATGTCCGTGGAAGGGAACGGCCCATTATTATACATTGAGCGTTGGCACAGCCCACAACAAGGATGCGGCCTGGTATTATCCGGAAACCAAGCCGGCCGCTGACGAGATCAGGGGCAGGATCGCCTTCTGGAAGGGTGTGGAAGTTACTTAAGGATCGATCTCGTCTCCATTGCGCTTCCCGCAGCGCGTGATAGGAGACGGCGTAATGAGCGACGAAGACGAATATGTCTATGACGAGGCGAGCGGCGAATGGGTCAGCGGTGCGGATACCGCCGCGCTGCCCACCGCGAGCGACGGCGTGGAAGTGCGCGACGCGGTGGGCAACCTGCTTGCGGACGGCGATCAGGTCACGTTGATCAAGGATCTCAAGGTGAAGGGCGCCGGGCAAACCCTGAAGCGGGGCACGCTGATCAAATCGATCCGGCTGACCGGCGACGCCCAGGAAATCGATTGCCGCCATGACGGAATCAAGGGGCTGGTGCTGCGCGCGGAGTTCGTGAAGAAGCGTTAGGGTCAGGACCTATTAATCGCATGGACGTGACAGAGGCTCAAAGGCGCCGTGGCAAGGCGGGAGCGCAGGCAGATAGCGGCGCTATCTGCCAAACGACCAACGCCGCCACGGCGCCTTTGAGCCCTGCCCTCCGGATGGCGATATGCAGGCCCGTGGCAGCGTCGCGGCGGCTCGACGGGGGACAGGCCCCGCCTTCGCCACCGCTCCTTGCCACAAACCCGCATATCGCCATCACGCTCCATGTGATTAATAGGTCCTGACCCTAGCGATCCGGTCGACGAGAAGATCGCGCGCCGGTTGAAGCGGCAGGCTGCTGACACTCCCCTCCCTTTCCTGTTATCAATGGCCACGATAAAAGGAGGGCATCATATGGACTCGCCCCTGGCAAAGCGGCCGTGGCACATCTGGGCGGTGGGCGGACTGAGCGCGCTGTGGAATTGCGGCGGCGTGATGGACTACACCATGACGAAAACCCGCAACCCATCCTATATGGCCGCATTCACGCCCGAGCAAATCGCGTGGTTCGACAGCTTTCCCCTGTGGATGAACATCGCCTGGGCGCTTGGCGTTTGGGGCGCGCTCGCCGGATCGATCCTCCTGTTGTTTCGCAGCCGCTGGGCTGTTCACGCCTTCGCGATTTCGCTGGCCGGGCTGGTCATCGGCACCGTCTATCAGTTCGGCATTTCGGACATGCCGGCAAGCCTGAAGACGCCGGGCGGCTGGGCCTTCACCGCCGCGCTGTGGCTCGTCGCGATCTTCCTGCTGTGGTACGCCCGGCAGATGCAGCGCATGGGACAGCTGCGCTAGGGTCAGGAAACCCGGAAGAACGATTATAGGCGCGCCCGCGCCCGGAAAGGCGTAGCATAGCCGCCATGGGCGTGTCGCGCGCCCACCACAAAACGACGAGAGGACGCGCAATGGCCAAGAGCCAGAAGAAATCGAGCCGGGAAATCCGCAAACCCAAGGCCGAAAAGCCACCCAAGCAAAATGCCTCGCAGCCGAGCCAGAAGGCAGGCACCGTGCGCGGGCTGGAGAATATCAAGAACAGCTAGAGCACTGGACGATTAGATTGAATCGCTCAGTGCTCCAGTTTTTCCTTTGTTTTCCGCATTCTCCGAGTCGTCAGCTGATTCCACCTGGCTAGTCTAGGGAATGCTCTAAATACCAACGCCGCCTGGCCGATTTTGCCACGGCAGCATCCGCAAAAAGGGAAAAGCCCCGCTACATTTCCGAAAGTTCACACTCGGTTCTCACCTAAAACGCTTGCGTCCGCGGTCGTTCTGGCTCGAGGGATCGAGATAGAAGTATAGATCCGCTTCCTCCTGACGCGTAAGTTCGCGTCCTTCTCCGGGCTTTGTGTTATCGAGCCGTTTGCTCAGCGCCTCGCCGCGTTTCATCCGCGCGAAGGATTCTTCGGCCTTCTCCGTTTCCGCCGACTTTCGCGGCCGCTGTTCGGACAGGAAGCGCGGTAATTCGCCATCGGCGGCATCAGCGAGCAACAGTTCCTCGTTCAGCGTTTCGGCCCCCAGCATCTCTTCGGCGGGCGCGGGAAGCTGAGGCTCCATCTCGCGCAGGCTGGCCTCGACCGTGATGGGCTGTGGCGCCGGCTGGGCCAGCGCATCGCGCGCGTAGCGTTCCGGCTTCAGATGGCGCAGCAGGAACATGAGCAGGCGATCGTTATAAGCGCGCCGGGTGCAGACCACATCGCCACATTCGTTGAAGACGTTGTGCTCGATGCCCTCGAGCGTACGTTCGAAGGCAACGTCCTCCAGGAACGCCCCCGCATGATGCCGCGCCGCGTCCCATGCCCGAGCAAAGGCGGCGCCATGGGCCGAGCGGCGCAGCTTGTACGCGCCTTCCCGCGTCATTCCCACGGCCTTCGCGGCGTGGCCGACCAGCCCTGTATCAGCGAGAACCTCGATAAAGCGGCGCTGCTTCTCCTCGGTCCAGCCATCGAGCCGGGGTTTGCGGCGGACGGGGACCCAGCGATATTCGTCGAGGGCGTAAGGCAGGTTGGGAGGCGGGTTGTCCGCTTCGGCGTCGGGGACGGCGGGCGGAGGGGTGGTTGAGGGGATGGCGGCGGTTTTGGTGCGTGCGTTTGTCATCCGACAGTATGGATCAGATGAAATCCTAGTAGGAAAGGGGTTTTTGTGGGGTTGCCGTATCCGACTGTCGAAAAATCATCCGTCATTCCAGCCTTCGCGGGAATGACGATGTAAGTGGGGGGCGGAAGGCATCCATCATCCGGGAGAGGCGGACGTAAAATCCGTGCGCCAGTGCTGGAAACGTGCGACCCTTGGCGGATATGACGGACACTCAGATCCTGACGGCCGCATGGCTGATCCTTGCGGCGCATATCGTGGCGCTGGCGATGGCATTGTTCGGGAAGCGGGGGATCAGGCCGCTATTGCCGGTGAACATCGCGGTCGCGGCGATCATGCTGCTGGGCGTCGCGGCGCGCGGCCATTATCTGTTCGCGCCGCCGGATTGGCCGGTGATCGCGCTGGGGCTGATCGAGGCCGGGGTGATTATGGTGTCGATCGCGGCATGGCGGCGGGCGCGGGGGCTGAAGATGCTGTCGGCCATGATCTTCGCGCTCCATCTGCTCGCGACGATCGGCGCGCTGGTGTTCATGCTGACGTTTACGATGGACCGGCTGATTTAGGGTGTTTGGTGAGTTGTGCTATAGTTCCAATTTAGGGGTTATTGCACGTGTCACCGCAATCCGCTCAACAAGGATATGGGATTCGTAAAGGTCGGGCAGCCGGTGGTGCTCAAGTTGGAGGCGTTCCCGTTTACGCGGTTTGGAACGGTTCCGGGACGAACGGATCAGCTCGGACGCAATGGAAGATGAGAAACTGGGCCTTATCTATTCCGTTACAATCATCCTTGACCGCGCATTCATCGATCGCGGTGACGCGAAGGTAAATCTCTCTCCCGGAATGTCGACTACGGCTGATATCCGGACCGGGCAGCGCAGCATCATGAGCTATCTACTCAGTCCGGTTGCTCAGGCTCGTCACGAAGCAGGGAGGGAGCAGTGAATTTCAAGCACGCGGTTATCACAGTCTTAGCTTGCGGAACATTCGTAGGATCTATCGCGATACCCGGATACTCGAAAACAACTACTGATAACATTTTCTATGATAATCCAACTGCGGCCGACGAAGATTTACGTGGATTTGAAAAAAACAATCCCAATTGCCCTTTATGGACTAATTGGCAAAAACTATGCTCCCGTATCAACGGCCGAACCAACTGCAAGATAGACACTAGATTTCCAACAAGGCCCTCAAAGCCTTTCTGCTTAACAAGTATAGGAGAATATGGTGATCCGCAATTGGAGGCGCGCTCCTTGATGCGCTTCTGCGAAGATCCCGATTATGTCACCACGACAGGCTCCAAACGTCGTTTAAGTGTTTGCGCTCGATATCGTGTCAATCGGCCCTTCAATGGAAGGGATCTTGATTTACTCCGCTCACCCGCATGCGAGGAATGGTCTGAGGTGCTGACCGGGAAATCTGTTTGCAAAGAAAGCGACGGTAGCTGCCGAGGCAATTTACGTTCTAGGCAAGGATTTTATTGTTCAAAATTTTCTAAACATTCATGTGATGACTATTCTTTATATAGAAGTACAATTTTGGACCGTGGAAAACTTTTCAATACAAAAAATCTTATGGATAAGTCGCCTGTTCATGGAAGTTATTGTGGAGATTAATTATGGAGGGGGTTACGGTGACAGGTGCAATAACCCCCAATTCACGCTGCCTTCACTGGCTCGAAGCGCACGCGAAGCTTCGTGCCCGTCGCAGTTGCGAGCCTTTCAAGCGTGCTGGTCGAGGGTTTCACGCGCCCGCTTTCGAGGCGGGCAATGGCGCTTTGGCTGGTGCCCATGCGCTCGGCGAGCTCGGCCTGGCTAAGGCCGGCATGCGCGCGTGCGCCGATGATCTGCGAGGCGAGGGCGAATTCCTCCTCCAGCGCATCATAAACGGCGCGATATTCGGGATCCTTTTGCCATTCGGCGAAGGATTCCTCGACCGGGATGAATTTTCTGCTCATTTTACCTCCTTGGCCCGTTCCAGTGCCAATCTGATCTCTCGACCGGGGGTTTTCTGCGTCTTCTTGACGAAGGTGCGCAATATGACCACCCGCCGCCCGCTCGCCGTCACATAAAGCGAACGCGCTATGCCATCCCTGCCTTTGAGCCGCATCTCCCAGAGCTTGCCTTCGAGATGCTTCACATAGGGCTCGCGCATCCGCTCCAATCCATAGGACCGGATCAGGCCGACGATACGCTCGAAGCTCGCGCGCAAATCGCTCGGCAGCGCCTCCACTTCAGCCTTGGCCGCCTCGTCGAGATACTGAACGGACCACATCGATCAATATATCTTTTTTGATATAATTTGCAAGGAACGTTATTCCGCCGCCGGCAGATAAATCTCCCCGCCCTTTTCCCTGAACTTCTCGCTCATCTCGGCCATGCCTGCATCGACATCGGCAACCGGGGTCGCCGCGATGAAGCTGGCGGCGCCTTCATTTTGTTTCGCTGCGAAGTCTCTGACCTCCTGCGTAATCTTCATGCTGCAGAATTTCGGGCCGCACATCGAGCAGAAGTGGGCCGTCTTGGCGCCCTCCGCCGGCAGCGTCTGATCATGATATTGCTCGGCGGTGTCGGGATCGAGCGAGAGGTGGAATTGATCGCGCCAGCGGAAATCGAACCGCGCGCGGCTGAGGGCATCATCTCGCATTTTGGCGGCGGGGTGGCCCTTGGCGAGATCGGCGGCGTGGGCGGCGAGCTTGTAGGTGACGACGCCGACCTTGACATCATCGCGATCGGGCAGGCCGAGATGCTCCTTGGGCGTGACATAACAGAGCATCGCGGTGCCGAACCAGCCGATCATCGCGGCGCCGATGCCGCTGGTGATATGATCATAGCCCGGCGCGATATCGGTGGTGAGCGGCCCGAGCGTGTAGAACGGCGCCTCGCCGCAGACTTCGAGCTGCTTTTCCATATTCTGCTTGATCTTGTGCATCGGCACATGGCCGGGGCCTTCGATCATCACCTGGACATCATGCTGCCACGCGATCTTGGTGAGCTCGCCGAGCGTATAAAGTTCGGAGAATTGCGCTTCATCATTTGCATCGGCGATCGAGCCTGGGCGCAGGCCATCGCCGAGGCTGAAGGCGATATCATAAGCCTTCATGATCTCGCAGATTTCCTCGAAATTGGTGTAGAGGAAATTCTCCTTGTGGTGGCTGAGGCACCATTTGGCGAGGATCGATCCGCCGCGCGAGACGATGCCGGTGACGCGCTTGGCGGTCATCGGGATATAGGGCAGCAGCACGCCCGCGTGGATCGTGAAATAATCGACGCCCTGCTCGGCCTGCTCGATCAGCGTGTCGCGATAGATTTCCCACGTCAGATCCTCGGCGACACCGCCGACCTTCTCGAGCGCCTGATAGATCGGCACGGTGCCGATCGGCACAGGGCTGTTGCGGATGATCCATTCGCGGGTGTCGTGGATGTTGCGGCCGGTGGAGAGATCCATGACGGTGTCGGCGCCCCAGCGGATCGACCAGACCATCTTATCGACCTCGGAGGCGACATCGGATGCGACGGCGCTGTTGCCGATATTGGCGTTGATCTTGACGAGGAAGTTGCGGCCGATCGCCATCGGCTCGCTCTCGGGATGGTTGATGTTGTTGGGGATGATCGCGCGGCCGCGCGCGACCTCGTCACGGACGAATTCGGGGGTGACGTAGTCGGGGATGGCGGCGCCGAAATCCTGGCCGTCACGGATCAGCGCTTCCCTGAGCTTCTCGCGGCCGAGATTTTCGCGGATGGCGACATATTCCATCTCGGGCGTGATGATGCCTTTGCGGGCATAGTGCATCTGGCTGACGTTGTGGCCGGCCCTGGCGCGGAGCACGCGGCCACGCACCTGCGGGAAAGGCTGCACCCCGCCGGAGCGGTCAGGCCCGAGCTGGCCATTATCCTCCGGCCTGATCTCGCGCTGGGACACTTCCTCGACATCGCCACGGCCGCGGATCCAGTCGCGACGGATCTCGGGCAGGCCGGCCATGATGTCGATGTTCGCCTGCGGATCGGTGTAGGGGCCGGAGCAGTCATAGACGCGCAGCGGCGGCTCGCCACAGCCCGGCTCCAGATCGATCTCGCGCATCGCGACGCGGACGCGGGGGTCGTTCGGCGAGGGAACATGGATCTTGCGGCTGCCACGGATCGGGCCGGTGGTGACCTTCAGTTCGGTGCGCGCAGGCCCTTCGACTATGCTCAGGACAGGAATATCGGCCATTCGTCATGCTCCATCTTTGGAGGAAAGACGGGTGACCCGGCCTCCCTCCCTACGCCGGTGTTAGCCGGATCAGGTTCATCGGGTCGCGCGGGATTGCACCGCACCTCTCAGCCGTTCGGCTCCCCGGGGAATGGATCGGGTTTAGGCGTTTAGCGGGGGCGCATCAAAGGAAATATTTGAGCGTCACCGTCAGCGGCACCGAAGCGCCGGCGACCTTGAACACCGTCGCCGTAAACGAAGGCGCGGACATGACAAGGCGCGGGTTGCGCGAAAAGCCGACGCCCTCGCGCGGAATGCCGAGCGTGGTGTCCAGCTTGAAATTCTCGTTCTCGTCATGGAGCACCGTGACGGCGTAATCGCCGGGCGGGACGTTGGCGAAGCGGATGACGGCGTCTGGCGCGGCGTGGACGCTGGCCTTGAACGACGTGTTATCCTTGTCGCAATTCGGAAAGAAGCGCGGATTGCTGGTGAGGCAGGCACGGATCATGCCTTTGGCAGAGCGCGCACCAACGATACGGACGTCGACCGCGCCTGTTGCCTCAGGCGCGTTCGCCGGAAGCAATGCCATCAGCAGAGGGATGATCGCCAGTCTTCGCAAAGTCACCCAGCCCCCGATCCGTACCGCATATCCGGTCCCACCAACGGAAGTAGAGCCCGTAATTGCATCTGTACAGGTCATGATGCCGCTGATGGTGACTGGCCGTGATCAACCAGCGTCCGCCCGCGCCGCTCACCAGCCAGCGGGGGAACAGCTCCCATCCCATATGGTTGGTCACGCCCATCAGCGTCATGATCGCCAGGACCGTGCCGAGTGCGGCGATATGGATCGGGATGAGGAAGACCAAAGCCGGGATCACCACCGCGCCCGACAGGGCTTCCCACGGATGGAAGCTCATCGCGGCCCATGCCGTCGGCGGGCGGCTGGCGTGGTGGACGGCGTGGATCGCACGAAACAGGCGGGGATGATGGAAAGCACGGTGGGTCCAGTAAAACCATGTGTCATGCGCGGCGAGAAAGGCAAGGATCGACAGCGGCCACCACCAGAGCGGCCAGGCGTGGAGATCGCTGTAGATTAAAGTCCAGCCCCGGTTCTGCCATCCCCAGGCGATAATCCCGGCGGGGATGCCGTAGATCGCGGCCGATGCCAGCGACCAGCCGATCTCGGCGCGGATCTGCGGGCCGAGTGTCGCATAGAGGCCGGGCTGACGCAGGCGGGTAGCGAAGGCGAAGGCACCGCTGGTGAGAAGATAACGCATACCCACGATAAAGGTCATCGCGAGGGCGGAGATGATGATCGCGAGGGTCACAGGGCGTTATAGTCGGCCGGCGCCGGAAATCGTCTCCAAAAAATGAAGGTTAACGAGATTGTCACAATGTCTCTTGTTACGTATCCGTCATAAAGAAATAAAACAGAGAGGAGCCTTATTATGAAGCTTTCGAAAATCATCGCGGCCGCGTGCCTCAGCATGGCGCCGCTCGCCGCAGCATCAGCAACCACCTATGATGCTTTTTCGAGCTTCGATGGGACACAGGGCGCGGGCAATTTCCATTATGGATCGAATGGTACGCCCTTTGGCTTTAATGCCCCCTGTGTTTTGGGCCTGACCTGCCTGGAAACAGCTGCCGCCAGTGATGGTGCCGCAGTCTACAAGAATACAGGCGCTTCTTTTGTTATCGAGGGCAGCCATGTTCTCAACGATCAGCTTCTGATTGTACCGGATAAGTTTGGAGTAGGCTCTTCATTCAAGGCGCCGCATGCAGGCATTTATTCGGTCTTCGCTGCTTTCCAGGCGCTAGACGATGATCCAACCGGGGTTACAATCGTACAGTTCAAGGTTTTGAGCGGCGTATTGTCAACCAACGTATTGCTAGGCAACGGCATTCCGAACAATCTCCTGTTCGGCGCCGCGGATATTGCGCTGGGAGCGGGTGATTCATACGGCTTCGCGATTGCACCGGGCCGCAGCCCCGAAAATGATCTGACCGGCCTGAAATTTACGGTGACCGAAGCGGTTCCCGAACCTGCGGCATGGGGGATGATGATCGCTGGCTTCGGCTTATCGGGCGCAGCATTGCGGCGTAAAGCGGTTAAGGACTCGCGCAAGCCTACGCTGGCCTGAGGCTTTCGTTTCGATTGCCGAATTCGGCGCGGATCTGGCGACCAAGACCGCCGTAAATGCCTGGATAGGCCAGCCGCGTGGCGAGCGCGAAGCCGCCATAGAGATGCATCTGCCAATCGACCATGCCGTCGCGCATCTCCTGTTCGAATGCCGCGCGCGCCTCGGGCGGGATCATCGGAGCATCGGCCCCGAGCGCGGTCTGGACGCTCGCTGACGATGGTTGCCCTATATGCCATTGGCAGGCGGATGCCGCGCACTGAGTATCAGTGCGGCCGGCCGGATCCGTCAGATCCGGACCCACCGGCTCGCCGCCGCCACGGCTTCGCGAACGCGGGCCAGGGCGGCTGCCTGCGGATCGGTCTCGCCCAGCATGGCGAAGGTGCCGTTCAGGGCGAAGACGCAATGCCCATGCACGCTGGCGACCAGCGAGCGAGCGAGTGCTGGCGCCTGATCGCGCATGGGGAGCGGCAGGACGTTGGCAATCTCTTCGACAACGACGCCGGTGAGTTCCGCCCGCTGGACGCCATACCATTCCGGCGGCTGTTCGCCGGGCGGCAGGCGATGATCGTAGATTGCCGACCAGGCATTGTAGTTGTCCCGCGCGAAATCGAAATAACCGCGCACCAGCACCGCAAGCCGATCGCCGCCATTCTGCTGAAGATGGGCACGCAGGTGATCGGCCCACAAGGTCATCGTCCGGCCGTTGATCGCCAGGATCAATAGATCATAGCTGCCGAAGACGTTGTAGAGCGTACCGATCGAATAGCCGATCCGCTTGGCCACCTCGCGCGCGGAAAAGCGGGCGAAGCCGACCTCGGCCATCTGTCGGTGCCCTTCCGTAACGATCAGGCTTTCAAGTTCGGCCCTGCTGTGGTCTGATCTGCGCGCCATCGAACGCTCCGATTAAATGAACATTGTTCAGAATTTAATTGAACATCGTTCATTTTGAGGATAAGAGAGCGATCGTCAAGTGCAAACATGGGGATGCGCATGAGCTTTCTGACGGTCGTCCTACTTGTCGCAGTCATCGCCTTATGGTCACGGATTCGCACGCTGGAGCGGCGTGTCTCGGAAATCGATCGCAACAATGCCGCTGCGCCGCCTGCCCGAGCCATCGATTCGAAAACGGCGCCGTTCGAGACCCATTCAGCCCAGGCCGTTGCAACAACGGACGACACGGCCATGCCCATCGCTGCGCCAAGTGAACCGGAACCGACGAGCGAGCCCATGCCCGTAAGAAGTGCGGACCCGATCGAATTGCCACCAGCCGTTCCCGAGCCGATTGAGCCCGACCGCCCCGCACCCGAAAATGCCCAGCCGCGCAAAATCGAGTTCGAGGAACTCTTCGGATCGCGCCTGCCGATCTGGGCGGGCGGCATCACGCTTGCCGTCGCCGGGCTGTTCATCGTCAAATATTCGATCGATGCCGGGCTGCTTTCGCCTGCGGTCCGTGTCGTCCTGGGTCTGCTATTCTCCATCGCGCTGGCGGGCGGCGCGGAATTCGCGCGGCGGTGGAAGAAGACTGCGATCGACCCGCGCGTCGCGCAGGCGCTGGCAGGCGCCGGCATCGCATCGGCCTATTCCTCGATCCTGATCGCGACCAATCTCTATGACCTCGTCAGCCCGACAACGGGCTTCATCGGCCTGGCGCTGACGACCGCCGCCGCCATGGGACTGGCATTGCGCTTCGGCGCGCCCGCCGCCGTGCTCGGGCTTGTCGGCGGGCTTGCGGCACCGGCGCTCGTTGGTGAATCCACCGGGAATATCGCGCCGCTCACGGCCTATCTGGCGCTTGTCATCGGCGGCCTCGCCGGCGTTGGCCGACAGCAGCGCTGGGCATGGCTGACCGCGCTCGCCCTCATCGGCGGCTTCGGCTGGGGCCTGTTGCTGATCGCGTTCGAAACGCTCGATCCCTGGAACAGCAGCGCGCTCGGGGCCTATTCGCTGATCCTTGCCTTCGCGGTGCCCTTGCTGCTGACCGGCGCGAACCATGATCGACTGTTGCGTGCCGGCGCCGCGATCCTCGGCGCAGTCCAGATCGCGCTCATCGTGATGCAAGGCGGCTATACGACGCTCCACTGGGGCTTCTACGGCCTGCTTTCGATCGGCGCGATCGTCCTTGCCCGCATGGACAACAGGATGGCGATGCTGCCGCCGATCGCGCTGGGCATCGGGCTGGTAACGATGACCGGCTGGAGCGATCCTTCGCCAGCGCTTCTCGCATTGGTCAGCGGAGGGTTCATCCTGATCTTCGGAGGATCGGCGCTGGCGTCGCTTTGGGGGCCGCGCGGATCCTTGCGCGACGCATTCCAGGCGGCCGCGGCGCTGGGCGGCACGCTGGCCGCAGCCTGCTACATCGCGCCATCGAACCTGCTGACCAACATCCAGTGGAGCTGGCTGTCGATCGCGGCGGCATTCCCGCTGGCGGCCTTTGCCCTGATCGGCGCACGGCGCGCGCTGCCGCATCGCGATCCGCGCTTCCTGGTGCTGGTCACGGCGGCAACCTTCCTCGGCTGCATCGCCTTGCCGCAACTGTTCGAGCATTATGCCTTGCCCGCGCTCTACGCGCTCGCGGTGGCGGCGCTGATCGAACTGTGGCGCCGACGCGGGGATCTCGACTATCGCGGCGCGACCATCATCGCGCTGATCGCGGCGCTCGCCGCGATGGTGGAAAGCGTGCTTCGCTGGCTGGGCGCAAGCCTGTCGACCCTTGCGGGCGAACCCCTGTTCGTGACGGCGCTGCCCAGCCCGCGCCATGCGCTCGGCGACATGCTGATCCCGGCGGCAATTCTGGGCATCGCCGCATGGCGCGCGGAACCGAGGATTCCCGCGATGGCTTCCCGCATCCTGCCCGCCCTGTTCACCGCGATCGCGGGCGCCGCGCTGTTCATATTCTACAAGCATAGCTTCGCGATCGACAGCGGCTCGCGCTTTACCGCCTATGGCCTGCTGGAACGGGTTCTGTTCGATCAGTTGCTGTTCGTCATCGGCTGGGCCGCACTGGCGCGCCGCGATCTGCGTCCGGGCCTGCGCCTGCTGGGTCTCGGCGCGACCGCGACCGCGCTGGCACGCGTCATCCTCTACAACGCGCTGCTGTTCGATCCGCTCTGGCGCGATCAGCTCGTGGGAACTTTGCCGCTGGCCAACCTGCTGGTTCCGGCGTTCCTCCTTCCGCTGGCCTGGCTTGCATTCGCGGCCAGGGCGGAGCCGGCGCTCGCCGCGCGGTTCAAGCCCTTCATCACCGCGATCCAGATGCTGCTCGTAACGCTCTTCGTATTCGCGAGCCTGCGACAGATCTTCCACGGCTCGCTGCTGGCGGTCGGCAGCGTCGGCCAGGGCGAGGATATCAGCCGTTCGCTGGCCGCCATCGCGCTTGCCATCGGCTTCCTGCGCTGGGGCATCTTCAAGCGCGAGCGGCCATGGCGTATCGCCTCGCTGGCGCTGATGCTGCTTGCGGTGATCAAGGTGTTCGTGGTGGATACATCGGGTCTCGACGGCCTGCTCCGCATCTGCAGCTTCGTCGCGCTAGGCTTCGCCCTGATCGGAATCGGCTGGCTCTACAGCCGCCACCTGAAGAGCGACGAGGCGGAATCCAAAATCCAGTGAAATGCAGAACGAGAAGTTCATCCACGTCGCTCCAGCCCTTCGACTGCCTGCAAGGCAAGCGCTCAGGATAAACTTCAGCCAAAGGCTGAAGGCCGGGACCCATGTCTCCATCCAATCAAGCGCTGTCAATTCCAACGCGGATTGATTACGCAGCGCTTTCCCGCCGGATAGTCCTTGCCATTCCCGGCATGGGGCTCAACAGTCGGGCGATGCCCGCCGCTTCGCTTCTCGAACTCAACGGCCTTTCCAGGCGGCATGGCGATCAGATCGCGCTGGATGGCGTCAGCCTTGCGGTTGCAAAGGGCAGTTTCGTCGCGCTGGTCGGCCCTTCAGGATCGGGCAAGACGACGCTGCTCAAGACGATCAACCGGCTCGTCACGCCCGATGCCGGCACGATCAGTCTCGATGGCCGGGACATAGCCGGTCTGCCATTGCCCGAGCTTCGCCGCCAGATCGGTTACGCCATACAGGGCGTCGGCCTGTTTCCGCATATGACCATCGGCGAGAATATCGCCATCGTTCCCAGGCTGAACGGAGCACGGCGCGAGGAACAGGACGCGCGCGTGGTCGAGCTGCTCGAACTCACTGGTCTTTCGCCCGATCATGCGAACCGATACCCTCGCCAGCTTTCGGGCGGGGAGGCGCAGCGCGTCGGCCTGGCGCGCGCACTGGCGGCACGCCCGGCACTGATGCTGCTGGACGAACCGTTCGGCGCGCTCGATCCGGTAACCCGCGACGCGCTGGGTCAGGCATATCGCGACCTTCACGACAGGCTCGGCCTGACCACGCTGATGGTGACGCATGACATGACGGAAGCGTTGCTGATCGCGGACCGCATCATCGTCCTGTCCAGCGGCGCCGTGCGCGCGGATTGCACGCCCACCGCCCTGATGCGCGGCCATCCAGACCCGGTCGTAGCGGACCTGATCAGCGTACCGCGCCGGCAGGCCGAGCGTCTCGCCGCGCTGGAAGCCGGCCGGTGAATCCAGCGCTGCGCGAAGCCATCGCCGAGCTGCCAGCGCTCGTGCAGGCCCATATGCTGCTGAGCGGCTGCGCAGTCGCGATCGGAATATTTGCCGGAATACCGCTGGCGCTGTGGGCGGCGAACAACCGCGCCGTGCGCGTTCCGCTGCTCGGCATCGCCGGGCTGGCGCAGACCATCCCCGCGCTGGCGTTGCTTGCCCTGTTCTATCCGCTGTTGCTGGCGGGAGGGCGGCTGACGTCCCTGCCGATCCCGGCGCTCGGCTTCCTCCCGTCCCTGCTGGCCCTTGCCACCTATGCGCTGCTGCCGATCGTACGGAATACGATTGCCGCTAAACAGGGACTCGATCCGGATGTGATCGAGGCGGCGGACGGCATCGGGATGACGGCCGGACAAAGACTCCGCCTGATCGAAATGCCGCTTGGCGCGCCCGTGGTTCTCGCCGGCATCCGCATCGCGACCGTCTGGACCATCGGCGCGGCGACGCTGTCCACCACCGTCGGCCAGCCGAGCCTGGGCAACCTGATCTTTTCCGGATTGCAGACGGAAAACTGGGTCCGCGTGCTGGTCGGCTGCGCCGCTGCCGCTATCCTGGCGCTCGCCGCGGACGGGTTGCTCGCCCTGATCGAGGCCGGAGCCTCACGGCGCTCCCGAAAGCTCACCCTCGCGGGCTTCGGATTGTTGCTGGCAGGCTTGCTCGTTGCCTTCCTGCCAATGCTTCTGCCCGCCGCGAGAGGCGATGTGGTCGTCATCGGCGCAAAGAATTTTTCCGAGCAATATATCCTGGCGAGCCTGATCGAACGCCGGCTGCAGGCAGCAGGCTACCAGACCCAGCGGCGTGACGATCTGGGTTCGGCGGTGGCATACCGAGCGCTCGCCGCAGGCGATATCGACGTCTACGTCGATTATAGCGGGACGCTATGGGCCAACGTCCTCCGCCGCAGCGACAACCCGCCGGCAGATGCGATGCGCAACGAACTCGCCCGCGCGCTTGAACGCCGCGATCATGTCCGGCTGCTCGGCGCGCTCGGTTTCGAAAATGCCTATGCGCTGGTGATGCGCCGCGACCGCGCCGCGGCGCTAGGCATTGGCAGCATCGACGACCTCAGCCTTGAGGCTCCGAAGCTGAAACTCGCCAGCGACATCGAGTTCCTGAGCAGACCGGAATGGCGCGCCGTTACATCTGCCTATGGACTGCGGTTCGCCGAAGCGCGATCCTATAACCCAACCTTCATGTACCGGGCGGTGGCGGATGGCTCTGCCGACGTGATTTCCGCCTTTTCGTCCGATGGGCGCCTCGCGGCGCTCAACCTCGTGACGCTGGGCGATCCACGCCACGCCCTGCCCAGCTATGACGCGGTTCTCCTGATATCCCCGAAACGGGCAAACGATGCCCGGTTTATCGCGCCGCTCAAACCGGTGATCGGTGCGATCCCGATCGAGCGCATGCGACAGGCAAACCTGATGGTGGACCGGGATATCGACAAGCGCACGCCGGCCGAGGCTGCAACCTGGCTGCTGGACGGAAAGTGAGGAGCATCCATGGCTGACAGCAAACCGCTTCTCGCGGGCGTCGAACTGGGCGGCACCAAATGCATCTGCATCCTGGCCTCCGGCCCGGACGACATTCGCGAACAGCAACGCGTCGACACTGGCAGCCCCGATAAAACCCTTGATGCAATCGATGTGATATTGTCGCGCTGGCAGACCGAACATGGCTTCACCGCCTTGGGGCTCGCGAGCTTCGGCCCGCTCGATCTGGACGAGAGATCGCCCGGCTACGGCAGGATCGTCGCCACGCCCAAGCGGGGCTGGAGCGGCACCGATATCCTGTCACGCGTGCGGCATTTCGCTGTACCGATCGGCTTCGACACCGACGTCAATGCGGCCGCCATCGCCGAAGGCCGCTGGGGCGCGGCACGAGGACTGCGGTCCTATGCCTATGTCACGGTCGGTACGGGCGTGGGCGTCGGGGCGATCATCGAGGGCCGCGCCGTGCGCGGGCTCGGTCACTGCGAGGCCGGGCATCTGCGCGTGCCGCGCCTTGCGGGCGAAGACTGGCCCGGCAACTGCCCCTACCACGGCGACTGCGTCGAAGGGCTCGCCGCAGGACCGGCAATCCAGGCCAGGACGGGCTTGCCCGCCAGCGATCTTCCACCCGATCACCCGGCCTGGGGAGAAGTCGTCCACACCCTTGCGGCGCTGTTTCACAATCTGGTTTTTACTACCGCTCCCGAGCGCATCCTGCTGGGCGGCGGCGTCGGTGGAGGCCAGCCGCATCTGATACCGCGTATCCGTCAGGCGCTGGTGAAGAGTCTGGGGGGCTACGCGATCGCACCCGCCATCGCCGCGCGGATCGACGATTTCGTGCAAACCCCGGCGCTGGGCGCGGCCGCCGGTCCGCTGGGCGCCATCGCGCTAGCGCTAGCAAGCCAGCAGCATTGACCGCCTATCTTTCAATTTAGGAACGCCTTCGCGGCTTTGCGCCGCCCTGTTTGACGAGCCGGGCGCCACCCGAGTGGAGGAACGACTTGCCAAGGCGCTGGTGAGCGCGGTGAATTGCCATGAAGTCTTCGCGAAGTTGCTGGATCGTGGCCTGTCCGCCGAGGAAGTTGCTTCGATGCTGTCCGAACTGGGTAGCGCACTGAGATCGTCAACCCCGACGGCAGGACTTTCCCTCGGTGATCGATCCTGCCTTGCTCTTGCACTTCATCGCGAGGCGACCGCCGTTACTACGGATCGAGCCTGGGAAAAGCTCGTTATCGGCATAGTGCTCCAAGTGGTGCGCTGACGACGCGCTGGACCGGATCGACATTGCGCGATCTGGATTTCGATCGAGGTAATCTTCACGAATTTTTGCCGCTCCCGCCCTTATGCCATGGGCGGTCAAGTGTCTTTTGCGACGAAAGTAACGTTAAAAAATAATTTACCATCTTGCATCCTGACTCAGTTCAGGCACAATCTATGGTGTCGACGCCAGGGGGCCGACACAAGATTGAGTTTTTTCCACCGCCACACCATATAATGGTGCGGCACATTCGCCTGTTATCCTGTGGATTGCGGGGACGGATGGATTCGTGGCGATGCAATCAGGCCCCTTGATGCTATGCTCGGGGGGTATTCCCGAGTCGAACGTAACGAGAACGGGGATGGCGAATATGGACCTTTCCAGCAGCAGCGAAGTGAGTGCAAGCGACGTGGCCACGGTATTAGAAACGCCTCCTGCGGAGATTTCCATCAGCAACCAGGGCGCCCGCACCCAGCCTTATGCGCTGGAAGTCGATCACGGCCGCGACGCGCTGCTGACCGATTTCGGCAAGGAAACGCTGAAGGATCGTTATCTCCTGCCCGGCGAAAGCTACCAGGATCTGTTCGTGCGCGTAGCATCGGCTTACGCCGACAATCAGGCGCATGCGCAGCGGCTCTATGACTATATCTCGCGGCTCTGGTTCATGCCGGCGACACCGGTACTCTCCAACGGCGGCACGGGACGCGGCCTGCCGATCAGCTGCTACCTGAATTCGGTGGATGACAGTCTCGAAGGCATCGTCAACACCTGGAACGAGAATGTCTGGCTGGCCGCGCGCGGCGGCGGCATCGGCACCTATTGGGGTTCGGTGCGCGGCATCGGCGAGCCGGTCGGCCTGAACGGCAAGACTAGCGGCATCATCCCGTTCGTCCGCGTGATGGACAGCCTGACCCTCGCTATCAGCCAGGGTTCGCTGCGCCGCGGCTCGGCCGCCTGCTATCTCGATGTTTCCCATCCCGAAATTGAGGAGTTCCTCGAAATCCGCAAGCCGTCTGGCGATTTCAATCGCAAGGCGCTCAATCTGCACCATGGCGTGCTGCTGACCGACGCCTTCATGGAAGCGGTGCGCGACGGCACGGAATGGGATCTGAAATCGCCAAAGGACAAGAGCGTCCGCCAGACGATCGATGCGCGTGCGCTGTTCCAGAAGCTGGTCGAAACCCGCCTCGCCACGGGTGAGCCGTATATCGTATTCTCCGACCATGTGAACAAGGCGATGCCGAAGCATCACCGCGATGTCGGCCTCAAGGTGTCGACCTCGAACCTGTGCTCGGAAATCACCTTGCCCACCGGCAAGGACCAGTTCGGCAAGGATCGCACCGCGGTCTGCTGCCTGTCCTCGCTCAACCTCGAAACCTGGGACCAGTGGAACGGCGACAAGCAGTTCATCGAGGATGTCATGCGTTTCCTCGACAATGTCCTGCAGGACTATATCGACCGTGCCCCGGAAGAGATGGCCCGCGCCAAATACAGCGCCAGCCGCGAGCGGTCGGTCGGTCTCGGCGTCATGGGCTTCCACAGCTTCCTGCAGGCGCGCAGCCTGCCGTTCGAAGGGGCCATGGCCAAGAGCTGGAACATGAAGATCTTCCGGCACATCTCGGCGCAGGTGAACGAAGCATCCATGCAGCTCGCGGTCGAGCGCGGCCCATGCCCGGATGCCGCCGACCAGGGCGTGATGGAACGGTTCAGCTGCAAGATGGCGATCGCGCCCACCGCGTCGATCTCCATCATCTGCGGCGGCACCAGCGCCTGCATCGAGCCGATCCCGGCCAACGTCTATACCCACAAGACGCTGTCGGGCAGCTTCTCGATCCGCAATCCCTATCTCGAAAAGCTGCTGATGGAGAAATCCAAGAACAGCGACAATATCTGGAACTCGATCCTTGAGCGGGGCGGCTCGGTTCAGCATCTCGATTTCCTGACGCCGGACGAGAAGGACACCTTCAAGACCAGTTTCGAGATCGACCAGCGCTGGCTGATCGAGCTGGCCGCCGATCGCACGCCCTATATCGATCAGGCGCAATCGCTGAACCTGTTCATCCCGGCCGATGTCGACAAGTGGGATCTGCTGATGCTCCACTATCGCGCGTGGGAACTGGGCATCAAGTCGCTCTATTATCTGCGCTCCAAGTCGATCCAGCGCGCGGGCTTCGCGGGCGGGGTCGAGGCGGACAACACGCCCGACCTGCGCCAGATCGAGGTCGAGGCGAAGGATTATGATGAATGCCTGGCGTGCCAGTAGGGAACCGGCGCGCGGATAAGGGGAAGCTGGTGGGGGTGAAGGAGGCCATCCATAATCGGGAGCGCGATCCTACTCGCCGTTCTCACCATCGTTGCGCTGGTGACCGTCTTGCTGCGCAGACGCTGGGGCTGGAAGGTGGCGATGCCGGTCGGGCTGATCGTTTTCCTGCCCGCGATCGTTTATCTGTGCCTGACTTTATGGACCATGTGCTGCGCGCCGCCGATGCCCTGCGCCCCGACAGGCCGGGATACCGCCGGCACGCCCAATCCCGGTTCGGCGTCCGGCAATTTCAACGACGATTTCCATCGTTGCTAGAGGCTTGATATGTCGCAGGCTCCATTTGATTATCTCGGCGCGCCCTGTTTGCCGGCCATGCCGGAAATTGCGGGCTGGGCAGGCCTGTTCGCGCTTCTCGTAATCACCCTCATCGGCTTCGACCTGCTGTTGCGCGTGCCCAAGCGGCGCGAGGATCGCGGCACGCGGGCGGCAATGCTGGCAGACGGCGTCGATCCGGCGAACCTGCGCCGTCGCCGCCCGCTGACCCAGCGCCTTTCGGGTGCCGTGCTGATTGCCGCCGTGGTCGTGCTGTATCTCGTGCTGCGTCCCGGCCTGGGTATCTAATCATACGACCATGAACAAAAAACCAGATCAGTTCAGACATTCAGCGCCCATTATCCGGATCGGTGATCTCAGCGGCGCCACGGAGGCGCGCATATACGCCGCGCGATTGCGTATCGCCTGCAACATGGCTGCAGTGACCAACGACAATATCCCCCTGACCCCCGTTACCGGAAGTCAGGACTGAACGATGCCTGGATCAGGCCTTTTCTTCCTCGAACGTCACCGCCACATCGGCATTGGCGGACAGACGGATCTTGTTGCCTTCGACGCCGGCGACCAGCCCGATCGAGATGTAATGATGGTGCCCCTTGTGGCTGCCTTCCCCGCTATCGGCCTTCGTCAGCTTGATCCGGTCGCCCTGGACACGATCGACCGTGCCGACGTGGACGCTATCGGCGCCGATGACTTCCATATGTTCCTTGATACCGCTGGTATCGGCCATGGATATTCTCCTTCGGTTGGGGTTATCCGCTTACAACGCGCGAAGAGCGTTTCGGCACCATCGCGGGCCGCACGGTTTTTGGCAGGATCATCGTGAACAGCCGCCCGGCGATCGCGCGATCCGCCGTCCGCTTTTCCGAAGCGTTCGACGACGCCACGAACCGCACCCGCCGCAACGCCACATCCGCCGATCTCGACCGTCTCTTCGGGCGCGCGGCCGATGCGCCAGCCGCCGACTTTTCCTCCATGACGCGCTGAGAGGGGTCGAAAATGCCTCCCTCTCATCGCCCGGCAGACGGGATCGCCGCAAAGAAGATCGGTGTCGTCGTCGTCACCTTCAACACCGGCGATATCGTGGTGGAATGTCTCGAGAGCCTGTTCGCGTCGCGCGATGTGGACCTGCATGTCGTGGTGGTCGACAATAATTCCGACGATGACACCCGCGCCATCGTGCGGGACTGGGCCACCGGCAAATCCCCGTTCGCGAGGCGTGCCGATTGCCCGCTGCCGGCGATCGCCCCGGTCGGGAAACCCGTGGACTTCTCGGTTCACGATGGCGACGCGCCGTTCGCCGCCGCTTCGGGGCTTACCCTGCTGCAATCCCGCGTCAACGGCGGCTTCGCCTATGCGGTCAATCTCGGCATTCGTGCGCTGCTGCCCAACACGGACATTGATGCCTTCTGGGTGCTCAATCCCGATTGCGTGGTCAGCCCCGAAACCGCCTCGCTCTATCTGGCGGAGGCGGCGCGCGGTCCTTACGCCCTGCTCGGCTGCCGCACGGTCTATTACGAGGCGCCCGACCAGATCCAGTCCGACGGCGGGCTGGTCGACTGGCACACCGCCACGTGCAAACCGCTCAACAACGGCAAGCCGCCGGCGACGACCACGCTGCCGGACGCCGCCGCGCTGGACTGGATCAGCGGCGCGAATATGGTCGCCTCCCGCGCGTTCATCGCGCAGACCGGCCTGATGCTGGAGGATTATTTCCTCTATTTCGAGGAAGTGGACTGGGCGGTCCGGCGCGGCGACCTGCCGCTGCGGCTGGTGCCCGGCACGATCGTCTATCACCATGGCGGCACGTCGATCGGGACCGGATCGACCGTGCGGCGGCCGTCGCCCTTCGCCAACTACTTCAACTATCGCAACCGCGTCCGCTTCGCCCGGCGCCACATGCGGCCATGGCTGCCGATGGTCTATGCCAAGGCGTTCGCCAAGTCCGGCCAACTCCTGCTCAAGGGCGCGCCGGACGAAGCCTGGGCGATCCTGACCGGCACGTTCGAACTGCAACCGCCCCGCCAGATCGCCAGCCGCATCACCGACGCCGCCGCCCGCAAGCTGGCGTTCGGGCGATGAGCAGGGCCGCACAAGCATTGAAACCCGCTCCTGTTCTTCCAACATCCTTTTTCTGCTAAGGAGACTGCCATGTCCCTCCTCTCCGCCTCCCGCTCGTACAAGCCCTTCGAATATCCGTGGGCGTTCGATTACTGGAAACGCCAGCAGCAGCTGCACTGGCTGCCCGAGGAAGTGCCGCTGGGCGAGGATTGTCGCGATTGGGCGCAGAAGCTGACCGATCATGAGCGCAACCTGCTGACCCAGATCTTCCGCTTCTTCACCCAGGCCGATGTCGAGGTGCAGGATTGCTACCACGACAAATATGGCCGCGTGTTCAAACCGACCGAGATCAAGATGATGCTGACCGCGTTCAGCAACATGGAGACGGTCCACATCGCCGCCTACAGCCATCTGCTCGACACGATCGGCATGCCGGAAGCCGAATATAGCGCTTTCCTCCAGTATAAGGAGATGAAGGACAAGCACGACTATCTGAGCACCTTCGGGGTCGACACGGATGAGGATATCGCCCGCACCCTCGCCATGTTCGGCGGCTTTACCGAGGGACTCCAGCTTTTCGCCAGCTTCGCCATGCTGATGAACTTCCCGCGCTTCAACAAGATGAAGGGCATGGGCCAGATCGTCACCTGGTCGGTCCGCGACGAGACGCTGCACTGCGAAGGCATCATCCGCCTGTTCCACGCCTTCGTGAAGGAGCGCGACTGCCTGACCAGGGCGGTGCAGGACGACATTCTCGACCAGTGCCAGAAGACCGTCCGGCTGGAAGACGCGTTCATCGATCTGGTGTTCGAAATGGGCCCGGTCAGCGGCATGACGCCGAAGGACATCAAGAAATATGTCCGCTTCATCGCCGACTGGCGGCTGGGCCAGCTCGGCCTCAAGCCGATCTACATGATCGACGAGCACCCCCTGCCCTGGCTCGCCCCGCTGCTCAACGGCGTCGAGCACGCCAACTTCTTCGAAACCCGCGCCACCGAATATTCCAAGGCCGCGACCCGCGGCAACTGGGGCGAAGTCTGGGACAGCTTCGACCGCCGCAAAGGCGCCAACGCCGCCAAAGCCGCCGCCGCGAACGAGGACGCGGACGGCGAGGGGGACATGTTCTCGAAAGCGGGGATCGCGGCGGAGTGAGGTAAATGGCCACTCTCGAAGAACTCACAGTCAGGCGAGCGTGAAGGCATGTGCAACCGTCTCGCGCGCACCGCTCATGAACCAGCCGATGCGGACATTGCGCCACCGCTTGCGCGACCTTCTCTTCTCGTCATGCTGAACTTGTTTCAGCATCCATACTCTAGGCCGTCGCGGCTTTATCGATATGTTTGAGAATATGGATCCTGAAATAAATTCAGGATGACGAAAGAGCGTGGGACGGCTGTGCGAGACGACGTGCGGGCGCCCCCTCTGCTGACCCTCTCGGTGTAAACGAGATGCTCTGTCACAGCGGATCGAAGCCCAGCCCGATTGCCAGATCATCCCAATCCGGGTTGTCGCGTTCGATCATGTTGCATTTCCAGTCGCGCCGCCAGTTCTTCAACTGCTTCTCGCGCGCGATGGCGTTCGGCATTCATCGAAGCGTTCGAACCAGACGAGGCGATGGACGCCGTGGTCGGCCGTGAAGCCGCCGAGCGCACCGGTGCGATGCCGGTGTAGCCGCTGAATCAGGTTTGAAGTAACGCCGATGTAGAGCGTGCCGTGCTTGGCCGAGGCGAGCATGTAGACGCAGGGCTGGCGTTCCTCGGGCATGCTGGCCTTCACACTCCGCGTCACTCTGAACTCGTTTCAGAGTCCATAATCATGCCGTCTTCCATGCCGTCGCGGTTTTGTCGAAGCGATATAGATTATGGATGCTGAAATAAATTCAGCATGACGATGAGATAGAAAACCCGTCGCGCGCAGGAGCGCAGCTTTGAAATCGAGACGATCCGCTGAACACCTATACTCCCGTCTCCCCCAGCGCCGCCGTCCGACTGTCAGCCGCCCCAGCGATTGCGAAGGTCCACGCCGTAGGTGCGCGGTTCGCCATAGTTGCCGCTGCTGATCGGAAAGCCGCTCACCAGCACGACCGGCGCGCTGATATAGGTCTTGCCGAGGACATTGCGCACCCATAGGCCGAAGTCGATGTTGCGCCCGCCGATGTTGCGCAGGTCCACGCGGCCATTGACGAGATCATAGCCCGGAAGAACCTTCCCCACCTGTGGATCGACATAGGCGCCGTTGAACGAAAATGTCAGCGGCCGAACTGGCGAGATATACCCTACCGCCACAAATCCATCACCCTAGTCGTTGCGATGGCCGCGCCGTCGTCCTTCCCCACGATTGGCGGGCCTGCCTTCATCGGAAGCTGAAGGCGGAGGTGGTGCCGCCGCGTTGCTGCGTGGCGTAGCTTCGGGAAGACGCCGGTAGCCACTATTGCCCAAATCGCCGCGACGTCCACCGTCTCGCTCCCGATCCCGCCAATCATGGCCGTTCCCCGCATTCACATTGGGGTCACGTGGCCTGCCCTGTCCTTGCCAATGATCGCCATCGCCCATTCCCGGACGCCATGGCCGTGTGCGCGGTCCCCGCCAATGATTGCCGGCTTCCTGGCGCCGATGCTCCCAATAGCGGCGATGATTGTCATCCCAACGGTGCCTGCGGCCGCCCCGGTCGTATAGCCAGTAGCCGCTGCCGGGATAATAATAGTCGTCATACCAGCCATAGGGGGCGCCGCCATAGCCATAGGCATCGCCATAATAGCCGCCGCCGTAACCCACATTCACGCCGCCATAGCCATAATCATCATAAGCGCATCCGCCGAGTGCGAGCGTCGATGCCAGCAACGCGGCGGCGGCAACTGTTGTTAATGGTCTCATGTCCAAATCCTCTTCACGCCCATATACGCACGAAACGGTTGAATAGGCCCTGAATTGGCGGCGCAGCGCGCGAAACTATTCGCAGAGCCAGCCGTAGCAATATCGGCAGTGCGCTCAAATCAGGAAAGGCAGTCCCATGGCACGACGACAGCTTTCATCGCTCGTTGGCGCAGAACACCGGCATCAGGTGCAATCGGATTGTTCCCGCGTCCGCCACGGCACAAACGGGGATCGAAGGCGTAAGCTGATGGCATTGAGCCATGCCACTACCTCCGCCGCCGCCGCATCAGCTGGCGGAAGTCATAACGCATCGAAGCCCAGCTTTTCCGCCAGATCATTCCATTCGGGATTGCCCTGTTCGATCAGGGCGTAGACTTCGAGCAGATTTTTCCGGGTGATTGTCTTTTCCCGCACAATCGCATCGCCCATGTCAGCGAACGTCTCGAACCGGACAAGCCGTCGCGTCGCGCGGTCGTGCGTGAAGCCACCCAGCATGCCAGCGCGATGCTGATCGAGCCGCTCAATCAGGTTCGAGGTGACACCGATATAAAGCGCGCCCCGTTTGCTAGACGCCATGATGTAGGTTGTTGGCAGCTGCTTTACGGCAGCAATTTCGAAAGTCATTGCTACAGTTTAGCCGGTCCTGCGCGACAGACGCGGCGTGAGCATCCCAACACGGCGGCGATATTCCTCATAATCCGAGCCAAACAGGCGCACGAGATCACGTTCCTCATACTGGATCGCGATCAGCATATAGACGGACATGCCCGCCGCCAGCAACAGATGACCGAGGCTCATGACCGGCGTCGCCCAGAAGGCCAGGAAGAAACCGAAATAGAGCGGATGCCGGACGAGCTTGTAGAGGAGAGGCTGGTGAAATCGGGGTTCCGCGACTGCCCTGCCGCGCCAGTGCATCCACACCTGGGCAAGACCAAAGAGTTCGAAATGGTTTATCAGGAAGGTGCTGAGCAATACGATCGACCAGCCCGCGGCGAACAGCGCCCATAACAGCGCGACGCCCGCCGGATGGTCCACCCGCCAGACCTCCCCCGGAATAGGGTGCCAGAACAGGAATAGCAGTATCAGTGCGCCGCTGGCGAACACGACATAGACGCTTCGTTCGATCGGGGCCGGCACGATCCGCGTCCATGCCGCCTTGAATCCGCGCCGTGCCATCACGCTATGCTGCAAACCGAAGATCAGGATGAGCGCCACATCGATCGCCACCGCGACACCGAGGCCGGATACCGGCCCCGTATCGACCGTATAGGGAATGAACGGCAAATTCGCCAGGAAGGCAACGAGGTAAAGAAATGTGGCAAAAAACACCGCATAGGCGGCCAGCGCGAACAATATGAAGAGACCACGAGTCATGAACGGACCCCCCTTGTGGATAAATGCAACATAACAGCTTTTCCAATATGTGGCGATGCAATCCTGAGCCTGCCACTATGCCGGAGGTCGCGCCGTCTTTCCTTTTTCGTTGCATGCGGACACATATGATCCATGCAACGAACCGCCAATCTTCTCGCTGACATCCCTGCGCCTTCCGAGACCGAGAAGTTCACGGATATTCTCAACCTGCCGGGCATCCGCATCGAGCGGATCGTTTCCACCGGCCAAGCCGATCCTATGGGGCAATGGCAATGTCAGGGCTGGGACGAATGGGTGTTGCTGGTGGAAGGACGGGCCACCGTCGAGATGCGGGATGCGAACGCCTCAACCCGGCAATTGCCCCTGGAACGGGGTGATTATCTGCTCATTTCCACAGGCACGCCGCACCGCGTCGCATCTACCGATCCAGACCACCCAACCATCTGGCTTGCGGTGCACATCGGAGAGACAAGGTAGGAACTTCCGCAGGCGACGGACGCCTCTCCACGCCTATAGCCATTCGCGATCGCCGCCGAATGCGACCGGTCGTCACCTAGAGCTGCATGAAATGCGGCTTTGCCAAAATGACATTCCGCGCGACGAAATTGTCACCATCATTCTCGTCGAGAAATTTGTCGGCTGCGTCGAAGGTTACTGCCTATTGCCTGCGTCTCACCACTAAGCGCCCTCGCAACGAACGGCTTGCTTCGCCTTCGAACGACATAATGGAAGGAATTCGCCATGATATCATCGATGATCGTACGCCGTTCCGGCGAAGGACCCAGTCACAATATCCTTGGCATGCGCAACGAATATAAGCTGCTGGCGAGCGAAAGCGGCGGACGCATTCTGAGCTTTGTGATGACCGTACCGCCTGGCCGGGGCGCGCCGATGCATTTCCATGACGTGGATTGCGAGAGCTTTTATATCCTCGAAGGCGAAATCACAGTGGTCAACCCGGACGGCTCACGCAACGTGGCCGCCGAAGGCGATTTCGTATGGTTTGATTCAGGCCATTCCCATGCCTTCATAAACGAGGGCACAACCAATGCACGCGCGCTGATCGTCCAGTCGCCAGGTATCGAGGCGCAAACGTTTTTCTCCGAACTTTCAGCCGCGGAACAAGACGAAGGCTTCGCGCCGGGCAGAGACGTGCCCGCAATCGGCAGTCGACACGGGGTTCGCATCGCAGAACCAGCTTAAAAAGTCGATCGAGTGCGGGGAAACACCTATTATAAAAGGAAAACTTTCCTGCATTTTCGTCGACAGATTTGTGATCTGTGTCGCATTAGCCTTCGCAACATTAGACTAATGGTTGAAATACAATGCCATGCGGTGCTGCTCGTTGGCACTGCAGCGACTGAGTGGATCCAGCAGGAAGGTTTGCCGTGACTGCCCACCATGATGTCCTGTCAGGTCTGAGAAGATTCACATCTTCGCGGAAATGGCATGAACAAATAGTATGAGTTGCGTACCAGTACCCAGTAACCGTTGCTTGGTCCGAAAGGACATTTTTTCGGCATAGCCGGTACAAAGTTCAACAGGGGGAGCGCCCCGGCGGACATTGCTTCGCCGGGGTGCTTTTTTGTCAAGCACAAGTTACGGCGTCTTGGTGAGTGGCTTCGCGTCAACATCAATTTCTGTGATGTGCCACTTCAATTGTTCGGGTGTCGCGCCGTCCACGCCGTTGACGCGATGCAATGTGACCTTGCCCAGCCCATTGACGACTATGCCATCTTTCAGCCGGCCATATTGCTGCACCGGAATCTGCACATAGGCCTGTCCCGCGCCGACATCGACGCGGCCGGGTGCACCGATGTTTGCGCCCATTCTGGCATAGTCCGCAAATTGGGCGGCCAGATCGGGCGGATTATCCTGCCACAAAGCCTTTGCCTCATCGAAACGCCGCTGTTCGAGAAGTGCGAAATAGGTTTCAACGACGGTTGCCGCTGCCTGTCCACTTCCCGGCGGCGCCGGCGCTTCACTGATCGGTGTGCGGTCGTCCGGCAATCCGCCCGGCGCTCCAGGACCAGGAACCTCAATTGCCATATTGGCGTAGTCGGGAGCGCCGTTCACCGGCCCGACATCATTGGATACCATAGCCGTCTGATTGACCGCTTCATTGTCCGAAGGCGGCACCGGCGATTCCTTTGCACATCCGCTAACGAACGCCATCATTGCCGCTGCGGACAGTAGCGGCTGGAAAACACGTTGCATAAATCCCTCCAGAATAACGGCGCGGCGAACCTGTGAGAGGACCGGATGTTCCGGGAAGGCAAGGTTCGACATTCCCGGTATTCCATCTTAGCGGGTGACGATGAATCCGGAAACGACCTATTACATCTGCGCAGTCCTGGCGGTCATCTTGTCCGGTGTAGCCAAGGGCGGGTTTGCCGGCATAGGCGCGCTGGCAATGCCGATCATGGCGCTTGGTGTCGATCCGGTGCGCGGGGCGGCGATCTTGCTGCCTATCCTGATGATCCAGGACGTCGTCGGCGTGTGGGCCTTTCGAAAAAGTTGGGACGGTTATGTCCTGCGCGTCATGTTGCCGGGCGTCGCCGCCGGAATATTCCTCGGCTACGTATTTGCGGCGCAGGTTTCGGAGAAGGCCGTGCTTGGCGTGCTCGGCGCAATTTCGATCGTCTTCGGGCTTCAACGTCTTTGGCTGGAACGCGGGGGCGCGACCGTGTTGCCGTCCAATTCACCCGCCTGGGTCGGTATGCTGTTCGGTGTCGCAACGGGCTTCACCAGCCAAATCGCGCACGCCGGATCGCCGCCTTACCAGATGTGGGTAATGCCGCGACGGTTGCCGCGCGATATTCTCGTGGGCACTACGGCGATCATCTTCGCGATCAACAACTGGATGAAGGTGCCCGCTTATGCGGCGCTCGGTCAGCTCACGCGTGAAAACCTGATGGCTACCTTGTGGCTCGCGCCGATTGCAATCGTTTCGACCTTTGCCGGCGTTGCCCTGGTCCGCCGAATAGATCCTGAGCGGTTCTACTCGCTCATCTATACGCTCATGATCCTGCTCGGGTGCAAGCTGGTGTGGGATGCGGCAACCTAAAGCCAGCCCGCTTCCCGATAGTCGGCTGCCGTTTGCCTAAGCCCTTTGGCCGTGTCGATCTTCGGTTTCCACAAGCGGATAGGCGGGGCCATCGATCGCCGTGCAACCCAATCCGGATGACAGAAATATCGGACACGATCGGGGGTAAGCCTGGCCTTCTTTCCCTTGACCAGCCGCTCAACCCCCGAAGCGATCCCCAGCACGACCGCCGGCATCGGCAAGGGCCATGGTGTCTTGCCTACCGCCTCTCCCAATACCCGTGCGAGATCACGATGGGCCCAGCCCCGGACCGTCCCGTCATCGGGCTCGTAAATCTTGCGCGTTCCGGTCGATTGGCGCGCGCAGGCTATCAGCAGACGCCCGAGATCCTCCGCAGCAATCAGCGACAAGCGGCCAGGCGGCGGCAGCAGCATGACCCCCTTGTTGGCCATACGGAACAGCTCCAGCATTTCGCGGTCACCGGGGCCATAAACAGCAGGCGGGCGTATGATCGTCCAGTCCAGCCCCGAGCTTTCGACCCGACGTTCCGATTCAGCCTTTGACCAGCCATAATCAGACAATGCAGGTTCGCGGGCGGCAAGCGACGAGACGTGGACAAAGCGCTTTATGCCCGCGCGGTTAGCCGCTTCGATCATCGCTACAGTGCCATCGATGTTGCAGCGAGCAAAGGCAGCCCGGTCCGCAGCATTGATAGCGCCCGCAACATGGATCACGGCATCGACACCATCGACCAGCGCGTCCAGATTGCGCGCGGGGTCTATGGCTCCATCGATCCAGGTCACGCCGCCCCGCGCTTGCTGCGGAGATCGTGCCAATGCATTGACGATATGGCCCTTTTCAAGCGCCAGCCTCATCAGATGGCCGCCGACGAACCCTGTTCCTCCTGTAATTGCGAGCTTCATCCGATCTGCACCATATGATCGCGATGCACCATTGCGGCCCGTGGCGCGTAACCCAGGATGTCAGCAAGAATATTGCTGCGCTTTCCGATAATTTTTGCTGCATCGTCCGCGTCATATTCGGCAAGGCCACGCGCGAGAATGACACCAGCTGGATCGAGTATGTCGACTACGTCCCCCCTTGCGAACCGACCTTCGATCCTGGTGATTCCGGCGGGCAACAAACTACGGCTTTCACACAGTGCCTTCGCCGCCCCCGCGTCGATGTGCAGTCGACCCTTCACAGTCAGACGGCCCGCCAGCCATGCACGACGGGCCCGTGCCGGCTTCGACGCAAGAAAGATGGTGCAGCGTGCGCCCGATGCCAAGGCCGTCAGGGGGCGATCCTGGTGACCCGACATAATCGCAAGATGCGATCCAGCGCCGGTCGCGATACGCGCGGCCTCAATCTTGGAAACCATCCCCCCAGATCCCATCCCGGACCCCGAGCCAGCATCCGCCATGGCGAGGATCGCGGCATCGATCCGGCTAACCTCAGCAATGTGAACAGCGTCGGGCGCGCGCTGAGGATTGCTCGTGTACAGACCATCAATATCCGAAAGGAGGATCACCCCGCCCGCCATCGCCGCCTGACCGATACGAGCGGCAAGACGATCATTGTCGCCAAAGCGGATTTCCTCTGTCGCAACCGAGTCATTTTCGTTGATGATCGGGATGGCGCCAAGAGTGAGCAAGCGGTCCAGCGTCGACGCCGCGTTCAGATAGCGGCGACGATCCTCCAGATCGTCCAGCGTGACCAGCATCTGTGCTGCCGTCAGGTTCTGCAGAGCAAGCAGCTCCGCCCAACATTGGGATAGAGCGATCTGCCCGGTGGCTGCCGCAGCCTGCGCATCCTCCAGGCTGGCGCGACCGCCCTTCGACAAACCCAGCCTGCGCGCGCCGAGCGCGATGGCGCCTGAAGACACGATGGCGATCTGCTGACCGCGCGCGCGACGATCAGCTACGTCTGCAACGACCCCCTGCACCCAATCGCGACGCACCGCGCCATCCGGATCGACAAGCAGCGCAGATCCAATCTTGACGACGAGCCGAGGACAATTGCCGGGGGCGAAACGCTGGGCCGGCGTCAGATCGGCGACCACGGTTCTTCTCCCCCGGTTTCGTCTTCGCTCACACCAGCGCTTTGCGCTTCTTCAGGCGCCGGCCCAATGGCTTCCAGTAAATGATCCAGAACCGTTTCCAGCCCTTCGCCGGATGCCCCCGACAGCAGCATCACTTCAGCCCCGCTCAGCTTTTCAAGTTTCTTGCGAAGTTTCGTGACGGTTTTCGCATCGACGGCGTCGATCTTGTTAAGCGCAACCACGTGCGCCTTTTCGGTCAGCCCCGCCCCATAGGCATCAAGTTCTCCACACACCACTTTATAAGCATCCACAGGGTCATCCCCGGAAGCATCCACCAAATGAAGCAATACGCGGCAGCGTTCGATGTGACCCAGGAAGCGATCGCCGATGCCGGCGCCGTCCGCGGCGCCTTCGATCAGGCCAGGAATGTCGGCGACCACGAACTCACGACCCTTGTGGCTGGCAACACCAAGCTGCGGACGAACGGTGGTGAAGGGATAATCGCCGACTTTCGCCTTTGCGTTGGACACGGCGTTGATGAAGGTCGATTTTCCCGCGTTGGGAAGACCCACCAACCCGGCGTCGGCGAGCAGCTTCAACCGCAGCCATATCCACATCTCCTCGCTGGGCCAGCCGCTCCCATGCTGTCGTGGCGCGCGGTTGGTGGAGGTCTTGTAGCTGGCATTGCCGCGTCCGCCGTCACCGCCCTTGAGGAATATCTGGCGCTGGCCAACCCGGGTAAAGTCGGCGAGGACATGTTCCTTGTCCTCCGAAAGCAATTGCGTACCAACCGGAACGCGGATGACGAGATCGTTTCCGCCCGCGCCTGTGCGGTTGGAGCCTGAGCCGCCCTTGCCGCGCGGCGCGCGAAAGTGCTGCGTATAACGGAAGTCGATCAGGGTGTTCAGTCCGGCCACGGCCTCGAAAATGATGTCCCCGCCTTTCCCGCCATTGCCTCCGTCCGGCCCGCCATATTCAATAAACTTCTCACGCCGGAAGCTTACCGCTCCCGGCCCACCCGCGCCGGAGCGGATAAAAATCTTTGCTTGATCCAGAAAATGCATGGCCGCGCTTTAGAGCAAGGATGCCTCATGAGGGAATGTTTTTGCACACGCATAGAACAATCGACGGTCAAACCATCGGCGATACGGCGATCACGCTTTTTTTGCTCGGGTCTAGCGGGCCGTCCGCCGCTATTCTATCAGGCTGCGATGGCGCAGGGCAAAGGCAGCAACTGGAACATCAACCGCCGATCGCTCCTGATCGGCGGCGGCGCCACGGCAGGATTGTTGCTCGCCTGGGGGGTATGGCCGCGAACCTATCGTCCCAACCTCAATGCCGCGCCGGGCGAAAGCATCTTCAACGCCTTTCTGAAGATCGGCACCGACGGGCATGTGACCGTCATCGTGCCGCAGGCGGAAATGGGGCAAGGCATCACTACCTCGCTTCCCCAGATACTGGCGGACGAGCTTGGCGCGGATTGGCGAACTATTGCGGTCGAACCAGCCCCCATCAACCCCCTCTATGCCAATGATTTTGTCGCCGCTGAAGGCGCGAAACAATTGCCCGGATGGTTGCAGGGTGCCGGCGGCTGGGCGATGCGACAATTCGCGATCAGATCGGCACTGATGCTGACAGGCGGATCAACGTCCATCCGCGCATTCGAGCAGCGATATCGGGAAGCCGGCGCGATGGCGCGTGCCCTGCTCTGCACCGCCGCCGGACGCCGCTGGGACGCAGACTGGCAAGCGTGCGATACCGCGGAAGGGTTTGTCACGCATGGCAAGGACCAGATTCGCTTCGGTGATGTAGCGGCTGAGGCTGCTACCGTGGAGCCGCCATCGGACATTCCCCTGCGCAATCCAGGGCAGGGCGGTATTTCCGGCAAGTCCGTCCCACGGATCGATCTGCCCTCCAAGGTTGACGGCACGGCACGGTTCGCAGGCGACGTTCGCTTGCCCAACATGGTTTTCGCTTCGGTACGGCATGGGCCATTCGGGGACACGCATCTGGCGGGCGTCAATAAAAAGAAGGTCGAAAAGCTCAGCGGCATGGTTGCCGTGGTCGAAAATCCCGGCTGGGTGGCGACGGTGGCGACCAACTGGTGGGCCGCCAATCGGGCGCTTGATTTACTCGCGCCGAAATTCCGGACGGATGGGCCGTTGCCTGACGACGCCTCCATCCGAAAAGCGCTGACGTCCGCATTCGAGACGGGCAAGGCGAAGCGGTTCGTGGAAATCGGCGATCCCGACGCGGGCCTGATGGGCGACGATGTTATAAGTGCTGTATATCAGGTGTCCTTCGCCCCCCATGCCGCGATGGAGTCGCTCGTCGCCACGGCCCGCCTCACGGGCGACCGGCTTGAGGTCTGGATGCCGACACAGGCGCCCGGTCTGTCGCGCGCCGCAGTTGCGCGTGCGGTGAACATGGCGGACGAAGCGGTGACGATTTATCCGATGCTGGTAGGCGGCGGATTCGGCCGAAAGATCGCAAACGACGCCGCGGTGGGCGCGGCGATCCTGGCGGTGAAGCTAGATCGCCCCGTCCAAATGGTCTGGCCCAGAGCGGAAGACATCATGCGCGATGAATTCCGTCCGCCAGCCATCGGCAGGCTGAAAGCACGGCTGGGCAATGACGGCGTACCATCCGCATGGTCTACGTCCATATCGGCGCCATCGACTGCAGTGGAACAGATCGCACGGATCGCCCCGGGCCTCGGTGGGAACCCCGAGAAACCCGATCCCGGAGCGGTGGAGGGTGCCCGACCACCCTATTCAATCGCCGCGCTCGCGGTGGACCATCATGCGGCGCTGATCGGTGTGCCAACGGGTGCATGGCGTTCGGTGGCGAACAGCTACACGGCCTTTTTTACAGAGAGTTTCGTCGACGAACTGGCGCGCAAGACCGGAATAGAGCCGCTGTCCTATCGCATGCAGATGATGGGGTCTTCGCCGCGGCTTGCCCGTTGTCTGACGACTGCAACCGCACTTGGCAACTGGCAGGGCGGTATCGAAGGTAGCGGCCAGGGCATCGCCGCACATAGCTGTTTTGGATCACATGTCGCGATGATGGTCGAGCTCCACGTCGGCGACGGCAGCATGGTGATTGTCGACAAGGTCATCGCCGTGGTGGATTGCGGACGCATGATTCACCCGGACATCGTTCGCCAGCAGGTCGAAGGAGGCATCATCTTCGGCCTTTCAGCCGCGCTCGGCGAGAAAATCAGTATCCAACGCGGACTGGTAACAGCGCAGAATTTCGATGGGCTTGGCCTGCCCCAGCTTGCCAGCACGCCAGAGATCGTCGTCGAACTGATCCAGAATCAGGAACAACCAGGCGGCGTAGGTGAAATCGCCGTTCCACCGGTCGCGCCCGCCGTGGCGAACGCGCTCTTTGCAGCCACCGGGCAAAGATTGCGCAGCCTGCCCCTTCGCATCGGCGGCGCATGACGATACCGGACAACCATCCCGCCGTTCCCGCATCACGGATCGGTGTTCTGCTCGTCAATCTCGGAACGCCGGAGGCGCCAGAGGCCGGAGCAGTAAAACGCTATCTCGCGGAGTTTCTGTCTGATCCGCGTGTGGTGGAAATTCCGAAACTGATCTGGCAGCCCATTCTGCGCGGGATCATCCTCAATACCAGGCCCAGGAAATCGGCCCACGCCTATAAGCAGATCTGGACCGAGCGCGGTTCGCCACTGGCCGTGATCACGCGAGATCAGAGCGCGGAATTAGCAAGGCGCATGGGGGACAAGGTGATCATCGATTATGCGATGCGATACGGGAATCCCGCGATCATTGACCGCATAAATGCGCTTAGTGCAGCCGGATGCACGCGAATACTCGTCGCGCCGCTTTATCCACAATATTGCGCCGCGACGACCGCAACCGTGATTGATGAGGTTGGCAAAGCATTAAAACAAATGCGGTGGCAGCCTTCCACACGCAGCCTGCGGCCCTATCACGACGAGCCGATCTACATTGGCGCGTTGAAGCATAATATCGAACGGCAGCTTGCCGCCCTCGATTTCGAGCCGGACCTTGTTCTTGCGACATTTCACGGCATGCCAGCGCGAACGCTGGCGTTGGGCGACCCGTATCACTGCCACTGCCAGAAAACGGCGCGCCTGCTGTCCGATGCGCTCGGGCGGCCAGTCCGGATCAGCTTTCAATCCAGATTTGGCCGGGCAAAATGGCTGGAGCCGGCTACTGAAACCGTGCTGGCCGCTCTTCCCGCAGAAGGCATCCGCGGTGTTGCAGTCGTCGCCCCCGGCTTTGCAGCGGACTGCCTCGAAACGCTGGAAGAAATCGCGTTGCGTGGACGTGATACGTTCCTCGGAAGCGGAGGAAAGCGCTTCGCTTACCTGTCATGCCTGAACGACAGCGGCGAAGGCATGGAAATGTTGCACGCATTGGTGAAGCGCGAGCTTGCGGGCTGGCTTGCGGACTCCTAGACTCCTGATGAAAATGTGCCAGGAGAGTTTTCATGAGTAGGGTCGCCATCGTTACCGGTGGAACGCGGGGCATAGGCGAAGCCATCAGCCTGAGCCTCAAAAAAGCCGGAGTGACCGTGGCGGCGAATTACGCCGGGAACGACGATCGCGCCTTCGCCTTTGCGGAAAGTACCGGCATCTCCATCTATAAATGGGATGTCGCCGATCACAACGCGTGCACAGACGGCGTCGCGAAGGTCGAGGCCGATCTGGGACCGGTTGATATCGTCATCAACAACGCGGGCATTACCCGCGACGGCATCCTGCTGAAGATGAGTTATGAAGACTGGAAACAGGTGATCGACACGAATCTCGGCGGCTGTTTCAATATGGCGAAGGCGACGTTTCCGGGCATGCGCGATCGGCGCTGGGGGCGGATCGTCAATATCGGGTCCGTAAATGGACAGTCCGGACAATATGGCCAGGTCAATTACGCCGCCGCCAAATCGGGCATTCACGGCTTTACCAAGGCGCTTGCGCAGGAAGGCGCCAAGGTCGGCATAACCGTAAACGCGATTGCGCCCGGCTATATCGACACCGACATGGTTGCGGCGGTTCCGCAGGATGTTCTGGCGAAGATCGTGGCGCGCGTGCCGGTGGGGCGGCTCGGCTACGCTGAGGAGATAGCGCGGGGCGTTGCATTCCTTTGCGCAGAGGATGCCGGGTTCATTACGGGCTCTACCCTGTCCATCAACGGCGGACAGCATATGTACTGACGGGAGATCGATGTTGTCTGGTCCCGTAAAACGATCGATTATGATCGCAGGTCATTCCACATCGGTCAGCCTTGAGCCGATTTTCTGGGAGGCGCTGGAAAAAGCAGCGCTGGAAGAGGCGCTGCCGTTGAATGCGCTCGTAGCCAATATCGATGCGCAGCGCGTTTCCCGACCGGACCCGCCAAATCTCGCCAGTGCATTGCGGACATGGCTCTTCAGCCGGCTAAAGCAAAATAGCCTGGAGTAGAAAAGCGCCGGTCAGGACTGGTGCCACCTGACTTGAAATCCACTCTAACGTGAAAGAAGTAGTCGCGCCTGCCCGGCGAGTTGTGCCAGCATCGCCAGATTTGGATTAGCGGCTGCACGGGCGCGCTCGATAAGAGCGCGGTATTGGGCCACGCGATCGCCGTGTTCCTTCAGCCAGAATTCGATGCCGCCAACCGGATTCTTCTTGGGCATGCGCATTAGAAAATCGAGACGAAGCTGCTCAAAATCCCGGCCAAGACCAGCCGCGAGCAACCTTTCCCAATGATCCGCCGGCGCCAAGCGGTTGACGGCAGCACGCGCCCAGTCAAGCCCAAGGGCTTCGCCAAGCTGGACATAAGCCTTCGTAGTCTCCAGCTCATCCATCCCCGCCCGCTGGGCGAGAACGGCATTGCCAATGACCCCATCCATTTCGCGAAGGCGAACAATCCTGTCGATCAGCTTTTCATCAGCTCCGCTAAGCGCCAGCCCGCTGCGAAGAAGGTCAGCCTCCGTTCGTGCTTCATGAAGGAGAAGTCCAGCCAAGGCAGAGTCCAGTTTGCGGACGCCGCCGCTAAGCTTGGCGACAAGCACGCTTGGCGAACTATCTGCCGATGCAGCGCGCAACAGATCCGCCATATGGACGCGGACAGCGCCTCCGGCAGCATTCATGAGCTCCAGTCGACCATTCTCTCCAACGGGAGCAGCCTCTATCGTTTCCCACATTTTCTGAATGCCGTAGATGGCATCGACCACGACATATGCCGCAGCAACCCGGGCAAGACTGACACCTTCCTCTTCAGCCAGCTCAAACGGTATAATGAAACCAAGCCGGTTGATCATCCGGTTGGCAAGTTTCGTGGCAATGATTGGGCTGCGCAGACGATGCGCGTCGATAGCTTTTTCAAAACGCTTGCGCATTTCTAAAGGAAAGGCGGCTTCAAGCATTGGTTTAAGCAATGGATCGACCGCAAGATCGCTATCTTCGATAGCCGCTTGCAACGCGATCTTGGAATGCGAAAGCAGTACGGCAAGTTCTGGACGCGTGAGCCCCAGGTTCTGTTGCGTGCGTCGACTGAAATCTTCGTTGCTGCCTAGCCCCTCGACTGCCCGATTTAATCTTCCGCGCGCTTCGAGCATCTCGATAATGCGAATGTGGCTTGGCATCGCCCGTGCCGCGCCGCGCTCGGCGAGAGAGAGGGCCAGGGTTTGGAGACGATTGTCTTCCAGTACGAGGCTGGCGACAGCCTCCGTCATCGACTTCAGCAATATATTGCGATCGTCGAAACTGAGACGGCCTTCAATCATTTCGCGGTTCAGCGCGATCTTGATGTTGACCTCGTTATCGGAACAATCAACGCCGGCTGAATTGTCGATAAAATCGGTATTTATCCTGCCGCCCCGCGTGGCGAACTCGATACGCCCGGCCTGGGTGACACCGAGATTCGCACCCTCGCCGACTACCTTCGCGCCAACATCTTCGCCATTTATACGATGCGCATCGTTGGCGGGATCCCCTACCTGGATATTCGCTTCGCTCTTTGCCTTGATATACGTTCCGATTCCACCGAACCACAGCAGATCGGCGGGACTCTTGAGGATCGCGGTAATCAATGAAGAGGGATCGAGACTGTTCTCACGGATACCGAGAGCTGCCTTGATCTGCGGCGAAAGCGGTATCGATTTCTGGCTGCGCGGGAATATTCCGCCACCGGTTGAAATCAGCTTTTCGTTATAGTCGGCCCACGACGAACGCGGCAGTTTGAACATGCGCTCCCGCTCCGCCCAACTTTTTGCGGGATCGGGATCGGGATCGAGAAAAATGTTCCGATGATCGAACGCCGCGATCAGCTTGATACTTTTTGACAACAGCATCCCATTGCCGAACACGTCGCCCGACATGTCGCCACAGCCGACGACCCTGATCACATCTTTCTGAACATCGACGCCCATTTCGGCAAAGTGGCGCTGCACGGAAATCCAGGCACCCCGCGCCGTGATTCCCATCGCCTTGTGGTCGTAGCCCTGGCTACCGCCACTAGCAAATGCGTCGCCGAGCCAGAACGCCCGATCGATCGCAATACCGTTGGCAACGTCGGAAAATGTAGCCGTTCCCTTGTCCGCGGCCACGACGAAATATGGATCGTTGCCATCGCGAACGACAACAGCTTTTGGATGAACCACTTGCGCTTCGACGATGTTATCAGTGACTGAAAGCAACGTACGAATAAAGATTCTGTAGCTTTCAGTACCTTCAGCTAGCCACGCATCCCGATCCAGCGGCGATGGCAACTGCTTGGGATAAAATCCGCCCTTTGCGCCTGTCGGCACAATGACGGCGTTCTTCACCAGCTGCGCCTTCATCAGGCCGAGAATCTCGGTGCGGAAGTCATCACGTCGATCGGACCATCGTAGCCCGCCCCGGGCGATCGGGCCCCCACGCAGATGAATGCCCTCTACCCTGCGGCTGTAGACCCAAATCTCGCGCCATGGCACCGGCGCCGGAAGCCCCGGCACCAAGGCGCTGTCGAACTTGAATGCCAGCGCTTCTTCCGAAGCGGGCGAAAAAGCATTGGTCCGCAAGGTCGCTTTGACGAGCGAGCGCAGCCAGCGCAGAATGCGATCGTCGTCTATGGCGTTCACTTCGACAAGCGCGGCATCGATTGCGGCACCGGCTTCCTCTGCCGCCTTCTTGCCGCCTTTGGCCGGGTCGTGAAGCGCGTGGAAGAGCGCAATAATCGAGCGCGCCGCGGCTGGCGAGCGCTTCAAAGCATCGACCACCGTCTGCACGCTATAGGCCTGTCCGGTTTGCCGGAGATAACGAAACCAGGCGCGGAACAGGAGCACGGGACGTGGATCAAGCGCCACATCGACGATCAGCTGGTTGAAGGCATCATTTTCCGAACGACCTTCGAGCACTGCGGAGATCGCCGCTTCCGCGACGCCCGCGCGTTTCATCAGCGCGTCCGCAATTTCAGCACTGCCCACCTCAAGCAAGAACTCATGGATATGCGCATCGACGTTCCCAGTCAGGCGCGTCGGCACTTCCTTTAGCACCGTGAAGCCGAAATTTTCCAGCACAGGGACGGCGGAAGAAAGGGAGACCCATCCATCAATCCGGTATACCTTCAGACGCAGGCGACCATCCTTGTCAAAGGGCGCGCGGTAGAACCGCGCTGTCCTGCTTTCCGTGTCGTTCAGGCTAGTCAGCCTCACGATATCCGATGCGGCCTCCGACGCAGGATAACGTTCGCGATATGATGTCGGAAAGGCATTGGCAAAGCTCAACGCAAGGCGCGTCGCCCGGCTCGGCGAAAGATTTTCAGACAAAGCCGCTTCAACAGCATTCGACCACCCGCGCAGCATCTCTTCGATCTGGCTGTTGAGGTTGGCCGCATCCGGCAAAGACGCGCCGAACGGCATGTCGAACACGTACCGAATAAGGGCTAGATCCCCGTCGCCCAATTCCATCGACCAGTTGGTCAACGGAGCATTGGCTGCCTTGCCGAGCAGATCCCCGATATGCCGGCGCCGCGTCGTCGACATCTCATCGCGCGACAGCCAGACAAAGGCGAATAGCTGACGATTGAGCGCCCCTGGCAGCAACAGCAGCTTCGGCCTGGGCCGGTCCGCCAGCGACATGGCGGTCAGCGCGACCTCTTCCAGCATCGATCCGTCGAATGCGACCAGAAGGTCATGCGGAAGAGACGACAGCGCGTGGCGCAGCGCCTTTCCGGCGTGACTCTGGGGATCAAATCCATATTTATGCTCGATCGCGGCAAGACGGGATCGCAAGACCGGCACCTGATCCGAAGGCGCCCGCAATGCGGCGCTTGTCCAAAGGCCAACGTGAACGGCAAGTGCCTTGATCACCCCCCGGTCCCGCACGGGCACGACCAGCATGTCCAATGGCACGCGACGATGCACGGTCGCGATACGATCGGATTTCAGGATCAGCGGCGCTTCATTGCCATCAGCAAACCATTCGAAAGCGGCTTTGCGCGCGCGTTCCGACCAGAGCGGGCTATTGTCCACGTCCAGCACGCCAAGCTTGCCGGAAACCTTGCCCTCGACGGTTTCCGTCCGAAATCCGAGTTGGGTGAAGTGGCGCTCCATGAACCACCGCAAGAGCGCTGCGCCTTCACCGTCCGGTAGACGCTCCGCATCCTCGCGCAGAGCAACCTGCATCTTCGGCCAATCTCTGACGGCCGCCCGCGCTTCATCAAGTACAGCGCGCAGATCCCGTTCGATCTGCCGCCGGACGCGCGCGTCGGCCCGCTCCAATTCCATGTAGATCACCGATTCGCGACGCTCGCCGCTGCTGTCGGCGGGAAGCACGCTGACCAGCAAACCTTCAGAATCGCGGCGTACGGCAATCATCGGGTGGAGCAGCCGATGGATCTCTATGTCATGCGCGCCCAGCGTAAGAGCCACGGAATCGACGAGAAACGGCATGTCATCGTTCACGACGGCAAGCTGCATTCTGCGTCGCCCCCGTTCGTTCGAACCGGACGACATGATTTTGATGACAGCCTCGCCAGCGACTCTGTGAGAGGTTGCCTCGACGACAAAGCCAATGATCTGATCAAGCGCATCGCCCTGCAGATCGTCGATTTCGCCGGGGAGCGCGCTTTCCAGCAATGCCAAGCGCAATGCCGCCGATGCATCGGCGTCCGTCGAATCGGATTTCCGCAGGGTCCGCGTGCGCATGATCTGCATTCCTCTCAGGCCTTGAACTGGCCGATCAGTATTTGCGCCTATAGGCGTCTGTAGAACAGCAAACCAGCGGGAATGTTACATTAAGCGTACGGACACGCGGAAATTTTAGAGACCTTTTGCGGCGCGAATCAGTTGTGCGCTCTGCGCATTTTCAATTGTTATGATAGCGATGCTGCCATCCGCTTCCCGGCGGCCGATCATGCTGACGTAATCGCCGTCGACTCCATCCAGTGTCAGGGTTGCCAACACCGGCGCCATGACCAGGCCGGCCAGCGCCAGCGTTTCCCGATCTGGTTGCGGAGACGGCCGCCGCAATGCGCGTTCGGCCTTCACGATGGCTTTCAAGCCACCTTCGTAGTCATTCAAAAACTGCGGCACGGCGCCGAAGGCCAACTCATGGCGATGGGCGTGGCTTAGCACGGCGGCATATTCTGCCAAACGGGTTTTGTCGTAGGTCGTACCAAAGATGAGCTTGACGATCGGCGTCATCGGCGCGCGATCCTGCATCTTCAGACCGGCGTCTTCCAGTATTTCGGCATAGGATGCTTGATCGGAAGCGGCAGCGAAGGCGAAATCATAGGCTTCGCCGAGCGCGCGATACAGCGCGGCGCGGCTGCGCTGATCGGTCTGGGCAAGGGCGTCAGCGGACTCGCGTGCGACCGCGAGACGATCATACAAGGGCGCATCTGGCGACAATTCGGTCACCGCTTCACCCATCTCGTCTTCGAAGGGCACGTTCTCCAGGTCGGCGTCGGATAGATCGATAACGTCGTCCAGCGCCTGCGCATGCGGTCCATCCGCCCAGATTGGCGCCACTGGCGGCGCGACCGCTGGCTCAGTGAAAGCGGCGTGGACGGCCTCGCGGATATCGTCGGCTACTTCGATAGCAGCGACTTCCTTCCAGTTGATCACACCGTAAATAAAATCGATCGTGTCCCCGTCCGACGAGAACGGCATCAGGATGCCGCGATACATCGTCGCCAGGTCGCGATGGTTCACATATTCAGCTTCGAAACCGATGGGCGCGCGATTGGCGATGATTTCGAGATAATGATCGGTCAGGCGCGACAATACCGATCGTGCCGGGACATCGTCGATCATGTTGATGGCATCGCCAATCCCACCCTCCTCGCGGAGTGCGGCGCCAAGGAACGGAATCGCAGCGTGATCTGGACCGCTGGTGAAATCCAGCAGCACGCTATGCGGACCGAAATCTTCGATATTGGCCGGATCAAGATCCTCGATCGACGGATAGGGGCGGCCATCAAGCAGTGATACCCAGTAATTATAGGCGCGCACGTGCATGCGGCGCTCTTCCGCGCTGATCGGTGGCGGCGCTTCCATGCGCGGCTCTTCCACCGATGGGAAGTCCTGTTCCATATTGATGTCGCCCGAAAACGCCTGAGAATCGTCCATGCACCTGGTCCCCTGATGGGTTTCAGCCCTTCGTGGCCATATTGCGCTCGCTATGGTTTACGTTTGGTAAACTCCTGCGATTATAAAGCCGCAATGCGCTTGTTTTGGCGAAGCACGGCTGTTAAAGGCCCAGCCGCCTGATCAGCCAGGCCGCCTTAGCTCAGTTGGTAGAGCATCGCATTCGTAATGCGGGGGTCACAGGTTCGAGTCCTGTAGGCGGCACCAGCCTGGCCATTGCGGTAAGGCACTGACGTTATGCCGAGATTAGTGGCCTAGACTTTTTCAAACGGCAGAGCACATCTCCCATCGCTGACGCGCTGAGGTAAACAGGATGGGTTACGTCTAAACATTAGCCGTGTTCTGCCTGTCCGGTTTCAATTCCGGAAACAGGTAAAGCTGGCATTGGCGAGCCAATTGCGGGTCAGGTGTTGTCACCGATACCAGTCATTCGGACCTGGAATCTTTTTACGAGATAGCCGTCGTTTGTTCAGGTCGAAACCTCGGGGAGCTTCAGACCGAACCGAATGATCGAGCCATAATCGACTCTTCGCAAAAGCTGCCATAGGTGTGTTGAGTGAAGTACCTTCCAACAGCCTTTGGCCAGCTCACTTTTGCGTGGAAGCTGTATAACTATGGCCTCAACGGCCTGATTAATCCGAACGACCTGGATGCGGAAGTCACCTTCCAGGATGAAGGTATCATCTTTGTAGTGCCCAAAGCGCTCGAGCAACCTGAGGATTTAATTGTTGCGCTCGAAAACAATCTCACAATTGCATTCGGGGCCGCCGCGATCACTCTGAATCGCGTTCGCGAGGAAATCGGGCTTAAACTACCATTTCCCATCGAAACAGAAGACGAGCAATGTATCGCGCTCATTTACCAGATTCGTAATGCCTTCGCGCACGACATTGCAGAGCCTAAATGGGAGATCGAAAACGTATGTGCGGCAGATGGCACGGTGAAGTTCAACTCAGTTTGGATTGATAGGTAATGGGACGAGCATTCTGGAACCATTGTCATCTCGAAGGTATCACCGCTGAAGATGAGTTCGCAAACATCAATTCCATTCTTGGAATCCCAATAACTGCACGAATCACAAACAAGACGCTATCCGTGGCGGGCTGCACGGTCGACTATCTTTATCTCAATTGAAGGATAAACGATGATCAAACGATCCTTGAGATTTACGGTCTCTGCCATCGGCCTGCTGGGCTCTGTAGGAGTGCAGGCCGCTGAAACCATCACTTACAGTTATGACGCGCTAGGCAGAATGACAGGCAGTGTGGCAGCGCTGCCGACATCGGCGTTGCAGCTATGATAACCGGCTGCCTGGCCTAACTAGAAGACGATGCATCCGGGCTCGTGCTTCGTTGCCTTCACGACGCCGGCGGCGGCCACCTTGAAGGTGTCTTCCTCTCCCAGTGTCATCCGATTCTCCCTGAGATAGGTCAATGCCACCACAGCCGGAAAGCGCATCGCATCATTCTGCCAGAGGGACCGATATGAATGTCTACGATTATATCCTGGTAGGAGGCGGCACCTCGGCCGCCGTGCTCGCCGCCCGGCTCAGCCAGGCCGCGGACAAGACCGTCCTGATCCTTGAGGCCGGCGCCGACTATGTGGAGGCGACGCTTCCGGCCCAGCTCCGCCTGACCGGCACCTTGACGGCGTTGTCTCCGGGCAGTCCCTATAATTGGGGCTTTTTCGGTCGCACCGACAGCGCCGTCGTTCCTGTCGTGCGCGGGCGGGTCGTCGGTGGTGGCAGCACGGTCAACGGCGCGGGCTACACCCGCCCGTTGCGCGAAGAGCTGGAGCAGTGGGAGGCGATCGGGAAGGACGACTGGTCGGTCGACAGGCTTTCCGAGATCCTGATCGCGGTAGAGAACGACTTCGATTTTCCGGGCGGCGAGCATGGCGACGCCGGGCCGATCCCCGTGGCGCGGGTCAAGCCGTCCGCATTGACTGCGCTCTCCCGCGCGGTGATCGCCGGCTGCCTGGAGGCAGGCTTCGGCGAAGACGAAGACATGAACGCCTTCGCGACGGGAGAAGGCGTCGGCCGGATCCCGATGAACAGCGTCGATGGCGTTCGCAAGGGGACGTTGCTGACCCATCTGGAACCGGTGCGCCATCGGCCGAATCTGATCGTGTGGGGCGGCAGCTTCGTGAGGCGAATTCTGTTCGACGGCAAACGTGCGATCGGCGTCGAGGTGGAGCGCGATAGCGAGATCAGCGAGGTTCACGGCCGGGAAATTATTCTGTGCGCGGGCGCGATCAAGACGCCGCATATCCTCATGCTTTCCGGCATAGGCCCGGCGGCGCAGCTGCGAGCAAATGGCATTCCCATCGTGCGAGATCTGCCGGGCGTCGGCCAGAACTTCCAGGACCACCCCGGCGCCGACGTGACTTACCTCCCCCGCCCATTCGCGATAGGGCCGGATACGCCGATGGCGGAGGTGATGCTCCACTATACGGCGTCTGGCTCGCCGCTCGCATCCGACATGGAGATGATCTTCATGACGATGCCCTTCGCCAAGGCGATGAGCGCTGGCCGCACGGGCGGGCGTGCCCTCGGCGAGTGGCTGCGCCATCTTTCCGGCTTGGTGAGTGCGGGCCTTCGGCTAGGGATCGGCAGCACCATCCGGATGCGGCGGTCGATGGCCAGCCTGATTATCTCATGCCGGATCATGGCGGAATATAGCAAGGGCAGCTCGACACTGGTTTCCGCCGATCCGCATGTTCTGCCGAACTATAACTTTAGGAGCTTCAGCGATCCGCGCGATGTCGCAAGGCTTGTCGACTGTGTGCGAAACGCGGTCCGCATCCTCGACAGCCGGGCGATGAAGCCGTTCGTAAAGCGCCGGCTCACTCCCACCGATGCCGTCCTCGTCGACAACGAAGCGCTCGCCCACTGGATCCGGACCGGCTCCCCGCCCTATGCCCATACGACCGGCAGCTGCCGGATGGGCCCGGCGTCGGATCCCGACGCCGTCGTCGACAGCCAATGCCGGGTGCATGGCGTAGAGCACCTCCGTATCGTCGACCTCTCGATCTGCCCGGTTAATTCGCGCCGCGGGCCTGCGGCGACCGCAGTCATGCTGGCGGAACGGGCCGCTTGCCTGATCGCCGGGGTGGACGGCCGTGTCGAAGGGAAAGCTGGCCTCGCCGTCGACAGTCATTCGTGAAACGAACGCGGTCCCTGCCAACGCCAAAGTGCGCTCGGCCAACCCCCGATGAGGAAAAACGACAGGATGACGGAAGGATATAACGGCATGACGGATGAGCTGTCCCTTCAGGACCGTGTCACGCTGGTAACTGGCGCCGGCAGCGGCATCGGCCGGGCGACGGCGCTACTTTTCGCGCGACGCGGCGCACGGGTGGCAGTGTGCGACATCCGGGGGGACGCGGCAGACGCCGTCGCCACAGAGATCGTGGACGCGGGTGGGTGCGCGATCGGGATCCGCGCCGACGCCGCGAACGAGGCCGATGTGAAGGCCATGATTCAGCAGACGCTGACGGCGTTCGGCCGCCTCGACTGCGCCTTCAACAATGCGGGCACGAACGGCCCCTGGACCGAAATCCACGATCTGGAGCTGGCGGAATGGAACCGCCTGATGGACGCCAATCTGACTACGACATTCCTGTGCATGAAGCATGAGCTTCGCCAGATGCTGGCCCAGGGCGGAGGCGTGATCGTCAACTGCGCGTCCGGCGCGGCTCATGTGCCGGCCCCAGGGCTGCCGCATTATACCGCCGCCAAGCACGGCGTTCACGGGCTGACCAAATGCGCCGCGGCCGATTATGCGGCGCGCAACATCAGGGTCAATTCGGTATGCCCGGGGACAACCGACACGCATCTCGTTCGCACATTTATCGGTGACGATCCGGAGCGCAGCGCGATGCTTAATGCGACATGCCCGATGGGCCGTTTGGGCCGGCCGGACGAGATCGCGCAGGCCGTGGTCTGGATGTGCTCCGATGCCGCGTCCTATATTTCTGGCTTGTCGATGCTCGTCGATGGCGCCTCGGTCAATCGCTAGCCGGATCGGCTGTCACCGCTAGTTCAAAAAGAGCGGAAGCACATGCCGGACCTGTACGCGGCCTTGTGACCGGGGCTTGGCGCGGCGTCGGCCGCGATATTGCGAAACTGTTCTCGCAGGAAGGGCGAGAGTCGACGTCGTATGTGCGCCACCAAGACCGTCGAGGAGATCAAGCGCGAATTAGGCTGTTACAACGGAGGGTGGCGCGGGTGTGCGCTTCGTGTTCGATCCTGTCGCAGGACCGCTGGTTCAGACGCTGGCGGCGGTGACTGCGCCCTGTGGTGTCATCGTGCTCTTCGCCAGATCGAGTCCAATCGTCGTGATCGTCAAAGAGTTCTCTTATTTTTCAAGATATTGTTATTGTGCAATAGAGGCGCCTGCACCGGATCTGCACGACAACTCCTCCACATGAACAAGAGTTTACGCCCAGCACTTCACAATGATGTGAGACCAGCTCCCTCATTACCAGGGAGATTCTCATGCAACGTCTACCAGCTCTTTCAACATTCAAGCGGAAGTTCGGTCTGGCGCTCGCGCTTGTGGTGCTTGGCGATCAGCTTTTCTACGAACATGCCCTCTCCGGCGGATATGTCGGACTGTTCGCGCTTGCCATGATGCTATGCCTCACGCTGGGCAGGCCGGGCGTTTGGCGGAGATGGGATAGCGCCACCGCCGCATTTTTTGCGCTCGCATATGGCTGCGCGCTGATCGTCGACCCCGGCCTGCTTTCCTGGACGATGTTTTGGGCTGCGATCAGCATGGCGGCGCTGTTGAGCGTGGCCGCGCGCTACGACGATGGCTGGCTCTGGTTTCAGCGCTTGCTGTTCCATGCGGTACGCTCGCCCATCGCGCCGTTCATCGATCTTATGAAAATAAAGCGCGCCGCCGGCCGGCCGCGGCAAAGACGCTTCGATGTCAAAGGCGTCGTTACGGTTCTCGCCCTTCCATTGGCCGGCAGCGCGATCATCCTTTCGCTTTTCGCTACTGCCAATCCGATCATTGCGGATGTGTTGGCGATGATCGGCCTGCCGGACCTTTCTGGACTTACGCTTTGGCGGATTACGTTCTGGACTGCCCTGTTTGCGCTTGGCTGGAGCATCTTGCGGCCCCGCGTTGCGAGACACCTGGTCCCGACGTTCGACGGCAGCGGTGACCTGCATCTGCCGGGCGTTTCGGTGGCATCCGTCACCCTCTCGCTGATCCTGTTCAATGCCCTATTCGCGATCGAGAACCTTCTCGACATCGCCTATCTGTCACGCGTCCTGCCACTTCCGGAAGGCATGACGATCACCGAATATGTTCACCGCGGGGCTTATCCGCTGATCGTCACTGCGCTGCTTGCGGGTCTTTTCGTGCTCGTCACACTGCGGCCAGGTTCCGTCACGGCCGGCGTGCCGGCGATCAGGCGCCTGGTCGTGCTCTGGATAATTCAGAACCTCGTTCTGGTCGCATCCAGCGTCCAGCGGACACTCGAATATATCGACGTCAGCATGCTGACCACATTGCGGATCCATGCGCTTGCCTGGATGGGCCTGGTTGCTGTGGGACTGATACTTATTTGTTGGCGGATGCTGCGCGAGAAAAGCGCCGCCTGGCTTATTAACACCAATCTTGCTGTCGCCACTGCGGTCCTGACGATATTCTGCGTGCTCGACTCCGGTGCAATCGCGGCATGGTGGAATGTCCGTCACGCCGGCGAAGTCACCCACAACGGCCGCAATCTCGATCTCTGCTATCTCAGCCAATTGGGGCCATCATCCCTGCTCGCGCTGATCGACCTGGAAGCGCAGCCGATCACGCCCTCGTTCCGGGAACGTGTACAGGCCGTTCGCACAAGAATTCAGCAGCAGATGATCGCTGCCGATACCGGTGGGCAATGGACGTGGCGTAACAGCCGGCGGCTTGCCGAAGCCGAGCTTCAATTGAACGCGATGAGCCAAATGCCCTTGCCACCAGGACTCCGCAACTGCGACGGCTCGATACAGCGGCAGCCTTTGGACGTCACGCGGGAGTTGGCATCTCCAGCCGAGCCCAGATCCCCGGCCAACCGGAGCCCGGCGTTGACAGAGGCGGGGCAACGATGATCATGTGCCCCATGCCGCGAACGATCCTCATCGTCGATGACGATCCTCACATCCGTCAATTACTGGTTTTCGCATTCGGCAAGGCTGGTCTGGACACTGCGCAAGCAAGCGATGGCGAAGCGGCACTGAGCTATGCGGCGCAACACCAGCCCGATCTTATCGTGCTCGATATCAACATGCCCAAGATGGACGGGCTGGAAGTTTGCCGACAGCTTCGCGCGCAAGGAGACATGCCGATATTGTTCCTGTCGTCCCGCGACGATGAGATCGACCGCGTCCTTGGTATCGAACTCGGCGCTGACGATTATGTCGTGAAGCCGTTTTCGCCACGCGAAGTGGTCGCGCGATCGATGGCGATCCTGCGGCGCACCGCCAGCCGTCCCCCCGCCGCCGACACGACCGCAAGCCTGCAGCACGGATCGCTGAGGCTAGATACGGACGCCTGGGCAGCGAAGTGGCGCGATACGGCGGTCGAATTGACTGTTACGGAATTCACGATCCTGAGGACATTGGTCTCGATGCCCGCGCGCATCTTCACGCGCGACATGATCATCGATCGCCTTCATGGCCCTGGCTTTGCCATCACGGACCGTACCATCGATAGCCATGTTCGCAACCTGCGCCGCAAATTTGCGGAGATTGGGTGCAATGACATCGTCGAAACACGTGCGGGCGTTGGATATCGGCTCGGGAACTGTGCCGGCAATTCGCCATGATGGGAGCACTCAAGGGACGGGTCGCGCGCTATTGGCCCGTGCTGCGATTTCGCACGGTGATCTTCGGCACTTTGCTCTTTGTCGCCGCCTTGCCCGGCATAGGGGCAATTTTTCTGCGGGTTTACGAGAATGCACTGGTCCGGCGGACCGAAGCCGAACTGGTCGCCCAAAGCGCCGCAATCGCAGCCAGCGCAGCGACCATTTGGCCCGGAGCGATGGCGCGCATCGAGCTGCTCAACGCAGTGTACTATGAGCCGACGAGCGAAGTAGACCTTCAAAATGCAGTCATTTTGCCGGAGCGGCCACGAGCCCGAGCACGCCAAATCGCTTTCGATGCAGATGCGGCGTTAGTCGCAAATCGGCTCAAGCCGGCCATTGCCGAGACCAAGGCGGTCACATTGGCCTCCATTCAATTGCTCGATCGAAATGGTATAGTCCTGAACGGCTACGGTGCAGGCGGCAGTCTCGCGAGCCTGCCTGAAATCGCTTCGGCGCTTCAGGGTCAGCCCAGAACCGTCTTGCGGCGCAACGCCAGCTATCGTCCAACTTATCCGTTGGAATGGTTGAGCCGGGCCTCCAGCCTTCGTCTCCATCTGGCACGGCCCATCCGGGTAGACGGGAAAGTCGTAGGGGTCGTCCTAGTATCCCGCTCGCCGCGTGCCTTGTTCAAGGGCATGTATGAGGATCGGGGAAAGATTGCCCTCGGGGTGGTTGCGATCTTCGGAATTCTTTTGCTTCTCTCGGCCGTCCTCGCACGCGCCATCGTCCGGCCGATCGAAGGCCTCAGCAAAGCAACCCGCGCCATGGCGATGGGACAGGCGGTGACGCTCCATCGCCCATCGCTCCAAGTTATCGAAATTCGCGCGTTATTTGACGATTTTGAGGTCATGGCCGAGGCGATTGCGCATCGATCGCGATATCTTCGCGATTTCGCGGCGGCGCTCAGCCATGAGTTCAAGACACCGCTTGCCAGCATCCGCGGCGCGATCGAGCTGCTCGAAGATCATGGCGACACCATGTCCGACAAGGAGAGGCAGCAATTCCTCGGCAATATTGCTGTCGATGCGGACCGGCTGTCGCGGCTGGTCAGCCGGATGATGGAACTTGCGAAAGCAGACATGGGCGTTGCCGATACGATGGCGCTTACCGATGTTCCGCCGGTTCTAGCAAAAGTGGCGGATGGCTATCGCGAACCGGCATTCCAAATTCATTTGGAAGGCGACGCGCACATTCCCATTGTCCGGATGGAATTCGTCGGCCTGGAAACGATCGCGGCTACAATTATCGAAAATGCAAAGCAGGCCGGGGCCACCCGGATGTCAATTTTGACCAAGCTTGTCGACGGGCAGGCCATAATAGAATTTACGGATGATGGCCCAGGGATACCTGAGGCTGATCGCTCGCGACTGTTTGAGCCATTTTTTACCAGCAAACGCCACACCGGAGGAACCGGCATGGGACTTTCCATCGCCCGCGCACTGGCTGAAGCACATGGCGGCGGACTTGAGCTGTCCTCATCAGCCGAATGCGCCTGCTTCCAACTGACTTTGGCGGTGAAGGATGCGCACCCTGCTTAACCGAGACGGAAGCCTCGATCGGTTCATCCGACTTAGATTGGGGGCACCTACAAGTCTCATCGAGCGGCACCAGCCTGGCCATTGCGGTAAGGCACTGACGTTATGCCGAGATTAGTGGCCTAGACTTTTTCAAACGGCAGAGCGCATCTCCCATCGCTGACGCGCTGAGGTAAACAGGATGGGTTACGTCTAAACATTAGCCGTGTTCTGCCTGTCCGGTTTCAATTCCGGAAACAGGTAAAGCTGGCATTGGCGAGCCAATTGCGGGTCAGGTGTCGTCGACTTTTCGGACGTCCTACCTGCCAAGCGCGAAGCCTGTTAGCGGACATTCGTTTGCGCGATAGCTATGGCCGGCTTTGGGACTTACCCGTCATTCCTGACGAGAGTAGCGAACGCCCACTTCCGTTGATTGCAGTCCTTCCGCTTCGAAGAATATGTAATAGGATAGCAACCATTCCTGATCCTGTCGAAAAACACCTCAGACCGTCCGAAAACTCCATGAAGGATCCCGTACGGTTGCACGGTCGATATGATGTAGCATGGGCTATATCGAAGGACATTCGCGCGATCAGGTGTTGCTCTTGCCAGCGTCGGTTGATGACTATGTGGCGGCGGACAACCCTGAGAACACCTGCAACGCGCCCGCGCCAAAATTGAGTCAGAACGCTTGCTTCGACACCGACAGGAGCCCGTTTGCGTTTCGTTTGACAAATTCGACTTGGCTGCTCTGAGCATGGCTCCCTTCCGCGATCAGCACAGATAATCCTGTCGAGCGAAACCGGGCAAACGGCAAGACGTTAATGGGGAAGGAGCACATGATGGCCCAAGATCGATCAGATAGTACACAGACGCCCCCTCACGACCGTCCGCGAGGCCGGCCCGCGCTGCTAATAATCGACATGATCAACTGTTTTGATTTTCCGGGTGCCGATCTTATCGAACCCAAGGCAGTTCGCGCTGCGCAAGCGATCTCCCGTCTTAGGAAGGAGGTGATCAAGGCAGGCTGTCCCGTCATCTACGTCAACGATAATTTTGGCGAATGGCACTCTGAAAAATCACGGCTGGTGCAAGAGGCGCTCTCGAGACCCAACCCTGCGAGCGAAATGCTCAGACCGTCCCGGAACGATTATTTTATCATCAAGCCGCAATTCTCCGGCTTCTATGCGACGAACCTGCCTGTGCTCCTGCCCAAACTCGGCGTCAGCCGCCTGATCCTGACCGGCATCGCGACGGACATCTGCATTCTGTTCACGGCCGCCGACGCGCATATGCGCGACTATGCGCTATGGATTCCGCAGGACGCAGTTGCGAGCGAGAATGATGCTCGCGCTCTATTCGCACTCGACACGATGCGCAAAACGATGGGTGCCGAGACGCGAGCGAGCGAGGCCCTGACCTTGAAGGCTTGGATGACACGCCTGGATGGCGAGGAGGACATGCACGACGATACTTGACGCCTGTCGTCACGCTCCGGTCTGGCCATGAGGTGCCGCGACAGGCTTGGATTCAGGAGACTCGCGCTGGCGCAGAAAAATAGACAGCACCACCAGAACTGCGGTCGACAAAAATTCGCTCTGCCAGTTCTGAAGCGATTCAAACCAGAGCTGTGCATCGAACAGATAGCCTAGCGTCGTCGGCGCGGCTTCGCCATGCGCGATGGCGTCCTGTGCTGCCACCTTGGCACTTTGAGTCCAGTGAATAACAAAGGACGCGACAAACAGCAGCCCGAGCGCGATGCCGAGCGACCGGGCATAAAGGACCCGCCAAAGCCGTCCCCACCGCAGGATTGATGGCGCACCCGGCCTGTAAGCCTGCGCGGCGAGGTCTTGGTCGCGCGGATCGGTTTCGTCAGGATCCTTCGACTCTGCCGAGCCACGCTGGAATAGAATGGCGGTCAAGACGACGTAGGCCGCCATCTGTAGAAACTCGCTTTCCCAATTTTCAAATATGGAGGAGAGAAAGTCAGGGCTGACCGCATAGGCAGATAAGCTCATCGGCGGTCCGCCATGCCGTAGCGCATCGTCGTTCGCAACATGCCAGCCGGCCAACCATTGGCCGATGATACTCCCGGCGAACATCAACAACAGGGCAATCGTCAGGCCATTATCGCGAAGCCAGCGCATGGTGTTCCTCCATTCCTGTGGTCGATCGTCAACATATTTGAAGTTCAGCCTTCCGTTTGATGTCCCAGCGGCTTTTCCCCAATCCGCAAGTCGAGCAACTCGTTCCCGCCCTTACCGGCTCCGTGTTGTCCGGGTCGGCGGCGCTTATGATGAACGCCAGTGTCGTGGCGCCATAGGAACGAGGGATAGACTCGGTTGGCTAGCGAAACGCCGTCAGGTTTGCCCGATGAATGACGCGCATGATAGCGAGGAGCACCGCAATCGCCGGCAGCGCTGCAATCGGGAAAAGGCGGTCCGCTGCAACAAGCAACGATACCGTGGACGGCGTGCTGACCGCTCCTTATTGGAGGCTCGTTAGCGCCTTGTGGCAGTCGCTGGCGCACTCGCGGCATATCTCGGCGCACAGTTGGCAATGGCCATGGTCGTGCCGCGCACATTCCAGCGCGCATAGTGCGCAGACCCGGGCGCAAGTCTCCAGTATCAACCCCAGAACTTCGGCATTCTGTCCAGTTCGGCGCACCGCGAGGCGGCCGGTTACGGTACAGATGTCTGCACAATCGAGGCAGGACCGGATGCATTGCCGCATGTCCATATTTTCGGCTACGCAGGCGTCCGCGCAGGACGTGCACATCTCCGCACAGAACATCGCATGGCGCGCAGCGTTGGCCAGCAGTTCGTTGAAATCATCACCGACGTCGGTGAAGTGCGATCATGGCGTGAAGCGACATCAGCCATGGCCCTGCTTGCGACGGTTTTCCCAACCCTTTTTTGCGGCAGCGGAGCGCTTCTCCGCACTCTGGCTGGAGCCGCCTATCCGCCCACCCTTGCGGGAGGACGCATGATTTTCCTTCGTGCCGCGACCCGAACCGGATTTCTTGCCGCCGCCCGACTCCTTGTTCACCGTCGCCCAGGCCCGGCGCTCGGCCTCGTCCCTGGACACGCCGCGATCCTCATAGCCTTCCTCGATATGTTCGGCCTTACGCTTTTGTTTGTCAGTATAGCTGGACTTGTCACCGCGAGGCATGACGTTTCTCCTTTCTTTGAAATGCGGCACGCAGTTCGTCCTTGGCCTTCTCCAGAACCTGTCGACGCCTGGCGCTAAGATTATCCCCCGCCCGATTGATGTAGAAAGTCAGCATGCCCGTTGCCGATTGCAGGGGCGTGCCCCTTGCGCCGATGACTGTGCTCGGCGGAGCGTTTGAGGGACAGAGCGATAGCCTTGGGATCGTCCTGCCGGAACAGGTCATCATCCAGATCGAGCGCATCGCTATGTTCGGTCACTTCCTGCGACCATTTGCGTTTAGTCATGGCGTTTCTCCGCTTGGCCCCTGCGTCCGTGCTTATCGGCGGGCCAGAGGATTGTCGTTCGACCGATGGTGGCGATCCGGTCTGTCGTCGCCCCGATAGTTTCGGTATCGGCGGACACGGATGAGCCCTTTTCCGATGCCGGCGTTCCCGCGCCGCCTTCGGCGGCCCCTTCGGGCTGATTTTCCGTCGAGATGTCCGGATTACGTGTCTGCTGTGTCGGCACCACGCGTTTGCCGCGAAGCTGGTCTTCCATGGCTTTCTCCGGCTCATGTACTCTTGGCGCGCTGATCCTGCGGATAATCCTCGGGCTTTACCGTGCCGACGGCGGGACGATCCTCAAGCTTCTCCTGGCGTTGGCCGCCGGGCGTGCGCGGGTCGGGGTCGTCCCCGTTCGGGCGGACGTCGCCTATCGGGCCTGACGCGGACTATCTTCCATCGACAGACCAGATGGCTTGGCTCTCACGCTCTTTCGATCATCGAATTCTTCAAGACGTGTGGCAAGAGGGGGGCTCAGCCCAATAGAGATGGCAGGGCGGGATATTCCACCACTCATAAGCGGAGCGGAAGGCACCGATATGCGCCCGCAAAAGGGGCTCGACGGTGCGGCGCATCTGGTAGGCGCAGAAAATGCCTTGCGGCGCTAGAATAGCACGACTGGCGGTCATCGTTCGCTCCGCATCTGCCGGATCGAGGGTCGAGAAAGGCACGCCGGAGAGAATGCAATCGGCAAGGGGCAGGCCGCGCTCCCTTACAAGGACAGCGACATCGGCGGCTGGCGCGCAGACGGCCTGCAGTCGCGGGTCCTTTATGGAATCTCGGAGATGGTCGACAAACGCATGGGTGGTGTCAATCGCCAGCAATGTGGCGTCAGCGGGCAGGCGAGCCAGTGCCGCCCGTGTAAAGACGCCAGTGCCAGGCCCGAATTCAACAAATAGCTTCATTCTCTGCCAGTCAAGAGGCGCCAGCATATGGCACACGAGCCATTGACTGGCAGGAAAGGCCGACCCCACCATCAATGGGCGCTCGAAAAATGTTCTTATCGACAGACCGAGCGACGGGCCTTGTTCACCCACCTTATCGATGCCCGACCGGGAAGCGCGGGCGCCCTTAATCGGAACAGTCTCCAGCATCTCTCTCATCGAGCTTTCCTTTTTTTCATGGAATTCACGACATGAGCAAGAACCGGAATGATCGCGAGTCTGTTCCCACGGAATAGCTGGAAAAGAGGTCGGACAAGCCTGATTAAGTCACTTTGTCCGTCGCTGCGCAATGGATGTGGATACCTATGAATCTATTCGAACCACACGGATGCAAAGTGCGGAAGATTGTTTGAGGAAGTAAAGCCGTCGACAGCACGCCCATGCACCCCATCGGACCGGCACAAGCTCCCGCGCGAGGAGAGGACGCACTATGGTCGAAAGCTGCCAACCGCACTCTGCCATCAGACGGCCGAATCTGCCCGGCTCGTGATCAGCCGACGAATGCCCATCGAACTATCAGCGGTGCCGCAACACAGCACGGTCGTCAGCCGGCGCTCAGCGGCGGCTCTATAGTAGTACAAACGGCGAGATATATTCGTTATGTTTATCCGCACGGGGCACCAGCGACCCTTTCCAGAACACCTCAAAGCGCTCGAAAACCCGCGGAAATGCCGGTATATCTGGACATCGGCCGTAACGTCGCTGAACGCCGGTGTTTAACGCGCACTGTCGCTCAAAAATCCGCCGTCAGGATTGAACGTATATCCCGTCAGGTACGAGCCCTCCTCTCTCGCGAGGAACATTGCCAGGGGAGCGATGTCCTTGTCGGGTAGTCCCGTTCGCTTCAATGCCATTTGCGGCAAAGGGCCAGGATCTTCCTGACCAAGAGCCTCTCGTGTGGCATCCGTGAGCGCGATCGGACATATCGCGTTAACTGTTATGGCGTCGGCGCCCCACTCGCGCGCTGCCATGCGTGTCAGTGACTGGCGTTGATATCGATAATGGCGACGGATGCGCCTTCTTAAGCAAAAAACGGTGTGCAATTGCTCGATCTATGCCCGCGCCAGAACCTGTGGCGACGACCTGCCCCTTGACCAACTTTTGGCCAAATGACTTTGCCGATCGACCGGCACGAAAAAAGCCCCGTGAATCGAGGCTTCAAATCAAATAGATGAAATGCCGCCTGTCCTAACCGACAGGCACCCGGATCAACCCTGGCGTGCCTTGAAGCGGCGGTTGGTCTTGTTGATCACATAGGTGCGGCCGCGCCGACGGATCACACGGTTATCGCGATGGCGCCCCTTAAGCGATTTAAGCGAATTGCGGATCTTCATGGCTTCGAACGCCTGCCTTGTCTAAAATCTGTATAGTGAAAAACGAGGCGCCCCCGTATGCGGGCGAAGATAATGAGTCAAGGGAAACCAGATTTCGTTCATGGCTCGTGCAGCGATTTGCAGTGTAGAAGCGTTCGATCGATTAGGCCTTATTATGGCCAAGGGAGATTAATATGGGTGGGATGAGGTTGGGCGCCGCACTGCTTGCTGGAGCGATTTTACTGGCGGGGTGCGCTGCGCAAACGCCGCCCGCCCAGGTTACCCGGTTCCATCTCGGCCAGCCTATCGCGCCCGGAGAGATTTCGATCGAACCACGCGATCAGGCGCAAGGCGCAAGCCTGGAATTTGACAGCTATGCAGGCTCTGTGGCTCGTGAACTGAAGGCACAGGGGTTCACCATTGCCCCCAGCCTGACAAAATCCGAACTTGTCGCGAATGTCGAAGTGACCCGGCAAACCCGCGCCACCGGCCCAGCCCGTTCGCCCTTTAGTATCGGGATCGGTGGCGGGACCGGCGGCGGTTATGGTGGCGGGGTGGGCGTCGGAGGTGGCGTCAGCTTTCCGATCGGCAAGGCCACTGCGCCGGAAGCAACAGGCACGCAGCTGTTCGTTCAGCTGAAGCGCAGGTCCGATAGCAGCGTTATCTGGGAAGGACGGGCACAACTGGAGGCGCGCAACGGAACGCCCTATGCCGCACCAGCAGCAGCGGTCGATAAGTTGGCCGCAGCCTTGTTCAAGGGCTTCCCGGGAGAGTCAGGCCGCACTATTTCCGTCAAATGACGATCAGCATCACGAGCAGCTTTGACAGCGGCAATATTCAAGTCCTGAAAATCGATGGCGACCGGGCGGATCTGGAGATCCGCCGAGACAAGGATTCGGAGTTTTATCAGTGGTTTCATTTCCGCGTTGCGGGAGCACGGGATCGGGCATTGGAACTGCGGATCACGAATTGCGGAAAATCCGCTTACCCCGGCGGATGGCCCGACTACCGCGCCCGCTTCAGCTATGACCGGCAGGACTGGCGGCAGACCGACACGAGCTACGCCGATGGCGTCCTGACAATCCGCCACAAGATGCAGACCGACGCGGCCTGGTTTGCCTATTTCGCACCCTATTCAATGGAACGGCATCACGATCTCGTTGCGCGGATAGCAGGACGCCCAGGGGTAATGTTGCAAGAGCTCGGACAGACGCTCGACGGCCAGACGCTTGATTGCCTGACGCTCGGCAACGGACCGAAACAGGTCTGGCTATACGCGCGCCAGCATCCCGGAGAATCGATGGCCGAATGGTGGATGGAAGGCGCCCTCGAGATGCTGACCGACCCTGCAAATGCTGTCGCATCCGAGTTATTGGGCGCCGCAACCTTTCACATAGTCCCCAACATGAACCCGGATGGCTCGTCCCGTGGCCATCTGCGGACGAATGCCGTTGGGGTGAACCTCAATCGCGAATGGCACGCGCCGAGCCTGAACCGATCGCCTGAAGTGTTTCACGTCATGAACAGGATGGACGAAACCGGCGTCGATTTCGCTATGGACGTCCATGGCGATGAGGCGATCCCGCATGTGTTCATCGCCGGATTCGAGGGCATTCCGAACTGGGCGGATAGACAGGGCGAGCTTTATCATCGCTTCCGCAATCGTCTGGCCGAGCGCACCGTCGATTTCCAGACACGCCATGGCTATGGCATTGCCAGCCCCGGCAAGGCCAATCTCTCCATGTCTACGAACCAGCTCGCCAACCGCTTCGGCTGCGTTGCGATGACGCTGGAAATGCCATTCAAGGACAATGCCGACCATCCGGATCCCGCCCGCGGCTGGTCGCCCGAGCGGTCGAGGATATTAGCGCGCGAATGCCTCGCCACGCTGAGCGAGATGATCGGAGACATTGGCAGGGTTGCGTGACGCTGCAGTGCAGCTAAGAGGGCTCGTTCTTAAAGAAACGGAGTCCGCATGCCCACGCTTGTCCTGATCCGCCACGGCCAATCGATCTGGAATCTCGAAAACCGCTTCACGGGATGGTGGGATGTCAGCCTGACAGCGCAAGGCGAAGCAGAAGCAAAAGCTGCGGGCGAACTGATGGCCGCACGTGGCATGGATTTCGATCTGACCTTCACCAGTTTCCAGACGCGTGCGATCAAGACGCTCAACCTGGCGCTGGAAGCGATGGGTCGGCTCTGGCTGCCCGTCGAAAAGGACTGGCGCCTCAACGAGCGGCACTATGGGGGGCTGACCGGGCTCGACAAGGCGGAAACCGCCGCCAGGCACGGTGACGAACAGGTCAAGATCTGGCGGCGCAGCTTCGATATACCGCCGCCCGTGCTGGCGCCTGGCGGCACGTACGATCTCTCGGCAGACCGCCGCTATGCTGGCATTGCGATTCCGAATACCGAAAGTTTGAAGGATACTATCGCGCGCGTATTGCCTTATTGGGAAAGCCGCATCGTCCCTGAACTCAAGGCGGGCAAGCGCGTGCTCATTTCCGCGCATGGCAATTCGCTGCGCGCGCTCGTCAAGCATTTGTCGAACATACCAGACGATGAGATTACGAGCCTCGAAATCCCGACCGGACAGCCGATCGTTTATGAACTCAACGAGGATATGACAGCGATAGACCGCTATTATTTGGCGGACCGTTCCTGAGCGCGGCGCGCATACATGTGATTGTCTGCGCGCGAGATAAGAGTTTCAGCATCGTCACCGGCCTGAAGTTCGGCAAGCCCGATGGAAACGCTCAGCTGCACCCGCTTTCCACCAAGGACAACAGGCTCAGCTGCAACGGACTCTATCAGACGCACGGCTTTTTCGTGCGCTCCCTCGGCGTCGATATGTTCCAGCAGCAGCCCGAATTCGTCTCCGCCGATCCGGGCCACGATATCCGTCGTCCGGATCATGCCCTGCAATATTTTCGCGACATGGATCAACGCTGCGTCACCGGCCAGATGGCCGCAACTGTCGTTGATCCCCTTCAAACCGTCGAGATCGACGAACATCACCCAGGCCGGCGTGCCGTAGCGCCGGCCATGCTGAACGACCCGTTCCACCTCGCGTACAAACCGTCGACGGTTGGGAAGGGGAGTCAGCGTATCGGAATCCACGAGCCGTTCAAGCTCCTCTATGCGATCACGCATCTTATTGAGAGCGGCGCTTAGTAATTGATTTTCATCTATTTGTTGATGCAGCAGGTCACGAACGCGCGGCGTCAACTCCCCATCAGGAATATGCGCAAGTTCACTCGGAGGATGTGACTTGGAAAAGGAAAGCTCATCTTTACTCAATGCTTGGGCCCCATATACGCCGATAACCCTGCAACGCACACACGTTAGATTATTACACAAAAAGCACAAGAATCTCTAAACCGCCATGTCGAACGGCCTGTCTCGTTTTGCGTTGCAGCAATCGTATAATTTCCTCGCATTGCCATAAGCGGTGTCCCCGCATATGACCGCTTTCTTGCTGGAGAGGAGAACGGCGCGACCATGACCCAGGTGGCTCCGAAAATCGGTATTATCATGGGCAGCCGCTCGGATTGGGATACGATGCGCCACGCGTCGGAAATGCTCGATGCGCTTGACGTACCCCATGAGTGCAAGGTGATATCCGCTCATCGCACGCCGGAGCGTCTATACGACTACGCCAGGACCGCCGTTGATCGCGGGCTGGTTGCGATCATCGCCGGTGCGGGGGGCGCTGCCCATCTGCCTGGCATGGCTGCTTCGATGACCCGCCTGCCTGTCTTTGGTGTTCCCGTTGAATCCCATGCACTGAAGGGGATGGATAGCTTGCTTTCCATCGTCCAGATGCCTGCAGGCATTCCGGTAGGAACCCTTGCGATCGGAAGGCCGGGAGCAACCAACGCAGCGCTGATCGCGGCGGCCGTTGCCGCAACGGCCGATCCGGAGCTTGCCGGGCGGATCGATGCCTGGCGGACAAAGCAGACCGCGGCCGTACCAATGGAACCCGAATGATCGTTCCGCCGCTTGCTACGATAGGGATAATCGGTGGCGGACAGTTAGGACGGATGCTCGCCGTCTCGGCGGCACAACTCGGCTATTTGTGCCATATCTACGCGCCGGATGAACGAAGCCCTGCCGCGGAGGTGTCAAGCCTTTGGACCCGCGCGGACTATGACGATGCAGACGCGCTCAACCGCTTTGCACAAAGCGTGGACGTCATAACATATGAGTTCGAGAACATCCCAGCCGGCCCAATAATTGCCCTTACAAATACGCAGACAGTGGCGCCGAATCCCAAGGCACTGGCGATTGCGCAGGATAGGGCCCTGGAAAAGGCATTCGTCGAAAGCGTGGGCGCACGCACCGCCCTTTGGGCCAAGGTCGATAGTCTTGAGGATCTGCAGGCCGCGATCAACAAGGTTGGAATGCCTGCTATCCTCAAAACCCGACGAGATGGCTATGACGGCAAGGGGCAGTCACATCTGCAAACCGCCAATGACGCCGAAGCGGCTTGGTCGGCAATTGGCGCAAAACCGGCAATCCTTGAAGGGTTCGTGCATTTCGAGCGGGAATACTCAATCATTATCGCCAGAGGGCGCGACGGCAGCATAGTCAGTTGGGATCCCGCTGAAAATGAACACGACCAGGGCATTCTTGCCACCTCGACCGTTCCCGCCCATCCGGACATCATCGATCAGATACATACGGCGCTCACCCTCGCCAGGAGCATCGCCGAACAGCTGGATTATGTAGGCGTACTTACACTGGAATTCTTTGCAGGTGCTGATGGGCCGATCTTCAACGAGATGGCGCCCCGCGTTCACAATAGCGGGCATTGGACGATAGAAGGCGCTGTCACGTCGCAGTTTGAAAACCACATACGCGCCATCTGCGGATTGCCGCTCGGCAGCACGGCACTCGTAGGATCAAGCGCCATCATGCAAAATCTGATCGGGCAGGATGCCAACGACTGGGCGCACATTCTTTCAAATCCCAACGCCCGCCTGCATCTTTATGGCAAGCGTGTCCCCAGACCCGGACGTAAGATGGGACATGTCACCACGGTAGGGTAAACAATGCGCGACGGGCTATCAGAGTTCGAGAACTTCCCCGCCAAATTTTTGGCGGATCCGGCGATATCATCGCCAAATAGCCCTAATCATTGCGCGCGCCACTGAGCGGCATAGCTCCCATTATGCCAGCATCGACGATACCCTGAAGCTCATCCTCGTCCACGGTAGCGCGCACGGAGAGCTTCATCGGAAAAGGCGATGTTATTTCCATCGACCAGGTGAGCGTATCACCGTCAACGACGCCGTTCTCGATATCCATGCTGCCAAGAGCACCTGAGACCTCTCCACTGAAACTATCGCCATCACTTTTTACGACAAGCATGAATTCCTGAGCGCCCATGGGTGTTCGCGCGACGCAATTCCATGCGCCATCGACACGTGCCATTACTTGCTTTCCTTTTGTTCCGGGGTTCCGGGCGCGAGGGTTTCCACTTTCATTCCAAGCGCACCAAGTTGCGGGCGAATCTGCTTTGCATCCCCTACCACGACCCAAAGCATTTTTGACGGATCGACGGCAGCACGTGCGGCCTTGTCGAGCGCCGCGGCAGTCTGGGCACGATACAGGGCAGTTATGTGGTCATAATAGTCATCTGGCCGATTGTAGAGAGCGTTGCGCTGTATAGCGCCGAGCACATCCGACGAGGTTTCAAAGCTGCCGGGCAACTCGCGAATGCTGCCATTGACGGTTTGCGCCAATTCCTCCGGCGTAACGCCCTTGGTAGTCAGGAATTCACGCATGTCGGCGATCATCGCTGCAATCGATGGCCCCGTCTTGTCAGCCTGGACCGGCGCATAGACGATGTAGGGCATGCGCTCGACGACACGCTGAGGAAATCCGCCCACACCGTAAGCCCAGCCCTTGGTCTCGCGCAGATCCATGTTGAGCCGGGAAAGGAAATCCCCCGCCATCACATCATTTGCCGACAGGAAGTCGATGACCTCCTCCGTACCCTTCATTTCCAGGACCTGGCCACCCAAAATCAGTGACTGCGGAGAACCCGGACGATCGACAACGACGATCCGCGGTTCCGAAGCTGGAACAGGTGCGGAAAAATTCTTAGTGCCTTTAGGACCAGTCGGCTTCCAGTCCCCGAAACTCGCATTGAGATAAGGAACCAGCTGTGCAAGCGGCGCATCGCTGACAACGAAGATTCGCGCATTGTCGGGCCTGAGCCAACGTTGCTGAAAGGACACCATATCGGCACGCGTCACGGTCTTCACGACTTCGGGATATCCCGAGCCAGTGAACGGCACGCCATAAGGATATGCCTTTCCGAATAGCAGCGGCGGAAGAGTGCGTAACGCAATGCCCTGTGGCTCAGTCATTTCGGCTGCGATGCTCGCAAGCTGCTGACCGCGCACACGTTCAATCTCTGCCGGCGCGAAAGCAGGATTGCGAATGATGTCGGCCATCAAATCCAGCGAAGCAACGATGTTCGGCGTAAGCGCCGCCAGGCCCACCGTCGTACGATCCATCGAAGTGTCAGCGCCGATGCTCGCGCCGAGCCGCTCTTTTTCCTCTGCAATCTGAATCGAATTACGTGTTTTGGTGCCTTCGTCCAGCACAGCAAGCGTCAGCGCCTGCAGGCCCAGCTTCTCACGTGGATCGGCTGCGTTGCCCGCATCGAAGCTGACCGAAACACGGGTGACCGGAACGCCGCCGGGACGCTGGACATAGGTGACATCGATGCCATTGTTCAGCTTTGCATGCGTGACTTCCGGAAACCGCAAATCCTTTATCTCGCCGACGGCAGGCAATTTCGATCGATCCACGCTCGCGCCAGGAACGGAAATTGGCGCCGGCTTTGCGGAGGCCTTGCCGTCAGCAACCCGCCGCACTTCGCTTGCCGGGGAAGCGGCCTTGGCTTCATCATATGATGACCGTTCGCCTGGCTCCACCGTTAGCGCATAGACGGGGCGGGAAAGCCATTTACGTGCAACCGCGGCAACCTGCGCCGGTGTAACGGCCGCATATTCGGCAAGTTGTTTTTTGTAAAAACCTGCGTCTCCGGCATATACCAGACCTTCCGCCAGCGCGACCGCCTTGCCCCCACCGCCACCCACGCTTTCAAGGCCGCCGATCCGGGCGGACACCTCGCCCGTCGCCACGCGCTGCACTTCATCACTGGTGGGACCAGTCTTGAGGAAATCCGCAATAAGCGCGTCCAGCCGCGCCGCTACTGTTGCCGGATCAACCCCCGGCTTCACGTCCGCCGTCACTTCGAACAGGCTCACGCGTTCGAACGCCTGGACGCTGGCGGAGACCGCGACCGCGAGTTTCTCACCCTTGACGAGGCTGTTGTCCAAACGCGAGCTTGCCAGTCCACCGAGCGCCCGCGCGGCCACATCCAGCGGGACGAGATCGGGATCCGTGAGGCCAGGCACTACCCAATCGCGATAGAGCCTTACCGTCGCCACGTGATCCTTCATCACCTCGCTTGTGGGCGCGGCAAGCGTGGGAATCACAGCAGCAGTGGGGGTCACGTTCGGACCCCGCGGAATATTGCCAAAATATTTTTCCGCCAAAGGCCTAGCAGCGGCGACATCGATGTCGCCCGCAAGCACGAGGACCGCATTGTTCGGTCCATATTTCTGGCGAAACCAGTCCTTCACATCGGAAAGACTAGCCGCGTCCAGATCAGCCATCGAGCCTATGGTGGAATGATGGTAGGGATGCCCCTCTGGAAACAGCGCCGTGAGCTGAGCGTATTCCACCAGACCATAAGGCTGGTTGTCTCCCTGGCGCTTTTCGTTCTGGACAACACTGCGCTGATTGTCGAGCTTGGCCTGGTCGATACCGCCCACCAGCCAACCCATGCGATCGCTTTCCAGGAAGAGAGCCGTTTCCAAGGCTCCCGTAGGCACGGATTCATAATAATTGGTTCGATCGAACCATGTCGTACCATTCATGTCGGTCGCGCCGATCTGCTTCATGGGCGCAAAATAGTCACCTGGAGCATGTTCCGAACCGTTGAACATGAGATGTTCGAAGAGGTGCGCAAAGCCGGTTTTCCCTGCGGGCTCGTCCTTGGAGCCAACGTGATACCAGATAGAAACAGCCACGATCGGCGCCTTGCGATCGGTATGAACCACGACCCGCAGGCCATTGGACAACGTGAATTGTTCGTAGGGAATATCGACTTTCGCAACCAAATCGGCGACCGGCGCAGGCGCGACATTACCAGCAATGGCCGGGGCGCTGAAAGGGCTTGCTACCAAAGCCGTCGTGGCCAGCAAGATCGACAGGAACCGGTCATGCATCTATATCTCCTCAAGCAAACGCATCTTCACTAGAACCGCCACCTTGCGGCGGGATGAATAACTGTTTTGCATTGAGGGCGGAAGCCTCAGGTCGCTTCCTGGATTTCGTGCGATGCGGTAGGCCGTGTTGCTCAATCCATATCAGATTTGCTTTTTGCGTACTGACCAGATGAATCCGTCATACCAAAAGTGGAGAAGCGAACAGGCGATAAACGGTGCGAGCAACCAACCGATGTTGGCAGACGATGCAAAATGATAAGCCACGCCCAAGACCGCACAACCGCCAATGAACAGATCAAAAGCAAGCCTGGGTTTAACACCGGTAAATGCAGTCATCCGCCGGCCTTCCTTAAGCCATACCAGGGCAAAATACTGGACGGCATGATAAATATTGATGGAAACCAGCGCCACCAGCGGAGACAGGAAACCCCAGGCCAATACGGAAACGAGACCCGTGCAAATCAGAAGAACCAGCTTGTGCGCGGGCAAGCGATATCCAAGCAACATTGCCTTGCGATATTCCAGCATCGCCCAGCCAACCATGAAAACCCAAGCCGTGATGGCGATCGCGCTGAAAAAGCTCACATGGCTTTCCAATATACTGGGCAGCCGCGCGATATCTGACAAGCCGACATGATCCAGCTGCCTTAGCGTATCGATATGGGTGGAGAAGGCAGCACCAGCCACCAGCGGCCCCACATAGAGAACCCAGTTCAGCCGCATATCGACCCTACGCAACTGCTGGACGTCGTTGCCGGCTTTCATGTCGTAAATACGCGACAAGCCGAAGCTTTGCATCGCACTGTGATGGATATCCCAGAAGATGCCAACGACGGCGCCGATCGCCATTAGTGTTGGGGACCAGACAAACGCGGTGACCAACGCGACGGGCACAACCGTCAACCTGATTCGATTTGCTCCAAACACTTCACGATTCAGATAGGCCCGGGGTACCACGGCGATCAGATGCGCGTAGGTGATAAGCACTGAGAGAACGACCAGGATATTCGCCAGATGGTCGGCCATGGCCTTGGGGAACGCCAGCGCCGTTCCCAGCCAGACCTGCACGAAAATCAGCGAAAGGACGGGCGCTCCCCAGAAAAAGAGCGCATCGAAGTATGGCCCCTGGATAGAAAGTCTCTGATCCGACAAACTGGCAGTCAATCGCTCGGATTTCTCGATCCGTGGCATGTCGATCGGAAGGGTGGCCATTTTTGCATTCTTTCGACGATTTGAAATTTGTTTATCCCGACACGATTAATAACATCTTGCGCCGGCTCGAAATTTGAATGGCCCCTTGTGTTGCCGAAATACCACACCATATGGCGACGTGAACTGAACAGGGATCGGCAATGAACCTCGAAAAATTTACCGACCGCGCCAAAGGCTTTTTGCAATCAGCGCAAACCGTCGCGCTCCGCATGGATCATCAGCGGATTACGCCGGAACATTTGCTCAAGGCGTTACTCGAGGATGAGCAGGGCATGGCGGCGGGGTTGATCAAGGCTTCCGGCGGAGATGCCGCCGCGGCAGTGCGCGCGACCGATGCCGCCCTAGCCAAGATTCCGCAGGTTTCGGGCACGGGCGCCAGCCAGCCGCCGAGCCTGGACAATGAAGCGCTTCGCGTGCTCGATCAGGCGGAAGCGGTCGCTCACAAAGCCGGAGACAGCTATGTCACGGTCGAACGGCTTTTACTTGCGCTTGCGCTCGCGAGCACCACCGCGGCGGGCAAGGCGCTTGCTGACGCTGGCGTAAAGGCCGAAGCCTTGAACGGCGCGATCAACCAGTTGCGCGGCGGGCGTACCGCTGACACCGCAAGCGCCGAGGATCGTTATGACGCGCTAAAGAAATTCGCCCGCGACCTGACCCAGGCGGCCCGCGACGGCAAGCTCGATCCGGTGATCGGCCGAGACGAAGAAATTCGCCGCACCATCCAGGTACTCGCCCGACGCACCAAGAATAATCCCGTGCTGATCGGCGAGCCTGGCGTCGGCAAGACCGCGATCGTCGAAGGCCTCGCGTTGCGCATCGCCAATGGCGACGTGCCCGATGGGCTGAAAGATCGTGCCCTGATGGCGCTCGATATGGGCAGCCTGATTGCGGGCGCCAAATATCGCGGTGAATTCGAGGAACGGCTGAAGGGCGTTCTCGACGAAGTGAAAGGCGCCGAGGGCCAGATCGTCCTCTTCATCGACGAGATGCACACGCTGGTCGGTGCAGGCAAGACGGACGGCGCCATGGATGCGTCCAACCTGCTTAAGCCGGCACTTGCGCGCGGCGAACTCCACTGCATCGGCGCGACCACACTCGACGAATATCGCAAATATGTCGAAAAGGATCCGGCGTTGGAGCGGCGGTTCCAGCCAGTATTTGTCGGTGAGCCGACCGTGGAGGATTCGATCTCGATCCTGCGTGGGCTCAAGGAAAAATATGAATTGCATCATGGCGTGCGGATCACCGACGGCGCAATTGTCGCCGCCGCGACGTTAAGCAATCGCTACATTTCCGATCGCTTCCTGCCCGACAAGGCGATCGACCTGATGGACGAAGCCGCATCACGGTTGCGCATGGAAGTAGAGTCCAAGCCTGAGGAAATCGAAAATCTCGACCGACGGATCATCCAGCTCAAGATCGAACGCGAAGCGCTCAAGAAGGAAAGCGACGCTGCATCGAAGGATCGGCTCGCCAACCTTGAAAGGGAGCTTGCCGATCTTGAGCAGCAATCTGCGGAGCTCACGACGCGTTGGCAGGCCGAAAAGGACAAGATCCAGGCCGAAGCGAAACTGAAAGAGCAGCTGGATGCCGCACGGCTGCAGCTGGAACAGGCGCAGCGCGGTGGAGATCTCGCGCGCGCGGGCGAGCTGAGCTACGGGACTATTCCGCAGCTTGAACGTCAGCTCGAGGACGCGGCAGCTGCGTCCGCCGGCGCCATGCTCCGCGAAGAAGTGACGGCGGAGGACATTGCGTCGGTCGTCTCGCGCTGGACCGGCGTGCCGGTAGATCGCATGTTGGAAGGCGAGCGCGAAAAACTGCTCAACATGGAAGTCGAGATCGGCAAACGCGTGATCGGGCAAAGCCAGGCGGTCAGCGCGGTCAGCCGCGCCGTCCGCCGCGCTCGCGCCGGGCTGCAGGATCCCAACCGACCGCTCGGTAGCTTTCTGTTCCTCGGCCCCACCGGCGTCGGCAAGACCGAACTGACCAAGTCGCTCGCCAACTTTCTGTTCGATGACCCGAATGCGATGGTGCGGATCGACATGAGCGAATTCATGGAAAAGCACTCCGTCGCGCGGCTGATCGGTGCACCGCCCGGCTATGTCGGCTATGAGGAAGGCGGCGTGCTGACCGAGGCCGTTCGGCGCAGGCCCTATCAGGTCATCCTGTTCGACGAGGTAGAAAAGGCGCACGGCGACGTGTTCAACGTGTTGCTGCAGGTGCTGGACGATGGCCGTCTGACCGACGGCCAGGGCCGCACGGTCGATTTCTCGAACACGCTGATCATCCTGACCAGCAATCTCGGCAGCCAGTATCTCGCCAACCTTGGCGAAGGCGAGGATGTCGAACAGGTCGAGCCGCAGGTGATGGAGGTCGTCCGCGCCCATTTTCGGCCGGAATTCCTCAATCGGCTGGACGAGATCATCCTGTTCCACCGCCTCGGCCAGGCGGACATGGGCCCGATCGTCGATATCCAGGTGGGCCGTGTGCAGGGCCTGCTCAAGGATCGCAAGATCGTGCTGGATCTGACGGATGGCGCACGTGCCTGGCTAGGCCGGGTGGGCTATGATCCGGTCTACGGCGCAAGACCCCTGAAGCGCGCCGTGCAGAAGTATCTGCAGGATCCGCTGGCGGAGGCGCTGCTCAGGGGCGAAGTGCTGGATGGGACTACCGTTAGGATCGATGAGGGAGATGGGGGCTTGGTTGTTGGCGGCCAAGACTAATGATTTGACAGAAAATGGGCGGGACCGTTGCAGGCCCCGCCCCGGATTCAGCCTTAAAGATTAGAAGATTTTCGCTTTGGCGCCCACATAGAAGGATCGGCCAACTGCGCTGACCGGAAAACCGACGGCGGCGACATCCGGCTTGGTATCGAACAGGTTGTTGATGCCGGCATAGAATTCAAAGCGATCTTCGACATTGAAACTGGCGTACAGCTCGTGCTCCCACTTTTCCTTGTACCAGATATATTTGCTCTCCACATAATCAGGATTGGCAGCTTCCTGTTCACGCGTGACTCGACGGGTTTTATCATGCCAGTTGATGCCATAATTGATCGTCACTGGTCCCTTCGTCCAGGTGACGTCCAGAACAGCGCTGAACTTGGGCGCCAATGGCACACCGAAATCGCGCGACACGCCAGGCTCGTCCAGTTCGTTTTCCGCCTCGGCGCCAACAGCTGGGACGAATTGAAGCTTGTGAAGATAGTTGCCGACCAGCTGGACGTTGAATTTTCCCCAGTTTGAGGGTTCGACGGCATAGTTGATCGTCAAGTCGAGACCGGCTGTCTCATAGGATGCAACATTGGCGGGAATGATTGTGAAGTCCGAAATATAGCCCGTGGTCCCGCTGCGCGCGATCACATCGCAATACTGATTATTGAGATCAGGCTGGTCGACGCATAAATCGACCACATCCTGCGCGCTAGAATAGTTGATCGCCTGCTTGATCCGGATGTTATACCAGTCAGCGGCGATCGAAAGACCCGTTATAAAATGAGGGCGAAGAACGATACCGGCCGTCCAAGTCTTGGCCGTTTCCTCGCTCAGCTGGGGATTACCCCCCTGGAAACCGAGCAAACTGCTGTTGCTAGGCGAAGTCTGATCATCAGCGGGATTAAAGGTCGTAGGATCAATTCCCAATGCCGTCAGCGCAGCAGTACAATTTGCGGCACGATACTGAGTTCCTTCAGCGATCCTGTCTACGCCGCAAGGATCAGTGATGAACTCATATGATCCGCTGCCACCCGCGAAAAGCTCGGTGATATTCGGCGCACGGACCGCCTGCGAATAGGTACCACGGAAGGAGATATCGCGGATAGGCGAATAACTGCCGTTCACGTTCCACGTTTTTGTCGAGCCAATCGTTGAATAATCCGAATAACGGAAGGCGCCGCCGACTGACAGATTATACGCGAATGGCGCATCGGCAACGAGCGGCAGATTCACCTCTCCAAAAAATTCCTTTACATCGAAGCTACCAGCGTCGATTCGTAATTGAGCGCTATCATCCAGCACACCAGCAAGACTGAGATCGGAGGGGACGAACCGGCTGCTTTCCTTGCGATATTCCGCCCCGAGCGCAAACCCCACCGGACCACCGGGCAGTTTGAAAAATGCTCCTGTATCGCCGGAAATTGAACCCGATAAGACGTGCTGACGCACCCGTGATCGTGTGGAGTGATCAGCCAAGACCCAGTCCAGCGCCGCTTGTGATGGCGTTCCATTGCCCAGTATATTGAGTGGAATACATTCGCCGGGTGTGAAGGTGAAAATTCCACCCGTGTAAGGTGTCGAATTGTAGGTTGAAAACCGTATGTCGGTTTCACCGGGAAGGTTTATCCGGCATGTGACATTCCCGGTGTCCGGATCAACGACAGCATCTAATGCCGCATAATAGCGATCTGAAATACGGCTGTTGCGATCGGTCGTTTTGGCCTTTGCCTGCCCAAAAACATAGGATGCCTCATATTTGAGATGCGGCGTAATTTCGCCATCCGCACCGAGAACAGTGCGGATGACCTTGCGCTCCATTTCGTAACGACGAATGCCGAAGTCGAAATTGTCTCGACTGAACTGCGCATCGCCAACGACCGCCGATCCGTATCGTTGGTTCAAATAGGCGTTATCCGCATAGAGTGTCGTGTAGAAGTCATAGGAGGGCTGTCCGACTGTCATGGCCGACGAGCGGACATATTTGCCTTCTGCGAAAATGCGGAGTGCGGGACTCACCTCAAAACTTGCCATCAAATTCGCTATATGGCGCTTAGTATAGGGCGTATAATCGCCAAAATAACTGTTACGCGGTGTGCTGTCTCCACCAATCGTAAAAGCGGTGCCGTTTACGTATTCGCCGAGATCGTAAATGCCGCCTTCGCCGGTACGATCCGGAACGAAATCTCCATCGAGATCTACAGCACCGCCGATGGAACTATCCGCCCAGCGAAGGTCGCTTAGCAGAACACGGTCGGGAATATTCGGATTATCAAATGGGGCATCGGGATCGTCTGGGTCAGGCTGGCTTCCCGGCGGGCCATCGTTGTTATTTCGCGTAAGCACATAATTCGGGCCAGTTTTCCCGTATTTGAGGCGTTCGCGCTGGTTAAAGCGATCAGTCTCGTTGAACTCATAGGATGCGGTGATATTGCCGCGGCCGTCCGCAAAGTTCTTGCCGCCGGTGACCGAGATAAAGCGATCGCCCGCATCGCCGCGCTGGGAGATGCCGGTTTGTCCGCGGACCTTAAGCCCTTCAAAATCGCGCTTGAGAATAAAGTTCACCACGCCCGACACGCCATCGGCGCCGTAAATTGCAGAAGCACCGCCCGTCAGCACGTCGACCCGCTCAACAAGGTCAGTCGGGATCGTGTTGATATCGACGGCCGCTGTACCTGGCGTACCCGCGATATGACGACGACCATTCACCAGAACAAGCGTCCGATCGGTGCCCAGATTGCGAAGATTTAACTCATTGACGCCGACGAGGCTGGCATTTGGCAAATTGGAACCAGCAACACTGATGTTGGTCATCGACCCAAGCAAAGCCGGTGAAGTCACAAGAAAATCTGTCAGGTTCGTCTTTCCCGATTCCTCGATCCTTGCAGCATCGAAGGCTTGCACTGGATTTGGAAATGAAAATTCCGGCCGGGCAATGCGCGAACCCGTGACGATGATTACGTCATCGGCTGCGGCGTCATTCGCCGCCTGAGCATCGGCTCCTTGGGACAGAGCGGGCGATGCAATCATAGCAAAAGTCATAGCAGCAGCAGCAGCGCCCTCACGAAGGCACAATTTCACTATATTCGGTGAGAAGGTGTTCATGCTCCAGTCCCTTTTTCTGGATATGTCCGCCTGAACGGTCGAGCTGATGACGCCAGCCAAACCTTTCTGGAATGTGAACAGACTGCAAAGGGATGAGGACGCTGTAAAGCTATGGTTAATGCTACAGCAAGGTTTGTGCTTCGCTGTCGCAAAAAAGCAACACTGATGTAAGTTGCATTTGAAGGTTTAATTGGCGATCCAGTTTCCAAATGTTACATAAGCCAATGGGCATGTTTGATAAATGACCGGATCGTCCAGCATAGAAGCACTTGTTCAGCGCGCTCAACAGCTAGTTCAGGCTGGCGATCGTACCGGGGCCTTACCTATTTGGGAAGAAATTCTGGAACAGGCGCCCCGTCATCCGGGGGCACTCAACGCTTTGGGAAATTTTGCACTCGCGCGAGGCAACACGAAGCGCGCCTGCGCGTTGCTTGCCGACGCCGTTGCGGAAGAGCCCGCACAGCCCGCCTTGCGGTTCAATTATGCTTCCGCTCTGAAAGCAAAAGGAGATGTGGAGGCTGCTCTTCAACAGCTCAATGCAGCACTGGCGATCGACCCTTATTTCGTTCAGGCCATCTTTCAAAAAGCGGTACTTTATGAGGATGTTGGCCAGCACCAATCCGCGGCTCGCCTTTTTCGCGATTTTCTCGATTGCGCTCCAGAAGATATCCGAGCTTCTGAACAGTTTCGTCCCGCGATGGACCGCGCAACCGCATCCATAAGGCGGGATGACGCGGCCCTCGCGGGGTCCATCGCAGCGATGCTCGACAAAGGCGGACATCCGCAAAACGTCAGAGTCCAGGAATCGATCGGCGCGCTGATTGGTCAGGGGAAAATTTATACCGCCGAACCCACTTTTCTGGCCGTTTCGAGGCTTCCCGCAATTCCGTTTTTTGATCGCGGCCTGTTCGGATGGTTAGAGCGGCTCGAGGCGGCAACGGCGGAAATAAGGAGCGAACTGGAACAGATCGTGAATGCCGATCCAAACGGCGCCGAATTCTCCCCCTATGTCGCAAATCCGCCGGGCGTTCCACTAAACCAATGGGCAGAGCTTGATCATTCCTCACGATGGAGCGCATTTCACTTATGGCGGCACGGCCAGCGCATCGACTCAAATTGCGCGCTGGCACCGCAAACGGCCGCTTTACTTGAAACCCTGCCCCTCATCAGCCTGACCGGCCGTGCCCCGAATGCGTTCTTTTCCCTTCTGAAGCCAGCGACCCGTATTCCGCCGCATACGGGCGTGACCAATATCAGGAGCACCGTTCACCTGCCGCTGATCGTGCCGCCAGGATGCGGTTTCAGGGTTGGCGCCGAAACGCGTGCCTGGGAGGCGGGCAAGGCCTGGGTGTTCGATGACACGATCGAGCATGAAGCCTGGAACGAAAGCGATGCACCCCGCTACATCCTCATTTTCGACATTTGGAATCCGGCTCTGACTTATCCCGAACAACAGCAGTTTGCTGCAGCGCTTACGGGATACGATGCGCATTACGGACAGGCTGAAGCCTGGTCAGGCACATCTTGAAAAGAAAGGGCGGGATTTTCATCCCGCCGCCAAGGTGCGTTCGTTTCGGTAAACTAGAGTTTGACGTTGGCGCCCACATAGAAAGAGCGACCCAGTGTATCATATGTTGCCGGGTAGGTATTTCCGCTGTTCTGGGTCGTGCCACCATAGTCATTGCCGACAATCGGCGGCTTTTTGTTAAACAGATTATCGATGCCAAAGCGGAAGCCGAAATTGTCATTCACTTCAAACGATCCTGCCAGATCGAAATAGTTGAAAGCCTTGATCGTCGGCACGGCGTAGTCCGAAGGATCGGTCAGATTATAGCCAACCGTAAGGGCATCCTTACTGATTTTCCCGATATGGCGCCAGGTCAACTGGCCAGTGAACTGACCGACTTCCAGGGTGGTTGTCTGGGTCCAGCGCCATTTTGGATCAGGATTGAGACACGTCTTACCAAGTTTACCAGCACAACTGTATGTGTTGAGGACACTGGCAAACTGCACGTCGGACTTTAGCTGTCGTGTCAGATTAATACCGACAGACAATTTGCCCCAGGCGCTGAGGGGCAGGGTGTAGACACCAGCAAAGTCGATACCGCGGGAGCGAAGCAAGCCAATGTTGCGATCTGAGGCATCCACACCATAAATAACATCGCCTTCCAAGGATCCATCGCGCTGATTACGATGGATCAGGCTGCAGAACAGGCCATTTGGATCCTGCTCCGCATAGTAGCATGCATCTATGATCGCCTGCTCGGGCGTTTGCAGGATCGCCTTTTTTACCTTGATATCGAAATAGTCGATCGATGCGGTAAATCCGGTGAGGAAGGTCGGCGTAAACACGGCACCGAGGGTGATGGTGTTGGCTTTTTCCGGAACGAGATTGGGATTTCCTCCCGAGAAATTGTTAACCTGACCTGACGTAGGCTGACCAATTGATCCAGGTGCAACGCCGAAGGGAAATCCGCCACCGACGGTGTTGCAAAGGCCGACCAATGTCGCATTGGTCGGATCAAAGGTACCCGACGCGCATGGATCAAAGTCGGCATCGCCCGTGCCTGCCGTGATTGGGTTACCAATTTCGTTTAGATTGGGCGCTCTGACCGCACGTTGGTACATGGCACGGAAGCGGACATCACGCGTAGGCGCATAATCGCCGCCGATTTTCCAAGTCCAGTTCTTAAAACTGTTGGAAAATTTATTTATCGCAGTTCCAGTGTCGATCGCCGTTGCGTTTTTATAGTCGGAATAGCGGACCGCTGCCTCGAGCTTCAAAGAATATATGCCTGGCCGATCTGTGATAATCGGCTGCTGAAGTTCCGCATATACTTCCTTCACATTGAATTTCGCGGTGAGTGGTGTTTCTGGGCCAAAACCGGGGGTGCCTACTATCAAATTGGCGTCTGGACGGGCGGTCGCTTTCTCGCGCCGATATTCCGCACCGACCACGAATGCACCAGGCTTGTCAGACATCAGGGTGAACGGCAGATCGCCCGAAAGGAAGCCGCCGAAAACCCATTGCTCGGCGGTGTCTTTCTTGACCAAAGGCGGGGCCTTGATGAAAGCTACCGCTTCCGGGCTAAGCGTTCCAAACCCAAAGAGGTTGGCGGGTGCGCAACCATTGCTCGGATCGCTGCACACGGGTCCATCGGGGCCGTCAACGGCGAGCAACGCTTGCTGGACATTAGCCGTCGTAAGATCATTCAACTCCGTGAGCGTTCGGCGGGATTTTCCATATTGGCCCGAAACCTCCCAATGCAGGCTATCAGAAAAGTCGCCTTTGAGGCCGTTTACGACCTGAAAGGCTTTGCTCTGATATGACTGAATTCTTGGCCCGGCTTCGGTTACCCGCCGTCTGTTCCCTAATCTTACTATCCCATCTCCATTGCCAGCGGCTTCGTTTACGTCGGGCGTATCTAGATCATCCGCTTCAGCGAAATCAGTACGGCGAAGAGCTTCGATTGCGCCGGCGGCGTTCGGGTTAATGGCGGGATTAAGAAATGGATTGTCGTTATAATTGATATCGAATGTAAAACCAAACGTTCCTGTGGGAGCCAGTTCAGTTCTTATCTTGGTCTTTCCGTAAGATACACGCGCATAATACTCAACCGAGTCTGTCAGTTCGTAGTTGGCAATCAAGGTTGCAGTATATTTTTCATGTGGTACTTGCAGTAGATTGTAAGGATTGAAGTTGAATCCATCACGCGACACATCATAAGGGACGAATCCCCCAGGCGTGAATGTGTAACGCCCACCAGGCTGCGCAACCGGATCGGCCCCCGCGGCAATGCCATCAAGCGAACCGAACGCGTTAGTCGAACTGGCGCCGTCAGGCGTAAGTTCGGCTTGTCCAAGCGAGACATTCGAGAATTTTCTCTCCCCTTGCGTAACTTTCTGCTGCTTGGAATAGGTGCCGTTGACAACGACGTTACCGCGATCACCAAGATTTGTGCCAGCAGTCAGGCTGAAGTCTCGATGCCAGCCATCGCCTTTTTGCGTGATGCCATATTGTCCGTCAGCTTCTATGCCCACGAAGTCCTTTTTCATGATGAAGTTCACAACGCCGGCAATCGCATCCGAGCCGTAAACCGCTGATGCACCACCAGTGACAACTTCAACACGCTCGACGAGTGCGGAAGGGATCATGTTAAGATCGACTTTGCCCTCGGAATCGTAAGGTACAAAACGCTTGCCGTCGACCAGCACGAGCGTGCGCTCTTCACCAAGATTGCGGAGGTTCACGGTGGCAACACCGGGATTACCGTTGTTGTTGGAGGAGCCTATGCCGGCAACCGCTTGAGGAATATTACGCAGAAATTCTTCCACGCCAGTCTTGCTGGCAAGCTTCAGCGTCTCGCTGGAAACGACAGCGACAGGACTCGATGCCTGGAGATCCGGACGCGCGATACGCGAACCGGTAACAACGATGACATCCTCATCGATGGCGGCTGCCGTGTCCACGGTGACCGGTGTTGCTGCCGTCGGAACGGGCGCGGCGACTTCCTGCGCGTTCGCAGCTGATGCACACATAGCACAGGTCAATGCCGCTATAGCGGCGCCCTGACGGAGGCGTGCGGTATAGGCTTTGGCGATTTCGGATTTCATTCTCAGTCCCTTTTCCGAGTTGATCCGTGAGATGCCAACATCCGCGGCTATCTTCAGATATGTCAGTAAAATGGGCGAGCGCGAGGAGGGCGTAAAGCTCAGGTTAATGTTGGTAAACAGAATCTGTGTGCGTGTCGCAGGAAAGTCACACTGTTGTAAATAGCGCTCCAAAACCCTGCTTCTCGACGCAAAGTTCCAAGCTTTCTGTATAAAAGAAACTTTATTCCATAGTTTTATAATTATATTTTGTTGCGAAGGCATAATGATTTATGTGCACCGCACAAAATTATTGTTATAGTATATCATCACTCTACTATGAGGCGAATCATTCGTCGGAGTTCGCATTATATGGCCGTCCAAAATGCACTGCTTTCATCGATTGCTAAAGCGGCTCTCTGGACAGTATTGGGATCTGCCGCGACGCTGTCTGCCACCTTTGCCAACGCTGCAGACGGCACCGATAATGGCGAAAACCCAGCTTATCATTCTGCTCCGACAACCGACATCATCGTGACGGCGCCCTTTGCGCGTGATCGCCGCGATCTGCTGGCCGGCACATCCGTTTTGCAAGGCGCGCAGCTGACCCAATCGCTGCGTCCCTCAATTGGTGAAACCCTGATCCACACCGCAGGGGTCTCAGCGACATCTTTCGGTCCCAACGCGTCGCGCCCGGTCCTGCGCGGTCTCCAAGGCGAGCGCGTGCGTGTACTCACCGATGGAATTGGGTCGATCGACGTCTCGAACACCAGCGTCGATCACGCCGTCGTCGTGGATCCGCTACTCGCCGACCGTATCGAAGTTCTGCGCGGTCCAACCGCGCTCCTTTATGGTTCCGCCGCAATCGGCGGCGTGGTAAACGTGATCGACAAACGCATCCCGCGCCGCGTGCCGGACGAGCCCGTGCATATCGATGCGCTGGCAACCTACGGTTCCGCCGCGCATGAACGCTCCGGCGGGATTGCCGTGGACGTCCCTGTCGGCGAACATCTGGTCGTGCATGCAGACGGAAGCTATCTGAAAACCGATGATCTGCGCATCGGTGGACATGTGCTGACAGCGCCGCTCCGCGCGCAAGCCCTGGCATCAAGCGCGTTGCCAGCTGATCCAGATGCTGATGAGCCCATCGATTTTGCAGGCAATGCAGCGTTGAAAAATCGACTGCCCAATAGCGCCGGAAAAACATGGACGGCAGGCATCGGCGCGGCCTGGATCACTGATGCAGGAAATTTCGGCGTTTCCTACAGCCATTATGACAGCATCTATGGCGTCCCCGTGCGCTATGCGACCGAGCCGGGACAGGCACAGGAAGCGCCACGGCTCGATCTGCTTCAAAATCGTTTCGATGCCCGTGCCTCCGTGAACACTGGCGGCGGCTTCCTCAGTGCCATCAATACCCGCTTCGCTTACGCCAATTACCGCCATTTCGAACTGGAAGAAGACGGATCGATTGGGACCGCCTTCTACAATCATGGTCTGGAAGGCCGCCTCGAACTGGTTCAGGCCGATCAAGGCGCCTGGAAAGGCTCAAGCGGCGTCCAGTATTTCTCGCGTGACTTCAATGTTGTCGGTGAAGAGGCTTTTCTTCCCAAAAACAGCACCCAGCAATTTGGCGTCTTCACGCTCCAGCAGCTTGATTTAGGAGCCTTCAAGGCGGAGGCTGGCGCGCGCTACGAGCGGACCAGGCTGTCTACCGATCCGGACACCGACCAGTCGCAGTTCTTCGGTGGCGGACGAACCTTCAACAGTGTTTCCGCCTCTGGCGGCGCATCCTATGGCTTTGCCGATAGCTGGCGGATCGGTGCAAATGTTTCCCACACCGTGCGAGCGCCCTCGGCAGAAGAACTGTTCGCCAATGGACCGCACGCAGGAACCGAGGCATTCGAAATCGGCAATCCGGATTTCAAAACCGAGCGTAGCTGGGGGGTCGAGGCCATTCTGCATGGCAAGGGTCAAGGCTACAACATCGAAGCCTCGGTCTATCACAACTGGTTCAACAACTTCATCTACGAGGATCAGATCGGCGCGATCGAGGACGGCCTGCCGGTTTACCAATCCTTCCAGGCCAAAGCCCGATATTACGGGTTCGAAGTGCAAGGCGACGTTACCCTCACGAAGATCGGGGCGGTTGAATTACGAGCGGATGGTCTTGCCGACTATATCCATGCCACGATCCTCGGCTATGGCCCTGCCCCGCGCATTCCGCCTCTGCGTCTGTTGGGTGGACTGGAAGCGCACACCGAAAAAGCCGATGGCCGCATCGAAGTGGAATGGACTGATGCCCAAAAGCGCCTTTCGCCTGTCGAAAGCGCCACGGATGGCTTTACCCTCGTCAACGTGTCGGCAAATCTGCGTCCCTGGGGAGAGGCCGGACGCGTCAGCTTCGCGCTGTCTGCCAACAATATCTTCGATGTGAGCGCGCGCCGCCACGCCGGCTTCCTTAAGGACTATGCGCCACTTTCAGGCCGGGATCTGCGTATAACCGCCAAACTGTCCATTTGATCATTTGAACCCGGCGTCCGTTCCGGCTTATGGCAGTTTGCCATGGCCACATCCCCCATCCTTGCGCCCGATATCGCCACGATCGAGACTATCGCGCGCGCGGTTCTCGCGCGACTGCGACAAAGCTTTGGGCCGGTACTGGATGACATCGTTTTTCGTATCGCAGAGTTCGCCGAAAAAGCTGTGCTTGACGAACTGAATATCGATGACCCCTTTGCGCTCAGCGGACTTTATACCGGGCGGCCAATAGGCGAAAAATCACTAATGGATTCCGGCACGCTGCCGGACATCATTCACCTTTATCGTCGTCCGTTACTGGATGAATGGGTGGAATCTGGCGAAAGTCTTGAGGCGCTGATCGCCCACGTCATGATCCATGAAGTCGGCCATCATTTCGGTCTGTCGGACGAGGACATGCACGCGCTGGAAGCCGAAGCCGAATGACGGCCGCGCAGCTGGAGTTCAGACAAATTGCCTGCCTGCGCGGCGATCGGCTGCTTTTCGAAAACATGAGCTTCACCTTGAACGCGGGCAATGCCGCAATCGTTCGCGGCGCGAACGGCGCCGGGAAGTCCAGTCTTCTGAGGATTGCGGCCGGACTGCTGAAGCCGTGGCAAGGAACGGTTGGAAGCGGCGGGCGGATCGCCTGGCTTAGCGAGCAAGCGGCGTTGGACAGCCACCTGCCGCTGGGGCGGGCGTTGGCATACTGGTCAAAGATCGACGGACGTGAGGAAAAAACAGCGACTGCGGCCCTTGAAGCGATGGATGTCGCCGGACTGACTGAAGTACCGGTCCGCATGCTTTCCACCGGGCAGCGCCGCCGGGCTGGGCTTGCACGCGTGATAGCCAGCGGCGCACCAATATGGGTGCTGGACGAACCCGGAAACGGACTCGATAGCACAACCTTGGCCAGGCTGGAGGCAATCGTCGCAGACCATCGACAGGGCGGCGGAATCGCACTGGTGGCAACCCACCAGGCCCTGGGCATCGATAACGCCATAGCGATCGATCTGGATACCCTTCAGTGAAGCCGCTCGCCGCGATCATCATGCGCGATCTTCGCATCGCATTCGGACATGGCGGGGCGTTGCTGCCCGTCATATTCTTTTTGCTGGTAGCAACCCTTTATCCCTTCGCCGTCGGCCCGGACGCGGTGGTGTTGAATCGTACCGGCGGAGGATTGTTATGCGTTGCAGCCTTGCTGGCGGCACTGCTGCCCGTGGACCGGCTGGTGTTGCCGGACGTGGAAGCAGGCATCCTTGAACAATATGCCGTGCGCGGAATGGCCGACGAGATCGTAGCCGCCGCCAAGATCGTCGCTCACTGGCTTAGCTTCTGCCCGCCATTGATGGTCGCGGCGATACCCGCCGCCGCGCTGTTGAAACTTGAGAATGAAGTGATTGTGCGCATCGAACTGAGCTTGCTGATCAGTACCCCCGGCCTCGCCGCTCTGTCCTTCGCGACCTCTGCTTTGACAGCCGGATTGCGGAGCAGCGCGGCCCTCGCCGGATTGCTGATGTTGCCGCTCGCGATTCCCGTATTGATCTTCGCGGCAGGCAGTCTGGCACCCCAAGGCATGGGCGCGATCAAGCTCTTGGCTGCGGTTTCATTGCTCCTGCTCGCCGGCGCGCCATTCGCGGCGGGAGCAGCCCTGCGGGCCCTGCGGGAATAGCTTACAATCTCGGACTTGGCAGTTCTATAGAATAAACGCTGGATCCAGCCGGCCGAGCTTGTCGGGATTGCGCATGATGAAAATATCCGCGGCACGCCCCAAATCGTCCTAAGCAAAGGATATCGTGAGAATCGGCCTCCCGTCCTGGCTCAGGATCGCGCCGCGGCCCCCATTGAGGTCGATGAGATTCCAGGAAAAATCGGCCCACCATTTGTTCGTATTGAGGTGCAGCGGAAGCGTTCATTTTCAGTCTCCATCATGAAGCCGCGCGTGGCGTTCGTGCTGTTGACGTTTCAGGACCGTTATTCGTGACGCGCCGAAGAAATTTTTCTAGTCCTTGACCGGACCCTTGAAGCCTTGGGCAATCACGTACCATTCGGAACTTTCCTTCCGGCTCGCAGGCGGCTTGGCGTGTTTCACGGTCGTGAACATGCGTTTCAGCAACGCGACCAGATCATTATCCGCCCCGCCCGCAAGCACCTTTGCGACGAAACCGCCGCCCGGGCGGAGCACGTCGCCCGCGAAATACGCGGCTGCCTCCACCAGCGCCATCGTGCGCAGATGATCGGTCTGGGTATGGCCGACCGTGTTCGCCGCCATATCGGAAAGAACGAGATCGGCCTGGCCGCCCAGCGCATCCGCGAGATGCCCTGGGGCCGCTTCGTCCATGAAATCCATCTCGATCAGGGTTACGCCATCGATCGGGTCTGTCGGCAACAGATCGATGCCAACCACGGATGCCTTCGGAAGCCGTCGTTTCACGACCTGCGCCCACCCGCCCGGCGCAACGCCCAGATCCACGACACGCTGGACATTCCGCAGCAGACCAAAGCGTTCGTCCAGTTCAAGCAGCTTGTATGCGGCACGCGAACGATAGCCTTCCGCCCGGGCGCGGCGGACGTAAGGATCATTGAGCTGCCGCTCAAGCCAACGAGTAGAAGCCGCCGTGCGCCCCCGTGCGGTGCGGACACGCTGGTGCCCGCCGGAACCGCCACGGCTCATGCAGGATGACCATCGCGCGCCATGAGCGAACGCAATATCCCTTCGCGAATACCGCGATCGGCGACGCCAAGCCGTTCGGCAGGCCAAAGATCCAGAATGGCCTCCAATATCGCGCAACCGGCCACTACGAGATCTGCCCGTTCCTGCCCGATGCAAGGGAGACGAATGCGCTCGGCCACCGACATTTCCGCCAGCCGCCCACTGATCGCGCGCATGGAAGCAGAGGGCACCACCAGCCCGTCCACGGCACGGCGATCATATCGCGGCAAATCGAGATGGACGCTTGCCAATGTCGTGACCGTGCCGCTGGTGCCGAGCAGCCGTCCCGGCAATTCCCCGCGATCCGCCAATCGCGCGGAAAACGGCCGGAAAGCCTCCGCTACGCGCTCGCGCATCACGCGATAGGCGGTTATTCGGGCCTCTGGGTCATCCTGATCGACGGGTCCGCTTTCGGTAAGAGAGACTACGCCCCAAGGGGCGCTGTTCCAGTCAAGCACATGCGGGATGCCGCCGTTTCCGTCCGTTTCGATCAGCACCAATTCGGTCGACCCGCCGCCGATGTCGAATATCAGGGCGCGCCCGCTTCCTGGCTCGAGCAAGGCATGGCAGCCGAGCACGGCAAGTTTCGCCTCCTGCTCCGCAGATATGATCTCCAGCGCGATGCCGGTTTCCGCGTACACGCGCCGCGCGAATTCCCGTCCGTTGGCGGCACGGCGACAGGCTTCCGTCGCAACCGAGCGAACAAGTGTTACATTGCGGCGGCGCAGCTTTTCCGCGCAGACCGAAAGTGCGCTTAGCGCCCGATCCATCGCCGCATCACTCAAGCGACCGGTCGATGCCAGGCCTTCGCCCAGCCGCACGATCCGGGAGAACGCATCGACGACGACAAAACCGTCATTGGCAGGGCGGGCGATGAGGAGGCGGCAGTTATTCGTGCCCAGATCAAGCGCTGCATAGCGATGGCGTGCAGTCCTCTGCGAAGACGTAGGCAATGCCACGCGCCCGGCCGACTGGCGGGGCGGCGCTGCCGCTGCGGGGCTATGCGCCATCGAAACGTCACTCTTATTTCGCCGGCAAGCCTGTGCTTCCGGAACTTGAGTGCAGACTATCGATTCATGCAGGGCGGAGCAAGAGCGCGTGCCACGGCCTTTCGGGAGCGTTGACAGCATCGGCCCCGCAACCTATTTCGCCCGGCACTGCTGCTGCCCCGTCGTCTAAAGGTAAGACTACGGACTCTGACTCCGTTAATTGAGGTTCGAATCCTCACGGGGCATCCAGCACCCCCACTCAGAAAACGATCAGCCTCCAGGACGGATAGCTGAATCGCACGGCGTGGTGTCGGTCAGCAGGCGATCCTGCTGACAGCGCGGAAGCGACTGCCCTTGGTCGAGGCGCCGGCGTGCATCCAGCAATTGTTCTTCACGCGTCCAGTGATGGTGGTGGTGCGCTTCGGGTGGCTTGGGCGGTGGCGTGAAACCCACGCTCATTTCCGAACCACCAGTCGTCGTTTGCTTTGCGGGTTCGGCAGCAACCGCAGTCGAGCCAATAATTGCTGCCAAAGCCAGGGAAAGGGATATTTGGGACATCACGCGGCTCCGGAGGGGCCAGATCATCACGACATTCTAGCCCGCTCATGCATTGTGCTAATTGCCACTTGCTCCGTCAAGAACCTGATATAGCAAATAAAGATTATTAAATTAATTAGTATTAACAGTGCCTTGTCGATATATCTTACATTAACCTTATGTAGTCCGTTAGCGTTTCTAGTAATTACGTGAGTTTTAATAGATTGGCACAGTTTCTGCTTATGCTTTGGTGACGTGTTTTAGTTGCTGGAGTAGAAAATGCTTAACAAGTTCGATCTCGCCCTCGCTCTGTCGATTGCGGTTATTGCTCCGGCGAATGCTGCCGTTGATATTTCGAGCATGCCTGGCTCTCCATCCTATTCAGGAACGCCGACTTTCGATTTTTCCACCAATTCCCATTATTCCGGCACGATCTACACCGATTCGACCGGCGCGCGAGCCCAGCCATGGGGCAGCACCGGCGGCTATGGCGCGGTGGGACCGGGCAATGCACAAAAATGGGCCACGCTTGATCTTTCCGATTTCGGAAAAATCGCGAAGATCACGTTCCTGTGGGGATCGGTCGATACGTATAATACGCTCGACATCCTGGGTACCGGCGTAGCGGTCCATGGCGGCGATTACGACATCAAACCCGCGAACGGAAATCAAACCTCGCCCAACTCCAATCGCCTGATCACCCTGACATTCACTGGCGCGGATCAGGATAAGGTGACGGGCCTGCGCTTCGACTCGTCCAGTCAGAACGCTTTTGAGTTCGACGATGTCACGGTCACGATGGCCGTGCCTGAACCAGCAAACTGGGCCATGATGATCGTCGGTTTCGGCCTGATCGGCGGAGCCATGCGCCGCCGGACGACGAAACTCGCTTTCGCAAACTGATTACCGAGGCAAATTGTGTCGGCCAATACGATCATAGGGCCGGTATAACGAAGCACCCCGGCGACGGTCAGACAGGGCGGGCGTGAATGCCCGGGCGATCTGGTTGGCGGCGGGGTGCTTTCGTCAGATGATAAAGCAAAAAACCTGCACAATAAACGCATAAGCGACAATTTTACGCGGAGTGATAAAGCATCCTCCGCGGGCTTCTCTGCCCTTGCGTCTTCGGCTCGGGAAGGTACATCGCAAGGCACAACGAAATGCAACCTGTTTGCAACCCTTGCATTTCGTTGCATTTATGAAGAATGTGCGCCGGTGCAAACCACGATCCATTTTGCGGCAAAGTTTCGCCTGGCGCTTGGAGCGCTCTCCATCAGCCGCGGAAAACTCGCGAGCATCATCGGCGTGGACAAGTCTCTGGTCGGACGCTGGGCTTCCGGAGCGGTTCATCCGTCGGATCATAATCTCTCGCGGATTACGGGGGTGGTAGCGGATCGTTTCCCCACCTTCACTTCACTCGACTGGAACCGTGAGCAATCCGCCTTTGCGCGCCTTCTCGGCGTCGATCCGGCATCAATCCGGGATGAACGTCCCCCGCAGGAACCGAGCGGCCTGCCGTTGCCGTTCGTCGATCTCTCAAAGGTTACTACAGCCGGGCGCGGCAAGGCATATGAGGGTTTTTGGAAGACGTGGCGTGCGTCCCTATTGATGCCGGACGTGGTTTTCCAGGATCACGGAATGATACGGCTACATGAATGCGGCCTGTTGGAAATCTTAATGGGCGGCGCCGGACTTCGGTTCGACGGATGGATGATGCTCGGAGAAGGCAACGCATTCGTCATCCTGCATGATGCCGTCGGCCAGACGCCCCTTTTTCTGATCTTTCGCGGCGTTCCGTTGCCAAAAGCGGAAGTGTTGGAAGGCATCTTGCTGATGGCTGCGCTGAATCCGGGCAGAACGCCGGCAACCGTCCCTATTTTGTTGGAACGTATCGGAGATCTGTCCGGTGACAGGGAAGCCGATGAAGCCCATTGCGAAGAACTGACCCTGCGAAATCCGATTATACCTGTGGGCGACGTTCCCGAAACAATTCGCGCATGCCTTTTCCGCAACGTGGGTCCGAACGCGGCCGCAGCGGGTGGGGAAATGTTCCTGACCGCAACAGGAGCGACGGGCCTGACCCGTGGCAGTACCGCGACCGGACAACTGAAGGGCTGAAAGCAAGCCTCCGACGGAACCCGAGACGCGCCGGTCCGCCGTCCGATTCGGTAAATCTAATGTATTTACGATGGGCGCCCGGCTTATGGGTCCATAATTGACGGCGGCGAGCTCCCGGCAAAAGTCCGGTAATACTAATGAGCGCGCGATGATCGGCTATGCAATTGATGCCATAGTTGGTGGCGCGGGCGACCTGAGAGTTTCAGCAAGGAAAGAGAAGGCCGGTTTCGTCCTTCTCCTCAAATTATCGAGCATTTCCCCGCTGTCGGGCTTGTTGCTCCGCCGCACATAGGCTATGGGCGCGGCCAAATATCGCAGAAATTCAGGAAATTTGAGACCATGAACCTCAGGAACGTGGCCATCATCGCGCATGTCGATCATGGCAAAACCACGCTGGTGGACCAGCTCTTTCGTCAGTCCGGCACTTTCCGTGACAACCAGCGCATCGAAGAACGCGCCATGGATTCCAACGATCTCGAAAAGGAACGTGGGATTACGATCCTTGCCAAATGTACTTCGATTGAGTGGGAGGGCACGCGGATCAACATCGTCGACACGCCAGGCCACGCTGATTTCGGCGGCGAGGTGGAGCGTATCCTCTCGATGGTCGACGGCGTTATACTGCTGGTCGACAGCTCCGAGGGCGCAATGCCACAGACGAAGTTTGTGACGGGTAAGGCGCTCGCTCTCGGGCTTCGTCCGATCGTCGTCGTCAACAAGATCGATCGGCCTGACGAGCGGACCCAGGAAGTGCTCGATGAAGTGTTCGATCTTTTTGTCAGCCTCGACGCTTCCGACGAACAGCTCGATTTTCCGGTTCTCTTTGCTTCAGGCCGCAACGGTTATGCGAGCGAGGACGCGCAGGCGCGCTCGGGTACGTTGAATCCGTTGTTTCAGAAGATCGTCGATCATGTTCCAGCACCGTCAGCCGATCCAAACGGTCCCTTCAAGTTCCTCGTGACGCTGTTAGACCGCGACAATTTCCTGGGCCGCATCCTGACGGGTCTGGTCTTCTCGGGTTCGGTCAAGACCAACATGCCCATCCATGCGCTCGATCCTGACGGCAATGTGGTCGAGACCGGCCGTGCCTCCAAGATCATGGCGTTCCGTGGACTGGAGCGGGTACCGGTTGAAGAAGCCAATGCCGGCGACATCATCTCGATCGCCGGCCTGACCGCCGCGACCGTCGCAAACACGATCGCCGATCCAAGCGTTTCCGAACCGCTGCATGCGCAGCCGATCGATCCGCCGACCCTGTCGATGCGCTTTGCCGTCAATGACAGCCCCATGGCCGGGCGCGAAGGCAGCAAGGTCACGAGCCGCATGATCCGTGACCGTTTGTTCCGCGAGGCGGAAAGCAATGTCGCGATCAAGGTGACCGAAAGCGCCGACAAGGACAGCTATGAAGTCGCCGGCCGCGGCGAACTCCAGCTTGGCGTCCTGATTGAAACCATGCGTCGCGAAGGTTTCGAGTTGGGTATCAGCCGTCCTCGTGTATTGTTTCGCGAGGACGATGAGGGCAAGAAGACCGAGCCGTACGAAACCGTCGTCATTGATGTGGACGAGGAATATTCAGGCACGGTCGTCGAGAAAATGAACCTGCGCAAAGCCGAACTGACCGATATGCGTCCGTCCGGAGGTGGCAAGACGCGTATTACCTTTTCGGCACCTTCGCGTGGCTTGATCGGCTATCATGGCGAATTCCTGTCCGATACGCGCGGTACCGGAATCATGAATCGGCTGTTTGAAAAATACGGGCCTCATAAAGGCAACATTGAAGGCCGGAAGAATGGCGTCCTGATCAGTAATGGTGCTGGTGAGGCCAACAGCTATGCGCTGGGTCCGCTGGAAGAGCGCGGCATCCTGTTCGTCAGCCACGGCGAGGCCCTCTATGAGGGTATGGTAATAGGCGAGAATGCCAAGACGGATGATCTTGAGGTCAATCCGATGAAAGCGAAGCAGCTTACGAACTTCCGCGCATCAGGCGGCAAGGATGATGCGATCCGGTTGACGCCACCCAAACGGATGACGCTTGAACAGGCCATCGCCTATATCGACGACGATGAGCTCGTAGAAGTCACGCCGAAGTCGATCCGGCTGCGCAAGCGCCATCTCGATCCGCACGAGCGCAAGCGCGCTTCGCGCGCCAAAGCGGCATAATCTTATTCCGCTGCAGCCGGAATGGCCGACGCAGCGGACATGCCTAACCGGGTGGATTCACCGGTATCACGCGCCACGATGTAAAGGGGCCGCTGCTTCACCTCCCGGTGCGTCCGGCCTACATAGACGCCGACTATGCCGGTCATTAGGAGATTGATGCCCGATAGGAGAGAGGTCAACACTGCCAGCGACGCCCAGCCGCTAACAAGCCGGACTTCTGCCAGCGCCATACCCAGCACATACAGGCCGTAGAGCAGGGCGCTGAGCGAAACGATCGCGCCCATCCACAGGACCAGACGCAAAGGCACGTCGGAAAAACCGATAAGACCATCCACCGCAAGGCGCATCATGCGCGCCCAGTTGTATTTCGTTTCGCCACCCGCCCGCTCATCACGGTCGAATTCGACGATCGTCTGGCGATATCCCATCCAGCCAAACATGCCGCGGACATAGCGATCCCGCTCCGGCATAGCGCGGAACGTCTCCGCAACCGACCGGTCGATCAGGCGGAAGTCGCCGACGTCGGCTGGAATATCGACATCTGACAGCATGCGGAGGCCGCGGTAAAATAGGCTCGCGGTCCATTTTTTTAAACGCGTTTCGCCGGCACGACTGCGGCGACGGGCGTGCACGATCTGGTAGCCTGCCTCCCATTGCGCGATCAATTCAAACACGACTTCCGGTGGATCCTGAAGATCCGCATCCATCACGATGATTGCTTCACCCCGCGCACGTTCCATGCCGGCGGTTATTGCAAGCTGATGTCCAAAATTGCGGGAAAGAGCCACGTAGCGGTAGCGTGGATCGCGGCGCGCGCGCTCCGCAGCGAGCACGCCAGACGCATCGCGGCTGCCGTCATCTACCAGCACGACTTCGGTGCTGCCATCGATCTTAGCCATGAGCGAATCGAGCCGCTGAAACAGCAGATGCAACACCGCCTCCTCATTATAGAGAGGAATAACGAGGCTGAATTTCGGTGTCTCTTCTGCTTTAGGCCATCCCATGCCGAGTGCTCCGCGCCGATCCATTACGCGCTTCATGAAGAAAAAGAATTAAGAGGCGGTTAGGATTTGGGACTTGTGCTTGATCCGATAGAGTGCCCCGCGGTTTCGCTGCCACACGAGAGTCATCCCAGGATCATTAAACTGTTTGTTTCTTGGGAGGTCGATCAACCAGAGATAGTCAAAAGCCTCACGCGGCAAGACGCGCAAAATCTTCGGCAGCGAATAATATTTGGTTTCCGGACAACCTTCCGGCCGCACTATCTGGGAAGGTGCGTACTGGAATCCCAGCGTAGCATCATAGTGGATGCTGAGCAGCCGCGCGCCGGGCATCGGCCAGTGCCCGTTTACAAATGCGTCGCGGCGCGCCATGGCCATTTCACCCAGATGATCCATTCTGGTGCCTTCCCACGAACTCGGGCAGGCGGCGGTCGTAAGTGCGAAAATTCGCGCACCCCTTTCGACATGATCAAGCGCGACGAGCTGTGCTTTCCATTGTCCGTCCAGATGCCAATAAGTCCAGGTCTGCACCGCTATGCGCACAGCAAAGAACAACAGACCGGAAATCGCGATAGCGGTCTGCCATTTTTTGCTTGGGGTGATGGGTGTAATCGCGAGGATCGCCAGCATCACAGCATAGGGCAGTATTCGCATATCAGCATAATCGACGCTCATCACTATGCCGGGCATGATCAGGAACACGACAAACAGGAGAAGAGCGGCGACACCGAGCCGGCTGTCCAAGCGGAAGCCGATCCCCCGCACGGCCAAAAGAACCATCGTGTAAAGGAGGAGCGCGCTCTCAAGATCGAGATTACGCCAATCGTTCCGCAATATGTTGACGATGTGCGTCAGTTTGACCTGCCACAGGCCAAACATCGCACTCTCGCCGTTGGATCGATAGGTCCACCAATCGATCATGAGCAATGCAGGTAGCGCCAGCGGCAAACACGCGATTGCCGCACGACGGATAGCCGTCACCCAACCATCATTAGCTTTAATGCTTTGCGTAAATTCCAGCGCAAAAATGATCAGGCCGAACATGCCCCATGCAACGCTGTGGCAAAGCCAGATAACAAAAGCGATCGGCACGAAAACGACAGCGCGGAGCCTCGTTTTGTCCTTGCACGCCATGCGCAGCCACAGCGCCAATGCGTGCAGCATCAGCGCAATCGCAAGAACATAGTTCACGAATCCGAACTGGAACGCCGAACAATATATCAGCGGTAATGCAAAAAACGCCGTCGGCGGAATTCTGCCGTGAATTTCCCGTGCCAACCACAGCATGCCGGCCGCTGTCAAAGGGGGGATGGCGATCACGATCAGCTTCACCCCCATTTCCAGCCCGAAAATCTTCGCAACCGGTATGATAAGCAAATCGGTGCCCAGATTACCAAACAACGCCCAGCGGAAGCTGTACCATTGGGCAAGATAGGGAGATTTATCGATATCGAGCTGCACACGAAATCGGCCAATGTGGCCGGGCAGGTCGAGCAAAGGCGGTATGGCCGGATAAAGCAGCGGAATCGCCGAAACGATCAATAAAGCCCAGAAAAGCGGAACGCTGTTCCACCAACATTGATTGCTATTCCGGCCCATATGTCCGTGTAACGCGTCTTGGTTAACGAGGATTAAACCGCCTCCTGTTCATGCCTATATCATAGAAGGCGCCTTACAAGGCCCGTTCGTATAGCCTGTATACTTTGTTAATGCGGCTATCGATCGTCTCCGCAATGGAGCGCATGCCTTGGTTATCTTCCAGAATCCATCCGATCTCTCCACGGGTGGCGCCATACTTCTTGACGGAATCAACGCGGATATATTCGATCATCATGAAGGCGAGCTGGCTCGCGAGGCGGGTCGCCTGAAGGCGTTTGACAACGCCCATAAGCGGAACACGCATCGTCCGAACCTTTGGGCGACGGAGCCGCCACAACAGTTTTGCAAAACCGAACGGGAACAGTGATCCGTTGAGATCAGCTGTCATTTCATTGAGGTCCGGCAACGTCATCATAAAAGCGACCGGCTCCCCCTCAACCTCCGCCACTCTAATGAGATCTTCAAACACGATTGGTTTCAGTTTCTTGCCGGTATAGGCTATTTCACTCGCAGTGATCGGCACAAAGCCCCAATTATCAGACCAGGCATCGTTGAGGATCGAAAGGATGAGCGCCGCCTCCTGATCAAAACGCCGCTTGTCGACCTTCCTGATGCGAATACGCGGATTACGCTCGCCTGACGAAACGATCCGCTGCACGAGCGGTGGGAATTGCTGCGTAATATCGAGTTCGTAGGTCAGCAGATCCTTGACGCCCTTGTAGCCCAACGGCTCGATCCAGGCCTGATATGCCGAATTATGGTGTCCCATCAGCACTGTCGGCGGATGATCATGACCTTTGACAAGCAGGCCTGGCTCTTCCCAAATCGAACAACTGATCGGCGCCAATGCGGTTGTCATTTTCTTGCCGCGCAACCAATCCTCTGCGGCGGACACCAGGGCCTTCGCTACTTCTTCATCGGTCGCTTCGAGCATGCCCCAATTCCCAACGCCGGGGCCGCCACCCTGCTCGGGCTGCATGGTCAACAACAGATGGTCGATATGAGCCGAAATGCGACCCACGATCACGCCGCCACGTTCTGCCAGATAAAGCTGTTGCTCGGCGTGTTCGTAAAACGGATTCTTGCCCGGCGTAATCAGTTCCATCGCCTCCATACGCAGCGGCGGAATCCAGTTTGGATCAGCCGCGTTGAGACGATAGGCCAGGTCGATAAAGGCTTTGCGGTCGCGCTGCGTATTAACCCGGCGGATCGTTACCGTCATGGAACAGGTCAATCCTGGGCGCGCTGGCGCGGATGACCGGTTGCAACACCACCAGAGAGTTCGGCTACCCACGGATAGCGTTCCGCGACGTCCGACGTATAACCCAGATTGAAGACCGTGGGGCTTTTCAGTTTGCGATCCGGCCGTTCATAAAATGTGCCAAAGAGCTTATCCCAGAAAAAGCTGGTAATCCCGAAATTGCCGGTCTCGTCATGGAAATGATGAGCCATGTGACGCGCTTTCATCGCCGCGAGAAAAGGACTTTTCGGCTTGTAAGCCAGATGTTGAATGCAATGGCAAAATTCATAGAAAGCCGTCGTGAAAAGGCCTGTCGCGAACGCCGCCAGCGCGCCGCCAACCCCGCCGATTGCAAACCCCACGGGCGCCGTCGCAATCGCAATCGTCGGTAACGTGGACGGCAATGCCCCGAAGAGCACTTCGAGATGATTGGGGTCCTGATGATGATCGTAGTGGATCCGCTTCCATGTCGATGCCAGCATTGGCACCTTGAACATCCATCGGCTGTGCAGAATCCAACGATGGATGCAGTACCAGGCCAGCGGATAGACCATTATTGCCGCCGCCACCGAAGCCGTAGTCTCCAGCAAAGATGCGGGATAGTGGAACCACGCCCCGACAGCAGCCGCTCCAAATACCAGATAGGCAATGATGGCCGGATATTGAAAATAGGCCACAACCAGCTCGCGCAAAGTCATGCGGTCGAGATGATGCGAGCGATTCCAAAAGGCTCCGCGCAGGGATGAACTGGTCTTCACGAAATAATCCTTAATGTCCAGGCGGCAGCTATGTAGGAGCAATGCGGCGACTTTGCGACGAAATCTTGGACATTATTCCTCGGTGCGAATGAGCACCATCTCGCCGATCATAAGGAACAGCGCGAATGGCGCCCACGCCGCAAGCATTGGCGGATAAGCGCCCAAATTGCCCATGGCCAAGGCGAAATTGTCGGCAACAAAGTAAAGAAAACCAAGGCCCATGCCGATCACGGCCCGGACAAATAATTGCCCCGACCGCGCCGTGCCAAAAGCCGCGACGCCCGCAAGTAGAGGCATCAATATTGCCGACATGGGCCCTGCCAGCTTGTGCCAGAGGCCAGACTCCAAGGCGTTTGTCGGTCTTCCCGCGGCAGTTAAGTCGCTGATTGCCGCCCGAAGTGCGCCGAAGGAAAGTTCATCGGCATCGACATCCGACAACGTAAATCGATCGGACATCACCCCTTGAGCGGTCAGATATTCGGGAACCTTCCGCTGCTGGCCGCGGGCAACATCGAAGACGTCGGCATTTTTTAATAACCAGCCGCCCCTTGCCTGTGAAGCCTCTCCGGCGTTTACAATCTTGATCAGCTCACCCCCGTCACGGTCATAAATTGTAACGCCCTGGAGACGGGTCGTCTCGCGTCGGCCTGAAACCAAGTTTACGTGGATGAGGTCATCGCCTTGCCGGACCCAAACGTTCATTTTGATCCCGCGTTGCCTGACCACATGGCCATAATCCACGGCCTGCCAAGCATCGAGCGTTACCGTGGCCCGCGTAACGACGCGATCGTTAAACCAGAATGACAAGACTGCCACCCCGATGCTGGCCAGGATAAGCGGAGCAAGGATCTGGTGCGCGGAAACGCCCGCCGCCTTCATCGATATGATCTCGCTATGCTGATTTAGCGTCGCAAGTGTGATGAGTGTGGCCAGCAAAGCGGAAAATGGCAAAAAACGCGCGATAATTTGCGGCGCGCGCAACGCTGCATATTGCCAGATTTGCGGCTCACCATTGCCGGGATAGGCGAGGATTTCGCCGGATTCGCCCAGCAGATCGAGCGCTAGCAGAACAATCACCAGAGCAGAAAGCACAGCCGCAAAGCGAACAAGAAAGATGCGTGCCATATACCAGGTAATCGTGCGCGAGGCGAAGAAGCGAACGTTCATGCCGTCGCCTCCGCTTTCGACTTCCCGAACCGGAACCAGTTGCGAACGACGGTGACGAGCTTTGCGGCGGCGCGTTCCAGCGCCCCGATCGGTTGCCCCCCAGGAACATGCGCCAATGTATGATACATCCACCAGACCAGCCCGCTAAAGACCAGCAATGGCAGCCACAGAGCCAATATGGGTTCGACTTTCCCGAGCGCGGCGACACTTTCGGCATATTCGTTGATCTTGTGTTGGGTCACCAGCATCACGATCGAAAGGAACACGCCGAGCGCCGAAGCTGACCTTTTGGGCGGCACTGCCAGCGCCACCGCAAGCATCGGCAAAAGAAACATGGTCGCAACCTCCACGAGACGGAAGTGAAATTCAGCGCGATACTGCCTTCTTACCTTTGGCTTGGTGTCCGCCTGATGGGCAACGATCGCAAGTTCCGGCATCGTCAGTTCCAGATCGCGCCCTCCCCGCTGGCGAAACGCGCCGGTGCGCGGCAAGTCGATCGGCAGATCGTGGCCAACGAAGTTCAAAACCCGAGGCGAGCGGTAGCCCGGCGCATTGTGGACCAGAACGCCATTGGACAAACGCAATATGATTGTATCTGCATCATCGGTCGCCATAAACGTGCCATGGGCGGCGGTGACAGCAAGCGTTTTGCCATCCTTGCCATCCGCCTTGATGAACAGGCCCGACAGATCGCGCCCTCCATTCCGGCTCTGCTCGACACGCAGCGTCATGCGTTTGCCCAATTTCGTGAATTCGCCCACTTTAATCGAGGCGCCCAGCGCACCTGAGCGCAGTTCGAAGCGCAGCCCTTCATAGGCGTAGCGGGCGTAAGGCTGAACGAAACCAACGATGGCCAGGTTCAATACCGCAAGGCCGATGGCAAAAATATAAGGAACGCGAAGAAGCCGGCCGTAGCTCATGCCGACACCGCGGAGAACGTCCAGTTCAGAGGAGAGCGCCAGCTTCCTGAATGCCAGCAATATGCCAAGCATCAGCCCGATAGGGATACCCAGCGAGAGATATTCGGGAATGAGATTCGCGAGCATCCGCCAGACAACACTGACCGGCCCGCCTTCCGACGCAACAAAATCGAACAGGCGTAACATCTTGTCGAGCAACAGCAGCATCGCGGCGATTACCAACGTTGCAAGCAACGGAACGGCAATCAACCGGGCTATGTAGCGATCCGTATTATTCGCGATTCCCAACTGTGGACGCCTCATGACCATGTTTTGGCCGCAAAGGCAGCCGATGTTGTCAGCACAGGAGAGCTAGTGTGCTCCAACCGCGCCTGCGGAAGGGGCTATAGCTCTCGGGAGAAGAGAGGTCATGTTGAAACTGTTGCGTAGCCCGTTGGCTGTTCTTTTTGCGAGCATTGCAATTGTGATGCCTGCGCAAGCGACGCTGATTGGGCCCGACACCGCAATATGCAGCAGCGGGGGGAAACCCGCGGCGATAGTGCATGTTAGCGGATTCAAGACCCGTAGTGGAACGCTGCGCGTGCGCGCCTTTCCAACAAGCACGCCCTATCTTTTCGACAAGCGCGGCATGATAGAACGCATAGAGGAACGCGTCCCGTCCAGCGGACCAGTGGATGTGTGCGTACCCCTGCCTGCTGCCGGTTCTTACGCATTCGATGTGCGGCACGACGCGAACAGCGATGGCGGAACGGGAATGAGCGATGGCGGAGGTCTGTCCGGCAACCCGCGTTACACATTTTCCCAGGTCGTTTCCAAATATAAGCCGCCGGTGTCCAAGGTCGCTGTATCCATTGGCAATGGCCCCGTGATCGTACCAGTCGTGCTGAATTATTTTCAGGGTCTGTTTTCATTCGGACCGCTGCCCAAAGCCGAAACCCGATAACGATGGCGCGCGTTGCTCTTCTTTCAAATCCAAAATCGACGGGCAACCGCTCGCTGCTGCCGCGCATCCGCAGCTTCTGCGCGCAACATAGCGACATCTTCCATTACGAAGTCGAACATGTCGACCAGATCGGGGAAGCACTCCGCACGATTTCACGTGTCGATCCCAAGGTTCTTGTGATCAACGGCGGCGACGGAACCGTGCAGGCAGCGCTCACCGAACTTTATCATGGCGAACATTTTGGCGAATGGGCGCCGCCTGTGGCCGTGCTGCCAAATGGGAAGACCAATCTTATTGCGCTGGATCTCGGTGCCGTTGGTGATCCGCTGATAGCGCTGGAACGGGTATTGGAATTGGCACGGAACGACCTGTCCGATCATCTCGTCACGCGTGAGTTGATCGCGCTTTCAGATGGGAGCGCGAATAGCCGTCCAGTCCTCGGGATGTTTCTTGGCGGGGCCGGACTCGCAGACTCGATTCTGTTTTGTCGCAACAAGATTTATCCACTCGGCCTGCCCAATGGCTTCAGCCACGTGCTGACGGCTCTGGCCGTATTCGTATCCTTGATATTTGGTATTCGGGCGGCCTTCCTGCCGCCGCGTCCCAATCATGTGAAGGTGTCGCTCATTCGGCAGGGACAGCTTCAGGGCCGTTTTGCCCTTCTGATCGTGACGACGTTGCAAAAATTGCTGCTTGGCAGTGGAAGCGGCCCGCAATTTGCGACACCGGGCGGCCTGAAACTGATGCTGGTCGATCAAAGTCCCATCGCTTTGCTGCGCGCCATCATTGGCGGTGTATCGGGACGTCTCGCAAGCCAGGGCGCCAAAGGCATCCATGTCAAGCGGGGTGACGAAATCCGCATCGAAAGCATCGGGTCGAGCGTAATTCTGGACGGTGAGTTGTTCCATGCGACCGAGGGCAATCCGATTGTTCTGAAGCCAACCGCGCCAGTGCCTTTCCTGAAGCTCGCGGCCTGAACGAAATCACGTCCGGCACGCTATGACGGAACGCGTCGCTACGCTTGCAAATTTGGTATGTGACGAACTGGGCCAACCCGTTGACCCGCGCGTCAAGGACATGGCGCTCGCCATTGCAAAGCGGCACGCCGCGGCATCGACTGGCGTGCTGTTTTATGGCTCCTGCTTGCGTCAGGCCGAACTTGATGGGCTGATGCTGGATTTCTACCTCGTCGTTTCGGATTACCGTGCCGCTTATGATGCTGGCTGGATGGCGCTCCTAAACCGTCTGTTGCCGCCCAACGTCTTTCCATTCGAATTCAAGGGCCTCATGGCCAAATACGCAGTATTGAGCGAGAGCGATTTTGACCGTCTCTGCTCTTCGCGCACGCGCAACGTTTCGGTGTGGGCGCGCTTCGCACAGCCGAGCCGATTGGTCTGGTATAAGGACGAGCCAGCCCGAAGGCGCCTTTTGGACGCTGTGTGTGAAGCCGCGCCGGCGCTGCTTTCGGCTGCACGCCCCATGCTGCCCGACGTCGTGTCACCACTCGAGCTTTGGCGCGGATCATTTGCCTTGACATATGGCGCGGAACTGCGAGCCGAGCGTAGCGGTCGTGCGCTTTCCGTAGTCGATAGTGAACCGGCGCGGTATGAGCGCTTCACTGCGCCTGCGCTGGCAGCAGCCGGCATTGTCCTAGATGCACCGGTAGAATTTTCACGGCGGCGGCAGTCCCGGTTGGCGTGGAAAAGACGGAAGATCGAGGGAAAGACGTTGACCATCCTTCGACTGGTAAAGGCCAGCCTGACGTACGCAGGTGGCATCGATTACCTCGCATGGAAGATAAATCGTCACGCAGGCGCCGCGATCGTCATCAAGCCCTGGCAAAGACGATGGCCGATTATCGGTGCGCTTACGCTGCTGCCCCGCCTGTTGCGAGGAGGGGCGGTACATTGATCTGACGATTACGCGCAGCGGCGATCGAAAGAGCCAGCGTGTTGATCGTGAAAGGCTTGCGCAGCACTTCATGCCCGGTGAAACTTTCCGCATCACCGGCTTCGCCCGCGTAGCCGGTGACAAACAAGACGGCGAGATGTGGATACAGGGTGGAAACCTGACTGATCAGTTCGGGGCCTGTCATGCCCGGCATGACCACGTCGGTAATGATAAGACCAATATCTGTCCGCGTTTCGAGAATTTCGAGCGCGTCGGCGCCGGCGGTACACGGCACCGGTGCATGGCCAAGCTCTTCAAGGGCCGCCACGGTGGCCGCGCGAACACGCTGGTCATCTTCCACGACAAGGATGTTCAGCGCAGCAGTAAGCGGCGCATTTTCCACCGCGACGAGTTCGACGGCATTAGCCTGACGCGGTGATTTGGCGATATGGCGGGGAAGGTAGATGGAAACCGTTGCGCCTTCTTCCGGCGCAGAACGGACGGTCACTTCCCCCGACGACTGTCTCGCCAGGCCGAAAACCTGGCTTAAACCCAAACCCGTGCCTTTACCGACAGGCTTGGTGGTAAAGAACGGCTCGAACACGCGTTCGAGCACCGCCTGATCCATTCCGCATCCCGTATCCGTGACTGCGATACGAATATATTCTCCAGCGGCGAGCGATCCGACCTCTCCATCACCCAGGCGAAGCTGGTCGGATTCGATCGTGAGCGCCCCTTCACCATCCATGGCATCGCGGGCGTTCACCGCCAGGTTGAGGATCGCATTTTCTAACTGATGCGGGTCCACCCAAACTTGCCAATCGGCATCGAAGCCGCGGGTCGTTACCGTGATGCGTTCCCCTAATGTGCGGTCGAGCAGATCAGACATGCCGCGGATAAGCTTGCCGGGGGCGACGCCCTCCGGAAGAAGGGGCTCATGCCTGGCAAAGGAAAGCAGCCGGCGGGTCAGGGATGCTGCACGGTTCGCGCCATCCATCGCATTTTCAATATGCCGCCGCGCTTCTTCCTCGTCACGGTTCAAGCGACGGCGGGCAAGATCAAGTGAACCAACCACCACGGCGAGCATATTGTTAAAATCGTGCGCGATACCACCCGTCAGCTGCCCCACCGCCTCCATCTTCTGGATTTGCCGTAGCTGTGCTTCTGCGGCGATGCGCGTGGCAGCCTCTTCACGCAGTTTTTCGTTCACCAGAACCAGTTCGCGGGTACGTTCTCCCACGGCGATCTGGAGATACGCAGAGCGGTCGGATTCAATATCAGCGTCGTTCCATGCTATTCTTCGTTGTTGTATAGCATTGAAGGCAAGCCAACCGAGCAGCAAGGCGCTCATCCCGATCAGCACCCCCATGCCCGACAGCACGTTTGATAGCCAATTCGTCCAATTGGCGCGATCATCGGCCCTATCTGAACGCAAATCCAAGGTAGCGCGTTCGTTTGCCTCCAGGCGGTCCAATATTTTGGAAACATGGGCGATCGACTTGCTTTTTCCAGCCTGGTCAAAAAGGGAAAGCGCCGCCCAGCCTTGCTTATAAAATGCGCGGGTGGCAGGTGCGGCAAGCTCTATGCTGCGCTGATCGTAGGCTGTCTTCAGTTCCTTGACGAGCGCCGATTGCAAAGGATTATCGGCTGTGAGCTGAGCCAAACGGTTGAGTTGGCGACCCGCCTGTTTCCAGTCGTCATAATAGAGCGTGCCGGTCTTGGGATTACCATTGATGACGAAACGGCCCAGCGCCGCTTCGCCCCGCGCCATTGAGGAATCAAGCCCTCGCACGATCATCAGAATATCGTAGCTACGCCGCTCCCGTTCCTGCGCAGCATCACGCTCCGAATTCCCATGAGCCACCAGCAGAACCAGGGCGAACAAAACCGCGCCCGCAATCAAGCCAATTGCGCCTGCGAGCCCCCTTCGCCATGTTTCCGCAGATTCCTCTGCGTCCATGATCTCGATGCCGTCGTCCGCCATCATGATCGCAATTAAACTGAATTAATGCTTAAGAAAAGCCTAACTGACAAATCAGTTGATACAGCCCGTTGCACGGCCCGCCGCTTGGAACATGGCGAGAACTTCATCCACCTGCTCGTCGCTATGTTCAGCGCAAAGCGAGCAGCGCAGCAAATATGTGCCGGCGGGCGTAGCGGGCGGGCGGGCGGTATTCACGTACAGGCCGCTCTCTAGCAGGGCCTGCCACATATGGACCGTTGCCTCCATGTCCGGCAGGATGACGGCGATAATGGCGGACTGCGCGGTTTCCGTACCGAGCCTAAAGCCGAGATCGCGCAAACCTTGATGCAGGCGCCGCGAATTCTTCCAAAGATGAGCGCGTTTATCGCCAGCGTGCATGAGCTTGCGAATAGATGTCGCTGCGGTCGCAACAACACTTGGCGGTAACGAAGCGGTAAAGACATAGGGGCGACAAACCAGGCGCAAAACCTCGAACTTCGGGTGGTTTGAAACACAAAAGCCGCCGACGGTCCCTACTGATTTGGAAAAGGTGCCGACGACGAAATCGACGTCGTCCTGACACCCCATTTCCTCGAACACCCCACGACCATGCTCGCCGAAAAAACCCATGCCATGTGCTTCGTCGCAAAGGATCATGGCGTTGTGCTTTTTGGCAACTGCCACCATTTCGGGCAAGGGTGCCACGTCGCCGAACATCGAATAAACGCCTTCAAGCACGACCAGCTTTCCAGCCTCGGGCGGCAATCGGCCGAGCCGTTTATCGAGATCATCGACCGAGTTGTGGCGAAAGCGCACGACCTCCGCGTTTCCCAACCAACAACCGTCATAGATCGAAGCATGGCTATCCGCGTCGAGGATGATGTAGTCACCCTTGCCCGCAAGGGTAGAGATCATGCCCAGATTGGCCTGGTAGCCCGTCGAAAAGACGATGGCATGGTCCATGCCATAGAATAGCTTCAACGCTTCTTCGCATTCCTTATGGCCCTGATAGGTGCCGTTCAAAACGCGACTGCCCGTGGTGCCGGAGCCGAATTCGTCCAGCGCTTTCTTGCCCGCAGCGACGACGTCCGGATCGAAGGTCATGCCCATGTAATTATACGTGCCGAGCAAAATGGTGCGGCGACCCTGGATCAGCGCTTCCGTTGGCGAAAGCACTTCATCCATCACGATGCCGTAGGGGTCACGCACACCCGTGTCGAGCAAGGCTTGCCGCTCCGCGATCAGCGGATCAAACTTGGAAAACAGGTCAGTCATGCGGATTGCAGCTTGGCCACCGCGTCGATGAGCTGACCGACGGTGTCGATCTCAGCCTGCATGTTCATCGTAATGATGATATCGAATTCGTCCTCGATCGCGGCGACGAAATCCATCACTGTCAGACTGTCCCATTCGAGATCCTTGGCAAAGCTGGTGGCGTCGGCAATCGCCACGCGCTTCTTGTTGAACGGCTCGATCTGGGCCGTGATCCTGCTTGCAATATCGTCACGTGTGCTCATCAGATGTCCTTAACCGTCCCGGGCTGCAAATGCCAAGCGATTGCGGCATGATCGCGGCGGCGATACGGCGGTAGTGGTGTAAATGCCAACATCTGCTAAAGCGCGGCAATGGAAAATGACTCGCCTGCCGCCACTGCGCCGAAGCTGACTGATGCGCTCAAGCGTGGCGTGATGTGCCGTTGTCCGGCCTGCGGCAAGGGCAGGTTATTTGGCCGATTTCTTAAGCCGGTCGCGGCCTGCGGTCATTGCGGTCGTGACTGGACCATACAGCGGTCAGACGACTTTCCGGCCTATCTCGTCATCCTGCTGCTTGGCCACCTGCTCGTCCCGATCGTCGTCGCCGCTAACATGCGATACGCCCTGCCGATGGGCGCGCAGATGATCGGGTGGCCGATTGTGACAGCAATACTCGCATTATTGATGATCCAGCCTATGAAGGGTTTCGTAATCGCCCTGATCTGGGCGCGCTGACCGGACGCAAGTTCGGCTCGGCGCGCCTCTCATGAGGAGACGCGTTATGACGACAGAAATAACCGTCCTTGCATGGGGCTGCGTCTTGGCATTCGTTCACATATTTGCGGCAGCGCAGGCAAAAACGCAGCAATATGGTGTAAAATGGAATATGGGCGCGCGGGATGAAGCCCTCCCGCCGCCCGATCCAGTTGCCGGAAGGTTGGTGCGCGCGCAGGCGAACTTTTTCGAAACCTTCCCAATCGCCGCGGCGAGCGTGCTCATGCTCGCCGTATCGGGGCTCGGCAGCGCCACGACGGCAACCGGCGCGTGGCTCTGGCTCGGTTGCCGGATCATCTATCTTCCGCTTTACGCGGCCGGCGTGCCCATGTTGCGCACGATTATCTTTCTCGCCAGCGTAGTGGGAATTGGGATGATGGTAGGGCCAATGCTTTTCGCCTAGTCACGCAGATCCCGGTAAATCGCATCAGTTTTTAAAGCCGCATCTCCCATTGCTCCGCGATCGGGCAGCCATGAAATAATATTTCAGAACGATTGCGAACGATTCTGCGCCGGCTTCGTGATCCTGAATGTCCCGATTGGTACAGCGCACTGTCGCATGCAACACACTGGCCCTTCGACCGTTACGGTGCTGACGCATGACATAAGGAGACAATCAATGCGGCGTATCATTCTGGCGGTGAGCCTTGCGGCTATGCTGACTCCAACCATGCCAGCACTGGCAGATAGCCATCGCAAGCACCATAAGCATAACAATCATTATTATGCCGATCGTTATTATCAGGACAATTCGCGCTATTCCGAGCGGCGCCTGAGCCGAAATGACCGCGTGTATCGTGGTGGCGACGGACGCTATTATTGCAAGCGCAAGGACGGCACAACGGGCCTTATCGTCGGAGGCTTGGCAGGTGGTGTGCTCGGTAATACCATCGCGCCAGGCGGCTCCAAGACGCTGGGAACGATCCTCGGCGGGGCGGGTGGTGCTTTGCTCGGCAAGTCGCTCGATGATGGCGTGAAATGTCGTTGAGTACCTGATTAACAGACCGAAGTGGCGGGCATTGGCCCGCCGCTTCCAAGTGCGCGTGACATCAGCCGGAAAGCCCGGCCAGTTTTGCCAATCCCAGAAATGACAGGAAGCCCATGATGTCAGTCATCATGGTCACAAAAACGGCGGATGACACGGCCGGATCCACTTTAAGGCGATCGAGCGTGACGGGGATAAGGATACCGGAAAGCCCCGCTATCAAATTGTTGATGATCATGGCGGCCGCCATCACCATACCCAGCGCTGGATAGTTGAATAATGTCCCGACCCCGACACCGATCATGGCCCCGAGCGCCAGGCCATTGGCGATCGCTATGCGGAATTCACGAATAACGATGCGTACCGTGTTGGATGCCGTCAGCTGATTGGTGGCAAGCGCGCGCACGGCGACGGCCATGGTTTGTGTTCCCGCATTGCCGCCCATGCCAGAAACAATCGGCATGAGCACCGCGAGCACGACCAGATGCGAAATCGTATTCTGAAACAGACCGACCACGGACGAAGCGAGCACGGCCGTGCCCAGATTGATGACAAGCCAGGTGAGACGCGTCTTCACGGTGGACGCGATCGGTTCGTTGATGTCGCCGTCGCCTGCACCTGACAGCCGCAGGATGTCCTCGCCCGCCTCTTCCTGGATAATGTGGACGACGTCGTCCACCGTGATCATGCCGACCAGGCGACCGGACTGATCGATCACCGCTGCTGAGATCAGCGCATATTTCTGGAAGCGAAGCGCCACTTCTTCCTGATCCATGTCGACCGGGATCAGGGTCTGTTCGCGTTGCATGACGTCGGCGATCGCAATGTCGCTTGGTGTCCGCAATATCCATGACAACTTGCATGTACCGACAGGCTTATGGGCGGGATCGACCACGAAGACTTCCCAGAAATCCGTGGTCAGATCCTCATTGCGGCGAAGATAACCAAGTACATCGCCCACCAGCCAATGTTCGGGCACCGCGATAAGATCGCGCTGCATGAGGCGACCTGCGGATTCCTCGGGATAGGAAAGCGCTTCCTCGATCGCCGCACGATCGTCTGGTGCGAGCGCGCGCAATACCTCGCGCTGATCATCGGCATCGAGTTCTTCGATGATCGCGACCGCATCGTCGGTATCGAGCTGGGTCGCAATTTCGGCGACCTGATGAGGAGCAAGGGCGTCGATCAGTTCATCGCGGACCCATTCGTTCATTTCCGCCAGAACGTCGGCGTCAAGCAATTCAGCAAGCGCTGCGGCCAGCGGGGCGCGTGCTTCCGAGGGCGCCAGCTCGAAAAGGTCGGCAATGTCGGCCGGATGCAAAGGCTCGACCAACTCACGAGCCGATTCGATCTCGCCTGCCTCGACATGATCAATGACAGCTTGCACGAACTCGGGAGTCAGGCGATCCTCGCCGTCGTGGCTTGGGCGGGGTGTCTGGACTTCAGGCGCGCTGGCTTCTGTGTCGATTTCGTTCATGCGCGCCTCCTTTCGTATCGCTTCCGTAGAAGGCGACGGCGGTTTTGTCAGCCTATTCCATCACCGCCATTTCGGGACTGGGGGCTGTCTTGCTCCCACGGAGCAAGAATGTAAGCGGCACCAGCATGAAACAAAAAATCGACATCAGCCAGAAGTCGTCGAGGTAGGAAATCAGCATTGCCTGTCGATTTACCTCGGCATCGACATAAGCAAGCAAGGCAGCGCCCTGCGCACCAAGTTTTTCCATGAGGCCGGCCTCAAGGATTGGATAGCGTATCGCACTCAGATTGCCAGTAATATCGGAATGGTTGACCTGAATATTATGTGCATAAATTGCCGAGAAAATTGCAATCGCAATCGATCCGCCGATATTCCGGCATAGATTCCATACCGCCGCCGCGCTTGTTCGCAACTCCGAAGATATCGTGGCAAAGGCGAGCAGGTTCAACGGCATGATCACCAATCCTATGCCCAGCCCTTGCACAAGACCGGTATAAATAACCGGCCATCGATCCATATCCGGAGAAAACCCGGTCATTTCCCACTGCGCTATGCCTGCCAGCACCATGCCCGTACCGATCATCAGCCGCGCATCGATTTTGGATGCAAGACGGCCGACCAGGAAAATTGAAACCACCATGGCCGCTCCACGCGGAACGATCAGTAGCCCGGCATCCGTGGTATCATAACCGTAAAGGCCCTGGAGCATGGGCGGGAGAAGCGCCGCCGCTGACATCGTCACGCCCATAACACCCAACAAGAAGATGTTGGCCAGCACAAAATTGCGGTCCTGGAAAAGGGCGCGTGGAACAATGGAATTTGGCGACGTTGCGGTATGAACGGCAAACATCCAGAAAAACGAAATGCTTATCCCGGCTTCGATGAGAATCTCGAGCGAATTAAACCAGTCCTGCTGGCTGCCCCTATCCAAAACCAGTTGCATCGATCCAAGCGCCAGAGCGAGATAGGCAAACCCCGTCATGTCAAACGGAACCGACTTGAGCTTTGTCTTCGGCAGCATTGCCATCATGCCAAAGACAGCGAAAATGCCGACGGGCACATTGATGAAAAAGACCCACCGCCAATTATAGGCGTCAGTTAGAATGCCCCCGATGATCGGGCCGAGTATCGGTCCAACCATTATACCCATCCCCCAGATCGACAAGGCTTTGGCCCGATGTTCGGGTGGATAAATGTCGAGCATGATTGCCTGCCCGAGGGGGCTGATGAACGCGCCGCACAGGCCCTGTAAAAGGCGCGAACCAACCATCATCGTCAGCGAAGTCGACAGCCCGCAAAGGATCGACGCAATCGTGAATCCGATCAATGACCCGAGCATGAGCGCACGTCGACCGATGCGCGCCTCGAGCCAGCCGGTGACAGGCGTCGCGACAGCCGCCGCGATGATGTAGGATGTCAAAACCCACGATATCGTGTCCGGCGCAGCTCCCAGGGAAGCCTGCATATGCGGGAGCGCGACGTTCGCGATGGTGGCGTCAAGCACCTGCATGAGCGTTGCCCCCATCACAACGACGGTGAGAGCAACGCGCCGTTGATCGGAAAGCTGAATGGTGGCTTCCATTGGAGGGCACGTAGGCCTTGCCGTGCCGCCTTTCAATCACAACGGTTGGTCGAATGGGCTAGCGAAATCGGCGCAAGCCGCCTAAGCGGCGCTCCAATCGCATTTTATAGGAGAATGATCATGGCCGATGACCCCGAAAACACGTTGATTATGACGGTCGACGGCGGTGACGTCACGATTCGCCTGCGCCCGGATCTGGCGCCAGGGCACGTCGAACGTATCAAGGAACTGGCGCGCGAAGGCTTTTACGACGGGGTCGTATTCCATCGTGTCATCAACGGCTTCATGGCGCAGGGCGGTGATCCTACCGGCACTGGTATGGGTGGTTCCGAAAAGCCCGACCTTGCCGCCGAATTTTCGTCCGAACCCCATGTCCGTGGCGTTTGTTCGATGGCACGATCCAGCAACCCGAACAGCGCAAACAGTCAGTTCTTCATCTGCTTCGCCGACGCGTCCTTTCTCGATCGGCAATATACCGTCTGGGGTGAAGTCATCAGCGGTATGGAACACATCGATGCTTTACCGAAGGGCGAGCCGCCACGCAGCCCCGGCAAGATCGCCTCTATGAAGGTGCTTGCTGACGCTTAAGATGTTACCTGGGCAAGGCGGCGGCATCCTTGCTCAGGCTAACTTCCGACAGCGCCAGCGTATCGAACAGCCAATCGTGGAATGTCCGCACAGCGCGATTGGACAAAGCGCTCTTGCGGCATGCGAACCAATAGCTTTGCGGACTCGTAACCTTGATGTCCGATAAGCTGATCAACCTCGGATCCGTCGTCGCGGCGAGATGCCCGTCGTGCATGAAGGCGATACCCAGCCCGGCTGCCGCCGCATCCAGCATGAGTTGGCCTGAGTCGATATAATCGATGGTCATAGGCTCAAGATCAGGCATGCCGATCGCCTCGCGCCAGGCGTCGAAGCTGTCGCGCATGTCATTATGCAGAAGCACGGTCATTTTCGCGATGTCATGCGGCTCGAATGGACGACCCAAGTCATCGATCATCGCGCGCGCGCCAATAACCGCGATCTCCCCCTGACCCAACTTGCGGGAATAATAAGTCGGTTCGACCTCGCGCACCAGTACGATCGCTACATCGAGACCTTCGTTAAGCCGCGTCAGGGCATTGACCGTGGTGCTGATGTCGAGATGAAGATCGGGATGCCGTACCCGTAAGTCGCCAATATGCGGCATTAATCGTTGCGACGCAAAAAGCGGAGGAACCGATATCCGAAGCCGCATAAGCTCGGCGACTCCGCCAGTCGAGACCTCAATGGCATCAGATAAGGCATCAAGTGCTGGTGCGATGCGATCCAGCAATCGCTCCCCTTCCGAATTCAGGACGACGGCCTGATGGCGCCGTTCGAACAAGGGCATGCCGACGAAGCGTTCGAGCGCCTGTACACGCCTACTAAGTGCTGGAGAAGAAAGAGAAAGTTGTTCCGCAGCGAGTTTGACAGAACCTTGGCGCGCGACCTGCACGAAAGCCTCGATAGCCGTGAGTGGAGGCAAGCGCCGCATTGCACAATGTCCTTTTCAGCATCCAATCATTGATCGAATTAATCTCTCCAACGCAAGTGCAACCTTATTTTTTACCTTTGCTATCACCGAATGCAAAAATTGCAACAGTATAGTTAACTTATGCAATTGCAGGGGAGTCTTCGCAGGTGCACAACAAACTCGCCTTTCAGGCATCCTCTCCTAAAACTTCCAGGGCCGGTTTCGACCGGCCCCTTTTTTTTCCTCGCGGGATCGAAACTCGGAGGAAAGAGCTTATCTCTCTTCCAAATAGGGGAGGGGAGTATCCTGATGGCGGACGGTGAAGATCCAGTACGGCGGCTGCAGGTCGCCAATGCAAAACCCGAAGATGCGGGCAGAGGGTTGGCCCGATTGTCGCGCAGCGCGATGTCGGCGCTGGGCCTTACCGAAGGCGACGTCGTCGAGATAGTTGGCAAGCGCGCTACGCCTGCACGGGCAGTGCTGTCCTACCCAGAGGATGAAGGCCTGGACATCCTCCGCCTCGATGGTCTTCTACGCGCCAACGCAGGAACGGGCTCGGGCGATTTTGTCGAGATCCGCAAGGCGGAGTCTAAACCGGCGACCCGGGTTGTCTTCGCGCCAGCACAGGAAAATCTCCGGCTGCAGGGCTCAGCCAATGCATTGAAGCGGACGTTCGGGATGCGTCCGCTGACGGCCGGTGATATCGTCGCGACAGCCGGCCAGCAACGCGTGGAACGTTCAGACCTGCCTCCGGCCCTTTCCCAGATGCTAAATGCTCCAGCCTATGCCTTACAGGAAATTCGGCTGACCGTCGTTTCGGCCAGCCCTAAGGGCATTGTCCACATTACACCCGAGACCGAGGTCGAGCTGCGCCCGGAATATGAGGCAGTCGAGGACAACCGGCGTGCGGACGTCACATATGATGATTTGGGCGGGCTGGGCTCAACCATCGATCAGGTCCGTGAAATGGTGGAGTTGCCGCTGCGCTATCCCGAACTGTTTCAGCGGCTCGGCGTCGATCCGCCCAAAGGCGTGCTGCTCCACGGCCCGCCCGGTACCGGCAAGACGCGCCTGGCCAAAGCCGTCGCAAACGAAAGCCATGCACAATTCTTCCATATCGCCGGCCCGGAGATCATGGGTTCGGCCTATGGCGAAAGCGAAAAGCGTTTGCGCGAGGTATTCGAGCAAGCGGCCAAATCCGCGCCCTCAATCATCTTCATCGATGAGATTGATTCGATCGCGCCCAAGCGCTCCCAAGTCACGGGCGAAGCGGAAAAACGCCTGGTGGCCCAGCTGCTGACGTTGATGGACGGCATGGAGTCACGGCAGAATACGGTTGTCATCGCTGCGACCAATCGGCCCGAAGCGATTGATGAAGCGTTGCGCCGCCCCGGTCGGTTCGACCGCGAAATTATCGTCGGCGTACCAGACGAAACCGGTCGTCGCGAGATATTGGGCATCCATACCCGCGGCATGCCCTTGGAAGAAGCCGTCGATCTCGATGAACTTTCGCGCACAACCTACGGGTTTGTCGGCGCGGATTTGGCGGCGCTCGCACGCGAAGCCGCGATCGAGGCGGTGCGGCGTATCATGCCGAAACTCAATCTCGAGGACGGGACAATCCCGCCTGACGTGCTGGATACGTTGTCCGTGACCCGCGATGACTTCCTGGGGGCGCTCAAGCGGGTCCAGCCGTCGGCCATGCGCGAGGTGATGGTCCAGGCGCCCAATGTTCGCTGGGAAGACGTAGGGGGCCTCGACAGCGCGCGCGAGAAATTGCGCGAAGGCGTCGAGCTTCCCTTGAAGGACCCGGCGGCGTTCCGTCGTCTGGGTATCCGCCCTGCCAAGGGATTTCTTCTTTATGGTCCGCCAGGAACCGGTAAGACGCTGCTCGCCAAGGCCGTGGCCCGGGAAGCGCAGGCGAACTTCATTGCCACCAAGTCGAGCGACCTGCTTTCCAAATGGTATGGCGAAAGCGAGCAACAGATCACCCGCCTGTTTGCCCGCGCGCGACAGGTGGCCCCCACGGTGATTTTCTTCGACGAGCTGGATTCGCTGGTGCCGGCGCGTGGCGGTGGTTTGGGCGAGCCGCAGGTTACCGAACGCGTGGTGAATACCATTCTCGCGGAGATGGACGGTCTTGAGGAACTGCAATCCGTGGTCGTGATCGGTGCGACGAACCGGCCCAACCTCATCGATCCAGCGCTGTTGCGGCCAGGGCGCTTCGACGAGCTGATTTATGTCAGTGTGCCGGATGCAGGAGGTCGACGGCGGATTCTAGGCATTCATAGTGCTAATATGCCACTTGCCGAGGATGTAGATCTCGATAGCCTCGCACAGCGGACAGACCACTTCACCGGCGCCGATCTGGAAGACCTGGTGCGGCGCGCAGGCCTGTTTGCCTTGCGGGGCTCGATGCAGGCGGCGCAGGTAACGGCGGCGAACTTCGAAGATGCGCTTGAAGAAACCAGGGCGTCGGTCACGCCCGAAATCGAGCGTGAATATGAACAGATGGCGGCGCGATTGAAGCAGGATTCGGTGGCATTGCAGCCGATCGGTTTTGTCGGGCCGGGTATGCTTAAGCCACGCGTTACAGACACTACAAAAGAGTAGGCGTCTAATTCACGCGGCAGTCCCGGCTTGGGCGTGTTGCGGTGGAAAGTTGCCGACGCGACATGGAAACCTTCAACGGAGAGCAATCAAAAGGAACAAGCAATGGGTTGCGCTTGTTCTCGCCTTTTGCCAACTCAGTACCAATGTCGAAAGCACCATAGGTGTGGCGAGCGGGAGATATCATGACGACTTCGAGTGAAACGGCCCTAAAACGAGGCCGCAAGCTCCGTATACCGGGCCTTGAGAACTTTCCCTTCGCATTATTCTTCAGAGAGTTTTGCAAACATCCCGCCATGATCGGCTCGATCATTCCCTCATCCAACCGTCTCATCGATCGGATGATGGACCGGATCGACTGGCAGAATGCAAAGCTGATCGTGGAATATGGGCCAGGCGTTGGTACATTCACGCGCCCGATCCTGGAACGTCTTCTTCCGGAAGCCACCTTGATCGCGATCGACACCAATCGCAATTTTATAAGGTATCTGGACCACAATATTATCGATCCGCGTCTTCGTCTGGTTCATGGGTCAGCTGCTGATCTCGGTGCAATCCTGGCCACTCGCGGTTTTGACGCTGCGGACTATATTATTTCCGGGTTGCCCTTTTCCACTTTGCCAGCTGGCGTAGGCCCAGCGATTATACGCGAAACCGTTGCGGCGTTACGGCCAAACGGCGCATTCGTGACCTATCAATATTCGTCGAAGATTGAGCGCCTGCTCTCTCCTCACTTTGTTCGCATGGATCGGGAGTTCGAGCTGATGAATATCCCTCCGGTCCATCTGGTCTGGAGCTGGAGGAATGCGGAGCCCTCGGCGGACAAATTGCAGCAAGCCGCCTGAGGGTTTTCAAGGCAGTCCTTATAATCAGTTGGCTTTTTTACCTCACCCTGCGCTCTTCGCACGCCATAGGTCGGGATTGCCATTCGCCACGCCCGTTTTGTCCATCGGTTCCATTCCCGTCGGTTTCTCCCTCCTTCATGCTGATTATCCTACGCCGCTCTGCTCGATTGGACACAACGCTTCAGGAAGGATTCACCGATGTACGGTGATGAACTCGGCAGGCTCGGCGCGTTCGGTTCTGAAACCGTTGATAGGGTGATCAAGATCGGCATAGCCAATCGCCATGCCGGCGTAGACCATATGCTCTTCGCCGAGCCCAAGATGGTCGCGGATTAAATCGGGCCATAACGCCCAGCTTTCCTGCGCGCAGGTCTCTAGGCCGTGTTCCAGTGCCAGCAACATGATATTCTGCGCGAACATGCCCACATCGGCCCATTGGCCTGGCTGCATCCGGCGCTCGATCGAGAAAATCAAGCCGACGGGCGCGCCAAAAAAGCTCCAGTTGCGCAAGCGATGGGCGAAGCGGGATTGCACGTCATGGCGATCAACACCCGCCGCCGCATACATGACGGCTGATACGCCCTCATGCCGTGCCTTTTCAGTCGGGGTCATTTCGGGATGAAGCGCATAGTCGGGGCCTTCGCCGAGCATCTGCTCGGGCGCCAGTTCGTGGACGCGGCGAACCAGTGCGTCCCGCTTTTCGCCGTGAAGTACATGGATCTGCCACGGCTGCAAATTCACCCCGGAGGGCGCCCTGCTCGCGCGCACGATGATGTCGAGCACCGTTTCCATCGGCACTGGTTTGGCGAGGAAAGCCCGGCACGAACGCCGCTTCGCAACAGCTTCACCAATGGTGAGGCCAGCCGGCCTGATCGAAGAAACGTCTTCAGGCAATGTTTGCATGCTGCGCGCTATCTCTGAGTATCGACGGAAATTGATTTGACAGGTCGGCAAACCATCCCAGGCTTTCCGGCGTGGTGCCCGACGGCCTATATTCGGCGCCGGTCCAGCCCGTGTAGTCCGACGCACTGATGGTCTGGAACAGCGCCGCCATATCCATGTCGCCCGATCCGGGCTCGTGTCTGCCGGGAAAATCGGAAAACTGAATGTGGCCGATCGCGCCGCGATGTCGCGCGATCTCGCCAAGCCAGTCTTCGCCTGCAGCCCGCATGTGATAGGCGTCGTACTGTAAAGACAGATTGGGATGCGCCACATCGCTCAAAAGTTCGGCGGCTTCTTCGATGCCGGCAAGGATAAAGGCCGGATGGTCGCGCCGGTTGAGCGGTTCGACGAGCAGCCTGATGCCTTCCGTTTCAAATCGCGCCGCGGCGTAGCGCAGATTGCGGACGAGGATTTCCCAGCATGCCGATCGTGTGGCATCGGCGGGGATATTCCCGGCAAGGCAATTCACCATCGGACAGCGCAGAAGCAGGGCGTAGGCGATCGCCTCTTCCACCGCGTAGCGGAAATCGGATTCGCGGTCGGGCAGGCAGGCCAACCCAAGCTCTCCTTCATCCAGGCGGCCCGCGGAAATATTGAGCAATACCATGTCCACACCGGCATCGCTGCAGCCCTTCGCCAGATCGTTTCCCGCAACGACATACGGAAATTGCACCTCGACTGCAGCGAAACCGGCTGAGGCTGCGGCACCCGGTCTGTCGAGAAGGGGCAGTTCATTGAATAGCGTGCTGATATTGGCTGAAATGCGCAGCATATTATCCGCGCCCGATATAGGGCATCGACGTCGCAAGGATCGTCATGAACTGGACATTCGCATCCAGCGGCAAACCCGCCATGTGGACCACGGACGCTGCCACGTTGGCAATATCCATTACCGGTTCCACGGCAATGCTGCCGTCCGCCTGAAGCGTGCCTTGCGTGAACGCACCCGTCATGTCAGTCGCGGCATTGCCAATGTCGATCTGGCCACATGCGATGTTCATGGCCCGCCCTTCCAGGGCTAGGGCGCGGGTCAGCCCCGTGATCGCATGCTTTGAAACGGTGTATGCGACGGCCTGTGGCCTGGGCACATGTGCCGCAATCGATCCGTTGTTGATGATGCGCCCGCCGCGTGGCGATTGGCCCGACATCTGCCGAAAAGCGGCACGGGCGCACAGAAACGCGCCCGTCACATTGGCGTCGATCACGGCTTTCCAGTCTGCGAGAGCTACATCGCCGATGGGATTAGGCGGATGGCCTGATCCGGCATTGTTGAACAGCAGGTCGACGCGCCCGTATTGATTCGCTGTCTGTGCGAACAGACGATCAACCGACGGCTCGCTCGTCACATCCGCGGCGATCGCGATAATGCCTCCGTCTGCGAGCTCGCAGGTCTGCGCAAGTGCCGCGGCTCGACGACCGCAAATGACGACTTGCCATCCCGCGCCGGCAAGCGCGAGGGCGGCCGAGCGGCCAATGCCACTTCCCCCGCCGGTGACGATGGCGACGCCGCTCATCGAGCACCTAACCCATGTTGAATGCGCAGAGCTTGTTGCCTTCGAGGTCGCGGACATAGGCCAGATACGCGTTCGACCCTTCCGGCCCGCGCGGACCGGGCGCACCCTCGCTCGTACCGCCCAGCTCCAGCGCCTTGGCATGAAAGCGGTCGACATCCTCGCGGCTATGGGCGGCGAAGCCGAACATCGATCCGTTGCCGACCGTCGCTGCCTTGCCATCATAGGGACCTACAACGCCGAACATCGTCCCGCCCGGCGTTCCGTAGACACGTCCGCCCGAGCTATGTTCGAACAACGTCGTCACGCCGACCACGGCGAGCAGGGCATCATAGAAAGGCAGAGCTTCATTCAGTCGATTTGAGCCGACCGTTGCATAACCAGGCATTCTCACCCTCCATTTGATCGTGAAGTTTTACCCCCCAGTAGAACAGTAAGCCACCCGCCCGCCTACCACCCGATATGTGTCTCATCCGCGCCATAAACCTCGTGCGCAATGCCATCATGAAGGAAAGCAGGGCACCATGACCCCCGTCCGGATGATCGACAGCCATATCCACCTCGTAGACTCGCAGCGGCTATCCTAACAAATGGCCAGGGGACATGCGAACGCTGCCGGAAGATTATCGAGGCGCGATCGGCGCGTATCCCGTGGAAAAACTCATCTTTCGAGGCAGGCGTGGATGAGGCGCCGTGAGATCGGGACCCTGGACAACGTCATCTGCAAGATTTCAGGCCTTCCGGTAGAAGGAGGTCCTAATTGGTCGATCGATACCGTCCGCCCCTATGTCGAGCATATCGTGGACGCCTTAGGGTTCGACCGGATCATGTTCGGCAGCGACTATCCAGCGCAGGACAGTGTCAGCAATTTCGTCGATTCCACGGCTGCGGTCGTCCAGATCATGTCGGAGACTTCAGCTGATGAGAACGACAGATATTTTTATCGCAACGCGGTCCGCTATTACCGTATGGACGTCACCTAGACCTAGCGCCAGCGGACGCCGCTGAAATTGAGGCGCCGCGTGACGCTGAGGTCGAGCACCCCCACGATGAAGTAGGCGATGCTCCACCGAATCCGGGCAAACAGGGTCCGGCGCCGCGTATGCAGTTGCGGTGAGATCCGTTGTGCGGCCCGTCGTTCCGACGCAGCATAGGTACGCATCGCATCGGCGAAAGCCTTGTCTTCGATCCGCAGCATCAGCTCGAGGTTCAGGAACAGGCTACGAATGTCGAAATTCGCTGATCCCACATAGACCGCATCATCCAGTACCAGCAATTTGGTGTGGAGGCGGGCGGGCCGATACTCCCAGATTTTGACGCCCCGCCGGAGAAGCAGCTGATAGCTGTGCCTCGCCGCCGCGACCGTAATTTCGCTGTCTGATTTCGCCGCCGTCATCAGCAACGCCTGCCCCCGCCGCCCGATTGCCGCGATACGCCGGAGCATAGATGGATGCGGAACGAAATAGGCCGAAATCATATCGAGCCTTGTAGCGGAGCCCATATCCTTCTTAACGGCACGCGCCCATGGGTTAAGGCGGCGCATCGGTCCACCCATCAGCCACCGTACCGGCCCGTTCGGCTCGCTCCATTCCCGCAGCGCACGCCGTAGCTCACGCATGGATGCACGTTGCCTGCGCGACCATCGCGCCAGAGCATCGTAATAGCCTGCGAGCCGTTGGGCCGCGTCGCCGTCAACGCCCAGACCGAGATCACGCCAATGGGTAGGGCCGGCATCTTCAAAATAATCGTCGGCGATGTTGAAGCCGCCAATGATCGCATGGGTATCATCCGCAAGCGTCATCTTCTGATGATTCCGCAGCAAATAGCGGCGGCCAAAGCGCGCGGAGAAACGGCAGACGCTGGCTCCGGCATCAACCAGAGGCGCAAGGAACGCGTCGCTCGCTGAGCTCCCGAATCCGTCGATCGTAAGCGAAACGGTGACCTTGCGTCCCAGGGCGGACAGCAACGCGTCGCGTACTTTGGTCCCCGCACGATCTTCGTTAAAAATGTAATAGAACAGTCGGAGGCTGGATTTTGCCGCGTCGATGAGCGAGATCAGTGCATCCATTCGCTGCGCGCCCGTGAAATAGGGCGTCAGCAAAATACCGTCGACGGAATACGTCTGTGAAGGAGTTTCCGTCATCGCTCGCCAACCCATTTATCGGGCGCCGGTTCCACAATGATCGGCCGATTTGATTGACAGCGAAGACCGCGCCTGTTAGGCGCCCGACTTTCCATTAGCCCTGTCATATAGCGGAGCGTTTCATATGGCGCGCGTCACCGTCGAGGATTGCGTCGACAAAATTCCTAACCGGTTCGATCTGGTATTGCTTGCGTCCCAGCGGGCGCGGCAGATTTCTTCTGGAGGCGAGCTCACGATCGACCGCGATCGGGATAAAAATCCGGTCGTCGCCTTGCGCGAAATTGCCGAAGAAACCGTTTTGCCGGCCGATCTTCTGGAAGCCGTGGTTGGCGGGCTGCAGCGTTTCCGCGTCGACGACGACGATGCGCCAGACGAACTCGGCTCGCTCAGCGCTTCGGCCGAGGCGTTGCGCCTCACCGCTGCCGCGCCGCCGCGCAATCAGAATATTGGTCCTGATTACGACTGATTGATCTCACCGCGATCCACCCAGGTGAGATCGCTTGGATCGAGTGGACGCCCATCAGAGGCAACCACACGCATCTGCGATATGGGTTTGTGATCGCGCCTATCGACCAGCACCGGATTGCACGGCGTACAGGCCTCCCAACGTTCGCCCCATTGTCGAAGTGCGACCAGCGTAGGCAATAATGCCTCGCCCTTGGGTGTGAGCTGATACATCACCTTTCGGCGATCATCCTCACAGCCGCTCCGTCGCAAGATCCCGTGCTGGACCAGCTTTGTTAGGCGGTTGGCCAAAATATTCCGGGCGATGCCGAGCTGCGCTTGGAATTGTTCGAAATGGTTAAGGCCGTTGAATGCACCCCGCAGGATCAAAAACGACCAACGCTCGCCCATCACTTCCAGCGCGGCCGGAAGGCTGCATTGCCCAATGATTTTGTAAAGTTGATCGCTCTCCACGGACGCAAGATAAGCGCAATTGCCGCGCGCGCAAAGGCCGATCTATGCGGAATACCGCTTGGATTGTGTCCCGCGCGACGCGGCGAACATGAAAAGCAGGGATAACCTTATTTCTCCGCGGGTTTTTGTTGCATCCATGGGCATTAGCACCACATCATAGAGGCGTGCTAAGACAATATGAACTGGTGGAGCGGGTCAAAGGCTACGATCCCGATGCGGACGAAGCCATGCTCAACCGCGCCTATGTGTTTTCGATGCAGGCGCACGGTAGCCAAAAGCGCGCCAGCGGAGATCCGTATTTCAGCCATCCGATCGAAGTCGCCGGTATTCTGACTGACCTGCGCCTTGATGACGAAACGATCGTGACCGCGATCCTTCATGATACGATCGAGGATACGGTTGCAACGCCGGAGCAGATCGAGAAAGCATTCGGACCCAGCATCGCCCGCCTAGTCGATGGCGTCACGAAGCTTTCGAAGATCGAAGCGCAAACTGAAAATGAGCGCGCTGCCGAAAATCTCCGCAAGTTCCTGCTGGCCATGTCGGACGATATCCGTGTGCTGCTCGTCAAGCTGGCCGACCGCCTGCACAACATGCGGACGCTGCATTATATTCCTTCGGTCGACAAGCGTCGCCGCATCGCCCGCGAAACCCTGGATATCTATGCGCCGCTCGCCGAGCGTATCGGTATGTACGAGTTCATGAAGGAAATGCAGGAACTTGCATTTCGCGAGCTCGAACCGGAAGCCTATGCCTCCATCGTCAAGCGCCTTGCCCATCTTCACGAGGGCGGCGGCAATCTGATCGCGCGCATCGGATCAGGCGTGCGGATGCTGCTCGGCCGTAGCGGGATCAAGGCCGAGGTCGTTGGCCGGGAAAAACATCCTTATTCAATATGGAAGAAGATGGCTGAACGGCACATCAGCTTCGAGCAACTATCCGATGTCATGGCCTTCCGGGTGATCGTTGGCGATGCGGCCGAGTGCTATCGCGCGCTTGGGCTCATTCATCAGAAGTGGCCGATGGTCCCTGGCCGTTTCAAGGACTATGTCTCCACCCCGAAGCGCAACGGTTACCAATCCTTGCACACCTCGGTGATTCATACCGAAAAGATGCGGATCGAGATTCAGATCCGATCGGCGGAAATGCACGCGCAGGCTGAATATGGACTGGCAGCGCACTGGGCCTACAAGCAGTCCGATATTGTAAAGCCGGACGGGCAAATAAGCTGGATTCGGGACCTGATCGAGATACTCGATCACGCCGGCTCAGCGGAAGAACTTCTCGAGCATACGCGCCTCGCCATGTACGCGGACCGCATTTTTGCGTTCACGCCAACGGGCGAGCTCATCCAGCTGCCCAAGGGAGCGACACCGGTTGACTTTGCCTATGCGGTCCATACCGACCTAGGTGATCAAACCGTTGGCAGCAAGATCAACGGGCGGGTAGTTCCGCTGCGCACGCCAATCGAGAATGGCGACCAGGTCGAAATTCTGCGCTCAAAGGCACAGGAGCCCGAAGTCAACTGGCTAGGATTCGTTACGACGGGCAAAGCGCGAGCCGCAATTCGGCGCTACGTTCGCCACAAGGAGCGCGAAGAAACGATAGCGCTGGGCCGCAAGTTCTACGACGAGATCGTTGCGCGTTTGCCCGCGCAGCTGGGGCAGGAAGCACTGGCAGCGGCATGCCGACGGCTGAATCTACCGGACGCTGAAGCGCTCATGGAGGCGATCGCGCGGAGAACGCTGACAGACGCACAGATACTGGAAGCGTTAATGCCCGGATCAGCCGGCGGCGACAATGCACTGCCCGTGCCCGCGCAGCGTGAGCCCATTTCCATGCGCGGCCTTACACCTGGCGTCGCCTTTAACCTCGCGACATGCTGCCATCCCGTGCCCGGCGACCGTATCGTCGGCCTGCGTAAGCCCGGTGAATCTGTCGAGGTTCATGCGATCGACTGTCCGTTCCTCGCGGAGAGTGTCGATGCCGACTGGGTTGATCTCGCATGGGGCGACGGATCTGACGGCGGAACGGCCCGGCTTTCCGTCGTGGTCAAGAATGAAGCTGGCACCTTGGGGGTGGCCGCCGGCATTCTTGGCGCCCATGGCGCCAACATCGTCAATCTTGGACTAGTGCACCGGGATCACGGCTTTCACACTTATCACATCACGATCGAGGTACGGGATGTGCAGCATCTGATGCGTATACTCGCGGGGCTGCGCGCGGCAGACGCTGTTAGTCAGGCTGAGCGCATCTAGTTTGCAAACGCGACATTACGGGAGGGCGCTCACCTATCATTGTGCGATGCAGCATGATACCCTGCAGCGCAACCAACTACGGAGTCGTTCGTTCATTGGCTATTAAGCTCCTGGAGATTTTCTGAATGAGCAATTTGCCGCTCGAACCCCCTTTGGACCAGCACATCTTGATGCACACGGTTGCACGTTCGCGGCAGAATATTGACAAGATCGCGCTTATTGGAAACTTTCTTCCACGGCGATGTGGCCTTGCAACTTTCACGACCGATAGCTGGTCAGCGCTACGCGACCGTTTTCCTGCGGTTGCGGTCGATGTCTATGCCATGACCGATCCCGGTCAGTCTTATGATTATCCGGAAGCTGTCACCGCGCAAATCAATCAGAACGAACCGGAATCCTATCTCTCTGCCGCCCGACAGATCGAGCAAAGCGGTGCCGACGTAATTTGGCTGCAACATGAATTTGGCATCTTCGGCGGTGACGCGGGCGATCATATCCTTCGCTTGCTCGATCGGACGACGGCGCCCTTGCTCGTGACCCTCCACACCATTCTTGAGAATCCCGATCCGGCCCAGCGTCGGGTGATCGATGCCCTGCTTCGCCGTTCCGCCAAGATCATCGTTATGGCTGAAGCAGGGCGCGAAATCTTGATCCGGCGTTATGGCGCGCGTGCGAGCCAGATAGCGATCGTGAAACACGGCATACCCGATCGTCCGTTCGTCGCGCCCGATGCCATGAAGACAAAACTTGGTCTCGCCGGCCATGACGTGATCCTGACCTTTGGCCTGCTTTCGCCGGACAAAGGCATCGAAACGCTAATCGGGGCGCTCCCGGACATCGTCGCTCATGCCAGACGACCCGTGACGTACATCATTCTCGGCGCCACCCATCCACATCTCGTCGCCCACGAGGGCGAAGCTTATCGCGATCGGCTCAAGGCGCAAGTGGTCGCCCTTGGTCTCGAAGCCAATGTGCGGTGGGTAGACGCGTTTGTCGAACTGGACGAACTGGCGGACTATCTAACCGCAGCGGACGTCTATGTGACGCCCTACCTCAATCCGGCGCAGATCACCTCGGGTACGCTTTCCTACGCCATCGGCCTTGGAAAACCGGTCGTATCCACCCCGTACATTCACGCCCGCGAATTGCTCGCGGCGGATCATGGTCGCATCGTGGATTTCCGGGACAGCGCGGGCTTTTCCCGTGAGATTTCGGCGCTGCTTGATGACGATGAAACCCGCGATACGTTGCGCCAGCGGGCCTATGCACTCGGCCGTACCATGATTTGGCCACGTTATGCGGAGGCCGTCATGGCAGAATGTGAGTTGGTTCGTGATTTCGTCCCCACCCGGATCACGGCCGCGCCAAAACGGGCAATCCCCACTTCCGTATCTTTCAACGCGATCGAGCGGCTGAGCGACGAAACCGGCATGTATCAGCATAGCCTCTATTCAGTGCCGGATCGCAACCATGGCTATTGCATCGACGATAACGCCCGCGCGCTGTTATTGATGAACGCGCTCACTGACTTGCCCGACGCACAACATGATCGATGGGCACCGACATACGCGTCGTTTATCCAATACGCCTGGAATCCAGATAAAGGCAGTTTCCGCAATTTCATGGCATTCGATCGCAGCTGGCTCGAGGAAGTCGGATCGGAAGACAGCTTCGGCCGGACGTTGTGGTCGATCGGCATTACTGCGCGCGACAGCCGCCTGAGCCAGTTACGTCATTGGGCGCGCAGCCTGTTCGATCAGGTTGCCGGCCATGTGATGAAGCTGAGCTCGCCCCGGGCGCAAGCCTTCGCGATCTTGGGTGCGGTTGGTATGGGTGAAGCGCATCCGCGCCATTCGCTCGCGCTGGAAATCATGACCACCATGGGGGAAAATCTTCTCGCCCTCGTGGCTCGCAATCGTCGGCCTGATTGGGCCTGGTTCGAGATCGTTCTTGCATATGACAACTGCCGTTTGCCGGAAGCATTGCTCAGAGCCGGTCGCGCGCTGGGGCGCCAAGACATGGTTGATGTCGGCCTTGAAACACTCGAGTGGATCATAACCCAGCAGACCGCGGAAAAAGGCCATTTCAGAGCGGTGGGTTCAGATAGCTTCGGCCGCGAATTTGCGCCGCCGGAACCCTTTGATCAGCAGCCATTGGAAGCATGGGCGACGATCGATGCTTGTTCGGCCGCGCTGACTATCACCCTCGACGAACGCTGGCGACAAACGGCGCTGACGGCCTATCGCTGGTTCCTGGGTGAGAATGATCTCGGACTTGCGTTGGGCGATCCCACGACGGGAGAGTGTTTTGACGGGTTGATGCCGGGCGGGGTTAATCTCAATCAGGGTGCTGAGTCCGTTTTGGCATTTCATCTCGCAACCAGCGCCATAAAAACACTTTTGAGTGAAAATCAGCAGGATCGGGAGTTGAGCCTGAGCGCGCGATAATTTAACGCGGGGGCCGATGCTAGCTGTTCACTATGATGCGCTGAGACTTCGCGCAGATCCGTCGCGAGTGGTGGTTCGGCCATTTCACTTGCCGCATCAGCCCGATATCAATGGACAAACCCGATCCGAAAGGATCGTAGAACACGTTCTTTCGCTCGATTCGCCAGCGATCCAGTCGGAGCTTTTGCTGGTTTTCAAGGATTTCGAAGCGCGGCACTGGCAAACCCGCAAAGTGTTCGAAAAACGATTCAAGCAGGTTGAAGATCATCTTGGATTGGAGGGGTCGAAACTCTCGCAAGATGTTCAGGAACTGATCGGCGCCTATTTCTGCCACGAATATAGCTATGCTGCTGCCGCGTTGATGAACCCGAGCGTCGTACGCCATCCAGATCAAAGCGGACTACAGCCAGGCTCGATCCGCCTGATAATGTCGTTGCGGGCGGTCGGCGAGGGGCATATTTCTTCCGTTGCGTTTCGCGAAGGCATCGTTTCAGATCAGCGCGAATTCGAATTGATGCCTGAACCTCCCTTCGCAACGGCCGCCAATTCCGCGACGCTGGCCAGCGCGCGCGAAGACGGGCCGATTATGATCCATCGTGATCGCGACGTTTCCATTTCCGGCACGGTTTTGTTTCCGATCACCGACGCACAGCGCAACGGGCTCGAGGATTTGCGCCTCGTCTCCTTCACCCACCCGGATGGCAGCACCGAATGGCTGGGAACCTACACCGCCTACAATGGCTACCAGATTCGATCCGAACTGCTTCGCACCCACGATTTCAGGGATTTCGAGATGGTGCCGCTGCGAGGGAGCGCTGCCCGAAACAAGGGTATGGCGCTGTTTCCTTCTGCCGATGACGGCATTTACCGGATGATCGGGCGCCAGGACGGCGAAAATCTGTTCCTTATCGAATCCGATAATTTGGAGAACTGGGGCGAAGGCCGGTTGCTGATGAAGCCCAAATATCCGTGGGAGTTCGTTCAGATCGGGAATTGCGGATCCCCGATCGAACTGGACGAAGGTTGGCTGGTGCTCACCCACGGCGTCGGAGCGATGCGCAAATATTCGATTGGCGCTGCGCTCTTCGACAAGAAGAACCCGTCCAAGCTTCTGGGCCGGACGTCAGAGCCGATCCTGCATGCTTCGGACGAGGATCGTGAGGGCTATGTGCCGAACGTCGTCTATACGTGTGGCGCTATGCGCGTCGGCAACGACATCTTCATGCCCTATGGCGTGGCCGACAGCTCGGTCGCGTTCGCGTTCGTTCCAATTTCAGACCTGCTCGGCCTGATGTAGAGTCCGGCCCGTCCTGGGTCATCGAATTTCTTTCGGTTTAACGCCTGAACCGCTGCGCGCGCGATCCATCCGAGCTTTGCTGATTTCGAGGTAGTTACCCGATGGTCCCAGGCCGCAGCTTTGCGGGCGCGAACCTCGCGTGCAATGTCGCCATAGATGCCGGCCGCTGCCAGCACGGCCCAGGCTGATCGATACGGCAAAGCCGCCGCCCCGAAACGCGCGCTGGCTTCGTAGGATTCGGCCCTGTCCGCCAGGCGCTTAGCCAGGATCGCCAGGCGCGGGCGATGATGCGGCTTCAACTCTTCGCCCGGCGGAATATCCATCTCGGCAAGCCAATCCGTCGGAAGATAGGATCGCCCGCTAGCGGCATCTTCGGCAATGTCACGCGCGATATTCGCCAGCTGGAATGCTATGCCAAGATCACACGCCCGATGGAGCGTCCCGTCATCTTGCGGATCGACGCCCATTATGATCGCCATCATGCAACCGACGGCGCCGGCAACATGATAGCAATAGCGGTAGAGGTCGTCTTCGTTGCGCGGGTGAAAGCCTGCCGCATCCAGCGCAAAACCGTCGACGAGATCGTGGGCGTAGACATGCGGAATATGGCATTCGCGCGCCACCACGCCCAGCGCGTCGAAGGCGGGATCGCCGACCCACTCGCCGGTTAATGCGACTTCGGTCTTCCGCCTGATTTCAGCGAGAAGCGCCTCTTCGAGGACACTGCCATCCCCTGCTCCGCCCATTGTCTGACCATCGGCAATATCGTCGGCCTTCCGGCACCAGGCGTACAACAACCATGCGCGCTCACGGGTTATTCGATCAAACAAGCGGCTCGCGGCTGCGAAACTTTTCGAACCGCGCCTTATGCTATCGCGCGCGAAATCGACCAGCGCCGCACGGTCAGCGATTGAGGTCATCGAGCATCAGCCCGGCAGTCGCCTTGGCCGAACCCACGACCCCGGGGATGCCAGCACCTGGATGGGTGCCCGCACCCACGAAATAAAGGTTGGGTATCCGGTCATCGCGATTGTGAACCCGGAACCAGGCCGATTGGGTGAGGATCGGCTCGAGACTGAACGCGGATCCCAGATGAGCGTTGAGATCACGCCCGAAATCCGCCGGCGTATAATGAAAGCTGGTCACGATGCGCTCGCGAATATCGGGAATGAGGCGACGCTCGATTTCGTCCAAAATGCGCTCGCGATAGATCGGCGCGATTTCATCCCAATCGACCGGCAGCTTACCCATATGCGGCACCGGCGCCAGCGCATAGAAGGTGGAGTATCCTTCCGGTGCCAGGCTCGGGTCGCTGATGGTCGGATGATGCAGGTAGAGCGAAAAATCACCCGGCAGGACGCCGTGATCATAAATATCCTTCAGCAATTCACGATAGCGCGGCCCAAAGAGGATCATGTGGTGCGGTATTCCGGGCCATGTACCCTTGATCCCGAAATGCACCACGAAGAGTGAGGGCGAGAATTTCTTTCCGACCAGCTTTTTGCCTGCCTTCTGCCCGCGCGTGGAATGGCGGAGCAAGTCGCGATAGCTGTGGACGATATCGGCGTTGCTTGCGACAGCGTCAAAATCCTGACGCCAGCCGCTTTTCGTGCGTAAGCCGGTCACCTTGTCCCCCAGCGTCTCGATCTGCTCGACCGGATCGTCCAGTCTGATGGCACCACCCAGACGTTCGAACTGGGTAACCATCGCTTGCACCAGTGCATGCGTGCCGCCCTTTGCGAACCAGACGCCGCCATCCTTTTCGAGCTTATGAATCAGGGCGTAAATCGCACTTGTCGTCATAGGATTCCCGCCGACGAGGAGCGTGTGAAAGCTGAGGGCCTCGCGCAGCTTTTCGTTCTTCACGTAAGAAGAGACGATCGAATAGACCGAGCGCCAAGCCTGATATTGCATCAATGCTGGCGCTGCCTTCACCATCGATGCAAAATCGAGAAATGCGACGTGGCCCAGCTTTTCGTAGCCCTCGGCGTAGACACCGGTCGAATAGGTCAAAAAGCGCTGATAGCCGGCGACATCTTCAGGATTGAGCGCCGCGATCTCGCGGCGGAGCGCCGCGTCGTCGTTGCTATAATCGAAATTCGTGCCGTCGTGCCAGTTGAGCCGATAAAAGGGCGATACGGGAAGCAAGGTCACATCTTCGGCCATGTCACGGCCGGACAATGCCCAGAGCTCGCGCAGGCAATCGGGATCAGTGATTACCGTTGGCCCGGCATCGAAGGTAAAACCCTCCTTGTGCCAGACATACGCCCGCCCGCCAGGCTTGTCCCGCGCTTCGACGATCGTCGTCTCTATCCCCGCGGATTGCAGCCGGATCGCAAGCGCCAGCCCTCCAAAGCCGGCGCCAATCACAGCGGCGCGGCAAATGCTTTCGCTCATCCCCTCCGCCTCAGCATGGCGGAAAGCGCGCGCCCGATTGGCACCGGGGGCTTGCCAGTCAATATGCTGACCTTGTCGGCAAAGTTTGATCGGCCGCCGTAGAAGCGCGCGATCAATCCTCTCCGGCTGCGATAGAATTTGTCCAGGATCTTCCATCGCTCCGGCGGCATGGCGGCGCGGAACAGCATTCGGCTCAGCATGCGATAAAAGCCACGGCTTCGCCAGGCACTGCGCGCATCGGCGTGAAGCGCGGTATGAAGCGCGTCGCCGCTTAAATCCTGCATTTTGGCAATTTTAACGGCTGTCCTTACTGCATCGGGCAAGGAATAACCGGTCACCGGATGGAAAAGTGCCGCGCGCATCCCGGCCTTGGCGACGCCGTGGCCGCCCGAGCGCCAATAGGCCTCGAAGTCGCCGCCCATCGCGACGGGCAGGACGCCGGTCTCCTCGCGCAGCACTTCGGCAACCCGCCAGCCTCGGCCAGCAGCATAATGCGCTATGCGCGGCGCGACGACGCCAGGCGTAAGATTGGGGCGGTCGCTGTAATAAGTGTCTTCTATCAAGAGGCGATCGGGCGCGAATGGCAGGACATAGACAAAACGATAGCCGTCGATCTGCTCAAGCGAGGCATCCATGATCACCGGGCGCTCAAGACCGTGAGGCTTATCGAGCCGCACCTCATGCCCCACGAATTTTTGCCAGCCGAGCGATAGATGGTCGAGATCACCAGTTCCGCGTGCATCGATCACACCGCTCGCTTCGATACGGCTACCATCGTCCATCAAAACCGAGGTTGGCCCAGCCGTATGCACCCGCCGTCCGGTGAGAAGGGCTTCCGGCGGCAAGGCCCTACGAACCGCTTCATCAAGCCGTTCCGAGCGAATGGAGTGATATGCGCTGTTCAGCGTTCGGCGATGGCGGGGAAAAGCGACGTCGTAGGCTGGCCAGCTGTGGCTGACGAGCGGCGCTGCGAGCCAGCGGTCCTCTTTTGCGATATCGCTCTCGAAGAAGGACCAGATATGATTGCCGCCGATCGTATCACCGGCCTCGATAAGCAGGACATCGAGATCCGGTCGCTTGCGAGCGAGCGCCAGCGCGATCAATCCTCCCGCAAGCCCTCCGCCCAATATTGCGATATCGCATCTGTTCGGTTGCACCATCCAGTTGCCATACACTGCCGTGGCACGGGATCAAACGGCGAGCGTTTTTTCCCATGCCAGCGCATCGCGCACGATGCCATCCAGGTCCGCATGGCGCGGACGCCACTCAGTCCGCGTAAGGATACGGCCGTTGTCGGCAACCAGTGCGTCCGGATCCCCAGCCCGGCGCGGTGACATTGCGCGCTCCAGAGTTACGCCGGCAACGCGATCAACCGCATCCAGCACCTCAAGCACCGAGAAGCCACGGCTGTAGCCGCAATTCATGATGTGGCTTTGCGCAGGATCGCTGGCCAGTAGCGTCAGCGCGTGAAGATGCGCGTCCGCAAGATCACTCACGTGGATATAATCGCGCACGCCCGTACCGTCGGGGGTAGAGAAATCCGTTCCGAACACTGCAACCTTCTCGCGTTTGCCCAGAGCGGCCTCTACGGCGATCTTGATAAGGTGGGTCGCGCCGACTGTCGATTGGCCCGAGCGGCCAGCCGGATCGGCTCCGGCCACGTTGAAATAACGCAGTGCGCAATAGTTGATGGGGTGCGCCGCAGCGACGTCCCCCAGCATGGCCTCTGTCATGAGCTTCGACATGCCATAAGGATTGATCGGCCTGGTCTGACCATCTTCCTGGATCGGGATGACATCTGGTATGCCGTAGGTCGCAGCGGTCGATGAAAAGATGAAGTGCTTCACCCCGGCCTTTACCGCGCTTTCGATCAGGCTGCGGCTGTTGGCCGTATTGTTGTGATAATATTTAAGCGGGTTTTCGACGGATTCGGGGACAACCACAGAACCTGCAAAGTGCATGATCGCACCGATCTTGTGGTCGGCCAGCACTTGGCCGACCAGTACCGGGTCACCGACATCGCCCTCGACGAACGTTGCACGCTCGTCGACTGCCCAGCGAAAGCCGGTGATCAGATTGTCAATCACGACTACGGGCCACCCTGCATCGGCAAGCGCAAGTACGGCATGACTACCAATGTACCCTGCGCCGCCAGTGACCAGAATGGGAAATTGGTTCATTGAGTACCCCTAATTGAAGCGCAAAACTTTCTATGTGTATCAACATTCTATATTTTGCGGTCAAGGCGCGCCGACGATGCTAACGTCCAAGGAGTGAAGGCAATTTTCGCGCGTTGCGACAAAGCGGCAGGAGCGACGGCATCCGATGTTGGCAATGGACGGGGATAACTTAGCCTCCGCCAGGCTGGACGTGCCCCTGCTGCGCGCGCCGCCCTTTCCGGGGGTGGCGGCGAATGTGGCTGCTGTCAGCGGGGTTCGATTACGTCCCTTGGCCGGCGCGCCGACCGCTTCTGATTTGGAGCGGGCCGATCGTCTGACCAAAGCGATCGCCCGGGAACGCGTGGGTGGCGCCTTTTGGAATCGGAGACGCGATCCCTGGGGAGAAGCCGGCTTGTCGACCGAAGAAGGCCGGCTGCTCAATCTGCTGTGCGCCACACACAGCGGGAATGCGACGGCAATGTCATCGGATGGCCGGAAAGAACTCGCCTACCGTCTGTTACTGGAAAACGCGGAATATCGGGATCCGTTCACGGATCGGCCTTGTTCGCCTGAAGCCGCGGTTGCGTTGTTGGGCTTCTGGCGCGCGCACCTTGAGCGCAATCCAGGTTATGGCGGTCGGCAGGTCGTCGCCGCTGGCATCGCTTCGTGGAAGCGTCGAGAAGTCGCCCAGCTCTTGTGGACTGGGGAAGAAAGCCAGCTCGATTTTGCCATTTCGGCAAAACAGGCGCTCAAGGACGCGAAAGCGGTGAATGCGGCTATCATCGCGTGGCCGGCCCGAACCGCTCCCGATCTGCCGCGGAAAGCGGCTGCCGAAGCCATTCCCTATTATCAGGTCGAAGACGGTTTCATTCGCTCGATCGGACTGGGGGCAGAATGTCATCCGCCTTTTTCCATTGTTCTTGATCGATCCGGTGCGCACTACGATCCAACGAAGCCAAGCGATCTTGAGAACTTGCTCAAGACCACGATATTTTGCCCGGAATTGATTGCACGTGCCGAAGATCTGATATCACTCATCGTCCAGTCCCGAATCAGCAAATATGAAGCGGGCGGCAAGAGTGATCTTCCGGAGCGGACCCGCCGCCGTATATTGGTCACCGGGCAGGTTGAAGACGACCTTTCGGTCATGTTGGGTGGTAACGGAATTACCAGCAACCTGGAGCTGTTAAGGCGCGCGCGCGAAATGGAGCCGGATGCGGAAATCTGGTTCAAGCCGCATCCCGATGTTGACGCGGGGCATCGCAAGGGAGCCGTGGCTGACACTAGTATTCTAGAACATGCCGATCTGATCATTCGGGACACCGCGATCAGCGATCTGTTCGATGCGATCGATGCCATCCACGTTTTGACGTCGCTGGCGGGCTTTGAGGCCCTGTTACGCGGAGTCGAGGTCGTCGCGCACGGCACACCCTTTTATGCGGGATGGGGACTTACGCGCGATCTGGGCGAAGTTCCCGAACGACGCGGTCGACAACTCAGCCTGCGCGAGCTTACGGCCGGTGTCCTTCTGCTTTATCCGCACTATCTCGATCCGGTCACCCACCTTCCCTGCACGCCGGAAGTTCTGATCAATCGTCTTTCTGCGCAAAAATCGCCGCAGCGGACTTGGCTGACGCGCCTTCGCAATCTACAGGGGAGGGCACGTCGAATGGCGAGCGAGCTAAAACTAAAATGAAACCGAAGCCAATCGAACGGCGCGCCTACCTCTTCCTTCAAGGACCGCCGGGCCCATTCTTCAAGAGATTGGGTGATACCCTCAAAGAACGCGGTTTCCCGGTGCACCGGATCAATTTCAATGGCGGTGATCGTGCCGACTGGCATGAAGATGCCATCGATTATCGCGGCCGGGCCAAGGACTGGCCGCATTATTTCGACAATTTTGTCGTCACACATCATATCACTGACGTAATATTATTCGGCGATTGCCGACCACTGCACGAAGCCGCCCATGGCATGGCGGTCTTGCGCAAGCTGCGAATCCATGTCTTCGAGGAAGGCTATATTCGGCCAGATTGGGTGACGATGGAGCTTGACGGCGTCAATGGCCGTTCCACCCTGTCGCGCGATCCGAAATGGTATGTCAGTCAGGCGAAAGCCCTGTTGGTTACGCCCGATCTGCCGCCGATTCCCGCGATACCGGGGCTGAGATCCAGGCAAGCATTCCGTTATTATTTCAACCTCACAAAGGGCGGATTGCGATTCCCCTTTTACCGCTCGCATCGTCCAAATACGGCAGTCTGGGAGGGCCTTGGCTGGTGCAACCGCTTTCTGGGCATGCCGCGCGCCGAAAAACGCACCGGCAAGACGCTCGCGAAGATCGCTACAGTCGATCATTTCCTGTTGCCGCTCCAGCTGAGCTCGGATCATCAGATCCGTGTCCATTCACCCTTCACGAACATGAAAGTGGCGACCGAATATGTTGTCGCAAGCTTCGCACGCTCGGCGCCGAAAGACGTGCATCTGGTCATCAAGCTCCATCCGCTTGATAATGGACTGGCACATTGGCGGCGCACGGTTTCACGTCTCGAACAGCTTTACGATATCAAGGGGCGCCTTCATTTCCTCGAGGGCGGCGACATCGCCCAGATTGTCCAGGGCGCGCGGGGCGTCGTTACTGTCAACAGCACGACCGGCACGCTCGCTCTCGGCGCCGGCGTGCCCGTAAAGGTGCTAGGCCGCGCGATATATGACATCGAGGGCATAACGGACCAAAGCATCCTTGACGATTTCTGGCAGGGACCGTCCAAACCCGATCCAAAGATCTATGATGCCTTCTGCCGCACATTGATCGATCGATGCCTGATCCGTGGCGGCTTTGCCAGCCCAGAGGGACTGCAGTTGCTGGTCGACGAAGCCTTCCGAAGGCTGACGACCAATAGCGAGGCCAGTCTCGTTGTCCGTAGTCTCGCGTGAATTTCGCTGATCAATACACCCGATGAGCGCAGTTGCCGTTGAGGTCGTTCAGCCGGAAATCATCCTCGATCTCTCTCGGTTGCTTTCGCGGATATTGCATCCGACACCGACCGGCATCGATCGCGTCGAAATGGCATACGCACGCGAACTTTTGCGCCTAATTCCCGATCAACTCCATTTCGCAGCGGTCCAGCCCTATGGCGCCTATGGGCGACTGCCGCGCAGGAACGTTCTCGAATTCCTCGATCAGACCGAGATGCTCTGGAACGGGCAGACGTCATTCTCCAAAACGCGGCTCCGCTTGCAGGCGGCGGCAAAGCTTTTTCAACTTCGTCCGCGTCGTATACCGTCACCGACGCCCGGCCGTGTGCGGATTTACCTTCAGGCTTCGCCCCATCATCTCGATCGCCCGGGGCGTGTGCGGGCGATTTTGCAACGCGAAGCTGCACGGTTTGTCTGCCTCGTCCACGATCTCATCCCCATCCAATATCCGGAATATGCGCGGCCCGGCGGCGCTGAGCGGCACGGGCGACGGATCGACACGCTGGGGCAACATGCCGATGCGCTCGTTGCAAACAGTGCGGCCACGCGGGAAGCGCTCATTGCGTATCTCACGCCGACCGGCGGCTTTCCGGATATTACCGTTGCCCATCTGGGAACCCACGTGGGCGCCGACACTGCACCGACCCTTCAGGTCGCTTCGCCCTATTTCATCTGCGTGGGCACGATCGAGCCCCGCAAGAACCATTTGCTGCTGCTCAACTTGTGGCGGCGGATGGCCGAGGAAAAACGACCCGGGGAGATCATTCCAAAACTCGTTCTGATCGGCCGCCGGGGTTGGGAAAACGAAAATGTCATCGACATGCTTGATCGCTGCCCCGCCCTTACGGATCACGTCGTCGAGGCAAAGCGGGTATCGGATCGCGATATCGAAGGCTTGATCCGCGGTGCGAAAGCACTCCTCCTTCCCTCCTTTGCGGAAGGCTATGGAATGCCTGTCGCAGAGGCGTTGGCGATGAACGTACCCGTCATCTGCAGCGATATCGCCGCGCTGCGCGAAGTAGGCGGCCAGGCGCCCGAGTATCTCGATCCGGTGGATGGAATGGCCTGGCTATCTGCAATCAGAGCATACGCTACCGAAGATTCCCGCGAGAGAGCCGCGCAGCAAGAGCGGATAGCATCATGGTCGATGCCGACGTGGCCAGATCATTTGAAAGCGGTGCTCACGATATGCTCGAGGATAGCGACTACGAATGTGGCAGGCTAAAGGCGCCTTGTCCCGCAATCTTGCCTGTATGGCGAAATGCAATACTCTCATGCGATGGCATTCGATGTACGAGACCTGGTCGATGAGGGCAGCAGCGCTGCGGTTTATCGCCTGCCTGAGAAACAGGTACTGAAGCTTTTCAGGGACAGCATGGCTGAAGAACTGGTGCGTTACGAATATGACGCTGCGCGCTTTGCTCATGATTCAGGCATTTTTGTCGGGCGGCCGGTGGAGATGCGCAGGTTCGACGATCGGTGGGGCATCATATTTGAAGATCTGGAACGCCCAACTCTGCGGGTGGAACTTAATCGCAAGCCCTTGCGCCAATTGGCGTCGCTTAGGCACTGGCCGAGCGGCACGCACAAATCCACCAACACCCCGGCAAAGACCATCTCGTTTTCCAACGCCACGCGTTGTTTCGACGCATCGAGTCCGCGCATGTCTCGGACGCACTGAAATGTGCGGAGCTTAACGTCCTTGATGACCTGCCGGTGAGAGATCGTTTGTGCCATGGCGATCTCCATCCCGGCAACGCGATCATGACAGGACAAGGCCTGGCCATCATCGACTGGTTCAAGGCAAGCATCGGTCATCCAGCGGCCGACGTCACGCGCACCGAGCTGTTGCTGCGGTTTGCCCAATATGGAGTCCGGCTGCGTCATATTCCACTGCTCCGGGTCCGCCGCCATGTCGCTGCCGCCTCCTATCTTCGCTTCTACGCCAAGGCTTCTGGTCTGGCGCTAAACGACATATCGCGCTGGCGCTTGCCGGTCGGCGTCGCTTGGTTGCAGGGACAGGATGGCATTCATGAAGACGGGCTGAGAAAGCTTCTCGCCCGGCTCACACGCAAGCATGTCGAGAAGGCACAAAATATTCTGAAAATCTATGTGCACCTTTTACCGCTGCCATTGATCGCGTTGCAATCCTGTTGATCGCACGCGACTTGCAACCACTCCGCGGACCGCGCAAAATGCCGGTATGCAGTGGCGCTTTCCATTTTTCAGACGCGAGGTCCCGATTGCCGAAAATGCCCGGGAATTCTGCGTTCCCGAGGGACAGCGAGTCTACGCGATCGGCGACGTGCATGGTCGATTCGATTTGCTGGTCCGATTGATCGAGCGCATAAAATCGGACGGCCGTGATCGCGGCCCCGCGGATATCCAGGTCGTAATGCTTGGCGATCTCGTCGATCGCGGCCCTGAATCCGCCCACGTGCTTGAATATCTGCGCGCGCAGCAAGGCGGCTTTGCTACCTTTCATTGCATCGCGGGAAACCATGAGGAAGCCATGCTTGCCTCCATTGGCGATGACGCATTGCCCGAGGAAACAGGTTGGCTCACCTATGGCGGGCGCGAAACGATGCTGAGTTACGGCGCGGAAGATTCACTGTTTAGCGCGAAGGGCGCTGAACTGGCCGCCCGGATGCGAAAGCATATCCCTGAAACCCACATAGCCTTCCTCAACAGCTTGCCCGACCGCGTGATGATCGGCGATTATCTCTTCGTTCATGCCGGCATTCGTCCCGGCGTTCCTATCGACCAGCAGACAAGCGCTGACCTTCGCTGGATCCGCGATCCGTTCCTTACCGATGATCGCGATCATGGCATGATGGTCGTTCATGGCCATACGATCCGGCAGGGGCCGGAGATTCGCCATAATCGCATCGGAATTGATACCGGCGCATATAATAGCGGCATCCTGACCGCGCTGGCCCTTGAGGGAAATAACCGATGGTTCCTCGCTGAAGGTTCACGGGCCAGCTAAGTTACCTCAATGGGCAATGGGACATTCTTGCGCCACGCGCTGTGGCCATGGTGGCTGATGCAGCTGGCCACCGGCGCGAAGAGTTTCGCAGACAATCCGGTAATCGGATCGCGGCGGCTGAACCACGCCGGGCTTCATGTTCTGCGGCTAAAGCTTGCCCATCGCATGGCGGCCATTCGCCGCCGCCGCCTCGCGCACGAGATTGATCCGGCCGATCGCGCCGCGTTCGATAGAGATGGCTTCGTCTTGAAACACGACTTTCTCGATCCCCAGACATTCGCAGCGTTGCGCGATGGCGTACTTTCCTATTGCGGACCTGCACGCGAGACGGTTCAAGGCGATACCATCACCAGGCGGCTGGCGCTCGATCCGCAGGCGTTGGCGGCGATCCCGGCTGCTCGCGCCCTGCTGCAGGATCCGTGTTGGCACGGCCTTGTCCGATACGTCAGCTCCAGCAAGATGGAACCTTTGCACTATATTCAGTCGATTTTTGCCAGTCTGTTCGATGCTCCGCCTGATCCGCAGCAGGAGCTCCATGCTGACACCTTCCATCCGACCATGAAGGCTTGGCTGTTCCTGACGGATGTCCGAGAGGATGAAGGCCCGCTGACCTATGTTCCGGGATCTCATCGCCTCACTCCCGAACGGATTTCATGGGAGCAAAAGACCAGCCTTTCCGCCGCGCGCGCAGAACGACTGACGTCGCGGGGTTCTTTCCGCATCGATCGCGAAGAACTGGCGTCGTTGAATTTGCCTGAGCCGCGCATCTTTGCCGTCCCCGCCAATACGCTCGTGGTGGCAGACACTTTCGGATTTCACGCGCGTGGGCGATCTGCCCATCCCTCCACGCGAGTGGAAATCTGGTCATATGGCCGCCGTAATCCATTTCTACCCTGGACCGGGCTCGATCCTCTCAGTCTGCCGGGCATCGCGGAACGACGCGTGCCCGCAAGATGGCGGTTTTATGATCGGTTCGAGCGCTGGCTGGGGCAGCCTTGGCGCAATGTCGGCAACAAGACCGCTGGTAAGGTTTGAGGTCGTCGTCTCCGTCAAACCTGTGCAGACCAACGACATGTCGGAAATTGCGCAAACAGCATTGTGCTATTGTGCTGCGCTGCATATAGGGCAGTAATAATTGGTTAACAATGCGGGCGCAGTTTCGGGGAAGATACCAAAGGGATTGACGCGTGCTGACAGATATTACGCAAAGACAAAGCGTAAGCGGCCATAGTTCAATAGAAGACATATTGGCGCGCGGGCGCGCTGTTATTGAAACAGAAGCCGCCGCGCTCGTTCAATTGGGCCAGGCGCTCGACGAAAATTTTGCGCATGCGACTGATCTGATCTTGGCCACCCGCGGGCGTGTCGTGGTAACGGGCATGGGTAAGTCCGGCCATATCGCCCGGAAGATTGCAGCCACCCTGGCCTCTACCGGGACCCCATCCATTTTCGTTCATCCTGCAGAAGCCGCACATGGCGATCTCGGCATGCTGATGCGTGATGACGTGCTGCTTGTCCTTTCCAATTCCGGGGCGACCAGCGAATTGCGCATGATCATGCGACACGCCAAATTGCTTGGGTGCGGCATTATCGGGGTCGCGTCGCAATCCAACTCTCCTGTGATGAACGCGTCGGACGTCCGGCTGCGTCTACCGAGCGCGCGTGAGGCTTGTCCGGCCAATATCGCCCCGACGACCTCTACGATTCTGATGCTTGCTTTGGGTGATGCCCTGGCGATCGCTGTGATGGGCATTCGCGGCATTTCACGTGAAGGACTTCAGGTATTGCACCCCGGCGGAGTCATTGGATCGCGGCTGCTTCCTGTTAGTGAAATCATGCATTGCGGCGGCGATATTCCTTTGGTCGAAGCCATAACGCCAATGCGCGAAGTGCTGGTCACGATTACACAAAAAAGTCTTGGCATCGCAGGCGTGGTCGACGGGGATGGCAAACTGGTTGGCGTGATCACAGACGGCGATCTCAGGCGCCATGTCGAGCAATTGCTCATGAGCACGGCGGCGGACGTGATGACGACGCACCCCAAAACCGTCCCGGAAGGCACATATGCTGAAGATGCGCTCGCGATCATGAACGCCAACAAGATCACTGGCCTGTTCGTAATGCGCCATGATGCGCCCGATATTCCGATCGGCCTCGTCCACATCCATAACTTCTCCCGGCTTGGTCTGATCTGATTCCATGACATCCGGTGGCCGTCCGACCGTCGGCATCATCATTCCGGCCCGCTTTGAATCGAGCCGCTATCCCGGCAAACCGCTGGCACCGATCCATGGCGCGACCGGCCTCGCAAAGCCACTGATCGAGCGAAGCTGGCTCGCGGCAAAGGCCGTGCCTGATGTCGACGCAATCTGGATCGCCACCGACGACGAGCGCATTGCTGAAGCAGGAAGAGCCTTCGGCGCAGAGGTCGTCATGACGTCCTCATCATGCCGAAACGGCACGGAACGATGTGCTGAGGCGATCACCCGTCTAGGTGACAACACTCCCGATATTATCGTTAATCTACAAGGTGATGCATGCCTTACGCCAGCGGAAATTGTCACCCGCATGATAGCGCATATGCGCGATGTTCGAGAAGTTTCAGTGGCTACGCCGGCGATCCGTTGCAGCCCGACTCTCTATCAGCACCTGGTCGGTGACCAGGCCGCGGGCCGGGTTGGTGGAACCACGGTCGTGTTCGACAGCAGGAACGAGGCACTCTACTTTTCAAAGCGCGTCATTCCCCATCTTCCGCTCGATCACCCTATTGATGAGGATCTTCCGGTCTACCTCCATATAGGCCTTTATGCGTACCGGCCGTCAGCGTTGATCGAATATATGAACACACCGCCATCTGTACTCGAACTGCTTGAGGGGCTGGAACAGCTGCGTTTCCTCGATGCGCGAATCCGGATCGCCGCAGTCATTTGCGATACTCCCAATTGGGATGTGATCGAACTTAACAATCCGACAGACCTTGCACCGATCGAGCGCATCCTTAAAGCGCGCGGTGTGGAATAAGCGGGGTCGAGATGCAGCTATGCGGACATGAAGTCGGGCTCGGAAAGAAGCTTTTTCTGATCGCAGGCCCGTGCGTCGTCGAAAGCGAAGCGCTGTGCCTGACAGTTGCCGAAGAGCTAAGCCGCATTGCCGACAGGCTCGACATGCTGGTGATCTTCAAGGCCAGCTTCGACAAAGCGAACCGAACGTCCGGCAGCTCCTTCCGCGGTCCAGGGATGGAAGAAGGGCTGCGGGTACTCGAAAAGGTACGCCGTGAGACGGGCCTTCCCATTCTGACTGATGTTCACCTCCCCGAACAGGCGCGTCCCGTCGCCGAAGTCGTCGACGTTCTTCAGACGCCCGCCTTCCTGGCACGCCAGACAGACCTCATCGAAGCGGTCGCCGCCTCAGGAAAGCCCGTAAACTTCAAAAAAGCCCAGTTTATGGCCCCACCAGATATGAAACCACTCATCGCAAAAGCGCGAGAGTCGGCCGAACAAGCAGGAAAGACAACCAATCAGTTCCTGGTTTGCGAACGCGGAACGAGCTTTGGCTACAATAATCTCGTGGTCGACATGCGCAGCTTGGTCGTCATGCGTGAGACAGATTGCCCGGTGGTGTTCGACGCAACCCACAGCGTTCAGCAGCCCGGCAGCCTCGGCACTCAGTCCGGTGGGCAGCGAGAATTCATACCGCATCTTGTTAAAGCGGCGGCGGCAGTCGGCATCGCTGGCCTATTTGTCGAAACTCATCCGAATCCGATCGGAGCCCTCTCCGATGCGTCTACATCATGGCCGCTGGATCAGCTTGAAGAGCTGATAACCGATGCAATTGCTGGTGGCCCACAGCCGTTTTAGCTTTTTTCTACACTTTGGTTAGTTCGTTGATCGTTCGATAGCCACGCCCCCCCAAAATTGGAGCGGCGATACAAGAAATGGGTTTGTGAAGTGTGAATCAAGGTTTTCCTCGAGTTGATGGGCATGCCGCAATCACGGGCGGCTGAGTTTCTCGCTTGGGAAACCCAACTCATTCTTCTGCGTGAGGTTCCTAGCACTACACGCTAGCTGTGGTGAGTTTAGATAGCTAGCGTGAGGTGGCCGAAACCAACCCGCTTTTCCAAACTCAGAACGTGAAAGCTAGTCGAGCTTCACCGCTTTTTCCTACTTGCTAAAGGTCGTCAAAGGCTACAATTCTCTGATAAGCTCCCATAAAATCTCATTGTCAGCGACAGGTATGCCGCCATCTCGTGGCCAGAATGAGCCTGTATACCCGGCGATAAATCGTCCAGTAAGTGGGCGGCCAACTTCGACGTGATGTGCAAGCATGGGAGGGATGGGATTACCGGGATGAGCTGTCGTAATAATCTCACCATCTTCGAAGATGTCAGGCGGGCATTCGTGGCTGAAAAGGCTGGCACGTGGGTCCATCATATCGGCTGCCACCATGAGATCCTGAGATGAGGCTTCGAGATCAACGTCCATCCAAAGACACATCAAATTTGGCGGACGCCAATCACGAAAAGTATCCGCGAAGAAGCCTTTATGAAACTCGACTGCCTCAATCGCGCCAAAGCGGGTTACGTGATCGCGGACTTCATCCAGGGCGCCTGCGTACTGCCCGGATTGATAGCCTGAACCTTCCGCAGTAGGAAGTCCCTCAAACGAGTCGAAAATGTGCATGCGCACGCCAAGTTGCTGGCATGCGAAGCTCAGCATGGCCGAGCTGTAGCCTTTAAAGCATCCAAACTCAGCGAAATCGCCGGTTACACCCCAAGATTTCAAAACATAGAGTTGATGGATGATAGCGAATAATTCGCGCACCGAGTTTGGCTTACAATGGAAATCAGCAGCCCCATTAGCAGCTTGAGCGTTCGTGGATGGAAAGTGCCGTTCCACAAATCGGCAATGGGCTAATGTAGCGGACAGATAGCGGGCATAATCAGCCAGCACTGGCAACGAACCAAGGTTTGGCGCGGCCAATAGCTGACGGAGCCGTTTTACAAATCTCCGTTGCCCTTCAGATGATGACAGATCGGAGCAATCCTCCGGCCAAAGTGACGCAATCGCGTTAATAATTTGCCGCGGGAACGGACCCAGAATTGCACTTTCTGGCGCGTTTTTCACTGCTCCTTCCACGCCGCTTCCGGCAACAACAAACCGGGCTATAGTAGAAGAGGGCCACCAGGCCTGTAGCGGGCGTGCGACAATACGAAACTCTGCAATGTCATTGTTCGCAACAGCGTTCTCAGGAAAATCGATTGAAAATCCACTTTGAGATGCAAGAGGCATTTGCGGATAGGCAGCGGCAACATCAGGCCTGGCTTGATCAGGCAAAGAGCGAGCCAGGAGTCGATCGTCTAGCCAAGCCTGTATTTCAACCTGAGTGCCGCCTAGTGCCCAACCTACAGCTCGTTTAAGAGTAAATGCGTCAATCTGCCCGCGCGGTGCCCAGGCTTTTGCCGCTTGGGTCAGCATTTTGCGTAATCGCAACCGATTTGCCTTCATAATGGCGAGTACCTTACCAAAATTTCCATTTTGGGCTTTTCTTTTTTGGTGGACTTGGGTCCGGCACCCGCATCGAGCTATAGGTATTTTCAAGATATAGATTTTCGACGGTTTCACCCGTTCTGATATCTTGGATCGATCTGATCTGCAGCTTATTCAGAAAAGGGTCGCTAAATGCGGGCGTGTAATATGTGCAATTTTCAAAATAATAATGGGTCACCTGTGACCAGCGGCTAACCGAGGGGTTTGTCCGTGGGCTACCTCCATGAAGAAGATTTGCTGTCCATATCAACGCTTGTCCTTTGCGGGGACAAAAACGCTCTGGCTGTACACCGCTCGAATCGACTAGCGCCCGCCAAGCGGGCTCATATGGCGATTGGGCATCCTCTGCTTCATGGCTGACCCTACCGATCATTTCGTTGGTAACGATCGGCCACTTGTGAGAACCAGGATAATAAAACAACGGCCCCGCATCGTCAGAAATGTCCTCTAGCGCCAGCCAAACGCCGCACATGAAACGTTCGGGTATGCTCGAAAAATGTATGGAATCGCTGTGAAAATGCTGTTGGGTTCCAACCGGAAAATTGAGAGTTTGGAACGGGATAGCCTGACGTCCGTACAACTTCCCGAGGAGCGCGATGATGATCTCATTTGTGGCAACGGCATGGACGTCCTCGTTGAACTTCCATGCATCTTGAATGCGTCCACCGTCGGGTCTAAAAACGCCCTCTGTGGGCGTTTCAGCAGCAAACTCGGGCGCCAGAGCACCTTTTATCCGCTCGACCTTTTCCTCGATCTGATCGTCCGGGAAATCTAGCACAGCATAACCTCGCTCGTGCAGGTCTTGCGCTATTGAACGCTCGTAAGCCGACCACTCAGATCTGTCGGCGATTTGCGCGAACAAAGGGGATTCGATCAGCGGAATTCCTGGAAAGATTTTACGCGAAGGGGATGACCCATTATGCATTCAGATTCCCCTGCCTCCGCCCTAAACTGATGAATGACTTTAGTTATTCGAAGATCAAGAGCTCACAATAAGCCAGAACACCAGTAAAAACAGGTAATGTTCTGTTCAAGGGCCTAAGCTGGTCACCACCAGGAGAATAGCGAAAATTAGCCGATCGCATCTTATACCAAGGCCCATGGACGGTCACCAATGCGCCCATGATCGCAGGCCGATGAACATGATGAGCCACGGCTGATCGACGAGGCGGTTCCATGCGAAGCAGCAGTGATCGAGGATGTCGGCGTAGGATTTGAAGATTCTGTTCGATAGCCAGTTGTCGCGCATGAACTGCCAGATATTCTCCACCGGGTTGAGCTCGGGACATTTCGACGGCAGCGGCAGCAAAGTGATGTTGGCGGGTATGATAAGCGCGCCGGAGCCGTGCCATCCGGCCTGATCGAGAAGGAGTAGAGCGTGCGCGCCCGGTGCGACAGCGGCGGAGATTTCCGCCAGATGCAAGGCCATCCCCTGGGTGTTGCATCGAGGAAGAACGAGCGCGGCGCCTTTGCCCTCGGCCGGGCAGATCGCCCCATAAATATAGGCCGATGCCGTGCGCTGGTCTTTTGGCGCCGAAGGCCGCGTTCCGCGACGCGCCCAGCGCCGCGTGATCCCGTTCTTCTGACCGATCCGCGCCTCGTCTTGCCACCAAAGCTCTATCGCTGTGCCGCGCCGGAGCGCCGCCCGGATCTCTGCCACTTGGGCTGGGAAGTTTTTTAAACGTCGGGATGGCGTCGTCATCCTGCGCATGATGGCGCGGCCGGGCCGATAGTTTGCGATAGCCCATGGCGCGCAGTTCCCGGCTCAATGTCTGCTTGCTGATCGCAATGGCGAACTCGCCCCAGACCCACTGCGCCAGGTCGATCAGGCGCCAACGCACGACACCGTGCGATGCCGGGATCGGACCACTCTCGACGATCTGTGCCAAGGCCCGACGCTGCGCGTCATCGAGCAGCGGCACACCACCAGGTGGCACCGCATCGATCAGCCCGTCGGGTCCGCCGCCGTTGAACCGCAGCACCCAATCGCGAACCGTCTGAAGACCAACGCCGCCAAGCTGCGCTGCGTCGCTGCGTGTCCCGCCCTCGTAAATCGCCGCCAGCGCCAACAGCCGACGGACCTAGTTCACGGCTCGATCGCGCCAGCGCGCGCATCCTTGTCGCTGTGAAATCAACTCGAAGCGCCAGTGCCACCGTCATCGCAAACCTCCCTCAGGGTCGCGACCATTGAATCGAACTTCGCCCCGCTTGGGAATTACCTATGAGTCAGCGCTCACGAGATTTGGTATGAGAGTTTGGATGCTGCAATGTGGCATAGGATCAGCATTTCCCTTTGCACCAACTCTCGTTATCGCGTCATATATGCAATCAAATCACAAGCATCCGCATGTCAAAAGGGGGACAGGTTTATGGCTGCGGTTTGCGGTTCATATGGATGCTTTTTGTGCAGATCCCCGGGCATATTTGACGGCTTTCTGGTGGCGATTGCGCGGGAAACGGCTGAGGTCCCGTAGCCAGTTTACTCGACTGTTGACCGGATCAAGGTATGCTTATGACCTGTGGATGTTGTGGCACGAGGAAACCTCACCTCGCTGTAATCAAGGCCCTGGACCTCGGATTTTAGCGCTTGTCGATGTAAGGGATGCGGAACAGGGAGCTGCAAGGGAGACGCTGGTTAACTTATCAACTGAGGGCTTCCCAGCACTGCTTATTGGGACTGATCACGGGCAAACTCTTGCTGATGCCGTTAATCGTATCGATTGGAACGAAACATCTTGGTTGATGCCAATCAAGGCAGGCGACACTCTCGCATCGGCAGCTGCGCAAACCTACAAGGCTGCCATAGCAGGAGCAGACGTTCAAATAGCTTACGCAGATGATGATCTGACTACCAGACCAGGACGGAGGACTGCGCCACACTTCAAACCCGACTGGAACAGTGAAATGTTCCGTTATTTCGATTATCTTACGGGAGCTTGTATCCTGCAAGTGAACCGAGAGGAGTTACAAGCTCTCTCTGAGATGTCGGACTGGGCAGAGCAGCTCATTGCGTTAAAGGTCAGGAAAAGCGCGCCGCTGCATGTAAAAAAGGTCCTGCACCACCGACGAGTGCGCCCTAGTCCCCAGGTGCCAACCGTCATCAACGTGATGGAAGAGGCTCTGCCATCTGTTACCATAATCGTGCCCACCCGTAATCGTGTGGATCTACTGCGAAAATGCCTGAACGGCATTGCGTCTACGAAGTACCGCGATATCGATGTCATTGTCGTGGATAATGACAGCACTGATCCCGAGACGATATCGTTTCTAAAAAATCTCGATCCAGCATTTTACCGCGTATTGCCTTATCAAGGCGCATTTAACTATTCCGCGATAAATAACCGCGCGGTAGAAGTAGCACAAGGTCAGCTGCTATGTTTGCTTAACAATGATATTGAAATTATCGAACCATATTGGCTCGCTACCATGGCTGTCCAAGCAGTGCGTAGCGAGGTTGGTGCGGTAGGGGCTCGACTTCTATATCCAGACGGGCGGATTCAGCACGCAGGCGTTGTCATCGGCATGGGAAACGCAGCAGGTCACGCCCATCGCCTGACTGCTGACGGCGACGAGGGCTACTTTAAACGTCATTTGCTTCCGCAGTTCACCTCTGCAGTGACCGCCGCGTGCCTTGTGGTGTCTCGCGAGCGCTTTATTGCCGTAGGCGGCCTAGATGAGCGAAATTTCGCTGTCGCTTTCAACGATGTTGATTTGTGCATGCGATTAAATCAGCGAGGCTGGCAGTCTCTTTATGAACCGCGCGCAACACTTATTCACCACGAATCTTTGTCGCGCGGGTTTGATCGCGATCCCATCGGAGCTGAACGCTTTGCCGGTGAGCTTGCCGCGCTAAAACAGATCTGGTCGACAGAGTATGCGGTGGACCCTTACCATCATCCCGAATTGAGCCGCGCAAGCGAGCATTTTGTGGCCAGGCTGTAGCGCGATGCAAATTCGCCCAGCCGGTCGACTCAATCTTTCGCAAGTGACTCTGTGTGCGGCGGCATCGGTCAATGTAGAGGCTACGGTGCGAGCTCTGGAAGCCTGCCTGGAGCAAATTGATTTTGCTGCCTGTAAGTTGTTCACGGATGCGGACATCAAGCCGGAGCACCCTTCGATTACCCTCGAGCCCATCCAGCGCCTGTCTTCCGCAGCCGCATATTCCAAGTTCGTCTTGCGTCAAATGATCGACTACGTGAGCACGTCCCACTGCCTGATAGTGCAATGGGATGGACACGTTCTCGACGCAAGGAAATGGCTACCCGAGTTCCTGGATTATGATTACATCGGGGCGAGTTGGCCGCAATTCGACGATGGGCGTGACGTCGGTAATGGCGGCTTTTCTTTACGCAGCCGTCGCTTGATGGAGGCGTGTAGAGAGCTTGGTTTTTACGGGTCTCATCCGGAGGACGTTGCCATCGGACGAGTTAATCGGAACTGGTTAGAAGCCAAGGGCCTGCACTTCGCACCACGTGCTCTGGCAGACATGTTTGCTGCCGAACGGAGTGGTAGTTTAGAGACCAGTTTTGGCTATCACGGTGTGTGGAACATGCCTCGCGCGGTGGGAACCGAGGCCTTTTGGCAGATCTACCGCCATTTGGATGACCGAAGTACCGTGAGGCATGATTTCGCGAGCATAGTGAAAGCTTTGAAGCATGGCTCTGGCGGCTTCTCGCGTATGGCTCGAATGACGGTCGATCATGTAAAATTTACCTTTGGGATCCGTTGTTAGGAACGATTCTAAAACAGCTTCCGACCGAATTTTTATCCCCCTTCAGACGATTCCTCGGCCACAGTAGAAGTCATCAAGAACGAGTGAAGAAAATATCTCTCTTTCCCTCTCTGACATATTCGTAACGAAACTTGAAAATAAAGCCTCGCAATGCGCTTTGCTAATTTGCAGCGAGCCACTCATCTCATCGCGAAACCTTACGGCTTCAGCCACGAAATCCAATGCGCCCTGCTGCATCTCGTGGCGAACGTTTCGTGCCGAATTTGTATCATCTGCCTGGTGTCGGAATTGAGCACCCGCCGGAGTGTAGCGGATCACCTGTTCATCGTCCGAACTCAGCATCTTTTCCAAGATGAAGCTGTGTATGAATAATGGTGAGGACGTGGGAAGGCGTTCCGCGCTATTAACAAAACAACCTTTTGACATTACGTCAGCTTTCAGTTCCAGCGCAGCACCATTACGGTCAGTCATCATATAAAGACCATCGATCTTTTGGTCTAGAAGCTTAATGAGGTGGCGCTGTATGGTGGCTCCATAGCCAACATCTACGACAGCTTTACCGCCGTGTGCGACCAGGCCCATGTCATTGCAATAGCGTAACGCGTTCTGGCGCTCGACGTTTGCTTGCCGGAAGATATACGGTGCGATCACTCTTAAAAAATGACGAATATGGTCAATGTTACCACCTTCGATCGTTAACAACGCATCGCGCGACCAAACCTTTTCGTCTTCGCATTTCAGCCAGGTAGCGTCGTCGAGCACGGTACCAAAACGCTCATCAAGGAACATCGTCATCGGCGCCCCATAAAAGTCATTTGATTCAGCGATGGCAAAAATGTCTTCTATCGTCTGGATGCACGGCACAGTAATGGCACGACGTGAAATCAGCAGATATTCGCTCGCTATATTCCTCCACGTGCTGCCCTGATCTTCGCTCAATCCTGATGATTGCCAACGATCGAATACAGTTTTGAGGAACTTTCCCTCGCGCGCTAGAAAGTACAGCCGTTCGATTCCATTCTCCTGCGCCTGATCGAGCAGCCACTGCGAAAATGCCACCGTGATTGGCCCCAGCAAACCATAGCCGATCAGCCGCGCAGAAATGCCGAACATGTTGTCGGGTGAAAAATGTGGATAGGTAATTCCGCCAAAAATCTCTGAAGCAATCGATCCAAATAGAAATTGGTCTGCCAAGGGCGCGGTAGCAGCGTCAGGAACTAGTTCCGCAAAGCGCGGCATAGCGCGCATAATGTTCTGAGGTTTTACCACGTGGATAGCGCAAATGCCCATATCAGCCGGAATCTGGAAATCTGAGCGCTCGTTATCGCCTATCATGACCATTTGGCCTGGTGCTAACGCCTCTTTTTCAAGAATGTGTTCGTAGAGCTTACCGCTATCCTTACGCACACCGACCTGAGATGATAAATAGAGCGCGTCCCAACCCCTGATTTCGCAGCGCTCCAGCATATCTTCGATTGTTTGACGCGGAAGGAACATGTCGCTCGCAAGCACGATTTTCTTGCCGCTGCGTGCCGCAAATTCGAGCAATGCCACTACCTCTTGGCGAGGGCGAACGGATCGCGCCTCCAATTCGATCTCTCGTTCGGGTGTGAGTCGATTCTCGAGATTGCCTTGGAATCTGGTAAGGTTTTGATAAATGTCGTAAATATCCACGTCTTGGCGTTTGGATTCGCGCGCGGCTTGCTCTGCACGAACGCGATTTTCGCGGAAACCATGAATTCCCTCATTCTCGAGTTCGGTCTGGAGAAGGTGCTTTACAAAGTCAGCGTCGAGCAGCGGACGCGTAAGCAAGGTGTCGAAAATGTCGAAAGCGACTATCTGGATTTCCGGGTCCGCTATTGCAGCCTTGATGTGCTCAAACGGGCGGTCGATAAATTGGTTGAGCCGCCAGCGTGACCAGCTTGGCGTGCGAGTGTCGCGAATAACTCCATGAAGATAGTGACGTGACGTAGGTACCACGCCCAACATCCGTTCGATGCAATGTGCCAGAGTGCCATCGGTCTGGCCAAGTTCGGGAGGGAAATCACTCCATTGTAATCCTGCCTCAAGCAGCGGGCGGATTGCATCGGTGCGAGCCCAGAACATAGATCCAGCCGGAAAATCAAAATACCCATCCGGCAACTTCTCGACCCCGAGCCTCGAGGACCAAGCCCTCGCAAGTCCAAGGTTGGCCAACCAAGTATTAGCCATATATGGGAGGTTATAAAAGCATTGCGGATATATCATGCCGTAGCGGCCGGTCTGTAAAGTTCTCAGATAAAGGGCGATGCGCTCTGGATTTGCGAACAAAGCATCGAGAATGGACTCACGCCACCCATCGGTCGAGCCATTGTTATAAAGCGATTTCTTTGTCTGAATGTGCGAAACGACATCGTAACTGGCCAACTCCTGACCGAACTCAACGACGAACGGCGCGATGTCCCTGCCTATGTTGGGCACAACCCGCACATCAACATGCGCAGCATTGGGAATTACGTCAAAAATCTTCCTAACCGCGCTGCGCGCATCCTGATCAGAGGTTGAAGCATAAAGATCAAATGCGCAGGGAATGTTGCTGAGATGCCATGCGAACTCTTCCGCGAGATCAGCATAATACATGTGGGCATGCACGGCCACACGCAAGCCCTGCACCGCTGCCACGTCCATGCCTCCGGGGCCCACAAATTCTGCCGTCCGGACGCTGGATTGCGCAGAATGGAAATCTTCGTCGAACGCTAACTCGGGATGAGCGTTTCCATGCCGAATTTCGCGAATGAACTCTTCGATTCGCAACTTCCGCTTGGGAGCCCGTGTAAATCCTTCCGACGGTCTCCGCCCAATTTTCGATCCCAGCCATAAATAGTGATAAGCGGGATCGATATTGAGCATGCTGACGTCGGGATATTCGCGCAAATACCATTCGGCATCGAAATGTTCCCATCCGCGTATGGCCGCAAGATGCGTTTCGTCGATAACCTCGATCATATCAATCCCCCTGTTTACCAGGTCCCGCCAAACGTCCTTCGATGATGCCATGGGTGATATAATGCCGCAGTGGGTCAGCGCCGCTGGTAATCACATCAGGATAAGCCTCCACATAGGTTGCACTATCAAACAGACCTTTTGTTCTTAACAGTTCCTTTTGACGTTTTTGCTTAAACCATAGCGGCACCATGGCGCCCAGACGCGCTTTGCGGGAAGTCGAGAATCCTTGGGTCAACACCGAGGCGACTTGCCGAAGCCATTCGGATCGCGCATGTTGATCTGCAATCAGCTGATCGCGTTCTTGGATAAGGCGAGTAAGGCCTGCGATTTCGCGAAAACGTTCAAGGAGCCGCCGCTCGGCTTCAGCATTGTTTTTGGTTAGCTCCTTAACCTCTACCGAAAGCGAAAGCGTCGATGACTTCTCACGTTCGAGCTGCGTCTTAAGAAGACCGATCTGTAGACGCTCCTGCTCTTGCAAAGAGGCGTCCGATTTCATCGTTTCGCTCCGTTCCGCGATTTCTGACGTAAGCTTCTCAATCTGCTTACCTAGCGCGCTCGTCCTGCTTTCCCACACGATCAGTTCTGCAGCACGAGCGGTCTCGCTTGCTTCGAAGCGATCCTGCGCATCTTTGTACTCGCGGCGTAGAGCGTCCAGCTCCAGCCGCGTCGCCTCCCCTGCGAGGCGTAGTTCGTGCTCCTTCTCTCGCGATCGGGTGAGCAGGCGCACATTATCTTCGTTGGTACTGCGCAATCCCTCCAGTTCCTTACGCAACGCTTCACTCGTGAGACGCAGCTCATGCCCCTCTTCCCGTGATCGATGCAACAGGCCAACATTCTCCTCATGGGCACCGCGTAACGTGTCCAGTTCCTGGCGCGCCGCCTCGCCCGCGAGGCGAAGCGCGTGTCCCTCCTCCCTGGAATGACGCAACAACCGTACATCCTCAGGATCTTCTTCAGGGTTTACGATAAGAGAAGAGCGCCAAGTGACTGCGTTCGTGACACGAACCTTGGTATGGACAAAGTCTAAGTTAAGGGGCTGCTTGCAGGGGCCAATCCGGAAAATTGCACAGAAGTCATTCCAGCCATCGGCATCTCGCTCAGCAACAAAGCTTTCTATCAAAATAATATCAAGACCGTTCGAACGCCCCCACTGCTCCAAAGCGAGAGCGGCATCGGGATAAAAACGCCAATAATCATGTGGATAACGATGAACGGTGCCGTTGGAAGGTGCGCTGATATAAACATACCCGCCTGCCTTGGCTTTGGAACACATTGCCAGGAACGTATTCCAGAAAGCTGAATCATGCTCGAAGACGGAGGAAGCCATGACAAGGTCGAATTGTGCATCGGGTACGCCCCAGTCTTCGAGACCGGTGATAACGGTATCGACACCTTTGCCTGCCTCGAAATCCAGCCCCGTATATTCGGCGTTGCGCGGGGAATGATCGCGTAAACTGCCGTTAACGTCGAGTGCGCCGATTTCCAGAATTTTGGCGGGGAAAGCAGGCAGATAAGTATCCATGACCAAGCCACCAATCCGGAATGCTGTATCATGCATCGAGCACAGTCTCTCGCATCAATATTTTTCTCCAAATACGGTATAACTTTGCCTTTACCGTGACGATTCAGATAATATTGCGGTAGTCGCGCCGCCGATTCTATATCACCACGGCCGACACTCTGCCCTTCCGAACTTGTTGAAATGCTCCCAAGCGTCGATACCGGCCAATGCCACATCAGGGTTAAGCCTGAGATATCTTTGCTCATCAAAACCAGTCACCGGGATACCATGCTCGGTCAAGTTCTCTGTGTCTATTTTATCGCCAAGATAAGATGAGGGGCGACTGAGCCCTGTAATAATATCAATCGGATCGCGTCGAAACAACTCTCCTTCCGGCTCATTAGATGCTAACGGTGTATAATATACGCAATCATCAAAGTAATAATGTGTGACTTGCGACCATCGCGTCAACGTTCTGTCTTTGTGGTAATCCCCCCCGTGAAGCAAATTTGCGGCCCATATCAAAGCCTGCCCTTTTTTTGGATGAAAGCGCACTGGCTCCACGCCATGTGCTTCTACAAGTCTTTCCCAAAGCGGCTCAAAAACGCTTTGATGCCTTCCATTTTCAGGGATGTATCGCTTACCAATATGCTGTCGCGTATAAATAGGCCACTTGTGCGAACCTGGATAATAAACGAGCGGGCCTTGATCAGGGCCAACGTCTTCCATTGCCAGCCATACGCCGCACATGAATCTCTCTGGCAAAGATGAAAAATGTGCGGAATCAGAATGATAATGCTGTTGTGTACCAACAGGAAAATTCAAGGTTTGAAAAGGAAATGCACGTCGACCGTATAGGTAGCTTACAAGATCCTGTATCTCGCTATTTTTGGCAATTTGTCGGACATCCGAATTTTTCTTCCATGCGTCCATCATACGCATATCTGCTTTTTTTCCTTGATCCCATTCTACCCAATCATAATCTTCATAAAGATCTCTTTTAATCCGCTCTATCATTTCATTGAGATGCGGTTCCGGGAAATCCAGCACCGCAAATCCATTCATATGAAGCGAAACTGCAATTTCATATCGCGGGTCGGCCCTGTCAAAAAGTTCGTCGAAAAAGGGCGATTCAACGAATGGCACCCCTGGCAAGCAGTTGATGTAGTTAGACTTATTCAAGGCACAGCTTCCCGAATATTAATACAGCAGATACGGCGCGCTTGAGCAGCCCTTCCGTCGCAGCAAAAATCTTACCGTAATATGCTTACCGTCTTCGCCGCGCAAGCGCTCAGCGTGAGATAGACGTGAGCAGTGACAGTGTTGCGCAAGCAGCCCGCAATGTGGCTCCTACTGTTTCCGATTATTGAGTTGGTCCTCTTCAGCGCGACTATCCGCCTTCTCTCCCTTTGGTTTCTTGAAGAGATCCATCATGAACTCCGTCGATACGAACTTCTATCTTTTCTCGCTATCGAGCCAGTTGCGCTGCCACCTTTGATAGCAGATGATTCTGGAAAGAGACCGAGTGTTCAGGTGTTCAGGATTTCAAAGGTTTGCTCTATTTTGGCATGAATCTCACGTGGGTCGCCGCTGGAACCCAATGCTTTTAAATGATCCTCGTGAAAAAACCAATCGTCATAGAGGCGGCGAACCACCGAATATCCAAAAGGTTTAAGAAATTCGCGTACGGCATACATTCGCGTTTCGTTATCAGAATGTTCGATCGTCATCAGTGCGATTTTATACTTTTGCAGGTCCATCGCTTTCAAGACAGGCAATTCGCACCCTTCAATATCAAGCGAAAGATACTCGATGTATTTAGGTACTTGAAAACGATCGAGTAACTCTGTTGGATTAAGCGTATCGACTTTAAATTTACGTTTTGTGATCTCGCTTCTGACAGAGGCCATAGAGTCTCCATCTTTGTAATCTATAACGCTGCTGAGGCCGTGCGCGTCTACCATTTCAACTATCTCGCGACTTTCCGGCCACAATGCAGCATTTATTGTTATACACTCCCTGTTTCTACATACTGCAGGAAAATAGGTTGGGTTTGCCTCGACCGTAATACCGCTCCATCCAAGTTCTTTCTCCAGGGTATATGTATTACTCGTCAATATCCCATCCAAAGCACCAAACTCGAGAAAATAACCTTCTCGCTTTAAGCCAAAAATCTCAGCGGCCCAGCGATCTTGCCCGATATGTGATTTATAGTACAATTCTTTCCCTCGCATAAATCAGACATATTTAGATAAACATTTTTTTCAACGAATCCATATGATATGATATCAATTTCTTTGCGTCCATTGAACTAGGCACGAGCCTACAATCTTGGGCTGGCAAATGCGGATATTTTAAAGCGCACGTCAAGATATCAGAGCTATCATACTGAAACCTTAAGACTAATATCGTCATAGTATTCAATTGCTTTATTTATGTCTCTATATAAATGTAAACCGGTGTTATGAAGAACAATTCCAGAACTACAGTATTCCTTAATAAAGTCGTTATTATGTAGAGCCAATACTATGGATCTATCTTTTCGATTTTCGAATAATTCTTTATGACACTTTCTCTGAAAATTTTGATCGCCGACAAGAATGATCTCATCTATTAGGTAACAGTCGAATTCAATCGCAAGAGACAATGCAAAGGCGAGGCGCGCGCGCATGCCGGAGGAATAAGTTCGGACTGGTAGCTTCAGATGGCCACCGAGTTCGGTAAAATCCTCCACGAAAGAGCGCACCTCATCATAATCTTGACCGTAGATGCGTGCTATAAACTTGGCGTTGTCCAATCCGGTGAGGCTACCCTGAAACCCCCCGGAAAAGCCAAGTGGCCACGAAACTGACATATGTCGTTCGATTTTACCGGAAGTCGGCATTTCCACACCGCCAATAATCTTTATCAAAGTGGTCTTCCCAGCGCCATTACATCCAAGAAGGGCAACGCGCTCACCACGCCCTATGGTAAAGCTCACATCTTTCAGGACCACCTTTTTGCGGCCCCCGTGCGTGTATGTCTTGGAGATGTTTCGGCAGACAATCATTCGACAGATAGCGTCCTTCGCACATGGCGGCATAAAGCGAGGCCTATCAGAGTCGTGATTAGGGAAAAGGCGATAGGGTTCCAAGCATAATAATATGCTGTAACATCATCGCCCCATATGCCTTTGCGCATCATTTCCATTGCATTTACAAAGGGTGACCAAAGTAAATACTCGCGAGAAGATGGCGTCATCCATGAGAGCATAGTAAAAAGTCCTGAAAAGGGGATCATAATGTAGGTCGTCACCGGAATAAGTTTTTCGATAACTTCCGAAACTTCTGATAACGGCGCAATTATAAAGCAAATAGCTAATGAAAAAATGGCGTAATTTATCCATCCGGCAATAAATAGTCCCATGTCTTTTGGAATTGGAAAGAGATCCAAGCTAATAAGTACGCCGGCGATAAAAATGTATGCCATCATACTACCGAGTAATTCTATAATAAAACGAACAAATATGAAGTCTATTATCTTCACCTGTTGGTGATACATGAGACTGCTATTTGCAGTAAAAATTGCTGCACTTCGTGCAACACAATGGCGAAACAAAGTGATGGGAATATATCCAGTCACTACGAAAGCTATGATGCTGATTCCGTGCTCTTCCGGCCCTTTCCACAAGCGCCAGATAGCTGCAACTAGCCCGGCGAACAAAATTGGTTCAACCATGATCCATAAAAAGCCGATGTTTTGCCGCCCGTAGCGCGTATTTATTTCACGGATCATCAAGGCGTGGATCACGCGCACTTGAATGCGCCACCCTGCGATCAGTTTACGCAAATCCGAATGGACCATCGTCACTTGTCCGGTGCGTGCTCGATAATGCCAATTATCAGCATCCATCCGATTAAGTAGAGGCATGTCGATATCGCAGCCACCACAAGAATGCTAAGGATACGTTTCGGCAGCAGCGCCATATCCGGCAGATTTGGGTCCACTACGCGCTCAAGGTAGAATTGCTGGCGCTGGGCTTCCGCGCGGGCCTGAACCAGTGCGCCATTGGCCGCATTCAAACTCTGAGTTGCGAATTCCTGTTCGACGAGAAGGCTTTCATAGCCGCCTATTTTCGAAGCGATGCCGCTGCCGGTACCTACCACTCGGCTGTCCTGCGAGGCGATCTGGGCGGATATCGCGTTAATCCTGCTCTGTAGCGCAGGGATCGTGGGATTGCCGGGGGTCATGCGCCGCATCTGGTCCAGTTGCGCCTGAATGGCAGCCCGCTGAATGGTCATGCTGTTTGAGATTTCGAGAACACCGACCGCCTGCTTGCTTGGATCGATCAATGCCTGTGCATTACGATACAGCGAAAGGTCAACGCGCGCTTTCTTTGCCCTTTCGGTCGCGAGATCTACCTGCTTTTGGGCTTCGGCGATTGCCTTTGCCTGCGCGCGAGCATTGAGCCGATTAACCAGCGCCTCGCTAAGATCCAAAAGTCGCAGATTGATCTGATAAGCATCCTGGGGCGTAAAAGCTTCCACCTTTATCATCGCCGTTCCAGCCTCGGAATCGAGGCGAGCATCCACCATCTTGCCGTAATACTTATAGAGACCCTCAAAACTATCCTCTGAGAAAGGGGCCGGAAAGCGTGAGAGGATGTCCGCCTGCGACGAGGAAAATTTCGACCTGACGTTCACGCTCTTCCCAAGCGCGTGAAGCGCATCGCGCGAACGCACATAGGTCAGGATTTCATTGGCCTGCTCCTGCCCCCCTGAAAGTCCGGTTGTCTGGACGAGATTAGCTAGCGTGGACATCTGCGACCGTTTCTGATCAGCACTCTTGATGACGAACCGGGATTCAGAAACATAGATGTCTGAGGCAATGAAGCCGTAATAAATCGCTGCAAACAATGTAGGCGCGATGACGAATATCAAAAACCACAGCTGCTTTTTTAGCCATCGCGAAGCGGCAGGTCCGCGGACCGTCGTTTCGCCTTCGACAGTAAACGAAGAATTGACGTTCATATGTATTTGCGGTGTCCAGAGCCAAGTTAACCGCCCTGCGCTAGGCCAACATTAGTCGGGGTGCAAGGCCCGAGCAACGTACGGCTGACCCGAGAGGAACTATTGTTCATTTCAAAATACGGATGCTAAGGCGTGCTGCCATTAAAATCGCCATGCAACCGAGATCGTCAGCAATGCACTTCAAGAATTTCGCTGTTCTGCTTATGCTTGCCGGGCTTGCCGGATGCGCTTCTCTCCCGTCAAGCGGACCAACTGGCAAGCAGATCATTAAGTCCGCAAGTGAACCTAGTGGCGCGGCATCGATCCGTGTGGTCGAAGTCGGTACGGCTGCGGATGTGCCGAACGCGGTTCTGATACCGGCCGCGCCGGCTCTGATTGACCTTGCACCACCGCCTACAGACATGGTTGGTCCGGGGGATGTGCTCGAGATCAATATTTATGAAGCAGGCGTTGCCCTTTTTTCAGGAACGGGCGGCGCAGCCGAAAGCGCTCTCGTCACCAACTCCGGCGTGCAGGTGCAGAAACTGCCGCCAAGCCGTGTGGACGATGATGGAGATATCGCTATACCCTATGCTGGCCGGCTGCATGTGGCGGGCCATACCATCAAGGAAGTCGAAGCGAAGATCCGTAAATCCCTGCGGGGTTTGTCGCAGAATCCGCAGGTGCTGGTGACGCTCAGTCAGGCTATCACAAATTCCGTTATCGTTGGCGGCGAAGTGGCAAAGCCGGGGCGGCTGGTACTGCAAACCAACCGGGAAACCCTGTCCGATGTGATTGCCCTTGCTGGCGGCACGCGCGGTAACGCTAAGGATTTGCTTTTGCGGGTGGGCCGTAGCGGAGCAAATGTAGATATCCGCATAAATGATTTAACCGATCATCCCGAACTGGATGTGCGAGCCTATCCGGGCGACCGGCTGACTCTCATCAATAATCCCCGCACATTTTCTATATTAGGCGGGTCAGGAAGGGTAGAGCAGATTCCCTTCGTCCGCTCATCGGTATATCTGGCCGAAGCGATTGCAAATGCGGGGGGTGTAAATCCTAATCTGGGTGATCCAGCCGCCATTTTCGTTTTACGGTATGTTAAAAACGATCTCGGCGAGGACGTCCCGATCGTTTATCATCTCAACATGATGAAGACCGGAGCCTATTTTCTGTCGCAGCGTTTCGCCATGCAGGATAAGGACGTGCTGTATTTCGGCAATGCTGCGGCTAACCAGCCAAGCAAGCTGATCCAGCTTATTAGTCAGCTCTTCTCTCCTATCTTAACTGTCACAAGCGCGGTGCAAACAATCCAGAACAGTAAAAATTAGCAGAGCGCGTCGCGCGGTCGCGCCCACGGCAATTTCATCGATGGCTTGATGGCATGCAGATGGGCGGTAAGGCGTCTCGATTCTCCCGGAGGACACGCGCGCTTCCGCACTTGGCGCCCCGACCGACTGTTGCGACCACTCGCTCTTAGCGGCTATTCTGGCTAAAGTTTGCGGAGGTTGCGCTGCTCAAGGTGGTGATTAAGCCTTTTAAGCCAGCCTGGAGCGGCGGAAGAGCTGTCTGTCTCTTTAGCTAGCACGGACTGGCGGGAAACGGCCAGTTTTTGAGACTACGGATACTCTCAGCTAGCGTGCGGCCATAAATGTGCAGACAGGGTAGTTCGTGGCCCTGTGACAGCGGCGGGCTCGCAAGTACAAACCGCTAAGTAGCAGAAAGGACTGGACTTCCTAATTAATCGGAGCGTGTGTAGCACAGCAAATTTGAGGAAATGCTGTGACCTACACCCTGAACCACGGATCAACGATGCGGGTTTCTTACTCGCTAAACAGCTTGCCATTTTTTGAAGCAAAGCCCTTACTACACAAGGCGCCATCAGTGCGGCTTTTAAGCGATGTCATTGACGATTACATCACAAGCCCAGAATGGCTGGATCTGGCTGATAGCACGCGGAAAATTTGGATCCTGATCGTTAATCGCATACTAGAGCATTTTCACAATGAGCGTTGATAGCCAGCGGCTTCGAAGAAGTTTGCGCATTCGGTAGGAATGAAGCGGTCGAGCAGGTTGCCGATGCGATCGATGAGCGCGTCGATGGTCCGCGCCGGTTCCTGGCGCAGGAGTGCCTTGAGCTTGGAGAAAGCCATCTCGATTGGGTTCATGTCAGGGCTGTAGGGCGGTAGGTAGAAGAGCTGAGCGCGGCGTTCAGCGATCGCCTCTTGCACGCCTGCGACTTTGTGTGCGGGCAGGTTGTCGAGCACGACGACATCGCCGTGCCTGAGCGTGGGAGCGAGGACGTGCTGGACGTAGGTCCGGAACGCATCGCCATCCATTGCTCCGTCGAGCACCCAGGGCGCGCTCATGCCTGTCAGGCGCAGCCCGGCGATGAACGTCATGGTCTTCCAGTGTCCGAAGGGCGCGCTGTCGTGACAGCGCTCGCCCACCGGCGCCCAGCCATAGAGCCGCGCCATCTTGGTGTTGACCCCGGTCTCGTCGAGAAAGACGAGGCTATCAGGATCGATGAACGGTTGGGCTGCTCTCCACAGCTTGCGCCTTGCGGCGACGTCCGGCCGATCCTGCTCGGCCGCGCGCAGCGCTTTTTTTAAACGACAGGCCCAAACGCTTGGCCGCGTTCCACATCGCGCCGGTGCTGAGCTCGACCCCGTGCTCGGCCTTCAGCCAGGCCTGCGCCTGCGCCTGCGCCAGCGTGATGCCGGGCCGCGAGCGGATGTGCGCTGCCAGCGCTAACTCCTGCTCGGGCGAGAGCTTGCGCGGCGGATGGCCGCGCCTCGGATTGATCCCGGCATCGCCGGTCAGCCGGCGCCGGATCAGCGCCTTGTAGATGTAAGCGATGCTCACCTTGAACGTCGCCGCCGCCTGGCGATCCGCCATTCCGCCGTCCACTGCACCAAGCACCCGATCACGCAAATCCTGCGAGTAACTCTGACCCGATCGCCAACTCATCGCCGCCTCCCTTCGTGACGGTACCCTATGAATCACACGATCAGCTCAAAGGGAATCCCTCGCGATTCCGTTCATGATGAATTTGCTCTAGCTCCATAAAATTAACTCAACGCAGCCTTCATCCCGTTCCCCCGCATTTAATCGATCACACATCATGGAAGTATCATAAAGTAGATCTGTAGTTATATTGCAAGTATGTATTCTACATAAAGGATAATATTTTTTAAAAATGAAGATATTTCGACGTAATTAAATAATACTGCCAGGGTAATGAAAATGTTCCTTCATTAGCGTTGCGCTAATATCCTTCATTATATTAGTCTAAATAACAATAGATATACATTTCATAATATATTAATCTTTTTTAACTAATATCAATGATGGCTCAACAGGTATGATAAATTATTTGGTGACCAATCACTCAAGTTTAAGTATGAGTTTTTGATATCTTTTAAATCCATATCTAGAATTCTATCATAAAAATAATTTTGTTTATTTAGACAATCGGTAAGTTTATGGCAGTATTTATTGGAGAGAAAAGCAAGCAACGACGCGATTTCCTGCTGCGAGAATGCTTGAATGTCTGCAAGTTGTGAAAGGCTGGGCGCTCCAAGGGACCTTAGATTTGAATTCCCATAGGATACCAAGCGCAATCCCATTAATGCAGCTTGCAGTCCGAGTGATGATGAAATTGTCGCAACTGCGTCAATGTAAGGAAGAAAAAACTCACCAAATCCTTTCGAAAGCGACCGAGGTGCAAAGCGAACCTGTGGAAAATCTTTTTTGATCGATGCTTCCACGTCCTCAGGCAATTCATAGGCTGGATGATACAGTGGAATTGCTAACCAGTCTTCAGGTAACTCTTCCAGCCAATTCATTAAAAGAGTGTCGAGGGGAAATGGTTGCCAGGCTCCTTCATAAGTAAGCCAGTCTGGAGGCTGCAGCGCAAAAGCGACAATGCGTTTGTCGCCGCGAATGTCATCAATCCAGATTCTAATCTTCTCGCTAACTTCGTGTGAAACACGCACATCGTTGATATAATTACTCCAAATCTCTAATACGTCTCGCTGATTTTCGAAAGTCAATGGTAATGATTTGATATTGCGTGCAAAGTTATTTAAAATACTGTTTGATTGGTGACCCATAGAATCGAAAAAGAAGCTTAAAGTCCCGTTGGATCTGGGTAAAGGCCCCAATTCCATAAACAAACTTTTTATATTTTTCGAGTGCTCCTCAATATAAATATTTTGAGTGAAACTTATTACTATATCAGTAGAAAAGAATTCCAAAAAATCTACGATTTCTTCGGACAGTTTATGATTTTTTCCCTCGGTAATAGACTCACAAAACAAATCTTTTGCATATTGCAATCTGTTGTAAGAGAATTGCCGTAATATATCTCGTTGATTTATGATCTTAAGAGAACAAGGAGTTCCATTCAAATTTCTTTTGAGATCTTCGCAAAGAAAAATGTTAGACACAAACGAAAAGTTTATACCAATAGAGTTTTGCTGAATAATAATTCTCGAAATCCATTCTATCCATGGTTTAAGTAAAAATGGATTTTCTCGAAAGATTACTGGTTCAATATAGAATGTTACATTCACATGGATCTCTCAATCACTGTCTCACCTCTCGGAAGATATAATCTCAGCACTTCGTTCCTTGTAGGCATTTTGCTCATCAAAGGTCGACATCAGTCTTTTAAGCTAGCATGCGGCGGCGGAAGAGCTGTCTGTCTCTTTAGCTAGCACGGACTGGCGGGAAACGGCCAGTTTTTGAGACTACGGATACTCTCAGCTAGCGTGCGGCCATAAATGTGCAGACAGGGTAGTTCGTGGCCCTGTGACAGCGGCGGGCTCGCAAGTACAAACCGCTAAGTAGCAGAAAGGACTGGACTTCCTAATTAATCGGAGCGTGTGTAGCACAGCAAATTTGAGGAAATGCTGTGACCTACACCCTGAACCACGGATCAACGATGCGGGTTTCTTACTCGCTAAACAGCTTGCCATTTTTTGAAGCAAAGCCCTTACTACACAAGG